>Ga0209233_1000061_pt1 | contig 406211 bp, 323 predicted proteins | sample AraplaCL_Cvi_mCL_FD_184269 | JGI IMG/M metagenome (GOLD analysis project Ga0209233, IMG submission 184269) | Arabidopsis root microbial communities from the University of North Carolina, USA - plate scrape CL_Cvi_mCL (SPAdes) (version 2) | ecosystem: Host-associated > Plants > Roots >... | reverse complement strand
AGGTGAAGCTGCGCGGGCAGCGCATCGAACTGGGCGAGATCGAGGCGGTGCTGCGCCAGTGCGAGGGCGTGCGCGAAGCCGCGGTGATCGTGGTGGGCGAGGCGCAGAAGCAGCGGCTCGCGGCGTATGTGGCGGGGCAGTCCGATGCAGCGTCCCAGCAGCCGCTCGACGCGCAGCGTCTGCAACGCGAACTGGAGCAGAAGCTGCCCGGCTACATGGTGCCGTCGTCGATAACGGTGCTCGCGCGGCTGCCGTGGATGCCCAACGGCAAGCTCGACCGGGCGTCGCTGCCCGCGCCGCAGGCGGGGTCGATCGAACGGGTGGCGCCGTCGAACGGGGTCGAAGCGGCACTGCTGTCGATCTGGACGGCCGTGCTCGGGCGCGATGATCTCGGCGTGACGGACAACTTCTTTGAAGCGGGCGGCGACTCGATCCAGAGCCTGCAGATCATCGCGCGGGCACGCGAGGCGGGCTGGCGGCTGACGCCGCGGCAGGTGTTCGAGCATCCGACGGTCGCCGGCCTCGCGCAACGCGCACAGCGGCTGGACACGGGCGCAGTACAGGAGTTCGACGATGGCGCCGCGCTGCCATTGACGCCGATCCAGCGGCTCTTCTTCGAGCGCTATCCGCAAGGGGAATCGCACTGGAACCAGGCGGTGCTGCTGAAGGTGAAAGGGCGACTCGTGCCGGCGGCGCTGGAGCGCGCGGTGGCAGCGCTGGAGGCGCGGCACGACGCGTTGCGGCTGCGGTTTGTGAAGGAGGCGGGGGAGTGGAAGCAGGTGGCGGTGAAGCAAGCAGGGGCGTCAGAGATGTCCGCGCAAATGTCTGACGCCTCTCAAGCATCGCAGACCTCACAGCCGTCACACTCAGCTAGCACAGCGGTGGTCCATCACGACCACCTCGCCTCGCTTGCCGGGCTGACAGCGGCCTGCGACCGCATCCAGTCGAGCCTGAATATCGAACACGGCCCGATCTGGCGCATAGGCCACTTCGAGACGCCCGACGAAACGCGCGTACTGATCGCGATTCATCACCTGGCGGTGGACGGCGTCTCCTGGCGCGTGCTCCTCGAAGAACTGCAAACCGCCTACGAACAGGCCGAACGCGACGAACCGATCACGCTGCCGGCGCCGTCGATGTCATGGCGCGCATGGGTGCGAGCGCTCGATCAATATTCGCACTCCGATGTAGTTCAGTCCGAAGCCAGTTGGTGGCAGAACGCGCTAAGTGTCCTCGATGAGGCTTCGGAACTCCCGTTGCGTGCACCCGCCGGCACGTGCGTCGCCGAAAGCGAAACCATCGACTGGACACTCGACGCTAGCCGCACACGCGATCTGCTGCAAAACGCGTCGCGCGCCTATCGCACGCGCGTCGACGAGTTGCTGCTCGCCGCGCTTGCGCAGGCGCTGGGCGCGTGGAGCGGCGCGGCTGAAATTGCCGTCGAACTGGAAGGCCATGGCCGCGAAGACGTGATCGACGGTGTCGACCTGAGCCGCACCGTCGGCTGGTTCACGACGCGCTTCCCGGTCGCGCTTCCAGGAGCCCCGGCAGCACCGGGCGATGCCCTCGTTGCGGTCAAGGAGCGAGTGCGTGCCGTGCCTCACAAAGGGATGCACTGGGGGCTGCTCGACGCGAGCCGCGCGCGGCCGCGTCCGTCGATCAGCTTCAACTATCTCGGGCGCTTCGATCAGTCTTTCGACGCGGCATCGCGCTTCACCTTCAGCTCCGATGATGCAGGCAGCAGCCACGGACCCGGCGCGCGCGTCGATTACGCGCTCGACCTCAACGGCATCGTCACCGGCGACACGCTGCTGCTACGCTGGCGCTTCGATCCGGCGCGCATCGCGCGTGAAAGCGTCGAGCGCATTGTCGCGGCCTTCGATCAACACGTCGACGCACTGATCGCGCACTGCGTCGCCGCCCCGCCGGGCGCGACAGCATCGGATTTCCCGTTGTCGGGCCTCGACCAGGTACAGTTGCGCGCGCTGCGCCTGCCGCTTGGCGGCGTCGCCGATATCTATCCGGCTACACCATTGCAGCAGGGCTTGCTCTATCACAGCGAGTTGCAGCAGGGCGAGGGCGTGTATGTGAACCAGTTGCTGCTGACGCTCGGCGGCCGCCTCGACGCCGCCGCCTGGCGCGCCGCCTGGCAGGCCGCCATTGCGCGGCACGACATGTTGCGTACGCGCTTCGAGTGGCGTCATGGCGAAGCGGCGTTGCAGATCGTGCAACGCGAAGCCGTGCTGCCGTTTGCGGTGCACGACTGGCGTGATGCACACGACTACGACGCGCGGCTCGCCGCGTGGCGCGCGGCGGACATCGCTGCGGGAATCGATGCGTCGCGCGCGCCGCTGATGCGTGTCAACGTGTTCCGGCGTCCGGATGGCCGCTTCGACCTCGTGCGCACGTATCACCACGTGCTGACCGACGGCTGGAGCGGCGCACGTCTGCTGGCCGAAGTATTCGACGACTACGAGCGCGCGTTGGGCGTTTCGCCGACCGACGGCGCGCGAGCCGCCGCGGGCATGCCGCCATCGTACCGGCGCTATGTCGAGTGGCTCGCTATGCAACCCGATCCACGGGATTGGTGGAGCGAGCGGCTCCCCGCTGCCGACGATACCGGCACGCTCACAGCCAGCCTTGTCGCGCCGCTCGGCACAGATTCGAGCGAGGCGGCGAGCGTGCCACGCAAGCTCACGCTCGAACTGGACGCGCCGCTCGATGCGCGAGTGCGCCGCGCCGCACAGCGGCATCGCGTGACGCTCAACACGTTGATGCAGGGCGCGTGGGCCGTGCTGCTCGCGCGGGCGAGCGGCAAGCGGACGGTGGCCTTCGGTGTCACGGTGTCGGGGCGGCCCGCATCTCTCGCTGGGTCGGATGAAATGTTCGGACTGTTTATCAATAGCTTGCCCGTGTTTGCAGCGGTGCCCGGCGAGGTGACGATACCGGCATGGCTCGATGAATTGCAGACCTGCAACATGCAAATGCGTGAGGTCGAGCATACGCCGCTATCGTCGCTGCAGCAGTGGGCGGGTCGCAGCGGCGACGCGTTGTTTGACAGCCTGATCGTTTTCGAGAACTATCCGGTTGCGGCCCGCGCGGCGTCCACGGCAACCGACGCGCTGCGTGTGGAGCGCGTGGATTCGTTCGAACGCACACACTATCCGCTGACGCTGACGATCCTGCCGGCGACGCGCATCGAACTGCAATGGCAGTGGGACAGCCGGCGGCTCACGCGTACTCAGGTCGAGCAGTTGCAGCGGCAATATCTCGGGCTCCTCGATCAACTCGCTGACGACGGCGAGCACGCGCCGCGCTTCGTCGGCGAACTTGCGGTGCGGCGAGGTGCGCCGCACGCCGAGCCGTTGCCAGAAGCCGCGCCGCTCGCGTGGCATGAACGTTTTGCGGCTGAGGCCGCGCGCATGCCGCATCGCATCGCCATCCGGCAAAACGGCGAAGCGTTCGACTACGCGGCGCTCGCCCGTTGGTCCGCGACGATCGACGCGCGTTTGCGTGCGAGCGGCGTCGCGCGGGAGGAGTGCGTAGCCGTCTGCATGCGCCGCTCGCCGGCGCTGATCGCCAGCATGCTCGGCGTGTGGCGCAGCGGTGCGGCTTATGTGCCGCTCGACCCGTCGTTCCCGGCCGAGCGCCTCGTCGCCATGCTGGACGACGCGGGGATAACGCGGGTCATCGCAGACGCAGAAGGGCGCGCGCGGCTCGGCAGCGCGCTCGTCGGTCGTGTCGTGGTGAATGGTGGGATTGGCGCAGAGGTCGGAGTTGCGGGTGTCCCTGACGCCGTGGTGGGCAAGGCGGCAACAGTGCCGCCACCCGTATTGCCATGCACCGGTTCGGAACTCGCCTACGTGATCTACACGTCAGGTTCGACCGGTCGGCCCAAGGGCGTTGCGGTTTCTCATGGCGCGCTGGCGAGGCTGCTCGAGAGTGTTGATATCACCATGGGCGTCGATAAGGATGACGTACTATTGTCAGTCACTACACCGTCGTTCGACATTTCGCTGCTGGAATTCTGCCTGCCGCTCATGAAAGGCGCTTGCGTCGAAATGGCCGACGCCGCCACCGCCGCGGACGGCGCTTCACTCGCGCGTCTTATCGATGAAAGCGGCGCGAGCATCATGCAGGCAACACCTAGCGGCTGGCGTCTTCTGATCGAATCGGGTTGGCGCGGGGCGTCGCGTGGACGACTCACCGGCGTCGCCGGCGGCGAGCCGTTGCCCGCAGACCTGACGGTTCAACTCGCGCAACGCGGCGTCGATTTGTGGAACCTCTACGGTCCGACCGAAACGACGATCTGGTCGACTTGCGCCCGGGCGCCTCAAGGCGGAGCGGTCACCATTGGTCGCGCGCTGCATGCGAACGCGCTGCGCATCGTCGACGCGAGCGGCCAGTTGACGCTGCAAGGCGGCGTCGGGGAACTGTGCATCGGCGGCGACAATCTTGCGAGCGGTTATCTGGGTCGCGCCGGACTCACCGCCGAGCGCTTCGTGCCTGATCCGTACGGGCCGCCGGGCGCGCGGATGTACCGCACAGGCGACCTGTGTCGCGAGCGGCCAGACGGCGAAGTCGAATGCCTTGGCCGGATCGACCAGCAGGTCAAGCTGCGCGGTTATCGAATCGAACTGGGCGAAATCGAGGCGGCATTGCGCGACTACGACGGCGTGCTCGACGCTGCAGTCGCTCTCGTGCCGGGCGCAGGTGACGCCGAAGCGCGGCTCGTCGGGTATGTGGTGGGCCAATCACCCGCGGTACCGGCAGGCTGGCGCCAGACGCTTGCCACACGTTTGCCGGGCTACATGGTTCCCGCGGCGCTCTACGAGATCGACGCGCTGCCTCGCACCGCGAACGGCAAGCTCGATCGCAACGCGCTCGCGCGGTTCGAGGTGTCGCCGCAACGCGAGGCGCAGTGGGCGGAGCCATCGGGCGAAATCGAAGTGCTGGCGGCGCGGCTGTTTGGCGATGTGCTGGGGCTTGCGCGTGTCGGTGCCGACGACGATTTCTTCGCGCTCGGCGGCCACTCGCTCGCGGCGGTGCGATTGATTGCCCGGCTGTCGGAACAGCTCGGACGCAAGGTTGCGCTCGCGGCGCTGTTCGACAGTCCTACACCGAGGCTGTTGGCTCAACTGCTTACGGACGTTGTGGATGGAAACACGCAGGTCGACGTGTCGTCGGGAAAGACCGCGAGCGATGAGTTGCAGGCGCTCGATGGACTGTTCGATGCGCTGGATTGAAAAGCGAACACCATGCGCGGGCGCGACGCGCCCGCTTACCTATTCAGACTGACCAGACTGACGTCATGCAGACCACGACCCGCAACGAACCGGCCGCAGCGCCGGATTCCTCCACAGTCATCGGCGACGCGCCGAGCCACGCGCTCGCGATTTCGCGCAAGTACGCGGCATTGTCGCCGGAGCGTCGGCGCCGTTTTCGCGAGAAGGCGAGCGAGCAGGGCGTCGACCCCGCGCGTCTGCCGATCGTGCCGTTGTCGCGCGAGGCTGGCAACGCGAACGATGCGGACGGCGTTCCTTCTTCGCCCGGCTCCGCGCTTTACCCCCTTGCGCCCGCGCAGGAGCGCCTGTGGTTCTTGTGGAAACTCGATCCGCAGAACCCGGCGTACAACCTGTCGCGTGCGCTGCGGTTGACGGGACATCTCGATGTGCCCGCATTGCGCCGTGCATTCGATGCGCTCGTCGCACGCCATGGCGCATTGCGTACGCGCTTCGTGGAGACGCGCGGGGTAGTGGCCCAGCACATCGGTGACGGCGCGCACTACCTGTGGCGCGAACACGCGCTTGAAGACGCCGCGCAACTGCGCGACACGCTGCGTGCCGCCTCTCGCGAACCATTCGATCTGGTGAAGGGGCCGCTGCTGCGTGTCGATCTCATCGCGATCGGGGCAGAGCGTCACGCGCTCTCGATCGTCGTGCATCACATCGTGTCCGACGGCTGGTCGCAGTCATTGCTCGTTCGCGAACTCGCGGCGTTGTATCGCGCGGCGCTCGCGGGCGAGGATGCGCCGCTGGCTCGCGCGTTGCCGCCCGTCGAAATTCATTTTGGCGACGTCGCTGCATGGCAGCGTGAATGGCAGGACGGCGCGCTCGTCGACGATCTAGCGTATTGGACGCAACGCCTCGGCACCGGGCGCCCCGCGCTCGAACTACCATTGGACCGGCCGCGCGCTGCGGTGCGCGGCATCGAAGGCGGACGCGCGCGGCGCGACGTCGCCCCGGCGCTCGCCGGGCGCTTGCGCGAAGTCGCGCGCGCGCAGCGCACGACGCTTTTCACTGTACTGCTTGGCGCGTATGCCGCCTTGCTGTATCGCTATGACGGGCAGTCGGGCGTACGGATCGGCGTGCCGTCGGCGGGACGGCAGCGCAGCGAGACGGAAGCGCTGATCGGCTTTTTCGTCAACACGCTCGTGATCGACGTCGACGTGGACGGCCGCATGCCGTTCGGCACGCTGCTCGCTGGGCTCCATGAGCGTGTGCTCGAAGCGCATGCGCACCAGGCGGCGCCGTTTGGCAGCATCCTCGACGCATTGCGGATCGAACGCGATCTCGGGCGCTCGCCGCTGTTTCAGGTGATGTTCAACCTCGAGCAGGCGACGAGTAGCGCGTCCGTTGCGATGCCAGGAATCGTCGCGGAGCCGGAGGCGGGCGGCACGGACACGGCGCGTTTCGATCTTGTGCTGAACGTGGTGGACGACGGGCACGGCCTGCGCCTGATGTTCAACTATGCGGCGGATGTGTTCGATGCAAGCACCGTCGAACGAATTGCATTGCAGTACGAAGCGATTCTGACGCAGATGGCCGAAGACGTCGCGCGACGCGTTGGATCGTTGACGCTGCCTGGGCGTTATGAAGCAGCGCCGTTGCAGCGTTATGCGTTCGAGTCGCTCGGGATGGCGCTTGCGGCGCAGGCGAAGCGCTCGCCGGATGCGATTGCGTTGCGCTGCGAGGATGAATCGCTCACCTATGCGGAACTGGACGCGTGGTCGGCGATGCTGGCTGCACGGCTCGTCGCGCAAGGTGTTGGCGCTGAGCGGCGCGTGGGGCTGTGCGTGGCGCGCGGCCCGGCGCTGGTTGCGGCGCTGCTTGGGATCATCCGCTCGGGTGGGGCGTTCGTGCCGCTCGATCCTGAGTATCCGCCGGCGCGCCTTGCGCAGATGATCGACGACGCGGGCATCGTGCAGGTGGTTGCCGATAGCGCTAGCGCGAAGCAGGTGGGGGCGGTGCTGGCGGGGTGTGAGGTGGTTCAAGTGAGGAAGACTCAGCACAATGCCACCTTGAGCGCGGAAACAGCGACAGCAGCACCACACTTCCTCGACGCCCCCCTTCATCCCGACCAGCTCGCCTACGTGCTCTACACATCGGGCTCGACCGGCCGGCCCAAGGGCGTCGGCGTGAGCCACGGCGCGCTGTGGACGCACCTGCAGGACTTTCTCGCGACCTACGGCATCGAGGGCAAGGATACGGTGCTGCACTCGTCGACGATCAACTTCGACGTCGCGCTGCACGAGACGCTGCCGGCGCTGCTGCGCGGCGCGACGGTGGAGATGCGCGGCGCGCAGCCGTGGGATCTGCAAAGCCTGAGCGAGCGGCTGGTGAAGCGGCGCGTGACGTTCGCGCGGATTCCGACCGCGCTGTGGCAGCAGTGGCAGCGTCATGCGCCGCCGCGCGCGCAGCTCGCGCTGCGCCAGGTGACGGTGGGCGGCGAGGCGCTGCCGGGCGACGCGCTCGCGCGCTGGCACGAGGGGCCGCTCGCGGATATCCGGCTGGACAACCTGTACGGTCCGACCGAGACGACGGTGGCGGCACTGTACCGCCGCACCGGAGCCGACGACGCACGGCAGGTGACGGTGCCGATCGGGCATCCGTATCCGGGGCGTACGGCGCGGGTGTTCGACGCATTCGGCGATGAAGCGCCGGTGGGCGGGCTCGGCGAGCTGTGCATCGGCGGACCGACGGTGGCGCGCGGCTATCCGGGAAGGGCGGCGCTGACGGCCGAGCGGTTCGTGCCGGACCCTTACGGCGAGCCGGGGGCGCGCCTCTATCGCAGCGGCGACCTGTGCCGGCTGCGCGCGGACGGCACGGTGGAGTTCCTCGGGCGGCTGGACCAGCAGGTGAAGCTGCGCGGGCAGCGCATCGAACTGGGCGAGATCGAGGCGGTGCTGCGCCAGTGCGAGGGCGTGCGCGAAGCCGCGGTGATCGTGGTGGGCGAGGCGCAGAAGCAGCGGCTCGCGGCGTACGTGGCGGGGCCGTCCGATGCAGCGGCCTTGCAGACTGTTGACGCCCAACGTCTGCAACGCGAACTGGAGCAGAAGTTGCCGGGCTACATGGTGCCGTCGTCGATAACGGTGCTCGCGCGGCTGCCGTGGATGCCCAACGGCAAGCTCGACCGGGCGTCGCTGCCCGCGCCGCAGGCGGGGGCGATCGAACGGGTGGCGCCGTCGAACGGGGTCGAAGCGGCGCTGCTGTCGATCTGGGCGGCCGTGCTCGGGCGCGATGACCTCGGTGTGACGGACAACTTCTTCGAAGCGGGCGGCGACTCGATCCAGAGCCTGCAGATCATCGCGCGGGCACGCGAGGCGGGCTGGCGGCTAACGCCGCGGCAGGTGTTCGAGCATCCGACGGTCGCGGGCCTCGCGCAACGCGCACAGCGGCTGGACACGGGCGCAGTACAGGAATTCGACGACGGCGCCGCGCTGCCCTTGACGCCGATCCAGCGGCTCTTCTTCGAGCGCTATCCGCAAGGGGAATCGCACTGGAACCAGGCGGTGCTGCTGAAGGTGAAAGGGCGGCTCGTGCCGGCGGCGCTGGAGCGCGCGGTGGCGGCGCTGGAGGCGCGGCACGACGCGTTGCGGCTGCGGTTTGTTAGGGAGGCGGGGGAGTGGAAGCAGGTGGCGGTGAAGGAAGCGGGGACGGCAGAGATGGCCGGGCAAATGTCTGAAGTCTCACAGGCGTTACGTGTCCCAGGAGCATCAGACGCGTCAGAGGAAGCACAGGCATCGCGGACATCAGAACCGCTGCAGACCTCACAACCATCACAGTCAGCTAGCACAACGGTGGTCCATCACGACCACCTCGCCTCGCTTTCCGGGCTGGCAGAGGCCTGCGACCGCATCCAGTCGAGCCTGAACATCGAACACGGCCCGGTCTGGGCCGTAGGCCACTTCGAGACGCCCGACGAAACGCGCGTACTGATCGCGATTCATCACCTGGCGGTGGACGGCGTCTCCTGGCGCGTGCTTCTCGAAGAACTGCAAACTGCCTATGAACAGGCCGAACGCGACGAACCGATTACGCTGCCGGCGCCGTCGATGTCATGGCGCGCCTGGGTGCGCGCCATCAATCAGTATGCCGAATCATCGGAGCGAGTCAGTGAACTCGCGTGGTGGCAAACGTCACTCGACGCGCCGGCGTTGCGCGCCGGCCCGCTGTTCCCGCCGCTTTCTTCGCATCCCCAACCGCAAAAGACGCTGCTGAAAAAACTATCGCCCGACATGACCGCCGAGTTGCTGCGCGAAGCGCCGCGCGCCTACAAAATGCGTGTCGATGAAGTGCTGCTTGCCGCGCTCGCTCGCGCTATCGGCGATACCGTCGCGCGTGAAGAAGTGCTGGTCGAACTGGAGGGCCACGGTCGCGAAGACGTGATCGAAGGCGCAGACCTCAGCCGAACGGTTGGGTGGTTCACCACTCAATATCCGCTCGCGTTACCGCGCGGCATGGACTCCGCTGATTCGCTGCTGCGCGTGCGCGAGCGCCTTGCCGCAGTACCGCTGCGCGGCCTCGGCTGGGGCCTGCTGGCCTGTTGCGCCGACGCAGCCAGCCAGTCCGCGGTGCGTGCGCTGCCATCCCCGGAAATCGGCTTTAACTACCTGGGCCGCTTCGATCAAACGTTCGACGGCGAAAGCCGCTTTGGCTTCGCGCCTGAATCGTCGGGCGACGCCATTGCGCCGCATGCGCGGATTCCCGATCGCGCGCTCGATATCAATGGCTGGATTGCAGGCAACTCGCTGACGTTCAACTGGGGCTACGCGCCGCAGTTCTTGTCCGATGAGCTCGCGGAGGAACTCTTCGCGTCGTTCGAGTCCGCTCTCGGCGAACTGCTGGCCCATTTGCGCACAGCCACGTCGCAGCCGCAGATGTCCGCCTCCCTAAAAGCAGTTCCGGAGTCGATCGAGGCGCTTGCAAGGCGCGACGCCGTCGCTGCAAGCTGGGCTGCGCGTGCGGTCTATGAGGCCAGTCTGCCGGTGCCGTCCGACGACGCGCTCGCTGGCTGGTTCGCGCGACGTCGGCCGCAAGACGCGAATGCGCGGGCGCGCGCCGTGTCATCGCCGGCCGTGCCGTTGAACGCGCTCGGTGCGCCCGCCACGCTGTTCTGTCTGCATCCGGGCTACGGCATGGTCGGCGAATATCGCACGCTTGCGCAAGCGCTCAATGGCCGCGTGACCCTGATCGCGATGCAGGCGTCGGCGCTGCGTGGCGAGCCATGGGAAGGCGACAGCTTCGAAGCGCTCGCCGCGCACTACGCACAGCGCATCGAAACGCTGCAGCCGCACGGCGACTACGCGTTGCTCGGATGGTCGTTCGGCGGGCGGCTTGCAATCGCCATCGCGGATCACTTCGAGCGGCGCGGCGCGCGCGTGTCGTTCGTCGGTATCGTCGATACGGCGACGCATCGCGTAGACGGCGCTGCTCCCATAGTCGACGAAAGCTCTGTGGCTGCGTCCGAACTGGCGTCGCTCGACGGGGCGGAGCCGTCGCTGCTCGGCAAAGCGCTTGCCGTCGATTCCATGCATGCGGACTTGATGTCCCGGCATGAACTGCCGCGCGTCGCCTGCGATCTGCACGTGTGGCGCGCTCGGCGCGTCGCCGATCCGCGCCGCCGGATGTCATGGGCGGACCGCACGCGCGGCCGGCTGCACGAGTTCGACATCGACGCGACTCATTCCAGCATCGTCCACCATCCGCATCTCGCGGCGCAGCTTGCGCAGTGGTTCGGACAGCCGCTTCCACGAAACGAAGACCCATCAGCGTCCTTACACGGCGGCGCCTGAGTAGTAGGGCTCTGCAAGGCTCGCCGCACGCCCTGCAGGACTCTCCGACAAGCGCTGTTGTCGCTTCGCCGCGACGATTTATTCACATTGAATGCGAACGATTATTGTTTACATTAGCATCTTGTCTTGAGAGAATCGTCACGCACCAGGAGCGGCGCGGGACGCCGCCCCTGACTCGGGGATACAAGAATGGGGAAACAAGAAGAATGAAGGTAGAGCAGGCAGGGAAAAGCGGTTCTAAACGGGAGCGCGGCTTGCCGCACCTGCGACCGATATACGTCGCGCTGATGCTGGGCGTTGCCGGGTTCGGCGCGCACGCACAAGGGTCGCCGGCCGCGGCCTCGGGCACGGAGGCCTCGAAGGAATTGCCCGCGGTCCAGGTGCGCAGTTCTGCTGAGGATCCGCTTGGGCCAGGCGTCGGCTACGTGGCCAAACGTTCCATGACGGGAACCAAGACGGATTCCGCGTTGCTCACGAATCCGCAGAGCGTATCGGTCGTAACGCGTCAGCAGATGGACGATCAGGGCGCGCAGACCGTCGATCAGGCGTTGCGCTATACACCGGGCGTGTATTCGCAGGACGGCACCGACATTCGTGCCGATCAGCTTTACGGCCGGGGTTTTGCGCTCGATTCGTATCTGGACGGCCTGCATCTGTACCAGTCGCCGCGCTTCGCGACGCCGCGCATCGACCCATATTTCATGGAGCGCATCGACGTGCTCCATGGTCCGGCCTCAGTGCTCTATGGGCAGGGCAGCCCGGGCGGTCTCGTCAACTACGTGAGCAAGTTGCCGACGGAGCAGCCGTATCACGAACTCATGATGCAGATCGGCAACCACAACAACTATCAGTTGGGTTTCGATTTTAGCGGTCCCGTCGACAAGAATGGCACCGTGCTGTACCGGCTGACAGGCGTCGCCCGCACCGCCGAGACGCAAGTCAGCGCGATCAAGGACCAGCGGCTTGCCATCGCGCCGTCGGTCACGATCCGCCCGAACCGCGACACCACGTTCACGCTGCAGGGCAGTTTTCAGCGCGACCCGAACGGTGGACTGTTCAATCCGGTTCCGGCAGGCGCGACATTGTTCAGTAATCCAAACGGTCAACTTGGGCCGGACAGATATTTCGGCGATCCGGATCGCGACGGCATGCATCGCACGCAGTACTGGTTCGGTTATCAGTTCGATCATGCGATCAACGACAAGCTCAGCGTGTCGCAGAACCTGCGCTATCTGCACATCGACCAGCATTACTACCAGACGTCGGTGACGAGCGCGCTGGGAAGCAATCAGCGTACGGTGTCGATGTGGGGCAACGTCGATAACGAGCACTACACGCAGTTCGAGGTCGACACGCACGCGCAGGCCAAGGTGACGACGGGCGCCGTCCAGCACACGTTGCTGTTCGGTCTCGACTATCAGCGCTCGATGCTGGGCGACACAGAGGGTAATTCCGTCCTCGGCACGGTCGATCTGTATAACCCGAACTTCTCGTCGCTGCCGACACAGCAAGCGAACACGCGCCTCGACTATTCGTTGAGCACGGTCGGCGTCTATGCGCAGGACGAGGCGCGCTGGCGCAACTGGGTGCTGACGTTCGGCGTTCGTGAGGACTGGACAGGAGGCAACCAGCAGACCACGTTGCTCACCACCGGAACCGGCACGACCTACCACACGAACGATCACGCGTTCACCTGGCGCGCCGGTCTCGCGTACGAGTTCGAAAACGGCATTGCGCCGTACATCAGCTATTCGCGTTCGTTCCAGCCGGTGCTCGGCGCGACCTACTCGGGCGCGCCGTTCGCGCCGACCAAGGGCCGGCAGGTCGAAGCAGGCGTGCGTTATCAGCCGAAGTGGTTCGACGGCTACTTCTCGGTCGCCGCGTTCACTCTCACGCAGGACAACGTGTCGGTAAGCGATCCGAACCATCTGGGCAGCACGATACAGACCGGTCAGATCCGCTCGCGCGGCGTCGAACTGGAAGCGCACGCGAATGTCACCGCAGACGTGAAGGTGATCGCGTCGTACACGTACCTGAATCAGGAAGTGACGAACACCACGACGGCTAGCAGCCTGAACAAGCGCCCGACGATCGCGCCTCGAAACACCGCTTCGCTGTGGGCGGATTACACGTTCCACCGCGGACCGCTGCGCAACTTCGGCCTCGGCTCGGGCGTGCGCTATATGAGCAGTTCGGCGGGCGACGCCGCCAACACGTTCACGGTGCCGGGGCGCGTACTCGTCGACCTGGGTGCGCATTACGACATCCAGAACTGGCGTCTGTCGCTGAACCTGAACAACGTGTTCGACCGCGAGTACATCTCGTACTGCACGACCGCGTCGGTTTGCTACTGGGGCGCGAGTCGTACCGTGCTCGGAACGGCGCGCTACCAATGGTGATCGCCATGACGAAGGGTGGCGCCGACGGCTCACTGCATGCGTTGTCATGACGGAACGTCTGCGCTTTAACGGCAGGCGGCGCCTCGCGCTCGCTGGTTTGGGCGCGGCGGCGCTCGCGGCATCGGGCGCTCCGTTCGCCCGCGAGGCGGCCGCGCGTCCGGATGCGGCGAGTTCAGGTGCGCATGCGGCTGCAGGTGCCGCTGTCGCTTTCAGCCCGCGCGTCGTGGTACTCGACTGGCCGCTGACGGAAGTCGTGCTGTCGCTCGGCGTAGTGCCGGCCGGCGTTTCGCGTCCCACGTGGTATGCAAAGCTCGACGGCGTTCCACCTTTGCCGTCTTCCGTCGTCGACACGGGCTTGCTGTATCAGCCCAATTTCGAGGTGCTGGAGTCGCTGAAACCGGAGCTTATCGTCATCACGCCATGGCATGCGCCGCTGCGCGCGTTGCTCGAACGGATCGCGCCGACGTTGACGGTGCAACTGTTCGGACCCGGCATCGACGTGTATCCGGCGGTTCATGCCGCGACCCGCAAGCTGGCCGGCGCGCTAGGACGCGAGGCCGCGGCCAATGCGCTGTTCGCACGCGCCGACGCCGCGCTTGCCGACGCGTCCGCGCGTCTCGCGGCCTTCCGCGCGACCGGACGCCCGCTCTATTTACTACGCCCAATCGACGACCGGCATATCGCCGTGTTCGGCAAGAACAGTCTGTTCGGCGGTGTGCTCGGCGCGCTCGGGATCGACAATGCGTGGCAGGGCATGGCCGATCCGCAAGGCATGACCGAAGCGGACCTCGGCGCGCTCGCGACGCGCACCGATGCGCAAGTCGTCACGATCGGCGTGCCGCCCGGCGTCGCCGCGCAACTTGCGCGAAGCCCGCTATGGGGCGCGTTGCCGTTCGTGAGGCAAAACCGCGTGCAACATATCGGACCGTTGCCTGCACTCGGCGGCGTCGTTGCGTCGATGCGTTTCGCCGACAGCCTCGCGAACGCGCTGCAAGGAGTCAACACATGAACCGCCCGACGGCGACCGTCGCCTTCGCCGCCCCTCGCGCCTGGCGGCTGCCCGCGTTGCTGCTGATGCTGGCCGCGTGGCTCGTTTATCACACGCTATCGGCGCGGCTGCCGGTCGCGCAATGGCCAGGCGTCGTGCTGTCCGGCGCCGACGCAACGCTGCCGCAACTCGTCGTGCGTTATGGCTGGTTGCCGCGCGTCGCCATTGCGTTGATCGCCGGTGCGGCGTTGTCGCTCGCCGGTGTCGTGTTCCAGCAGGTATTGCGCAATCCGCTTGCCGAACCGCTTACGCTCGGCGTGTCGGCGGGCGCCTATCTCGCCTTGACGATCGCCGCGGTTGTCGCGCCCGCGCTCGTCGCCGACATGCGTTTCACGGTTGCGCTGACCGGCGCCGCACTCGCAATGCTGGCAACCATGGCGATGACCTGGCGCAAAGGCTTCGCCGCCGTGTCGATCGTGCTGGCCGGAATGATCGTGAACCTGTATTGCGGTGCACTGTCCGTCCTCCTAACTATCGTGTTCGAGCGTTCGCTCACATCCGTTTTCATCTGGGGCGGCGGCTCGCTCGTGCAGAACGGCTGGGCGGGCGTCGTCTGGCTGCTGCCGCGCGTGCTCGCCTGCGGTGCGGCTGCGGCGCTACTTGTGCGTCCGCTCACGCTGTTTTCTCTCGACGACGGCAGCGCGAGCCAGCTCGGTATGTCGCTCGCATGGACGCGGCCCGTCGCGCTCGCCATCGCGGTGATCCTGAGCGCGTTCGTCGCGAGCGCGGTCGGCGTGATCGGCTTCATCGGGCTCGGCGGTCCGGTGCTCGCGCGACTGATGGGCGCGCGTCGGCTGCGCGACCAGTTGCTGTGGGCGCCGCTCGTGGGCGCGCTGTTGCTCGCAATTGCCGACCAGGCCGTGCAGAGCTTGCCGGGTGTGCTCGGCGAATTGCTGCCGACCGGCGCTGCCGTGGCCCTCTGCGGCGGCCCGCTGCTGCTGTGGATGCTGCGCCGTCTGCACGTCGAGGCGCCGCGTCCAGCATCGGCGGAACGCGCAGCCCCGCGCCGCGAGTTGCGCGTGCCTGTGCTGCTGCTCGGCGGGCTGCTCGTTGCCGCGGTTGTCATCTCGCTGTGTTTTTCGGTGACGCTGCACGGCTGGCAATGGACGGACGCGCAACATTGGAGCGACGTCTGGTTCTGGCGCGTGCCGCGGCTGACCGCTTCGCTCGGGGCCGGCGTGATGGTCGCACTCGCAGGCACGATCCTGCAGCGCGTAACCGGCAATCCTATGGCGAGCCCCGACTTGCTCGGCGTCAGCGGTGGCGCGATGCTCGGCATGCTGGTGGCCGCGGTCGTCGCGACGGAGCCGTCGACGCCCGTACTGCTCGCGGGATCGGCGGCCGGTGCACTTATTTGCCTGCTGACGATCGTCACGCTTGGGCGCCGCAGCGGTTTCGCGCCCGAGCACGTGTTACTCGCGGGCATCGCGATCAGCGCGTTCGCGCAAGCAGTCATCATGCTCGCGACCGCGAGCGGCGGCGCTTATGCGAACCTGCTGCGTCCGCTGCAGTACGGTTCGACCTATCTCATCGTGCCCGCGACGGCCATCGCCGTTGGCGTGTGTACGGTCGCTGCCGTACTCGTCGCGTATCTCGGCGCGCGTTGGCTGGAAATCCTGCCGCTCGGCGCCAACGTGGCGGATGCGCTCGGCGTCGGCGCACAGCGCGCGCGGCTGCTGCTGCTCGCGGTCGCCGCGATCCTCACGGCGGGAGCAACGGTCGTGATCGGCCCGATGTCGTTCGTCGGCTTGATGGCGCCGCATCTCGCGCGGCTGCTCGGCTTTCCGCGCGCGCGTTCGCAGATGCTCGTCGCGGCGCTCATTGGCGGCTTGCTGATGGTGCTGTCGGACTGGCTCGGGCGCAACATGATCTTCCCGCAACAGATGCCGGCGGGCGTGATTGCGACGCTTCTGGGCGGTCCTTATCTGATGTGGCTGTTGCGTCGTTGATGCATCGGTCCAGTCGGGCCGATCCTGCTGAAAGCAGGGACGAAGTCTGGGAGCCGATGGCTCCCAGACTTTTTGTGCGACGTCCGCGCGCGATCTGCGCGACCTCGCGAATCGCGTCGAATGCCGCCTTAGAACGAAAACGTCGTATTGAGCATCACCAGCCGCGACTCGCCGACGGCGATGATCAGATTGCTGTTGCTCGACGGATAGTAAGTTTTGTCGAACACGTTCTTCACGTTCAGTTGCACATGCGTGGGAATCTTGCCGATCTTCGTGTCGTACGCGGCAAACAGGTCGGCGACTACATAGCCCGGCAGCGTGAAGCTGTTCGCCGTATCGCCCGGCCGCTTGCTTACGAGCCGCGCACCGCCGCCAAAGCGCCATTGTCCCGGCAGGTAGGGCAGCATCGTGTCGTAGACGGCGAAGAGACTGCCCGTATGACGCGCCGCGTTCACGAGACGCGTGCCGTCGTCGCGGTCCGTCGCGTTCGTATATGCATAGCTGCCGATCACGCTGACGTGCTGCGTGAGCCGTCCGGCAACGTCCAGTTCGACACCGCGCGACCTCGCGCTGCCCACTGTCTCGGTCGTATCGCCGACGGTTACCGCGACGTTCTGCTTGTCGATCTGATACACCGCGAGCGTGCCGGTGATACCGTGCGAGTCGAACTTCAGCCCGGTTTCGAACACGCGTCCATGCTCCGGCGCGAGCGGCTCGTTCACTTGTGTGGCGACGTTCGGCACGAACGACTTGCTGAAGTTCGCATACGCGGAAAGCGCCGGCGTCAGCCGGTACACGAGGCCGAATTGCGGCAGCCAAACCTGTCCATGCGAGTGATCGGCGATCACGAACGGACGGCCCACGCCCGACAGTTGCTGCCAGTTCTCCCAGCGCACGCCGCCTACAGCGATCAGCCTGTCGGTCAGATGAACGGTGTCCTGTGTGACGACCGAGTAGGTGTGCACTTTCGACAAGCTATCGCTTTGCGCCGCGCTCGGCGTGCCGCCCGCAGCGAGCATTCCATAGACAGGCTCGTACAGATCGAAGCCGGACACTGCCTTGCCGCGAATCGTGTCGCCCCGAAAGCTGCGCTGCCGTTCGTATTCGCCGCCCACATAGACCTCGTGACGCATGCCTGCGAGATTCAGATTGCCGATCGCGCCCACGGTGGCGATCTCGTCGGAGTCGTTGCGCTGCAGATTCGCATCCGACGTGCGGCTCATGATGCCGGTCCTGCTGTTGAACGCCGTCGCGCGCGTGATGTACTGGTCGTAGCGGTCGCGGCTCCATCCGTAAGTCGCGCGCACGCGCCACTCGTCCGAGAAGCGATGTTCGATCTTCGCCCGTAGCGTTTCCTGCTCGCCCGAGCTTTGCGCCCAGGGTTCCTCGTAGCGCGTGTAGCGCAGTGCATCGTCGAGATGGCCGTTGACGAGCACCGTGCCCCGGTCGAAGGGCGTCGTGTAATCGACGTACTGGTAGCTCACGTCGATCGATGTATTCGCGTCGTGCCATGACAGCGACGGTGCGATCAGCGAATCGCGCTGACGTCCGAAGCTGCGCCAGTAGCGCGCCGTGTTGTATTCGCCGGTCAGGCGAAAGGCGAGCGTGCCGCCCGCGACCTGTCCCGACTGGCCGATGGGCCCGGTCAGGTCGAAGCCCGTGCCGCTGCCGCGATGGCTCGTGTAATTCGCCGAGACGGAGCCGTGGAAGGTGTCCTCCGGTTTGCGCGTGATCAGGTTGATGACGCCGCCCGGCTCCTGAATGCCGTAGAGCAGCGAGGCGGGGCCTTTGAGAACTTCGACACGGTCGATCGTCGCCAGATAGTTGTGCAAGCTCGGCGAGCGGATGCCGTCGACGAGGATCGAGCCGTCGTCGTTCGAACCGAAGCCGCGTTTGATGAACGCGTCGCGCGTGCCGCCAAGCGTGTTGGTCTGCGTGATCCCGCTTACGTTACTCAGTACGTCGTCGAGTGTGCGCGCCTGCTGGTCCTGCATCACGCTCGAACTCACTACCGCGACGGATTGCGGAATGTCGCTGATCTTCGTCGCGACGCCGCTCGCCGTTTCGCTCGTGCGCGGACGATAGCCGACGGTCGGGTCGGCGAGCGCTGTGCCTTGCACGGCGACCGCCGGCAATTCCGTCGAAGCGGCGGGCTGAGCGCTCGCGGCGTCGGAGGAAGCGGCGGCCATCGCGGCTGGCGCGGTCACCACGTACATCATCATCGAAAGCGGCAAGCCGATGCCGAACCGGCGATAGCGGCCGGGTAGTGCAGAAGTTTTTACGAAGCGCATGGATGGTTCGGACGACACGGCACGCCCGCACCAAAGCGGTCGGGAGTGTCCGGCGGCGTCAGTTTTTATTAATGATGCGAGAGAATAATGTAAATGAGAATTGTTATCAAATGAAAACATTGAAAATCTTAGGTAGGCGGAGAGCGGTGAGGCGGCCCCATTGGCTCGGCCTCGCTAGCGTTGCGCCGGTAACCGCCGCGTCAGCAGAACCCGCATGCTTGCTCTAAACTAGCTGCCGCCCGCGCCCAGCCCAATCAAACACGACCGCCTCGATGCCTCCCGTTCCCGCCGATTCCAACGATCGCAAAGTCTCCACCGATACCTCGAGTGTCAGCCTGCCGAAGCAACCGGCGTTTCAACGCTTCTGGTGCACGCGGATTCTTTCGTCGCTGTCGTTCCAGATGCTCGCGGTCGCGATGGGGTGGCACATCTATGCGCTGACGCACAGCGCGTTCGCGCTCGGCCTCGTCGGTCTCGCGCAATTCCTGCCAATGTTCCTGCTCACGCTCGTGGTCGGCCATTTTGCGGACCGCTACGATCGTCGGCGGATCGCGGCGATTTGTCAGAGTCTCGAAAGCGTCGCCGCATTGCTGTTCGCGTGCGGCACCTTTGGCGGGTGGATCAGCGCGCCGGTCATCTATGCGCTGGCCGCATGCGTGGGCGCGGCGCGCGCGTTCGAGTCGCCGGCGGTCGCTTCGCTGCTGCCGGGCGTCGTGCCGCGCCCGCAGTTGCCGAAAGCGACGGCATGGGCCACTTCGGCGAACCAGACCGCGCAGATCGCCGGTCCCGCGCTCGGCGGTCTGCTTTACGGCATCGGGCCGGGCGCCGCTTATCTCGCATGCATGCTGTCGTTCGCTGCCGCCGCGACAGCCGTGTGGGGCATTCCGCTACGCGCGAAGCCGGCAAGCCGCGCGCCTGTCACGCTCGAATCGGTGTTCTCCGGCATCGCGTTCATTCGCAAGGAGCCGGTCATATTGGGCGCGCTGTCGCTCGATCTGTTCGCGGTGCTGTTCGGCGGTGCCACGGCGTTGCTGCCGGTGTTCGCGCGGGACTTCCTGCATACGGGGCCGCTCGGGCTCGGACTGTTGCGCTCGGGCACGGCCATCGGCGCGCTCGCCGGGACCATCTGGCTTGCACATTTCCCGCTGCGTAACCGGCCCGGCGCGGCCATGTTCGGCGGCGTGGTCGTGTTCGGCATCGCGACACTCGTGTTCGGCCTGTCGCATCAGTTCATTGTTTCGCTGCTTGCGTTGATGGCGCTCGGCGCGTCGGACACCATCAGCGTGGTCGTGCGGCTTTCGCTCGTGCAGCTTCGCACGCCGGATGAAATGCTCGGACGCGTGAGCGCCGTCAACTCGCTTTTCATTGGGACGTCGAATCAATTGGGCGAATTCGAATCCGGCGTGACGGCCGGCTGGTGGGGCGCGCGAACGGCTGTACTGGTAGGCGGCATCGCAACCATCACGGTTGCCTTGCTGTGGATGAAGCTCTTCCCCGAACTCAGGAACACGCGTTCGCTCGAACGCGAAGAAGAACTGGTGCCTAGCAACTGAGCGGCGCGCTATTCTCAATTGATGGAAACCCGGTTCTCGATCCGGCCGGGTTCTCCAGAAAGGCTTTAACGGTTAAGGTTGACGCGTTACTTGCGGAACGACCCGCGAAGGAGCCGCTTCATGACACGCCTCGACTCGCAACCGAACAGTTATCCGAGCGACATTGCTTTCACGCCCACCGTCAAGGCATTGCAAAGCCGCAGCGGATCGCGCGACGCATATGCCCGGATGGAAGAAGAGCACGGCTGGCAAACCCGGCTGACGCCTGATGTCGCGCGTTTCATCGAGCAGCAGACCAGCGTGTTCTTCGCGACTGCAAGCGCAGAAGGGCAACCGTATATCCAGCATCGCGGCGGCCCTGCGGGTTTCCTGCACGTGCTCGACGACCACACCATTGCGTTCGCCGACTTCGCCGGCAATCGTCAGTACATTACGTCCGGCAATCTAACCGACAACCCGAAAGTGCATCTCTTTCTCGTGGACTATGCGCATCGCCGGCGCATCAAGATATGGGGCGAAGCGCGTGTGATTGACGACGACCCCGCGCTGCTCGCGAAGCTCATGCCGCAAGGTTACAAGGCACGCGGAGAACGCGTGATCGTGATGAGCGTGCATGCGTGGGACGTCAATTGCCCTCAGCACATTCCACAGCGTTTCGAGGCTGCGGACGTCGCCGCCGCGTTGCAGGAGCGTGACGAGCGCATCAAGGATCTCGAAGCGCAAGTAGCGGAACTCAAGCGCCTTTCAACTGCTTCTGGCGCTTGATAGGCGATGCCCGACGGTGATCTGAGCCTGAGCCGCACCCGCTATCATGGTGCGATCGCGACTCGGCTCCTTTCATCATGCGCATTGCTCCCTTACCACCCCTCCAATGTCTGGTCGCGTTCGAATCGGCTGTGCGGCACGCAAGCTTCACCAAGGCCGCCGCGGAGTTGCATCTGACGCAAAGCGCGGTCAGCCGGCAAATCCAGCAACTCGAGGAATTTCTTGGCCGGTCGCTGTTCGTCCGTGAGCATCGCGCATTGCGTCTGACCATCGCCGGCGAGGGTTACGCAAAGCGCGTGCAATGGTTGCTTGCAAACTGTTCCGAAGCGACGCTCGATGTGATGAAACGTTACGGCGACCAGGAACTGACCATCGCGTGTTCGTCGGGCGTCGCCGTGTTGTGGCTGACGCCGCGGCTCGGCGCGTTTCGTGCCGCTTACCCGAACGTGAAAATCAGAATGATCGTGCGCGACGGACTCGCGTCGATGTCGCCCGCCGAATTCGATGTGGGTCTCTACTACATCCGCCAGCATGCCGAGCCGCATTACACCGCCCGCCGCATTTTCGACGAGGAGGTGTACCCGGTCTGTTCGCCCGCCTATCTCGCAGGCCGCGTGCTCGAGCCCGCCGATCTAGCTCAGGAAACGCTGCTGATTCAGGAAGACGGTCAGCGCCAATGGATGTCGTGGCCGGAATGGTTTCGCATCAACGGTGTGCAAATGCCTGTTGCGCCGCAGGCGGTCATGGTCAATCACTATCCGCAACTCGTGCAAATGGCGATTCTCGGTCAGGGCGTCGTGCTCGGCTGGCGGCACATGATCGACCGATGTCTCGAAGAAGGGCTGCTGGTGCGTGCCACCCACGCATCCGCAAGTCACGGCGGCGGCTACTATGTGGTGTCGCCGAACGACCGCTCACAGAACCAGGCCGCGCGCGTGTTCACGCGGTGGCTCTTCGAGCAGGCCGAAGCGCAGACGGGCAGGGCGGCGGCCTGAACGGCTTCGCATGCGCTGCACGCATGCGTGCATGCGAATCTTTCGTTTCGAAAACAATTCAGGTCTCTCTACGATCGGCGTTATGCATGCAAAAGCGCCGCGACGACGGCGTGGCGCGTTGCCGACACTTTGCCTGACAGGCAGCCAGATGAGGAAAGAGACCATGCAAGGAACGCTTTCATCCAACGTCCCGCTCTCCGTGGACACGCTCGCGCGTCAGCGGCGGCACGCCATTATCGCGACCGTGCTCGGCAACGGGCTCGAATGGTTCGACTTCACCGTCTACAGCTTTTTCGCGGTCATTATCGCGAAGCTGTTCTTTCCGACCGGCAATGACCTGACCTCGCTCCTGCTTGCCGTCGCCACGTTCGGCGTGGGCTTTTTCATGCGTCCGGTGGGCGGCATCGTGCTCGGCGTGTATGCGGACAAGGTCGGGCGCAAGGCCGCGCTGTCGCTGACCATTCTGCTGATGGCGGGCGGCACGGCGCTCATCGGCATTGCGCCGACTTATCAGCAGATCGGCGTGTGGGCACCCGTACTGATCGTGATCGCGCGATTGCTGCAAGGGTTTTCGGCGGGCGGCGAGATGGGCAGCGCGACGGCGTTTCTCACCGAGTACGCGCCCGCTAACAAGCGCGCGTACTACTCGAGCTGGATTCAGTCGAGCATCGGCTTTGCGGTGTTGTTGGGCGCAGCGGTCGGCACGTTCGTGACCAGCAGTCTGAGCACCGAAGCGCTTCATTCGTGGGGTTGGAGAATGCCGTTCCTGATCGGCATGCTGATTGGACCCGTCGGCTATTTCATTCGCAGCCGCATGGACGAAACGCCTGCCTTCAGCGCAGTAGCCGACGAAGCGAAAGACGATTCGCCGCTCGCCGAAGTGTTCCGCCGCTTCCCGCGAGAAACCTTCGCGAGCTTTTCGATGGTGATTCTGTGGACCGTTTGCACCTACGTTCTGCTGTTCTACATGCCGACGTATTCGGTCCGCACGTTGCATCTGCCGCAATCCACGGGATTTCTCGCGGGCATGTTCGGCGGCTCGATGATCATGTGTTTTGCTCCGGTGGTGGGCAAACTCGCTGACGGCTACGGGCGCCGCCGTTTCCTGTCGGGAGCCGCCGTGCTGATTCTCGTGCTGGCCTGGCCGATGTTCGCGTACATCAACCGGGCGCCGGGCCTCGCTTCGCTGATGGTTTTTCAAGGCGTGTTCGGTCTGCTGATCGCTGCATATACCGGACCCATTCTCGCGGCGTTCTCGGAACTGTTTCCGACCAAGGTGCTCTCCACGGGACTGTCGGTCGCCTACAACTTCGCTGTGACGATCTTCGGCGGCTTCGCGCCGTTCTTCATTACGTGGCTGATTGCGTCGACAGGCAGCAACATGGCACCCGCGTTCTACGTGATGATCGCCGCCGCGATCAGCCTGACGGGCACGTTCTTCGTGCGCGATCCGCAGCGGCACTGAATCGGGCAGCGCGTGCGGCGCGCTTCCGGCCGCACGGATTTCTCATCAAGTCAGCAAGTCAGGACAATTCCCATGAGCATTACGGTAATCAATGGCGGCAATGTACTCGATCTCAAGCAGGGTGTTCTGCTCGAACATCATCATGTCGTGATCGAGAACGGCCATATCGTCGAAGTCACCGATCGTCCCGTCGATCTGCCGAACGCACGCGTGATCGACGCGCGCGGCAAGACGGTGATGCCAGGTCTCATCGATTGTCACGTACATGTGCTCGCTTCGCGCGCGAACCTCGGAGCGAACGCAACGCAGCCCAACATCCTGACGGCGATCCGCGCGCTGCCGATCCTGAAGGCGATGCTCGGCCGCGGCTTCACGACCGTGCGCGATGCGGGCGGCGCGGATTGGGGTTTGACGCAGGCGCTCGAAAACGGCCTGGTTCCGGGGCCGCGCATTTTCCCATCCGGCAAGGCGCTTTCGCAGACGGGCGGCCACGGCGATTTCCGTCCGCGCGGCGATATGCTGGAGCCGTGTTCGTGCTGTTTTCGCGCGGGCGCAATTGCGCGCGTAGTGGACGGCGTGGATGCCGTGCGTCTCGCCGTCCGCGAAGAAATCCAGAAGGGCGCGACGCAGATCAAGATCATGGCATCGGGCGGCGTGGCATCGCCAACCGATCCGATCGGCAACACGCAGTATTCCGAGGACGAAATCCGCGCGATCGTCGCCGAAGCGCAAGCTGCAAACACCTATGTGATGGCGCATGCATACACCGGCCGCGCGATTTCGCGCGCGATTCGCTGCGGCGTGCGCACTATCGAGCACGGCAATCTGGTGGACGAAGCCGCCGCGAAATTGATGCGCGAACATGGCGCGTTCGTCGTGCCGACGCTCGTCACCTACGACGCGCTTGCGAAGCACGGCGCCGACTACGGGTTGCCGCCCGATTCGATCGCGAAGGTCGAAACCGTGCGGCAAGCAGGACGCGATTCGCTGCAGATCTACGCGAACGCGGGCGTGCCGATGGGTTTCGGCTCCGACCTGCTCGGCGAAATGCACACGTTCCAGAGCGACGAATTGCGCATTCGCGCGGAAGTGCTCGGCAATCTCGAAGCGCTGCGCTCGGCAACCACGATCGCCGCTGAGATCGTTGCGCAAGAAGGCAAGCTGGGTGCAATCGAAGCGGGCGCGGTGGCGGATGTGCTGGTGGTCGACGGCAATCCGCTCGACGATATCGGCACGCTGACCGGGCAGGGCGAGCGTCTCGCGTATGTGTTCCAGCGCGGCGAAGTCGTGAGCGAGCGCGGCGCGGTCGTCTCGCGCTGAGACAGCGTGTCATGCCGGACTGATCGCGTGCAATTGATGCCCGTGCGCTCGTTACGTAGAATCGTGGCGCACAACGCTTGATTGCCAGCGCAACGATTTGCGCGATCACGAGGAGAACGGGCATGACTTTGCACACGGCCGGGCCGATTGCGGCGACCGTCTATCGCGGCGATTCGGTAGAGAACACGCACCGCGCGCATGTTGCGGTCGTCGATTCGAATGGCCGCCTGCTGTATTCGTTCGGCGACCCGTCGCGCGTGACGTTGGCCCGCTCCGCCGCCAAGCCCGCGCAAGCGCTGGCGGTGCTGGAAACGGGCGCGCTCGAGCGCTTCGGTTTCGACGATGCCGACCTTGCGCTGATGTGCGCCTCGCACAGCAGCGAGCCGCGTCATATCGAACGTGCGCGGCAGATGCTCGCCAAAGCGCAGGCGAGCGAAAGCGACTTGCGCTGCGGCGGTCATCCGCCGCTGTCGGATGCGGTATATGTCGACTGGATCAAGCGCGATTTCAAACCGGGCGCCGTGTGCAGCAATTGTTCGGGCAAGCATGCGGGCATGCTGGCGGGCGCGCGTTCGATCGGCGCGGCGCTGAGCGGTTACGAACAGCCGGAGCATCCGTTGCAGATCCGCGTGAAGCACACGGTGGCCGACGTTTGCGACTTGCCGGACGACGGCGTGCAATGGGCCACTGACGGTTGCAATCTGCCCACGCCGGCATTTCCGCTCGATCGTCTCGCACGGCTCTTTGCGAAGCTGGCCGCGGCGCAGGACGAGGTCTCGTCGTCCGGTGCAGCGCCCAACACGCGGACAGCGGCGCTCGCGCGCATCTATCGCGCGATGACGGCTTATCCGGAACTGGTCGGGGGCGAGGGCCGCTTCTGCACGATATTGATGAACGCGTTTGGCGGCGCGCTCGTCGGCAAGCTCGGTGCGGATGGCAGTTATGGGATCGGCGTGCGCGCATCGAGTCAGACTGCCGCGCACACGTCGAAAGCGGGCGCACAAGGTGCCCAAGGCGAAGGCGCACTCGGCATCGCCGTAAAAATCGAGGACGGCAATGTCGGCGTGCTGTACGCGGTGGTTGCCGAAGTGCTGGCGCAACTCGACATCGGGAGCGCCGGACAGCGCGCGAAGCTCGACTCTTTCCATACGCCCAGGATGCTCAACACCATGGGCGTCGCAACTGGCCGGCGGGTCTTTTCGGTTGCGCTCGAAGCGTCCCGATAGGACGAGTGCCGGGCAACGCCCGGCACTCAAGCGATTTCGTCAGGCCGCGGCTTCTGTGGCAGACATCAGTGCACTGCGTATCGCGCTGGCGAGTTCGCTGGCCTGAAACTTCGCGACATAGCCGTTCGCGCCGGCGTTCTTCACATGCGCTTCGTTGGCCGCGCCGGTCAACGACGAATGGATGATCACCGGAATGTCGCGGGTGCGCTCGTCGGCCTTGATCTGGCGAGTGAGCATGAACCCGTCCATCTCGGGCATTTCGAGGTCGGTCAGAACGAGCGCGATGCTGTCCTTGACGCGCGCGCCGTTGCTCTGTGCTTCGTCGGCGACTTGCTGCAAGGTCTGCCACGCCTCTTCGCCGGTCTTGGTCATCACGTATTCGGCGCCAATCGCGGTCAATGCCTGCTCGATCAGCTTGCGGGCGAAGCCGGAGTCGTCGGCGGCAAGAATCTTCGCGCCCGGGCGAATGCCGAGTGCATCGCCCACGGACGTCGGGTCCACGCTCGGGTGCTGCGAGGGGAATACGTCACGCAACACCTGCTCGACGTCGATCACCTGCGCGAGCCGCGAATCGCCCGTATTGCCGTCGATCCGCGCAATGCTCGTCACCAGGTTGCCGCCCGCCGCGCCTTCCGCGGAGAGCACCTGATTCCACTCGAGTCGCACGATGTCGTCCACTTCCTCGACCGCGAACGCCTGGGTGGAGCGCGCGAATTCGGTGACGAGCAGGATATTCAGGCCGCGCGTGGGCTCGCAGCCCATGAGCCGCGGCAAGTCGATCACGGGAATGATCTGCCCGCGAATGTCGACGGCGCCCATCACGAACGGCGACGAACCGGCGATCGGCGTGACCGGCGGCATCGTCGAAATTTCGCGGACCTTGAACACGTTGATGCCGTAAAGCTCATGCGCGTCACTGCCGGGGACGGAGCCCAGCCGATACAGCAGCAGTTCGAATTTGTTGGAACTCGTCAGGTTGCTGCGTTCGTCGTGCGCGCGGTTATCTGCTGCCATCGAATCTCTCCAGGATTGCTGTGCGTGGCGCGCTTGCATGGATTGATGCCGTCGCGCCTCTTACTTTTTGTTATCGGCGCGCTTGCCGAAAAATTCAGCGCTTTGCCGGATTTCTGCTGGCAATCCCTGGGTGAGCCACCTGATCTCATTCACGAGATGGCGTCATTCGTGTGAAGGTTACCTGCCGTTACACAAGCCACAGCGTCGTATCACACCGCGCCGGGGCGCGCTTCTAGAATCTCCCGCGATGGACGGCGGTGCCGCGCGGCGCCCCGTGCTCCGTTGCCGTTTCGCTTTCAATCCAAGGAGAACGTATGATCCGCTTGCCTCTCGCCACTATCGTCAGCGCCACTATGGCGAGCCTGCTGACCGTCGCCACGGCCGCCAGCGCCCAGACGGCGCCGGCCCCCGCCGCAGCGGACGCGGGCCGTCTGCATGCTGCCGACCAGACGTTCATTGCCGACGGCACCAAGGCCGTCGCCACTCAACGCGATGCCGCGCGCATCGCCACCTCACGTTCCACGGACCGCGACGTCAAGGCATTCGCCGAGCGCGTCTCGACCGATAACGCTAAGATCTCGGACGCGCTTCGCGCGGCGAGTCCGCGCGGCGTCGACGTGCCGAAGAACGACCCTGACACTGCCGTGCTCGCGAGCATCAACAATCTGCGTGGCGCCGAGTTCGACAAGGCTTATATCGAGCAGGTCGCGCTTGCCGGCGAGCAGAAGGCATTGTCGGCGTTCCAGGCCGAGATCGCTTCGGGCCGCGATCCGCAGTTGAAGGATGCGGCGAAAAAGGCGCTGCCGACCATTCAGGAGCATTACGCGATGGCGCAGGAACTGGCCAAACGCAAGCATCTGACGGCGGCGCAGTAAAGCACTGCACGCGTGCCGCCTTGCTGGGACAAAGCGGCGCGGCGCGCGTTTTTTCCGGATTCATCGCATGAAGAAGCCTGCCAATCTGGCGCAACAGTTGGACCATATGCTTAGGCAAGCGGTCGCGCTTCAACAGAACGGCGCGTTGGCCGAGGCGCAGGAACTTTATCGCGAGATTCTCGAACTCAAGCCTCGACATTTCGACGCGCTGCAACTGCTGGGCGCATTGGCGTTGCAGAGCGGCCGCATCGAAGAGGGCGTCGATCTGCTCGCGAGGGCGCTCGCGGTCAACCCGAAACAGGCCGCGGTTCATTCCAACCTGGCGTATGCGTTGAACGCGCTGCATCGTTTCGATCAGGCGTTGGCCAGTGCCAATCGCGCGCTCGCCTTGCAGCCGCAGTTTTCCGACGCGCTCAATAATCGCGGCAACGCGCAGGCGGGCCTCGATCGTCCGCTCGACGCGCTGGCGAGCTTCGACCGGGCGATCGCGCTCGCCCGCGATTTCGCGCAGGCCTGGAACAACCGCGCGTGCGTGCTGCGCGATCTGGGCCGTCCCGCCGACGCATTGGCCAGCTGCGACCGCGCGCTCGCGCTGCAACCGGGTTACGCCGAAGCATGGAGCAATCGCGGCAATGCGCTCTCCGATCTGAACGAGCCGCATGAAGCCGAGCGCAGTTATCACCGCGCGCTCGAACTGGCGCCGGGCTTCGTCGACGCGTGGAATAACCTCGGCCTTACGCAGATCGATCAGGGGCAACATGAGCAGGCGCTTGCCAGCTATCGGCGCGCGCTCGCGCTCAATCCCGAAGCCGCCGAGACCCACTGGAACGAAGCGCTGTGTCTGCTGCAATTGGGGCAGCTCGAAGCGGGCTGGCGGAAGTATGAATGGCGATGGGAGCGCAGCCGCATCAAGGCGAGCCGGCGCGTCATCGCGCAACCGCTTTGGCTCGGCGACTTTTCGCTCGACGGCAAGACGATTCTGTTGCACGCCGAGCAAGGGCTGGGCGACACGCTGCAGTTCTGCCGCTATGCGGCAATGGTGTCGAAGCTAGGCGCGAAGGTCATACTCGAAGTGCAGCCTGAATTGCGGCGGCTGATGTCCACGCTCGACGGCGCAGATCAGATCGTCGAAGCGGGCGAACCGCTGCCGCCTTTCGATTGCCACTGTCCGCTGTTGAGCTTGCCGCTCGCGCTCGGCACGTCGCCCGGCAGCATTCCGTCGTCCACGCCTTATCTTTCTGCCGAGCCCGCTGCGGCGCGCGCATGGGGCGAGCGTATCGACGCCGACGCACGAGGCCGCCTCAAGGTCGGCCTCGTCTGGGCCGGTGGGAACCGTCCGCACGTGGCGGAGCTTCGCAAGAACGACGCGCGCCGTTCGCTCACATTCGCGCGCTTCGCGCCGCTTCTCGATGTGCCCAACGTGCAGTTCTTCAGTCTGCAAAAAGGACCGGCGGCGCAACAATTGACTGCCGGCGAATGCGCCGCGCATATCGTTGACCACACCGGCGAACTGCACGATTTCGCCGACACCGCAGCGCTCGTCGCGAACCTCGATCTGGTGATTTCCGTCGACACATCCACCGCGCATCTCGCCGGCGCACTGAACAGGCCGGTGTGGATTCTGAACCGCTTCGACACCTGCTGGCGCTGGATGCTGGAGCGCAGCGACACGCCCTGGTATTCGCGCGCAAGGCTTTTCAGGCAACCGTCGCTGGGCGATTGGAACAGCGTGATGGAAACCGTGCGCGCAGCGCTCGCCGACCACGCGCTCGCGTGGACCGGCGTAGACTGAACGTCCGTTTAAATGACGGCTATGCCACGGAGATTCATCAATGGAATACAGACATCTGGGTGCATCCGGTTTCAAGGTGCCGGTGCTGAGTTTCGGCACGGGCACGTTCGGCGGCAAGGGTGATTTTTTTCAGGCGTGGGGCTCGACGGACGTGGATGAAGCACGGCGTCTGATCGACATTTGCCTCGATGCGGGTGTGACGATGTTCGACACCGCCGACATCTATTCGCGCGGCGCTTCGGAGTCGGTGCTCGGCGAAGCGCTGAAGGGCAAGCGCGATAAGGCGATCATCTCGACCAAGGCGACCTTCCGGTTCGACGACGGTCCGAACAACGTCGGCTCATCGCGCTTTCATCTGATTCAGGCAGTAGACGCAGCGCTCAAGCGCTTGCAAACCGATTACATCGACCTTTTTCAGTTGCATGGTTTCGACGCCAGAACGCCGGTCACGGAAGTGCTGTCTACATTGGACGACCTGGTGCGCGCAGGCAAGATCCGCTACACGGGTGTGTCGAACTTCTCCGGCTGGCATCTGATGAAGTCGCTGGACACGGCGGACCGCTACGGCTACCCGCGTTATGTCGCGAACCAGACTTACTACTCGCTCGTCGGGCGCGATTACGAGTGGGAACTGATGCCGCTCGGCGTCGATCAGGGCGTGGGCGCCGTGGTGTGGAGCCCGCTCGGCTGGGGACGTCTGACCGGCAAGATCAAGCGGGGCCAGCCGTTGCCCGATACGAGCCGTTTGCACAAGACCGCCGACATGGGGCCGCCGGTGCCGGACGAGTATTTGTACCGCGTGCTCGATACGATCGACGAGATCGCCGTGGAAACCGGCAAGACCGTGCCGCAGATCGCGCTGAACTGGCTGTTGCAACGTCCGACAGTGTCGACCGTGCTGATCGGCGCACGCAATGAAGAGCAGTTGCGGCAGAACCTGGGCGCGGTCGGCTGGAACCTGACGCCGGAGCAGGTCGCGCGGCTCGATGCGGCAAGCGCCGTGCGGCCGGCTTATCCGTACTGGCATCAGGAAGGATTCGCCGAGCGCAATCCCAAAGCGGTATAGGCGGGGCGGTTCGGTGCGAGTTCTAACGCGTGAGCCCGACGGCTCGTCAGGAGTGCCCGGACTCACGCGCGCTGCAAGTTCGATTAGAGCACTGCTTTGAGCCGCTTCAGGTTGCTGGAGCGGCGGCCGACACGCCTCAAGCCAATCCGCCGTTTGCCCGCAGCACTTGCCCGTTGACCCACGCGGCCGCCGGGCTCGCGAGAAACGCCACCACCGACGCAATATCTTCCGGTTGCCCGAGGCGCTCCAGCGGCGGCATCTTTGCAAAGTGTTGAATCTGCTCGTCGGTCTTGCCGTCGAAGAACAGCGCCGTCGCGACCGGGCCCGGCGCCACCGCGTTCACCGTGATGTTGCGCCCGCGCAGTTCCTTCGCGAACACGTGCGTGAACGTTTCCACCGCGGCTTTGGTCGCGCTGTAGATCGCGTAGCCAGGCATGTTCAGCGCGACGGTCGTGCTCGAAAAGTTGATGATGCGTCCACCGTCGTTCATGCGGCCCGCCGCTTCGCGCAACGTATTGAAGGTGCCGCGCACGTTGATGTCGAATGTGCGGTCGTACAACTCGTCGCTCGTGTCGGCGAGCGGCGTCGGCTTGATCACGCCTGCGTTGTTGATCAGCACGTCCACTTTGCCCAGTTGCTGCTCGGCGGTTTCGAACATGCGGCGCACGTCGGCAGCCTTCGACACATCGGCCTTCACCGCCACCGCCCGGCCACCCGCGCCGTTGAGTTCGGCGACGAGCGCGTCGGCCTCGCTGGAACTGGACGCGTAGTTGACGACGACAGCAAAGCCGTCGTTCGAAAGGCGTCGCGCAATGGCCGCGCCGATGCCTCGCGATGCGCCGGTAACGATAGCGACTTGTGCGTTCCTGATCGTGTTCATGGTGCGTTTCCTTTTCGGTATGGAGTTGGTGAGTGAATGATGAACGCTTTGTGCTGCGAGATAATCAGGTTAGACTCGCCATCATAATTCGATCTTCTTTAACAATAGCGCCCATATGGACCGTTTCGAAGAAATGCGTGTGTTCGTGCGGGTCGCCGAGCGGCAAAGCTTCACGCGTGCGTCCGACGACTTGCAGATACCGCGCGCCACGGTCACGAACCTCATCAAACGTCTGGAGGAGCGGCTCGGCGCGCGGCTGCTGGAGCGCACCACGCGAACGGTTCGCCTGACGCCCGACGGGCAGGCGTATTACGGACGCTGCGTGCGGTTGATCGCCGATATGGAAGAGGCCGAGGGCTCGTTCTCTAACCTGGCGCCGAAAGGTTTGTTACGTGTGAATCTGCAAGGCACGCTCGCCCGGCACTTCGTCGTGCCGACGCTGCCGGCGTTCCTCGCACGCTACCCCGACATCGAACTGACAATCGGCGAAGACGACCGTCTGGTCGACCTGGTGCGCGAGGGCATCGACTGCGTGCTGCGGGCGGGCACGTTGCAAGATTCGTCGATGGTCGGGCGCCGCGTCGCGCAACTGCAGCAAGTGACGGTGGCGAGCCCGGCTTATCTGGAGAAATATGGCGAGCCCGCCGATCCGTCGGCGCTCGAATCGCACCGCGCGGTCAACTATGTGTCTAGCGCAACGGGCAAGCCGGTGCCGCTCGAATTCGACATCCAAGGCCGCATTACGCCGATGCTGTTGCCCGGCGCGGTGTCCGTGACGGGCGTCGAGCTCTATACGGGCTCGGCGGTGGCCGGGCTGGGCATGGTCCAGGTGCCGCGCTATCGCGTGTCGGATGAACTGGCAAACGGGCGCCTTAAGATCATTCTCGCGAATTTTCCGCCGCCGCCGATGCCGGTGTCCGTGCTGTATCCGCAGAATCGGCAACTGTCGTCGCGGGTGCGCGTGTTTGCAACGTGGCTGCGCGATATCTTCGAGGCGGCGGGCACGGCGTAAGCGCCGCCGTGTAAGGTCTCGTGGGATGATGTGCGCCGCACATCGGGTGCGGAACCTGCAATCAAGGGAGCAGCAAGATGATCGATGGACTGGTGAGCGGGCGCCTGTATGGCGAGGCGCAGCTTCGCACGGGGCAAAACGGTACGCGCTTCGTGACCTGCAAGGTGCGCGCGGTCACCAATGACGGCGACACGATTTTCGTCAACGTGATTGCGTTCGATAACGGCGTGCAAACCGCGCTGCTCGCGTTGAGCGACGCGGACAGCGTCGCGCTGAGCGGGGCAATCACGCCCAAGGTGTGGACCGACAAGAACGGCCTCGTCAAACCGGCCGTCGACATGGTCGCTCACAAGCTCCTGACAGCCTACGAAGGGCGCAAGGACGCCGACGCGTGACGGCTGACGCCGCGCGCGGCATGGCGCCGGCCGTGTAGCGGGGCGTTATGACACGAAGTGCGCCAAGCTTGGCCGGTGCGCGTCGTGGAAAACTGTATAAATATACAGTATAGTGTTCAACTGCAAGCGGGGCGCGGCTTCAGCGGCTCAGCGCCCGTTTGCACTGAACTTGCGCGGTCGCGAGGCGTCCGTGAGAGGTAGCCCACTCATTCAGACGGTCGAAAAATTGTCATCCAACGGCATCATCAAGATTCGCGGCGCGCGCCAGCATAACCTCAAAAACGTCGATCTCGACGTGAAAACCGGCGAAATGACGGTCGTTACTGGCCCGTCCGGATCCGGCAAGTCGAGCCTCGTGTTCGACACGCTTTACGCGGAAGGGCAGCGGCGCTACGTCGAAACGTTTAGCGCTTACGCGCGGCAGTTCCTTGATCGCATGGACCGGCCGCAAGTCGACCGGGTCGACGGCGTGCCGCCCGCCATCGCGATCGACCAGACCAATCCGGTGCGTAGTTCGCGCTCCACCGTCGGCACCATGACGGAGCTCAACGACCACCTGAAGCTGCTCTACGCGCGTGCGGCCGAACTGTTCGACCGCAAGACGGCGCATCAGGTGCGTCACGACACGCCTGAAACGATCTATGCCGAGCTGCTCGAACGCACGGAAAAGGACGATCCGCGACTGGTCGTCACATTCCCGGTCGAGTTGCCGGAGTCGGCGTCCGAGCAGGAAGTCGAGCAATGGCTGTCGGCAAGCGGCTACACGCGTGTGCAGGCGCAGCGCGAGGTCGAGTCGCCTACCGGCAGGCGCAAACTGCTAGACGTCGTCGCCGACCGTTTCCGCCTGCGCCAGGCGGACAAGCAGCGCGTTGTCGAGGCGATCGAAGCGTCCCTCAAGCGCGGCGGCGGGCGCGTGAATATCTACGTGCTGCCGCCGGCTTCCGAGGTCCAGCAGCCGCCTGAGGCACAGCAAGCCGAGCCGCAAATCTGGCGTTTCTCCACAGGACTGCACAGCCCGGAGAGCGATCTGCGCTACGCCGATCCGCAACCGGCGCTGTTCTCGTTCAACTCGGCGTACGGCGCGTGCGAGGTCTGCCGCGGGTTCGGCCGCGTGATCGGCGTCGACCTGGGTCTCGTGATTCCAGACGCGCGCAAGACGCTGCGCGACGGCGCGATCAAGCCCATGCAAACGCCGGCGTGGAAGGAGTGTCAGGACGATCTGATGCGCTACGCGGCGAAGGCCGACATACGCCGCGGCACGCCGTGGGGCGAACTCACGGACGCCGAGCGCGACTGGGTGATCAACGGCTCGCCTGACTGGAACGGCAAGTGGCAAAGCCATTGGTACGGCGTCAAACGCTTCTTCGAATATCTCGAATCGAAAGCGTACAAGATGCATATCCGCGTGCTGCTGTCGAAGTACCGCAGCTACACGCCATGCGAAACCTGCGGCGGCGCGCGCCTGAAAACGGAATCGCTGCTGTGGCGCCTCGGCAGCAAGAAGAACGCCGACGAGGTGCTGACGCCCGCACAGCGCTTCATGCCGCGCGGCGTCGAATGGAACCGCGCTCAGCTCGAAGCGTTGCCTGGTCTCACCGTGCACGACCTGATGCTGATGCCGATCGAGCGCATCCGCCGCTTCTTCGACGAAATCAGTTTGCCGAGCGCTTTGCTCGACGACGCGCTCAAGCTGCTGCTCGCGGAAGTGCGCACACGCCTCAAATACCTGTGCGACGTCGGGCTCGGCTACCTGACCCTCGACCGCCAAAGCCGCACGCTGTCGGGCGGCGAAGTGCAGCGGATCAATCTGACCACGGCGCTCGGCACGTCGCTCACTAAAACGCTGTTCGTGCTCGACGAGCCGAGCATCGGCCTGCATCCGCGCGATCTGAACCGTATCGTCGAAGCCATGCATCGCCTGCGTGACGCGGGCAATACGCTGGTGGTTGTCGAACACGATCCGTCGGTCATGCTGGCGGCCGATCGCCTGATCGACATGGGTCCGGGGCCGGGCGAGCGGGGCGGCTCGATCATTTACGACGGTGTGCCCGAGGCCATCCGCTCGTCGGGCACGCTCACCGGCGAATATCTCGGCGGCCGCCGGCACGTGGCGGACGCGGCGCACTGGTCGCAGCGCCCGGTCGACGCGAGCACGCCTCGCATCGTGCTCGAAGGCGCGACCGAACATAATTTGCGCGACGTGACGGTGGAGATTCCGCTGCAGCGGCTCGTCTGCGTAACGGGTGTGTCGGGCTCCGGCAAATCCACGTTGCTGCAAGACGTGCTGTACCCGGCCATGGCGCGACACTTCGGTCTCGCCACCGAGTCACCCGGTGCATTTCGCAGCCTGACCGGCGCGGACCAGGTGACCGACGTCGTGTTCGTCGACCAGTCGCCGATCGGCAAGACCGCGCGCTCCAATCCGGCGAGCTACGTCGGCGCGTTCGACGAGATCCGCAAGCTGTTCGCGAAGGCGCCGCTTGCGCAACAACGCGGCTATGGCCCAGGCATGTTCAGCTTCAATTCCGGCGACGGGCGTTGCCCGACGTGCGGCGGTTCGGGCTTCGAACATATCGAAATGCAGTTCTTGAGCGACGTGTATTTGCGCTGTCCGGACTGCGATGGCCGCCGTTATCGCGCCGAACTGCTCGAAGTGAAGATCGAGCGCGGCGAACCCGCGCGTGCGTTGAGCATCGCAGACGTGCTCGAACTGACGGTCAGCGAAGCCGCCGCCTATTTTTCGAAGGACGCCGAAGTATTGCGCGTGCTGCAGCCTATCGTCGACGTGGGCCTCGAATACGTGAAGCTCGGCCAGCCGGTGCCCACGTTGTCGGGCGGCGAGGCGCAGCGGCTCAAACTCGCGGGCTTTCTCGCTGAATCCGCCCAGGCGCGCACCGCGCGCGGGGCGAAGCAGGCAGTCGCCAAACGGCTTTTCATGTTCGACGAGCCGACCACCGGCCTGCATTTCGACGATATTGCCAAGCTGATGCAGGCGTTCGGCAAGCTGCTGGCAAGCGGTCATTCGCTGATCGTGATCGAGCACAATCTCGACGTGATTCGCGCGGCAGACTGGATCATCGACCTCGGTCCCGAGGGCGGCGACGGCGGTGGCCGCGTGCTGTGCGCCGGCACCCCGGAAGACGTCAAGGGCTGCCCCGAATCGCATACCGGCGAAGCGCTGTTGCACTACGACCGCGCAATGAGCGCGGCTGCCGAGCCTGCCGAGGAGGCATCGCAAGGCATTCCGTTGCAGAAGGCGCTGAGCGCGGCGCGCGCGCGCCGTGCCATCGAAGGCGAGGACGTGGTACGCATCGTCAACGCGCGCGAGCACAACCTGAAAGCGCTGGACGTCGACATCCCGCATGGCAAGTTCAATGTCATCACCGGTGTGTCGGGGTCGGGCAAGTCGACGCTCGCGTTCGACATTCTTTTCCACGAAGGGCAACGCCGCTACCTCGAATCGCTCAATGCGTACGCGCGTTCCATCGTGCAGCCCGCCGGCCGGCCTGAGGTCGACGCCGTGTACGGCATCCCGCCGACGGTCGCGATCGAACAGCGTCTGTCGCGCGGCGGCCGCAAGAGTACGGTGGCGACCACGTCCGAGGTGTGGCATTTCCTGCGCCTGCTGTATGTGAAGCTCGGTTTGCAGCATTGCATTCATGACGGCACGCCGGTTACGTCGCAAAGCGTCGAGTCCATCGCCGCGCAATTGCTGCGTGACCATAAGGGGCAGCACGTCGGCTTCCTCGCTCCGCTCGTGGTCAACCGCAAAGGCGTGTACACCGATCTCGCGAAGTGGGCAAAAGCGCGGGGCAATACGCATCTGCGGGTGGACGGCGAATTCGTGCCGGTGGACCCGTGGCCGAAGCTCGACCGCTTCCGTGAGCACACTATCGAACTGCCGGTCGCCGACCTGATCGTGTCGGCGGACAACGAAGCGGAACTGCGGCACGCGCTCGATCAAACGCTGGAAGTCGGCAAGGGGGTGATGCATCTGCTCGCGCCGCTCGACGGTCTGCACGACGCAATAAACGGCGGCCAGCCTACTGCGAAGCTCGGCGCGGTCAAGGTGCTCTCCACCAAGCGGGCGTGTCCGGTTTGCGGCACGAGCTATCCCGAGCTCGATCCGCGCATGTTCTCGTATAACAGCAAGCACGGCTGGTGCACGACCTGTGTGGGCACGGGGCTCGCGCTCACACGCGAGCAACGCGCCGCGTACGACGACACGATCGTCGTAGACGACAATCGTGGCCGCGAACAGAGTTTGCCGTCGGAAGAGCAGGAACCTGAGGGTCTCGTCGACGAACCGTGTCCGGATTGCGTGGGCACGCGTTTGAATCCCACCGCGCGCGCCGTCACGTTCGACGCGCAAGCCATTACCGACGTCGCGCAATGGACCGTGACGGACACGCGCGCGTGGATCGACGGTTTGCACATGACAGGCCGCGACGCTGAGATTGCGCGCGACGTAGTCAGCGAGATCGGCAGTCGTTTGCAGTTTCTCGAAGAGGTTGGGCTCGGTTATCTGAGCCTCGACCGGGCAGCGCCGAGCCTGTCGGGCGGCGAGGCGCAGCGCATTCGCCTCGCCGCGCAACTGGGCAGCAACCTGCAAGGCGTCTGCTATGTGCTGGACGAGCCGACCATCGGCCTGCATCCACGCGACAATCAGATCCTGCTGAACGCGCTGCGCAAGCTTGGCGACAAGGGCAATACGCTCGTGGTCGTCGAGCACGATGAAGACACGATCCGGCGGGCCGATCACATCATCGACATCGGGCCGGGCGCCGGCAAGCGTGGCGGCACGCTGATCGCGCAGGGCAGCGTGGCGGATCTGTCCGCGCAGCCCGAATCGCTGACAGGGCAGTTTCTCGCAACGCCCATCGTGCATCCGCTGCAGCCGCGCCGCAAAGTCGTCGCGTCGGGTAAGCGCGCGGCGGCGGTGCCCGAGAACTGGCTGACCGTGCACGGCGGCAAACTGCACAATCTGCGCAACGTCACCGTGGGCATTCCGCTGTCGCGGCTCGTCGCGGTAACGGGTGTCAGCGGCTCGGGCAAGTCCACGCTTGCGCGTGACGTGCTCATGGCGAACCTGCTCGACGCAGTTGGACGCTCGGTGTTGTCGTCGCCGGCTACGCGTCGGGCGCGAGCGGCGGCAGAGGAGAAGCCCGCCGCGAACCGCCGTTCGAGCGTGCTCGCGCGCACCGCGCCGCGTGCTCCGCTGAACGTCACGCATGCGTGGCAAGGCTGCGACTCGATTACGGGTTGGGAAAGCATCGACCGCGTGCTGGAAGTCGATCAGACGCCAATCGGCAAGACGCCGCGCTCGTGTCCCGCAACGTACATCGGCGTGTGGGACGCAATTCGCAAGCTGTTTGCCGGCACGCTCGAAGCTCGCGCGCGGGGCTACACGGCATCGCGCTTCTCGTTCAACACAGGCGAGGGCCGCTGCCCGGCTTGTGAAGGGCAAGGCGTGCGCACCATCGGCATGAGCTTCCTGCCGGACGTAAAGGTGCCGTGCGATGTTTGCCATGGGCAGCGCTTCAACCCGGAAACGCTCGCAGTGACATGGCGGGGCAAGAATATCGGCGACGTGCTCACCATGGAAATCGACGAGGCTGTCGAGTTCTTTGCGCCGATCTCGAACATTGCCCATCCTCTGCAGTTGATGAAAGACGTGGGGCTCGGTTACCTCACCCTCGGTCAGCCATCGCCTACCTTGTCGGGCGGCGAGGCGCAGCGCATCAAACTCGTCACCGAGTTGAGCAAGGTGCGCGACGACATTACGCGGCGCGGTCAAAAACCGCCGCATACGTTGTATGTGCTCGACGAGCCGACGGTTGGCCTGCATATGGCCGACGTCGCCAAGTTGATTCGCGTGCTGCATCGTCTCGCTGACGGCGGCCATAGCGTCGTGGTGATCGAGCATGACCTCGATGTGATCGCCGAGGCAGACTGGATCATCGACCTCGGTCCCGAAGGCGGTGTGGGTGGCGGAACGATCGTCGCTGCTACGGACCCCGAAGGAATCGTGCAGGTTTGCACGAGCCACACCGGCGCAGCGTTGAAGCCTGTGCTCGACCGTACTGCACATGGCGGCGTTCGCGCTGCGCAAGTCGAAGCGGGCGAAGGCACCAACGGGTAGCGGAAACTTCGAGTCGCGTAGCAAAAGAGAGGGCCCGCATTGCCGACCAGGCGATGCGGGCCCTTTCCATTCCGCTAGAGCATGTTTAGTTCGAGACGATGTTTTGTTTAGTGCACTGTCACATCGTCGTATATCGCAAGCCGGGTTGGCACACGGGCAAAGTCGGATAACTTTAGAACGTCCCGTCTAAAAGGCCGGCAGTGCCAGATTGAAACAATGCCATCAAAAAAAGTTTGACGACCGATTTTGATTTGTTATTGTCCCTGTCCATTGAGTGTTTCATAACGCTTGGTGCGTTGGCGGGACACGCGCACCGGGCTCTTCTTCACGCTTTTCCAGCCTGTTTGAAAGCCACGCGTCCGTAATTCGGCCGCCGCTTCCGCTCGCGCTGGAAATTCGTAATCGCTTGCCACGACCGTCTGAGGCGTGGTCCAGCTTTGCGACATAGCGGCCGGACGAGCAGTGGGTGTGGTGCGCGAAACTATATTTGCTTATATCAAACAAATTTTGACTACGTGATTCTGACTTGCTATGTTTCTGCCACCGCATGACATGCAGCGCAATTTGAGCTGAGCCTTGCGCGCAGGCGGTTCTGTGGCAATAGTGTTCCCCAGTCAGTGAATCTTTCAACTCACTGACAGATCAGCTGGGCAGAAGCATGCTCGCACCGGAAGTGCCCTCGGCAGAACGCTGGCGGGTTGATTAAAACTTAGGCATCCAAAGTGTTTGTGTCTCAGTGAATGTGCCGAGCCGCGCCGAAAATGGCGTGCCGCGAAAGCGGACGGGTTCACCTCGACATGAACATTGCACGAATAGAAAAGCTTTCATTTCTGTTAGTAAATTAGTAGTCCAATTCAATCGATTGAATTGGATTCGTATCGCCTTTCGCAAAGTGATTGGATTAAACGCAATTTAATCGTTTTGGACTTATTTGCACTAATGCTGGGCATATTCGGTAAAGCGTGGTGCGCCGTCGTCGTAAAAAGGGCAGGGAAGTTCATAAGGCTTTTCTTTGCACAACAGGTGTGGTCTTACTGACAAGTGAGAAGGGGAAAATGAAACAAAGGGCATTGGCGTTGGCCATCAAAAGGATGCTTTGGGCAGAACTCGCCTTGTCGGCGGCTATGGCCGCACCGGCGTTTGCACAAAGCCAGCCGGCGACGACCGGCAATACCGCGGCCACTACGACGTCGGAAGCCACTCCGACAGCGACGGACTCGGGCAACGTAACGAAGATGCAGCGCGTGGAAGTTACCGGCTCGCTGATCCGCACGTCGGATAAGGTCGGCAATACCGAGGTGCAAACCATCACGCCGAAAGAAATCGAGCAGAGCGGTTACACGACCGTGGCTGATTTTCTGCGCGGCACTTCTGCCAACTCGGGCAGCAGTTGGGGCCAAACGACCATGAACAGCTCGGCGCAAGGCGGTGGCGGCATCGCGTTGCGCGGCCTGAGCGAAAAGTACACGCTGGTCCTGGTGGACGGACAGCGCGTCGCCAATTACGGCAAGGCGGTGAACTTCACCGACACGTTCTTCGACGTCAACTCGATCCCGCTCAATATGGTGGATCACATCGACATCGTGAAGACGGGCGCCGTGTCGGTGTACGGCTCGGACGCGATTGCCGGCGTGGTCAACATCATCACGAAGAAGAACTTCCAGGGCTTGCAGTTCGACGGCCAACTGGGCAAGGCGCAGCATCCGGGCGATGCGCAGGGCAACTTCGGCGTGCTCGGCGGCTTCGGCGATCTGAATTCCGACCGCTTCAACGTAACGGCTGCGGCGAGCTATTACCGCGACACCGGTTCCTCGCTCGCCGATCGTTCGATGACGGCCAACCAGGACTTCAGCCAGTTCCCCGGCGGCCTTGCAGGCCCGCTCGGGCCGAACCAGCAGTCGTACTGGACGGCTCCTGACGGCACCAAGACCGCGCTCAACCCATGCCCGCCCGGCAGCGTGTCGGCGGACGGCGGCGCGGAGTGTAAATCGAATCCCGCGAGCACGACCTCGCTGGTTCCGTCTACAACGCGTTTGAACGCAAAGGTGCGCGGCACCTTCAAGATCAATGACGACGTGCAGGCCTACGCGGACCTATGGGTGAGCCGCAACGAAACCGTGCAGAACGAAGGCCCCGCGGCACTTTCAAGCATAACCAACGCCTACAATCCGGCCACCGGTTCCGCGCTGCCGCTGTCGCGCACCGTTCCGGGGACCAATCCGTACAACCCGTTCGGCGCACCGGCGCAGATCAACTACACGTTCCCCAACACTATTTCAGCGGATACGGTCTCCACCTTCTGGCGCGCGATGACCGGCGTGAAGGGCTCGTTCACCACGCAGAAGTTCGGCGACTGGGACTGGTCTGCGGACTACGGTCATTCGCAAAGCACCGTGGACACGACCTACAGAAACATGTTGAACGTCGCGGGTGTCGAGAACATTCTGCAGAACGGCGTGTACGACTTCGCGAATCCGTCGGCCACGCCTAACGGGCTGAACGGCGTGTTCCAGAACGACTACGAGCAGGCTATCTCGAAGCTCGACAGCGTGACGGCGAAAACCTCGACCGGCAATCTGTTCAACTTGCCGGGCGGGCCGGTCGGCGTGGGCTTCGGTACGGAATTCCGCCACGAGAGTTCGCTGATCAATTCGCGCACGTACACTGTGCAGGGCATCACCGCGCCGGCCAACGTGCAGACGGTCGACGGCGAGCGCAACGTGGCCGCGGTGTACTACCAGGTCGATATTCCGATCATCCGCAATCTGACGTTCACGCAGGCGGGCCGTTACGACCACTACAGCGACTTCGGCGGCGCGTTCTCGCCGAGCTTTGCGCTGCGCTTCCAGCCGGTGCAGGCGCTCACGGCATTTGCGTCGTATAGCCGCGGTTTCCGTGCGCCTACGCTCGTGGAAAACTCGCAGGCAACCTATCTTGCGCACCAGAACCTGGTCGATCCGAACGATCCGAGCGGTTCGTCGACCAAGCGCTTTACGACTGAACAGGTCAATGGCAATCCGAACCTGCAGCCCGAGCATACGAAGAACTACAACATCGGCTTCCAGCTCTCGCCGGATTCGTCGACCGATATCGGCGCAGCGTTCTACAAGATTCACATCGACGGCGTGATCGGCACCAACGATCCGAATGCGGTGATGAACGCGAACGACCCGTCGACGGTGATTCGCAATGCGGACGGCACGGTCGCCTACATCAAGGAGCAGTTCGTCAATCTCGGCTCGCTCGACACCGACGGCTTCGACATGAACTTCCGCAAGTCGGTCGGCACGAAGTACGGCACGTTCACGCTCGCCGGCGACTGGGCCTATGTGTGGCACTTCAAGCTGAACAGCCCCGGCGCACCGACGCAGGACTTCGCGGGTAACAACCTTGCGCTGCTGCAACCGTTCGGCGCGAGCAACCCGCGCTGGAAGGGCAACACGAGCCTGAGCTGGGACTATCGCAAGTTCACGACCACGCTCACGTGGCAGTACACGGGCCCTTACACGAATGCGGTGGCGTCCGAATTCGGCGACGGCGGCACGTTGTCGGTGGCGTCCTACAGCCAGTTCAACCTGATGGCCACGTATCGCGGCTTCAAGCACTGGACCATCTACGGCGGCATCAACAACATCTTCGATCGCAAGCCGCCGTTCGACGTCGAGTGGCAGGCCACACCGGATATCACCGGTTACGACCAGTCGCTTTACACCAACATCGGCCGCTTCTTCCAGGTCGGCGCGACGTACCGCTTCTAAGTCCTCGATGTCTGTTTTTGAAAAGCAGTCTGTTTAGTCGGTCGGCTGCTTCGGCTCCCGTCTTCGGGACCGAAGCGGCCCAACTTTGTTAGAGACGCAACTGGAGTTCCCCGTGCTCAATACCCTTATCAACTATTCAGTTCAATCGATGGGCCTGATTCCCGTTCTGGCCTTCATCTTCCTGCTGGGCATCTCGATCATCGTCGAGCGTTTCATGTTCTTCTCGCGAGCGGTCAAGGCGGGCAAGACGCTCGAACATGATCTGAAGATGGTCGAGCCGGCCAATCTGTCCGACGCACAGAAAGTCGCCGAGCACTACAAAGCAACCGTGCAGGGCGAACTGGTCAAAAGTGCGCTGAAGGTGCAAGGCAAACCCGAAGCGGTGGTGGAGCGCGAACTGGAGGAAACCATCATGTTCCAGATGCCGCGCCTCGACCGCAATCTGTGGATTCTCGACACGGCGGTGACGCTCGGGCCGCTGCTCGGACTGCTCGGCACGATCATCGGCATGGTCGAGTCGTTCAACGTGCTCGGCACGAGCGGCACCGCGAATCCGAACGGCGTGACGGGCGGCATCGGCCACGCGCTCACGGCTACCGCGTGCGGCCTGACGATCGCCATTATCTGCGTGATCTTCCTGAACTACTTCAACAAGCGTATCCGGATGACGGTCAATCAGTTCGATCTGATCAAGTCGCTGCTCGTGTCGCGGTTCGCCGCCTGAACATCCGCTTCCAAGGAGAAGGATCATGCGTAACCATCGCAGCCATTACCTGGGCGCGGAAGAGAAGGCGCGCATCGAGATCATTCCGATGATCGACATCATGATGTTCCTGCTCGTGTTCTTCATGCTTGCCACGCTGAAGATGATTCAGGGCGCGGGCATCAAGCTCGATCTGCCGCAATCGAGCACGGCGGAGCAGTTGCAGCAGACGGTCAAGGTGTCGATCGGCGTCACGAAGACCGACGAGATTTATCTCGACGCGAAGCCGGTCACACCCACGGAGTTGACCGCGCATCTGCAAGGGCTCGTGCATGATTCGAAGAAGGTCGACGTGGCGATCGCGGGCGACGAGGGCACGAGCTACAAGAACATCGTCAAGGTGATGGACCTCGTGCGCGCGGCGGGCATCAGCTCGGTTGCACTCGCCACCAATCCGACGACATGAGCTCTCCGGTACTCGACATGAAAGACCCGCAAAGCCGCCTGAGCGGCGCGCTCTGGGCGTCGTCCAATCCGGCGCATCATGGCCGCATGTCCATGAAGACTGCGCTGGCTGCCGCGCTCGTCGTCGAATTGCTGATCGTCGCGGGGCTCTCGCAGGTGAGCTTCAGGCAGGAGCCGCCCGCGCCGCGCAAGATCATGGAAGTGACGATGGCGCCGCCTCCACCGCCGCCGCCGCCCGAGGTGAAAAAGCTCGAGCCGCCGCCCGCGCCGACGCCGGTAAAACCGCCGCCTAAACAGCAGCAACCCAAGCCGCAGCCGACTCCGAAGCCGCCGCCGGCGATGCCGTCGGCGACGCCCAAACCCGCGAACATCGCGCCCGCCGCAAATCCGAGCGCGAATGCGCCCGCGCTCGCCACGGCGAATGCGACGCCGGGTCCAGCCACGGCGCCTGCCGCTCCGCCTGCACCGGTGGCGCCGCCGGCGTTGCACGGCGTGGTCGACGGACGCGGTCACTGCCAGGCCGTGCAGCCGCAGATTCCGCGCCGCGCGTTGCAAGAGGGACTGTCGGCGACGGTGATCGCCCATCTGTCGATCAGTCCAGACGGCAGCGTCAGCGACGTAAAAATCGTGCGCGTGACACCGCCGACCTCTGTCTTCAACGACGCGGTCATCACGGCGGCCAGGTCGTACCGTTGCGAGAAGAATGCCGAGCCGTACGTTGGCGAGGTTGCGTTCTCGTTCAAGACCGCACCGAGCGACGACGACCAGTAAGGCCGCAACCGCAGTGGAGAAGGGAGCGCGGGCGATGGACAGAACCATCCTCGCGCGATTCGACGTACCGCGTGCCGGCTCGCAGCCGGCGCGCGACCTTTCAGCGTTTGGAATAAATGAGACCTGTGAAGTTTCGCTGGCCGCGCGCGTTGCGCATGCTCGCATATCTGCCGCGGCCGGGCTCGAGCGTGGCCTCGCTGTGGGCGCGCGCCGTCGTGCTCGGCCTTGGTCTCGGCCTCGGTCTCACATTGGGCATGACATCCGCGCACGGGAGGCCATCGATATCGCAATACGACGAGCCCCGATATCCGGCGAACTTCACGCACTTCGACTACGCGGATCCCAACGCGCCTGCGGACGGCACGCTCAGCTTCCAGAACTACAACGAGTTGCAGACCTACGATTCGATGAATCCGTTCCTCGTGCGTGGCGCACCCGCACCGGACGTGCTGCACCTGATGTTCGACACGCTCATGCAGCGAAGCTGGGACGAGCTTGCGTCGGAGTATCCGTTGATTGCGGACGACGTGGAAGTCGCGCCCGATCTGTCGTCGGCGACGTTTCATATCAATCCGGCCGCTCGCTTCTCGAACGGCGATCCGATTACCGCAGCCGACGTCAAATATTCGTTCGACACGTTAACGAGCCCGCAGGCGTCGCCGATGTTCAATGCGCAATTCGCGGTGATCAGGCGCGCGGTCGTGGTCGATCGGGCCACCGTGCGCTTTGAATTCAGGCATGCCGAGCGCGGCGCGCCGCTGATTGCGGGAGATCTGCCGGTGTTCTCGCCGAAATGGGGGATGCGTGCCGACGGCACGCGCGCGCCGTTCGACCAGATCGCGAACGAGGTGCCGGTTTCGAGCGGCCCGTATCTCGTCGAATCGCGCAAGAACGACAAGGAGATCACGTACAGGCGCAATCCAGCGTATTGGGCGGCGGACCTGCCGTCGAGGCGCGGCATGTACCGCTTTGCGCATATCACGTTCAAGCTGTATCGCGACCACTACACGCAACTCGAAGCCTTCAAGGCCGGCGACGCCGATGCGATCGTCGAATACAGCGCGACGCAATGGGCGCGCAAGTACGTGGGCAAGAACTTCGACAACGGTGTGTTGAAGAAAGGCAATTTCGCAGACGGCCCCGCGCAGATGCAAGGCATGCTGATCAATCTGCGCAAGCCGATGTTCCGGGACGTGCGGGTGCGCCATGCGTTGACCATGGCGTTCGATTACGACTGGATGAACCGGATGATGTTCTACGGCCAGTACCGGCGCACCGGCAGCTATTTCGCTGCGAGTCCGTTCGGTGCGAGCGGCATGCCGGGCGCGAAGGAACTCGCGCTGCTCGAACCGTACCGCGCGAGTCTGCCGCCTGAAGTGTTCGGCCCGATGGTGAAGCCGCCCGACACGCTGCCGCCGAATTCGCTGCGCGGCAATCTGCGCGTGGCGCGCGATCTGCTCGCGCAAGCCGGCTGGCACTATCGCGACGGCGCGTTGCGCGACGCCAACGGCACGCCGATGAAGATTGAGATCATCGACGATCAGCCCGGCATGGACCGGCTGATTCTTCCGTATATGCAGGCGCTGGCGAACCTCGGAATAGAGGCGCATCTGCGCGAGATCGACAGTGCGTTGTATCAGAAGCGGATCGACAACTTCGAGTTCGACATGACCACGTATATCTATCCGCCGGTCACCATTCCCGGTGTGGAACTCGCGCGCCGCTTCGGCAGCGCGGCGGCCTCGCAGGTGGGCTCGGAGAATTACCCGGGGATCCGCTCGCCCGCGGTCGACTCGCTGATCCATGCCGCGCTCGCCGCGACCACGCTCGACGATCTGCAGGCGGCAACCCGCGCGCTCGACCGCGTGCTGATCAACTCCTATTACCTCGTGCCCGAGTATTACGCGCCGGGCGCGCGCATTGGCTACAAGACCACGCTCGGTTTTCCGGAGATCGTGCCGGCCTCGTACCAGTACGAGGATTGGGTTATCGGCTACTGGTTCGCCAGACGGCCGGCCGCGTCACATTGAGTTCATCGGAAAGCGCCATGCTTGCGTACATTTTCAGACGATTGCTGTTGATGGTGCCGACCCTGCTCGGTGTGGTCACGCTGACTTTCATCGTCACGCAGTTCGTGCCGGGTGGGCCGGTCGAGCAGGTGATGACGCAACTCCGCCACGGCGCTGGCCGTGGCGGAGACGCGGGGGCGGGCGGCGGCGGTTATCACGGCAGTCAGGGTGTCGATCCGCAGCAGATCGAGCAGATCAAGAAGCAGTTCGGATTCGACAAGCCGCCGCTCGAGCGCTATGTGCTGATGCTCGAACACTACGCGAGCTTCGACCTCGGGCAGTCCTACTATCAGCACGCAAGAGTATGGGACGTGATCCGCTCGAAGCTTCCGGTGTCGATCACGCTCGGGCTCTGGACGGTGCTGCTCACCTATCTGGTTTCGGTGCCGCTGGGCATCGCCAAGGCGGTGCGCAACGGCTCGCGCTTCGACACTGTGACGAGCGTGCTCGTGCTCGCGGGCTACGCGATTCCCGGCTTCGTGCTGGGCGTTCTGCTGCTGATGCTGTTCGGCGGCGGTACCTTCTGGCAGGTGTTCCCCATGCGCGGTCTCACGTCGGATAACTTCGGTGAGCTGAGCACGTTCGGCAAGCTGCTCGATTATCTGTGGCACATCGTGCTGCCGGTCACGGCCTCGGTAGTCGGCAATTTTGCGGTCGTCACGATCCTCACCAAGAACACGTTTCTCGAAGAGATCGGCCGTCAGTATGTGCTGACCGCGCGTGCAAAGGGCGCAACCCAGCGCGACGTGTTGTGGAAACACGTGCTGCGCAACGCGGCGATTCCGCTGCTGACCGGATTGCCGGCGGCGTTCGTCGGCGCGTTCCTGAACGGCAATCTGCTGATCGAGACATTGTTTTCACTCGACGGCATGGGCCAGCTCTCATACGACTCCGTGATTCGCCGCGATTACCCGGTCGTGCTGGGCTCGCTCTTTCTCTTCACGTTGATCGCCCTTGTAACCAAACTCATTGCTGACGTCTGCTATGTCCTCGTCGACCCGCGTATCCAGTTCAACCGGCTTGACCGATGACGCGTCCGCCGCGCCACGCGGCTTGGTGCCGTCTCCGTGGCGGCGCACGTGGCTGCGCTTCCGGCAGCAGCGTCTGGGCTACTGGAGCCTCATGATCCTCGCTTCGCTGTTCGTTCTCAGCCTGCTCGGGGAGGTGCTGTCGAATGACCGGCCGCTCGTTGTCCGCTATGACGGGCATTACTATTTCCCGATCGTAAAGGACTATCCGGAGACGCTTTTCGGCGGCGATTTTCCGGCGCGCGCGAATTACCTCGATCCGTATATTCGCTCGCGGCTGGAGGCGAACGGCAACTTCGCGGTCTATCCGCCGAACCACTTTCACTACGACACGATCGACTATTTCGCCGCGCATCCGTATCCGGCGCCGCCCACGTCGTCGAACTGGCTCGGCACCGATCAATACGGGCGGGACGTGCTCGCGCGGCTTCTTTACGGCTTCAGGCTGTCGGTGTCGATGGCGCTCGCGCTCACGGTCTCGGGCGTGCTGATGGGCGTGGCGGCGGGCGCGGTACAGGGCTTTTACGGCGGGCGCACCGATCTGATCGGCCAGCGCCTGATCGAAATATGGAGTTCGATGCCCGACCTGTATCTGCTCATCATCTTCGCGTCGATCTTCGAGCCGACGCTGTGGCTGCTGTTCATTCTTCTGTCGATGTTCGGCTGGCTCGTGCTGTCCGACTACGTTCGCGCGGAGTTCCTGCGCAACCGTTCGCTCGACTATGTAAAAGCCGCACGCACGATGGGCCTGTCGAACGGGCAGATCATCTGGCGCCATGTTTTGCCGAACAGTCTCACGCCGGTTATCACGTTCCTGCCTTTCAGGATGAGCGCGGCGATCCTGTCGCTGACCAGCCTCGATTTTCTCGGGCTCGGTGTGCCGCCGCCGACGCCGAGCCTCGGCGAGTTATTGCAGGAGGGTAAAAACAATCTGGATGCCTGGTGGATTTCGGTGTCGGCGTTCGCCGCGCTCGTGGTCACGTTGCTGCTGCTGACTTTTATCGGCGACGCGCTGCGCAATGCGCTCGACACGCGTTCGCGCGGTTCCGCATTCGGGGGGGCGCCGCGATGAGCGTCACGTCGAACGACCGGCCGCTGCTGGAAATCGAGCGCTTTTCCGCGCGTTTCGGCGACAAGCTCGCGGTGCGCGATCTTAGTCTTTCCATCGCGTGTGGCGAGCGTGTTGCGCTCGTCGGCGAATCGGGCTCGGGAAAGAGCGTCACCGCGTTGTCCATTCTGCGGCTCGTCGACCACGCGCATTTGAGCGGACGCATTCTGCTCGACGGTGAAGACCTGTTGAGCAAGACCGAGCAGCAAATGCGCGGGCTGCGCGGCGCGGACGTGGCCATGGTGTTTCAGGAACCCATGACCGCGCTCAATCCGCTTTTCACGATCGGCAAGCAGATCGCGGAAAGCGTGCGCCTGCACGAGGGCTTGCGGCCGAATGCGGCACGCTCGCGCGGCATCGAGTTGCTCAGGCGCACGGGCATTCCGGAGCCGGAGCGCCGCATCGACAGTTTTCCGCATCAGCTGTCAGGCGGCCAGCGCCAGCGCGCGATGATCGCGATGGCGCTCGCGTGCCGTCCTCGCCTGCTGCTCGCCGACGAGCCCACTACCGCGCTCGACGTGACCGTGCGCCAGCAGATCGTCGACCTGTTGATCGAACTCCAGGAACAGGAAGCCGCCGAGCGCGGCATGGCGGTATTGCTGATCACGCACGATCTGAATCTCGTCAGGCGTTTCGCGCAGCGCGTCGCGGTGATGGAGAAGGGCGTGCTGGTCGAAACGAATACGACGCAAGCATTGTTCGACGATCCGCGGCATCCGTACACGCAGCGTTTGCTCGACAGCGAGCCGCGCCGCTCCATAGCGCCGCTCGAAAAAGGCGCGCGCCGTCTGCTCGAAGTGCAGGGGCTTTCCGTCGACTACAGCACGCCCGCCAAAGGTTGGCGCTCGCTGTTCGGCCGCTCCACGTTTCGCGCGGTGCATGACGTCGATTTGAGCGTGCGGCGCGGCGAAACCCTCGGCATTGCAGGCGAATCGGGATCGGGGAAATCGACGCTCGCGGCAACCGTGCTCGGTTTGAACAGGGCTGCTGCGGGCCATGTGCATATCGACGGCATGCCGTTGTCGGTGTTGAAGACGGCTGCTTCGCGGCGTGTGTTGTACTCGCGCATGCAGGTGGTGTTCCAGGACCCGTTCGGCTCGCTGTCGCCGCGCATGACGGTGGAGCAGATCGTCGGTGAAGGCCTTGCCGTGCATCGGCCCGAGATCGACGCAAAGGCGAGGCGTGCACGCGTTGCCGGTCTGCTGGAGGAAGTAGGGCTGCCCGCCGACGCGATGCCGCGTTATCCGCACGAGTTTTCCGGCGGGCAGCGTCAACGGATTGCGATTGCGCGGGCGCTTGCGGTGGAACCGGAACTTCTGGTGCTCGATGAACCGACGAGCGCGCTCGACGTGTCGATCCAGCAGCAGGTGCTCGCTCTGCTGGTACATTTACAGAAAACGCGCAAGCTAAGCTACCTTCTGATCACGCACGATCTCGCGGTGATGCGGGCCATGGCGCACCGTGTGATCGTCATGAAGTCCGGGCGGGTCGTCGAGGCCGGTGATACGCTCGAAGTTTTGCATGCGCCGTCGCATCCCTATACACGATCGCTTCTGGCCTCGTCGCTGCTGATGGCGCGGCCGGATTCCGCGCAAACTCCAAGGAGTGTGAATGATTGACGAACGCTGGGCGCAGGCCGCCCGGTCGCTTAAGAGCCGCGCGGAGTTCTGGTCGCTGCGCATTGTCGACGAACAGATCGACGATCACGAGGTTCGCAACGATATCGCGCAACCGCTGCGCACCGTGCGCGATCGCGGCGCGATGCTCATCGCGTGGGTCGGCGCGGGCGCCGGCTACGCGGCGACGGCGAATCTGTCGGCGGCGGGCTTGCAGCAGGCGCTCGATCTCGCCACCGCACGCGCCGAGGCGAGCGCGGCATTATCGTTGATCGATCATCGCGAAGTGGCGCGTCCGTCGGCGAGTGGCGAGTACGTGTCGCCGAATGCGCAGCACACGCTGCCGGGCCGCGCCGAGTGGATCGACCGCCTCGGCGCCGAATGCGCGGCGGCGAAGCTGGATTCGCGCATCGTTGAGCGCGTGGCCGCGATGCAGATCATTCACACCGATCAGCTTTACATGACCGGCGACGGCGTGCGTATCGATCAGCGGTTCCGCTTCGTGATGCCGCAGTTGAGCGTCGCAGCGCATGCGAATGGCGACACGCAAGTGCGCACACTCGGCGGCAACTACGGCACGCTCGGACAGGGCGGCATGGACGTGCTGGCGCGCTTCGGTTTCGACGGCTGCGGCCCGCGCGTCGCCGCCGAGGCGCTGCAATTGCTCGCCGCGCCAAATTGCCCGTCGGGCAAGCGCGACCTTCTGCTGATGCCCGATCAGATGATGCTGCAGATTCACGAGTCGATCGGCCATCCGCTGGAACTCGACCGGATTCTCGGCGACGAGCGCAATTTCGCCGGCTGGAGCTTCGTGAAGCCCGACATGTTCGGCTCTTACCGTTACGGCTCTGAACTGCTGAACGTAACTTTCGACCCGGAGTTGCGCGAAGAAGCCGCAGCCTACGCATTCGACGACGACGGCTCCGAAGCGCACAAGGAATATCTGATTCGCAACGGCGTGCTGGAGCGGCCGCTTGGCGGCGCGCTCTCGCAGCAACGCGCGGGCATGCCGGGTGTTGCAAATTCGCGTGCGTCGAACTGGAACCGGCCGCCCATCGACCGCATGGCGAACCTGAATATCGAGCCGGGCGACAGTTCGCTCGACGAGATGATCGGCAACATCGAACACGGCATTCTGATGCGCACCAACACGTCCTGGTCGATTGACGATCATCGCAACAAATTCCAGTTCGGCTGCGAACTCGGGCAACTGATCGAGAACGGCAAGCTCACGCAGATCGTCAAGCAGCCGAACTATCGCGGCATTTCCGCGAATTTCTGGCGCAGCTTGAGCGCGGTCGGCAACGCCGACACGCGCGAAGTGTATGGCACGTCGATGTGCGGCAAGGGAGAGCCGGCGCAGATCATTCGCGTGGGCCACGCGTCGCCCGCATGCGTGTTCAGCAGTGTCGACGTGTTCGGAGGCGCGTGATGAGCGACTTCATGTCACCGCGCGCCGCGCATGCCGTGGACTGGCAGCGGCACTTCACGTCGCTCGCCGATGCGATCGAGCGTCTCCAGCAACGCGGCGAAACCACGCTCAGTTCTTTTGCCGGCGAGCAGTCCGACTTCATTCGCTTCAACGCGGGCAAAGTGCGGCAAAGCGGCGCCGTCTCGCAAGGCAAGCTGACCCTGCGTCTGATCGACGGCGCGCGTCAGGCATATTCAACGTTGACGGTGTGCGGCGAGCTGGAGCAGGACATCGACGAAGTGCGGGCCGCGCTGGCCACGTTGCGCGAGGGTCTGCGCGATGCCGCCGACGATCCGCACCTGCTGTTCGATACTTCGGCATGGCAGCGCACCACGCGGCGTTCGGGCAGATTGCCGGATCCGCACCGCTTGTTGCGCGTCGTCACCGAATGCGCGCGCGGCCTCGATTTCGTGGGCTTCTATGCGGGCGGCACCATCGTGCGCGGCTTTGCGTCGACGCGTGGCAGCCGCGGCTGGTACGAAGTCGACAACTTCAATTTCAGCTGGTCGCTCTATGACCCGAGCGGTCGGGCGATCAAGACCACATATGCCGGCGACGACTGGAGCGATGCGGTCTTCGCCGGCAAAGTGCAACAGGCTGCCACGCGTCTCGCGGTGCTTGCTCGCGCGCCGCGTGCGCTCGCGCCTGGACGCTATCGCGCATGGCTCGCTCCGGCCGCACTTGCGGAGCTATTGGGCGTGACGGCGTGGCGCGGTTTTTCGGCACGCGCGCAGGCCAGTTCGCGCAGCGAGTTGTACAAGATGCACGTGGGCGACATCGCGCTGGATCGTCGCGTCACGCTCAGCGAAGACCTCGGTCTTGGCATCACACCGGGCTTCAACGACGACGGCTACTTGCGCGACAGCGTTGCGCTGATCACAGCGGGCCGCAGTGCCGGGCAACTGACCAATGCACGCAGCGCAAGGGAATACGGCTTGACGCCCAACGGCGCGCTCGCCGAGGAATCGCCAGCGTCGCTCGCCATGCAGCCTGGCGACCTGATGGACGAGGACGTGCTTGCGCACCTGGGCTCTGGGCTTTACATCGGCAACTTGTGGTACGTGAATTTTTCGGACCGGATGAATTGCCGGCTCACCGGCATGACGCGCTTCGCGACCTTCTGGGTGGAGAACGGAGAGATCGCCGCGCCGCTCGAAGCCATGCGGTTCGACGACAGCCTGTATCGCCTGATTGGCAGCGAACTCGAACAGATCGGCGCGCACGCCGAATTGCTTCTGAGCGATGGGACGTGGGGCGAGCGGGCGACGGGCGGCATGCAATTGCCGGGCATCCTTGCAAAGTCATTCGAGCTGACCCTTTAAGCATTCCGACGCGGCTCGCCGTTCGAGGCGAGTCGCGCGCCGGCTTCCCCGCGTACGCGAATGGGAAGCTTCACACGATCTCAATCTTCTGACGAATTAGCGTTTCACGCAAGGAACCACTCTACAGTGGCGCCGATTAATCTGAAGAATAAACAGATCATGTTTCATAAATGAAACATTTTTTGCGATTTTAAAACGTTCGCATAAACGAATAATCGCTGGATTAGAATCGTTGCGGGCTAATTACCACGGCTGACAAGGCACATTCCGAATGTGCGAATAACAAATCCAATTAAAAGGGCCATTGCGGTGCGCCGGTGTGTTCAGCTTTGAAACGTTTTGATAGCGCTCCAATGCCGCACACGCCGCCGGGCGTATGCACACGGCATTCCACGGGGAAAGCGAGGCAGGCTGCGGTCCCGCTCAGCCGCGGCTCGCATGGCTCGGCGGCGGCGCGCGGTAGGTTTTTCCGCTCCGGATTCACGCGTCGGCTAATTATTACTTGCATCAAATGAGAATAATTTTCGTCAGACGTTAAATGCCTGGCTAATTCCGTTGTTTTCAAATTTACTAACGGGATTCATTCGGCTAACATCGCTGATAATGCGTGAAGCGGCGTTCACCGATGTTGAATAGCGATTATCAGTTGATCCATATCGTCGGAGTAACGCGCGTCCTCGTCCAACCACGTAGACATTTTGAGGAAGACCATGTCCCACATCCACGTCGATTCCGCGAGGGTTACCTGGTTACACACGCCCGCTGTCAATGTGCGCACAGCGGCGCGGCGAATTGGTGTGCTGTTGTTCGACGGCTTCTGGTTGCTTGGCCCCGGTACGGTCGTCGAAATGTTCCAGACCGCGAACGAACTCTCCGGTACGCGCCCAGGCGAAGAGCCGCCGTATGAAGTGCAGTTCCTGTCGCTCGACGGCGGCAGCGTGCCCAGTTCGTCGGCCGCGCGCATCTGGACCGATCGTATCGACACGCGCTATGGAACCGGCTTCGACGTCCTTTTCATTGCCGGCGGTCACGGCGCGCATGAGGCGGCCCGCGACCAGCGCCTGCTTGGCTGGCTGCGCTCGGTGCAGGCACGCACTCGTGCGATCGAAACCATCGGCGAAGGGCGGCTCGTGCTGGAGGCGGCCAATCCGGGAGACCCGGAGGCGCTGCAAATCGGCCGCTATGGCCGCGGCGGGGCGGACGCTATCCTCAGCGCGTCCAACGATCGCAATGACTGCGCCCGCAGCGCGCTGATGTTCATCAAGCGCGATCTAGGCGCAGAACTGGCGCGCAGCGTTGCCGAACGCGTGATGCCTGGCATGGCTGCGACGTGGGTTCCGCTGCCCGCCGAGGGCGGCACGCTGAGCGTGGCGGAAAAAATCCGCGCGGCCGCGCGCTGGATGGAAGCGAACTGCGATCGTCCGGTGTCGGTTGCCGACGCAGCCCAGGTCGCCGCGATGAGTGAGCGCAATTTCCTGCGTCGTTTCAAGCATGAGATGCACGTCACGCCGTCCGACTACCTGTTGCAGGTGCGTCTGCGGATTGCTTGCAACTTCCTCACTGAAACCGAACTGCCGGTCGACAAGATCGCGCGGCGCAGCGGCACCGGCAACGGCGACCGCCTTGCAAAGATCTTCCGCAAGCGCATGGCGCTATCGCCAACCGAATATCGCGCCCGCAGCCGGCTTGCCTCCTCGGAGCTCTGACAGTAGAGCGCGTCTGTAGGGCAGGCGCGTTTCAAGGCCGCCGCGCGGACGCGCGGCGGTGTCCTCGTTCTTTGTCGAGCAGTTTCTTACGGGCACAGTGGCATGGGCAACCAGGTGTTGGCAACGGCACTGCCGGAAGTGAAACTCATCGAGCCCGAGGTGTTTGGCGACCCATTCGGTTTCTGTTATGAGAGCTTTGCCGCGGACGAGTTTACCGCCGACGTCGCACGCGGTTTCGACTTCGTGCAAGACCGGCATCTGCGCGCCGTGCATGGCGTGCTGCGCGGATTGCACTACCAGGTCCAGCGTCCGCAAGGCCGGCTCATGCAGGTCGTGGCAGGCGAAATTTTCGACGTCGCCGTGGACGTGCGGCTCAATTCGCCGAACTTCGGCAAGTGGTGCGGCACGCACCTGAGCGCGGACAACCATCGGCAGATCTGGGTGCCGCCGGGCTTCGCGCATGGCTTCGTCGTGCTTTCCGACGTCGCCGAGTGTCTGTGGAAAACAACCGAGTACTGGTTTCCCGAACTGGAGCGCTGCATCTTGTGGAGCGATCCGGACATCGGCATTGAATGGCCGATCGATTTCGAGCCGATTGTCGGCGCGAAGGACGCCGCCGGGCGGCGTCTATACGAAGCCGAGAACATGGCTTAGCCGCGCATGCGCTTCCGCAGTTGCGTGGTCCTTACTGCACGACGCGCTCGACGGATCGCAACGCGCCGTTGCTACCGCGCGGCCACCACCGCGCCGACACTTGCGGCCACCACGAACAACGTGCCCGCGACCTGCAGAATACCCATCGGCTGATGCAATACGACAAAGCCTGCCACCGCACCGATGGCTGGCTCTACACTCATCAGGATACCGAACGAACCTGCGGGCATATGACGCAACGCCACCATTTCCAGCGCATAGGGCAATAGAGGAACGAGTATCGCAAGGCCGGCGGTCGCCGCGAGTTGGCCCGCGGCCACGTGTATGCCGCTCTGTGCGAGGCCGAAAGGCGTGGCCACGAGTGCCGCTGCGATCAGCGAGACCGACAGGCCTTCAAGACCGGCGAACAGCTTGCCCGTCTTTTTCATCAACACGATGTAGCTCCCCCAGCCGCAAGCGGCGGCAAGCGCAAGGAATACGCCGAGCGGTTCGCCCACCCAGCCGCCGCGATCGCGCGAAAGCAGCACGACGCCGGCAATCGCCAGCGCGGGCCATAGAAGCGCGCGTGCGCGGCGCACGGCCAGGGTTGCCACCGTCAGCGGCCCGAGAAAGTCGATCGCCACCGCGAGGCCGAGTGGAATACGTTGAAGCGCCGCGAAAAAACACAATGTCATGCCGGCCATCGCGGCGCCGAGCGCGCCCGCGGCGAACCAGTGCGCGCGCGAGTAGCTGCGAACGCGCGGCCTTACCAGCACTGCGAGCACGAGGGCGGCCCAGCAGAGCCGCAGCCAGGTGGTGCTGAGCGAGCCGTAGACCGACATGGTCGGTTCGGAAAGCGCGGCGCCGAACTGGACGCTCGACATGGACAGCACGCACAGCAACGCTGCACCGGCTGCGGCGCGTGCAGGTTTGACGTCGGCCGGATCGGGCGCGGCTGCGCACTTGATTGTCGTGTCCTGCATGGTTTTTTCGCGTCGCTGTGTGGATGTTCACGCTATCTTATCGGCTCCCGCGCTACTAAGATAAGTTGATATTTCTTATGCCGACTTCAACAATCGTGATGACCCGTGACCTAGACAGCAGTCTGCTTCGCACATTTGTCACCGTCGCGGAGACGGGCGCGGTGGGCGTGGCCGCAATCCGTCTCGCACGCACCCAGGCCGCGGTGAGCATGCAGTTGCGCCGTCTTGAAGAAGACCTCGGTCAGCGGCTGCTCGACCGTTCGCCACGCGGCGTGCAACTCACCGAAGCCGGTCATCTGCTGCTGCCGTACGCGCACGCGATTCTCGGCGCGGGTGCCGATGCGCGGCGTGCGCTGAGCGCGGGGCAGGTGTCGGGCACGGTACGGCTCGGCATGCTCGAGGACATCGCCGTCGGTCGTTTGCCGCGTGCGTTGCGGCGTTTTTCGATTGCCTATCCGCGAGTCGCGCTCGAAATCGTCGTGGACAGCAGCGCCGCTTTATCCAGGCGACTTGTAGACGGCGGCCTCGATGTGGTCGTTGCCGATCCCGCGTTGGTGAACGGCAGGCCTTTGCTCACATGGACTCAACCGTTGTTCTGGGTCGGCGCGCGCGGCTATTCGCGCGACGCCGAAGCGCTGTTACCGCTGGTCGCTTTCGGCGACACATGTCTGTGGCAACAGAATGTGTTGACGGCGCTGCGCCGCGCCGGCATCGGCTGGCGCATCGTGTGTACGAGCACGAGCTTGCCGGCGGTGCAGTCGGCGGTCGAAGCGGGGCTCGGTGTGTCGGTATTGCTCGAAGGCAATATTCGTTCGGAGTCCATGAGAATTCTGGGTCGTGCCGATGGCTTGCCCGATGCGCCCGCTGCGGATTTCGGCCTGTTCACGCGCGAGGTCGCGGGCGCGCAGGAGGCAGCGGTGCAGACGTTGCAAGGTTTTCTATGCGAGGAGTTGCATCTGGGCATGCGGGAGAGCGACTCGCGCGTGCTGTCGGAGGAATGAAGCAGATACAGACGAGGGAATGCTGGAGTGGCGCGTGGAACACGCTGAAGACTGGCGGCACACGTATAGCGCGATGCGCGTGCTGCGTTGCGGAGAAGCCCGGCGTGAGCGGCAACTATTGCAATACACCGTGGCAGGTATTGCAAGAGGTTGTTCGCACGCGCCGGGGCGGGTATTCCTCCGCTTATACAGCCGATGCGGTGATCAGCGCCGCATCACGCCCATCAGCAAGGTGACGAGGAAAATCACCACGAAGATGAAGAACAGCACCTTGGCGATCTCCGTCGCGCCGGCGGCGATGCCGCCAAAGCCGAATACCGCGGCGATGATAGCGATGACGAAGAAAATTGCAGCGTATCGAAGCATGAGGCCTCCCACCGATGAATACTGGATTGAAAGTAGAACGGCGGCTCGCCTCGGGTTAGGTCCCGCAACGAGCGATCTGCCGGCGAGCGATGTTGAGCAATGGCTGTGCCTGGTGCCCACCAACCGTCAGCAGCGACCTTGCCGTTGCCCCACTGCAACGACACGCTAAGTGTCGCGGAGCGCCTCATGCCGTGAAAAACGGATATCCACCGACGATAACGTTTGCGCGAGTCAATAAGCATGCTGCCGGGTGGATCGATGTGTCAGTTGATTTGCGCTGCATAAAAACAGGCGTGTCAAATGAAAAATAGTTAATCCGCATTTAATAAGGGCGACGCAGCGGGGTGTCATGGCGGCAGAAACAACAAGATGTCGTGCGGCTGCCGTTAAGTCTCTCAACAGAATCCGCCCCAAGCATGACCGTATTAACGCCACTCACCACCGCAAATTGGCGGTATCAAACCGTCGCGCACTGGCACAAATCGGGTTTTAGCGATTTCCAGGGGAAGTCCACCGAACGCTTTCCGGCTAAAGCGGTTTATCGAAAATCACTTCACCAAACGGCCAACGGCGGAACCCCGGCAGTCCTTCTGTCGCGCCGGATTGCGCGCCAATAACAACGTGCGGCGGCGACGATTCCGCCAGCAGGGCACCTGACACAACACTGGCGCTCCGAGTCCCATCTTGCCCGCTTAAGCCTGCTCGAAAGATTCCCGCTGAAAACGATTAAGTCATTCGTGGATTGTTAATTGTTGTCAGACCGAACGATTTTGGACCCGGCGGGTGGTGAAGAGGTGAAACGTTTGCGCCGTCATATAGGATTGGGTAGCACAGTAGTTCGTTGATGTTCCGGGCGTTTTTGGCGATTGTTGGTAAAAAACCCGAGCGCCAGAATACTCGTGCAATTTGAAAAAGCAGCTATTAGAATGCGCAACCTGGACGCGGGGCGGCTATTAACGCCAGAGGGGCCGTGGCGGTGTTTTATTACGCCGTTGTAAAGGTCGGCGCAGCGCGCGTCAAAAAAGAGGGGCAGTCAATCGAGTGGGCTGCAGTAAAGCCCAAAAAAAGCCGCGTTCAATGCGGGCCGGTAAAAGAGCATAAACCGAAGAAGAAATCACATGCCATTGGGGATTCAAACGATCGGGGGTGCGCGCCGGGCGCTTCGCAACGGGCCGGGCGGCGAGGCGACGCCGACGCGTCTCGAGCGAGGACGTGCCCAGTCGCGCCGCATGCGTGTGTCCGAGTGCGCTGTCCTTGCGGCGCTCGCGATCGTCTACGGCAGCGCGAACGCTCAATCGACAGCACCGCAATCCCTATCCTCTACCTTACCCGCGGCACCGCTAGCTCAGGCAGAAGCGCGCACTGCACAAGCGGGTGCCTCTACGTCAGTCAATCTCGCGTTTTTCGACGGCGCCAATGTGCCGGTCGACTTGTTGCAAGCGTTCGATGCCGTCGTCGTCGATCCGTCGCACGGTTTCGATCCGTTGGCGAATCCGTTGCGCCATACGGTATGGCTCGCGCGCACCGTTGCGGACGCCGCTGCCAGCACGCCCAGTGCATTCGTCGCGAGCGTAATCGAGCCGCTGTGGCAACGCGGTTATCGTGGCTTCCTGCTCGACACGCCGCAAGCTCTGGCATCGATCGACGCGATTCGCGCGGCGCATCCCGACGCGCGAATCGTGATCGGCGGCGATGACGCGCTTACGCTCGCCACGCCGCATGCCAAAGCGCTGTATGCGGTGGTGGGCCCGTCGCTCGTGAGCGGCGCGAGCGCGAGCGGTGCCGGGCAGATCGTCGTTTCCGCAGACGACCGTGCTGTCCGCGTCGCCGCGGCGCAAGCGTTCATGCGGCGGACGGGCGTGCCCGTCGTGTCGATCGAATACTGCGGCGCCGATGACCGCGCGTGCGCGCGCAAGACGGCGGCCCAGGTGGTGGCGACGGGCGTCACGCCCTATGTGACCGACTTGGCGCGCGACGTGGTCGGCATCGGCGCAATCGAAGTGCTGCCGCGCAAGGTGCTGGTCGTGCAGGACACGGGCGAGGATCTGCTCATCGACGAAACCCCCGGCGTGCGCGACCTGGCAATGCCGCTGAATTATCTCGGCTATGACGTCGAGTACGCGAACGTCAACGACACGCTTCCCGATGACATCACGCCCGATCGCTACGCGGGCGTCGTTGCGTGGCTGCAGGGCAGCGGCACGCAGGACAGCGCCGTGTGGCGCAGATGGGTCGATGCGCGCATCGCCGCGCGCGTTCCCGTTGCGTTTCTTGGACAGTTCGGTTTCGACGCGGCCGAGGACGAAGGACGCGCGCTCGATCTGCAGGCAGTGCCGGGTCCCTTCAGCGACAAGGTAGACGTCGTCTCTCGCGATCCGATGATCGGCTTCGAGATCGATCCCAAGCTCGGCCCGCGCGATCTGACGGGCGTTCAGGTCGGCGCAGCCAGCCGGCCGCTGTTGCGGGTAAAGAGCGGTCAGGCGACGCTGGACCCGGTGGCGATCACGCCATGGGGCGGCTTCGCGATGAGCCCGTACACGGTCGTGTCGCTCAACGGCATCGACCAGGAGCGCTGGGCGATTCAACCGATTTCGTTCCTCACGGCCGCATTGCGTCTGCAACAGATGCCGTCGCCTAGCGTGAATACCGAAAACGGGCGGCGCCTTTTCATGTCGCACGTCGACGGTGACGGTTTCGCGTCGCGCGCGGAATTCCCCGGCGCGGACTATTCGGGCGAAGCGCTGTATCAGCAGATTTTTACCCGCTACAAGGTGCCGATGACGCTGTCGGTCATCGAGGGTGAGGTGGGTCCCACCGGGCTTTACCCGAAGATCTCGCCGCGCCTCGAAGAGATTGCTCGCAAGATGTTCGCGCTGCCGTATGTCGCAATCGGCACGCATACCTACTCGCATCCTTTCGACTGGGGCAGCGTGGACGCGAAGACGGGCGAACGTGTGGACCGCGGCGGCGGCGATACTGCGTTCTCGCTGAACATTCCGAACTACACGTTCGACATCGACCGGGAGGTAACCGGCTCGATCGATTACATTAACACGCGCCTTGCGCCTCCCGGCAAGAAGACGACCATTCTGCAATGGCCCGGCAACTGCAAGCCGCCCGCGGTGGTGGTGCGCAAGGTCTATGCGGCGGGCGTCGCGAACGTGAACGGCGGCGACACCGTCATTACGAAGAGCGCGAGCAGTTGGACCAACATCGCGCCGATCGGCGTCGACAAGGGGCCGGGTGCGTATCAGGTGTACGCGCCGAATCAGGACGAGAACGTCTACACGAACGACTGGCTCGGTCCGTTCTACGGTTTCACGCGCGTGCTCGAAACCTTCGACATGACGGACAAGCCGTTGCGTTTCAAGCCGATCGACCTGTACTACCACATGTACAGCGGCACCAAGGTCGCTTCGCTGCGCGCCCTCGACCAGATTTTCACGGCGGTGCTCAAGCAAGCCGTGCTGCCCGTGCAGATGACCGACTACACGCAGAAGGTGCTCGACTGGCGTTCGTTCGCTGTCGCACGCGCGGTGCGCGGCGACGTCGACGCGGATGCAGGTGCAGGTGCAGGTGCCGATGGCGGCAAGCGCGCCGACGGCGACTGGATCGTGCGCGGCAACGGGGACGTGCGGGAATTGCACTGGCCGCTGTCGACAGCGCCGGATCTGCGCGCATCGGCCGGCGTCACAGGCTATGCGGCCGGCCCCGACGGCACTTATATCCACATCGCAGACGGCGCCGCTCGCGTGTCGTTCAACGGTGCCGATGCTCGCGATAGCTCGGCGGGAGCGCTTTCGAAAGCAGGCGCATTGCCCTACATCGCCGAAGCGAACGGCTTCGTTCGCAACTTCAGGCGCGGCGCAAACGGCATGTCGTTCGAATTCGGGGGCTACTACCAGCCGTTCGTCAGGCTTGCCCACGCGGGAAGTTGCAGTGTGAATGTCGCCGGACGTCCCGTCGCCGTGCACCGTGACGCCGCAGGCTTGCGCTTCGACACCCCGGCCTCCGCCGGTCTGGAGGTGAACTATCAGCCCGTCGAGATTTCCTGTGAGCGCTAAACGTCCCCGTATCGCACCGACCTGGCTCGTCTGTCTGATGGCGGGAGTCGTACTGCTGACGATATACGGCGTGTCGCCTCGCGGCGGCTTGCGCCAGCGCGTGGCGTCGGTCGGGGCGCCCAGCGAGCTGAGCGTCGCGTATCTGGAAGCATGGTCGAAGGTGCGGCCGGATAACGAGGAGTTTCTCTCGTTGCTCGGCGCGCAGTATTCGTATCTGGGACGCACCGCCGACACCGAGCGGATCGCCGCACGCATGGATGCGCTCGGCACCGACGACATGCATCGCACCGCGACGATGCTGCGTCTTTCGGTGGCGGAGCAGCGCACCTTTGCGATTCCCGAAGACGATCCGCGCCGCGCCCGCGAACTGAGCGATCTGCGCGTGCATTTGCAGGAAGCGGCAAAGCTGCAGTGGGCGCCGAAGGACCTCGAATGGCTCGCGCAACGCGCGGCTGCCGTCGGCCTGCCCGATCTCGCGGTGCAACTTTATGCGCGGCTCTCGGCTAACGATCCCGATGGCCGCAACAAGTGGGACACGCAGATCACGCGCTACGCGCTGCAAGTGGGCGACTATCGCGCGGCCGCGGCTGCCTGGTTCCGTCAGCAGGCTGCGGCTCGCACGCGCGACGAACAGCGCCGTTGTTTCGTGGCCGGCCTGCGCGCATTGCAGTCAGGCAATCTGCTCGATGACGCGCTTGCCGCGGCGGACGCACATGGCAGCGCGCTCGCCGACGATCCGGCGACGCTCGTCGTGCTGCTGAATCTCGCGCGTGCCGCGAACCGGCCGCAAGCGGTCGATCGCTACGCGAAGATGCTGGCGCGCTATACGTCGAACGAATTGCGTGAGATGCCGCCGCAAGGGCTGCCTTCGCCCCGCGCGCAATACGCGTATATGGACGGACCTGTCGCGCGGCCCGGCGGCTTCGTGCTCGCGAGTCTGCGCGAGGCGATGCGCGGCGAGGCGCAACCTCCGCGCACGGTTCACGTCGTTCGCATTGCGACTGCAGCGACCCCGGCAAGCCGAGCAACACCGGCAAGCGCAGCCACCGCTGCACCCCAGACTAACCCGGACCCCGGCATCGCAAACACCGTATTCCAGGCGTTCGTCGAATCCGGCGACCTGCCCAACGCGCAGAAAATCGCCGCGCAGCAGGTGCAGCGCGATCCGCGCTCCGCAGTGTGGGTCAAGCGACTCGCTGAAGTGGCGGAATGGAATCGCGAACCTTCGCTCGCGCTGATGTCGTGGCTCGAATATGCGCAGGTGTCGAACGATCCCGTTGGCTGGCAAAACGTGCTGCGTATCGCACCAATGCTCAACGACGACGAAGCATATCTCGTTGCGCTGGTTCACCAGGCGCGCGCGAAGCCCGGCGACATGAAACTCGTCGACAGCGTCACCGCCACCTATGAACGTCTTGGCCGGCCCGACGACGGCTTGGCGTTCCTGCGTTCGCTGCCGCGCGGTGCGAATGGCGATGCGATCGATCAGCGTATAGGCGCGCTTGCCGAGCGGGCAGGGCACGACGAAGAGGCGCTCGCTACCTACCGCGCGGTGCAGGCACGTCATCCGAACGACGCAACAGCCGCGCTGCGCACGGCGAGTGTGCTGTACCGCAAGGGCGACTATCGCGCCTCGCTCGCCGCGTTGTCCGCCGCGCGAGCGGGCGCAAAAGACGGTGACGAAGTTTTCTGGCGCAACTACGCCGAACTCGCGCGACTGCAGCAGCGCGACGACGACGCCAACGAGGCGTATCGCCACCTGCTCGCGAACGGCATGGGGACGCGGGAAGATCTCGGCGAAATGACGGATTTCTACGATCCGTATCCGATCGACGCAGGCCGCATTGCCGAGTTGCGCTTTCATCGCGAACACACGGCGCGTGCGTTGCGCGACGCGATCTACTACTACCTCGACGCGCAGGCATTGGACCGGATCGCGACGCTCCTCGCGAATCTCACGCCAGACGAGCGCAGGACTGCCGACGCATCGCCCGTATTGCTCGGCGTACGCGCCGAATACTATCGCCTGATGGGTGAGCCGCAAAACGCACTCGCCGATCTGAAGCGGGCAGTGGACCTGCCGGGCGCGGGCTCCGACGTGAGCGCCGCGTATCTGTGGACCCTCGTCGACTACGGCAGCGACGCGGATCTGCGCGCCGCGCTCAAGCGCTGGCGCGCCAATGCCGCTCAAAGCTCGGCGTTGTGGGGTCCGTTCGCCGCCGCTGAAATGCGCCTGAACCGGCCCGTCGCCGCGCTCGACTATCTGCGGCGGCAGGCAGGCATGATGTCGCGCGATCCGCTTTGGCTCCTCACCTATGCCGACGCACAGGAACAGTCGGGGCACGCGGGGCTGGCCTGGACCATCCGCAAGAAGGTGTGGCTGCAACTGCAGGACGAACAGGCGAAGCTCGCCAGGCTCCACGGCGCGCAACGCGCGTCGATGCGTGGCCGCGCCGCGCAGGACGCCGAGACGGCTGCCGATCTGCGCGGCCGCCGTGTGACGTTATCGACGGAGTTTGCAACGGGTGACGTCTCCGCCGCATTGCTCGGCGACCTCATGTCCACGCACGCAACGCCGGCCGACATCGCGCAACTGCGCCGCACCCTGATCGGCAACGCGAAGGGTTTGCCCGGCGGTGCGCCGATGCAAGGCGCCGATCTGCCGCAAAACGCACAGGTGCGCGGCGCGGTCGCGAAGGACGTCGCGGTTGCATGGGCGCTGTCGCACGAAAGCAGTCCGCTTGCGAAGCGCTGGCTCGCGCAGCAGTATGCCGAACGCCTGTCGCGTCCCGCCGACGCGCGGCTCACCATCGCGCTCGCCGAGAACAACGTGGGCGAGATGGAGCGGCTGCTCGACCTGGAACGCTCGCGCTTGCCGGTCTACGACCGCATCGACGCGACCATCGCCGTCGATCATCCTGATCGCGCGCAGCAGCTTGCGTTCGACGCCCTTGGCGGCGCGCCGGAAGACACCGAACTGCACACACGGGTCACGGAGACGACGCTCGACTGGCCGCAATCGATCGACGCGAATGTCACCAACTACGTCGAGCATCCGCTCGATTACGTCGAGGCAACGCTTGCCGGCAGCCGCAAGATCGCCGAGCGTTATCTCGTTGGCGTGACTGCGGTCCAGCATTTTCAGCATTCGACCGACATCACCCAACTCGTCAACGTGCCCTCGGTGGATCGTTGGCTCAACATCTACGGCGAGCGGCGCACGCGCGACACGTCGTTCACGATCACGGGCGGCAGGCGCGTTGCGTCGGCCTCGTTCTACACGCTCGATCTGGCGGGAGAGGTGGGCCGCAACTCGGCCCTGACACTCGGACTCCGCGCCGGCCGCAATCAGGTCGCGGACGAAACCCAGACGCTGCTGGTCGGCGGCATGAAAGACAACGTGATCGGCGATTTCACGTATCGCATGACGCAGCACATCACGCTCACGGGCAGCGTGGAGGCGGACCGTTTCTACAGCCAGGCGCGCACCTATATGGGCAGCGGCGTGCTGTCGACGGGCGAGGTAAGTTACCGGATTCGCACGCAGTACCCGGATTACACGCTGCGCGCGCTGATCACGCACGGCGGCTATGGCGCAAGCGGCCAGGCGGATGGCCTGATCTCGCGTCTGTTGCCGGTCGCGCTGCAACCGGCCACGCCGCGCGACTTCATGCCCGACACCTATACGCAATACGGCTTCTTCTTCGGCGCGGGCAACGATCTGCTCGAACAGTACACGCACCGCTGGCGGCCTTTCTTCGACGTCGGCCTGCTGCACGATTCGATACAGGGCTGGGGGCCGCAAATGAGCGTGGGTATCGCGGGCACCGTGTTCGGCGGCGATCATGTCGCGGTGTTCCTGCAACACCAGCGCGTGTCGAAGATCGGCACGCCCGTCACGGTGCTGGGCGCGCGCTACAGCTGGTACTACTGATTACCGATTCTGTCCGACTGACACCGTGGGCGTATCGCGCCTGCGACGAATAACGACGTTACTGAGGAGTGGTTCGATGAACAACATGAAAAGATGGTCCGGCCTCATCAAATGGTCCGTGGCGGTGACGGCGACGGCACTCGTGCTCGGCGCGTGCGGTTCCATCCGCCAAACGGGCTCGCCGGCGCTCGGCGCCAAGGACTCGGTTGCTGTCGTGTCGATGGCGAACTTCACCGAAACGCCGGCGGCGGGCAGCAGCGCGGCTGCGATCGCGGCCAACACGCTGCGCGCGAACGGCCTGACGGATGTGCGGATCGCTCCCGCCGATGCATCGGCGAACGCGATGTTCGACACCGCGCAGCGCGATCTCGGCGAGAAGAAACTCGCCTGGGCGCGTGAACAGCATGTGAAATACGTGCTGACCGGCGCGGTGGAAGAGTGGCGCTACAAGGTGGGCGTGGACGGCGAGCCGGTAGCGGGCGTCACCTTCGAACTGATCGACGTCGCATCGGGTCAGGTGGTCTGGAGCGCCACGGGTTCGAAGAGCGGATGGACGCGCTCGAGCCTTGCAAGCGTTGCTTCGTCGTTGATCGGCAGTCTGTTGTCGCCGCTGCGCTCGCGCGGTTGATCCACGCGCCGCGCAGGCACGCTGTCATTTGTATCTCGAGATGTCATGAGGAGTCGGCTGTGAATACCGTCACCGCGCAATCCGCCGCCAGTGCGGCGAAGCCGCGCCATTCGAATCCGCTCGGCAACCTGAGCGCGTTGCGGCGCATCGTTGCGCCCGCGGTGGCTCGGCCGTTTTCAATTGTCGAGACGATCGTGTTCGTTGCGGCGGCCGGCGCGTTGAGCTGGGCGCTCGACCGCAACGACCCGTTCCTGCTGCATACTGGTTTTCCGTGGCTATGGTTCGCGCCGCTGATCGTCGCGTTGCGCTACGGCACGCTGCTCGGCTTGCTCGCCTGCGCGATGCTGATCGGCGCGTGGCAGGTGCTGATGCGCGGCAGCCCCGACGCATGGCCGACGCTGTTCTTCACCGGCGGTCTGTTGCAGACCATCGTTGCCGGTCACTTCGGCGATACGTGGGGCAACCGGGCGCAACGGGCGAACGCGTTGAACGACTACCTGAACGACCGGCTCGTCGCGATTACGAACAGCCATTACCTGATGCGCCTGTCGCACGAGCGGCTCGAAAAAGATCTGTTGTCGAAGCCGACCACGTTGCGCGATTCGATTACCGAACTGCGCCGTCTGTCGGTCGCGCATGGGCTCGAAAGTGCGAAGGACGTGCGGTCGCACGATCTACCGGGCGCGCACGCGCTGCTCGAATTCGTCGCGCAGGCATGTCAGATCGAAGTGGCTGCGCTGTACCCCGTGCACGGCGGCAAGCTCGGGCGTGAAACGCTCGCCCGGATCGGTGATGCGTTCGAGCTCGACCCGCGCGACGAACTCGTCGCACGGGCGCTCGAAACCCAGGCCGTCGCGCATCTGAAGAGCGGCGAGCATCCTGTCACGAACACGGGCCTGCTCGTGTGTGCGCCGATGATCTCGGCGGACGGGCGGCTCATCGCCGTGCTGGCGATCAAGCGCATGCCGTTCCTGTCGCTGAACTTCGACAACCTGCAATTGCTGCTGGTGCTGCTCGGCTATTACGCCGACGGCGTCGAACACTCGCAGCAGGTACGCACGATTCTCGATGCATTGCCCGACTGCCCATACGAATTTGCGCTCGACGTGAGCCGCCTCACGCGCCTCGAACACGCGGCGGGCATTACGTCGTCGCTCGTCGCGCTGGTGTTCCCGCACGACGACGAGGGCGACTCGTTCTTCGAACACGTGATGCGTCGCCGCCGTGCTCTCGATCTGATGTGGCCGGTCAAGGCTGCGGGGCAGTCGGTGCTGATCAATCTGATGCCGGCGACCGATGCGACCGGCGTGGACGGTTATCTCGCGCGGATCGAAGCCAGCCTGCGCGCGCAGTTCAATCTCGATCTCGAAGGCGCGCGCATCGGCGTGCATACGCTGCATCTCGGCGGCGAGCCGGGTCCGGCGTTGAAGCGTCTTCTAGTGCGCAGTGGCGTCGATGTCTGAAACCGTTCGCCCTCACTCCATAGGCCGCGCGTCGCGCGTACTTCGCGCTTTCGCCGCTTTCGCGGGCATCGTGCTCGTCGTGCTGGTGCAATGTGCGTTGGTCTGGCGCGTCGCGAACGGGCAGGTGGCGTTCGACCCGCTGCTGCCCGTCGTCGCGATCAATCTGATCGGCGGTGCATTGCAGGCGCTCCTGTTTCGCGCGCTGTTACCGCAGCACTATCGCGAGCCGCGCGGCTGGAGTTTGTTGCTGCTGTGGCTCGGATGCGCATTCGTGCCGCTGTTCGGCGGCCTCGTCGTACTCGTGAGTTGTGCGTGGGCCGCCTGCTACCCGCGTTCACACAGCGGCGAGGAACTGGACGACGTGCCGGCGCCCGAATTCGTTACGCACCTGATGTCGCGCGTATCGCATGGCGGCGGCGCGCGCTTGCAGGCGCGCATCGTCAATACGCAGGTGAATGCGTCGGATCGCCTTTCGGCGCTCGTCGCGATCCAGAGCATGCCGACGCGCACTACGGGCACGCTGCTGCGCGAACTGCTTGCGGACCCGGTTGAAGACGTGCGCCTGATTGCTTACGGCACGCTGGACCAGGCGGAAAACGAAGTGACGCAGCGCATTTTCCAGACCGGGCAAAGCCTCGAGATGGCGAGCACCGACGATCAGCGTCACGCGATCAATCGTCAGCTTGCGGAGTTGTACTTCGAGCTGATCTACCAGAACCTGGTGCAAGGCGCGGTCTACCGGCACACGCTCGAACAGGCCGATCGCCACGCACGCGCGGCGCTCGAGATCGACGACGGCGACGCCGCCTTATGGATGATTCGCGGCCGCCTCGCTCTCGCGAACGGCGCCGCAGACGAAGCGGCCGACTACATGGCGCGTGCCCAGGCGCTAGGCTTCCCACGCGAACGCCTGGTGCCGTGGCTTGCCGAAGTCGAATTCCTGCGCGGGAATTTTGTGCGCGTATCCGAACTGTTGGCGTCGCTCGGCAATGCCGCGACGCTGCCGATGCTCAAACCTGTTGCGCGTTACTGGTCAACATGAAACCCTCACTGATGCGCCGCGCCGCGGACGCCGATGTCTGCCTGCTGCTCGAAGGCACGTTCCCCTATGTGCGCGGCGGCGTATCGAGCTGGGTCAACGGCATGATCCGCTCGTATCCGGAGCTGCGCTTTTCGATCGTGTTCGTCGGCAGCCGCGAAGAAGACTACGAAGCCGCGGCGTATGCGCTGCCGGATAACGTCGTCCATTTCGAAGCCCACTATCTGTACGAAGCGGCCCATGCCGGTAAAGACGCGTCGCGTGAAATTCCCGGCGACGCGCAGGCATTCGCGCGCTCGGCCGCCTTGCACGACGCATGGCGCAACCGCGGCAATTCCGACGCGGCGTCGGACCCCGGCGCGCTGATGGCCGACATGGTGCACATGATCGGCGACAACGGGCCGCTGAACGAGGAGCAGTTCCTGTCGAGCCGCGCCGCGTGGGACTTCATCGTCGACCAGTACGATCGGTATTGCACGGACCCATCGTTTACCGACTACTTCTGGACCGTGCGCATCATGCACAAACCGTTGTGGCAGCTCGCGCGCGTCGCGGAGCAAGTGCCGCCGGCGAAGGTGTATCACACGGTGTCGACGGGCTATGCGGGTTTTCTCGGCGCGCTGCTGCATTACCGGAGCGGTCGGCCGCTGCTCGTGTCGGAACACGGCATCTATACGAAAGAGCGCAAGATCGATCTGCTGCAAAGCCAGTGGATACGCGACAACCGCGGCGCATTCGAGCGCGACATCTCGAAGATCAGTTACTTCCGCGAACTGTGGGTGCGCTTTTTCGAAGCGCTCGGCAAGCTCGCCTACGACGCCGCCGACGACATCGTCGCGCTGTACGAGACCAATCGACAACGGCAGATCGCGGACGGCGCACTCGCTTCGCGCACGCGCAACATTCCGAACGGTGTGGATGTCGACGCACTGGCGCCGCTCGTCGAACAACGCGTCGCACGGCCGCGCAACGTAGTCGCGCTGATTGGCCGCGTGGTGCCGATCAAGGACATCAAGACTTTTATTCGCGCGCTCTTTATCGCGTCGCGAACCATGCCGGATATTGAAGGCTGGATCGTCGGACCGGAGGAAGAAGATGCGGCCTACGCCCTCGAGTGCCGCGCGCTGGTGCAAAGTCTCGGGCTCGCGAAGAACGTAAAATTCCTCGGCTTCCAGCGTATCGACGAAATCCTGCCGCAAGTGGACGTCATCGCGCTGACGTCGATCAGCGAGGCGTTGCCGCTCGTGGTGCTGGAAGGCTTTGCAGCGGGCGTGCCTTCCATCACGACGGATGTTGGCTCGTGCCGTCAGCTGATCGACGGCTACGGTGACGAAGACCGCGCACTGGGCTCGGCGGGCAGCGTCGTGCCCATCGCGAATCCGGCAGCGTTCGCGCAGGCCGTGCTCGATCTGCTCGGCGACGAACCGCGCTGGCTCGCGGCGCAGCAGGCGGGCCTTGCGCGGGTGCGGCGTTTTTACACGAAGAAGCAGATGATCGATCAATACCGCGTGCTGTACGAACGCCTGACGGCCGCGCCCACACGTGACGGACGCGAGAGCGGCAACGCGGCCGCTGCGCGCGGCGGCTGCCCGATGCATCACGGTAACGCGCAAACCCAACCGCGAGAGGTGCGCTGATGGCCGGCATCGGTTTCGAGCTCCGCAAGATACTCAAGCACCAGACGCTCTTCGGCGTCGCGCGCGCCTATGCGTACGCGGGGCTGATCAGCTCCGGGCCGCTCATTCTGTCGATCTTCGGTATCCTGATTATTGGCGTGTTGAGCCTCGCGTTCGTGATTCCGAAGTACGCGATCGTGCAGTTCCAGGTGTCGGTGACGTACCTCGTCGCGTGCAGCCTGATTCTGACCGGGCCGCTGCAACTGTCGTTCACGCGCTTTATCTCCGACCGCCTGTTCGAAAAGCGCGACGACCTGGTACTGTCGAACTATAACGGCGTCGTGCTGATTTCAACGGCGGCCTCGGGCGTGCTCGGCGTGATCGCGGTCGCATTCGGCTTTCGCGGCGAGCCGCTGATCTACCGGCTGCTGATGGTGGCGGGGTTCGTGGTCGTCAGCAATATCTGGATCGCGGTGATTTTCCTGTCGAGCGTCAAGCAGTATCGGCAAATTCTCTATGTGTTCGCGCTTGGCTACGGCTGCACCGTGGCGTTTGCGCTGATGCTCAACCGCCATGGACTGCCGGGGCTGCTCGGCGGCTTCGTGGCGGGTCACGTCGTGCTGCTCGCCGGGCTGTCCGGGCTGATCTATCGCAACTACCGCAGCGAGCGCTTCATCTCGTTCGAGGTGCTGCAAAAACGCTTCGCGTATCCGAGTCTTGCGCTCGTCGGACTGCTGTTCAACCTTGGCGTGTGGATCGACAAATTCATGTTCTGGTACGCGCCGGACACCGGCGCGCGCGTGATCGGACCGTTGCATGCGTCGGTGATCTACGATATTCCCGTGTTCATTGCATACGTGTGCGTGATGCCCGGCATGGCAACCTTTCTCGTGCGGATCGAAGCGGATTTCGTCGAGTACTACGACCGCTTCTACGACGCAGTGCGCAGCGGCGCCACGCTGCGCCATATCAACGACATGCGCGACATGATGGTCGGCAGCGTGCGGGCAGGGTTGTACGAGATCGTGAAGGTGCAGACGGTCGTGCTGCTGTTGATCCTCGCGTTCGGGCACCTCGTGCTGGAAGCATTGGGAATTTCAACGCTGTATTTGCCGCTGCTCATCGTGGATGTGATCTCGGCCAGTCTGCAAGTGCTGCTGCTCGGCTTGCTCAATGTGTTCTTTTATCTCGACGCACGCCGTGCCGTGCTCAAACTCACGGCGGCGTTCGTCGTGCTGAACGCACTGTTCACGGGCATCACGCTCTGGCTCGGGCCTGACTTGTACGGCTACGGTTTCGCGCTCGCGCTGCTGCTCGTCGTGATGGCGGCCGTGACGCTGCTCGACCGCAAGTTCGCGTCGCTGGAGTACGAGACTTACATGTTGCGCAACTAGGCGGGGATTCGCGGATGAGTATCGGAAAACGTCAGCGCCACGACATGTGCGCGTTTTATCGGCGCGTGGTATGCGCGGCGCGTCTGGTGCTGGTGGGCTTGCTGTCTTCGATCGCACACGAACGCGCGTGGGCCGACGCGGGAGCGGGGCCCTCGATTGCGCTCTTTTATGGCACGCAGCCGCCGGTCAGCCAGTTGCGCAACTTCGACGTCGCGGTGGTCGAACCCGACAGCGGCTTCGAGCCGCTGAAGCACAAGAATCCGGACACCGCGTGGTTCGCTTATGTGAGCGTGGGGGAGGTGGAGCCGCAGCGTCCGTATTACGCTGCCATTCCGAAGGCTTGGCAACTAGGCGACAACACGGTGTGGGGCGCGAAGGTGATCGATCAGGACGCGGCGGACTGGCCGGCGTTCTACGTGGAGAATGTGATCGCTCCGCTATGGAAGAAAGGCTATCGCGGCTTTTTCCTCGACACTCTGGATTCTTACCAGATCGTCGCAAAGACGGACGCGGCGAGGGCGCGGCAGGAGCGTGGTCTCGTTGCCGTGGTCCGCGCGATCAAGGCGCGCTATCCGCGTGCACGGCTGATTTTCAATCGCGGGTTCGAAATATTGCCGCAGGTTCACTCGCTCGTATATGCGGTCGCATTCGAATCGCTGTACCGAGGCTGGGACCAGGCGGCGAAGCGCTACACCGAGATCACGCAGGCCGATCGCGAGTGGCTGCTCGCGCAGGCGAAAACGATTCGCGAGCAATACCGGCTGCCGGTCCTCGCAATCGACTATTGCGCGCCGGCCGACAGCGTCTGCGCCGCCGACACCGTCAACAGGATCAGCGCTGCGGGCCTTGTTCCATATGTCACGGACGGCGGCCTGCAGACGGTCGGCGTCGGGCCGGCTCGCGCAATGAGACAGTGAGGCAGTGAGGCAGTGAGCGGGCGAAGGTTAGTTTGCTTCAACGCAACTGCGTGACGGCCAGCAACAACACCATGCTGCCGATCGCGCCATCTAGCACACGCCATGCGCTTGCCCGGCGAAACAGCGGCGCAAGCGCTCGTGCGCCGTATCCAAGCGCTATAAACCAGACGCAGCTCACCGCCATCGCACCGACGGCGAACGCGACGCGTGCGCCGTCGGGTTCGCGTGCCCCAGCGGTACCCACCAGTAGAAAAGTGTCGAGATAAACGTGCGGGTTGAGCCACGTGAAGGCGAGCGTCATAAGCACGATCGGCATCGCGCGCTGTGCGGACTGTGCGCCGCGGTTCGCGTCGGCGTCCATCACCGCATGCCCGGGCCGCACTGCGCGGCGCAATGCATTGATGCCGAACCACGCGAGATAGGCGAGGCCCACGTACAGCATGACATGCACGAACACCGGATAACGCTCGATCAGCACCGACGCGCCGCCGACACCCGCGCTAATCAGAATGCAGTCCGACACCGCGCATAGCGCGACGATCTTGCCCACATGCGAGCGCATGATGCCTTGCCGCAGTACGAAGGCGTTCTGCGCGCCGATGGTCACGATCAGCGACGCACATAACGCAGCGCCGTGAGAAAAAGACAGCCAGTTCATAGCGGATCCAGTAGACGGGAGAAGCGAACATGGCTAGTCTGCGGTTCTGCGCTTCATAAGAGAAGCTAATTTAGCTAACGCTGATTAAGGAACGCTAATGCTCGACTATGCGTTGCTCGACGCGCTCGCGGCCGTCGTGCGTCATGGTTCTTTCGACCGCGCAGCGAGTGAACTCAACGTCACGCCCTCGGCGGTATCGCAGCGGGTGAAGCTGCTCGAGGAGCGAGTGGGCAGTGTGCTCGTGAAGCGCGGTCAGCCGTGTGTCGCGACAACTTCTGGCGCGTTGCTGTGCCGTCATACCGAACGCGTGCAACTGCTGGAAGCGGAATTGACCGGTCGCGTGCCCGCGCTGCCGGGCGGTCTGGTCGAAGCATGGCCGACGCTGCGCGTGGCGGTGAACGACGACAGCGTCGGCACCTGGTTCATCGACGCAGTTGCGCCGTTTTGCGCCGAGCGTCAAATGCTGCTCGACCTGGTGATCGACGATCAGGACCACACCGCGCAGCGGATTCGCGACGGCAGCGTGCAGGGCGCGGTGACCACTCAGGCGGAGCCGGTGCAAGGGTGCCGCTCGACGCGTCTTGGGCGCATGCGCTATCTCGCGGTCTGCTCGCCGACATTTCTAGCGCGTCATTTCGCGGACGGCGTCACGCGCGACAGTTTGCGGCGCACGCCGTGCGTGGATTTCAATCCGAAAGACCAGTTGCAAAAACGCTTCATGCGCCGCATCACGCGAGCGGAGGTCGATCCGCCGTTGCACTGGATTCCGCATGTCGCCGGCTTTCTGCGCGCGTGCGTGACGGGTCTCGGCTGGGGCATGTGTCCCGAGCGCATGATCGCGTCGCATCTGGCGAGCGGTGAACTCGTGGACATGGCGCCAGGCAAGCATATCGACGTCGATCTCTACTGGCAGAGCTGGCGCCTGTCGATTGGCTGGCTGGACGACTTCAGCGCGGTGTTGCGCATGCGCGCGGCTGAATTTCTGGATTGAGCGACGTCGCCGCAACGGCCCGGCATGCGTCGCGCGGCGCACAGGCCGACTGAATCGGGAGTCCGGTTCAGCCTGCGGTGCAACAGCGCCGCAGGCAAAACCATCGCGACTTACCTGACCGCCGACCCGCCGCCGTCCGCCACTGGCGCGCTGTCTTCTGCCGCTGCCGCGTCGCGCGTCTCCGGCATCGCCGCCCACACCAGCAAGACAGCCAGCGCACCCGCGGCGGCGAGTCCGAAAAACGCGACCGCATTGCCGAAATGATCGGCGATGAATCCGGCCGCGGTCGTACTCAACGTCGCGCCGATACCCGCAGCGAGCCCGAACAGGCCGATGCAGAGGTTGTAGCGGCCCTTGCCGCCGGCCACATCGGCGGCGATCAGAGGCAGCATCACACCGAACACGGCCGCGCTCAAACCGTCGAGCATCTGCACGGGCACGAGGAGGTATGGGCTGCTGATTCCGGCGAACAGCAGCGCGCGGATCGGCAACGCCGAAAAGCCCAGCAGCAGGATAGGCCGGCGTCCCCAACGCTCGGCGGATCGGCCGACCCACGGGGACATCATTGCGACGATCGCCTGCGGCACGATGATGCACGCGGCGATCACGAGTTGCACGTTGTCGCCCATGCCGGCTGTCACTTCGCCAGCGGCGAGATTGAGCATCGCTGCATTGGACAGATGGAACAACACAATGCAGGCCGCGAACAGCAGCATGCGCCGGTCGCGCAGCAACTCGCGCAGGCTTTCGCGGCGCTCGGTTTCTTGCGGCGTCGGCGCGGCTTTTGGCAACTGGATCGTGTCGGTGCGCTGGATCATCGCCAATGCGAACAGCGCGGGCACGGCGAGCCCCGCAGTCAGCCAGAACACCGCGCGCGGCGAATAGTATTCGCCGAATACGCCCATGAGGCCGGCCGCAACCGCGCTGCCGATCGACGCCCAGCGCGCATTGCGCCCGAGCCGGTCGCCGAGATTCGCACGTCCGACGAGCGCAAACGAAATCGCGGCCAGTGCCGGCGTCAGCATGCAGCTGGCGAAGCCGTGAAAGACCTCGGCGGCGATCACCGGAAGCACAGTCGGACTCGTTGCCAGCAATACCGCGCTCAGGATGATCGCGAAGATCGCCCAGGCGGCCGCGCCTTTCTTGTTGCGCAACGCGTCGACGGCGGCGCCGCCCGGCACCTGACTCACCATTGCGCTGATCGTGCCCACCGACAACGCCATGCCGATCTCGCCCTGCGTCCACTTGTGCGACGCGAGATAGGACGCGATGAACGGTCCAAAACCCGTCTGCACATTGGCGACGAAGAAGTTCAGCCAATCGAGCGCGCGCAGACTTCGCGCCGTAACCAGAGTGCGGCCTGTCATCGGACCGCCCGTGCGTTGGAAGCGGCCGTGGCGGTCGGCCCGGACGCGGGCGCGGCAGCGGCAGCGGGCGCCGGCTGGGCGGGCGGCGCGGGCGATACCGCGCGGATCGGCTTGTCGTTCGCGTAGGGCGGCGTCGCGTTGATCTGCGCATCGCTCAAATCGATTTGCGGATGCAGTTCCTTGTCTTTCGCGACGAAGCGCAGCGCCGACCAGTTCGCCGCAATCGTGCGCCGCTCCGTGCTGACCATGCCGTTGACGTCCAGCACCACTGCCTGCGGCTGCGCATTGGCGTCGATCAGCACGTCGATCACGCGGCCCACTTTCGCGCCGTTCGAGCGTTCGACGGTCGCGTCGATCACCGGCAACTGCATCGCGGCATTCGCTTTCGCCGGATTCACCGGAGTCGCCGACGGATTCAGCGTGATCGGCGCGGCTTTCGCGGTCGGCGTAAAGCGGAATGCGTTCCACGCGAAATTGACCTTCCGATCGCCGACCCCGAGGAAACCTTGCAGATTGACCACGACTTCGCGCGGCTTGCCGCTCGCGTCCGCAATCATGTCGATTGCTCGCCCGACCACTTTGCCGTCCGGTTTCTGCACCTCGCTGTCGAGCAGCGTATGCGCGTCGTTGCGCTCGATCGTGCGCAGCACGATCAGCGGCGGGGGCGGCGGCGGTGGAGGCGGCGCAGCGACGACGGGCGGCGGCGGCTCGACTTTGTGCGGCTTGACGACCGGCTTCTTCGGCTTCTTCGGCTGCTCGGGTTCGGCGGCTTCGGTCTCGACCGGCTCCGGCGCGGAAGCGGCCACGGGCGCGCTTGCGGCTTCGACCGGCATGACCGTGGCTTCGACGATCGGCGCCTGCTGCGTTCCCCACAGCAGGCTGCTGCAGCCGGACAGTGCAAGAAGCGCCAGCAGCGCGAACGCCGCGAGGATCGTATGACGCCAGGCAGGAAGCGAAAAGCCGCCACTCATCAGGAAGAACTCCATGGACCGGGTGCGGCTGTAGAGCGCCGCGATTAAACAGTACGGCCCAGAGTTTAACCCGCGACGTCGAGCGGTCCGCTTTTGAGGGCCATGTGAGGGGTATGCCGCAAGCACGCTTCATGCCGCGCCGCATACGACCGTCACGCGCAGCGGGCATCTCGCAGCGTCCATCAAGCTCTCAAAACGCTTTCATATGTGGACGAGATAGCGTGACGAGCCGTAGGTGTTAACGCGCGGATCGCACATGCGCTTTGCCGTCGCTTGGACGATATAACTGTCGCGACATGCCCGGCATGCCATTCATGCGATGGGCGATATATTTGGGTTGGCCTACATTTCGAGACAGAAACGGGACACGAAGCGCCCGAAGCACATTAAACCAACGCAAAGAGACGAACCTGATGACGGCCACTTCGACGGCCGTTTCAGCATGCTGATAAAGGAGGCACTCATCATGATGGAACCCCACGCCCAGCCGCTTTCCGAAGCCGGCGCCGAGTCATTCGACACCAAGGGCTTTCTCGACCGCTACTTCGAAATCTCCTCGCGCGGCAGTTCGCAGCGCCAGGAGATCGTCGCGGGCATCACGACCTTCCTCGCGATGGTCTATTCCGTGTTCGTCGTGCCGGGCATGTTCGGTAAAGCGGGCTTCGATACGAGCGCGGTATTCGTCGCCGTGTGTCTCACGACCGCGTTCGGCTCGTTGCTGATGGGTGTGTGGGCGCGCCTGCCGATCGCGATCGGCTGCGCCATTTCGCTGACCGCGTTCACGGCGTTCGGCCTCGTGCTCGGCAAGGGCTTGCATCCGACAGTCGCGCTCGGCGCGGTATTTCTGATGGGTGTCGTGTTCACCGCGATCTCGGTGACGGGCGTGCGTTCGTGGATTCTGCGCAATCTGCCCACGGGCATCGCGCATGGCACGGGCATCGGCATCGGGCTGTTCCTGTTGCTGATCGCCGCCAACGACGTCGGGCTCGTCGTGAAGAATCCGGGCGCCGGTTTGCCGGTCTCGCTCGGCAATATCACCGCACTGCCTGCATTGATGTCGGTCGCGGGGCTCGCCGCGATCTTCGGGCTCGTGCGCCGCCGCGTGCCCGGCTCGATCCTGATCGTGATCATTGGCATTTCGGCCATTGCGCTGCTCGTCGATCCGGCCGTGTCGTTTCATGGCATTTTCGCCGTGCCGTCGCTGAGCGCGCCGGGGCACGAGTCGCTGATCGGTGCGATGGACATCAAGGGCGCGCTGTCGATGGCAGTGTTGCCCAGCGTGCTCGCTCTCGTGATGACCGCCGTGTTCGACGCCACCGGGACGATCCGCGCGGTCGCGGGCCAGGCGGGCCAGCTCGATGAAAACGGCCGCATCATCAACGGTGGCCGCGCGCTCACGGCCGACTCGGTTAGCTCGATTTTCTCCGGCCTGCTCGGCGGCGCGCCAGCCGCGGCATACATTGAATCGACGGTCGGCGTGGCGGCCGGCGCGAAGACCGGCATGGCGGCAGCAGTGGTCGGCCTGCTGTTTCTCGGTGTGATGTTCTTCTCGCCGCTCGCGAGCCTCGTGCCGTCATACGCAACAGCGCCCGCGCTGATGTATGTCGGGCTGCTGATGCTGTCCAACGTCAGCAAGCTGCATATGGACGACATGGTCGACGCGATGTCCGGTCTCATGTGCGCGGTATTTATCGTGCTGACCGCGAATATCGTGACCGGCATAATGCTCGGTTTTGCAACGCTCGTGATCGGCCGCGTGGTGAGCGGCGAATACCGCAAGCTGAACGTGGGCACGGTGGCGATTGCGATCGTGCTGGTCGGGTTCTATCTCGGCGGATGGGCGATCTGATTCGCTCGGGACGCCGCGGCGCACCCGCGGCACGCTGAATTATTTGCTGTAACGCGAGCACGGCGGAGTATCCCGGCGTGCCGCGGTCTGGACCGTAGTCGGTTGTTCTCCCTGACGCGGCACGTCGCAATGTTCTATCTGCGACGTGCCGCGTTTCTTTTTGCTCTGCGCGGGCGCCGGTTTTCTGCGTGCTCCGGAGAAACTGCGTGCCTGTTCTTGACATTCGCGAGTTCGTTTCTAAACTTAACCTCATGGTTAAGTTTAATGAAGCATTGCTCGACCGCACATTTGCGGCGTTGTCGGACCCCACGCGGCGTGCGTTGCTTGCGCGTTTGTCCGGAAGCGAACTGTCGGTGAGCGAGCTTGCCGAGCCGTTCGCCATGTCCTTGCCGGCGGTGATGAAGCACCTCGACGTTCTCGCGGGGGCCGGCCTCATCACACGTAGCAAGAACGGCCGCACGGTCGCGTGCCGGCTTTGCGCCGGACCGATGGAAGAAGCCATGGCGTGGCTCGGCCGCTACGAGCGCTTCTGGGCGAAATCGCTCGATCGTCTGGCTGCTTTCGTCGAAGAAGACGAAGCGCCGCGCGCGTCAAAGCCAGCCCGCCGTATCGCTGCACTGTCTACACCCGGGCCGCGCAGATCTTCGCCGTCGCGTGGAAAGCGGCGCGGCTCGTGACGCGCAGATCAGTCCGCCGTGCGCGAGTCGTCGATGAGTTGCACATGCCGCGTATTTACATGCCGTGTACGTCATTGTGAAGGAGCCGCAGATGGAACCGATGCAAACACCAAAGCAATCGCAGCAAGACCCGCAGCACCGGGTCGGCTCGCGGCAGGAATGGCTGGAGGCGAGCAGGGCGCTGCTAGTGGAAGAAAAAGCGCACATGCGCGCCGGTGACGAACTCGCCCGCAAGCGCCGCGAACTACCGTGGGTGAAAGTGGATAAAACGTATGTGTTCGATACGCCGCAGGGACGCAAGACACTTGCCGATCTCTTCGACGGGCGCAGTCAGTTGATCGTTTATCACTTCATGCTTGGCCCGGATTGGGAGGAGGGTTGTGTTGGCTGTTCGTTCCTGTCGGATCACATGACCGGGATCGTCACGCATCTGGAACATCATGATGTTTCGTACGTGACCATCTCGCATGCGCCGCTCGCCAGGATCGAAGCGTTTAGAAAACGCATGGGCTGGACGTTCCCATGGGTGTCGTCCGACGGAAGCGATTTCAATTTCGACTATCACGTGTCGTTCACGCCCGAACAACTGGCGAGCAAGAAGGCCTTCTATAACTTCGTCGAGCAGGACGTCGGCATCGACGAACTACACGGCCATAGCGTCTTCTATAAGGACGCGAACGGCGACGTTTATCACACGTATTCCTGCTATGGCCGCGGCGACGAGCGGTTCATCAACACATACGCGCATCTGGACGTTACGCCGAAAGGGCGCAATGAAAAGAGCAGTCTTATCGATTGGGTCAAGCACCACGACCGCTATGAAGAGAAAGAGGCGCACGGCGGCGGTTGTGCCGCTTGTGGTTAGTAAATTGCGAGAGGAGGAATAGAGCGCCGCGTGCCTACAGCGCCATGTCGAACCCGGGCTTGAGAAACAGTTCGATCGCCATTACGGCGAGACCCATTAAAGCTGCTGACAGCGTCAACGTGCCGTATTCGTCGTAGCGTGCATCGTAAAGGCACGCTACGACGAACAGGATCGCCAGCAGGTTGGTCAGCCAGTCGAAATTCAACGCCAAGGTCATCGATCAAATCCGGGCTCGTGTGCGGCTCGAGCATCGAGCCGCGCGGGTCAGATGAGCAGGATTCTATCGAGCCGAGCTTACGGATTCGCAACGCCGGCGCTTACACAACTTACGACGAAAACCGCGGATCTACGCCGCGTGGCCGGACATCATGTCGTGCTCGATCCAGTCGATTACCGACGTGCGTTTGGGCTGCCAGTCCAACAGCTTGCGTGCGCGCTCGCCGCGTACGCGGCTATTCGAGCCGAGCCCGTACGAAGCCATTTCGTAGCCCCATTCCTTTTGCGCTTCTTCGAGCGGCCAGTCTTGCGGCTCGCCGAGCTTCATCGCGCGCGCGATGGCCGCGCTCATTTCGCGGAACGACGCTTCGCCGCTTTCGACGAAGTAGAACGTGCCGGCCGGGCTCTTTTCCAGCGCGAGACGATAAAGCTCGGCGACGTCGTCGATATGCACGTTCGACCATGTGTTGCCGCCGCTGCCGACGTGTCGCACGACGCCGCTCTTTTGAGCCTGTCGCACGAGGCGCGGCAACTGAACGCTCGCGCTGCCAGCTACAGCACCGTGGCCATAGATCAGCGTATTGCACAGCACCGCCGAGCGAATGTTTTGTTGCGCGGCTTCGAGGACCCGGCGGTCGATTGCGACGCGCGCGGCCTTGTCGGCGGTCGGCTCCGGCAGCGCGTCTTCGTGATAGATGCGCGCTTCGGCCGCTTCGCCGCCGGATGCGTCGCCGACGATGCTTGAACCGCTCGTGTGCAGGAACGGTTTGCCCGAGCCCGAGAGTCCTTCGATCAGCGCGCTCACCGCGCCTTCGTGATCGCTGCTGGCGGCGTTGATGACAGCGTCGGCGGCTTGCGCCTCGGCAATCAGCAACGCGCGGTCGTCGAGCGTGCCGATAACCGGCTCGATGCCGAGCCGTTTCAGCTCGTCGCTATGTTCGGGTTTGCGAATCAGACCGCGCACCTGATGACCGGCACGCACGAGATGCGCCGCAATAGAACCGCCGATAAAACCGCCCGCGCCTGTAATGAATATTTTCAAGACCTTCTCCTGAGTGGAAATCTGAGTGGAAATCTGATGACAGGCAAGCAGTATCCGCCGTCTTCATTCTCGCAAAAAGCGTGTTAGTCTCAAATCAATCTTGACTGTGAATCAACAATGAAAACATCCACCGACGAGTTGCTGGTGTTCGTCAGCGTGATCGACAGCGGCTCGATCACGGCGGCTGCGGAAAAGCTCGGGCAGACCGTGTCAGGCGTGAGTCGCGCCCTCACTCGCCTCGAAAAGAAGCTGGACACGGCGTTGGTGAGGCGCACGACACGCCGTTTGCAATTGACCGAAGAGGGCGAAGGCTTCCTGCAGCGCGCCCGGGCGATTCTCGACGCGATGGAAGAAGCCGAGGAGTCCGTCACGCGCAAGCGCCGCAGGCCTTCGGGGCGCTTGCGCGTCGACGCGGCGTCGCCGTTCATGCTTCACTGCATTGCGCCGCATATGACGGCGTTCTCCGAGCTGTATCCCGAGATCCGACTGGAGTTGACCAGCAACGAGCGGATCGTCGATCTGCTGGAGCAGAAAGTGGATATCGCCATCCGGATCGGCGCGTTGCAGGACTCCACGCTGCATGCTCGCGCACTCGGCAGCAGCAAACTGCGCGTGGTCGCGAGTCCCGCGTATCTGGCCGGGCACGGCGAGCCCAGATCGGTCGATGCTTTGGCCGAGCATCGGCTGATCGGATTCACGGCGCCGGAGCATCTGAACCGCTGGCCGTTGCGCGAGCGAAGCACAGGCAAAGGTAAGGGGAGCCGCAACGGCAACCGCAACGCCAACGCAGAGCCGTTCAGAATCGAGCCGTCGATCACCGCATCGAGCGGCGAAACCTTACGGCAACTCGCGCTGTCGGGCTGGGGCATCGCGTGCCTCGCTGAATTTATGATAGCCGCCGATATCCGCGACGCCCGCCTCGTGCCGATTCTCGGCAATGTGCTGCTCGACGAGCGCCAGCCAGTCAGCGCGGTGTATTACCAGAGCGCGTCGCTCGCGGGGCGCGTGCAATGTTTTCTGGATTTCATGGCGGCACGCGTGCAGTTGTAGCGCTGCATCTGGAGTCACCCGTTGTCGAAGGAAGCCCGCGGCTCGCATGAGTGGCGGGCTTCCTTGCGTTATGGGGTGGTTTTTCCAGCGCCGCTCATCGATGCCGGGAAGATTTTTGTTCACGTGGCGGCCACGATTTTGGACGTGTATATACAAGTTGGCCGTTGGTGGAGGCAGCGGCTTCGGTCCGCGCTGGCGGCGCGAGCCGATCAAGGAACGCCTTACGATGCGGTGCCGACGGCCTTAGTGGAAAGCCCTGGTCTCGAAAGCATTAAAAACAAGTTGTATATACAAGACGGCGCGGCTAGACTTCTCTCAAATTGTATAGACAGGACAACAACCATGATGACTCTGAAGCCCGGCCACCTCACTCTCCCGCAACTGCGCCAGATCGCGCGGGAACATGTGCCGCTGCAACTCGATCCCGCAAGCCACGCGGCTATCGACGCATGTGCGAACGCGGTAGCGGACATCGCCGCGAAGGGCGAACCCGCGTATGGCATCAACACGGGCTTTGGGCGTCTCGCGAGCACGCATATTCCGCATGACCAGCTCGAACTGCTGCAACGCAATCTGGTGTTGTCGCACGCGGTCGGGGTAGGTGAGCCGATGTCGCGCCCGGTCGTGCGTCTGTTGATTGCGTTGAAGTTGTCGAGCCTCGGGCGCGGCCATTCCGGCATCCGCCGCGAAGTCATGGAAGCGCTGATCACGCTGTATAACGCCGACGTGTTGCCGGTGATTCCGGTGAAGGGTTCCGTGGGCGCATCGGGCGACCTCGCGCCGCTCGCGCATATGTCGGCGGTTCTGCTCGGCGTAGGCGAGGTCTTCGCGAAAGGCGAACGCCTGCCGGCCACCGAAGGTCTATCGCTCGTCGGTCTGAAGCCGCTCACGTTGCAAGCGAAGGAGGGCCTCGCGCTGCTGAACGGCACGCAGGCGTCGACGGCGCTCGCGCTTTACAACATGTTCGCGATCGAGGACCTGTATCGCACCGCGCTGGTAGCAGGCGCGTTGTCGGTCGATGCGGCGGCCGGTTCGGTCAAGCCGTTCGACGCGCGCATTCACGAATTGCGCGGACATCAAGGCCAGATCGACGCGGCATCGGCATATCGCTCACTGCTGCAAGGTTCGGGCATCAACGTGTCGCACGCCGATTGCGACAAGGTTCAGGACCCGTACAGCCTGCGCTGCCAGCCCCAAGTCATGGGCGCGTGTCTCGACCAGATGCGTCACGCCGCCGACGTGCTGCTGCTCGAAGCCAATGCCGTGTCCGACAATCCGCTGATTTTCCCGGACACTGGCGAAGTGCTCTCTGGCGGCAACTTCCACGCGGAGCCGGTCGCGTTCGCCGCGGACAATCTCGCGCTCGCCGCCGCGGAAATCGGCGCATTGGCCGAACGCCGCATCGCGTTGCTGATCGACGCGACACTGTCGGGCCTGCCGCCGTTCCTCGTACGCGATGGCGGCGTGAACTCCGGCTTCATGATCGCCCACGTGACGGCTGCCGCGCTGGCATCGGAAAACAAGACGCTCGCGCATCCGGCTTCCGTCGATTCGTTGCCCACCTCCGCGAACCAGGAAGATCACGTTTCGATGGCCACGTTCGCCGCGCGCAAGCTCGGCGACATCGCCGAAAACACGGCCAATATTCTGTCGATCGAATTGCTTGCCGCCGCGCAAGGTGTGGACCTGCGCGCGCCGCACAAGACGAGCCCGAGTTTGCAGAAAGTGATGGACGTGGTGCGCAAGGACGTCGCGCATTACGAACTGGATCACTACTTCGCGCCGGACATCGCGGCCGTTACGCGTCTCGTGCAGAACGGCACGATCGCGAAGCTGAGCCCGTTTTCCTTCGTGTCCGAACAGTAAGCGAATTCGTGCGGGGCTACGTGCGATGAGGCGCCGCTCAGCATCCCTGAGCGGCACTCAGCGCCCCTAAGCGCCCCGACCGGACCATGAGACACAGCAGCCAATGAACGCACCCGCATATCAGGGCATCAAGGACTTCATCCTCGCGCGCATTCACGCGGGCGAATGGGGCGAAGGCGACCAGGTGCCCTCCGAAAACGAGCTTGCTCGCGAATTCAACGTCGCTCGCATGACGGTGAACCGCGCGCTGCGCGAGTTGACCTCGGAACAGGTGCTGACGCGTGTGCAAGGCTCGGGCACGTTCGTGGCCCGTCCCAAGTACGAATCGACGCTGGTGGCGATCCGCAGTATCTCCGACGAAATCGTCGCCCGCGGTCATCGTTATCAGGCGAAGGTGCTGCACATTGGCGCGAGCATCGCCGATGCGGCGCTCGCCGAAGAAATGCAGGTGAGCGCGGGTAGTCCGATATTTTATTCGCGCGTGCTTCATTTCGAAAACGACGAGCCGGTGCAGCTCGAAGAGCGCTGGGTCAATCCGGCTGTCGCCCCCGAATACGCGTTGCAGGATTTCACGAACACCACGCCGAACCAGTATCTCGTGCGGGTCGCGCCGTTGCAGCGCGTCGAATATCGCATCGAGGCACTGGCGGCGGACGGCGATACCCGCGAGCTGTTGACCATGGACGAACTGGAGCCTTGCCTCGTGCTGCATCGGCGAACCTGGTCGCAAAGCCAGGTCGCTTCGATCGCGAATCTGTGGCATCCGGGCAGCCGTTACCGTTTCACCGGACATTTCTGATTTTCGCTTTCCCTGATTCTTCCCTGACATATCCCGATCATCTTCAGGCATTCCGAGGGCCACCATGAACAACCCGAAACACATCGACCCGCGTCTCGACCCCACCCGCACGATCCGTGCGCCGCGCGGTGCTGAGAAGACCTGCAAGACCTGGATCGCGGAAGCCGCGTACCGGATGATCCAGAATAATCTGGACCCCGAAGTAGCCGAGCATCCTCACGCGCTCGTGGTGTATGGCGGCATCGGCCGTGCGGCGCGCAACTGGGATTGCTTCGACCAGATCCTTACTTCGCTCAAGGACCTGAACGAAGACGAGACGCTGCTGATTCAATCGGGCAAGCCGGTCGGCGTTTTCCGCACGCATGCAGACGCGCCGCGCGTGCTGCTCGCGAATTCGAATCTGGTCCCGCACTGGGCGACATGGGAGCATTTCCACGAGCTCGATCGCAAGGGCCTGATGATGTACGGCCAGATGACGGCGGGCAGCTGGATCTACATCGGTAGCCAGGGCATCGTGCAGGGCACGTACGAAACGTTCTTCTCGGTGGCCAACCAGCATTTCAACGCCGATCCGGCGGGCCGCTGGATCCTGACTGGCGGTCTGGGCGGCATGGGCGGCGCGCAGCCGCTCGCCGCGACCATGGCCGGCTTTTCGATGATCGCAGTGGAATGCGACGAGACACGCATCGACTTCCGTCTGAAGACGCGTTACGTGGACAAGAAAGCGAAGACACTCGACGAAGCACTCGCCATGCTCGAAGAAGCGAAGCAGGCGGGCAAGGCAGTGTCTATCGGTTTGCTCGGCAACGCCGCCGACGTGTTTGCCGAGTGCGTGACGCGCGGCATCACACCGGACTGCGTGACGGATCAGACGAGCGCGCACGATCCGATTCACGGCTACCTTCCTCAAGGCTGGAAGGTCGAAGACTGGCGCGAGCGTCAGAAGACCGCGCCGGATTCGATCGTCGTGCCGGCGAAAGAGTCTATGGCCAAGCAGGTGCAAGCCATGCTGACGCTGCAGGAACGCGGGGCCGCCACGCTCGATTACGGCAACAACATTCGTCAGATGGCGCTCGAAATGGGCGTGAAGAACGCCTTCGATTTTCCGGGCTTCGTGCCCGCATATATCCGCCCGCTCTTCTGCGAAGGCAAGGGGCCGTTCCGCTGGGTCGCACTGTCGGGCGATCCCGAGGACATCTACAAGACGGACGCTAAGGTCAAGGAACTCATTCCCGACGATCCGCATCTGCATAACTGGCTCGACATGGCGCGCGAGCGCATCGCGTTCCAGGGATTGCCGGCGCGTATCTGCTGGGTCGGCGTGAAGGATCGTTACCGTCTCGGCCAGGCATTCAACGAAATGGTGAAGAACGGCGAACTGAAGGCGCCGATCGTGATTGGCCGCGATCACCTCGATACCGGTTCCGTGGCGAGCCCGAATCGTGAAACGGAATCGATGAAAGACGGCTCGGACGCAGTCAGCGACTGGCCGTTGCTCAACGCGTTGCTGAATACGGCAGGCGGCGCCTCGTGGGTGTCTCTGCATCATGGCGGCGGTGTCGGCATGGGCTTCAGCCAGCATTCGGGCGTCGTGATCGTCGCGGACGGCACGGACGCCGCGAAAGAACGCCTCGGCCGCGTGTTGTTCAACGACCCGGCGACGGGCGTGATGCGTCACGCGGACGCGGGCTATGAACTCGCGCAGCAAACCGCGCGCGAAGCGGGCCTCAATCTGCCGATGCTGGGCCGCTGAGCATGACGTTTACGGGCAGCACAGGCGCTCGGGAAAGCGGCTCGGCGCGCGCCGTTACATTGATCCGCGGTGCGGAGCTCGTAGCCGTACCGTGGAAAAACGGCGGCGGGCTCACACGCGAAGTCGCGGCGTTTCCTGCGGATGCGGGGCTCGACACGTTCGTGTGGCGCGTGAGCGTGGCGGATGTCGCGCAAGCGGGGCCGTTCTCGCGATTCGCGGGCATCGATCGCACGCTCGTGTTGTTGTCCGGCGCGGGCATGTTGCTCGATGAGACCCAGCCGGACCACACGTTGAAGACCCACGTGTTGACCCGGCCGCTCGATATCGCGCGCTTCAGTGGTGAGACGGCGATCGACGCGCGGCTTGTCGACGGTGCGACGCGCGACTTTAATCTGATGGTGCGTCGCGACTCGGCGCAGGGCGAGCTGGCAGTGTGGTGCGCGGCCCCGCACGAGGCGCAGCCCGAACGAAGTTTGTCCGCCGACGTCGTGCTGCTCTACTGCGCGAATGGGCCGCTTGCCGTCACATTGGGCAATGCACACGATGATGCAAACCGTAATGCACACCCGCAGTGGCTGCAGACTGGCGACGCGTTGCGCATCGACACGCCGAGCGCGTTGCCATGCAACCTGGAAGGCACGGGCGCGCTTCTCGCAATCAGCATTCGCTACACGCAACGATGACCATGGTTCGCGCGTGCGTGACGTAGCACGGCAGCGCATGCGCGGGGACCTCCTTACACACGCAACGAGCTGCAAGAGCACGCGATGAAGCAAACCGTCTGGCATCAACTGAACTTGTGCCCTCAGGGCGATCCCGAACACACGCTGCGCGATGCCGCGATCGCGGTTGAGAACGGCAACATCGTGTGGCTTGGCGCGGCCGCCGGTTTGCCTGCGGAATACGCAGATTGGCCGCGCGAAAATCTGCATGGCGCGTGGGTGACGCCGGGGCTCGTCGATTGCCACACGCATCTCGTGTACGGCGGGCAGCGTGCCGATGAATTCGCGCAGCGCCTCGCGGGCGTCAGCTATGAAGAGATCGCGCGGCAGGGCGGCGGCATCGTGTCCACGGTGCGCGCGACGCGTGCCGCGACCGAAGACGAGTTGTTCCGGCAATCGGCCGCGCGACTCGAACCGTTGCTGGCCGAAGGCGTGACGGCAGTCGAAATCAAATCCGGTTACGGACTGGATCTGGACAGCGAACGCAAGATGTTACGCGTCGCGCGCCAGCTGGGCGAACGTTATCCGGTGACGGTATACACCACGTTCCTCGGCGCGCACGCATTGCCGCCCGAATTCGCAGGCCGTGCCGACGCGTATATCGACGAAGTCTGCAACACCATGCTGCCCGCGCTCGCAGACGAAGGTCTGGTCGACGCGGTCGATGTGTTTTGCGAGCGTATAGGCTTCTCACTCGAACAGAGCGAGCGTGTGTTCAATGCCGCCGCGCGCTACAAACTTCCGGTAAAAATGCACGCGGAGCAGTTGTCCAATGGCGGCGGCACGGCCCTCGCGGCGCGTCATCGGGCGCTGTCCGCGGATCACCTGGAGTTTCTCGACGAAGCCGGCGTCGCGGCAATGAAAGAAGCCGGCACGGTGGCCGTGTTGCTGCCGGGCGCGTACTACTTCATTCGCGAAACGCAATTGCCGCCGCTCGATCTGCTCCGGCGTTACGAGGTGCCGATTGCAATTTCCACTGACAGCAATCCCGGCACTTCACCCACCACCTCGTTGCTGCTGATGATGAACATGGCGAGCACGCTGTTCCGCATGACCGTGCCTGAAGTACTGAAGGGCGTGACGTCGCATGCGGCGCGCGCGCTCGGCAAGGCGGACCGGCACGGCTCGCTCGAAGTGGGCCGCGCGGCCGACTTCGCGGTATGGTCGGTCGATTCGCTCGCGGAATTGCCTTACTGGATAGGGCGTCCGTTGTGCGCGCGGGTCGTGCGCGCGGGCGAGACCGTTTATCGTCCTTCGACACGCGACGCGAACTGAGCCGGGACCTGAGAGATGACACAAGCAAAACAAACGCTATTCGCGGAACACGCGTACCTGCCGGGCGGCTGGCGCCGCGACGTATTGCTGGAATGGGACGTCGACGGAAACCTGACGACGGTCGAGCCCGACACACGCGACGTGCCTGCGTCAGTGGCTAGAGCAGCGGGTCCGGTAATGCCTGGCATGCCGAATCTTCATTCGCATGCGTTCCAGCGCGCAATGGCCGGCTTAACCGAATATCGCGCGTCATCGGCTACAGGCGCCACCGACAACTTCTGGAGCTGGCGCGATCTGATGTATCGCTTTGCCGCGCGTATTTCGCCAGAGGGCCTAGCCAGCGTCGCACAATGGCTCTACATCGAAATGCTGAAGGCGGGCTACACGTCGGTGTGCGAGTTCCATTACGTGCATCACACACCGGACGGCGGGCGGTATGGCAACCCGGCGGAACTCGCGCAACGCGTGGTGGATGCAGCATCGGCGAGCGGCATCGGCATGACGATGTTGCCGGTGCTGTATCAATACAGCGGCTTTGGCGCGCGCGCGCCGCGCGACGACCAGCGGCGCTTCATCAATACGCCCGGTAGCCTGCTCGAACTGCTCGGCGCATTGCGCGCCGCGCGGCCTGAAAATGCGGCACTGCGCTACGGTGTGGCACCGCATTCGTTGCGCGCCGTCTCCGAGCAATCGTTGCGCGAACTGCTCGGCGGGCTGGACGGCAGTGCGCCGGTTCACATCCATATCGCCGAACAGACTGCCGAAGTCGACGCGTGCGTGGAAACAGAGGGCGCGCGTCCGGTCCAATGGCTGCTGGACCGTTTCGACGTCGACAGCCGGTGGTGCCTCGTGCACGCCACGCATGTCGATGCCAACGAGACGCTTGCGCTCGCGAGGAGCGGCGCGGTGGCCGGTTTGTGTCTGACCACCGAAGCGAATCTTGGCGACGGCCTTTTCCCCGCGCAAGAATATCTCGACGCGAAAGGGCGCATCGGCGTCGGCTCCGACAGTCATATCGGCGTGGACTGGCGCGCGGAATTGCGTCTGCTCGAATACGGACAGCGTTTGACGCGCCGGCAGCGCAACGTGCTCGCGTCCGCGCAAACGCCGTATGTGGCAGACCGTCTTTTCGATGCGGCGCTCGAAGGCGGCGCGCAGGCAACGGGCCGCGCGACAGGCGCATTGCAAGTGGGTCATCGCGCGGACTGGCTGGTGCTCGACCCGAATCATGCGAGCGTTGCCGAGCATGCGCCGAGCGCGTGGCTCTCGGGCGTTGTATTCTGCGAGCACGGCGAGACGCCCATCCGCGATGTGTACGCAGGCGGCGACAAGGTGGTCGACAATCGCCGGCATCGCGACGAAGAGGGCGCTTACGCGCGCTATCGCGTGGCGCTCGCCGACCTCCTGAAATGACGTAAAGCAGCGCATCGTGCATTACGTGGCTGCGTCACTGCAAAGATCCTGCGAAAGAGAACTGACATGACTGCTTCGAATACTCCGCCGGTTTTCACGCTGCATCAAGGAAGCCTGCCGTTGCTGATCTCGATCCCGCATGTAGGCACCGAGATTCCCGCCGACATCGCCGGAACGATGACGCCCGTAGCGTTTCGCACCGACGATTGCGACTGGCATCTCGACCGGCTCTATGCGTTCGCGAAACGCATGGGCGCGTCGATTCTCATGCCCACTTACGCGCGCTATGTGATCGACCTGAACCGTCCGCCCGACGGAGCGAACCTCTATCCGGGCCAGGACACAACGGGACTATTGCCCGTCGATACTTTCGACAAGGAGCCGTTGTACCTGGAGGGCCATGTGCCGGACGAGGCCGAAGTGGCCCGCCGTCGCGACGCTTACTGGGTGCCGTACCACGACGCTCTGGCGGGCGAACTCGCCGCGCTCAAAGCTCGCCATGGCAAGGCTCTGCTATGGGAGGCGCATTCGATCCGCTCGCATGTGCCGCGCTTCTTTGACGGACGCTTGCCGGACTTCAATTTCGGCACCTCGAACGGCGCAAGCGCGGTGGCGGGTTTGGGCGAGGAACTGGCGGCTGTCGTCGAGCGACATGGCGGCTATTCGGCTGTCGCTAATGGGCGCTTCAAGGGCGGCTACATCACGCGGCATTACGGCCAGCCTTCGCAAGGGGTGCACGCGGTGCAGTTGGAGTTGTCCCAGATCACCTATATGCAGGAACAGCCGCCGTACGCGTACGACGAAGCGCTTGCAGCGAAGGTCGAGCCGCTGCTCGAGCAACTGGTCGCAACGGCATCGGAGCGCGTCAAGGCGGGTTGACCGCGGCGTCTCACTTGCAGGCCTGCTGTTTTACCCTACTTCATCCATCATTTCCACGCGGTTCGCGGAGTTGCGCTTAAGCCTCGCGCAGCTTCCCCGCGTCGGCCCAGACCGCGAAGGTGTAACAGCGTGTGTCCGCGATTGCGCGCCGCGCCTTTCGCGCACAACGTATGGCGTTATGGCGTCCGCATCTGACGAATCACTGTGCGCCGCGCGAATCCGTCGACAAAAAAAGCCCCGCAAGTAGCGGGGCTTTGCGATGCGCGCGACGCGTGCGATGCGAGGCGTTCGCGGCGGCCGTCGTGTCCCTCGATGTGAGGGCAACGATTAGCGGCAGTGGCGTTCCCAGTGATGATGCACGCGCACCTTATGGCACACCTGGTGGTGGTGATGCTCATAAGCTTGTGCGGGAGCGATTGCGCTGAGAGCAGCGGCGGCTGCGGCAATGGCCAGAACAATTTTCTTCATTACAAAACCCTTAATCAATGTTGGGAAACTCGCGGTGCAGCACGACCTATGCCGCACGGTTTGCAAGCATGCCACATCGGCGCGCGCGGAGCAGGAACGTCGTCCCGATGCAACGTGTCGAACAGCGCGGCGAAGGCAAAACGGCTACGTGCATTGACATTGAGCGATGCAAGCCGGGTCGATTCACGGCTCCGTGTGCGATCACGTGCGCCGCTTGCCAGTGAGGCCGTGCAACGGCTACCCTTTCAAAACGATGACGCTCGCAATGGCGTCGTCTTTACATCGGGCAAAAGATGGAAGACCCAGCGATGGAAGATTCCGACGAATTGCTGCTCCCGGTCTGGCGCGCGAATCTCGTGCTGTTGACGCGCGAGGTCGGCGCGGCCAGTCGTCTCGCACGCATGATGACTTTCTCCGCGAGCTACCTGAAGTTGATGTTGTCCGGCCAGCGCGAATTCAGCGAGGAGTTCGTACGTGGCATAGAAGCGGTGACGGGTCTGCCGAATGGCTGGATGAACACGCCGCACACCGAAGCCGAGATCCCGCCCAACGCGCGCGAGGCGATCGACAATGAACAGCCCCTCGCGCGGTTTCGCGGTACCGCGCATCCCGTGCGGAAGAAGACCGTGCTGCGGCCACCTGAGCCGATTTTTGGCCAGGCGTCGCCTGCCAGACGCATCGAAGACGAAAGCATCGACGCCGAAGCGCATCGACGCCAGGCGTATTTTCGCAAGGTCCGTGAACTCGCGGTGCAAGAGGTTCGGCGTTTCGAGCGGCACATCGTGCATGCGCCGGTTGAACTCGCGTCGTTGCGATCGAGAGTGGAAGACGTGATTGCCGCCGCGGATGCGGACGATCCGATCCAGGCCGATCTTGCGGGGCGGCTCGAGCAGATCGAGAAGCATCGGCATCTGCTGCTCAGGCATGTCGAGAGATTGCAGGCACTGCTCGGCCAACTCGGTGAAGGCGATTGATGATTGATTGGCGGCGCGGGGAACATTGTTGATGATGCGCTACCGGGCGTGCCTGCACATCGCCGCCGCGCTTGCCTTGTGCGCGGCGGCCGCTACCGCTTTTGCCGCAGACACGCGATCGGACGCATCCGGCGACGACCGTGCGCCTTACACCACTGAGCGCGACGTTCATCTCTTCACGATCCAGAAAGACGGCTCGATCGAAGAACACGACGACAGCGTGCTGCGCGCGAACACGACGAGCGGCGTGGACGACATCGCACAACGCTATGTGTGGTTCAACAAGGACATCGAGCAGGTGCAACTGCTCGCGGCCGAGACGATCGACACCGACGGTGCGACGCACGCGGTCGGTCCAGAAGCGATCCGCGATATTCAGGAGCCTCGCTCGGCGGGCGCGCCGAGCTTTCAGGACGGCGTGTTGCGCACCGTGATTTTTCCCGGCGTCGAGCCCGGTTCGCGCGTGCATCTCACGTTTCGCAAGACGCGCGCAAAGCCGTTGCAGGCGGGCACCTTCGCCTACCTCGTAGAGCCGACGAGCGAACCCGTCGAGGAACAGCGCCTGATCTTCGATCTTCCCGCCGACGTGCCGCTCTACGCCGACGCGCGCGGCTATACCGCGTTGCCGCCGGTCACGGCGAACGGCCGCACACGCTACGAATTCGACTACCGGCACGGACCGTATGCGCGGCTCGAAGCGGGCGCCGTCGGCTACGCGAATTGGGGCGATCGTCTGATGGTGTCGACCGTGCCCGACTTCGCGAGCTTCGCCGCACGTTACCGCGGACCCGCGGCCGACGCCACCTTCAACGGTCCGGCCATCGTGCAGCTTGCGCAGTCGCTCACCGCGCGTGCCGCCGATCCGCGCGAGAAGGCGCACATCCTTTACGACTGGGTACGCATGAATATCCGCTACGTCGCGCTCTTTCTAGGCGAGACGGCGGCGATTCCGCACAAGGCTGCTGACATCCTGCGTAACCGTTATGGCGACTGCAAGGATCACGTCGCGCTTTACAGCGCGTTGCTGGCCGCCGTCGGCATCCGCAGCGAGGCTGTGCTGCTCAATCTCGGGCCGTACTACAGCTTGCCGGACGTGCCGGGCTATGGCGCGAGCGCGATCAATCATGCGATCGTCTGGATTCCTGATCTTTCGCTGTACGCGGACACGACGGCGGGCGGCGTGGGCTTCGGTTATCTGCCGGCGGCGGCGATGGACAGACCGGTGCTGCTGGTCGGCGAGGGCGTGCTATCGCGCACGCCTGCCACTCAGGTGCGCGAGCGGCGCGCGCGCGTGCAGATCGACGTCGACGAAAACGGCACTGCCGACTACGCGTACCGGGTCGAAGACGCGGGCTTTACTGCGGAGATCGAACGCAATGTCTTTCGACGCGCTTCGCGTCAGCGCACGCAACAGATTGCCGCCAACCGTCTGTTGCAGACCGGCCTGCATGGCACCGCGCAGTTACGTACCGGCGAAGTTGCGGTGACCGACGGGCCGTTCGCGACGTGGATGCAAGGCAAGGTCGGGCATTTCGTATGGACCGACGGCACCACGGCGATGCCGACGCTCACGAGCTTCTCAGGCGGCACGGGCTCCCAGGTGCAGGCGTGGCTCGCGGAGCCGGTTCGCACGCAGCCGTGGGCATGCATCGGCGGAGACTTCGACGAGACACTGGAAATTACGCTGCCGCGCTTCGCCAACGTGACCGACACGCCCGCCGACACCGACGTGCAGAACCGGTTTCTAACTTTTTCGTCGCGCTATGTGTTCGACCGCGAGGCACGCGTGCTGCAGATCAGGCGGCAACTGCACGCCGCCTTCGGACACCAGATGTGCTCCCCCGCGGAGTTTGCCCAGATCAAAGACGATCTCGTGCGGATCGAGCGCGACCTCGACGCGCAAATCGTCGTCAAGGCCGCGAAGCTTGCGGGAGGCGTAAGCGCGAAGTAGCGCCGCGCTCAGGAGCCGCTCTTGGTCACGATCGGAACCCACGTGCCGTTCTTCACCTGATAGAGCGTCGACGCGCCGCTCTTCAGCGCGCCGGTGTTGTCGAACGAGATCTTGCCGGTCACGCCTTCGAAGTCGATTGCCTTGAGAACCGGCCGGTAATCGGTGGGCGAGGTCGATTTGGCCTGCTGCATGGCCTTGATCGCGGCCCACGCTCCGTCGTAGCCGAACGGCGCATACGACAGGATCTCGCCGCCAAAGCGCTTCTTGAACTTCGCGGAGAAGTCCTTGCCGCCCGGCAGTTGCGCGAGCGGACGGCCGTATTCCCAGGCCATCACGCCTTCGGCTGCGTCGCCGGCAAGCTTGATGAACTCCGGATCCTCGACGCCGCCGCCGCCCACCAGTTGCGCCGTCACGCCGAGTTGCTTCATGCGCCTCGCGAAGCCCGCGGCCTGCGTGTCGAGCCCGCCGAAGAAAATCAGGTCCGCGTTCGCCGCCTTGATCTTGGTGATCTGCGTGCTGAAGTCGACTGCGTGATTGTCGGTGTATTCGCGCGCGACGATGTTGCCGCCATGTGCCTTGACTGCCTTCTCGAACTCGTCGGCTTCGCCCTGGCCAAATGCGGTGCGGTCGTCGATGATCGCAATGCGTTTCGCCTTCGACACCTCGACCGCGTAGACGCCTGCGTTGCCGGCATTTTGCGCGTCCGTGGAAATCACCATGAAGGTGTTTGCAAAGCCTCGGCCGGTAATGATCGGGTTTGTCGCGGCGGGGTCGATGACCGGAATGCCGGCCTGCTCATAAACCTGCGAGGCGGGAATCGTCGTGCCCGAGTTGAAGTGGCCGACGACCACCGAAACGCCCGCATCCACCAGCTTCTGCGCGACCTGCACGCCGATGCGAGGGTCCGCCTGGTCGTCCTGCGAGACGATCTGGAACTGCGCGACCTTGTCGCCGATCTTGATCTTCTGCGCGTTGGCTTCCTCGATAGCAAGCCGGACTCCGTTCTCGAGATCCTTGCCGTAGCCGGCATTGGCCCCGGTCATCGGCGCGGCGAAACCGATCTTCACCGGCAGGTCGTCGGCGAAACTGGCGAGCGGCGCGGCTGCGATCATGGCGCCAACGAACAGAGCAAGCGGTTTGAGCGTGTTGTTAAAACTCATGGTCTCTCCTTACTTCGACAGTTCCAGGTTATGAAAGCGGCAAGGCTGTGATGTGTGTCCGGCTTGCAACGAGAGACTAAAGAGGATGGCTCGCGATACACAATGCTGGAATACGCGCACTCGGGTTTGCACGCCGGTCATGTGGCGCGAATATAGAAAGCCAATATGCCGCCGTCTTGGCAGTTCGCTGCGCTTTGGATGAGAATTTCGGCATAAGCCGCGCGCGTGCGGGCGGGGCGCGTAAAGCGCGGCAGGGCGGGGATGCGGATTACCGCACATGCTTAAGAGACGTAGGGGAAACGTTTAGGGCATGTGCGGGCGTGGTGCCGCGTGTGGGCGGCATGCAGCGGCGGGGAGTAAAGACAGACTCAACGCAATGCAACGCTTGTTGCGTCGAGCGGTGGGCCCGGCTCTAGCGCTCGCCTTGCTGGCGCAGCACTTCTTCGCGCAGACGCAGCAGGGGCGCCTTGGTTTCGTCGTCAGCCCATGTGTCGAGATCGTCTATCGCGCGCTGGCAGCCGTCGAGCACAAGGTCGAGATCCACTGGCACGCCGTTGTTCAGCGCGAACTCAATGGTCTCGGCAAACTGCTCGCACTCGTCTTCGCCATAGGAGATATCGAGGTTGTCGGCGATCACTTCGGCGATGTTGCTGCGCGCCTTGTCGTCGGGCGTCACCATGTCGATGATGCCGCGCGCCACGGCTGGCGAGTAGTAAAGCGCGATGTCGAGCCACTGCGTGGGATCGAAGTCAGCCTGGTCGAACTGGTTCTCGAAGAACTCGATGGCTTCCTGTTCGTGCACCTCGTCCGCGTCGACGCTGATACACAACTGCTCGAAATACTCTTCCCGCTCGCTGCGGATATAACCGTCCATCGATGCCTCGTCTGCTGAATGCCGGTGCCTGAAAAAGTTGCTGCGCGCGTGAGGCGTTGCTTCGCGCACGCGGCACGCATTATAGGACGACCGGCAGGCCGCCAAGGTTCCGTGCGGCGCAAAGCATCGCGTTGCCGCCTGCGGCAAGCCCAGCGCCTATGCGGTCTCCGCCACCCATGCGTCGAACCATTCGCGGGGCTGCGCTATTTCGTTTTGCGCGGCCACCAGTTCGAGCTCGTAGCGCCCGGCTTGCCAGGTCAGCTTGACGACGGCGTTGACCGCCGCGAGCGTGTGCTCGAACGCCGCGCGAATCGTATCGCCCAGCAGCGTGCGAGCGACGAACACCGCGCTCGTCAGATCGCCGACGCCGACCGGTTGCCGCGCGAACGGATAGAGCGGGCGCTGGCACATCCACGCCTCGCGTTCGGTGACGACCAGCATGTTGAAACGGTCGGCGGGACTGTTGCGGTCGAGCAGATGTTTGACCAGCACGAGCTTCGGCCCGCGCGCGATGATCTCGCGGCACGCGGTGACGGCTTCTTCGAGCGTCTCGATCTCGCGGCCCACGAGCCGCTGCAACTCGGTATGGTTCGGCGCCATGGCGTCGGCCATCTCCGGCATGGTGTTCACGAGGAATTCCTGGATGCCCGGCTCGACCTTGCAGCCGCTCGCCGCACCCATCACCGGATCGCAGAAGTACCAGGCACGCGGATTCGCGGCCTTTACGGCCTTGACGATTTCCAGTACCGATTGCGCCTGTTCCGGCGTGCCGAGATAGCCCGAGAGCACGGCGTCGCAGCGCGGCAGCATGCCGATGGCGCCGATGCCTTCGGCGAGCTCTTCCATCTGCGCGGCATTGATCGCCGTGCCGGTCCAATGGCCGTACTGCGTGTGGTTCGAGAACTGCACGGTGTTCAGCGGCCACACGTTCACGCCAAGCCTACGCATCGGGAAGACGGCGGCGCTGTTGCCCGCGTGCCCGAAAACGACATGTGACTGAATGCTCAGAACGTTCTTCGTCATGGTATGGCTCGCGCAGTCGTTCGTGCGCGATCGGTGAAAACGGGAGGGATGCGCGGCGACGGTGCCTCGGCATGAGCCGAATGCCGCGCGCGCAGGACTGCTTCAGACGCTGCAAGAATAATGCACGGTCTGCATCGTCAGGAAACAATACATGAGTTTGACGCGGGGCAGTTGATCCGTCCCCGTGTTGTTGCGCCGAACCATCACCAAAGATGCGCGGCGCCGCGCTGTTTGCGGCCCGGCCGGTTCAGGCAGGCACTGCCTCAGCAAAGCTCGCGATACAGCGCCAGGTAACGGTCTGCGGAAGCGCCCCAGCCGAAGTCCTGGCGCATCGCGCGCCGCTGCGCCGCTTTCCATTCTGTGCGCCGGCCATAGAGCGCGAACGCCCGGCGAATCGCGGCGGTGAGCCCGCGTGGCTGGAAGTGCTCGAAGACAAAACCGGTGGCGAGATCTTCGGCGAGATTTTCGAGCGATGCGTCCACTACGGTGTCCGCGAGACCGCCGACGCAATGCACGAGCGGCAGCGAACCGTAGGCGAGCGCGTAAAGCTGCGTCAGCCCGCAGGGCTCGAAACGCGATGGCACGGCGACCACGTCGCTGCCCGCGATGATCGTATGCGCGAGCTTTTCGTCGAAGCCAAGCTCCACCGCGACCGAATCGGGGTGCGTCTGCGCGACGCGTTTCAGGCCGTTTTCGAGCGCCGGGTCGCCGGTGCCGAATACGACCAGCTGGCCGCCGCGTTTGACGATTTCCGGCACGGTTTCGAGCAGCAGGTCGAGGCCTTTTTGCTCGGTGAGGCGGCTCACCACGCCGAACAGCAGCGCGTCGGATTTCTGCGCGAGACCGAAGCGTTTTTGCAACGCCTCCTTGCATGCCAGTTTCCCGGCGAGCCGCGTGGAGGTGTAGCGATTCTCGAGGAGCGCGTCGCTCGCCGGGTTCCACACCGTATAGTCGACGCCGTTCAGAATGCCGGACAGGTCGTGCGAGCGGTTGCGTAAAAGAGCGTCGAGCCCGCCGCCTTGAGCCAGCGTCTGAATTTCGCGGGCGTACGTGGGGCTTACGGTCGTGATGCGGTCGCTGTAGTAAAGCCCCGCCTTCAGAAACGACAGCTGCCCATAGAATTCGACGCCGTACATGCTGAAAAAATCGTCGGGCAGGCCGAGCTGGCCGAACTGATGCGCGGGGAAAACGCCTTGATACGCGAGGTTGTGCACCGTAAAGACGCTGCGCGCGAGCGCCCGGCCATGCTGCCTTTCGGCGGCTTTCAGATAGGCGGCGGCGAGTCCCGCATGCCAGTCGTGCGCGTGGACGATCTGCGGCGACCAGGCCGGATCGAGCTGTTGCGCGAGTTGCGCGGCGACCCAGCCGAGTAGTGCGAAACGCTGCGCGTTGTCGCCGTATGGCACGTGCTCGTCGTTCAGATAGGGGTTGCCGGGCCGGTCATACAGCGAGGCCGCACGGATCGTGTAGACGATCAGTCCGTTCGACGGCAGCGTTCCCTGTTCGAGGGTGACGCCCGGCGCACCGAAACGGGTGCCTAGCTGCGCGACGGGCCGCACGTCGCGCAAGCCGGCAACCACCGACGGGAAGCCGGGCAGCAGCACGCGGACATCGGCGCCGCGCTCGACCAGCGCGGACGGCAACGCGCCCGCGACGTCGGCGAGACCGCCTGTTTTCAGGAGGGGATACAGCTCGCTTGCGACGTGCAGGGCGCGAATCGTCATAGGCTAAATTGGATTCCTTGATTGATGGTCGGGGAATGCTCGTAATACTGGCCGCGCGCCGCGCCGGGTGAATCTACGGCAATTGGCACGCAGCCGGTCGGACTCAGGTCGCTTCTTGCCGCAGCGATTCGGGCGTGACGAGCACGACGCCGTCGTCGGTGCGATAAAAACGCTCGGCGTCAGCCACCGGATCTTCGCCGATCACCGTGCCGTCCGGGATCGCGCAGCCGCGGTCCACCACCACTTTCTGCAAGCGGCAACTCGCGCCGACCGTGACCTGCGGCAACAAGACTGCCTCATTGATGTTACAGAACGAACTCACTTTCACATTCGACGACAACACCGAGCGCGAAATCTGCGAACCCGAGATCACACAGCCGCCGCATGCGAGAAGATTGTTGCCGGAACCTTGCAGACCCTTCAGATCCCGCACGAACTTGGCGGGCGGCAGCTGTTCCTGATACGTCCAGATCGGCCAGCTGCGGTCATAGAGGTCGAGCGTCGGAATCGTGGACGCGAGATCGAGGTTGGCGGCCCAATAGGCGTCGATGGTGCCGACGTCGCGCCAGTACGGCTCCACGTTCGGGTCCGACGATACGCACGACATGCCGAACGGATGCGCGATCGCCGTGCCTTGCGTGACGACGCGCGGCAGGATGTCCTTGCCGAAGTCGTGATCCGTATCGACGGTCGAGATGTTTTCCTCCAGCAGCGAGTACAGGTAGTCCGCATTGAACACGTAAATGCCCATGCTCGCCAATGCGGTGTCGGGGCGGCCAGGTATTGCGGGCGGGTCGGCGGGTTTTTCCACGAAGCCGACCACGCGACGGTTTTCGTCGACGGCCATGACGCCGAAGGCCACCGCGTCCATGCGCGGCACCTCGATGCAGCCGACCGTGCAATCCGCGCCGCTATCGGCGTGATCCGCGATCATGCGCGTGTAGTCCATCTTGTAGATGTGGTCGCCCGCCAGCACGACCACGTACTTGGGGCGGATGGAGCGGATGATGTCGAGGTTCTGGAACACGGCGTCGGCGGTGCCGCGATACCAGTGCGCGCCTTCCACGCGCTGCTGCGCGGGCCACAGGTCGATAAATTCGCCGAACTCGCCGCGCAGAAAGCTCCAGCCGCGCTGCAGGTGGCGCAATAGCGAGTGGGCCTTGTACTGTGTGACGACAGCGATACGCCGGATGCCTGAGTTCAGGCAGTTCGACAGTGCGAAGTCGATGATCCTGTACTTACCGCCGAAGTGCACGGCGGGTTTGACGCGTTTGTTGGTGAGCGGTCCGAGCCGCGTGCCTCGTCCGCCGGCGAGGACGATGGCGAGGGTGGTGCGTTGAAGGTCGTTCAGCCGTGCCGGAGTATCCATGTCCGTCTCCTTTGTCGACCGGACTTGGCGCTTTAGCGCTTAGTCCGGTCCCATGCAGTTTTATCGCGGTCGACCGGACTTGGCGCTTTAGCGCTTAGTCCGGTCCCATGCAGTTTTATCGCGGTCGACCGGACTTGGCGCTTTAGCGCTTAGTCCGGTCCCATGCAGTTTTATCGCGGTCGACCGGACTTGGCGCTTTAGCGCTTAGTCCGGTCCCATGCAGTTTTATCGCGGTCGACCGGACTTGGCGCTTTAGCGCTTGGTCCGGTCCAAGCGCTTTCCCCACGATGGACCAAACTTCGCGCTTTAGCGTACTCCGGTCACATGCCCGTCCTCTTTACGGCGCGATGCAATCCGTTACTTGCTACTTGTTACCGTTCCCCGCTGATGCCGGTTGCCCGGCTCTGCATATCCAGTCCCACTGCCGGGTCGCTGCACTGGCGAGCCCGTCCCGTAGTTCTAGCACCGATTCGCCTCGCGCGGGCGACGTTTGTCGTGCGCGAGGCGCCTCGCGCCCAACTGCGAACGATCGACCGTTGGGCGCCCGCGCTCCGTACGCCACGCCACATAGCCTGCGAGGTTCGCCGCGCAATATGCGTGCCACTTGGCGGCGCGCTGTGGCGCGGCTGGCGCTGCGTGCGCCGCTGCGCCGCTGACGGAGCCGTCGTAGAATCGTCGGCGGCCGGCGAGCAAGCCTGTGGGTGCTTGCGGCGGCCCGTGAACGTAAAACCAACCATGCAAAAATGTCGATGACCTTTCACCGCCTTTCCCTGCTTGTCGCATTGAGCGCCGCCACGTTCTGCGTTGCACCGGTCGCGGTACGCGCTGCTTCCGACGCATCCCCGAACAACGCATCGACGGCCCCGTCCGTTATGTCGCAACCCGCACCGGCCAGCGTTGCGAGCGAGCCCGCTCAGCCGGTCGGCAACGACGGCCCGGCCTACGGGCCCGAGTTGGAAGGCTTCGACTATCCTGCGCCGGTTCAGCAATACGCGTTCACTTCGCAAGGCGTTGCGTTGCACATGGCGTATATGGACGTTAGACCGGCGCACGCGAACGGCCGCACAGCAGTACTTCTGCACGGCAAGAACTTTTGCGCGGCGACGTGGGCCACGACGATTCATCGTCTGAGCGACGCCGGCTATCGCGTGATTGCGCCGGACCAGATCGGCTTTTGCAAGTCGAGCAAGCCCGAGCATTACCAGTACAGTTTTCAGCAACTGGCGCGCAACACGCATGCGCTCCTCGAATCGCTGGGCGTGAAGGACGCGACCATCATTGGTCATTCGACCGGCGGCATGCTTGCCGTGCGTTACGCGCTCATGTATCCGCAGGAGACGCAGCAACTGGTGCTTGCCAATCCGATCGGTCTCGAAGACTGGAAGGCGAAGGGTGTGCCGTCGCTGTCGGTGGACCAGTGGTACCAGCGCGAGTTGAAGACCACCGCCGACGGCATTCGCCGGTACGAACAGTCGACCTATTACGCAGGCCAGTGGCGCGCGGACTACGAGCCGTGGGTGCAGATGCTGGCGGGCATGTATCGGGGACCGGGTAAGCAGATCGTCGCGTGGAATTCGGCGTTGTTGTACGACATGATCTACACGCAGCCTGTTGTTTATGAACTCGGCCAGTTGCAGATGCCGACGCTGCTGCTGATCGGCCAGAAGGACACGACGGCCATCGGCAAGGACGCGGCGTCACCCGAGGTGCGTGCGAAGATCGGCCACTATCCCGAGTTGGGTAAAGCCGCGGCCAAAGCGATCCCTCATGCGACGCTGGTTGAATTCGCCGACCTGGGCCATGCACCGCAAATGCAGGACCCACAGGCTTTTCATAAGGCGCTGCTCGACGGAATGGCGGCGCTAAAGGTGAACCGTTGAGCCGGTAAAGGTTGAAGCAGACCCGACGGGTCACAAGAAAAGTGCAATAAAGAAAAAGGGCGGTCGCGTATGCGCCGCCCTTTGTTCATCCAGTTGCGGTTTACTTTCCGCCGGCGAGTTCCTCATGAATTTCCGCGCCGATCTCGAACGACCGCAGTCGCGCCTTGTGATCGTAGATTTGCGCGGTGAGCATCAGTTCGTCGGCACCGGTTTGATCGATGATCGACTTCAGCCCCTCGCGCACCGCATCGCGATCGCCGATCGCCGTGCATGCGAGCGAATGCGCAACCGAGTTCAATTCCATCTCCGAAGCCGCGAGCCGCTCCACCGGCGGCTGCAATTGCCCCGGCGTGCCGCGCCGCAAATTGATGAACTGCTGCTGAAGCGACGTGAAAAGACGCTGCGCTTCGTCGTTGGTATCCGCTGCGAAGAGGTTCACGCCAACCATCGCGTAGGGCTTGTCGAGCGTCTCCGATGGCCGGAACTGCGAGCGATAAACCTGCAGCGCTGTCAGCAGGTAATCCGGTGCAAAGTGCGACGCGAACGCAAAAGGCAAGCCGAGCGCCGCGGCGAGCTGCGCGCTGAAGAGCGACGACCCCAGCAGCCACAACGGCACATGCAGGCCCGCGCCGGGCACCGCGCGAATCCGTTGGCCTGAGACCGGGTCCGCGAAATAGCGCTGCAATTCGGCGACGTCGTCGGGGAAAGAGTCCGCGCTGTTTTGCAGATCGCGGCGCAGCGCGCGTGCCGTGGATTGGTCCGTGCCCGGCGCGCGGCCAAGGCCGAGATCGATCCGGCCGGGATACAACGACTCGAGCGTGCCGAACTGTTCCGCGATCACGAGCGGCGCGTGATTCGGCAACATGACGCCGCCCGAGCCGACGCGAATCGTCTTCGTGCCGCCGGCCACATAACCGATCACGACCGAGGTCGCCGCACTCGCAATGCCGGTCATGTTGTGATGCTCCGCGAGCCAGAAGCGGCGGTAGTTCCACCGTTCCGCATGCTGCGCGAGATCAAGGGTGTTCTTGAAGGCATCTGCGGGCGTTGCGCCCGCGATGACCGGCGAGAGGTCGAGGACCGAAAAAGGGATCATTGTCTGTTCGCTTGCTGTTTCTGGCGCTTTCACGCGATGGGACATTCTCCCAAAGCTTTCGGCTTTCTGCTGATGGCGGCGCGATGCCCACGTTCGCGAAAGGGTTTGTCTGTGCAAAGCGGACCGAGGCGACGGCGCCGCCGTTACATGCAAAGTCGATATAGATATGGACGATCGATATTTAACAAGCGCATGACGCGCTGCTACCTTGAACGCCTCCAGAGAGCACGGCATTTTGCGTGCGATGCCGCTGCCCCGCCGGGCAGCAACCATTCACGGAGGCACTCGCGTGTCCATCGAATTCATCGGCATGATCCAGACCCGGAAAGTATCGGAAACGCATGCGCCGCAAGGGCCCGCTGTCGACGTCGGCTATGTCGCGCAGTTCGCCCGCGCGCATGAGGCGGCGGGCTTCGACCGCATTCTCGTGCCGCACCATTCCACGAGCCCCGATGCGCTGCTTACCGTCGCGCATGCCGCCAGTGTGACGAGCAAGGTGCATTTCATGCTCGCCCATCGCCCGGGCTTTGTCGCGCCGACTCTCGCCGCGCGCCAACTGGCGACGCTCGACCAGTATTCGGGCGGCCGGCTCGCCGTGCACATCATTTCGGGCGGCGACGACGCCGAACAGCGCCGCGACGGCGACTTCCTCTCGCACGACGAACGCTATGCGCGCACCGACGAGTATCTGAACATCGTGCGTCGCATCTGGACCGACGCGAAGCCATTCGATCACCACGGGCAGTACTATCGTTTCGAACAGGGCTTTTCCGAAGTGAAGCCGGTGCAGCAGCCGCACATTCCGGTGTATTTCGGCGGCGCGTCGGCGCCTGCGCTCGAAATTGCCGGACGTCATGCGGATGTCTACGCACTGTGGGGCGAATCGAAGGCGCAAGTGCGCGAGCAGGTGACGCGCGTGCGCGCCGAAGCCGCGAAGCACGGTCGCACAGTACGCTTCTCGGTGTCGTTCCGGCCGATTCTCGCCGCGACAGAAGCTGCCGCTTGGGAGCGCGCCGATCACATCCTCGCTGAAACGAGACGGCTGCGCGCGGCGCAAGGACTCGGGGTAGGCGGGCCCGCGCAAAGCGAAGGCGCGCGGCGTTTGCTGGCGGCATCCGGCGATTCGGATCGTGCCGACGAACGCTTGTGGACCGGCATCGCGAAGGAAATTGGCGGACGGTCGAATTCGACCGCGCTGGTCGGCACGCCGCAACAGGTCGCCGACACGCTCGCGGAATACTACGCGCTGGGCGTTTCCACCTTTCTCGTGCGTGGCTTCGATCCGCTCGAAGACGCGATAGACTATGGCCGCGAGCTGATTCCCGCGACGCGCGAACGCATTGCGCGCTTGCGTAGCGCCGAGGGAGCCCAGGGCGCCGCGACGACCGAGACCTTGGCCGCATGACCGGAGTTGCGATGACCGATCTTTCTCACGCACGTCCGGCCGCCGAACGCTCGGCGTTCGACGGCGAATCATCGACATTCAGGCGCCACGCGCCGCTGCGCAAATTCTGGTTCGACGACGTGCCGCCGCGCGAGGGCGTCGCCGAAGAGCGGCGTTACCGTCAGGAACGGCTCGCGGTCGCGTTTCGGCTCTTCGCACGCTACGGCTTCGATCAGGGACTCGCCGGTCACATCACCGCACGCGATCCGGAATGGCCCGATCACTTCTGGGTCAATCCGTTCGGCAAGCACTTTGGTCGCATCCGCGTATCCGATCTGTTGCTCGTCAATTCGCAAGGCGAGATCGTGGTCGGCGAGGGGCCCGTGAATCAGGCCGCTTTTGCGATTCATGCGGCGATTCACGAGGCACGCCCCGAGGTGGTCGCGGCCGCGCACACGCATTCGTTGTACGGCAAGGCGTGGTCCACGCTCGGCCGCAAGCTCGATCCGCTGACGCAGGATTCCTGCGCGTTCTACCAGGACCACGCATTGTTCGACGATTTCCGCGGCGTCGTGCTCGATACCGAAGAGGGCGCGCGCATCGCTGCGGCGCTCGGCGGCAATAAAGCGGTGATTCTGAAGAATCACGGCATCCTGACGGCGGGTCCGAGCGTCGAAGCGGCGGCCTGGTGGTACATCGCGCTCGACAACGCCTGCCACGCGCAATTGCTCGCCGAAGCGGCCGGTGCGCCGCAAGCCATTCCTCACGAGATGGCGGCGCTAACGCACGAGCAGGTCGGCCGCGCGAACGGCGCTTTGTTCGCCTTTCAGAGCCTGTTCGAAGGCCTCGTGGAAGCGGAGCCCGACGTGCTGACCTGAGCGCTTTTGCCGGAATCTCGCGGGACTCTCGCGGTTCATCGCAGCGCCGCTGCGGCGCTGCGATGCCGCGGCTAAATGGCACAACGGCGGGCGAAGGTACGCAACGCCGGGCGACGGGGGGCAACCAAGGTCGAGCAGCGTGCCGAACTCGCACCGCTTTGGACCCGATTCTTCAACGCGGCGCTCGTTGCAGGTGCGCGAAGCGACCAGTGCCGCCCGCGCGCCGAACTTCCACATTATTCTGTCAAGCTATCCATGACCCAGACTCTGAGGCATGACCGGCTGCGCGCGTTCGTCGGCCGGATTGCGTCGCTCGTCGACGACGAAACGCCCGAAGCCGCGCTGCTCGAAGCGGGCGCTGTTGCGCTACGCGAACTGATTGCGCACGACGACTGGCTGCCCGATGCTTTCGCGCGGCCCGACCCCGAGCGCTACCAGCAGTTTCTATTGCATGCGGACTCGCGGCAGCGTTTTTCGATCGTCAGTTTTGTCTGGGGGCCGGGGCAATCGACGCCCGTGCACGATCATACGGTTTGGGGGTTGATCGGCGTGCTGCGTGGCGCGGAAATTGCGCAGCATTACCGTGCCGCGCCGCATGGCGATCTCGTCGAAGAGGGCGCGCCGCAGTGCCTCGATACCGGTGCCGTGGCTGCGGTGTCGCCGCGCATCGGCGATATTCATCGCGTGCGCAATGCTTTTGGTGACCGTACGTCGATCAGCATTCACGTGTACGGTGGAAATATCGGAGCGGTAAGCCGCTCCGTTTATCCGTGCGGCGGTGGCCGCAAAAATTTTGTGTCCGGCTACTCGAACGACGTGTTGCCGAACATCTGGAATGTGTCAAAGGAGTCTCCGATCTCATGACATTCGAAAGAGATTTACGTACCCGATCTTATTCAGACGTGCGCCGCGCACTGCTCGAACGCGAGGAAATCGCGCTCGTCGATGTGCGCGAGGAAGATCCGCACGCGCGCAGTCATCCGTTGTTCGCCGCGAACCTGCCGCTGTCGCGGCTCGAACTCGATGCGCCGGTGCGCCTGCCGCGCCGCGACGTGCCCATTGTCGTGCTCGACGACGGCGAAGGGCTCGCCACTCGTGCGGCGGAGCGCCTGGCAGGCCTCGGCTACACCAGGGTCGCGCTGCTCGAAGGCGGTTTGCAAGGCTGGCGCAAGGCCGGCGGTGAGCTGTTCCAGGACGTCAACGTGCCGAGCAAAGCGTTCGGCGAACTGGTGGAAAGCGTGCGCCACACGCCGTCGTTGCCGGCGCAGCAAGTGCAGGCGCTGCTCGATCGCGAAGAAAACGTGGTCGTTCTCGACGCACGCCGTTTCGACGAATATCAGACGATGAATATTCCCGGCAGTATCAGCGTGCCGGGTGCCGAACTGGTGCTGCGCGCGCGTGAACTCGCGCCGGACCCCACGACGCGGATCATCGTCAATTGTGCGGGGCGTACGCGCAGCATCATCGGCGCGCAGTCGCTCATCAACGCGGGCGTGCCGAACCCGGTCGCCGCGCTGCGCAACGGCACCATCGGCTGGACCCTCGCCGGGCAGCCGCTTGCGCACGGCAGTTCGCGCCGGCCGCATCCGGTCGTCGACGATACGCTGCGCCTCGTCGCCGCCGACGGCGCGCGGGCGGTCGCCGATCGCGCGAAGGTAGGGCGCACGTCGCGCGACGAAGCGCGCCGTTGGGCCGACGAAGCGGTACGCACCGTGTACCGCTTCGACGTGCGCACGCAAGAGGAATATGAAGTGGGCCATGTGCCGGGCTTTCGCCACGCGCCCGGCGGCCAGCTCGTGCAGGAAACCGAGATGTTCGCGCCGGTGCGCGGTGCGCGCGTGATCCTCGCGGACAGCGACGGCGTGCGTGCGAACATGACTGCGTCGTGGCTCGCGCAGATGAACATCGAGGTGTACGTGGTGGACGGTCTGACCGCCGCCGACTTCGCCGAAAAGGGTCAGGCGCCTGCCGCGCGCCTCGCGCCCCAGCCACCCGCCGCCGACGAAATCGCGCCGGCGGAACTCGCCGCGCTCCTGCAGTCGCCGGGCACGGTCGTACTCGATGTCACGAGCAGCGCGAACTATGTGAAGCGTCATATTCCGGGCGCGTGGTTCGCCATTCGCAGTGATCTGGAGAGGGCGGTGCACAAGCTGCCGGACGCCCAGCGTTATGTGCTCACATGCGGCAGCAGTCTGCTCGCGCGCTTCGCGGCGCCCGAGTTGGCGGCGTTGACCGGCAAGCCGGTGCAGGTGCTGACGGGCGGCACGGCGGCATGGATCGAAGCGGGTCTGCCCGTGGAGAGCGGCGAGACGCGGCTGGCGTCGCCGCGCATCGATCGATATCGGCGTCCATATGAAGGCACCGATAACGCGCGAGAGGCAATGAACGCCTATCTCGAGTGGGAGTATGGGCTCGTCGCGCAACTGGCTCGCGACGGCACGCATGGATTTCATGTGATCTGACGTTGGCGTTCAAGCCCGCGCTGCGGCTGCCGTAGCGCGGGCTAAACCACCAACTGGCGACGAACCAGCGACCACATTGAGAACCTGGACACGCCGCGCGCCGCAAGACGCGCGTTGCGTGCGCGCACTCCTTGAAGTGCCGTTCGATCGCTGCGCGGAACCTCTTGACCGACTGCTGCGATTCATCAAGCAGACGCGGGTGTCTTCATGACGATCCGCGAGGTGCTTCGTGCGTCTGACAACGCGCGCGAGCCCATTTTTTCAGACCTCGCACGCCATTAAAATTCGCATATTTGCATAGCAGAATAAGGCGTTTGTCTTATATGAGCCGCTCGCTTATCGTCGCTGGAATCTCATTCGCTGGCCTTCCATATGACGCTACCCGGTTCTCTTTTTGCGACGTTCTCTGCGCTGCAACGCGCGCTTGTCAAAGCGCTCACAGCCGCTGTGCTGGCGATTCCCGCTTTGCTATTTACAAGCGCATCGAATGCCGCCGATCTGCCCGTGCTCAAGGTCGGCGATCAATCGCTGCAAACGCGCGGCATTCTTGAGGCCTCGGGCCAGTTGAAAGACCTGCCGTACAAGATCGAATGGTTCAACTTTCCGGCAGCGCAACCGCTTGGCGAAGCGTTGAATGCCGGTGCCGTGGATGTCGGCGGACTCGGAGACGCGCCGCTCGTGTTTGCGCTCGCTGCCGGCGCGCGCGTGCGGGCCGTCGCCGCGACGCGGTCCAATCCGCTCGATCTCGCGATCGTGGTCGGTCCGCAATCGCCGCTCACCGAGGTCGCGAACCTGAAGGGAAAGCGCCTTGCCACGACGCGCGGCTCCATCGGTCATTACCTCGCGCTCGCGGCACTGAAGAAGGCGAATCTGTCCGCGAGCGACGTCACGTTTGTGTTCCTCGCGCCGGCCGACGCCAAGGCCGCGCTTGCTTCGGGCAGCGTCGATGCGTGGTCGGTCTGGGACCCATACACCGCGCTTGGCGAGTCGCGCGATCACGACCGCATCATCGCGAACGGCGTGGGTCTATCGGAAGGGCTCAGCTATCAGGTCGCCACCGAGGCCGCGATTGCGGCCAAGCGGGCACAGTTAGCCGACTTTCTGCGGCGCGTGGCGACGGGGCAGCGTTGGGCGCTCACGCATCCCGATGAAGTCGCGGCGATGCAGTCGCGCGTCACCGGCTTGCCGACCGACGTGTTAAAGACGGTCTATCAGCGCGGCCAGGTTCATCCGGTCGCCATCGACGATAGCGTCGTGGCCGCGCAGCAGCGCACGGCCGACACCTACGAAGCAGCCAGCGTGATTCGCGCGCATCTGGATGTGCGTGCGAGTTTCGATCGCAGTTTTCCATTGCCCTGAGCGCCCTGGTGCAACGAAATCCTCTGCAAATTCGGTGTAAACGCGCTCTCGTCTAAACCGTCCGATCCCGTTAGATTAACGTCACCTGAAGGCTTATCGAGGGACCAGGACGGCCATACAAGCAGCGGTTCGTCACTTCCGGCGATGGCGCAAGGTGAGCGGCCAAGGTCGTTCATCGCCGCGCTGGAACCGGACCGCTGCGCGTCGTCCACGCACTCATCCCGGTCTTTCGCATCTTCCGTAGTCCCTTTTTTCTCCGCGTCACCTTCCGTATCGGTCGCGAGCACCTCATTGCCGCCACGAGACATGCCGACGCTTTCCACGGCGTCGCCTGTTTGCTTTCTGTTGCGTCTGTTGCTGTTTGCAATAAACCTCGCTCAGACAGCGTGATCCTCCAGAAAACGCCTGACGTCCCACGTTTTTCGCATGCGAGCACCGGCATCGCCCGGTTTCGGCGCGCCGGCGCGCGCTCGCGGTTTTTGCCGCACGCGGTTATCCTGTAGCGCGTTCCAAAGGATTCCCTTTGGTGAATCACTACACGAGCGGTGCGCACAGTCGCGCTCGCATCGATACAGGAATTTCGCTGTGAGCCTGAAATTGCCTATTGCCACCATGCTGGCCGCGTGCATCGCGCTCACTGCGTGCGACGACCAACACAGCGAGCGCGCCGTGCAAAAGATCAAGGAACTGTTCAACGCCGTGAAGCCCGACGCGCTGCTGCTGAAGAACATGACGCCGGGCGTGACGACCGAAGCGCAGATCCGCGAGCAGATGGGTAAGCCCGAAACCGAGCGCACCTATACGGACGGCTCGAAACGCTTCGAGTATCCACGTGGTCCGCAAGGTTTGAATACGTACATGGTCGACATCGATCGTGACGGTAAGCTTCAGGCCATCACGCAGGTACTGACCGCTGCGAACTTCGGCAAGATCCGTATCGGCATGAGCGAGGACGAAGTTCGACGCCTGCTCGGCAAACCGGGCGAAATTGCGGTGTTCCCGCTCAAGCCGGAGACGGTGTGGAGCTGGAAGTGGCGCGAGGGCGGTGTGACGGAAGAAGGCATTTTCAACGTGCACTTCGACCAGAACAGGAAGGTGTACACGACATCGCGCTCGGACGTGATGCGCGGGCGCTAGAAGCAACGACAAGACAGACGAATGGAAGGCGGGGAATCATGATACGTCGACGTCGATACAGCCGTATCGGGCTGGTGTTGGGGGGCGGCGCGGCTCGTGGCTGGGCGCATATCGGTGCGATTCGCGCGTTGCACGATGCGGGCATCAAGCCCGACGTGGTGTGCGGCACGTCGATCGGCGCGCTGGTCGGCGCCGTGTATGCGAACGGGGACCTCGACTGGCTCGAGGAGTGGGTGTCGCGCCTCACGTGGCAGACGGTCGTGCGACTGCTCGACTTGCGCCTCTCGGGCGGCCTGCTCGGCGGGCGCAAGGTCATCCAGCTTTTCGCCGACAAATTCGACGGCCGCTCGATCGCGCAGCTGAACATGCCGTTCGCGGCGGTCGCCACCGAACTCGATTCGGGCCGCGAGAGCTGGCTGCAGGACGGCAGCGTGGTCGACGCGGTGCGCGCGTCGATTGCGATTCCCGGCATCTTCACGCCCGTTTGGCACAACGGCGTATGGCTCGTGGACGGCGGGCTCAGTAATCCGGTGCCGGTGTCGGTCGCGCGCGGCATGCGGGCGGACTGTGTGATCGCCGTCGATCTGAACAACGACATTCTCAACGGCCGCGATTTCGGCGGCGCGGTGGTGGACACCCCGGCAATTGATCCCACCGCACCGCCGCCCGTGTCGCTGCGCCGTAACGGCAAGCCCTGGCCGCGCTGGCTCGCGCCCGCCGAAGAGCGCGTCACCGACGACGTTCGCGTGCCGCCCGCACCGAGCGCACGTGTGCCTTCCATGCTGAGTTCGATCGCGCAAAGCATCGACATCATGCAGGTTCGGATTACCCGAAGCCGTCTCGCCGGCGAGCCGGCGGACATTCTGATCCAGCCGCGTCTCGGCGGCATGGGCATTTTCGACTTTCACCGCGCGGCGCCCGCCATCGAGGAAGGGCGCGCGGCAGTCGAATATATGCTGCCGGCGATTCGCGCCCGGCTCGGCATCGAATAGCGGCGGCTCGCGGTACGCCTTCGCGATGCGTTAAGTGCGACCTTGCGCCCCGCGCGAACCCCGCGCCCGTCTATCGAAAAAGCGACCTCAAACTTGCGAAATCGCAGCGGCCACGGTTGCCCGCGTGGCGGCCCGTATCGCCCGACGCGCCCCCGTACCAAGCGCCGTCAGCCATACCGCGCTGTCGTTGCCGGTTTGTTGCGTCGCAGCAAATGTCGCCCCGGCCTTTGAGAATTTAATTTTCGCTTGCGAGACTCCGCGCCATGCAGGATGAGTCGGGGCGTTAGCCGGCGACATCCCTAGGGATTCAACGAACCTGGATGGAGACACGCGTGGTGCTATACGGCTTTGGTCCGGTATTACTGGCCGGCACGATCCAGACAGTCGAACTGTCGGTCCTTTCACTCGCGGCCGCCGTGGTGCTCGGCCTCGCGGGCGCCGCGGCGAAACTTTCGTTCAACCGGCCGTTGCGCGCGCTCGCCACCGGCTACACGACATTGATCCGCTCGGTGCCGGACCTCGTGCTGATGTTGCTGCTGTTCTATAGCATCCAGATCGCGGTCAACAATCTGACCGACGCGCTCAATCTGCCGCAGTTCGACATCGACCCGTTCGTCGCGGGCGTGCTGACGCTCGGTTTCATTTACGGCGCGTACTTCACCGAGACCTTTCGCGGCGCCTTTCTCGCGGTGCCGCGCGGGCAGCTGGAAGCGGGCAGCGCTTATGGCATGAGCGGCGTCCGCGTGTTCGCACGCATCCTGTTTCCGCAGATGATGCGTTTTGCGCTGCCGGGCATCGGCAACAACTGGCAGGTGCTCGTGAAAGCGACAGCGCTGGTGTCGATCATCGGTCTCGCCGATGTCGTGAAGGCTGCGCAGGACGCGGGCAAAAGCACGTTCAACATGTTCTTCTTCATTCTGATCGCCGCGCTGATCTATCTGGCGCTGACGACTGTCTCGAACCTCGCGCTGATCTGGCTGGAACGCCGCTATTCGATCGGCGTGCGGCACGCGGAGCTTTAAGACCATGATCGACATTCTCAATCAGTTCTGGCGTGCGTTCCTCTACTGGGACGGTCAGCGCATATCCGGCCTTGCGGTCACGTTGTGGCTGCTGGTGGCATCCGTCGGTATAGGCTTCTGTCTTGCGATTCCGCTGGCGGTGGCCCGCGTGTCGAAGAAGCGCTGGCTTTCCACACCGGTGCGTCTTTACACTTACGTGTTTCGGGGCACGCCGCTGTACGTGCAATTGCTGCTGATCTATACCGGCATGTACAGCCTCGAATTCGTGCGTTCGCATCAACTGCTCGATGCGTTCTTTCGCAGCGGTTTTCACTGCGCGATTCTGGCGTTCGCGTTGAACACCTGTGCATACACCACGGAGATTTTTGCCGGCGCGATCCGCTCGACATCGCACGGTGAAGTGGAAGCGGCACGCGCCTACGGTATGAGCTGGTTCACGATGTATCGCCGCATTGTGATACCGTCCGCGCTGCGCCGCGCTTTACCGTTGTACAGTAACGAAGTGATCCTGATGCTGCATGCCACGACGGTCGCGTTCACGGCCACCGTGCCGGACATCCTGAAAGTCGCGCGCGACGCGAACTCGGCCACTTATCAATCGTTCGACGCGTTCGGTCTGGCCGCGCTGATTTATCTCGTGGTGTCGTTCGCCCTCGTTGCGTTGTTCCGCCGCGCCGAGCGTCACTGGCTCGGTTACCTGGCGGTGCGCACGCATTGAGCGCGCCTTGTTTGCAGCAGGCGGTGCGATAAAAGCGCGCCGTCGACGTTCGATCCGTATATTCACAGGGAGAGCATCTTGCTCCACACCACGCAAACCGAAGCTTGCAAGCTCGCCGTGCAGGACATCCACAAGCGCTATGGCGACAACGAAGTGCTCAAGGGCGTATCGCTCAATGCGAACAAGGGCGACGTGATCAGCATCATCGGCGCGAGCGGCTCGGGCAAGAGCACCTTCCTGCGCTGCATTAATTTTCTCGAGCGGCCGAACGCCGGGCAGATCGTCGTCGACGGCGAAACGGTCAAGACGAAAGCCGACCGCGCCGGCAACCTGGAAGTGGCCGATCACAAGCAATTGCAGCGCATCCGCACGAAGCTCGCGATGGTGTTCCAGCACTTCAACCTGTGGGCGCACATGAACGTGATCGAGAACATCGTTGAGGCGCCGATTCATGTGCTCGGTTTGCCGCGTCGCGAAGCCGAGGAGCGCGCGCGCGAATATCTCGAGAAAGTGGGCCTCGCGCCGCGTCTGGAAAAACAATATCCTTCGCATCTGTCGGGCGGTCAGCAGCAGCGCGTGGCGATCGCGCGTGCACTTGCAATGAACCCTGACGTCATGCTGTTCGACGAGCCCACTTCCGCGCTCGACCCCGAACTGGTCGGCGAGGTGTTGAAAGTCATGCAGAAGCTCGCCGAAGAAGGGCGCACGATGATCGTCGTCACGCACGAAATGGGTTTCGCGCGCAACGTGTCGAACCATGTGATGTTCCTTCACCAGGGCCGTACGGAAGAAGAAGGTCTGCCCGCCGAGGTGCTGAGTTCGCCGCGCAGCGAGCGGCTCAAGCAGTTCCTCTCCGGCAGCCTCAAGTAACGCTTGCCGTCTTCTATCTGATCGATGGCTCGCACGTCCAGCCCCGCACGCACCATGCAGGTTGCAATCGTGGCATTGCCGCCTGTGTCGATGTCGGGCGTCGGGCCGATTGTCGACGCGCTCAATCTCGCCAATGAAATCGACGGCCGCGCGCTGTACCGCGTGCAGGTGTGCTCGTGGGACGGCCGCGCTGTGCCGCTTGCGGGCGGCGCGCAATGGCCGGCCGACGTGGCCTTCGGCGACGCGGTGGTCTGCGACTGGCTGATCGTGGTCAGCGAACGGTTTCAGCAATTCGCCGACTACCGCCTGTTTCTCGCAAGTTTGTCGCGCGTCGGGCAACGCACGCCGCTTGTCACCGGCATTCATCACGGCGTGTGGTGGCTTGCAATGGCGGGCCAGTTGTCGGGCTATCGCGTCAGTGTGAACTGGGAAACGTATCAGCAGTTCTCCGAGCAGTTCGAGCGCTCCATCGTCACCCAGCAGATTTTCGAAATCGACCGCGATCGCGCCACTTGCGCGGGCGGTCAGGCGACCGTCGACTTCATGCTCGCGATGATCGGCCGCGAGCACGGCCCGGAGCTCGCGGATCGCATCGCGGATACGCTTGGCGTCGGCGTGTTGCGCGCGGGCGAAGAGCGTCAGCGCATACCGTTCGTGACGGCGCCCGGCGAGCGTCATCCGCGCCTGAACGATGCGTTGTTGCTGATGGAAGCGAACATTGAAGATCCGCTCACCACCGACGAAATCGCGGGGCTCGTCGGCGTTTCGCGACGCCAGCTTGAGCGCCTGTTTCGCCAGTATCTCGGCTCGATGCCGTCCAAATACTATCTCGGCTTGCGCCTTTCGAAGGCGCGCACGCAATTGCAGCGCACCAGCAAGTCTGTCGTGCAGATCAGTCTCGCTTGCGGGTTTTCGTCGGCGGCGCACTTTTCGAATGCATATCGCGAACGCTTCGGCGTGACGCCGCGCGAGGACCGCCGCAACTGGATCGACAAACAGACCGGCGCAAGCGGCGCCGCAGCCAGCGAGCCGCGCGCGGGTGCGCTGATCGAGCCGCCGGATAGGGGCGACTGAAGGGCGGCAAGCGGGCGGCAAGCGGGCGGCAAGCAGGCTACAAGTGTTCGGCGTCGGTTGGCGATGCAACGGGTCAGCATGCGCGAGGCCCCGCATGCCGCGCGGAAGCTCATAGAAAGCGTCGCGTATGCGCAAGACGTAACGCGTGCGGTTTCCTACACTATCTGTACTACCTCTCACCTGTAACGAGGATTTGCCATGAACGACCTGACTGTGACACGCAAGACCTTCGACGAAGTCATGGTGCCGGTATTCGCACCCGCCGCCTTCGTGCCGGATCGCGGTCTCGGCTCACGCGTCTGGGATACGCAAGGCCGCGACTATATCGACTTCGCCGGCGGTATCGCCGTCACCGCGCTCGGTCATGCGCATCCCGAACTGCTGAAAGTCCTGCACGAGCAGGGTAGCAAGCTCTGGCACATCGGTAACGGCTACACCAACGAGCCGGTGCTGCGTCTCGCGAGGCGTCTCGAAGAACTGACGTTCGCCGACCGCGCTTTCTTCGCGAACTCGGGCGCGGAAGCGAACGAAGCCGCGTTGAAACTCGCACGCCGCGTCGCATTCGAGCGTCATGGCGCCGACAAGTACGAAATCATCTCGTTCACGCAGTCGTTCCATGGCCGAACGTTTTTCACCGTCAGCGTGGGCGGTCAGCCGAAGTATTCGGAAGGCTTCGGGCCGGTGCCGCAAGGCATCGTTCACCTGCCGTACAACGACATTCAGGCTGCGCAAAAGGCGATCGGCGCGAAGACCTGCGCGGTTATCGTCGAACCGATTCAAGGCGAAGGCGGCGTGATCCCCGCCGATCCCGCGTTCCTCAAAGCGCTGCGCGAAGCCTGCGACCAGCACGGCGCGCTGCTGATTTTTGATGAGGTACAAACAGGTGTGGGTCGCAGCGGCTACTTCTACGCGTATCAGGACACGGGTGTTACGCCCGACATCCTGACCACGGCGAAAGCGCTTGGCAACGGCTTTCCGATCGGCGCGATGCTGACCACGAACGAACTCGCCGCGCACTTCAAGGTCGGCGTGCATGGCACGACTTACGGCGGCAATCCGCTGGGTTCCGCCATCGCGGAAAAAGTGGTGGAACTGGTCAGCGATCCGAAGCTGCTCGAAGGCGTGCGCACCCGCAGTGAAGTGCTGAAGGGGCATCTCGCCAAGCTCAACGAGCGCTTCGGTCTTTTCGACGAGGTGCGCGGCAAGGGCCTGTTGATCGGCGCGCAACTGACCGACGCGTACAAGGGGCGCGCGAAAGACTTCGTCACGGCGGCCGGCCAGCATGGCGTCATCATGCTGATGGCAGGACCGGACGTGCTGCGCTTTGTGCCGTCGCTGATCATGCCGCTCGACGACATGAACGAAGGCTTCGAGCGTCTCGCCAAAGCTATTGCGGACGTGGTCGGCGTGAAGGCCGAAGCTGCGTCCAGGTGAACGGCGGTTCCAACGGTTCCAACGGTTCCAACGGTTCCAGCGCTCCGCATTCGCTCATGCGTCACATTGAACAGGAACGATGATGCTCTTCGTACGCCCCGGCCGCCTCGCCGATCTCGATGCGCTCGAACATATGGCGCGCACCGCGCAACCGGTGCTGCATTCGCTACCGCACGACCGGCGCGCGCTCGAAGCACGCGTCGCGTTGTCAGAAGACTCGTTTCGCGCGGAGGTCGATTTCCCGGGCGAGGAGTTCTATCTGTTCGTGCTCGAAGATTCTGAGAGCGGCAAGCTGATGGGCACGGCGAGCATCGTTGCCGCCGCGGGTTACTCCGATCCGTTCTATGCGTTTCGCAACGACGCGCTTATCCATGCATCGCGTGAACTGCACGTGAACCGCAAGATTCACGCGCTCACCATGTCGCACGAGCTGACCGGCAAGAGCCGGCTCGCGGGCTACTACATCGACCCGTCGCTGCGCGGCGACGCCGCCGCGCATCTCATGTCGCGCGCACGAATGATGTATATCGCGGCCAATCGCAAGCGCTTCACGCCCGAGGTGTTCTCGCTGCTGCTAGGCGTCACCGACGAGAACGGCGTGTCGCCGTTCTGGGAAGCAGTAGGGCGCAAGTTTTTCGGCCGCAATTTCGCCGACATCGAAATCGAGTCCGGCGGGCGTAGTAGAACGTTCATCGCCGAAGTCATGCCGACGTACCCGATATATGTGCCGTTGCTGCCGGAAGCGGCGCAGCGTGTGCTGGGCGAGCCGGATTCGAAGGCTCTGCTCGCGTATGAAATACATCTTGAAGAAGGGTTCGAAACGGATCGCTTCATCGACATCTTCGACGCGGGGCCGGTGCTTACCGCGCAAGTGGACCGCAGTGCCTGCGTGACGCTCAATGAAACGCGGGTGGCGCACGAGGCGGCGGCCGGGGCGAACGGCTCGACATATCTGATCGCCCACAACGGCGCGGACGGTCAATTCCGCTGCCTGCTCGGCGAGTTGCCTACGGCGAGGAACGAAGGCGCGCCGCTTGCCCAGCCGGCGCGTGCGGCGCTCGGCGTGCAGGACGGCGATACGGTGCGCTGTGTGCCGTTGCATCGACCGGAAACGAATGAACAATCGGGAGACGCGCAATGATCGTCGTTCGCGTGGTGCAACGAGGCGATGTCGACGCGTTGATGCGGCTCGCGCAGGAAACCGGGCCGGGGCTCACCACTTTCAAGCCGGACCGCGACGCACTTGCGGCGCGAGTCGAACGCGCGCGCCGCACGATGGAAGACAAGGCCGAACCGCATGAAGCGGGCTACTTCTTCGTGATGGAAGACACCGCAACCGGCGACGTGGCCGGCGTGTGCGGAATCGAAACGGCGGTCGGTCTGCAACAGCCGTTCTACAACTATCGCGTGAGCACCGTAGTACACGCGAGCCAGGACCTGGGCATCTGGACGCGCATGCGCGCGCTGAACATCTCGCACGACCTGACCGGCTATGCCGAAGTATGTTCGCTGTTTTTGAGCCCGCGATATCGCACGAGCGGTGTGGGCGGCTTGCTGTCGCGCTCGCGCTTCATGTTTCTCGCGCAGTTTCGTGAGCGTTTTCCGCAGCGGCTATGCGCGGAATTGCGCGGGCATTTCGATGCGGAAGGCACGTCGCCGTTCTGGCGCGCGGTCGGCTCGCACTTCTACCAGATCGATTTCAACGCGGCGGACTATCTAAGCTCGCACGGACGCAAAGCATTCCTTGCCGAACTGATGCCGCGCTATCCGGTGTATGTCGAGTTGTTGCCGCAAGAGGCGCAGGAATGCGTCGGCCTCACGCACAACGACACGATTCCGGCGCGCCGCATGCTCGAAGCGGAAGGGCTGCGCTACGAGAACCACGTCGATATTTTCGATGCCGGTCCGGTGCTCGAATGCCACATCTCCGACTTGCGCACGGTGCGCGAAAGCGTGCTGGTGCCGGTCGAGATTGCCGACGTACCGGAGGGCGCGGCGCAGGACGCACCGCGCTCGATGGTATCGAACACGTCCCTCGGCGATTTTCGCGTCGGCGTGGCGGCGGGCGTGCCGCAAGACGGCGTGTTCCGCATGAATGCGACAGAAGCTGCGGCGCTGGGCGTCAAAGCAGGCGACCCGGTGCGGGTGCTGGCGCTGAAACACAAACAAGGATGATCATGAGCGAGCTTTTCATCGACGGCGAATGGGCCGCCGGCACAGGACCCGCATTCGCGTCGCGCAATCCGGGCACGGGCGCGACGGTGTGGGAAGGCAATAGCGCCTCCGCAGACGACGTGGACCGCGCGGTGCGCAGCGCGCGCCGCGCGTTCGCAACATGGTCTGCATCGAGCCTCGACGAGCGGTGCGCGGTGGTGCGCCGCTTCGCCGCGCTCGTTACCGAACGCAAAGAGGCGCTCGCCGAAGCGATTGGCCGCGAAACCGGCAAGCCTCTGTGGGAAGCGCGCACGGAAGCGGCTTCGATGGCTGCGAAAGTCGAAATCTCGATTCAGTCATACAACGAGCGCACGGGCGAAAAGCGTTCGGCAATGGCGGACGGCACCGCGGTTTTGCGGCATCGTCCGCACGGCGTGGTGGCGGTGTTCGGGCCGTATAACTTCCCCGGCCACTTGCCGAACGGGCATATCGTGCCGGCGCTGATCGCGGGCAACGCGGTTGTTTTCAAACCGTCGGAACTCGCGCCGGGCGTGGCGGCACTCACCGTGCAGACGTGGCGCGACGCGGGCCTGCCCGCCGGCGTGCTCAATCTCGTGCAGGGTGAGAAGGACACGGGCATTGCGCTCGCGAACCACCGGCAGATCGATGGTCTGTTCTTCACAGGTAGTTCGGACACCGGAACATTGTTGCACAAGCAGTTCGGTGGGCGTCCGGAGATCGTGCTGGCGCTGGAGATGGGCGGCAACAATCCGCTCGTGATCGGGCCGGTGGCGGACCTCGACGCCGCCGTGCATCACACCATCCAGTCGGCGTTTTTGTCAGCGGGACAGCGTTGCACCTGCGCGCGCCGCATCTTTGTGCCGAACGACGCGTTCGGCGAGCGCTTCCTGGCGCGCCTCGTCGAAGTGACGTCGCGCATCAGCGTCGGCGAATACAACGCCGAACCGCAGCCTTTCATGGGTGCGGTGATTTCGGCGCGCGCGGCTTCGCGGCTCGTCGCCGCGCAGGAGCGTTTGCTTGCCGACGGCGCGCACGCGTTGTTGAAGATGGAGCAACGCGATCCGAAACTCGGTTTCGTCACGCCGGCTATTCTCGACGTAAGCGCTGTGAAGAATCTGCCCGACGAGGAGCATTTCGGACCGCTTGCGCAGATCATCCGTTACGACAGCTTTGACGAAGCGCTCGACAAAGCCAACGACACCGAGTTTGGCCTGTCGGCAGGACTGCTCGCCGACGACGAATCGCTATGGACGCACTTCCAGCGCACCATCCGCGCGGGCATCGTCAACTGGAACCGGCCGACGAATGGGGCTTCGTCGGGTGCGCCGTTCGGCGGGCCGGGCCGTTCGGGCAATCACCGGCCAAGCGCCTATTACGCGGCCGACTACTGCGCGTACCCGATGGCTTCCGTCGAAAGCGCGCAACTGCAAATGCCCGCGAGCGTCTCGCCGGGCCTCCAATTCTAAGGATCGACGATGCAAGCCACTGAAGCCAATTTCGACGGTCTGGTCGGCCCGACGCACAACTACGCGGGGCTGTCGTTCGGCAACGTCGCGTCGCAGAACAACGAAAAGTCGGTTGCGAATCCGAAGGCGGCCGCGAAGCAGGGCCTGCGCAAGATGAAGCAGTTGGCCGATCTCGGCTTTCATCAGGGCGTGTTGCCGCCGCAGGAACGCCCGTCGATGCGTCTGTTGCGCGAGCTGGGATTTTCCGGCGACGACGCGACGGTGATCGCGCGCGTGGCGAAAAACGCGCCTGAGTTGCTGGCCGCCGCAAGTTCGGCGTCGGCGATGTGGACCGCGAATGCCGCGACGGTGAGTCCGTCCGCCGATACGCACGACGGCCGCGTGCATTTCACGCCGGCCAATCTCTGCAGCAAGCTGCATCGCGCGATCGAGCACGAATCGACGCGCCGCACGTTGCGCGCCATTTTCAGCGACGCCGATCGCTTCGCGGTGCACGAAGCGCTGCCCGGCACGCCTGCGCTCGGCGACGAAGGCGCGGCGAATCACACGCGCTTCTGTTCCGAATATGGCACCCGTGGTGTCGAATTCTTCGTGTATGGCCGTAGCGAGTATCGTCGTGGGCCGGAGCCGAAGCGCTTTCCCGCGCGCCAAACGTTCGAGGCGAGCCGCGCGGTTGCGCACCGTCACGGCTTGCTGGACGAGGCCACGGTGTACGCACAGCAGAACCCGGAGGTGATCGACGCGGGCGTGTTTCATAACGACGTGATCGCGGTCGGCAATCGCAATACGTTGTTCTGTCATGAGCTTGCGTTCGTCGAGCAGAACGCGGTGTATGACGAATTGCGCGCGAAGCTCGCCGGTCTGAAGGCTCAGTTCAATGTGATCGAAGTGCCCGACGCGCAAGTGAGCGTGGCAGACGCGGTCTCGTCGTATCTGTTCAACAGCCAGTTGCTGACGCGGCCCGACGGCAAGCAGGTTCTGGTGGTGCCGCAGGAGTGCCGCGAGAACCCGCGCGTGGCTGCTTACCTGGACGATCTGACATCGCATACGGGTCCTATCGACGACGTGCTCGTGTTCGACCTGCGCGAAAGCATGAAGAACGGTGGCGGTCCTGCCTGCCTGCGCCTGCGTGTCGTGCTGAGCGACGCAGAGCGCGCGGCGGTCACACAAGGCGTGTGGATCGACGACACGTTGTTCGGCCGGCTCGATTCGTGGATCGAAAAGCATTATCGCGACCGTCTCGCCCCGGCTGATCTGACCGATCCGCAACTGCTCGTCGAATCGCGCAGCGCACTCGACGAACTGACGCAGATTCTCGGACTCGGGTCGCTCTATGACTTCCAGCGCTGAGCGCCACGCGCAGCACACGATGCTGGACGATTTCCTCGCGTACACGCTCGCGGGCACGCGGCCTTCCACGAACGAAACACACGGCACGTGTGGCGGCGGCGTGCGCTGGTCGTGGCTCGACGACGGCGTTCTGTTGATGGAGCCCGCTGCAATTGCGGCGGACACGCGCAGCGTGCTGGCGTCGGCGGGCGTGCATGGCGACGAGACCGCGCCCATCGAACTGCTGTCTTATCTCGTGCGCGACATAGCGCGCGGCGAGGCTGCGCTGACGTGCCGGTTGCTGGTGATTCTCGGCAATGTCGATGCAATGCGCGACGCATGCCGTTATCGCGACGACGATCTCAACCGCCTCTTCAGCGGCCGGCATCTGCAGTTGCCGCACAGTTACGAAGCGCCGCGCGCGGCCGCGCTCGAACAGGCGGCGACGCAGTTCTTCGCCACCGCATCGCGGCAGCCTGGAGCACGGTGGCACATCGACATGCACACGGCAATCCGCGCGTCCGCGTTCGAGCGCTTCGCGTTGCTGCCGCATACCGGCAGGCCGTTTTCGCGCGCGATGTTCGAGTGGCTTGCAGAGGCACGCATCAGTGCCGTGCTTTTGCACACCACGAAGGGCAATACGTATTCGCATTTCACCGCGCAGGCGTGCGAAGCCGAAGCATGCACACTCGAACTGGGGAAAGTGCGCCCGTTCGGCCAGAACGACCTGACGCGCTTTGCCGGCGCAGACGAGGCCTTGCGTCATCTGCTCGCGGGCACGAGTGGCCGCGAGCAGGCGGAATTGCCTCGCGCCTTCACGGTGATCGACCAGATCACAAAGCCGAGCGAAGCGTTCGAATTGCTGGTCGCGCCCGATGTCGCCAACTTCACGCCGTTCGGCAAGGGCACGTTGCTCGCGCGTGATGGCGACTATCGGTACGTTGTGCAACACGACGAGGAGCGGCTCGTGTTCCCGAACGCGACGGTCAAGCCCGGCTTGCGTGCCGGGTTGATGGTGATAGAGACCACGCACGACACGTTGGCAAAGCTCGTCTAACGGCGCGATCCGCATGAACGGCGGCTGGATCGGCGAATATGTTTTTGCGTGCACGCGACATCAAGTTGCAGGTTTGAATGTGCGCCTGACTCTGCGTTCCGCCCGGAGTCTTGGCTCAGTTGTCCGCGGGCGCGGCGCGCGCACCTGTACAATCCCCGCCTCGCGGCTGCTGCGCTGCACCACATCGGCCGCACGAGTTTGAATCGCAATTTTGGCGCGGCAATCATGCCTGTCCGGATTCGGCTCCGTCTTGTTCAATACCGTAGAGGAACACCCGCAATGAAGATGAATTGGCGAAACACGGCCGCGTTCGCGCTGTTCGCGACCGCAACGGCGACAGTAACGGCAGGCTCCGCAGTGGCGGCGGACATCAAGGAAGTGCGCTTCGGTGTAGAGGCGTCGTATGCGCCGTTCGAATCGAAGTCGCCTTCGGGCGAGTTACAGGGTTTCGACATCGACGTGGGCAATGCTGTCTGCGCGAAGCTGAAGGCCAAATGCGTGTGGGTCGAGAATTCGTTCGACGGTCTGATCCCCGCGTTGCAGGCGCGCAAATTCAACGCGATCAACTCGGACATGACGATCACGGACCAGCGGCGTCAGGCAGTGGATTTCACGGACCCGATCTACACGATCCCCAATCAGATGATCGCGAAGAAGGGCAGTGGCCTGCTGCCGACGCCTGCATCGTTGAAGGGTAAGCATGTCGGCGTGCTCCAGGGCACGATCCAGGAAACCTACGCGAAGGCGCGCTGGGCGCCGGCGGGTGTCGACGTGGTGCCGTATCAGACGCAAGACCAGATTTATGCGGATCTCGCGTCCGGTCGGCTCGACGCATCGTTCCAGGATGCTGAGGCGGCGTCGAAGGGCTTTTTGAAGAAACCGCAAGGCGCGGGCTTCGAATTTGCCGGTCCCGCTGTCAGCGACGAGAAGCTGCTCGGCGCGGGCGTCGGCTTCGGCATCCGCAAAGGCGATGCAGCGCTGAAGGACGCCTTGAACCAGGCGCTGAAGGAACTGAAGGCAGACGGCACGATCGACCGTTTCGCGGCGAAGTACTTCGACGTGAAAGTGGTGCTCAAGTAACGCGTCTCCGCGCAACACCTGAGAGGAACGGCCGCGAGTTGCGGCCGTTTTTTATTTCGGGTTAGAAAACCAGTTCTTCGCTCCTACGAAATTTTTGCGGATATTGTTTTCTCGACATGCCCGTGCAAGACTGCCTGCGCTAGAATCGCCAGGCGTGCTGCCGTCGCAAACGATAAATCAGTCGCAATCTGTACGGTGGCGACGCCAGGACGGCGACAAGACGGGCATAAAGCGGCAGCAACAATAAGCACCAATATAAGCAGCAGAAATAAGCAGCAGCAATAAGACAGCCAAAACAGCAACAAGCGCCGGGGCGGCGCGTCGCGGGGGACCAGAATGAGCACCATTGCAGTCGAAAATCCGGGCCATGCGGGCGCCACGGACGATGAGCAGTTGAACGCCAGCTTCGCACGGCAACCCATCCTCAATCGGGACGGCATGCTGTGCGGTTACGAGCTCAAGATACGCGCGCCGGAATTGCCGCCGGAACCGCTGCCCGACCTCGATCACGACCTCGATCACGACCTCGACGCCGACGCTGAAAGCAATCCGGACAACGCGGGTGCCAGGGCAGGCCGCGCGCCCACGCCGGCGCAACGCGTCGCGCGAGCGATCATCCGCGGCCTCACGCAAAGCAATGTGCGCGGCGCACTGACCGGGCATCCGGCATACATCGACATGAGCCGGGACATGCTGTTCGACGACGCAATCGAGCGGTTGCCCGCCGAGCGCTTCCTGTTCGAGCTGCCGCCCAATATGGAAGTCGACGACGAGCTGGTTGCGCGCATCGTGCTCCTGCATGGCCGTCGCTACCGTTTCGTGCTCGACGAAGTGACGCAGCCCAACGAGACTTTCGCGAAACTGCTGCCCTATGCGGAAGCCATCAAGATCGATATCACGCGCGCACCCGCCGCGCTATTGCCGAAGCTGACGAGCGTGCTCAAGTCGGCGGGCAAGCTGCTGATCGCATCGGGGCTCGACGCGCAAGCCGACTTCGAAACGGCGCACGGCCTCGGCTTCGACCGCTTCCAGGGGTATTTCTTCGCACGCCCGCAAACTGCACTGACCCGGCGCGTCAGCGCGCCACGCCATGCGCTGCTGAATCTGCTGCAACTGCTCGCGGGCGACCCGACGGTCGCGCAACTCGAAGCGGAGCTCAAGCTCAATCCCGTGCTGGTGATGCATCTGATGAAGCTCGCGAATTCCAGCGGGCTCGCAGTCGGTCATAAGGTGACCACGCTGCGCGAGGCGATCAACGCAACCGGCACCGACCGGATCGCGCGCTGGACGCAGTTGCTGCTCTATGCCGACGGCCGCAAGGTCGCGCTCGAAGACGATCCGCTGCTGCAACTCGCGGCGACCCGCGCGCGTTTCATGGAACTGGCGATCGAACGCTTGCCCGAAGCCGGCCGCGACGAAGCCGACGCGGCGTTTCTGACGGGTGTGTTTTCATTCGTCGACGCGGTGTTCGGCGGCTCGCTCGAAAGCACGTTGAATGTGCTCACGCTGTCGCGTCCGATCCAGGCGGCGATTCTGCAACGCGAGGGCGCGCTCGGTTTGTTGCTCGACACTGTCGAGGCGCTGGAAAACGGCTCGTGGGAAGACCTTGCCGCACTCTGCGCACATCTTGCGCCGTTGACGGTGGAAGAGGTCGCTCAAATGGGACTCGCCGCGGGCGCATGGGCAGGTGTTGCGGACCGCAGCGCGGAAGGTCTGGAAAGAATCGAGGATTGAAGCTCAGAAATTCGAGCGATGCCGGCATGCAGCGCAAACCGGCATCGCGAATCTGACTTGCAAAATCAGGCGTCGGGCAAATGCAGAAGCAGGAGACTTACGTACCGTGATCAACGATCACGCCACGTTTTTACATCGTCTCCATTTCCCGCATCTGCCCCAGGCCGAAAAAACGGCCTAACTCCTTGGCCAGTTCATTCAGCACGCTCATCTCTTTCTGCGAGATGCGCCGTGGCTCCTGAGTGTGAGACCAGTCGCCGTAAAGTAGCGCGACCGTCTGGTCGGTCTCGTCCACCACCGGTAACAGCACGAAGGCGCGGGCGTCGTCGAAAGAGCGGCGGAACCATTCCGGCAGACGCGCGACCATTTTCGGATCGCGCGCATTTTCGATGAAGATGCCCACCGAATTCGCTATGGCGAGGTGGAACACGTCGGGCTCGAAGGCCGAACCGAACGTGAGCTTGGGCAGCGCCGCATCGATTTTCGGGCCGAGACCCAAGCGCGCGCGGAAGGTGCCGTTGCTGTGCTTGACGAACACCACCGTGCGCGCAAAGCCAAGCGCCGCGAGCACCGTTTCCGAAGCCATGCCGAGGGCCGGCGCGAGCGAACTGGTGTCGGGGAGGGCGCGCAGATCTTCGACACCTGCTGCAATGCGCGCTTCCGGATTCAGCGCCTCGCGCGCCATCGCGTCAGCGTTCGCGCGCAGCTCGACGATTTCGCGCATCACGCCGTCGCCGCCTTCCTCGCGGGCCAGCGCAACGCTCATTTCGAGCAGCACTTCGGGATCGGTGTTGAGCGCGTGGCTGTATTCCTGGGCGAGTTCGGCGATGCGTTCCTCGCGCTCGAAGTCGGGCACGTTCTGCTGCGTGAGGACGTCGGCGACCGCCGTCGAATAATTGGTGATCGCGCGCAGCCACTGCACCTGGCGCGGCTGTTCCGTGTCCTGCGGATCGAATTCGCCCATGCCCGAGCGGATCATGTCGGGCAGGCGCCAGCGCACTGCGGCTTCGGCGCCGATTTCGTCGAACGTCACGCCGAGCACCAGCACACAAGCGTCCGCTTCCTGCGTGCCGCTGTCGATGTGGCGGCGAATCTGATCCCATTCCGCGTCGAGATAGAAGACCACCAGCAGCTTGCCGATTTGCCGCATCAGCGTGCAGACCACGGCTTCCTCGCCGGCACGCAGATCGCCGCGCTCGGTCAGCTTGCGCGCGACGCAGCCCGAGAGCAGCGTGCGGTTCAGTTCGAGCTTCGCGTCGATGCGGCGCGGCGCGCTGTGATGAAAGTGATCGACGATCTTCAGGCCGACCACGAGATGGCCGACCGCGTCCATGCCGAGCACCATCAGTGCGCGCGACACGGTGGTGATATTGCCGCCGAAAGCCATATACATGGCTGAGTTCGCGAGCCGCAGCACCTTCTGCGTGAGCGCGAAGTCCGAGAGCACGACCTGCACGAGGCCGGTGAAGTCGAGGTCGTCGTTGTTCATCGCCGCCATGGTGGTGCGCAACGACTGCGACAGCATGGGGAAATCGCCGCGCTCGCTCATTCGCGTCCACAGCCGGTCGAGCACAGCCGCCTTTACCATGTGAGTCCCGCAAAAGCCATACATGTTCCAATGAATGCCACGCCGGCCTGAAGCCGGCTTGTGCCGCTGCGTAAGCGCTTGACCCGCACTGCTAGGCGCTGTGCAGGTGAAGCGAGCGCGCTTCGAAACGCTGCGCCAGTTCGTCGGAAGGCAACGCCTGGCAGACGAGCCAGCCCTGTATGTGGTCGCATCCCATTTCGGTCAGCAGGGCGCGCTGCGCTTCGGTTTCGACGCCCTCCGCGACCAGTTCCAGGTCGAGTGTCTGGGCGAGGCCGACCACCGCGCTGACAATCGCCTGGTCGTTTCGGGAGGTTAGCAGATTCTCGACAAAACTCCTGTCGATCTTGAGCTTTGCAAGGGGAAACCGTTGCAGGTAAGCCAGGCTTGAGTAGCCAGTGCCGAAATCGTCGACGGCAAAGCGGATACCCATGGCGGTCAAATCCTCCAGCAACACCTTTGCGTGTGCCGGGTCGTGCATCAGCAGACTTTCGGTAATCTCGAACACGAGGCGCCGCGGGTCGATGCCGGTCAGGTTGATCGCTTCGCGCACGGCGTCCTTGAAACGCGGATCGCGGAACTGCTGTGGCGACACGTTCACGGCGACGTATTGCAGCGAAATGCCCTTGGCGTCCCACTGGATCAACTGCATGCACGCGATTTTCAGCACCCAGTTGCCGAGAAAGTTGATCAGGCCGATCGACTCCGCGAGGGGGATGAACATTGATGGCGGCACGAGACCATGCACCGGATGCAGCCAGCGGATCAGCGCCTCGACCCCGACCACGCCGTGCGTGCGGCTGCTCGTGATCGGCTGGAAATGCAGCGAGAACTCGCCGTTGCGCACGCCGTCGTAGAGATCCGCCTCCAGCTTCAGGCGCTCCGCGTCGGCTGGATTGTCGTCGGGCACGTAGAACGCGAGCGTATTGCCGCCGGCCGCCTTGGCCTGCAACAACGCGTGGTCGGCCCAGCGCAGCAGATGCGTGTCGTGCGCGGCGGTGTCGTTGGCGTGGCGCACATCGGGATACAGCGCGATGCCGATGCTCGCCGAAAGATGCACCTGCTGGCCGCTGAATACATAGGGCTGCTGGATCGCGGTCAAGAGACGCCGGGCGAGCGTTTCGGCGGCGGCGGCCGCGTCGGTGCGGTTCGCAGCGGGCTTCACGAGGATCGCGAACTCGTCGCTTGCCACGCGCGCCACGGTTTCGCTCGGACTCGTCATGTTCATCAGACGCCGCGCAGTGTCGCGCAGCATCTCGTCGCCGGCATCGTAGCCGAGCGCGCGGTTCACGCGCTGATAATCGTCGATGTCGAGTAGCAGCAGCGCGGCCGGCGTGCCGTGCGCGTCGGCTTGCCGTTGCGCCTCGAGCACTGCGGGAATCAGCGCGGACTGATTGGCGAGGTTGGTCAGGCGGTCCAGATGCAGTGCCTGGATGAGGCGCTCCTCGCTCGCACGCCAGGCGGACACGTCGAAGCCGGCAATCGCATAGCCGCCGATGCCGTTGTGGCTGCTGCGCACCACGCGCAACTCCACGGTGATCGGGTAGGTAAGCGACTTGATGAGCCCGAGCGTGGCTTTCTCCACATTGCCGGAAGCCGCCGCGCGGGTAAGCAGCGCGTCGAGACGCGGCACATCGGCCTGGGCCACCAGTTCATGCAGCGTGATCGTCTCGAGATATTCGCGGTGATAGCCGATAAAGCGCAGGCTCGCGTCGGACACATAGATAAAGCGCAGTTCGCTGTCCACGTGCGCGAGCAGATCGACGGCGCCCACCACCTGTTCAAGTTGCGGCGGCGGAGGCGGGGCTGCTTGCGGCGTGTCGTCCACGCGACGGCCAAGCGCAAGAAGCCGGTCGACGACCGTGCGCAAGGAGCCCCGGCGGGGCGCGGTGATCCTGTTCGCTTCCATGTTTGTCGCTGGCAACCTGTGTTCGTCTGCAGGCGGAGCGGCTTGCTTTTCGCCTGGTGAAGGCGGTCAAAAGGTATCAGGCCGCCCCATCAGAACAAGATAACGGCCCGTGCCCTGAAATCTTTAGCCGGCGACCGGGAAAAACTTTTCGTAAGGCACGGCGAGCCGCTATGGCCGGGCGTTCCGGCGATTGGGTTAAAGTGCGGCGACCCGGCGTCCGTTAATACGGCAAACCCCTTGTGCGGTGGCGGTGCGCCGCTGCCGCGCCACACTCCGACAAGCTGCACCGATGATCCATGTCTGAACTTCATTTGGTCCGTGCCACTGCCCGGCGCATCGAGGCGCGTGACTCGTCCAGCGAGGATGCCGAGCGGGCGTCCGCGCCCCAGTTCGTCTATCTTGGCCGCCAGCCGATCCTCGATCGCCAGGGCGCGCTCAACGCCTACGAACTGCTGTTCCGGGCCGGCGCCCACAACTATGCGGAAATTACCGACGACGCTCAGGCGACGGCGCAGGTCGTGGCGCGCGCCCTCGGCGGAATTGGTGTGCCAGCGGTACTCGGGCGGCATCGCGGCTTTGTGAATATTGATCGGGCGATGCTCTTCGACGACATTGTTCACGTCATGCCGCCCGAACGCTTCGTGCTCGAGATCCTCGAAACGGTGAAGTTCGACGCGCAACTCGCGCGCCGGCTGAACGAACTGCGGCGCAGCGGTTTCCAGGTCGCGCTCGACGACGTCAGCGAACTGTCCGGCGAACTGCTCGCCATGTTGCCGCATGCGGACATCGTCAAGATCGATTTTTTGCAGACGAAGCGAGCGGATCTGCCTGAACTCGCCGCCGCCATGCGCGGCTACGGCAAGACGCTGTTAGCCGAAAAAGTCGAGACACGCGAAGACTTCGCGCTCGCCCGCGATCTCGGCTTCGATCTGTTTCAGGGCTACTTCTTCGCGCGGCCTCAAGTGCTGGCCGCGCCGCGCAACCGGTCTCCGCGTCCAAGCCTCTTGCGACTGCTCGCGCTACTGTCGCGCGATGCGGGTATCGTCGAGCTCGAAGCCGAACTGAAGCTGAACCCGAGCGTGGTCGTCCAGTTGCTGCGGCTCGTCAACTCGAGCGCGTTCGGTCTTGGGCGCAATATCGCGTCGTTGCGCGAGGCGATCATCGCGACGGGGACGCGCCAGATCGCGCGCTGGGCGCAACTGCTGCTTTATGCGGACAGCGGCGATCTGCCGTGGCGCGCCGATCCGCTCGTGCAACTGGCCGGTACCCGTTCGCGCTTCATGGAACTGGCGGCAGGCTGGATGCGTCCCGCCGACGACGAATTCGCCGATGCCGCGTTCATGACCGGGATTTTTTCGCTCGTACATGTGCTGCTCGGCAGCACGCCGAAGGCGGTGCTGGAAAAGCTCGGTCTTGCGCCGCAGATCCGCGAGGCAATCGTCACGCATCACGGAGCGCTCGGCACGCTGTTGCGCATCGCGGAGCTGGCGGGCAAAGGCGGCGATGCGGCGTCGATCGCGCTCGGACCCGATGCGCCGCCGGAATTCGCCGCGCTTACGCCCGAGGTACTCGCCGAGCTCAACCTCTCCGCGGCCGCGTGGTTTGGCGCGCACGTGGAAGAAGCGGCCGCCTGATCCGCGCCGTTGTTTGCATCCTGCGAGGGGCGGCGCACGTATTCTGCGTGTACGTGGTCCAATAGAGCGCAGGGCCGGTCGGTCACGTCCGGCTTTGCCGCTTAGGTCCGTTCCAGGCTGCCGCCTGGAAGGCGCCCGGATCGTGCCGGGCCGACCGTGGTCACGCCGGACGGCGAGGCCGTAGACTCGTCGCCGGAATCGTGTGCATCAACGCTCAAAGGATCAGCAGATGACAAGAAAACTCATACCGGCGGCGCTGGCCGCTGCCGTGTCGGTGGCCTTCGCCGCGTATTCGTTGGCGGCGAACGCGACACTCAAGCCGGGCGATGCGGCACCGCAGTTCACCACGCAGGCGTCGCTGGGCGGCAAGACGTACACCTATTCGCTTGCCGACGAGCTGAAGAAGGGACCGGTGGTGCTGTACTTCTACCCGGCCGCTTTCACGAAGGGCTGCACGATCGAGGCTCATGAATTTGCCGAGGCCGTCGACGAATACAAGAAATATGGCGCGACGGTGATCGGCGTGTCGCACGACAACATCGACACGTTGACAAAATTCTCGGTGAGCGAGTGCCGCAGCAAATTTCCGGTTGCCGCGGACGCGGAGTCGAAAGTGATTGGCGCATACGACGCGGGCTTGCCGATGCATAGTTCGATGGCCAATCGCGTCTCATACGTGATCGCGCCTGACGGCAAAATCATCTACGAATACACGAGCCTGTCGCCAGAGAAGCACGTCGAGAATACGCTTAAGGCCGTGAAGGACTGGGCCGCGACGCACAAGCAGCCTTAAGGCTCATCGTCGGGAACTCGCCATGCCGATTATTGTTGCGCTACTGGCGCTGATTGCGCTGGTCTATGGCGCGGTGCGCGCATTCTATGGTTTGCAGTCGGCCTTCGGCACGACGGTCGCCGTCGGTGCGGCGGTGCTGGCCGCCGTGCTGCTGATTGCCGCCGTCGCGTACTGGTTGCGCCGCCGCAAGGAAGTTGCACCGAATATTCGCGACGGCGACTGGACGCACCGGCTCGACGGCACCTGGGGCTCGGTGCGGCTCGCGTCGGGCAAGCGTCTGTGTGAGATTTATCTCGGCTCGGAGCAGAGCGCGTATATCTTTGCCGATCTGCTCGGAGCCGACATGAAGCGCGACGGCGCGCAATGGCAGGTTGCGCTGAAAGTGAAGGATGCCGCGCATGGCGTGTGGCACTTGCCGATGCAAAGCGAAGGGCAAGCAAAGCAATGGCGGCGCATTTTTTTGCTCGCTATCGACCAGAAACTTTGAGGCCGTTTTGGGCGGTGGAGAGGCGATGAAGCAGCGGTGAAGCGGCCGTACTGCCGCTTCGCCGCTGTGCCCCCGCGCATGCGCGACGCTGTGCCCACACAACGCCACAATGCCACAACGCCATGCATCACGCAGACGGAGCAATCCCGCTTCTGCGCGCTTTCCTCGACTCCCAGCGAACGCGAATCCGGTCCATGTAAAGGTAGACCACCGGTGTCGTGTACAAGGTCAGCATCTGGCTGACAATCAGCCCGCCGACAATCGCAATGCCGAGCGGCGCGCGCAACTCGGCGCCTTCGCCGCGGCCGAACGCGAGCGGCACTGCGCCGAGCATGGCCGCGAACGTCGTCATCATGATCGGACGGAAACGCAGCAGGCACGCCTCGTGAATCGCATCGCGCGACGAGCGGCCTTGCCGCGACGCTTCGATAGCGAAGTCCACCATCATGATCGCGTTCTTCTTGACGATGCCGATCAGCAGAATCACGCCGATCAACGCGATGATGCTGAACTCGGTCTTGAAGAGCAGCAGCGCCAGCAGCGCGCCCACGCCCGCCGAGGGCAGCGTCGACAGAATGGTCAGCGGGTGAATGTAGCTCTCGTACAGGATGCCGAGCACGATGTACACTGCAGCGAGAGCGGCCAGAATCAGAATCGGCTGGTCCGACATGGACTGCTGGAAAGCCTGCGCCGTTCCCTGGAAGCTGCCGTGGATCGTCGCCGGCATGCCGATCTGCGCCATGGTCTCGTAGATCGCCTGGGTTGCCGTGGACAGCGATACGCCGGGCGGCAGATTGAACGAGATCGTCGAGGCCACGAACTGACTCTGGTGATTCACCGACAACGGCGTATTGCCCGGACTGAAGCTCGCGATTGCCGACAGCGGCACCATGGTTTCCTTCGAAGTCGACACGGCCGCGCCCGACGAAGCGCTCGACTTGCCGCTCGCGGCGATCGAATTGATCGCCTGGTTACGCGCGGAATCGGCGGCAATCGTCGCCGCGCTCGACGCCGTGGTGCCCGCTGTGCCGCCCGCCGAGGCGCTCGTGGACGACGTGGTGGTCGCCTTCGTCACCGTGCCCGCAGGCGCGTTGGTGGTCTGCGCGCCGCTCGCGCTGCCGCCCGACGTGCTGACGTAAATCTGCTTCAGCATGTCGGGGCTCTGCCAGTACTTCGGCGCGACTTCCATCACCACGTGATACTGGTTCAACGGGTTGTAGATCGTCGATACCTGGCGCTGACCGAATGCGTCGTACAGCGTGTTGTCGATCTGCGCGGGCTTGATGCCGAGTCGCGACGCGCTCGCGCGGTCGATGGTCACCATCGCTTCGAGGCCGCCTTGCTGCTGGTCGGAATTCACGTCGGTCAGTTCGTGGCGCGCCTGCAGCGCCTCGGTGAGCTTCGGTCCCCACAGGTACAGGTCGGGTGTCGAATCGGCGAGTAGCGTGAACTGATACTGCGCATTCGATTGCCGGCCGCCCACGCGGATGTCCTGCACCGATTGCAGGAACGTGCGTGCGCCAGCCACGTCGCCAAGCGGCGCGCGCAGTTGCTGGATCACCTGATCGGCGGAAAGCTTGCGCTCGCCTTTCGATTTGAGCGACACGAACATGAAGCCTGAATTGGTCTGCCGCCCGCCCGTGAAACCGACCACGCTATCCACGGCCGGGTTCTTGCTGACGATCTCCATCATCTCGGCGAACTTGCCTTTCATGGCCTGGAAAGACGTGCTCTGGTCCGCCTGAATGCCGCCGATGAGCCGCCCGGTATCCTGCTGCGGGAAGAAGCCCTTCGGCACGATGATATACAGCCAGATATTCAGGCCGATGGTCGCGAGCAGAATGGTGAGGATCAGGCGCGGATGCAGAAGCGCCCAGCCCAGCGTGCGTTCGTAGCCGCGTTGCATGGACGCAAAACCGCGTTCGAGCCAGCGTCCGAAACGGCCTTCCTCTTTCTGTTCGCGGGGCTCGCGCAGCAGGCGCGAGCACATCATTGGCGTGAGCGTGAGCGAGACGATCAGCGACACGCCGATTGCGAGCGACAGCGTCAGGGCGAACTCGCGGAACAGCCGGCCCACGATGCCGCCCATCAGCAAAATCGGCAGGAACACGGCGACGAGCGAGATGCTGATCGACATGACCGTGAAGCCGACTTCCCGAGCGCCGATGAATGCAGCCTTCATGCGCGGCACGCCGTTCTCGATATGACGCGAGATGTTTTCCAGCACCACGATGGCGTCGTCCACGACGAAGCCCGTCGCGATAGTCAGCGCCATCAGCGAAAGGTTGTCGATCGAGAAGCCGAGCAGGTACATCGCGCCGAACGTGCCGATGATCGAGATCGGCACCGCCACGCTCGGAATGAGCGTGGCGCGCCAGTTGCGCAGGAACAGGAAGACGACCATCACGACGAGCGCGACTGCGATCATCAGCGTGTACTCGGTGTCTTTCAGCGACGCGCGGATCGTGACCGAGCGGTCGGATGTGGGCGAGATGTCGACGTCGGCCGGCAGCGACGCATGCAGTTGCGGCAGCATAGCCGTGACGCGGTCGACCGTTTCAATGATGTTCGCGCCCGGCTGGCGGTACAGGATCACGAGCACCGAGCGCTTGCCGTTGAAGAGCCCGAGGTTGCGCAGATCCTCGACGGAATCGACGACTTCCGCCACGTCCGACAGCTTGACCGCCGAGCCGTTGCGATAGGCGATCACGAGGTCGCGATACTGCGACGCCTTGCTCGCCTGGTCGTTCGTATAAATCTGCACGCGGTTCGGGCCGAACTCGATTGAACCCTTGGGACTGTTCGCGTTGGCCGCGGCGAGCGCCGCGCGCACGTCTTCGAGACCGATGCCGTAGTGAAAAAGCGCCTGCGGCTCCAGTTCGACGCGAACAGCCGGATTCGCCGAGCCGCTCACGTCCACTTCGCCCACACCGTCCACTTGCGACAGCGACTGCTGCAGCACCGTGGCCGCCGAGTCGTAGAGCTGACCGGCGGTGAGCGTTTTCGACGTGAGCGCGAGAATCATGATCGGCGCGTCAGCCGGATTGACCTTGTGATAAGTCGGATTGCTGCGCAGGCTCGCGGGCAGATCGGCGCGTGCGGCGTTGATTGCCGCTTGCACGTCGCGCGCTGCGCCGTCGATGTTGCGGTTCAGACCGAACTGCATGGTGATGCGCGTCGAGCCGACCGAACTCGTCGACGTCATTTCCGTGACGTCGGCTATCGAACCGAGATGCCGTTCGAGCGGACTCGCCACGCTGGTCGCCACCGTGTCCGGGCTTGCACCCGGCAACGATGCCTGGACCGAAATGGTCGGAAAATCGACCTGCGGGAGCGGCGCAACCGGCAGCTTCGTGAACGCGAAGATGCCGGACAGCGCAATGCCGATTGCCAGCAGTGTGGTGGCGACGGGGCGCGAGATAAACGGACGCGACAGGTTCATCGCATCAGTTCCCCGCGTCCGTGGCCGGCGGCGTTGCGCCCGCCGATGGACCGCCCCGGTTGAAGCGCTCGCGCGTGCGGCGGGCCAGCGAATCGAACGCGAGGTAAATCACCGGGGTGGTAAAGAGCGTCAGCAACTGGCTGACGATCAGACCGCCCGCAATCGCAATACCGAGCGGACGACGCAATTCCGAACCGGCGCCGGTGCCGAGCATCAGCGGCAGCGCGCCGAGCAGCGCGGCGAGCGTGGTCATCAGGATCGGCCGGAAGCGCAGCAGGCACGCCTGGTAAATGGCTTCGCGCGGCGCCTTGCCTTCTTCGCGTTCCGCATAAAGCGCGAAGTCGATCATCATGATCGCGTTTTTCTTCACGATGCCGATCAGCAGCACGATGCCGATAATGCCGATGATGTCCAGGTCGTGGCCCGTGATCAGCAGCGCGAGCAATGCGCCCACGCCTGCCGAAGGCAGCGTCGAAAGAATTGTGATCGGGTGGATGAAGCTCTCATACAGCACGCCGAGCACGATATACATCGTGACGATGGCCGCCAGGATCAGGAACAGTTCGTTCGATAGCGACGCCTGGAACGCGAGCGCCGCGCCCTGATAGCGCGTCTGGAACGAGGCCGGCAAACCGATGTCCTTTTCCGCCTGCCCAATTGCCTTGACGGCCGCGCCAAGCGACGATCCTGGCGCCAGGTTGAACGACACCGTCGTGGCGGGAAACTGGCTCAGGTGCGTGACAAGCAACGGAGCCGGTTTTTCGATGAATCTCGCGATCGAGGAGAGCGGCACTTGTCCGCCCGACGAGGTGGAAGAGGGCAGATAGATCGAGTTGAGCGACTCGGTGTAGTGCTGCATCGAGGGCTGCGCTTCCAGGATCACGCGGTACTGGTTCGACTGCGTGAAAATCGTCGAGACGATGCGCTGGCCGAATGCGTCGTACAGCGCGTTATCCACGGTGGCGGGCGTGATGCCATAACGCGACGCAGTGGCACGGTCGATTTCGATGTAGACCGACTGACCGTTGTCCTGCAGGTCGGTTGCGACGTCCGCGAGTTCCGGCGACTGCTTCAACCGCTCGACGAGCTTCGGCACCCAGGTCGTGAATTCGCTCATGTTCGGGTCGGTCAACATGAACTGGTACTGCGTGGGGCTCACGGTCGAATCGATCGTCAGATCCTGCACCGGTTGCATGTACAGCGACGCGCCAGCGATATGCGCGACGTCCCGTTGCAGTTGCCGGATCACTTCGCTCGCGGTGCTGCTGCGGTCGTCGCGCGGCTTCAGGTTGATGAGCATACGGCCGCTGTTCAACGTGATGTTGCTGCCGTCCACGCCGATGAAAGAGGTCAGGCTTTCCACGTCCGGGTTTTTCAGAATCTGCGCGGCGAGTTCCTGCTGGCGCTCGGCCATCGACGCATACGACACCGACTGCGGCGCCTGTGTGATCGCCTGAATCACGCCCGTATCCTGCACCGGGAAGAAGCCCTTGGGAATGAACACGTAGAGCAGCGCGGTCAGCACGAGCGTCAGCACCGCAACGACCAGCGTGGCGCGCTGCCGGCTCAGGACCCACGTGAGCGCGACCGCATAACGGGCGATCACCCAGTCGATCGTGCCGTGTGCGCGCGCCTCGAAGCGGTGGCTCTCGTGCGGTGGCGTGTGGCGCAACAGTTTTGCGCACATCATGGGCACCAGCGTGAGCGACACGATTGCCGAAATGACGATGGTCACCGCGAGCGTGATCGCGAATTCATGGAACAGACGGCCTACGACGTCGCCCATGAAGAGCAGCGGAATCAGCACGGCGATCAGCGAGACAGTCAGCGAAATGATCGTGAAGCCGATCTGCTTCGAACCTTTCAACGCGGCTTCGAGCGGCGCTTCGCCTTCCTCGACATAGCGCGCGATGTTCTCGATCATGACGATCGCGTCGTCGACCACGAAGCCGGTCGCGATCGTCAAGGCCATTAGCGATAAGTTATCCAGTGAGAAGCCGCACAGATACATCACCGCGAGCGTGCCGATCAGCGAGAGCGGCACCGAGAGGCTCGGAATGATGGTCGCGTAGACGTTGGCGAGAAACAGGTACATGACGAGCACGACGAGCACGACCGACATGGCCAGTTCGAACTGCACGTCGCGCACGGAAGCGCGGATCGTGGTGGTGCGGTCGGTGACGACCTGCACCTCGAGTGCGGCCGGCAGCGATTGTTGCAACTGGGGCAGCAGTTTCTTGATGCTGTCCACGACCTGAATCACGTTCGCGCCCGGCTGGCGCTGCACGTTCAGAATGATCGCGGGCGTGCCGTCGACCCATGCGCCGAGCTTCGTGTTTTCCGCGCCCTGCACGATGGTGGCGACGTCGGTCAGCATCACGGGACGGCCGTTCTTGTACGCGACCACCGCGCTCTTGTACGCGTCGGCGTCGGTCAACTGGTCGTTCGCGTTGATCGTGTAGTTGCGCGTCGGGCCGTCGAAGTTGCCCTTCGGCGTGTTGACGTTCAGGTTCGAAATCGTGGTGCGCAAGTCGTCCAGATTCAGCCCATAAGCGGCGAGCGCGCGCGGGTTCGCCTGGATTCGTACGGCCGGCCGCTGGCCGCCCGACAGACTCACGAGGCCCACGCCCGCGACCTGCGAAATTTTCTGCGCAAGACGCGTGTCGGCGAGATCCTGAACCTGCGTGAGCGGCAATGTTTTCGACGTGATCGCGAGCGTGATGATCGGCGCGTCGGCGGGATTGACCTTGGCGTAGATCGGCGGCGCGGGCAGGTCCGAGGGCAGCAGGTTGCCCGCCGCGTTGATCGCGGCCTGCACTTCCTGCTCGGCGATATCGAGCGGCAGGTCGAGGCTGAACTGCAGCGTGATGATCGACGAGCCGGCCGAGCTTTGCGACGACATCTGATTCAGCGAGGGCATCTGCCCGAACTGACGTTCGAGCGGCGCGGTGACCGACGACGTCATTACGTCCGGGCTCGCGCCCGGATAGAACGTTTGCACCTGGATGGTCGGATAGTCGACCTGCGGCAGCGCTGAGAGCGGCAAGAAGCGCAGCGCGACGAGGCCGACCAGCATGATCGCCGCCATCAGCAGCGCGGTGCCGACGGGGCGCAGAATAAAGGCGCGGGATGGATTCATGCGGTAAGTGCCGTGCCCTTATTGCGAAGCTTGCGCTGCGTGCTTGCCGTGATGCGGGCGTACAGCCGAGGCACCGGAGGCACCCGAGGCCGTAGCTGCGGCTGCACCGCTGGCCCCGCTGGCCCCGCGCGCGCCGCGCGGCTTGTCCGCCGGAATCGTGATCTTCGCGCCTTCCTTCAGGCGGTCCGAACCATCGATCACGACGCGCTCGCCCACTTGCAGACCCGACTTGATGCTGGTGCGCTCGCCGTCGACGGGGCCGACCTTAACCGGGCGCACCGTGACGGTGTTGTCAGGCTTCACGACGTACACGAACTGACCCATGGAGCCGTTCAGCACGGCCGATGTCGGTACGATCACTGCGTCCTTGATCGTATTGACGAGCAAGCGTGTGTTCACGAACTGATTCGGGAACAACAGGTTCTTGTTGTTCTGGAAGATCGCGCGCAGCTTGACGGTGCCGGTCGTGGTGTCGATCTGGTTGTCGAGCGTTTCGAGCGTGCCGCCTTCGAGCGACGTGGTGTTGCTGCGGTCGTACGCGGTGACCGAGAGCTTCGTGCCGGATTGCGCCTGCTCGAGGATTTGCTGCAGGTTGTCTTCGGAGGTGGTGAAGATGACGCTGATTGGCTGCAATTGCGTAATCACGACGATGCCGTTGGTCAGACTCGGCGTCACGTAGTTGCCGGGATCTACCTGCCGCAAGCCGACGCGCCCCGACACCGGCGCGGTGATTCGTGCATAAACCAGGTCGAGCCTGAAGGTGTCGACGTTGGCCTTGTCGGACTTCACGGTGCCTTCATATTGGCGCACGAGCGATGCCTGGGTATCGACCTGCTGGCTCGCGATCGAGTCTTGCGAAAGCAGCGTCTGATAGCGCTTGAGGTCAAGACGCGCGGTTTGCAGCAGCGCCTCGTCGCGCGCGAGCGTGCCTTCGGCGTTGCTGAGCGAGATCTGGTAGGGACGCGGGTCGATCTGCGCGAGCAGGTCGCCCTTCCTGACCATCTGGCCTTCCTTGAAATACACCTCTTGCAGCGTGCCGCTCAGTTGCGGCAATACCGTCACGCTGGCGAGCGGGGTGACGGTGCCGAGCGCAGTCAACACAACCGGCATCTCGCCTTGCGTCGCCGTGGCCACATGGACCGGTTGCGGCATGTTTGCCATGCCGCCCGAGCCGCCGCGGCCGGAGCGCCCGCTATGTGTGCCGCTCGCGCCCGGTGCGGCGGCGCCGCCCGGCGAGCCCCACGGATGCCAGCGCCACAGCACGAAGCCGAGAATCGCGAGCGCGGCGACGATGAGTGCGATATTGCGGCCGCGATGCGATTTGACGGCGGCGGGCGGCGTGTCCCGCTTCTCGCGGTCGTGCAACGGACGGTCAGGCCCGCCACTGGCGGGCGTCGGGGAAACCGGAGCGGTAGGGCGAGAAGTTTCCGAATGCTGTTGTTGTTCGTCCATCGGTTCGGTCAGTGACTGGCTTGGAAGTGAGGCGTTCGCGCGATTGTGCCGCATCGGCGCGTGGCGCCCGATGCGTGCGGATCGCACGACAGGCGGTTTCGACAGCGGTCGGTCCGCAAATGTTCAGCGCGATGCTACCTGAGACGTGGCCTACGATGCATGCACAGTGCTGCGGGACACGCGTGCGCTCGGGGATTCGGCGCACCGTGCCGGACGGCCCCGAAGCCCGACCGCGCGGGCGGCTCCGCGACAGGAATGCATGATCCTACGTCCCGCGCTCTGTAACAGTCCACCCGCGTATTTTTCGTTTGATTACGCCGGTTACACGATGTGGAATGGCTCGCCGCTGCGCGGGGCGGGCAGTGCGTTTGCGGCACTCCTGTTGTTCAGTTGTCGAGACGGCGTCCCGGCGTCCCCCCGATCTCCAGCACGATTCGCGCGACACAATCGAGCAGGTGGGGGCCGGCACGGTTGATGAGCCAGTCGCGCGGGCACTGGTCGGCGGAGCCGCCGCAATTGACCGCGTACCGCTCGCCAGACGGCCCGGTGAAGCCGAGCGCGATCGCATTCAGTCCGTCGTGCCATTCGCCGGTCGCGATCGCGAAGCCGCGCTCCATGGTTTCCTGCAGCGCCGTTTCGAGCCGGCCGCCGACGTGGCCCCAGTCGTCGCCCTCGGCGGCCTGCAAACCGGTCAGCAGTTTCATGCGCTCCGGCTCGTCGAGCGCCGCCAGGTAGGCGCGGCCGATGGCAGTGCGGCTCAGGCTCATCCGCGCGCCAACCTCGAGGCGCGACACGAGCACGGCCGAACGTGGCCGGATCACGTCGATCACCACCATGTCGAGCCGGTCGCGCACGGCGAGATGCACCGAGAGCCGGGTGCGCTCCGCGAGTTCGATCAGAAACGGGCGGGCGCGCGCGCGAATGTCGAAATTGCGCAGAAAGCCATTGCTCAGTTCCAGCACCGACGAAGTCAGCACGAAGCGCTCGCTGTCCGGCAACCGGAATAGAAAGCCGGTGCCCACGAGCGTCGCGGTGATACGCGAGACGGTCGGCTTCGGGATGCCGGTGAGTTCGGTCAACTCGCGGTTGCTGAGCGGCGCGTCTGCGGCGGCAATCGCGCGGAGCACTGTCAGACCACGGGCCAGCGCGGTGACTTCGTCGCCGGAGCCGTCTTTTTCCTTGACGGGGTCGGCGAAAGTATTGAGTCGCGTGCGTGGGTTCATGTGAATTGTGAAACGTTATTTCAGATTAATGGCTCAGAAGGGCGCTGAACGGCGATGCGTACGGTTTGAAACGCCCATCGCACAAGGTTGCTACGCCCCGTATTTTCTTCATCTGATCATTGTAGCGAAATAATTTCCGACGCCGCGCCGAAGGTTCCGAGATTTTGCTTGACTAAGTCAGCATTACCGGAAAAAATGGAACCTCATTTCGAAAGCGGTGTCAGGGGTCGCTGTGCGAACAGCGCGTGTCTGCCTACTTTGATACTGGTCGCTTGGCGCCGTCTGTGTTCGACACCGCTCAAGCGCGTTTGGTCACCCAGCCAATTTTTCGAAATACCTTCTCTCAGGTTCTAGCACGGCCCTCGGAATGGCTAGAACTTTTCAAGGCGTCACGGTAACGTGACGCCTTTTTTTTGCTCTTACGAGTGCACAAGAAAGAGTGCGGGAACGCAAAAATTGCGTTTCGGATCTTCGTTGTGCTCAGTGGACTTGCCCCGAGAACGGCTGTCTATCCGGCGGCCCATCCAATGTTCTAGTGCACTCGAGTACTTACTTGGGAGTTAGTGACAACTCACCCTTGGACTTCGTTCTTTTTTTCAGTTGCAATGGCGCGGTCCGGAAGCCTATGTGGCGCAGAAAGTGAAAGGACGCGCGCAGCACTTTGCAGAGTGCACAATCTCAGACGGAAAGCGTCCATGTCCCCTCCCGGATTCGGCCAGGATAAGCCCGGTCGGCCGTGAATTTCGCCGAAAAGAAGTCAACCTTTCCTTGATGAGCATCGTGATGACAACACCCAGATCGCTGACACAGTCGCATTAGCATTCCGACTCTGGCCTCACAGTCTCCAAATCACTGGACGGACTTCCTGCGAGCGTCGCACCCGTTCCGCTTGCGTGTCGACTCAAGACGATCACCATGATTCCCTCCCATCGCTACGTCGTGGCATTCGTCATCAACGTCGTTCTACCGACGGCGGCTTACCGCGCGATGCTGCCGCATGTCGGCCTGGCCGTTGCGCTGCTCGCGTCGGCGCTGCCGTTGATCGCGTGGATGGGTGTCGATTTCCTGCGCTCTCGCCATGTCGACGCCTTGAGCGCCATAGTGCTGGCCGGCATCGCGCTCTCGTTGCTGTTACTCATCTCGCAACCCGTCGCATGGCTGCGAGCGGCTCGCGAGCCGCTCGTGAGTGGCGTCATCGGCGTACTGTTTCTTTGCTCGCTTGCGCTGCGTCGGCCGCTCGTGTTCTATCTCGCACGCTCGACGCTCTCCCGCGAGCACGAGAGGCGCGAACTCGAATTCGACGCCATGTGGGCAAGCCGCCCGCCGCTCGCGAGATCGATCCGGCTCATGACGGCGGTTTGGGGCATCGGTCTCGTCGGAGAAAACGCCATGCGCCTCGGGATCGCCAGCATGCTGGATGGCCGCGATCCGCACTGGCTTTCCTTATGCATCCGGTACGTCACGTATGGCGGCCTGATGGCGTGGACAGTCGCATACCGCCGGCTGTACATCAAGAGGCAATGAGCGCATCGCATGGTGCAGCTGCGTAGTGTTGCGCCTGCGCCTGCGCTTGCCGAAGCCGTTCCAAGCACGCAGATGGCGGATCACATTTAAGCAACACACTATCGTTGACTGACACATCGCGATTTGCATCTTTTTTAAGTAACCAACGGCCGTTGAGCTTCGAGAACGGCCGTTTATCTCGCAATCGCGGACTGGCCGAAACGGCTAGGTTTGCGTCATCTCGCTCTTCATCATCATGGCCGGAAAGCGGCCAGCGGAACCTCGCAGCCCAGGAGCGGACAGTCGTCAGCGCGTACTTGCGACCCCTTACCGACATTCACGTCACTTAGGTCCAGTGACCGGTTTCCGAATTGAACCGGCCAATTGCCTGGTCCTGGGCTGCGACGTTGAACGGCGGAAAGCACGAGCGCGTCCTCGCATCCATCCCGATCTGGAATGAGCCATATTCCTTTCCGCCAGTTCCCGCAGCGGTTGCGAATGGCTACATTGCAACTCAACGCAATCGCGAGAGAGCGCCGGATCCCCCGGCGCTCTGGCTCACTTAGGGAAAGATCATGGCAAAGCTGTTCAACCCTGTACAAGTCGGTGCATATACACTTTCACATCGCGTGACGCTCGCGCCGATGACCCGTCTGCGCACCACCCAGCCCGGCGATGTCCCGAGCGCGATGATGGCTGATTTCTACGGCCAGCGGGCATCGGACGGCGGTCTGGAAATCGTGGAAGCGGCAAGCGTGTCCGTGCAGGCGCGTTCCTATCTCGGCGCCGCAAGCATCTACCACGACGGTCAGATGGAAGGCTGGCAAGCCATCACAAAGGCCGTGCACGCGAAAGGCGGCCGGGTATTCCTCCAACTGATCCACGGAGGCCGGCAGAGCCACGTCGAAATGACGGGCGGCGTCGATCCCGTTGCGCCTTCCGTCGTGCCGTTCGATGGTGTCGCTGTCACGAAGGATGGCTTCGTGCCCGCCTCGCCGCATCGCGCGCTCGGTATCGATGAAATTCCCGGCATCGTCGAAGACTTCCGCGCCGCCGCGCAGCGTGCGAAGGACGCCGGATTCGACGGCGTCGAACTGCATGCGGCAAACGGCTATCTCGTCGATCAGTTCGTCCAGGACGGCACCAACCAGCGCAGCGACTCCTATGGCGGCCCGATCCAGAATCGCGTGCGCTTTCTGCGCGAGACGCTCGAAGCGCTGATCTCCGTCTGGGGCGCGGAGCGCGTCGGCGTGCGCATCTCGCCTTCGGGAGAATGGGGCGGCATCTCCGACAGCGATCCCGAAGCCACGTTCAGCTACGTCGCGAGCGTGCTCGATTCGTACAAGATCGCGTATCTGCATGTAATCGAACCGCGCGTCAAGGGCGACGACACGCTGCACCCCGATCACGCGCCCGTCGCGACGAAGTATCTGCGCGAGCACTTCTCCGGGCCGATTATCGCTGCGGGCGGATTCGATCGCGAGAGCGCCATCGCGATCGTCGAATCGGGCGATGCCGATCTCGTTGCATTCGGCCGCCACTTTTCGTCGAACCCGGATCTGCCGTATCGCTTGAAGCACGATCTTCCGCTCACACCCTATGTGCGCGCGGCATTCTGGGGCGGCTCGGAAAAAGCGTATTCCGATTTCCTCACGTATGAAGAGTCGCAAGCGCTGGAAACGCGTACAGCCGTAGACGAAGCCGAAAACGCCTGAGCCGTCTCACGGCCCCGGGTGCGTTCGTGAATATCGATTCGCGCATCATGCGGCTTTCGGCCTGCCGTGCCCCGACATCGACTCGGGCGCGAATTCGGGCTCGAGGCACCCTTCGACAAAAGCCGTGAACTGGCGGGCCTTGCTGCTGGCGAGACGTCCTGTCGGATACACGGCGGACAAGGAAATGGGCGGCAGCATCCAGTCGTCCATGACCGAAACGACCGCGCCCGATTTGAGTTCCGGCCAGAAAGCCCATTCCGATGCAACGGCAAGCCCCATGTCCGCGAAGACGGCCGCGCGCAAGCCTTCTGTCGCGGAGATTCTCACGCGGCCTTGCAGCCGCACCGACGAGTCCCCCGCCTCGCTGCGAAAGGTCCATTCTTCGCCGCCGCCCAGATCGCGCGTGTAGACGACGGCGCGATGCGCGGGCAAATCAGCAGGCGCTTCGGGCATGCCGTGCCGTTCGAAATAGGCAGGTGTCGCGAGTACGCGCCTCCGCGCGATGCCGATGCGGCGCGCCGTCATGTTCGAATCCGCCAGCTCGCCCATGCGCAGCGCAAGGTCGATGCCCTCTTCGACGAGATCGATATTGCGGTCGTCGAGCACGAGTTCGAGATCGAGGTCCGGATGCTGGTCAAGGAACGCCGGCAAGCGCGGCACGATGTGCAGCCGCGCAAAGCATACAGCGGCCGACACGCGCATCTTGCCAGTCAGTCCCGCCGCGGTGCCTCGCGCAGCGAGCACGGCCTCGTCGGCTTCTTCGACGGCACGGCGCGCGCGCAGATAAAAGTTCTGGCCAGCTTCCGTCGGCGTGAGCGCACGCGTCGAGCGCAGCAGCAGCTTCACACCAAGCCATTCTTCGAGCTGCGCAACGGTTTTCGATACGGCCGGCTGGCCGATATCGAAGTGTCGAGCCGCCGCCGAAAACGAACCGGTATCGACAACGCGGATAAAAATTTCGATCGCCGCGAGACGGTCCATCGCGATTCTCCCTCACTCAGTTGGTGGCAATCAGTTCGTCCGCTCTCGACAGAAACAGCTTCAGCACAGGCGATGCATTCGAACGACTGTAGCCGATCGCGAGATCGACGGTTGGCGCTTCGCCTTCGAGCGGACGGCTCACGACCGACCACGGCAGCAGATTGTTCGCATATTCGGGCATCAGCGACAAGCCTCGTGTCGATGCAACGAGCGACATCGCCATCGCAAGGTTGTCGACGCCGTGCTCGGGCTTCGGATCGAGCCCATTGTCATCCAGATATCGGGCGACCACATCGTGCAGCACGCGTGCCTTGTTCGACGCCATCACAAACGTCTCGCCTTTCAGGTCAGACGGATGGATCGCGCTCTTAGCCGTCAGACGATGATCGCTCGGCATCAGCACGACGAGTTTCTCGCGATAGACGACGCGATAATCGAGATCCAGCCCCGGCTCCGTGCGCACGAAGGCCAGATCGAGCTTGCCTCGCGCCACGGCGTCCGCGAGATCGGGCGAGTAGCCGCTCGACACCGTGACGTCGATGTTCGGCAATTCGTCGCGCAACACCTGCATCGCGCGCGGCAGCCACGTCATTTCCTGCCCCGTCAGAAAGCCGAGTGCGAACACCTGTTTGGTGGGGCTCGAAGCGCGGCGCGCAGCTTCGATGGCGGCATCGACCTGCGCAAGCGCGAGTCTTGCATGGTCGAGAAACGCCTTCCCCGACGCGGTCAGCTCAACCCCGCGCGCGCTGCGGCTGAACAGCTCGGCCCGCACTTCGTCTTCGAGATCGCGGATCTGACGGCTCAGCGATGGTTGCGAGGTGAACAGCCGCTGCTCGGCGGCGACGGTGAGGCTGCCTGTTTCCGCGACTGCAACGAAGTAGCGCAGATGGCGTAGCTCCATGTTTTCTCCTGTTTCGCCCCGTTCTGCCGCGTCCGGGTGGCCATGCTTTCGAGGTATGCGAGCAAGCCTACAAAGTCTTTTTCCGCCGCGCAAGCGCGCCGGCACACCCCGATGAAATCGCCGAAGCGATCGTGTACGTGGCGTCGGCCAGCTTCATGACGGGCGAAGTGCTGCGTGTGAACGGCGGTCGGGCGGCATCGTAAGCCATGCTTCCCGGCCATGCCTCTCAGGCATGGCGCACAACTTATAAAGTCTTTTTCCTCTTTGTCCGACGCACCTACATTACCTGTCAGGACGGCATCACGCGAAGCGAATACGGGCCGAGTTGACGCAGCAAGCCCGACCCGGTGCATACGTTTCAGCTATGTCGCGTCGCATGACCATCAACCGGTTTTAAGAGGACAACTGCCATGACCCGCCACACTCACCAGACCGCGCCGACCCAGTTCGTCGAAGCCAACGGCATCCGCTTCGCGTATCGTCGCTTCGGCAATCCCGGCGGCGTGCCGCTCGTAATGAACATCCACTTCACGGGCACGATGGATCATTGGGATCCTGCCGTCACCGACGGTCTCGCGCAAAACCGCGAAGTGATCCTGTTCAACAACGCAGGCATTTCGAGCAGTTCCGGCACGGTCCCCGAGTCGATCGAAGAGATGGCCGCCAATGCCGGCGCGTTCATCGAAGCACTCGGATTGAAACAGGTCGACGTACTCGGATTTTCGATGGGCGGACTGATTGCGCAGGAACTCGCTATCACGAAGCCGCGACTCGTGCGCCGCGTGATTCTCGTCGGCACGGGTCCGCGCAGCGGCGAAGGCATGGCGACGCTCATGCCTGAAGCGCAGGAAATTTTTGGAGCGTCATACGCGCATCCCGACGACCTGTGGCTGCGCGTGCACTTTTCGCCTTCGGACGCGAGCCAGGCGGCGGGCCGTAGCTTTATCGAGCGATTCCGTCTGCGCAGCGACAATCGCGATCCCGAAGCGAACGACAAGGTCGCGCCCGCGCAACTCGCCGCACTCGCGAAGTGGGGCGCGCCGCGCGAGAACCCGTACGACTATCTGCGCGCACTCGAACAGCCGACGCTCGTTGTCAACGGCGACAACGACGTGATCATCTATTCGATCAATTCGTGGCACTTGCAGCAACACATCCCGAACGCGCAACTGATCCTCTATCCCGACGCCAATCACGGCTCGCTGTACCAATACCCGGAGCGCTTCGTCGCGCACGTCGATCGGTTCCTCTCGGAAGCGGACGCGCCCGAGGCGTAACGCACTCTCGCTCGACATCGAACGGAATTTCATCATGACCAATCTGACAGGCAAAACCGCGCTCGTGACGGGCGCATCTCGCGGCATCGGCCGCGCCACGGCCATTGCGCTCGCCAAAGCAGGCGCGCCCGTGCTGGTCCACTACAGCAACGCGGAGCAGGCCGCCGATTCTGTCGTTGCGGCAATTCGCGCAGCAGGCGGACAGGCCGACAAGATCGCCGCCGATCTGCGCAATGCGCACGGACCGCATGAACTGGCGAAGCGCGCGCGCTCACTGACAGGCGAACGACTCGACATTCTCGTCGCGAACGCGGGCATCTCGAAGGCCGCGCCGATCGAAGAAACCACCGTCGAGGATTTTGACGACCTGTTCGCCGTCAATGTGCGCGCGCCGTTTTTCCTCGTGCAGCAATTGCTGTCCGTACTGGGCGACGGTAGCAGTGTCGTCTTGCTGTCGTCTCTCGCGGCACGCGCGTCCGTGAACAATGTGTCGGCGTACGCGGCAACCAAAGGCGCGGTCGATACACTCGTGCGCCACTTCGCGTCCGCGCTCGGCGAGCGTGGCATTCGCGTCAACGCGATTGCGCCGGGTGTCGTCGAAACGGACATGTCGAACTTCGCGAAGACGGACGCGGGCCGCGATTTCACGCTCGGCATGCAGGCGCTCAAACGCGTCGCGCAGCCCGACGATATTGCCGGCGCCATCGTGTTCCTCGCCTCCGACGACGCGCGCTGGGTCACGGGCGACACGTTGCGCGTCGACGGCGGATCGAAGCTTTGATGCGCTCACGCGCGCGCGTCGCCTTCTGGCTAGTGCCGTGCGTGATCGTCCAGACGTTGTGGACAAGCGACGCGCGTCTGCTCGCATGCCTCGCAGGCATGCCCTCCAGCCTGGAAAGTCTTTTTCACAGCCGTAAGAGACGCCTAAAGTTAGCTCCGTCATGCTCGCCGAGCAGTGCGACACGAGCAACGTGTCGTGAACCTTACTGACAGGAGCCTCAAATGTCCCACCCCGTCGTCCTCATCACTGGCGCCCTCACGGGCATCGGCCGCGCAACTGCTTTCGCGTTCGCGCGTTCGGGTGCACGGCTCGTCGTATCGGGTCGCCGCGCAACGGAAGGCGCCGCGCTCGAAGCCGAACTGCGCGAAGCAGGCGCCGAAGCTCACTTCGTCCTGGCTGACGTGCGCCGCGACGAAGAAGTCCGCAACCTAGTGGATCAGACCGTCGCCCGCTACGGCCGTCTGGACGTAGCCGTCAACAACGCCGGCACGGAAGGCCGGCCAGGACCTGTCGTCGAGCAGACCGCCGACAGCTATGCCGACACGTTCGACACCAACGTGCTGGGAACGCTGCTGAGCCTCAAGCACGAACTGCGCGTGATGACTGCGCAGAAGGCCGGCAGCATTGTCAACATTTCGTCGACTTACGGTCATGAAGGCGCCGCATTCGCATCGGTCTATGCAGGCAGCAAGCACGCCGTCGAAGGCATTACGAAATCGGCCGCACTTGAAGTTGCTTCGACGGGTGTTCGTGTCAACGCCGTCGCACCCGGGCCGACCGATACGGGCATGCTGGACCGCTTCACCAGCACCGCGGAAAACAAGGCAGCGCTCGCAGCCACGGTGCCACTCGCGCGTATCGGCAAGCCTGACGATATTGCCGCAGCGGTGCTCTATCTTGCTGCCGACGGCGCTGCATTCGTTACCGGTCAGATCCTGACTGTCGACGGTGGCAAGACGGCAGGCTAAAGCGACCTCACATGCTCGCCTGCGCGCTCACTGCCTGGCGGGCAGCTCAAATCCTGCAGATCTGGTCGCGGCCGGACGGCACAGTGGTAACAAATTTAGTTGACGGGCGTGGCGTGGCGCGCCGACGCCGACGTGTTAGGCGCCTGGTTGCTGGCGTCATATCGATAGAACTTTAATTATTCGTTTGAACCGGCGAGTGTATTCGTCGCCACCTACTATGTCCCGCGATGCACCGCGCCTATAGTCAGTCCAAGCCCTGCAACCGATGTCAAGGGTTACGGGAGCCACTAATCATCAGCGACTGAACAGAGCTTAAGAACGGGCCTGGTCCAGTCAACACATTCGATCAAGGACTGACATGACGAAACTATCGGGAAAGATCGCTGTAATCACGGGCGGAAACAGCGGCATGGGCCTGGCAACGGCGCAACTTTTTGCTAGGGAAGGAGCGAAGGTCATCATCACGGGACGCCGCCAGAAGGAGCTGGATGAAGCGGTGGAAAGCATCGGTGCCAACGCGGAAGGCGTGCTGGGCGATGTCTCCAGGCTGTCGGATCTGGACAAACTTCACGACCACGTGAAAGCGAAATACGGCCGCGTGGATGTCATATTCGCGAACGCAGGTTTGGGTTCGCTCGCACCGATCGATCAGGTCACGGAAGCGCAATTCGATGAAACCTTCAACGTCAACGTGAAGGGTACTTACTTCACGGTGCAGAAGCTTCTTCCGCTGGTGCCGGACGGTGGATCGATCATTTTGAACGCATCGATTGCATCGTCCAAGGGTATGGAAGCGTTCAGCGTTTATTCGGCTACTAAAGCTGCGGTGCGTTCGTTGGCACGTACGTTGACGACGGATCTCAAGGCACGCAAGATTCGTGTGAATGCGATCAGCCCGGGTCCGATCGATACACCGATCTTCGGCAAGACTGGCCTGACCGAACAAGAAATTGAAGGCTTCAAGTCGGGCATTACTTCGCAGGTGCCACTAGGCCGCATTGGTCTCCCGGAAGAAATCGCCAAGCCGGCTTTGTTCCTCGCATCCGACGATAGCAGCTATATCTCGGGCATCGAACTAACCGTCGACGGTGGTATGGCGCAAGTCTAGGAGTACGCGGCAGGAGGGCGGTATCGGCTTGAGCCAGCGATGCCGCTATTTGCGTTGACGCTGAGATTGCCTTAGTCGACGGAAAACGAATAGCGTAATTAAAGTTGCAATGGACGTTGCGGCCGATACGGCTAACATTCAGATGACGGCTTTGGCGCAATGGCACATGCGCTCCAGGTAGTCCGATGTGTCCTCGCTCGGTTCAAGTGCCGGCCAACCTCAACGCTGGAACCTGGTCGGTGCTGCGGACGCGCTTACAAGGCAGCGGCGTTTCTAATCAGGACGTTCTGCGTCGCACGGTCGACGTCAACTCGGTGCCGACGGTTCGCACCTGGTGCGCGAAAGAGGCCGCCCATGATGACGTAGTAGCGAGGTCGTTCCAGCGTCTGACACTCCACACCGGCGCTCGACCCGCAGACGGACGCGATGGAGCGCGCTTATTCAGGCGTGGGCTCGGCCTCGAGCCCGGACCAACTGACGCTCGATACTCCTTTCTCCATGCTCAGGCGACTGGCAAGCAGTTCGAGCCTGGATTGGTCCTTCGGATGCAACTTCAGCGTTGCAGTGACCTCGATGCGCTGCGGCGTATCTTCGTAGTCGCGGCTGGTCAGGCTCTGGAACGACAGCGGCGCCGAGGACATTGCGTTCGAAAGCACCGCGCGGACATGGATTTCGTCCGCTTCGCGGCAGACCACCGTCAAGGTGTATTGGCGTACGAGGTCGGCCGCCGAGACCGGTGCCGTATTAATGGCCCGGCTGACTTCACGGAGGACCGTGTTGGTGAGCAGCACCACTCCCGTCCCGGCTGCCGCTGGCCCAAAATGCCCTGAGCCGCACAGTACTCCGACAGCCGCGGAGCACCAAAGCGTGGCGGCCGTGTTGATACCCTGTATCGAGCCCTTGTCGCGCATGATGACGCCGCCGCCAAGAAAGCCTACGCCCGAGACGACATAGGCGGCAATCTGCGTCACTCCGGTTGCTCCGTTTCCGGTCAGCACTCCCAGCGTAACGAACAGGCAGGAGCCACAGGCGACGAGCGTGATGGTCCGCAAACCGGCCGTGCGCTGACGCATCTGGCGCTCAAGGCCGATGACAACCCCGCAGGCGAAGGCGGCGAGCAGCCGCAAGAGGAAATCGAACGTCATGTTGGTAAAGTCAGGTTGTGCCTGCGTGGGTCACGTCTCGTGTGGGAACGAGCGAAGTATTGTGTGCGCGCGAGGCTTTTTGAAGTCAGCGACGAAATTGAAGAACCGTCCTTGTGCCGCCCTTACTAACCTGACAGGTAGCGCGCGACGCAATTTTTTGTACCGCAAAAGAATCATCTGGACGGCCGTGATGATAACCAGGGCGACGGCCACGACGAAATAGCCGCGAAGTACGTCCATCCAGACGCGACTGTACAGCGTGAGTGTCGGGGCTAGCAGTCCTGAAGTGGCGACTTGCATCAGGCATTCGATTCACGTGATCGCGGCGAGCGGTAGTTGCCGGTCCTGAGTGGCGTTTACGAAGCATGAAGTCGTTGGCGTTTCGTGCGCGACGGCTGCATGTTGACGATGCCGTTGGACCCACCATGCCGCGGAGGCAGTGCGACACCGGTTGAACAGAAAGTGAATAAATGGGCCCATCGTCTCAGTCAGTCGAGCCGCAAGCAACGCGAAGCGAAAACGGAATTGCTGCCCTTGCCGAAGCCGATACGCGACGCTTTGTCACTGGAATATCATCTTCAACTCGAGGCGCTGCACGCGGGTGTGGGCTCTTTGATGGCCCTTCAGGTTGTGATGAGGGCGGTCATTGCGACAGGAATCCTATGCGAGCTCGGGTACGGAGATATCCAGAACGCGTCGTACAAAGACCTGGAAAAAATCGCGAATAATTCGTTTTCCTCCGGTGCGCAAGGGCGTTTCTATTTCGATGGCGACGCATTCCGTCTCTTCGCCAAAGTGTTGACGACCCACGATTCGCAGCTGGAAGCCGCTCCCGTCAAGGTAATAGACGAAGTCGCGAAGCGCCTGGAGCGATATCGCGGAGCTGCCTGACGAGAAGACACACAAGATGCCCAAGGCTCAGGTTGAGCCGCGAAAGACCGATAGCATCCAGGATGACGCCACCGTAAATATGCAGGACTTTTGAATATTCAATCAAGCCTTCTATCGGCCCGTTATCGTTGTCGTCTACTCCATGTCTAAAAAGAAATAGTTCACCTCGCTTATCGTTTGCGCAAAGGGACGCTTTTCCGACAAAAAAGTCCTTGAGCGGCTTCCGCCCAAAGCCCCGCTGTTCGCGCGAGTTGTTGAGGAAGAACAGGAAGAGCGGAGTTTCAGGGAGCTGGATTCGTGCCGACATAAGTCATATCCACACACGTAACGGAACGAAGCATGAAATCGATGACTGTCAGCAGAAAACTCGGCTTGGCGTTCGGCCTTGTTGTACTCATATCACTGGTTGGCGGCGCGATATCGCTGATTAACTTTCTCAGCCTTAATCAGGCGAATGGCTGGAACGTCCACAGCTATCAGGTACTTCGGGCGAACGACGACATGCTGACCAACATGGTGAACATGGAGACCGGCGTGCGCGGCTTTGTCGCCTCCGGCGACGATCGGTTCCTCGAGCCGTATGCGGCTGGAAACAGGGACTTCGCGAAGTCTTTCGACCTCGTTCGCAGCCTGACGGCGGACAACGCCAGCCAGCAGGGGCGCCTCGAAACGCTGCGCGACATGCACCAGAAAGTGGCAGAAATCGACGAGAAGCTGATTGCCATGCGGCGCGATGTCAACGCCGGCAAGCAGCCTGCCGACGGGTTGATCGATTACTTCAAGGAGGGGAACGACAAGCAGTTCATGGACCGCTATCGCTCGGTGTCGGCAGAACTCGGCAACGCCGAGCAGTCGTTGCTTGATCAACGTTCGGGCGCAGTCGCCAGCATGACGGCATCGACCAAGCTGGCGCTCGGGCTCTCCGGCACGATCACGGTTCTTGTGTCCATCGTTCTTGGTGTCTTCATCACCCGCGGCATCATGCGCGCTTTGGGCGGGGAGCCGGCCGAGGCTGCGAGGGCGGCACAACGCGTTGCGGAAGGTGATCTGGAGGCGGCCATTGCGCTTGCGCCGAACGACCAGACCAGCCTGATGGCGTCACTCGAATCAATGCGCCAGCAACTGCGCGCTATCGTTTCCGATATTCATTCCACGGCGGAAGCCATTACGACCTCGGCGGGCGAGATCGCGCAAGGTAACCTGGACTTGTCGCAGCGCACGGAAGAGCAGGCGGCGTCACTGCAGGAAACCGCGGCGAGTATGGAGGAGTTGACCTCCACGGTCCGTCAGAACACCGAGAACGCGAAACAGGCAAACGCCCTCGCTGCGAATGCCCGCGAGGAGGCAACGCGCGGCGGCGAAGTAGTGAACCAGGTAGTCGAGTCCATGCGCGACATATCGAGCAGTTCGGGCAAGGTGGCCGACATCATTACCGTGATCGAAGGCATCGCGTTCCAGACCAACATTCTTGCGCTGAACGCAGCAGTGGAGGCCGCGCGTGCTGGAGAACAAGGCCGCGGCTTTGCAGTCGTAGCGGGTGAAGTCCGTACGCTGGCACAACGCAGCGCGAGCGCGGCGAAAGAGGTCAAGGACCTCATCACGAGTTCAGTTGAGAGTGTGGCCAAAGGCTCTGAGCAGGTTGGGAGAGCGGGCACGACCATGTCCGATATCGTTCAGTCGGTCAGGCGGGTGACGGACATCATGGGGGAAATCGCGTCGGCGTCGGACGAACAGGGAACGGGAATTGAACAGGTGAACGTTGCTGTTGGACAGATGGACGCGGTGACACAGCAGAACGCCGCGCTCGTCGAACAGGCATCAGCCGCTGCGCAAGCAATGGCTCATCAGGCGACGTCGCTTCGGCAAGCAGTGAGCGTGTTCAAGCTCGGGCACAAAGCTGCTTGAGCATAAGCGATCGGCGGCTGATCGCGCGGATGCCGATAGCGTGCATCAGCCGCGAACAGCTTCAAAAGATCGACTCCTTGTGCGCGCGCCGTTTTAAGTCTTGAGCGCGACGCGCAACATCGTTTCCGAATCCCGACTGGTTACGCTATACCAACGCGACCGCTTCGATCTCGATCTTCAGACCGAAGTGGAGCGCGGGGACCGGCACTACGGCGCGAGCGGGTCTCGCATCGCCGGCCCAACGCGCGTAGATCTCGTTGAAGCTCGCCCAGTGCGCGACATCGACGATATAGACACGAACCTGCGCCAGTTTCTTGATATCGCTGCCCGCACCAGCAAGCGCGGAAGCCAGATTTGCCAACACCTGCTCGGCCTGGGCTTCAAAAGAACGCTCCGTAAGCTTGGCGCCGTTCGCGTCGATAGGAAGTTGGCCGGACACAAAAACCAGGCCATTTGCGACCGATACGTGGCTGTAGTGACCACCCGGCGTTGCCAGTCCAGCGGGGTTCATCGTTTGAGGGAACTGCGCATTCTGCTGATGCTGATCCATGACGAACATTCCAGGTAGAAAGGACCGCTTCAACCACAGCCACGACGAGGTCAGGAAGCTATCCGGGTTTGTATTCGGGAGCGGGAGTGCCAATCCCGGTGCCATCAGTATGATGCATGGAGTCTACGGTTATCGGCAACCAGCGACGATTCGGGGTCGATTGGATCGTTCGATTCCGTCATGGCTTTTGAACTGGTCTTTCAGGCTGACGAGTCTGGAAGTATTGCTGCGCCAACGAAATCCAGTATTGAACACCTGCTGGAATGATGTCGTCGTTGAAGTCGTACTTCGGGTTGTGCAGACCCGGTGCAGTCTCACCGACATGGGCGTTGCCGATCAGCACATACGTGCCGGGTCGCTCTTCCAGCATGAAGCCGAAGTCTTCTGATGTCATGTTGGCCGGCACGTCGGCGTGCGTACGTTCATCGCCGAAAGTCTCGCGAATGACGGCTTCGCATAATTGGGTCTCGGCCCGCGTGTTGATGGTCGCCGGATAGTACTGGAAGAACGTGACTTCGACCTGAGCGCCGTGCGCGGCCGCCAGCCCTTCGCACATCAACTGGATGTCGCGCTGCAATTTCTGCTGCAGCTCCGATGAAAGCGTACGTATCGTTCCGCGCAACTCGGCGCTGTCCGGAATCACGTTGTCGGTGTCGCCGGCGTGAATCATGCACACGGAGATCACGGCGGGATCGACCGGGTCCTTGTGTCGCGCAGCGATGGTCTGACAGTGCAGCACCATCGAGCAAGCCAGCGGAATCGGATCGAGGCCGAGATGCGGTTGCGCCGCATGAGCGCCCTTGCCGGTGACTGTGATCCTGAAGCGCGAACCCGCCGCCATGATCGGGCCCACCCGCAAGCCGAAATGCCCACCCGGCAAACTCGGCCAATTGTGCATGCCGAACACTGCCTCGGTGGGATATTGCTCGAACAGGCCGTCGTCGATCATTTTTCGCGCGCCCGCGCCGCCTTCTTCTCCTGGCTGGAACACGAAATGAACGCTGCCAGGCAATTGCGGCATGCCTTTCAGAATGCGCGCGGCGCCGAGCAGCATCACCGTGTGGCCGTCGTGCCCGCACGCGTGCATGATTCCGTGAGTGCACGACGCGTGCGTGAAATCGTTGGCTTCCTGGATGGGCAACGCATCCATGTCTGCACGAAGCACGATGCCCCAATGCGGATTCACGCCCGGCAAGCTTGCCACGACGCCTGTTCCGCCCAGTCCGCGCGATACCGTATAACCGAGTTCCTCGAGCTCACGCGCGACGACGTCAGCGGTCCTGTGTTCTTCAAAGCGCAACTCGGGATGCGCGTGAAGGTCGCGTCGCAACTTTGCCCAATGCGGATGATGCGCGCTTAGCGATGTTTCGGGAATATCGGTGGTTTCCATTCTCGGCACCTTTCTATAGCGGGCAGCTTCAAGTCGGCGACATCACGGCGTGACGTCTCGCGATCTTTAGTTGTAGTACCCGAGGATCGACTTCACCTCCATGTACTCTTCCATTCCTTCGATCCCGTACTCGCGACCGTTTCCGGATTGCTTGTACCCGCCGAACGGAGCCTGCGGGTCCCACGCCGGATAGTTCAGATGCACCTGGCCTGACTCGATGCGCGCGGCGACCTGACGCATCAGCGTTTTGTCCGTGCCCTGCACATGTGCGCCGAGTCCGTACACGGTGTCGTTCGCGATGGCGATCGCTTCTTCCACCGTGTCATACGCGAGGATCGCGAGGACCGGCCCGAAGATCTCCTGCTGCGCAATCGGCATGTCCGTGCGTACATCCGAGAAGATTGTCGGGCGCGCATAGAAGCCTTGGCTCAAGCCGACGGGTCTGCCTGCACCGCCCACGATCAGCTTCGTGCCGTCGTCCACGCCCGCTTCGATCATCTGCTGCACCCGGTTGAACTGTGCGCGATTCGCGAGTGGACCATGAGTCGTCGTCTCGACGAACGGATCGCCGACGATCATCTGTTTCGTCGCCGCCACGGCGAGTTCATCCACCTGGGCCATGACGCTGCGTGGGACGATCAGGCGCGTCGGCGCGCTGCATGACTGCCCCATGTTGCGAAACGCAGCCGCTACGCCGAGCGTGACCGCACGCGGCAGATCGGCGTCAGGCAGCACGATGTTTGGCGACTTGCCGCCCAGTTCCTGCGCAACGCGCTTGACCGTCGGCGCGGCCGCCTGGGCGACCAGCACGCCGGCTCGCGTCGAACCGGTGATCGACACCATATCGACTTGCGGATGGGCCGACAGCGCCGTCCCCACTTCTGGCCCCGTGCCGCTCACGAGGTTGAACACGCCCGCTGGAATGCCCGCTTCGGCAACGACCTCGGCAAACAGCAGGGCGCTCAGCGGCGACAACTCGCTGGGCTTGAGGATAACGGTGCAGCCGGCAGCCAGTGCCGGCCCGACTTTCGCGGTGATCTGATAGATCGGCCAGTTCCACGGCGTGATGAGCGCGCACACACCGATCGGCTCGCGCGCGATGGCGGTGGTGCCACGCTGGGCGACGAACGGATAAGTTGCGAGGTTGTCGCGTGCGACGCGGATGTGTTCGGCTGCGAGCGGCACATGGGCACTGCGCGCGTAGTTGATCGGCGCGCCCATTTCCATCGACAGGGCAAGCGCAAACAGTTCGGCTCGTTCGAGGAAGAGGGCATGAACGCGGTCGAGCAGCGCGGCGCGCTCTTTGGGCGAAGTCGCGGACCAGCTCGCGAACGCTTTGCGCGCGGCTTGCACCGCGCGGTCCACGTCGCCGGCGGTCCCTAACGGGATGTCGCAAAGCGTCTCTTCAGTGGAAGGGCAGACCACGGCGGTGCGTTCCGTGCCGATAGGCGCGACCCATTCGCCGTCGATAAAGAAGCGGTCCAGATGGCCGGCCTGCATCAGATGAAGCACAGGGGATTTCATTGCTACTTGTCCTTGCGTCGATACCGTGCGCTCGTAGCAGGCGAAAGCGCACGGATAGAAGTCGAAACGAAACCGTTGTCAGAAGTCGGCGACCTTGCCCCACGCCGATTTGTCGAAGCGTTCGGGACGGTAAGGCTCGGGGTCGACGATCGGCGTCGCGCCTGTGACCATATCTGCCACGAGATGACCGCATCCAGGCCCGATTCCGAAGCCGTGGCCACTGAGGCCAGCGGCCAGCACGAAGCCGGGCAGCGACTGAGTTTCGCCGATGGCGGGGATGCCGTCAGGTGTCATGTCGATATAGCCGGCCCAGGAGGCCGTCACGCGTGCTTCGCCAATCACTGGACACAGATCGATGGCACGCCTGCGAATTTCCGTGAGTGTGGCTTCATCGGCGCTGGGGTCCAGCACGCGCATTTTTTCCATCGGCGTCGGCTGATCGAGCCGCCAGCGGTTCAGGCCTTCATGGCCCGAGCGCACGCCTTCCAGACCGCCGGGACTGAGGCTCTGCCAGCGACGCGCGAACATCGGCAGAAAGTCCTTCGCATAGCGAAGTTTTTGCAACGTGGGATCGAACTTTGCCAATCCGCTGATGGCGAGCGAATAGGTTTCGTCGCCGCGACGCGTGATCGTGATGCTTTTCGTGTGCAGCGCATCCGGCAACGTGCCGCGCGGCAGCGAGACCGACGCGACCGACGAGCGAATGGTCGCCTGGGGCAAGCGAATGCCGAGTTGCCGGCAAAACGTCGAGGCCCATGCGCCGCCCGACAGCACCGCGATCTTCGTGCGGATCACGCCGTGCTCGGTCACGACACCGCTGACCCTGCCGCCCTCTGTTTCGATGCCCCGTGCCGCGCAATTCTGATGGACGGTGCCGCCCAGCTTGATGATGCTGCGTGCCACGGCCGGAGCGGCGTTGGCCGGGTCGGCCGTGCCGTCGGTCGGCGCGAACACGCCGCCTTTCCAGCTGCGTCCGGTTGCGGCCGCCCGCTCGTTGGCCTGTTTGCTGCCGAGCACTTCGGTTCTGACGCCGGCCGTGCGGGCGAATTCGCACCAGCGCGTCCATCCGCCGAGTTCGTCGTCGTCGTTGCTGAGATACAGCAGACCGCCGCGGCGAAAGCCGGCGGATTCCCCGGATTCGTCTTCGAACTGCTGCCACAGTCGCAGACTTTCGGTCGCAATCGGCAATTCTCGCGCATCGCGGTTCTGCTGGCGGCACCAGCCCCAGTTCCGGCTGGATTGCTCGCCGCCTACGATGCCTTTTTCGATCAGCGCGACTTTGACGCCACGCTTCGCGAGAAACCATGCAGTGAATACGCCGACAATGCCCGCGCCTATCACCACGACGTCGGCGCTATCGGGCAGCGCCGGGCTGCTATCAATGCGGGTCAACGGTACGCGCATCTATGAAAGTTCCTTCGTGAGTCGCGTGTCGGGTAAATGTCTGTCGGCGACTTTGCCAGTTGCAACGCACAGAACCGGTACGACCGGTAGACCGGATCGGGTGCGCCTTGATGCGCGGCGGTGCCGAGATGCTTGCTGTCGGCTCGAAGAGCCCACGGATCCAGCAAGATTTCAAGCGCGCTATACGGGCAGGGCCGGTAGAGTCTTTATGGTACGTGGGCAATGTCACTCTGCGACGCTCGAAAAATATTTCAAAAGAGTATGAACACTGCGTTTGGCGTGCCTTGCGCAGCATTTTATGTGGCGCACTCATCGACTTGACTCGCTGGAGCGGCGAGTCGCGATCCGTAGAAACGCGGCCAGGCTTCGATCGCGTCGCCTGGCGTGACGGCCTGATAGGTGTGATAGGTGTGATGCCGCGTCCCGGTCGCACACGCAGATTTGTAGAATGCTCAGCCGTGCTTGAACTGGATGCAAGGCGCAGCAACGCAATCGCTGGCCTACGGTGGGGCGCAATTGATAATTGCCAGCAGTTGGGTGCGCAACAGGGCCGTAAGCTGTTCATCCACCGCAGTGGGTGTCTGGCTCAATACCGCCTGCAATTCGCCGACTTCAGTTCGCAGGCGGCATTGTTCACGTTAGCTTGTCGATCACGAGCAATGTCGAAGTGGCCGACGCATATAACTTTCCGGTGCTGTCCTTTAGCGTGGCCTCGGCGAACGCCGCGCGGCGGCCAATGCTGATCACCCGGCCTTCCGCCCGAAGCGTGCCGGTCTCATGCGTTATCGCTTTATGGTACGAAACCTTGAGTTCCAGCGTTGTATAGGCTTGCGTTGGCGATAGACGGGAATGGGCGGCGCAGCCGCATGCGGAGTCGAGCAGTGTGGCTGCATATCCGCCATGGACCGTACCGATAGGGTTATAAGCTCGGAGTGACGGTACGCTTTCGAAAGCTGCGAAGCCTTCGGACGCTTCGACCAGCGTGAAGTCCAAGGTATCACCGATCGGTGGCCGTCCCCCTGATTGCATTAATTTGTGTAGCTGCTCCAAGCCGGAGAGATTGGGTGGCAGCTGTTCGACAAGGTTCATTTGCAAGACTCCAGGTGGAAGCGTCGTTTAAGCGCTGTCTTCGCGCGCATCAATATTTTGTCGGAGCGCGTTTGATCCGGCTCCCCTCTGGCAAGCATTAGCGCGCCAACCATCTCGCACAACAGCGACTCCGCGTTCGGGTTCGCCTCTGCGTCTCCAAGCTCCGACAAAAGTCCTGCAAGCCGCTTTCGCAGCCGTGTCGTTCCCTCTGCAAAGGCCGCGCGTGCTTCAGGGGAGACCCTCGTCATTTCAGAAACTAACGCAGCTACCGGACAACCAACCTGAATTGCGTCCCGGTGCGCGCGCGACAGATAAAAGCGGATGTAATGCCAAAGGCCTTGCGCAGGCGATCGACCGGATACTTGATGGAGAAAGTGGGCTTCACTCTCTTCAAACATCGTGGCAATGGCAGCAGTCACAAGCTCGTCTTTCGAACGAAAGTGAGCATAAAAACCCCCATGGGTCAGTCCGGCGCCCTCCATAACCCGCGCAACAGCAATCTGCTGTGGCCCGTGTGCCCGAATTGCATCCGCGGCTACCTTCAGTAGCTTTTGACGCGTTTCGTCTTTGTGTGTAGCGCCATATCGCATTGACCGGTCCCGACCATAGTATGATCACCATCATATAAAGAAACGTGTTCAATCACAACGCTTCTCGCCGCGACAGTTTTCGCGAGAGCTGGCACCGCCGTCAGGCGGCGAGTCGTCCGTTCGCTCTGCGACTCGCGCCAGGCAGGTTTAGTTTTGCTGGCCGACTTTGACGGCTGACGTTAACAGACGCGAAGACGAATGCGAAGACACATGCGAAGACGAATGCGAAGACGAATGCGACTGACAATGCGGGCATCCACACTGCGAAAACGGGTCTGTCCGCGCTCATAACGTAAAGAACGCCGCATCCTCTCGTAGCCTCGGGGCGATTCGTTTCTCCGCCCACTCCAACCACGCCCGGGTCCTGGCGTCCATGAAGTGCCTGGAAGGCAAGAGTGCAAATATTCCAATGTCCGGTGACCGCCACGCCGGTAGCACCCGGCGGAGCCGGCCATCGCGGATTGCGTCTATGACCGAGAAAAGCGGAAGCAGCGTTATTCCGGCACTCCTCACAGCAACATCGAGCAGCAGCTCTGGCGTGTCCGCCACCAGCGGCCCTTGAGGGGAAAATTCCTGCACCGGGCCTTGCCCGTCTGTCAGTCGCCATTCCGGAGTGATGGAAGGATTAATCAGACGCAGGCATGAGTGCTCGCTCAATGCGGCGGGAGTCTTGGGCTCGCCGGAGCGTTGCAGATATTCTGGCGACGCGCACACCACCGCGAATGTCGTTCCCAGCCGACGCGCCACCAATCCCGAGTCAGTCAGCGACTCCGCCAGATAAAAGCTCACGTCTACACCGCGAGCGAGCAGATCGGGAAAGTACTGCGAAGTACTGTAGTTGACGATGACTTCGGGATAACTCGCACAGAAATCGGCGAGCTCAGGCGCGACATAGTGGTGGCCGAAACTGGTCATGCATTGCACGCGCAGCCGGCCAGACGGACTGGATGCCGTCCCGGAGGCCTTCGCTTCGGCTTCGTCCATAAGCGCAACGATCTCGCGACAACGCTCGGCGTATTCGGCGCCTGCATCGGTGAGTATCCGATGGCGGGTCGAGCGCTGAAGCAGCTTGACGTCAAGCCGCTTCTCCAGGTCCGACACGAGCCGCGAAACTTGCGCCGTAGTGAGATCCATCTGCTCGGCCGCGGCAGTGAAACTGCCGCTATCGACCACACGCAGGAACGCGCGAATCGCATGGAAGAGGCCTGTCTGAAGAAGGTCTTTGCGCATTCCGTAAATATACTTTGTTAGGTGCTCTATTGTTACTGAAGTTGTAGCGTCTCACAATCGGGCCACTAAATGGCAACCGCGGAGAACCTCCCATGAAACCCGATGTGCGTGCTCCGGTGAGCAGTAGTGGCCGGCTGGCAGGCTTACTGATTCTGGTCGTGCCTCCGCTGTTGTGGGCCGGAAACTTCGTGGTCGGCAGGCTCGCACGTAACGACGTGCCACCTATGACGCTGGCCTTTGGCAGGCATCTCATCGCGCTGGTGTGTCTCCTGCCGTTTGGGTGGGCCGCGATGAAGCGCGACATGAGTCGGTATTGGGCGCTTCGATGGCGACTCGTGCGCGTATCCCTCGCAGGTATGGTCGCCTTCAATCTTCTCGTGTATGTAGGGCTGCATTCGACGACGGCGTCGAATGCGCAGTTGATGAACTCTGCAATTCCCGTACTGATCATCTTGATCGGTGCTGCATTTTTCGGGCAACGGCTGACCGCCGTCCAGAGCTTCGGACTCGTTCTATCCTGCGTCGGCGTTTTGACCATCATCTCGCACGGCGACACTGCGCGACTGTTAGCGCTTCAATTTTCCCGTGGCGACCTGTTTGTCTTCGGCGCGATGGTGGCGTTTGCTCTCTTCTCGGTCTGGCTGCGTTCTTTTCCGGCGGACATGGACCGTCTCGGGCTACTTGGCGCGCAACTCGTCATCGCGGTAGTGGTGCTCTTTCCGCTGTTCATGTGGGAGTACATCGCGGGGGAACGTGCAACCTGGAACAGCGCGTCTCTTGGAGAAATCATGTACGTAGGGCTCGCGCCATCCCTGATCGCCAACCTCCTGTATATGTTTGGCATTGCGCGCGTAGGTCCAGCTCGGGCGGGGCTCTTCATTCACCTGATTCCGCTCTACGGCGCGTCGATGTCAATCGTGTTTCTGGGCGAGACGCTGCACGTTTATCACGCGATCGGCATGGCGGCGATCGTCGTTGGTCTGGCCTGCTCACGTAGCAAAGACAGACCGGTATCCCGGTCTGCCGATGAGAACGAGGGCGATCGCTATAGCAAGCGTCGTCGGGTACAAACGGTTGGATGAGTCTCCTACGCTTTGACCACTTTATCGATCGCCCTCACGGGAATTAGCCGCCGTCAGTACGCCTTGGCAGTTTAATGAACCGTCTTAAAGCGTAGGCCGATCCAGTCCACATCAACTTCACAATGTCATATCAGCGAGTCCGAACATGAGTTTGCAATCCGTCCGTACATTTCTTTCACAGCATGCTCCCGACCTCGAAATTCTGGAAAAGCAGACGAGTACCGCCACTGTCGCGGAAGCCGCCAATGCCCACGGCGTGTCCCCGGGGCAGATCGCGAAGACGCTGTCTTTGTGGCTGAAGGACGAGGTCATCCTGCTGGTGCTTGGAGGTGACGCGAAGATTGACAACCGCAAGTTCAAGGACCAGTTCAAAGGCAAGGCCAGGATGCTCAATGCCGAGGAGGTGGTTGAATGGACCAGTCACCCGGTGGGCGGGGTGTGTCCGTTCGGGCTGCCGCGCGAAATGAAAGTCTTTGCGGATGTGACGTTGAAGAAGTTCGATGTCGTGTTGCCTGCAGCGGGCGCAACGAACGCGGCACTCCGCATCGCGCCCCAACGCCTTATCGAACTGGTTAGGGCAGAGTGGGTCGATGTCGCTCAGGCTCAAGCCCTGGCCGTATGACGGACTGTTTTCTTCCCGTCCGTCAGCGAGGCGAAATCGACATGACTTCCGCTCGTCGGACGGCGCGGTCGCGACTGAATTTATCGCCTCCGCGGCGTCATGCAATCGTTCGTCCCCACTGTAGTCTCTGCCGCCGCCTCGAGTCAGGCGCCTCTGCAAAAAGTTCAGCGAGAAATGTCCTCCAGCGACTTTCCAAGCGTCCGAGGCCCCATCAGTCCGATTGCGAGGATGACCAGCATCATCGCGCCGGCGATGAAAACGAACACGCCAGTGACGCCGAAGTCCTTCAGCATGAACGCAATGATGAACGAGCTGAACACCGCGGATGCACGACTCCATGAATAAACGAAGCCTACCGCCCGTGCGCGAATCGTCGTGGGGTACAGCTCCTGCTGATAGGCATGGTAGGTGAACGATATGATGTTGCCCGCAAGCGTTAGACAAACGCCCAGCATCACGATCGCCACGGCCGACGTTGCTTGGCTAAAGAGAAGTCCGGCCACGATGTTGAGCGCCGCCATGCAAACAATGACGTGCTTTCGCTCGAAGCGGTCAGCAATGAGATAGCCGAGCAAAGGTCCAAGAGGCGCCGCCAATCCGATGACTGTCGTGTAGAGCAGGCTCGACGTCACGGTGATTCCCTGCTTCACGAGCAGCGTGGGTACCCAGTTAGCAAAACCGTAAAAGCCGACCGTCTGGAATATGTGAAAGACAATGAGCATGACGGTCCGCTTGCGGTACGGCGGTTTCCACATATCAGAAAAGCCGCCTTTGATTGCGATCGGCTCGGATGGTCCTGGCGGAGGAAGAGGCCTTCCGTATTGGCTTTCAACTTGCGCTTCGAGTCGGGAGAGCACGGCGTCGGCCTCTGCGAATCGCTGCTTGCTGGCGAGCCAACGCGGGCTTTCCGGCAGGTTTCGACGGAAATACCATACGAACGCCGCACTGATGCCGCCAATCAATACGACCCACCGCCAACCGTCCAATCCCAGATAGGATTTCGGTACGAGCAGGTAAGACAGGAAGGCTACGACTGGGACCGCGGAAAAGCCGATTGCCTGGCAGACTGCAAACGCACGCCCGCGCATATGCTTCGGTGCGAGCTCGGACATGTAAGTGCCAATGGTGATGAGTTCGACGCCGATACCAAGACCGGAAACGAAGCGCCAGAAGTTCAGTCCTGTCGCTGTATCCTGGAAGGCCATTACCGTATTGGCCGCTACGTACCAGAGCAATGAATACGTGAAGATTGCACGCCGGCCAAAACGGTCAGCGAGGAATCCGCAGGCGATGGTTCCGACGAACAGACCGCTAAAGAGAGATGCGATAAAGCTGGCGACACCCGACGTTCCGAAAAGCCCGTGCGTCGTCGCAGTGAGAATTCCTGCCTTCACGAGACCAGGTGCGATGTACCCGGTGAAGAGCAAATCGTACAGTTCGAAGAAGAAGCCGAGGCTAAGCAACACGATCAGTTTCCAGACGCTCCGCGTGGCGGGAAGTCGGTCAAGACGTGCAGATATTGCGGCTTTATCGACGAGCGAATCCTCACCGGGCACGCTGGCTTCTTTGGCGCCTAAGGGTGAAGTGCCTTCCAAAGTGGTCATGGTTGTCTCCGTCTAGTATTTGCTTTTGATGCTGCCGGGCAAAAGTCAGCTAACCACAGCTATTAACAGCAATCTTCACTGGCGTTGCTCCTTGAGTTCGGCGAAGGAGACGATCCTGCCGGCCAGCGCGCTTGCCACGACAGTTGGTGGGCTGGCGAGCCAGACCTTTCCTGGCCCAGAACGACCCGAGAAATTCCGGTTGATTGCGCTGATGGTGACCTGCGACGCATCAGTGGATGCACCAGGACCACAGTTGGCGCATGCGCCGCATGAGGGCTGAAGCAAAACTGCGCCAACGCGCTCGAAAGCATCGAGATATCCGCGCTCGATGCAGTAGTCCCGCACGTCTGACGTGCCGAACTGTAGAAACAACTTCACGTGTTCAGGGACCCGGATTCCCCGGTCGGCAGCCCAGGCGAGAACCTCATGATAATGGTCGAAATCTTCGCGCTTGCCGGCAGTACATGAGCCGCCGTACGCAATATCAATCTGCGGCCTGTTGCTCAACTGATTCAGCGCGATGCCGTTTCCAGGGTCTCCGGGTGCCGCAAGCATAGGGGAGAGCCGAGTGCAGTCGATCTCAATGGTGGCTGCGTAAGGAGCGCCGTCGTCACTTCGCATCCAGGGCTCGATTTCGAAGTCCACACCGCGACGTTCCTTCAGAAACCGGACCGTCTCTTGATCGGGAGCGACGATCCCTGTGAAACCGCCAAGCTCTGCGGTCATGTTGGTGAGCGTGGTGCGCTCGTCGGTGGTTAGCTGCGACATGGCCGAGCCAGCAAACTCGAACACCTTGCCGACGCCCGCGCCGGCACGGATGCGGGGGTCCGCAAGAAGATGGAGCGTTAAGTCTTTAGCTGTCACTCCTGACGGAATCGGTCCGCGGAAATCGACTCGCAGCGACTCGGGAACGGTCATCCGTACCGCGCCGGTGATGAACGCATTGGACATGTCCGTCGTGCCAACCCCAAATGCAACGCAGCCAAGCGCTCCGCTGTGCGGTGTGTGCGAATCGGTGCCTACCACCAGTTGGCCTGGCAGCGCGTACCTCTCCGCCATCATTGCGTGCGAAATGCCTTCCGAACCTTCGCTAATGCCACTGCCGTTTTCGCTGAGGTAGCCATGATTGCGTAGACCATAATCGCGGGCGAAAGCACGGTGCGCTTCAGACAGCGCGCACACATCCGGAAGTAGCCCGTTGCGGATGTGCAGTTCGCTTTTATGCGAGTAGGACAGGTGGTCCTCGAACATCAAGATCGTCTCAGGCGAATGCAGTTTCAGTGGGCGACCGAACGTAGCATGCAGCATGTGACTCGCCATGCCGGTGTAGTACTCGTGAATGAAACGCCAGTCCGCGCGGACAAAAGCTCCTTCCCCAGGGTTCTGTGAGTCCCGCGTGGCCTCCGTTTCCAACGCGTGCCTCTCGATGATTTTTTGAGCGAGCGTGCGTGGGCGGCTGTCGCTGGCCTGTGTGGTCGTCCCGATGTGCTGCATGTGCGCAGCGCCGTACCGCAGAAGGCCCCCGCTGCAGAGAATCGCTGACGCAAGCGCGTCGCGAGATGCGACCAGTTCGTCGATGTCGATTTCTTCACCACGCTCCATACGTTCGAGCAGTCCAAAGTCTGTCGACGTGAAGAGTCCTACGTTGTCGGCATTTTGCCGGTAAATGCGCTCGAAGCTTCTGGCGATAACAAGCCGGATACCAGCACGATATTCCGCTACCGGGCTGTGCTCGCGAGACGACCCCTTGCCGTACCGGTTGCCGGCAACCGTCACACAAAAGCCTCCGGCGCGAACAGCGTCCAGACCAATGGGTGTGCGTTCACCTGCTGTGAATCCAACATACGGAACACGCGCAAGCCGCTCGTCGAAGCGGGTGAGCACGCTCATTGGTGTGATTTCATCGGTCGACACGTCGTCTCTCAGCGTGCCGGCCGTGGTCTCGGTCAGATCTTCGCCGCTCAATTGTCGGTCGATGATGTCCGGGTCTGCGGAAAGAAAGAGCACCCGGCCATCGAGCTTCAAAATCGGCATGTCTAGTCTCCTTGCGGGAAATCTAGACTGTCTTCGGCACCGGGACGAAGTGCTGGAATCGCAGGGGGGGCATTACCAATCGCGACGTCCGCATTAACCCTGGTGGCTATGTGAACTTAGATGGAATATCAAGGCCGCAACGGCTTGGCGGCGCGCTGACCTTTTGAAGGCATGCACCCGCAGCGTCCTGCTCGCCGCCCACGGCGCGTCGAGCGGGTGACGAATGAAGTTTCCCGACCCGGCGAACGCCGAAGCCGCGCTCGTCGGCACGATGCCAATGCCTAAGCCAGCCTCTATCATCCGGCACTGGGCGTCAAAGCTATTGACCGTGACCGATATTCTGAGTGCCTTTCCCATGGCTGCCGCGCGCTCGCGCAATTCCTGGTCGAGCGTTCCTCCGGCCTGCAGTGCAACGAGTGAGAAGTCCAACACGTCACTAAAGGTCGGGGCGGTCACCGATGCGAGTTCGTGCTGCCGTGGAACGACAACCAGCAAGGGGTCGTCTGCAAAGTGCCAGGAGTCGAGGCTGTCCGGCGCGACAACTGCCGACGAGATTCCCACATCTGCGCGGCCGTCCACACATGCGCGCAGTACGTCGCTGCTGATCTGCTCGATGAGCGCAATCTCGACCAGCGGATACTCCGCCTTGAAAGTCGTCAGTAGTTCAGGGAGAAACCCGACGATGGCGGACGCATTTGCATACAGCCGGACGGTTCCCGAAACCTGACCTGCCAGCGAATGTACCTCGCCCGCCAATGACTGCAACTGGTCGTTCAGTGCGCGGGCCCGCGAAAAAACATGGGCACCGGCCCCCGTCAGTTCGACACCGGACGGTGAACGCGTCAGTAAAAGCGCGCCAAGCGAGGTCTCAAGATCAGCAATCCGCCGGCTGATAGCCGACGACGATATGTGACCTCGTGCGGCCGCTCGGGCTATCGAACCTTCCTCGACCACCGCAACAAAAAGTTCAAGACTGTATGGGTCAATGCGCACGGATATTGTTCTTAGCAGAATGGCGACTACCAGGCATTGAGCGCCATGAGACGTGCCGAAGGCCGCTTCGCAATTGCAGGTAAAGGCTGGTCGCGCCGAATCGTCGAACTTGCGATTATCCGCCCATCTTGCCGCCGCGCACCGACAAAGCCAACAAAGCCAAGAAAGCCAAGAAAGCAGGTCATGCGGATCGCAAAGTCAAAGCCGGCTCGCATATCATGACCACATCAAACTGGAGGCACCATGTGCTACTCGGCTCAAGTCGTGGCGGACTATCGAAAATTCGTGCGTACCTTTGGCGCAATCATCGACATCCACGAGTTTGCGCGTTTGTTTTTTGAACGAACGGAGGGCATCGGCAAAGCGAAGATACCCAAAGCCATGGAAGACGCCTTTGCCGATCCGCAGGACGAAGCAACGCGTGAGATCAATGCTCTTATAGCGCGCTTCACGTCGGCGCAAGTGACGAAGTTGGAACAGGATCTTTTCAAACAGCGCGCACGGCTTGCAGATGCCGAACGCGCGCTGCAGACGAAGGTCACCAAAGCCGCAACGGAAAGTCAGCGCATTGCCACCGACAAAATTGCATGGGTCAAGGGAAAACTTGAAGACCTGCAGCGAACCGCATTACAGCCGCGGGACTCGCGCATCTTTCCTGGTAACTACGCGCCGGTCATGGTGATGGAAGGTGGGCAACGGGTCGTCAAGCCTATGCGGTATCAATGCCGCATTGCTGGAAAACCTGCATCCTACGATACGAAGTATCCCGGAACATACAATGCGCGCCGGGATAGCCTTGAAGGTTTCTGGGCTCCGTGCTTTGGGTACACGCATGCCGTGCTGCTTGTCGAAGTTTTCTATGAGAACGTCAGCCGGGCGAAGTACGAAGGCACGTTACTGGAAACTCACGAGCGTGATGAGAACGTCGTGCTGGAGTTTCGTCCGGGCAACGGGGAATTGATGCATGTTGCCTGCTTGTGGTCGCGGTGGTCCGCACCGGGCGAGCCAGACCTGCTGTCATTTGCGGCGATAACAGACGAGCCGCCACCGGAAGTCGCGGCGACCGGTCACGACCGCTGCATCATTCCTATCAAGCCGGAAAACGTAGATGCATGGCTCAACCCAAACCCGAACAATCTGGAGGCAATGTACGCAATTCTCGATGACAGGGACCGGCCGTACTATGAACATAGGTTGGCGGCATAGCGGTGACGCGCCCAATTGTTCCAGCTCGGGGTCGCCATCAACCAGCCCGGACCGATGTGGCGTCATTTGCGCCAGATGGCTCGAACAACCGGAAGGAGACTTGCATGATACGAAAAATGCTCAATGCGTCGCAGCTTCAGCAGGAGGTCAACCGGCGACTCCATCGGCTGCCGGAAATCGTCGAAGACGGCGTCAAGATTCGCGTGCCGCGACCGCAGTTGCAGGAGGCCGACAAGACAGGCTGCAACTGGACGATGAGCAATTTCGGCAACGCGATCGGCTTTGAGCGCGACATCGAGAGCGTGCTAAAAGCCGTGCGCGCCGAATACAACCTCAGTACTGAAGTGAAAGACACGGGCAACCCGTTCGGAGACTAAGCGCGAAACGCTTAAAGCGCCATCGTCGTGCACACCGCCTGGAAGCCGCTGCCGACAAGGCGCTGGCGCTCGGGTCTCTTCAGTCTACAAGGCTCGAACGAGGAAGCCGCGCGCCTTGCGTCGGCCAGTTTGCCGAGTGATAACGGGTCAGTTCTTCAGATCGTCGGGCACCTTGCCACCGTTTTCAGCGAGCTTCGTCATCACCTGCTTGTGCAGCCAGATGTTCATCGAAGCTGAATCCTCCGTATTGCCCGTGTAGTGCAGCTCGGATGCGAGTTCCTTGCGGGCCGCGAGACTGCTGTCGAGTCCAAGCAGCTTCAGCAGATCGACAATGGACGTACGCCAGTTCAATGTTTCGCCGCTGCTTTCCTGCATTTTTATTAGAACCGCTTCGACGTCGACCGTCGGCATAGGGGTAACGGGAGGCTGTGAATTACCGGCGGCGGCAGTGGAAGGTGTTGCTGGCGTTCCAGCCGGCGCAGTTGCGCTGCCCGGTGCCGCCGTCGCCGCGGCTGCCGGTCCGGCGGTGCCGCCGGAGCCCGTGTTCGCCGGATGATCATGCGGGAAGATCTTGTTGAGGATCGTCGAAAAAATGCTCATTTATCGCTCCTGGTTCGCGCCGGTCACTGCGGCCGGCGTATGGGGCGCGCAACGCTCGTGCCTGTGCGGACTTACGAACGTTACGAGCAAGCCTGTGTCATGTCACTCGTCATACTTCTGATTTGCATTGGTGCGGCGATTTACATCGCTATCCTAATTAATAACGTCGGTTCGAACGGGACTTTATTGGAAGCACTCGGCGAGGCACGCGGTTTGCTGAATCTTGTCCACTTAACGGAGACAGGGAGGGTTCAAATGGCCGAGTCTACTCAAGCCACCAGTTCGGGTTCCGCCGATGCATCGCGCGACGACAGCCTCGCGTCAAGGCCGAACGGCAGCGACGAACTGCGTGCCCGCAGCGCACAGAAACTTTCCGAATTGAAGGACAGACTTGCCGACGCGCAGGACGTTGTCAAAACGAAATACCGCGTCGTGTCTGAATCTACCGACGACTTCGTCCACGACAGTCCGTGGAAAGCGGTAACGATGGCGTTGATCGGCGGCCTGATCATCGGAATGTTGGCGGCTCGATAACGCGCGTTACGAAATGCGCCCCATGTCACCGCAGTACAACGCGGTGACATGGGCACTCAGAGGTCAGCTACGGCTTGAGCGCTAGCTCGCGTCAGTGCTCACTGGGCCGGATGGCAGGGTCTTCCTCGACGACTTCGCGGGTCGCCGTCCAGTACGGCTGCCGGTTGTAGTAGCTATAGGTCGATTCGCCCCAGGTCGGGTCGGCCATTGACGGCCAGTGGTCCGGGTCGAAGCCCGGGTCGTCCTTCAGACGTTGCGCCGTGATGTCGACGAAGAAGCACTTCTGGTCGGTATCGAGAGTCAGCGCGCTCCAGGGAATGGCGTGCAGATTCGCTCCCATGCCGAGGAACCCGCCTTCGGACAGCACCGCGTACGCGATGCGTCCATTGCGGACGTCCAGCATGATGTCGGAAATCTTGCCGACATGCTCACCATCCGACGACATTACCTTCGTGCCGTCGAGCGTGGCCGCAGCCATGACGTCGGGCCCCGGACCTTCGCCGATACCGCCGCCGACAATTTTCGCTCCGCCGCTAGAGGCGCCTTGCGGATTGATTGAGCCCATCTTTCACCTCCTTTATGGAAAGGGTGCGCTTTGAAACGCGCAAGCGCTGTGCCCGCTGAAGAGCGCGTGAACTGCGGCCCGCAGGGGTAAAGCCAGCACCAGGAAGAGATGAAAGAAACGAGATAGCGGGCTGTGGCGAGCGATACTTAACGCGACAGCAGCGTAACCGTGGCAATGCCGAGAATCGTCATGACGAGCGACGCGCCCACATGTATCGCGACTTCGCCGGCGGCCCAGCCGAGGCGGCCGTCCTGCAGGTGCTGCACCACTTCGGCCGAGAAGGTGGAGAAGGTGGACAGTCCGCCCATCATTCCGGTGATCACGAAAAGCCGCCACTCGGGCGCAATTTGCGGCGCGCGCGCGAAGCCCGCGACGGCCACGCCGATGATGTAGCCTGCGATCACATTTGACGCGAAGGTGCCGAGTGGCAACGACGGAAAGAGCGCATTCAGACGCAGGCCGAGAAACCAGCGAAATAACGAGCCAAGTGCGCCGCCGACGGCGACAGCGAGTATCGACCAATACATGAGAGTGCCAGGCGAAACGTGGGATTCAACAATCCGGGCGGAGCGGGACGCAATGTCGAGTCGGCTCTGTTCCGGGGAAGCAGGCATCGTTCGAAGGGGGCCATGATCGGCATGCCATGCCGAGCGCATGGCAACCCTTTCGAGTGTTCAGCCTGCAGCGCGCAAGTCTAACATTCGCTATTCCACGGGGACAGGTCGCACGAGCCGTCCCGGCGCGGCCGGCGCATGCCATCAGCCCAGGCTTTCGCGCTCCGGCGTAGCAGAGATTTTGTGGATCGACAGGTCAGCGCCGTTGTACTCGTCCTCCTGATCGAGGCGCAGGCCCACCGTCAGGCGGATGGCGCCGTAGACGAGCGTGCCGCCGAGCGAAGCCACGACGATACCGCCCAGCGTGCCGAGCACCTGTGCGCCGAACGAGACACCGCCCAGGCCGCCGAGCGCCCGCAAACCGAAGATGCCTGCTGCGATGCCGCCCCACGCGCCGCACAGGCCGTGTAGCGGCCAGACGCCGAGCACGTCGTCGATGCGCCAGCGGTTCTGCACGCACGTGAACATATAGACGAACAGCGCGCCGGCGATGCCGCCCGTGACCAGCGCGCCGAGCGGATGCATCAGGTCCGAGCCGGCGCACACGGCGACGAGCCCGGCGAGCGGCCCGTTGTACGTGAAGCCCGGGTCGTTGCGTCCCGCGAGCCAGGCGGTCAACGTGCCGCCGACCATCGCCATCAACGAATTGACGGCGACGAGGCCGCTGATCTTGTCGACCGTCTGCGCGCTCATCACGTTAAAGCCGAACCAGCCGACGGCCAGCACCCACGCGCCGAGCGCGAGAAACGGAATGTTCGATGGCGGATGCGCGGCAATACCGCCATCGCGGTGATAGCGGCCGTGGCGCGCACCGAGCAGCAACACCGCGGGCAGCGCGACCCAGCCGCCAAACGCGTGAACGACGACGGAGCCCGCGAAGTCGTGGAACGGCGCACCGAACGTCTGGCTGATCCAGTTCTGCACGCCGAAGCGCTCGTTCCAGGCGATGCCCTCGAAGAATGGATAGACGAAGCCGACCAGAACGAAAGTCGCGAAGAGTTGCGGATTGAATTTCGAACGTTCGGCGATGCCGCCGGAGACGATCGCGGGAATGGCGGCGGCGAACGTCAACAGGAAGAAGAAGCGCACCAGCGCGTAGCCGTTGTGAACCGCAAGCGATTCGGCGTTGCCGAAGAACTGCACGCCGTACGCGATCGTATAACCGATGAAAAAATAGGCGATCGTCGAGACGGAGAAGTCCACCAGAATCTTCACGAGCGCGTTGACCTGGTTTTTCTTGCGCACCGTGCCCAGTTCAAGGAACGCAAAACCTGCGTGCATCGCGAGCACCATTGCGGCTCCGAGCAGGAGAAAGAGGGTATCGGTCCCGGATTTGAAGCTTTCCATCGATTATTTCCGCTTGTGCCAAAAAGCCGCGCAAGAATGCAAGAAGCGGGCCAAAACGGTGCTAATTTAGCGCTGTACCGGTGCAACGAGCACTGAGAGTGAGCTGCACGCACGCGGTTGCGTCGTTTGCCTTCTCGCCGCGCACCTCTCGCGCACATTGAAAGCACAATAGATGTGCGTAAGCGTTCTGTTTTGGTAATGCATGAAGCAAGTTGGTTCGTAATTTTTCATCCTGCTTACGGATGCTGCAGAATGTCGAGGCGCCCCCGCCGTCTCGTTCCCGGCATCTCGATGCCTTAGCAGGTGACGCTCAGCCGGTGGTGCGCCGCTTTGTTTCGTAAGCAAACGCCGACATAATGTGCCGTACCGCGCACATCTGCCGGCCCACCCCTCCAACGCGTGCGCATGCGACTTACCACTAAAGGCCTGCTGCTGATTGCGATTCCTGCTGTCTTCGAACTGGCGCTTCTGTCCGGCCTGGTCAAAGCGCAGTCCGACGCGGCCGAAGCCGAGCGCAGGGCCGCTCACGGCCAGGAGGTGATGCGCCAGACCACGGCGATTCTGGATCCGGTGCTAGGCGAGTCCGTAGCGTTGCGCGGCGCGGTGCTCGCCGCCGACAACCGGTTCGTGACGCCGCTGTCCGTATGGGTCGACGTCGATCGACGCATAGATCAACTCGCCGAACTCGTGTCGGACAATCCGTCGCAGGTCGAACGCGTGGTCCAGGTGCGTCAGGCGGTGCAGGCCTATCGGCAATGGTCCGATCGCACGCAGGACATGTTGCATTCGGGCCGTCGCAAGGACGTTGTCAACCGGTTCAGCGAGCTGGCTCAGGCCGACGTGCTCGATCGCTTTCGCCAGCAACTAGCCGCCTTTCAGACGGAGGAACGGCGTCTGGAGGCTCAGCGTGCGAGCGACGCCGATGCCGCCCGCGAACGGCAGCAGACGCTCGTGGTAGCGGCAGTGTTCGGTTCGTTGCTGTTCGTGGCGCTCTCCGTGTGGCTTTTCACGCGTGGGGTGCGCGGACGGCTTGCGCTTCTCTCCGACAACGCCGGGCGCCTTGCAGGCAACGAGCCGCTTGCGCCCATCGAGCCGGGCCACGATGAAATCGCGCGCCTCGATCTGACGCTGCATGAGACCAGTCGACGTCTGCTGGAAGCGGAGCGAATCCAGGCGCGCTTTCAGGCCGACCTTGCGCGCCGTGCGGACGAACTGTCGCGGATCAACGAAAGCTTGCGGCAGCAGACGCAGGAAAACGAAATGTTCATTTACAGCGTGTCGCATGACCTGCGCGTGCCGCTTGTCAATCTGCAGGGCTTTTCAAAGGAACTGATCCGCGCCTGCGAGGAACTGCGAGCGGCCGTCAGCGACTCGTCGCTCCCGGCGCAGACCCGGCAGCGCATCGAACGGATAGTCGACGAGGATATCGGGGAAGCGCTTCACTATTTGCAGACGGCGGTGCTGCGCGCGTCGCACATCATCGATGCGTTGTTGCGGCTCTCTCGCATTGGCCGTGTCGAATACCGGCAGCAGAAAGTCGAAGTGTGCGATATCGTGCAGCGCGTGATCGACGCAATGCAAGGCTCGATTCGCGCTCGCAACGCGCAAGTGCATGTAGGCGAATTGCCAGCTGTGTGGGGCGACCCGACCGCGCTCGAACAGGTGTTCGCCAATCTGATCGGGAATGCGGTGAATTATCTCGATCAGTCGCGAGAAGGCCGGATCGAGATCGGTACGACGCCTGCGCCGCCCGGCGTGCAATCGCTGCGGATTTTCTACGTGCGCGACAACGGGCTGGGCATTCCGGCGATCGCGCTGCCCCGGCTATTCAACGCTTTTCAGAGATTGCACGGCACGGCGGTGGCGGGAGAGGGTATCGGCCTCGCGCTCGTGCGGCGCGTCGTGGAGCGGCATGGTGGACGCGTGTGGGCGGAGTCGACGGAAGGTATGGGCACGACGTTCTATTTGTCGCTGCCCGAAGCCGGCGCACGGTCGGCATTGGCGGCTGCCGAAGTCCGTGCCGGGGCGCATGCCGCGAACGATCAGGCGATGGCCGATGAACAAGGGAATCTGGGGATGGGGCGGTGAGGCGGGTTGCAGGTTTCGTCGCGAAGCCTGTAGCCCGTGAGCGCGGCGTGTGGCGTGTGGCGTGCGGCGCAATTCGAGCGCCGTCGCCGGTTAGCAGGAGATAAACAGACGGCGCGGTTTCAGGAGCCGCCGGCCGCGCACCGACCAGTAGCAGCCGCACGCAAGCAGAATTGCGACGACGGCGAGCACTTCCTGAAACGTTGGACGCAGCCCGAGCAAACCGTCGAGCGCGAACACACAACGCGCCACGATCAGCAAAGCTGCCCACACGGAGCAGGCGGCTTGCACCAGCATCCTCGTTCCCGCGAGGCGCCGCGCGCGGTTCTCTCGCGACCAGCCGGCCGGCGTGTGCGCGCAGCGAAAAGCAATCGTCATCAGCGTGATGGCGAGAATCACAATCCAGTCGGTTAGTTCCATCGAAGAGCGCTCCCAAGTCAGCCCGTGACTATAGGAAGGCCCTCCAACGCGAACTATAGGACGACTCTCAAATGCCGCGCTTGCCAGCAATAGCCGCGCGGCGCTTGAACTGGCTCAAAGCTCGATACGCGTGCCCAGCAAAACCAGGAACTGACGAAGCCATTCGGGATGAGCAGGCCACGCGGGAGCGGTCACGAAGTTGCCGTCGGTGATGGCGGCGTCGACCGGAATGTCGGCGAACTCGCCGCCAGCGAGCTTGACCTCGGGCGCGCAAGCCGGGTAAGCGGAAATGCGCTTGCCGCGGATCACGTCGGCGGCGGCGAGCAGTTGGGCGGCGTGACAGATGGCGGCGATCGGTTTGCCGGCTTCCGCGAACTGCCGCACGAGTTCGATCACTTTGGGATTGAGCCGCAGATACTCGGGTGCGCGCCCGCCGGCGATAGCGAGTGCATCGTATTGACGCGGATCGGCGTCTTCGAACGACGCGTTCAGCGCGAACAGATGGCCCGGTTTTTCCCTGTACGTCTGATCGCCTTCGAAATCATGAATCGCGGTCTTGATCCGATCGCCTGCTTTCTTGTCGGGGCACACGGCGTCGACCACATGACCGACCGCCTGCAGTGTCTGAAATGGCACCATCGTCTCGTAATCCTCGGCGAAATCGCCGGTGAGAAACAGAATTTTCTTTGCCGCCATCGTATGCCTCCGATTGATCAATGGAACACAGCTAACCCTGGACGGACCTTGATTGCCCGCAGCCAGTCTACCGCACAACGTTTGACAGAACGGCGACTGCCGCGGCCCGCGAGCCGCGTCGATCCGTCCTGCATGACTGCTTGTGGGGCGCTTCGCGGCAACGGCGTATGATGGGCGCGTTTTCGTCAGCTACGCCGCCTCCTGCGGTTCAAAATACACATGACTTCATCTTTCCGTTCTCCGTTGCTGCGCCGTACCGCCGTGGTCCTCTTCGTATTCGGCGGTCTCGCGGCTTGCCAGAAGAACGATGCGTCGGCGGGGCAGGTCGCCGGCAAGCTCAACGACGCGGCGCAGGCCGCCGGCCAGAAGCTCGATCAGGCGGCGAGCTACGTCGGCCAGAAGGTCGACGAGACGAAATCCGCCGCGCAGCAGAACCTCGAATCGGCCTCGGCGCCGACGGTCACCATCGACCCCAATGCGCTCGCTTCCAGCGCGCAAGCCAACCTGCAAAACGCGGCCAGTACAGCCAACCTGCAACTCGGTAAAGCGGCGTCGCTGACGGGCCAGAGCCTGGAGAACGCCGGGCGCAAGCTGCAGGAGTGGTCGGCGCAAAGCACGGCTTCGTCGACGAACGCCGCTGCTTCGTCGTCTGGTTCGAACTATGGCGGCGACGCGCAAAAGCAGATGGACAAGTGAGATGCGCATGAGCACGCTGAAGCGCGTGCGCCTGCTCGGCCGCGATAATCATGCGTCCAGCAGCGTGTTTGACAGCGTGTTTGACAGTGCCCGTAAATGTAATTACCATGGTTACACATTGTCGTCGCAGGACGGGTTGTTGTGAACACGAGTAGCCGGTTTGCGTTTGCGGTGCATGTGCTCGCGTTGCTGTCTCTTCAGGAGGGCGCGCCGCTTTCGTCGGAAATGATCGCGGGCAGCGTGAATACGAATCCCGCGCTCATCCGGCGGCTTCTGACCATGCTTGCCGAGGCGGGCCTCACCACGTCGCAACTCGGCGCGGGCGGCGGCGCGCTGCTGGCTCGCGCGCCCGAGCAGATTTCCTTGCTCGACGTGTACCGCGCGGTAGACGACGCGCAGCTGTTCGCGCTTCACCGTGAGGAGCCGAATCCGGCGTGCATGGTGGGGCGCAATATTCAGGTCGTGCTGCGTGGAATCATCGACGAAGCGCAGCAGGCCATGGAGGCGTCGCTCGCACAACGAACGTTGGCCGATGCGACAGCGGACCTGTTGCGTGCCGAGCGCACGAGGGAGCGCAAGCGGCGACCGCCTGCGTGACGCGGGCGCTTTCTGCTGCGGCGAGCGTCGATTCGCAATAATCTTTTTTTAACGAATTTTGCAGGAACCCCGGGGGCCAAGCCCCTGTTTTTTTCGATGTATATGTAATCAAGACGGTTACATATAAACCATGACAGGAGCAGTTGAAATGAGCAAACAGTTGAAGATCGCGTTGTTTGGCGCCACCGGCATGATCGGTTCGCGGATCGCGGCAGAAGCAGTGCGTCGCGGGCATCAGGTGACGGCGCTGTCGCGCAACCCGGCGCGCGTGCCGGCCGACGTGCCGAATCTGAAAGCGGCAGAAGCCGATCTGCTCGACGCGGCGAGCGTTGGCGCGGCGGTGCGCGGTCACGACGTGGTGGCGAGCGCGTATGCGCCGCCGCAAACCGATGTCGGCTCGCTGGACAAGGCGACCCGTGCGCTTGTCGAAGGTGTGCGCGCGGCGGGGCTCAAGCGCCTGGTCGTGGTGGGCGGCGCAGGCTCGCTCGAAGTCGCTCCGGGCAAGCAACTCGTCGACACCGAGGGTTTCCCGGACGCGTATAAAGCTGTCGCGCTGGCTCACCGCGAGGCGCTGAACTACTACCGCAGCGTCGCGGATCTCGACTGGACGTTCTTCTCGCCGGCCGCGATCATCGCTCCCGGCGAACGCACCGGCACGTTCCGCACCGGCACCGACTCCCTGATTGCCGACGCGCAGGGCAACAGCCGGATTTCCGCCGAGGATTACGCAATCGCGTTCGTCGATGAATTGGAGCAGGGCCGTTTCGTCCACCAGATCGCAACTGTGGCGTATTGAGCGTGAGCGTGTGTTTTGTCGCGCGGTACCGCGGCATCGCGCAACAAACGCACGCGGCACATCAGGCGATAGGCGGTCCGGCGCCGCCTGCAACGGCCGCAACGCACGTCACCTCGACCGACGCCGCGCACGCGGCACGCAAGAACGCATGCAAGCGTCCTAACAATCGGTTACGCATGTCCGGTTGCAGGCGGGCAAACTGGGGCTACACTGGCGTCTCCCGTTTTCTCACGGATTGCCATGCAGTCATGCCCGTCGCGGCGTGAGTCTGAGGCTGCGCCGTCAAACGGCGGGCTTTTCGCGATTCACGCTGCATTTCCTCGTCTTTTTGCCCGGATCGGATTCCTGATCCATCGCGGCGCGTGCCCGCCCGGCGCGGGCCGGCTCAGCGTATGGCCGGCCGCGCTCTTCGTCGCGCTTTTTCTTTGGACCGCGGGGCTTCCCACCAGCGCGCATGCGGCCGACGCGAGCGTCGGCACGCCCGTCATCCCGGCGTTGCAAAGCCTGATCAACAGCGCGACCGTGGCGCCCGCCTCGTCGGCGTCCGGCGCGTCGGCTGCGGAAGCCGCGTCGGCGCCGTCGCCCGCTAGCCAGGCGGAAATCGCGCGTTCGCTCGACAGCGTGATCGCCACGCTCGACAACGACCGGCAGCGCAGCGCGCTCGTCGCCCAGTTGAAGAAGCTGCGCGACGTCTCCCGAACCGTCGGCCCGCTAGCGCCCCCGCCGGCGCAGCAGAGCCCTGGCCTGCTCGGCGCGATTGCGTCGGGCATTGCGTCGTTCGAATCGGACGTGCATGAAGGCCGCACGCCCGTGCGCTACTGGGGCGGACGCTTCAACGCGGCTGGCAACGAGCTCTACACGATCATTTCGGGCCAGGGCCAGGAAAGCCTCGGCCGCATCCTCTTTTCGATGTTCGCGATGCTGGCCGGCTGGGGCGCATGCGCAGCCGCGCTGATCTATCTGCAGCACCGGCTCTACCGGCGACTTGGCATCGTAATCGGCTTGAATCCGAATCCCACCACGCGCGAGTTGCTGATCTTCGCGTTGCGGCGCGTCGGGCCGTGGGTCATTGCGTTCGTCGCCGCGCTGCTGTTCGTGCGCGCGATGCCCGATGCGCTCGGCCGCACCCTCGGCATGGTCGTCGCGTATGCGATTGTCGCGGGCGCCGTGTTTTCGGCGATCTGTCTGATCATGTTTTCGCTGTTCGGCTCGGGACACCGGCGAACCGCGGTACGTTTGCTGATCGATCACGCGCGGCGCCTGCTGTTTGCCGTCGGCGTCTGCGGCGCGCTCGGCGATGCGGCCGTGAATTACGACGTTGCGCATCAGATGGGCTCGAATCTGGCCGCGCTGGTTTCGACCGCCGCCAACATGACGGCCGCCGTGCTGACCGGCTATTTCGCGCTCGCGTTTCGCAGGCCAGTCGCCCATCTGATCCGCAACCGGCCTTACGACCAACGCAACGATCATAAAGCCGCGACTGATGCTTTCGACGTGCTCGCCGCGCTCTGGCACGTGCCCGTTCTCGTGCTGGCGACGGCCTCGGTCGTCGCCACGCTCGGCGGCTCGGGTTCGAGCGAGAACCTGCTGCAAATTTCGGTGGTGACCGCACTGCTGCTGGTGCTGGCGTTTTTCCTGTCGGCCATCGTTTTACGCATGACGCGTCCACGCAGCGCGCGAGCGCGGCGGCGCTCTCCGTATCTGACGCGGTTGCTGCGTTTTTGCGGCACTTTGCTGACGCTTTTCATCTGGCTGTTTTTCTTCGAGCTGGCGGCCCGATTGTGGGGCGTTTCGCTTGCGGCGGTCGTCGAGGAAAACGTGGCCGCGCGCGGTATCGCGCATGCGGTGACGGCGATCGTGGCCACCGTGTTCATTGCGTGGCTGCTGTGGATTCTCGTCGACACCGCGATCACCGAGGCGCTCAACCCCGGCAGTGCACGCAACAAGTCGCGCGGTCCGAGCATGCGGGCGCGAACGATGTTGCCGCTCGTGCGCAATGTGCTGCTCGTCAGCATCATGACGATAGCGGGCATCGTTACGGCGGCGAATCTCGGCATCAACGTGACACCGCTGCTCGCGGGCGCTGGCGTGATCGGCCTCGCGATCGGTTTCGGCGCGCAGTCGCTCGTGACCGACCTGATCACGGGGCTTTTCATCATCATCGAAGATACGATTTCGGTGGGCGACTGGATCGACGTGGACGGCGGCCATGCAGGCACGGTCGAGCATTTGTCGATCCGCACCGTGCGGTTACGCGACGGCCAGGGCGCGATTCACGCCATTCCGTTTTCGCAGATCAAGATCGTCAAGAACCTGTCGCGCGACTTTGCCTACGCAGTGTTCGAAGTGCGGATGTCGTTCTCGACCGACGTCGATGAAATTACTCAATTGATTCGCGAAGTCGGTGCCGATCTGATGGCCGACTTCCGTTACCGTCGCGAGATGCTGGGGCCGATCGAGGTGTGGGGGCTCGACCGTTTCGACCCGAACTGGATGGTCGTCAAAGGGCAGATCAAGACGAGGCCGCTGCAACAATGGAGTGTGGCGCGGGCGTTCAATCTGCGGCTGAAACGCAAGATGGACGAGGCCGGCATCGAGATCCCGGTGCCGCAGATGCGCTTGTTCACGTCGTCGAAAGACAGCGAGGGGCAGCCGCTGCACGACGAAGACGTGCTCGGGGCCAGGCCGCATGAGCATGCGGATGCACACTCGAATGCCCGGGCTGATGCCCACGCGGAAGCACGTGCGGGTCAGCACGAGCATGCAGTCGGGCATCAGGAGAAATCGCCGCCGATGCGCGGCGCGCATCCGGCTGTCGTCGCGCGCGATGTGTCGCATGAGCCGCGGCCGGCGCCGCCGCCGACGGGACAGACCGCGCCGATTCCGCCGCAGATTCCCACGGCGGGCGAGGGCAAGGCTTGATTCTCAGGCGCTAGACAAGCGCGGGTGCGACGCGCACTACATCGTTGACATGGGTTCCGATGCAAGCACCCGGCACGCCATACACGTGCAACGACACCGCGGGGGCATCGCTGCAATTGCCCAGCCGATGAATGTTGCTCCGGCCGCTGCGCACAAAAGAAATCGCGCCGCGCGGGCGCGCATGCGAGCGCGTCGCGATGGCGAAGTCCTCCGGGCCGTTCCATTCGAAAACAGTTTCGTTCAACGTGCCGTCGAGCACCGCGTATCCACACCACGTGTGATGCGCATGCACTGGACTCGCCTGATGCGGCAACCAGACGAGTGCGGCAATGGCGTAGCGGCCTTGCGGATCGGCGGCGAGCAGATGCCGGCGGTAGTTATCCAGCGATGCCTCACGCTGCCCTGGCTTCAGCATTGCGGGGTCGGCCGCGGCTTGCGCGAGCGCGATCCGCATGCTGCGTGCGAAGAAACTGGAATGCGAAGGCTCCGCAGAAGTCGCGCAGGCGTCGAACATCGCGTCGAGGGCGTTGCACAGTCGTGCGAGAGGCTCGTGATGCCCGGCGTGCCGCGAAGCATGGTGTCCGTGAGGCTGCGCGAACTGATCGGGGAGGCGGGCGGGGGAACGGAGGTCGTGGTCCAATTTCGTTGAGCGGCGTGGCTTGCCGACGTTTTTCAGGTTGGAACATTTATACCGTTTTGTCCGGAGAAAGAGTTTCCATATAATTCCCCGTGCAGTTTGAAAAGTAGAATAATTTCCTAAAGGGGCGAGACGGTGGGAATGGATATCATCGACCGGAAGTTGCTGGAGCTGTTGCAGGAAGACGCGACCATGCCGATTGCCGAACTGGCACAGCGCGTGAATCTGTCGCAAACGCCTTGCTGGAAGCGGCTGCAGCGTCTGAAGGAGACCGGCGTGATTCGCGCGCAGGTGGCGTTGTGCGATGCGCGCAAGCTCGGGGTCGGCACGACAGTATTCGTCGCGGTGCGCACGAATCAGCACACGCAGGCGTGGGCGCAAAGCTTCACGCAGGCGGTGCAGGACATTCCCGAGGTCGTCGAGGTGTACCGGATGAGCGGCGAGACGGACTACCTGCTGCGCGTGGTGGTCTCGGATATCGACGACTACGACCGCGTGTACAAGCAGTTGATTGCGGCGGTGCCGCTGTACGACGTGAGTTCGAGTTTCGCGATGGAGCAGATCAAGTATTCGACGGCGCTGCCGGTGCGGCCCGCCGCAGTCGTGTAAGGCGAGCCTCGGGCGAGTGCGCGTTATCCGCGTACGGGCCGTGGCGGCTCGCTCACTCTTTCCGCGCTGTCGGCTGCAAGGCGAGTGCAAGGTGGGTCGGCGTAGAATGCCGCCTTCTCCGCTATCTTCCGCGATTCGCCTCGCGGTCCGAGCCGTCTCATGAACAAACCGCCGCGCAAGAAAAATCCGACGTTAGGCATTGCCGTATTCATCGTGGTCGCGGTGCTGCTGGTGATTGCCACGCTGTTCTACAACGCGATCAAGGAAAAGCGCGAGTTCGACAGCAGCAATGCGCCGGCGGTGTCTATTTCATCGGGCGCGGCTGCAGCGACGGCGACGAGCGCGGCGGCCACCGCCATGAAGCCTGCGAGCGGCACAGCACAGTGAGGTTAGGGCGCTCAGCGTGTCTGAGCGCCGGTCTGGCTATGGCGCGGCAAGTCTCGCGGGACGGAAAAGCCACGGTTCGCGTGTCGTAGGCATCGTCGGAGTCATGCCGAAGCCGTGCCGAACCCGGCGCGAGCCGATGTTGAACTTCAGTCGGCCGCGTCACTCATCGGGCAGGCGAATCACACTTGCATCCTTGCGAATCAGCGCCGCCGCTGCCAGCATCTGCTTGCATTGATGCACGAGCAGCTTCATGTCGTGCACTGCTTCCGCCGAGTATTCCTTCGACTTCTCCGCTTCGACCACCATCGTGTCCAGCTCGCGGGTGAGTTGCCTGATCTGCTCGGCCTGATCCGGGGGCGGCGCAGTGCCGGCCTCGGCTTCGGTGAGATTGTCGCGCACGAGGCTCAACGCCCGTTGCAGCGGTTGTAGCGACACGCCGTCGGCCTGTTGCGCGGACGTGCGCAGCAGCGGCGCGGCCGCCGTGATCTGCGAAGCGAGCACATGGCTGCGCACGAGCAGGTCGTTCAGTTCGGGCACGAACTTTTGCGCCGATTTCGGTTCGAGCATCATGCGCTGGAACGCCTGCCCCAGATTCGCAAATGCCACGTGCACGTTCTTGCGCGCGAGTCGATAACGGTAATCGCGATCGAGTGCGGTTGCCGCAGCCGCGGCCGCTGGCGACGCGCCTGCGACGGGTTTCGTCGCGGCGTTGCCGAGCGTCGAAACGCCCGAGCCGGCCGGCCCGTTTGTTCCGTTACCCGTGTTTGCGGGAGTGCTCGTGCCGGCCGGTTCCCCGGTCTGCAAACTCGCTTGACCGGCGCCTTCCAGTACCTGGCCGGCAACTGCCAGCACCGGCTTGCCGAATTCAATGGCGGGATCGGCCATTGCCGCGGCCGGCGCCCGCGCGCCGGCTTCTGTCACCGTGGCGACCGAGGCGGCGGCCGGCTTGCCGCTCCACCACCAGCTTGCTTCGAGAAACTGGCGCGTGGCGCCGATCATGTTGTTGACCAGCTTGCCCATCAGGCGATATTCCCAGTACGGGAACAGGTGGCTCGCGGCAATCGCAATCGCGCAGCCCACCACGGTGTCGATCGCGCGTTCACCGATGATCCGCATGCTGCCCGGCGCGAGCAGATGGAACATCAGCAGCACATACGACGAAGTGAACACCACGCTCGCCGTGTAGTTGAACAGCAGCAGGCTATAGCTCATCACCATCGACGCGAACATCACCACCAGCAGAATGTGCGGTTCCTTCACGAAGATCATGAGCGCGATGCTCGCCGTGCAGCCGATCAACGTCCCTACGATCCGCTGTCCGTTGCGCTGTTTGGTCAGCGAGTAGCCCGGCTTCAGAATGATGACGGTGGTCATCACGATCCAGTACGCGTTAGTGAGCGGCAGCAGGCGGCCGAGCCAGAAGCCGACCGCCACCGCGATCGTCACGCGCAGCGCGTGACGGAAGCTCGGCGAGGCCATGGTCAGGTTCGAGAAGATCTGGCCGAACGGCACGCGCCGGCTCGACACGAAACGGTTCAGCGCCTGATCGAGGCGCAGTTCGGTTTCCGTCGTGCTCGGATCGCTCGACAGACTCCTGCGCATCTTGTCGATCAGACGCGTGGCGCTCCAGACACGGCGAAACGTGGAGGACACCGCTGAATACGCCTCGGGGTTCTTCGCCGGCAGTTCCTGCTTGCGCATCAGTTCGATCTCGAACTCGATCGCGCGCAGCTCCGCCTTCACGTTGACGCGCGCCCTTGGCGCATGGTTTTGCAGGACAGCGAGTCCAATCTCTTCGAGATCGCTCGCGGCCTTGCGAATCAGGTCGCGGTAGAACACCAGCAGGTCGGTGCCGCCGAAGGTATTGCGCACGAGCGGGTAGTCCGTATGCGCGCCGACGAACAACTCGTGCAGGTCGACCGTATTGATGAACAGATTGAACAGCATTGCCCGGCGCGGCTCGAGCTTGCCGCTCTTTAACTTCGGCAGATTACGCAGCACGATGTCGCGCGCCGCATCCTGCCGCTCTACCGCGGCGATCTGCTTGTCGATGAGATTGCGATAACACTCGTCCAGGTCGTTATCGAGGTCGTAGAACGCGGCCCGCGCGAGCAGATAATCGGCGCAGGCGAAGACGCTCTCCGCCAGCGCCTGCTGTTCGATGCGATGCATCATCCAGCGGCTCACGGCAGTCGACCAGTACGTGTACCAGAGACCGCCGAGAAGAATCCACGACGCGTTGACGAGCGCCTGCATCGGCGTGAAATGCTCTTCCAGCGTCATGATCATCATGAACAGCGTGGCAAAGCTGATCTGCGGCCAGCGGTTGCCGTACACCACGATCAACGACAGCACGAACGTGAGCGGCACCACCGTGCACCACAGCGCCACCGGGTTCACGGTGGCAAGACCGGTGGCAAGCGCGGACAGAAAACCGATTACCGAGCACGCCAGCATTTCGTTGTGCTTGTACTTCAGTGGGCCCGGCATATCGACGACACAGGCACCGAGCGCGCCGGTTGCAATCGTGAAGCCCAACTCGCGGTTGTGGAACACGATCAGGCACAGCATCGCCGGCAGGGACACGCCGACCGCGATGCGCAGGCCGCCATAAAAGTACTGGCTATAAAGGAATTTTTTTATTTCAACCGAATAGCGCATCGACTGCCTGATTCCCATTCACTGACAAGAAGCGTTGAAGGCACGAGCCCAGGGACAGCCCAAAACTGCCGACGAGTCTAACTGATTTTGCACCTGATCTGACCTCGTCCATTCGGCCAGGTTCTGCGCGGCGAGCGGCTTTGTTATGCTGTCGCTTCAATGTCTGCCGCGGTTCGCGCGCTTGTCGCAAATGCGGCAACGCCACACCGCCTTGTCCGGGATCCATGCTCCAGCTCTTCTACTCGAACCGCTATGAAACGCTTGTCGGCGCGCTGCTCGACGACCTCGCGCAAGCGCCGTCCGACGCCTGGACCGCGCAGCCGGTGATCGTCCCGAGCGCCGCTGTGCGGCGCAGGCTCGAGCTCGATATCGCCGGGCGCCAGGGCGTCTGCGCGAACGTGAGCTTCGGCTATCTCGCGCAATGGTTGTGGGCGCAAATCGGTGGCGTGATCGAAGTGCCGCGCCATTCGCCGTTCGCGCCGGACAGGCTTGTGTGGCGCTGTTATCGTCTGCTGGGCGATGCGCACGAGTCTCTGCCGTGGAACGGGTCACCGCGTCTTCGCACCTATCTCGATGCCGCAGACCCGTCGATGCGCTACGAACTGGCCCGGCGTGTGGCAACCGTGCTCGACCACTATCTGACCTATCGTCCGGAATGGCTGCTGCAATGGCAGAAGGGCGGCTCCATCTTCGCAGGCGGCGGGGCGGACGACACAGGCCCGCGACTCGTCGGCGCGAGCGATGCGGCGCGCGAGGACGAACGTTGGCAAGCCGCATTGTGGCGCGCTGTGCTGACCGAACTTGCCGGCAACGAACAAACGCCCGACGCCGCGTTGCCGCCCGCATACCGTTTTCTCGATGAGATCGGTACGCTCGACCTGGACGCCATTGCAAAAGCAAACTGGCCGGAAGCGGTGAGCGTTTTCGCGCTGCCCACCATGCCGCCGCTGCACGTCGCATTGCTGCGTGCGCTGTCGCGTTGGGTCGACGTGCGTCTCTACGTCATGAACCCGTGCCGCGAATTCTGGTTCGACGTGGTGAGCGAAGGCCGCGTTCAGGCGCTCGACGCGGCAGGACAGCTCGACTATCAGGAGGTCGGTCATCCGCTGCTTGCGGAGTGGGGTCGTCAAACTCAGGCGCAGTTGCATATGCTGCACGAACTCACCGAAAGCGCGGCTTCCGGCGAGACCGGCGAGTTCTCTGAGAATCCGGAACCGAGCTGGCTTGCCGCCGTGCAAAACGGCATTCTCGATCTGCGCCCGGAGACCGAAGCCGACGAGTTGCCCTACGAGCGCGGCATTGAAGTTCACGTGTGTCACAGCCTGTCGCGGCAGCTCGAAGTGCTGCACGACCGTCTGCTCGGCTGGTTCGACGAATTCGACGATCTGCAACCGTCCGACGTGCTCGTCGCCGTGTCCGATCTGGCGGCTGCCGGTCCGTTGATCGACGCAGTGTTCGGCACTACACCCAGTGGCGATACGCGCCGCATTCCATATCGGATCACCGGCTTACCGCCTTCGCAGGCCAATCCCGTCGCGCGCCTCGTGCTCGACTGGCTGGCTTTGCCCGAGCGCAGCGTCGGCGCGCCGGACCTGATCGAATGGCTGCGTGTCGACGCGGTCGCCGTGCGTTACGGCATCGACGCGAGCTCGCTCGAAGCCGCGCAGGAATGGCTCGCGGCGGCCGGCGCGCGGCGCGGCCTATCGCCGGCGGAGCCGAGCGGCGAACACGTGCCGGTCGCGCGACATACCTTCGCGGATGCGCTCACCCGTCTGTATCTCGGCTATGCGATGCCGGAGGGTGGGGAGCCGGTCGACGCGTGGCTGCCTGTCGAGGGCGCCGACGGTTCAGACGCGGAGTTGCTCGGCCGCCTGTCGCGTTTCGTCGACGACATAGACAGTTTCGCGGTGCGTTGCGCGACGGAACAGACTCCGGCCGAATGGACGCAATTGCTGCTCGAAACGCTTGCTCAGTGTTTCGACGGCGGCGTCGAATTCGCGGAGTCGCTCGCCGCCGTGCGCGACGCGATCGACAAGATGAGCGACGCTATGCAGGCGGGCGCGCATGACGTCGCGATGCCCGCGGCAGTCGTGCGCGTCGCGCTCACCGAAGCACTCGACGACCCCGCGCGCGGCGGCGTGCCCTGGGGCAGCGTGACGTTTTCGTCGCTGACGAGCTTGCGCGGTTTGCCGTACCGCGTGGTTTGTCTGCTCGGCATGGACGACGGCGTATTGCCGAGCCTCGCCCGTGCGGACGAATTCGATCTGATGGCCGCGTTCGGCAAAGCCGGCGACCGGCAGCGCCGCGACGACGAGCGCAATCTCTTTCTCGATCTGCTGCTTGCCGCGCGCAGCCGGCTCTTTATCGCTTATACCGGCCGCAGCATCCGCGACAATGCGCCGTTGCCGCCGGCCGCGCTCGTCGACGAACTGCTCGACCACCTCGCGCAGGTGTCGGCGGGCGAGGGCGCAAGTCCGGCGCAGCTTGAAGAAGCGCGCCAGGCGTTCATCGTCGATCACCCGTTGCAGGCGTTTGCGTCGGAGTACTTCACCGCGCAGCCCGATCTGTTTACCTACGACGCCGATCGCGCGGAACTTGCCACCTTGCTAGCGGCGCCGCAGCAGCGAACCGCCGCGCCATTTTTCGATCAACCGTTGCCCACTGAAGATGCCGCGCCCGTCGGATTCGACGAATTCGTGCGCTTCTGGCGTCATCCGGCGCGCGCGCTGCTGCGTGACCGCCTCGGCATTGTGTTGTCGGACGCCCAGGGCGAATTGCTCGACACCGAGCCGTTCGAACTCGATTACACCGGACGCGATGCATTGGCCGGCCGCTTGTTGCCCGTGCTGCTCGACGCCGACATAGAAGACGACGATCTCATGTTCGACCGCGTTCGGCGCGTGGCCGAGGCGAGTCCCGAGTTACCAGGCGGCGCGACCGGCGCCGTGTGGCGCGCGCGAGAGCTGGGCGCGTTGCGCCAGCTCGCCGACAGTGTGCGCCGCGAAGTGGCATCGGGCGTCGAACGCTTGCCGTTCGTGCTCGACATCACGCCGCGCTGGCCCGATAACGCGGACATTGCGGGTGAGCTTTTCGGCGCTCATGACGCCGAGCTTCGCGAGGCCGCGCTGACGCCGCTGCAACTGCACGGCACGTTGAATCTGCTGACTGAAACCGGACAAGTGATTTTTCGCTACGCCAAACCTACTGCACGCGACTATCTTTCTGCATGGCTCGCGCATCTCGCCTATTGCGCGGCGCTGCCCGACGGACCGCGTCGCACGGTCTGGCACGGCAGCGGTGAGAGCTTCGAGCTCGCGCCCGTCGCTGCCCCGCTCGAAGAACTCGCGCCGCTCGCCGCGCTGTTCAGGTCGGGGCGCAGGCTGCCGCTGCGTTTTTTCCCGAAGAGCGCGTGGGCGAAGGTGAGCGAAAGCGATTCGGCTGCGCAGGGCGTATGGATCAACGACCGCGTGCGCGGCGAGTCCGACGACCCTGCATTGCGCATTGCCCTGCGAGGAACGCCGCTTACGCTCGACGAACCGTTTGGCAGCCTCGCGTCGATCGTTTTCAAGCCGTTGCTGCAGCATCTGCGGAGCGTGTCATGAGCGGCGCGCTGCATCGTCATGCGCTAGCCGCTGAAGAGCTCGATGTATTCGCGTGTTCGCTCGACGGCGTCAATCAGATAGAAGCGTCGGCAGGTACGGGCAAGACGTGGAACATCTGCGCACTCTACGTGAGATTGCTGCTCGAGAAGAATCTGAACGCTGACCAGATTCTCGTCGTGACCTTTACGAAGGCTGCGACCGCCGAATTGCACGAGCGCATTCGCGGGCGGCTCGCCGAGTTGCACCGCGCGATTGAAGTGGACGACGACGGAGGCGATCCGTTCATTCGCCGCCTCTTCGAAACGACGCTCGCGCCAGAACTTGGCATTGACCGTGAAGCGGCGTTGAAGGTGGTGCGTCGAGCGCTGCGCACATTCGACCAGGCGGCGATCCACACGATCCACGCGTTTTGCCAAAGGGCGTTGCAGGAAGCGCCGTTTGCTGCCGCAATGCCGTTCGCGTTCGAAATGGAAGCAGACGACGCCGCGTTGCGCTTCGAATTGGCGGCCGATTTCTGGCGCGAGCAGGTCGAACCGGTCGCGCATGCGCATCCGGCGTTCGCGGCCTGGCTGGTCGCGAAGAGAGCTGGCCCGGCGTCGCTCGACGAACAACTCGCGCGGCGCCTCAAAAAGCCGTTGGCGCAACTGCGTTGGGGCGCGATAGACGCCGAGGCGAACGCCGATCCTCGAGCCGGCTTCGACGCTGCATGCGAACTGTGGCATGCGGAGCGCGATGCGATCATGGCGCTGCTCGAACAGGCGCAAGACCGGTTGAGCAAGACCACGCACAAGCCCGATCATGTGAGTGCCGCGATCGCCGCCTGGACCGAGTACTTCGCGCAGGGCGATTGCCATGCGCCGCCGCCGCGGGCTGCGCTCAAATTGACGGCTTCAGCGTTGAAGAAAGCCACCAAGGTCAAGTTCGAACCGCCCGAGCATGCGTTCTTCGAGCATGCAGAAGCGCTGGCGGCAGCCGTTGTTGCGGCCGAAGCGGCGCAACGCGCGCGCTGGCTTGCGTTGATGCAGACATGGCTCGACTATGCGCCCGCCGAACTGGTGGCGCGCAAGCGCACGCGCCGCGTCGTTTCGTTCGACGATCTGCTGTCCAATCTCTACCGCGCGCTCGCAGCGCATCCGTGGCTCGCCGATGCGCTGCGAGCACGTTATCCCGCCGCGTTGATCGACGAGTTCCAGGACACCGATCCGCTGCAGTTCGCAATCTTCAGCCGCATTTTTGCGCCGGCAGGTCCGCTCTTTCTGGTCGGCGATCCAAAGCAGGCCATCTACAGTTTTCGCGCGGCGGATTTGCATACTTATCTGGCGGCGCGCGCGTCGGCTTCGGCGCGCTACACGCTTGCCGTCAACCAGCGCTCGACGGCGCCGATCGTCGAAGCTTGCAATCGCGTCTTCGAGGCAAACCCACAGGCGTTCGTGCTCGACGGCCTCGACTATCAACCGGTGCGAGCCGGCGAACGGCGCAGGCCGCCGTTGTCGGACCCGGACGCCGATGCTGGCGATTTCCGCGTCTGGACGTTGCCGCAAGGCGAGAGCGCATTGACCAAACGCCAGGCCCAGCGCGAAGCGAGTGAAGCGTGCGCGGCCGAGATCGTGCGCCTCCTGCGCGGTGCTCGCGAAGGCACCGTCACGATCGGCGACGCGCCCCTCGCGCCCGGCAACATTGCGGTGCTCGTGCAGACGCACAAGCAGGGCAGTCTGATCAAACGCGTGCTGGCGGCATGGGGCGTCGGCAGTGTGGAACTCGCGCAGGCCTCGGTGTTCGCGACGCTCGATGCAGAGCAGATCGAGCGGGTTCTCGCAGCCGTCGATACACCTGGCGACCTGCGCCGCTTGCGCGCCGCGCTCGCGACCGATTGGCTTGGTCTGGACGCCGCGGCGCTGTGGCGTCTGGAACAGGTCGCCGACGCACCCGCTGTCGCCGACGATCCCGCGCACGCGGCGGACGCAATGGGCTGGGTCGAACGTTTTTCGCGCTACCGCACGCTTTGGCATGAGCGCGGCTTTGCCGTCATGTGGCGCACCCTGATGCGCGAACTGCGCGTCGCGCAACGGCTCGTGGCGGCGCCGGACGGCGAGCGGCGTCTTACCAACGTCAATCACCTTGCCGAACTCGTGCAGGCCCGCGCGGCCTCGCAGCCGGGCATTGCGCCGACGTTGCGCTGGCTCGCCGCGCAGCGCACCCAGGGCGGCGGCGAGGAGGCGCAACTGCGGCTGGAGTCGGACCGCAATCTCGTGCAGATCGTTACCGTGCACAAGTCGAAGGGGCTGGAATACGCGGTCGTGTTCTGTCCGTTCCTGAACGACGGCGGCTTGCGCGAGCCGCCGTCGTCGGGCTTACCGGACGCACGCGAGTATCACGATGCCAGCGGCGACGCGGTGCTGCACTACGGTTGTGACGACGACGAGGCCGAACGCGCGACCCGTCATGCGGCGCGCGAGCAGGCGGCCGAACGGGCGCGGCTCGTCTACGTTGCGCTGACTCGCGCCGTGTACCGCTGTTATCTCGTCGCGGGCACGTACCTGTCGTCGCGCTCCACGAAAGAGTCGCGACGCAGCGTGCTGAACTGGCTGGTGGCGGGCGGGGGCTACGAGTTCGACGGCTGGCTCGCCGAGCCGCCCGACGAGGCCGCATTGTCCGCGCGCTGGCATGCGCTGGCGGGTGGTCCGATCGCATTGCAACCGTTGCCGAAGGTCGAGCGCCGCACGCCGCTCGAAAGCATGCAGGAAAGCAGCGCTGACAAGCGCGCGCGCAGCAATCGCCGGCCCTTGCGCGATCAGTGGCGCATGGCGAGTTTCAGCGGTCTGATTGTCGCGGGCAGTAAGGCCGAAGACGCGCAGCCGCCGGTGGAAGAGGTGCGGCCCGATCACGATGAAATCGCCGATGCGCTCGTGGCCACGCCGGTCACGGTGTCCGAGCCGGCGCTGGAGGCGCAGTCCCTTGCCGCCGACGACATTCTCGCGTTCCCGCGCGGAGCCGCGGCGGGTGAGTGCCTGCATCGCATGTTCGAACTCGCGGATTTCAGCGATCCGCAAAGCTGGCCGGATGCGATACGCGGCGCGTTGCACGAGCGTCCCGCGCCGGCGTCGCCAGAGCTTGCTCCGCGTTTGCCGGCGATGATGCACAAACTTCTCGCAGATGTCGTCAGCACCGAACTCGTGCCCGGCATGACGCTGGCGCGACTCGATCCGCGGCGGCGCCTGAACGAACTCGAATTCCTGTTCGCGGCACCGTCGCTCGACTTCGCCGTGCTGCGCGAATTGCTGGTCGCACACGGCTATCCGGACGTCGCGCTCGAGCCCGGTGTGCTGCGAGGTTTCGTCAAAGGATTCATCGACATGATCGTCGAGCACGACGGACGGTTCTGGATTGTCGACTGGAAATCCAACCATCTCGGCGATACCGACCAGGATTACGCCGCCGCACCGGTCGAAGCGGCGATGGCGAGCCATGCCTATCACCTGCAGGCACTGCTTTATACGGTCGCGCTGCATCGTTATCTGAAGACTCGCGTGCGCGATTATTCGTACGAGACGCATATCGGCGGCTATCTGTATCTGTTCGTGCGGGGCGTTCGTCCGCATTGGCGCGACGCGGAAGCACAAGCCGGTGTGCACGTGAGGCGGCCTGTGTTCGCGCTCGTTGCGCTGCTCGATGCGGCGATGATCGGAGGTGCCGCATGAGCACGTCTAATCAGACCGCGTCGGCGCCGCTTCAACTCGACGATCTCGGTGTCAATCTGCCCGCGCCGGCGGACTTCAGCATTGCGCTGGCGGAAGGCTTCGCCCGGCGCATCGGTGTCCTGGCGCGACGCGGCGGGGCGTCGACGGAAGCCGTCAGATGGGCAGCGCGCGCCGCATTCGCGGCGAGCCGCGCGACCGCGGAAGGGCACGTGTGCGTACCGCTGGCCGCGCTCGCGCGTCGGTTCGAGGCGTCCACCGCCGAAGTGCGGATGGCCTTGTTTGCGAGCGGCATGGCGAGCGACGGGTCGCAAGCGGCAGCCGCACTACGTCCTTTGGTGATTGACGCGCAAGGGCGGTTGTACCTCGCGCGTTACTACGAGTACGAGCGGCGTCTCGCGCGGGCGCTGGTCGCGCATGCGGGTGCACCGATGCGTGCGAGTGGATTGCATAGCGGACGGGGCGTTATTAGCGCGGCGGAGCATGCCACCGGCACGTTGCCAGCAAGCGCTCGCGGCCGAGCCGGCGCGGAAAAGGGCACGGCCTTCGGTAGTGAGGCCGCCGTCGATACGAGCGCGAACGCCGACACAACCCAAACCCTCCATCAACGGCTCGTGCGCTACTTCGGCCCTCCGAAAGACGACGAAGTCGACTGGCAGCGCGTGGCCGCTGTCATGGCATTGTCGGGGCGGCTGACCATCGTTAGCGGCGGTCCGGGCACAGGCAAGACTACAACGGTAGTCGGCGTGCTCGCGTGCCTGCTCGACGCGCGCGCCGATCTGCGAATCGCGCTCGCGGCGCCCACCGGCAAGGCGGCGCAACGCATGCAGGAAGCGCTGCTGGCGCGCGCCGGAGATTTGCCGCCTGAACTCGCCGCGCGTTTGCCGCAAACTTCGTACACGTTGCATCGTCTGCTCGGCACAGGGCCCGGCGGGCGCTTCCGGCATCATCGGGATAATCCTCTGCCTTATGACGTGGTCGTGATCGATGAAGCATCCATGATCGACGTCGCGATGGCAGCCCATCTGCTCGACTCCATTGCACCGCACACGCGGCTCGTGATGCTTGGCGATAAAGATCAGCTCGCAGCGGTAGAGGCCGGCGCTGTGTTCGCCGAACTCAGCGCGCGGCCGGCGTTCAGCGCGCAGGGCGTGAAGCGAATCGCCGGTGCGCTCGGCATCGGAGAGGCGCGACTCGCGCGGGCGCTGCCACGACTGGCCGAAGACGTCGACGAACAGCCGGAGCGCCTTCGGCAAACCGGTCGTTCGGCGGATTACGCGTCGGATCTTTTCGATGCGCCGCCCGACGACCTGTTCGCCGCGCCCGACGCGGCCGGCAACGTCGCCAGCAACTCAGCGAGCAACTCAGCGAGCAACTCAGTCAGCAACTCAGTCAGCAACTCAGGCAGCAACGTCGCCAGCAACTCAGTCAGCAACTCAGGCAGCAACGTCGCCGACCCTCGCAGCGCAGATCCGCACGGCGCCGACGCATCAGCCGCCAGTGCGCGATTCGGAACGCCTGGCCACGAGACGCAAAGCCCACTCGCGGATTGCGTTGTCTGGCTGGAGCGCAATTATCGATTCGGGCTCGAATCGCCGATTGGCCGTTTGTCGCTGGCGATTCGCAACGGCGCGGCGAGCGCGGCGCTCGACGTGCTGCTCGACGATGCCACCCAACACTCCGCGTCGCTTTACGAAGACGCCCATGTTGCGCTGGCCGAACGCACTGTCGAGCGCCTCGCGGCCGGTTTCGCACCTTATGCCGATGCGCTTGCCGCAGCGCTCGCCGCGGACACTCCGGACCCGCTGCCGCTATTCGACGCGTTGAATCGATTCCGGGTTCTATGCGCGACCCGCCTGGGACCGCGCGGCGTCGATCAGGTGAACGCGCTAATGGCCGCGCAGGTGCGGCGCTCGGCCGGCGTGACGCTCGCGGTCGGCGCGCAGTGGTTCGCCGGGCGGCCGGTGATGGTCACACGCAACGACTACGCGCTGGGGCTTTTCAATGGCGACATCGGAATCGCGTTGCCCGGTGCGGGCGGCGCGCTGCGCGTCTATTTCCGTACCGCGGACGGCGGTCTGCGCGCGGTGTCGCCGGCCGCGCTGCCGCCGCATGACACCGCGTTCGCGCTGACCGTGCACAAGTCGCAAGGCTCGGAGTTCGAGCATGCGGTGTTGATGCTGCCGTCCACGTTCAGCAGGGTGTTATCGCGCGAGCTGGTTTATACGGCGATCACCCGCGCTCGCGAGCGCGTCGAAGTGATCGGCGCTAGCGCGGTGCTGGCTCAGGCCATTGCCACGCCCACTCAGCGAGACTCCGGCCTTGCTGCGAGAATCGAGGAGGCATCGCGCGGCCGTTAGCCAATGAATCGCGATACTGTCGGCGAGCGCTGCATCGCCAGCCGGGCGCGAGGCATGCATCTATCCGTTCGCGCTGCATCGTTCGGGCCGCGCCGGCCGATGCTGCAGATCCGCGGCATCGGCCGAATCGCGCGCGCCAGAGCGCAAAGGTTGCGCCGCTCCCCGCCATCTACATTCGAATGTTTTCTTCAATCTAGCGTCATGACATCCCGCTATTTCATTCCGCCGAACGAGATCGAACTGACCGCAGTGCGTGCGCAAGGAGCGGGCGGTCAGAACGTCAACAAGGTGTCGAGCGCGATCCAGCTGCGCTTCGACGTGCGCGCTTCGTCGTTGCCCGAAGTGCTCAAGATGCGCCTGCTCGCGTTGTCCGATCGCCGCATCACGCGTGAGGGCGTGGTGGTCATCAAGGCGCAGGAGCACCGGACTCAGGAACTGAATCGCGCGGCGGCGCTCGCGCGGCTCGATGAACTCGTGGAAAGCGTCAGCGTGACGCGCAAGCCGCGCGTTGCGACGCGGCCGACACGCGCATCGAATGTACGGCGTCTCGAGAGCAAGCTAAGGCGCAGCGAGATCAAATCGGGCCGCAGCCGCGTGGACGACTAACGAGGCCGTCCGCCCGCGCGCAACCCTATTGCGGGACCGGCCGGCATCGTCGGCACGAAGTCGACGCACAGCACGTGCGTCTTGCCGTCGCGGTCGAAGGCGAGCGCCGCGGTATAGCAGTCTTCGCCGTCCGCGAGCGAGTAGTGCGGACCCATCATCGCGACGCGTCCGCGTGCGGCCAGCGCGTGCTTGAGATAGGCGCGCCGCGACCAGTTGCTGCAAGCGCTGCTCGCGATCGGTGCGAGCCGCTGGGGCGGCGGCGGCACGAAGGCGGCGGTGACGGATGCCTGGGTCTGCTGACCGTGCTCGTCGGTGATGAACACCCGGCGCGCCTCGCCCAGGTGCCACACGTTGTGCGCGGCCTGCTGCAGGTCGCCCGTCGTCCGGTAAGCCTCGGCGGCGGCCATGACCGCTTCGGCGAAACCTTCAAAGCCGAGTTGCTTGTGACGCGCATGCGCGCGCTCGTATTCCGCGAACTTGCCCCACATCGACTCGATCTGCGCCGGCACTCTCGCAATGGCCGCCTCGACCGAACCATTGGGCTGGCCGAGCCAGAAACCCTGGACGAAATCGACGTCGGCCTGCATCAGGATCATCAGTTCCTCGTCCGTTTCGACGCCTTCGGCGAGCACCAGCGTGCCGGACTGATGCAGCATCGCGATCAGATGGCCGATCATCGAGTCGTCGCCTTCGCGTTTGCCGGCGCGCGCAACGAGCGAGCGGTCGAGCTTGACGATGTCCGGCCGGAAGCGCCACACGCGGTCGAAGTTCGAGAAGCCGGTGCCGAAGTCGTCGATCGCGATCAGAAAATCGCGAGGCTGCGATGCGGCCAGCATGCTGGCGACGGCGGACTCGTCGTCGGCGGGCTGCTCGAGCACTTCGATCACGATACGTTCCTGCGGCAGGCCGAAGTGCGCGGACAACTCGTCGATGAAAGTGCGCTGCGGCCAGCCGGTCTCGAACACCTGCGGCCGCGTATTGAGGAACAGCCATCCGCTACTGATGCCTTGCTCCATGAAATTGGCGACGTGCAGGCAACGCGCGATGCGGTCGAGTTCGCGGGCGTCGGCCGCCGAGCGGGTGCCCGAAAAGAGAACCTCGGGCGAAACGGGCAGGCCGACCGGATCGAATGCGCGCAGCAGTGCCTCGTAGCCGACCACGCACTGATGCGTGACCGACAGCACCGGCTGAAACACGCTATGCAGCGTGAGCGCGCGCCACGTTGCGGTCCAGCCCGATTCGTCCCGGACCAGATGAGGAAGCAGGCCGCTCAGACTGACGTCGCTGACGGATGGCATAAATACGGGCGAGAGAGCGGACATGGTGGCATCGCGGCAATCGGGTGACGGGGTGCGCACGCGGACTCGGCGCACAGCGGATGCGCAACGTAATACTCAACGCGGACGCCCGCACCGCGCAGTGGGACGAACCCTGGAACGCTGAGAGCAGTGCCAGCCATGCGAACTCCGCGGAGTGGTCAAAATGAGTCTAGCAGCTTGCAAATTGCATGAATGTGCGGGCTGTCACAGAGGAGCGAACCAGCCAGGCCACCTGTGAGATCACGTGGCCACTCGCCGATTACGCAGGCCGCGGCGCCGGGTTTGGCTCGCCGCCGTTCCGGGCTGTGCCGCCTCGCGTCAACCGGACCGACGGCCATCCGGCATTCGTGAGCTTGCATGAGCCGAGGGTAGCAGGGCGGGCCGTGTATGCCCGCCAAACTTCAGTTCCTGATGCTTATTGCATATTGAACCGATTCGGGCGCGGCTGTTCTTGGGCTGTTCCTTGATCGCACGCTGTGCACGTTGCGGAGTCGCCTGCAGCACCGGCGAGCGGCGGGTATGCTGCTGCTTTTCGTGAGATGGAGATAAAGGATGTCGGAAATCGCGGTGGTCGCAATTTCAGTGGCGAAACCTGGCTATGAAGAGCAGTTGCGCGAGGCGCTCGAAGGTATTGTCGGACCGACGCGCAACGAGCAGGGCGCGCTTCAGTACGACTTGCATCGCGACGTTCAGGAGCCGCGCCGCTTCGTGTTTTTCGAGCGTTGGGAAAGTCAGGAGGCGCTGGCCGCGCACGCCAGGTCCGCGCACATCACGGCCTACAAGGCGGCAGTGGCGGACTGGGTGGAACACGCGGAAATTCGCGTTGTGACGAAGATTCTGTAAGTCTTCCGCGCAACTGCAGATTGTCAGGGCGCGACACGTTGGTACGGCGAGTGATTGCCGGGCCGGTGCCGGCCCGAGCGACGCTCGCCGTCGACGTTAATGCGTGGCTTGCGGCACGTCGAGAATCAGGATGATGGTCCAGTCTGCTTCGCCATCGTGATGATATTGGCGCTCGGCGACGATAAACGGTTGCTGCTTGCCGTCCGGGCCGAGAAACAGCACGTCGCCTTCCATCGGCAGGCATTCGACGGGAGGCAGCGCAAGGAACGCTTCCTGACCGCCGCGCGGCATCAGTTTTTCAATTTTGCGGGATGCTGCTTCGGTCCATTCGATATCAAGCTGGATGTTGCTCATGCTGTCCTCCGCACCAGGGTGCGCACGGTTAGATTCCGGCAGGGCGCCGGTCGGTGCGCGACTTTAGCATACCGGGCATCGCGCGCCGGCCGGTGCATCGGACAATAAAAAAGCCGAAACCGGCGATGCCGGCTTCGGCTTTTTCACCTTCGCGGCGAGGCCGCAGGTGCACTCACCCCGTGCGCCAGAAAGCGCCGGCTGCCGGCGTGTCTGACGACCGCTTACGAACTCGACGCGTCGGACTTCATGCCTTTCTTGTGATGCGGCGAGCTCTTGTGATGCTTCATGGGTGCAGGCGCGCTTTCCATGGTTTGCGGGCGATTTTGTAATTCCTGCGCGCGCTGCTCGACGTCGGCTGCCCGTGCCGGGTCGGTGCTCATCGTCACGCCGCTTTCCTGCGCGTAAGCCGCGCCGGTTACGGCACCGAGGGAAATCAGGATCGCGAGGGACACTTTCTTCATTGCTACCTCCGCAGAGTGGTTGTGGACCCAGGTACGTGTCTGTCCATGGGAAGGACAGTTCATTCTAGTCAGCAATATGCGCTCCAGCGGGGTGCTTTGTAACCGCGAACGCGCGGGCTTACATCTTGTTACTTGACGCGTATGCATAGCGCCTGGATACGCGCTCGACGCTTCACGGCGTGCTCATCGCGGGGCAGATCGGCGGGTAGCACCTCGCGTCAGAAAAGACCAATGGCGCTGTACACGTGATATTGCGCGATGCCGATAAGCTCGTGCAGCGCGATCTCCGCGTTCACCAGGTTGGAGTAGCGCGGCAGCAGGCCGAGATGGGCGCGGCGCGAGCTGGAGATCAGCGGCTGTGGAAAGAGGCCGAAATGCTGGAAGTCGAGCATCGCGCGCGGCATGTGGTACGCCGAAGTGACGAGTATCAAGGAATCGTAACGTGACTGGCCGACAATAGCGGATACGTTGCGCGCATTTTCGTAGGTCGTCCGGCTACGGTTTTCCAGCACGATGTCAGAGCGCGGCACCTGTTCGCGTAGCAGGTACGGCAGGTAGGTGTCGGCTTCCGTCGCGGGATGCCGCTGCGGATTGCCGCCGCTAATAATCACGCTGCAGACGCTTGCGGCGCGCTTGCACGCCGCGTAGTTCTTAGCGCTGACGTCGATGCGCGTCATCACGTCGCGCGGCGGCACGAGCACCTTGTCGCGGTTGTACACGGTGCCGCCGCCGAGCAGGATGATCGCGGTGCGCGGGGCGAACTGTGCGGGCGTGCTGGTTTGCGCCTGCGGCTGGGCGAGGCGCAGTAAGGGTGCTGTTAGCCACCCGGCCGAAACCAGCCAGAAAAAGGCAATTGTGCAAAAGGCGAGAGGGCGTCGAGCGCGCTTCCATATCACGATTGCTGCAAAAAAAAGCGCTAATAAAATGAATAGAATCAATTTAGATGGGGTAACGTATGTCTTTCGGGATTAAATCTTCGAGCCTGCTATCGCGCCGCAGCGGTTGCATCGTCGGCTCGAAGGTAGAACGCTAACATGCCGTTCTGACGGGGGTTCCGAATCAAGACCAAGGCAGCACCTGGCGGAATTCGGCCGTAGCACTTGCGGCCAGCTTCCAGCCACGGGCGGGTGCCAGGCGCGTCACTGGTGGCGCGGTGACGTGTTGGCATAGATGTGTCATAGCTGCACTTTAAGAAAGAAGTGAGATGACCACGTATTCCAACGAAGCGGTACTCGAAGCGCTGCGGCGAGCGCAATATCGCCAGGTGCCATGGGCCAGACGGCCCGGCGTCTTCCAATATCTTCGCGCGCTAGGCCTCATGGACACAGTTCGGCAGCGCACTGTCGCGCCGGCGCCGGGCTTTCATGCCCCTGTCGACATTGCCGTCCTCACAGAGCGAGGCCGCGCAGAATTCGCCCGGCTCTCACACGACGAGGGCCTTCTCACCTGGACCGCGCAGCGCATGAACGACTATGTTCTTGCTGCAGTAGAGACCCGTTCCCCGATGCCGCTCGAAGCTCGCACGTAGCTGTTCAGCGCGGCTGGAGCAGGCCTCTACGATCCTTCATGGCCATAACGTCCCTGTTGACCGAATGGCTTGCTGGCCTGCGCGGCTACACGTTCTAGTCGGCCTCCTATGCTTCCGGTCTCCGGCCGCCACGCGGACGGAGACCTGTCACGTCTTCCTTGAATCCTCAACCCATCCGGCTTGCAAGCGCAGATCCGGCGCGAGCAAAAAAAAGCCCGTATCACGAAGATACGGGCGTACCGGAATTACTGCTGCCACGCTGTGCTAATGGCGTTAAGTCAGACCGGTGATGCGAGCCGTGGTTCCCCGATATTCGCTGTGCATTCGCGGCGCCTTCGCTTTCACTTGTCGCTCGCTGGAGCGCTGCGCACGCCGCGACCTAACGGCGGCGCGACGGCTCACCGTGCGGCGCTTCAGGCCGCGCGCGCACGTTGCTCGCGATATCGCCGCGCAAGTCGCCCCGCGGCGTGGGCGGCGTGAACTCGCGGCTACGCGCAGCGCTTTGCTGCCATGCCTCCATCGAAGCCGTTCGATCAGGGCGCCAATTCCAACCTTGCGGGCGTTCTTGCGCGAGCGTCGATGCGGCCATTGATGAAAGCACAATGCCGCACAAAAGCAGTGACATTGGTTTCATGCTGAGCTCCCGTCCAAGCCCCGTGCATACCAGGCATGTTTGCATACCCATAAGGTATGTCCGCAGACGAAAGCACGCTGTAAGTAATGGTAAATGGATGTTTCATCCGCAACTCGCGGGTTGCTTCGGACGTCTGAGGCAGGCGCAGGCGGAGTCGAACAGGTGGTCGCAACGGCAGTGGAAGCTCGCTCGTCGCGCTAGTGTTTTGCCAAGGGGATTGGAGCCTTTCGCAGCTGCCGTGAAGAGGCGTGCGAAAACGGTCGGCGGGGAGAGTCGCTGAAACGCGGACTCGAGCGACGCCGCACGAAGTGAAGCCGTGGTACCAGGCCGGCTCGAACAGCCGTCCTAAATGCATTGTCGGCAGTCAGCCTGCCGGCAATGAAGCCGTCGGAACCGAAATCCCCGCAACGAAGCTACCGGAACGCAAACCGTCCGAAGCGCTACCGTCGAATGAAGCCGGCGAACCGAGGCCGTCGAAGAAACCCGCCGGGCAGTCGCCGGGCGGTTCCAGATATGCTTCGGGCGCCCGCAGGCGCCCGGAGACAGACGATTTCGCTTAAGCCATCTTGACCGGCGCGCGCCACGATTCCGGATTGGTCCAGAATGCGCCGCGCAGGCGGTCACGGCTCGGCGGTGCCGGCGGCTTCGCCGCGGTCGCGCCAATGCGTCCGCGCAGCGAGATTTCGCGTCCGCTCGTGCCCAGTCGCTTAACTATTTCGGCGAGCGTACCATCGGCTTGCCACTCGTCGAAACGGCGGCGGCAGGTCGGCGGCGACGGATAGCGGCCCGGCAGTTTGGACCAGCCTTCGCCTGTCGACAGCACCCACAGCACGGCGTTGACGACGGCGCGCGCTTCGACGCGCGGTCGACCGCGACGCTCGCTCCGTGCAGGCTCCGCACAGAACAACGCCTCGACCAGCGCCCACTCGTTGTCTCTCAAATCGTCGAACAGCATCATGTTTCACCTCAGCGAAGCTAACTCCGGTGCGCTGCCCCGCGCCGCGCACTCTCCACGCACTCGATAGGCGAGTGCCAAGGGGGTCGGGTTTGCCACGGTCTGCTACGCAGTCAGAAGTCATGGCGCCGACCCTGTGAGCATGTAAATGCAGGATGTGTGCCAAGTTGAGTCCAACCGCCTGAAAGCCCCGTGACAGCGGGCCAGCGCGGGCGCTAGCTAGGGCCGTATGAGAATCCAAAAAACCCATCTCGCAAATCGGGACAATCACCAATCTTGTGCAGCCAGGCCCGCAGCGCGTGCGTTTGCGCCTTATTGCTGCATTGCAGCGGCGTCGTGAAATGCGGTGCTGGGCGGCCACGGACGGGTACAATGCGCATCAAACAATGCCATTGATGAGCCGATTAAATGAATGTCACGCTGCGCCAGCTAAGGGTTTTCATCGAGGTCGCGCGCCTGCAGAGCTTTAGTCGCGCGGGCGATGAAATCGGCTTGACGCAATCCGCGGTGAGCCGTTGTGTGCGTGAACTGGAAGGGGAAATCGGCCTGAAACTGATCGACCGGACAACCCGCGAGGCGCAGCTCACCGACGTGGGCGGCAATCTGGTCGCGAGCGTGTCGCGCCTTCTGATCGACCTGGACGACGCATTGCGCGAAATTCGTGAAATCGGCGAGCAGCGTCGTGGGCGCGTCGTCGTGGCCGCAAGTCCGACCGTCGCGTGCCGGCTGATGCCTGGCGTGCTGGCGTCATGTAGCGAGCGCTTTCCGCACATTGCGCTCGGCTTGCGCGACGACGTGCAAAGCGACGTCGTGCGCAAGGTCAAATCCGGAGAGGTGGATTTCGGCATGGTCATCGGCCCGTTTTCCGCCGACGATCTGTTGAGTGAATCCCTCATGACCGACTCTTTCTGCCTCGTGTGTCGCGACGATCATCCGCTCGCGCGGCAGAAGGAAATAGGCTGGGCGGATCTCGAGGGCCAGCCGCTCGTCATGCTCGATTACGCGTCCGGCAGCCGGCCGATCATCGACGCCGTCATGCACGAGTACGGTGTGAACGCCAACGTGGTGCAGGAACTCGGGCATTCCGCGACGGTTTTTGGGCTCGTCGAGGCGGGCATTGGCGTGAGCGTGCTGCCGTGGCTCGCGTTGCCGTTGCCCGCGGGCGCCGCACTGGCCGCGCGGCCCCTGGTGCCGAGGGCCGAGCGCACGGTCGAACTGGTGCGGCGTCGCGATCGCTCGTTGTCGCCGGCAGCTGAGGCAGTATGGGATTTGATCCGCGAATTACCGGCGCGGGCCGAGGATCTGACCTGATTCGATCAACGGATAGCACCCTTGCGGGGCTTGCGGCGGCACGAATGTCGGATGCTCCTGACCGTCGCCTTCGTGGCTCCGTGCCCGCGGCGTGTGCGTGGCTCGGCGTCTGGACGCTGGACGCCAGGCTAAACTCCCGTCTGCGCTCGCTGCCGGTTGTGCCCGCCCGGAGCGCTCTAGCTGACATTCCCGTTGACGCTTAGCCCTTTGCTTAGCCCTTATCTATCTCGACATCACCTGGAAGCCTCGATGAGCGAATCGGAATTCTCCGTGCCATCCGTCCCTAACGCGCGCGATGCGGTGCGCGCGCTGCGTACCTCGCAGATCCGCGAAGTGGCCAACGCCGGCTTTGGCGTCGCCGACGTGTTGCCTTTCTGGTTCGGAGAATCCGACCGCGTGACGCCGGCCTTTATCCGCGACGCCGCAAGCGCCGCGCTGTCCGCGGGCGCGACGTTCTACACGCACAATCTCGGCATTGCGCCGCTGCGCTCGGCGCTCGCGGACTACGTGAGCAAACTTCACGGCAAGACGACGCCGGACCATATCGCCGTGACGAGCGCGGGCGTGAACGCGCTGATGCTCGCGGCGCAACTGGTGGTGGGTGCGGGCGACCGGGTGGTCGCCGTCACGCCGCTGTGGCCGAATCTCGTCGAAATTCCGAAAATTCTCGGTGCGCATGTCGAAACAGTCTCACTCGACTACGGCGAACATGGCTGGCAGCTCGACGTGGAGCAATTGCTGGCAGCGCTCACGCCCGACACCCGCATGCTGCTCGTCAACTCGCCGAACAACCCGACCGGCTGGGTGATGACCCGTGAACAGCAGCAGGCGGTGCTCGAACATTGCCGACAGCACGGTATCTGGATCGTCGCAGACGAAGTCTACGAGCGTCTCTATTACCCGGACCATACCGACGACGGCGAAAGCGCAGTGGGCGCGCGCACCGCACCGTCGTTTCTCGATCTCGCCACGCGCGACGAGCGCGTGATCTGCGTGAACTCGTTTTCAAAGGCGTGGCTCATGACCGGCTGGCGGCTCGGCTGGATTGTCGCACCGGTGAGCCTGATGGACGATCTGGGCAAGCTGGTGGAGTACAACACGTCGTGCGCGCCGGCCTTCGTGCAGCAGGCGGGAATCGCTGCAGTCGAGCAGGGCGAGCGCTTCACGCAGGAACTGGTGCGCGAACTGAAGGCGTCGCGCGACCATCTCGTGCGCGCGTTGTCGGCCGTACCCGGCATCGACGTCAAGGCGCCCGCCGGCGCCATGTATCTCTTTTTCTCGATGACGGGCGCCTCGCGCAGCCTGGAACTCTGCAAAGCCATGGTGCGGGAAGTTGGCCTCGGGCTCGCGCCGGGCAGCGCATTCGGTCCACAGGGCGAGGGGTTCCTGCGCTGGTGCTACGCGTGCGACGTGGCGCGGCTCGACGCCGGCGTCGAGCGCCTGAAGCGGTTTCTAACATTGCATCGAACGTCGTAGTCTGCGCGTGGCGCGCGGAAGAACCTCGACGGCAAGCCCACTCCGGCAAATGCAGGCGCGTTGCGCAGGCAGGCGCCGGCTCATGCATTACGCGCCGATGCGGCGGGCATTTTGTCCTTGGGTTCGGCTTTACGCACCGATTGTTTTTGCGTAATATGGCGCTCAGTCACGCGATTCCTGTCCGGAATATCGCTGCTCCGTCCGGCTGGGTTTGGCTCGATAGTCTGTTTCGCCTCCCCCCGGTGCGTGCTCCCATCAATATGACCGATCAGAATCGGGCGAGCGCGTCTTCAGTTCCACATCGTCTGTTTGATCCGGTTCTTTGACCACAGGGTCTGACCTAGCTGCATGAATACCCAAGAGGCGAAGATCGTCCTCGAGACAGCCTTGATCTGCGCGCAGGAGCCGTTAAAACTCGGCGATTTGCGTAAGCTCTTTGCCGACGGCGTGTCGGCAGACACCGTTAGGACTTTGCTCGAAGACCTGAAACAGGATTGGTCGGGGCGCGGTGTGGAGTTGGTCGGGCTGGCGTCGGGCTGGCGGTTTCAAAGCAAGCCCGCGATGCGTTCGTATCTGGATCGTTTGCATCCCGAGAAACCGCCGAAATACTCGCGCGCGGTGCTCGAAACGCTCGCGATCATTGCGTACAGGCAACCGGTTACGCGCGGCGACATCGAAGAGATTCGCGGCGTCACGGTGAACACGCAGGTCGTGAAGCAGCTCGAAGACCGCGGCTGGATCGAGGTGATCGGGCATCGCGACGTGCCGGGGCGTCCCGCGCTGTACGCGACAACGCGCCAGTTTCTCGACGACCTCGGTCTGCGGGCGCTAGACGAGTTGCCACCGCTCGCCGACCCGTCGGCGCAACTGAATGCGGATCTGCTGGGCCAGCATGCAATCGAGTTTTCCGACGTCGAATCCGCGGAGACACCGGCGTCGAACGAAGCGAACGAGCACATCGCGCTCGAACAGCCTGAAGCGACCGGCGCAGTAGCACCAAGCGACGCTGAGCAGGCGGCAGGAACGGAAATCGCTGCGGAAAAGGGCGAGACACACGAGGGTGAGGCACACGAGGCGCAGCATGTCGATGGCGTGCAGCTCGAGCCCGCTGAGCGGCTGGAAGCAGCGGCTGAGAGAGCCGCGAGCGTCGACAGCCACGAGAGCGTTGAACAAGTCACACCCGAATTAAAGGCAGCGCCTGAGACGGCGGGCGAACCTGGCGAGGCGGCTACGCCGACGCCTACCGAAGCGGCAAACGTTGCACCGCTATCCGGCGCCGCAGAGTCTGAAGTGAATCAAGATCCGGTCTCCCAGGCCGATCCGGCAATACCCGCGCACGGTTCGGGCGTACTCCGCGATACGGAGCACGCCGCCGAACCGAACTCGACCACGGCGGCGCGCGGCGATCAGGAAGATCGTCGCGATGCTGCACAGGACGCAGGCATTCTGACCGACGACGAACCCGAGTCGCGCAGCGCCTGACGTAACCGAACTTTTTTTGCCGCGCCCGCAATGGGCGCGCGCGACCTGACATTTTGAGGTTGTTTTGACACATACCCACGACACCGATTCGTCCGAATCCGAGCGCGCCGTGCCGTCGGCGCGCGCTGACGAAACGCGCACCACGCAAGCGTCGGCAGGCGAGGGCGAGCGCCCGGCGCAGACCACGGAAGCAGACGGCGAGGACCGTCCGCGCCGCGGCCTGCGTCGCGGACCGCGCAGCCTGATCGCCCGGCGCCGCGCCGGGGCCAAGACGAAGGCCGCGGAAGGTGCGCCTGGGCAGGCCGCGCCGGTCGTCGCCGAGGCTCCGCCGGACGGCGAAGTCGTGGCGAAGGTGCGCATGCCGCGTAAAGAGGCGGGTGCGAAAGGTCAAGGGCCGCGCCGCAATGCGGGCGGTCAGAAACGCGAAGGCCAGCGCGAAGGCGCGCCTCGCGAAGGCGGCGCCCGCGAGACCGCTGCGCGCGAAGGTCAGCGCGAGCGCCAGCCGCGTGCAGGCGGTCAGCGCCAGAACCGGCGAGGTGGCGAAGCCCCGACGGCAGCGGCCGACGCGACTCAGGACGACTTGTTCTCGTATGTGACGTCGCCGGCGTTCGACGCCGACAACAGCACGACGGGCGGCGTACGCGCACCCATGCTGCGCGGTGGCAAGCCGGCCGCGCCCAAGCGCGTGCTCGCTGCCGACGACGACGCGCCGAAGCTCCACAAGGTGCTGGCCGAAGCCGGCATGGGTTCGCGACGCGATATGGAAGAGTTGATCGTCGCAGGCCGTGTGTCGGTCAACGGCGAGCCGGCTCACATCGGCCAGCGCATCATGCCGACCGATCAGGTCCGCATCAACGGCAAGCCGGTCAAGCGCAAGCTCGCGAACAAGCCGCCGCGCGTGCTGCTGTATCACAAGCCGACCGGCGAGATCGTGAGCCACGCCGATCCGGAAGGCCGGCCGTCGGTGTTCGACAAGCTGCCGCCCATGAAGACCGCCAAGTGGCTCGCGGTCGGCCGCCTCGACTTCAATACCGAAGGTCTGCTCATGCTGACCACTTCGGGCGATCTGGCGAACCGCTTCATGCACCCGCGCTACAGCGTCGAGCGTGAGTATGCGGTGCGCGTGGTCGGCGAGCTCGCCGAAGGCATGCGTCAGAAGCTGCTGCACGGCGTCGAACTCGAAGACGGTCCGGCCAACTTCCTGCGTATCCGCGATGGCGGGGGCGAAGGCACGAATCACTGGTATCACGTTGCGCTTGCTGAAGGGCGTAATCGCGAAGTGCGTCGTATGTTCGAAGCCGCGGGCCTGATGGTCAGCCGCCTGATCCGTACACGCCACGGCCCGATTTCGCTGCCGAAGGGCTTGAAGCGCGGCCGTTGGGAAGAACTCGAAGACAACCAGGTGCGTGCGCTGATGGCGTCGGTGGGACTCAAGGCGCCGAGCGAGGAGCGCGGTAGCCGCGGCTCCGCGCCGGAGCGCAAGCAGCCCGATCCGATGCAGACGTCGATGGGCTTCATCAGCCGCGAACCGGTGCTGATGTCGCATAGCCGCTTCGAACAACAGCCGCGCGGTCAAGGCCGGCGCGGTGCGGCGGGCGGCGGCTTTGGCGGCGGCGCGGGGGCGGGTTTCGGCGGCGGTTACGGCAATCGCGGTGCTGGTCGTGGCGCTGGTGGCTTCGGCGGTCCCGGCGGCGGCGCGGGTGGTGCCGGTGGTGCGCGTGGCGGCCGTGACGTCGACGGTAATCGCGCGCCTTCCGGCGGCGGCAATCGGGCGGCGGGCGGCGGCAAGCGAGCCGGCGGCAACGGCCCGAACCCCGGCGGCGGCAATCGTGCGCCGGGCGGCAATCGCCCGAATTCGGGCGGCGGCAACCGCGCGGGTGGCGGCAACGCCAGCCCGGGCGGTGCTAACCGAGGTGGCGGCGCGCCTCGCGGCCGTTCGCGCGGGCGGTAATCGCGAGGCATCGGCTTGCGTTGCGCATGCGTTATAACGAGCCGCAACGCTCGCCGTCATGACTCGGTGTACGTCTTCTGTTGCCTGGAAACGCTTGGAAACGTGGCGGACGCAGGCTGTGCAGGCGGAAGTAGGGGCAGGTTGTCTCGCCCCAGCTTGCAAAAGTCGCGAGGCGTCGCCATATCGTCCAAAGATCCCCATGAAATCAGGCGGAAATGCGCTTGGTACGGCGTTCTGCGGTTTGCGTTTGTCCTGAAAAATGGCTACAATCGCGAAGTCGCTGGGCGTGCGGCTTTTCATGTGCGGCTCAGGTGCGACCACCGGTAATAAGATGATGGGCGTTTAGCCCATTTTTTTTTTGCCGCTCAGTTCATCGTGGTTCGTCATCTCGGGTAGCACGAACGTGCGCCGGCCAGGCGCGCGGCCCGCATTGGTTGTTTGCAGAACAAGCGGCAGGCTCGCTGCGCGAACATCTAAGAGGGCACTGTGCAACTGACGGAACTGATTGAAACCACGGTCGTGGGACTCGGCTACGAGCTCGTCGATCTCGAGCGCACCGGGCGCGGCATGCTGTGTATCTATATCGACCAGCCGGCCGGCATCGCGATCGAAGACTGCGAGAAAGTCACGCGTCAGCTCCAGCACGTACTGACGGTCGAAAATATCGATTATGAGCGGCTCGAAGTATCGTCGCCGGGGCTCGACCGTCCGCTGAAAAAACTGGCGGATTTTGAACGCTTCGCAGGCAGCGAAGTGGTAATCACATTGAAAAAGCCATTGGACGGACGGAAATCGTACCGGGGTATTTTGCATGCTCCGCAAGGCGAGACCATCGGTCTGGAATTTGAAGGGAAGGAAGGCGCCGCGATGCTCGATTTCACGCTCGCGGACATGGACAAAGCACGCCTCGTTCCGAAAGTTGACTTTAGGAGCCGCAAACAATGAGTCGCGAAGTGTTGATGCTGGTGGATGCGCTGGCACGCGAGAAGAACGTCGATAAAGACGTGGTATTTGCCGCGCTCGAAGCGGCCCTCGCTTCGGCCTCCAAGAAACTCTTCGACGAAGACGCGGATATTCGCGTCCATATCGACCGTGAAAGCGGCGAGCACGAAACGTTTCGTCGCTGGAAAGTGGTGCCTGACGAAGCCGGTCTGCAAGAGCCCGATCAGGAAATCCTGCTGTTCGAAGCACGCGAGCAGAAGCCCGAAATCCAGCTCGACGAATACATCGAAGAACCGGTGCCGTCGATCGAATTCGGCCGTATCGGCGCGCAGGCAGCCAAGCAGGTGATCCTGCAGAAGGTGCGCGACGCTGAGCGTGAACAGATCCTGAACGACTTCCTCGAGCGCGGCGAGCACATCATGACCGGCTCGGTGAAGCGTCTCGACAAGGGCAACTTCATCGTCGAAACCGGCCGTGTGGAAGCACTGCTTCGCCGTGACCAGCTGATCCCGAAGGAAAACCTGCGCGTGGGCGACCGCGTGCGCGCCTATATTGCCAAGGTCGATCGCACCGCCCGCGGTCCGCAAATCGAACTGTCGCGTACGGCGCCCGAGTTCCTGATGAAGCTGTTCGAGATGGAAGTGCCAGAAATAGAACAGGGCCTTCTCGAAATCAAGGCGGCGGCGCGCGATCCAGGCGTGCGCGCGAAGATCGGTGTGGTCGCTTATGACAAGCGCATCGATCCGATCGGCACTTGCGTCGGTATTCGCGGTTCGCGAGTGCAGGCCGTGCGTAACGAGCTCGGTGGCGAAAACGTCGACATCGTGCTATGGTCGGAGGATCCCGCTCAGTTCGTGATCGGCGCGCTCGCGCCGGCAGCCGTCCAATCGATCGTCGTCGACGAAGAAAAGCATTCGATGGACGTCGTCGTGGACGAAAACGAACTGGCGGTCGCGATCGGCCGCAGCGGCCAGAACGTGCGTCTTGCCAGCGAACTCACCGGCTGGCAGATCAACATCATGACGCCGGACGAATCTGCACAAAAGCAGAATCAGGAACGTGGCGTTTTGCGTGACCTGTTCATGGCGCGTCTCGATGTCGACGAGGAAGTTGCCGACATCCTGATCGACGAAGGCTTCACGAGCCTCGAAGAGATTGCCTATGTGCCGCTCAACGAAATGCTCGAAATCGAAGCGTTCGACGAAGACACCGTCCACGAACTGCGTAACCGCTCGCGCGACGCGCTGTTGACGATGGCAATCGCGAATGAAGAAAAGGTCGAAAATGTAGCGCTCGACCTGAAGAGCCTGGACGGTATGGACGCCGACCTGCTCGCGAAGCTGGCCGAACATCAGATCCAGACGCGCGACGAACTCGCGGAGCTGGCTGTAGATGAACTGGTCGAGATGACCGGAATGGAAGAGGATGCCGCTAAGGCGTTGATCATGAAAGCACGTGAACATTGGTTCCAGTGAGAAATGACCATGGCGCACTAAATTGAACGCGGCCGTCAGGCCGCATGACCCGATGCTAACCGCAAGGAATCGGTCCTTGCATTAAGAGGAATGAATGGCGAGTAACAACGTAGCCCAATTTGCCGCGGAACTGAAAATGCCTGCAGGCGTGCTGCTCGAGCAGCTGCAGGCGGCAGGCGTCACAAAAGCGAGCGAAGCCGACTCCTTGTCCGAAACGGACAAGGCGCGTCTGCTCGACCACTTGCGCAAGTCTCACGGCTCGACTGATGCAGACAAGCGCAAGATCACGCTGACGAAACGGCATACGTCGGAGATCAAGCAGTCCGATGCGACGGGCAAAGCTCGCACCATTCAGGTCGAGGTGCGCAAGAAGCGCACTTTCGTCCGCCGCGACGAAACCTCCGCTGATGGCGGAGATGCATCGAATCATGTGGCCGAGGCCGCCGAAGTCGACGATCTGGAACTTCAGCGTCGTGAAGAAGAAGCGCGTCACGCAGCCGAGTTGCTCGAGCAGCAGGCTCAGGAACTGAAGGCGCGTCAGGAGCAGCTCGAACGCGAAGAGGCCGAGCGCCAGGCACGCGAGCAGGCTGCGGAAGCCGAGCGCCGTCGCGCCGAAGAAGAGGCAGCGAAGAAGCGCGCAGCGGCTGCGGCCGAGGCGGCAGCTCGCGAGAAGGCGCAGCCGGCACCGCAAGTTGCGAAGGTCCAAACGGCGCCTGCCAAACCGGCGGAGCCGGTCGTCGCGAAAGACACCGAGCAGGACGACGAGCGGGCCGCTGCGGAACGCGCCGCGCAACGCGAAGCCGCCAAGAAGGCGGAAGATGCAGCACGTCAAGCTGCGGAAAAGGCGCGCGCCGAGCAGGAAGAAATCGCCAAGCGCCGCGCGGCGGCCGAAGCCGAAGCGCGCGCGATTCGCGAAATGATGAACACGCCGCGCAAGGCGCAGGTCAAGGCGCCGGAACCGGCACCGAAGCCCGCAGAGCCGGCCAAGGCTGCTGAAGCCAAGGGCACGCTGCACAAGCCGGCGCGTCCGGCTGGCGAAGCGCCGGCACGTCCGGCTGCCAGGAAGCCGGCTGCCGCGGCTCCGGCCGCCACGACCACGCCGTCCGTTGGCGACAAGAAGAAGCCGGGCGGCAAGGGCGGCTGGCAGGACGACGCAGCCAAGCGCCGTGGAATCAAGACGCGCGGCGATACGAGCGGCGGCGTTGACCGCGGCTGGCGCGGCGGCCCGAAGGGTCGCGGCAAGCATCAGGACCAGAACACTACGTTCCAGGCGCCGACCGAACCGATCGTGCGTGAAGTGCACGTGCCGGAAACCATCACCGTGGCCGATCTGGCGCACAAGATGGCAGTGAAGGCGTCTGAAGTCATCAAGTCGATGATGAAGCTCGGCCAGATGGTCACCATCAACCAGATGCTGGACCAGGAAACGGCGATGATCATCGTCGAAGAACTGGGCCATCACGCGGTTGCGGCCAAGCTGGACGATCCGGAAGCCATGCTGGTCGAAGGCGAAGTGTCGGATGCGGAAGCATTGCCGCGTCCGCCGGTCGTCACGGTCATGGGTCACGTCGACCACGGCAAGACCTCGCTGCTCGACTACATCCGCCGCGCGAAGGTTGCAGCGGGCGAAGCCGGCGGCATTACGCAGCACATCGGCGCTTATCACGTCGAAACGCCGCGTGGCGTGATCACGTTCCTCGACACGCCGGGCCACGAGGCCTTTACGGCCATGCGTGCCCGCGGTGCGAAGGCAACGGACATCGTCATTCTGGTGGTCGCTGCCGACGACGGCGTGATGCCGCAAACGAAGGAAGCGATCGCCCACGCGAAGGCAGGCGGCGTACCGCTCGTCGTCGCGATCAACAAGATCGACAAGCCGGATGCGAATCCGGACCGCGTCAAGCAGGAACTCGTCGCAGAAGGCGTCGTGCCGGAAGAATACGGTGGCGATTCGCCGTTCGTGTCGGTGTCGGCAAAGACCGGCGCGGGCATCGACGACCTGTTGGAAAACGTGTTGCTCCAGGCCGAAGTGCTGGAACTGAAGGCACCGGTCGAAGCCCCGGCCAAGGGTCTGGTTATCGAAGCGAAGCTCGACAAGGGTAAGGGTCCTGTTGCAACGATCCTCGTCCAGTCGGGTACGTTGAACCGCGGTGACGTGGTGCTGGCAGGTAGCGCTTACGGTCGTGTGCGAGCCATGCTCGACGAAACCGGCAAGCCGACCAAGTCCGCTGGTCCGTCGATCCCGGTCGAAATCCAGGGTCTGTCGGAAGTCCCGCAAGCAGGCGAAGAAGTCATCGTCATGCCGGACGACCGCAAGGCGCGTGAAGTCGCGCTGTTCCGTCAAGGCAAGTTCCGCGACGTCAAGCTGGCCAAGCAGCAGGCCGCGAAGCTCGAGAACATGCTGGAGCAGATGGGCGAAGGCGAAGTGGCGTACATGCCGCTCATCGTCAAGGCCGACGTGCAAGGTTCGCAGGAAGCGTTGGTGCAGTCGCTGCTCAAGCTTTCCACCGACGAAGTGCGCGTGCAGATCGTGCACGGCGCCGTGGGCGGCATCAGCGAGTCCGACGTCAACCTGGCAACGGCTTCGAAGGCGGTCATCATCGGCTTCAACACCCGTGCAGACGCGCAGGCTCGCAAGCTGGCGGAAGCCAACGGTGTCGACATTCGCTACTACAACATCATTTACGACGCAGTGGATGAGGTGAAGGCCGCGATGTCCGGCATGCTGGCTCCGGAGAAGCGCGAAGTCGTTACCGGGACGGTCGAAGTGCGTCAGGTCTTCAAGGTGCCGAAGATCGGCGCGGTGGCCGGCTGTATGGTCACGGACGGCTACGTCAAGCGCTCGTCGTCGGTGCGCGTGCTGCGCAACAACGTCGTCATCTTCACGGGCGAGCTCGATTCGCTCAAGCGTTTCAAGGACGACGTGAAGGAAGTTCGCCAAGGCTTCGAGTGCGGTATGTCGATCAAGAACTTCAACGACATCGTCGAAGGCGACCAGTTCGAAGTCTTCGAGGTCACCGAAGTCGCGCGTACGCTGTAAGTCACGCGGCACGGTTCCAAGGGGCGGAGCGGGCATCAACGCCCACTCCGCCCGTTGTTTTTTGGAGCCGCCGTTTCGCCTGTCCGCGGCCGTCGCGCCGCGCGAATGCCGCGATTTTTCGAGTTTCGCGGCCGCGAACCAATTTTTTGCATCCGCCAAAACGGATCACACAACACCATGCCTAAAAAACGTTCTTCACCCAATCGCAACGTGCAGATCGCCGATCAGATCCAGCGCGATCTGTCGGAACTGCTGCGCGAGGTCAAGGATCCGCGCATCGGCATCGTCACGATCCAGAGCGTCGAACTGACGCCGGACTACGCACACGCGAAGGTCTATTTCACGACGTTGACGGGCGACCCTCAACAGACGCTCGCGGCGCTCACGCATGCGGCGGGTCATCTGCATAATCAGCTGTTCAAGCGCCTGCATATTCACACGGTGCCGACGCTGCATTTCCATTACGACCAGACGATCGAGCGCGCCGTTGAAATGTCCCGTCTGATTGACGAGGCGAACGCCAATCGCGCGAAAGACGACTAAGCGCAGTCGGCGCACGCGTCCCGAGCCGCGCCACGCTGCGTGCGGCAAGGCTCAGGTCGTCAAGGCGCAATATGCTGTTGCGGATTCCATAGAAACCCGTCTTCCCACATGACCGCACCTCAACGCCCCCGCGTGCCGCGCCGCGCGCTCGACGGCGTGCTGCTGCTCGACAAGCCGCTCGGCCTGTCGAGCAACGACGCACTGATTCGCGCGAAGCGCCTCTATCTGGCTAAAAAGGCTGGACATACCGGCACGCTGGATCCACTCGCGACCGGCCTGCTGCCGCTGTGTTTTGGCGAGGCCACCAAGTTTTCGCAAGATCTGCTCGAGGCCGACAAGACCTACGAGGCCACCATGCGCCTCGGCGTTCGCACTACCACTGGCGACGCCGAAGGGGAGCCGGTCGACACGCGCGCGGTGACGTGCGACGAGGCGGCGGTTCTCGCGGCGCTGCCGTCATTTGTCGGCGAAATCGTTCAGGTTCCGCCGATGTACTCGGCGCTCAAGCGCGACGGCAAGCCGCTCTACGAATACGCGCGGGCCGGGCAGACAGTCGAGCGGGAAGGGCGCCAGGTGACGATTCACTTGCTCGACTTGCTCGCTTGCGCGCTGCCCGATGTGACGTTTCGCGTCACCTGTAGCAAGGGCACGTATGTGCGCACGCTGGCAGAGGACATCGGCGAGGCGTTGGGTTGTGGGGCTCATCTAGTTGCCCTGCGGCGCACCGGCGTCGGCGCGCTGACGCTTGAGCATGCGGTGACGCTCGACGCGCTTTCGGATGCGACGGAAAGCGAGCGTGACGCGTGGTTGCAGCCGGTCGACGCCTTGCTGTCGACGTTCCCATCGGTGTATCTGGACGAAGATGCAACGCGGCGCTTTTTGCACGGTCAACGGCTGAAGCTTTCCGAGCTGAGTCTGAGCGGCGAAGCGGCGAATGCGCAGCGCGTGAGGGTCTACGCCGCGCAAGGGCGTCTGCTGGGCGTCGCAAAACAGGGTGAGGGCGTGCTCGCGCCTGAACGCCTCGTCGTGACGACGGCGAACTAGTCCCGTCACGCAAACCGAAAGCGCGTCAGATACGCGTTCCGGCAGGCAGTTCAGGTTAGCTGATTGCGCCGCTGCAATGAAAAAGGCGGGACCGTTATAAAGCGGCCCCGCCTTTTTTGCATCTCGTCGTTCAGGGAATGAAACGCGAGATCAATGCGCCGCCGCGGCAGCGGCACCGGCGTCGCCGCCGGCCTTCTCCGGTTTCGTGACCCAGATCAGCGCGATCAGCGCCACGAAAATACCGGCGGAAATGAAGAAGATGTCGTTCACGCCGAGTTGCGCGGCCTGTTGCGTGGCCATCGAATTGAATAATCCATATGCTTGCGGCTGACTGAAACCCGCAGCGCCCATCTCACGGATCGACTGATCGAACACTGGGTTGTAGGCGTTGGCGCGCTCGGTCAATTGTGCGTGATGCATGATCGTCCGATGGTCCCAAGCCGTCTGGAAAATCGACGTGCCAATGCCGCCGCACATAATCCGCACGAAGTTCGACAAACCCGATGCCGCCGGTATGCGATTACCCGGCAAACCGGACAATGTGATCGAAACCAGCGGGATAAAGAAGCCGGCCATGCCGATGCCTTGAATCAGCGTGGGCAGTAGCAGCGAGTAGGTATCCACGCCAGTCGTATAACGCGAACGCATCCAGAAGCACAGCGCAAATACGAGAAACGACAACGTCGCGATATAACGCGGATCGGTGCGCGGCAGGACCTTGCCTGTGATTGGCGACAGCAGCACGGCGAAGAGACCAACCGGCGCCATGACGAGACCGGCCTCGGTGGCCGTGTAGCCGATATCGGTTTGCAGCCACAGCGGCAGCAGAACCAGATTGCCGAAGTAGAGCCCGTAGCCGACCGACAGCGCAATGGTGCCGCCCGTGAAGTTTCGTTTGCTGAAGAGCGACAGGTCGACCACCGGATGCTCGGCCGTCAGTTCCCACACAATGAAGAACGCAAGCGCGATCACCGCGACCAGCGTCAACACGACGATGGTCGTAGACGAAAACCAGTCGAGGTCCTTGCCCTTGTCGAGCATGACCTGCAACGAGCCGACCCAGACGATCAGCAGGCCGAGACCGACACCGTCGATCGGCGCCTTTCTGACGACGGAATCGCGGTTGCGAAAGATCATCCACGTCGCGAGCGCGGCGATCGCGCCGACCGGAATGTTGACGTAGAAAATCCAGGGCCACGAGATGTTGTCCGAAATCCAGCCACCAAGGATAGGGCCGGCGACCGGCGCGATCAGCGTGGTCATCGCCCACATCGATAACGCCATCGGCGCCTTGGCGCGCGGATAACTCGCGAGCAGCAGCGTTTGCGACAGCGGAATCATCGGGCCGGCCACTGCGCCTTGCAGCACGCGCGAGGCGAGCAGGAAGGGCAGAGTCGGCGCGAGGCCGCACATCCATGACGAAATGACGAACAGTACGATCGACGCCATGAACAGGCGCACCTGGCCGATGCGGTCAGTGAGCCAGCCCGTGAGCGGCACGGAGATCGCGTTGGCGACCGCGAACGACGTGATCACCCACGTGCCCTGATCGGCCGACACGCCGAGGTCGCCCGATATGGACGGAATCGAAACGTTCGCGATCGACGTGTCGAGCACGTTCATGAAAACGGCGAGCGACACCGCGATGGTGCCGATCACCAGTTGCGCGCCCTCGAGCGGCGGGTGAGGGGCTTGCGCCTGAGCCTGAGCCATTCAGAAAGCCTTGTATGAGTCGCCGCGCGGCTTACATCAGTTTTGCAGATGCGGGCTTGCTGGATCCGGACTGCGCGGCTTTATGCGTGCCTGCGTTCGGACCGGCGTTTTCCGCGATGATGCGAGCAATCTCCGCGTCGGCTTCGTCGCCATATTTAGCAAACACGTCCGTCTGATAGATGGTGTTCTGTGCGTTGCCCAGCTGGCCGCCGTTCTCGTCCTTGATGCTCACGTCGGCCTGCATCGACAGGCCGATACGCAGCGGATGCTTCTCGAGTTCCTGCGGATCGAGCGCGATTCGCACCGGCAGACGCTGAACCACCTTGATCCAGTTGCCGGTGGCGTTCTGCGCGGGCAGCAGCGAGAACGCCGAACCCGTGCCCGCCGAGAAACCCACCACCTTGCCGTGATAGACGACCGACGAACCGTAGACGTCGGCCGTCAGTTCGACCGGCTGGCCGATGCGCATGTGCTTGAGCTGCACTTCCTTGAAGTTGGCGTCGACCCAGACGGCGCCGAGCGGCACGATGGCCATGAGCGGCGTGCCCGGCGAGACGCGCTGTCCGACCTGGACCGAGCGTTTCGCGACATAGCCGGTGACCGGTGCCGGCAGCGTGTTGCGCGCATTGTTCAGATACGCGTCGCGGACCTTCGCGGCGGAGGCCTGCACGTTCGGGTGATTCGCGATCGTGGTGTTGGCGGTCAGCGCGCGGTTCGATGCCAGTTGCTGCTGAGCGGCTTCGACGGCGGCTTGCGCGCTCTTGACGGCGTCACGTGCGTGCGAAATTTCTTCCTGCGACACCGCGCCGGTTTGAGCAACCGTCAGACGGCGCTTCAAGTCGTCCCGAGCGCGCGAGAGGTCGGACTGGCGCTGCGCAACTTGAGCCTGGTACTGGTTGTCGTCGGCGAAGAGACCGCGCACCTGGCGCACCGTCTGCGCAAGATTCGCTTCTGCCTGATCGAGCGCGACGCGGGCGTCGGCCGGATCCAGCACGACGACCGGGTCGCCGGCCTTGACCGTTTGCGTATCGTCGGCGTTCACCGCGACCACGGTGCCCGTGACTTGCGGCGTGATCTGCACGACATTGCCGTTCACGTACGCGTCGTCGGTGTCTTCGTGAAAGCGCGCCACGAGGAAATAGTACAGACCATAGGCGATCGCGGCGATCAGGATCACGATGACGAGCAGCGTCATCATGCGCTTGCGTTTGCCACTGTTCGCCGGTTGTGCCGGTTTGTTCGGCTGTGCCGGTTGGTTGTTAGCCGCGGGCTGTTGGGGGGTGCTCATTGATGTGCTCCGGGTTCTCTCAAACGTCGTCGTTTATTCGGATGTTCGTGTGTGGTCTGTTGCGGTCGATACGGTTGCGTGACAGCGCGATCAGCTCGCGTCAGTTCACAGCGGCGGTCGCAGCCCGGGCGGATGACACGCCCGCCGCCGACGTAGAGACCGATGCCGCAGAAGCCGGCGCGGCGGCCGATGCCGGCGCGTCAGTCGGCACGACCAGGCCTGTCTGCGTCGCGTCGAAACCGCCGCCCAGCGCCTTGACGAGGCCGATCTGCATGTCGCGGCGACGCATCTTGAGCGTGGTAACCGTCTGTTCGGCGGAAAGGCGGTTCTGGTCGGCGGTCAACACCTGCAGTTGCGGAGACAGGCCGGCCTTGTAGCGGATCACGGCCAGTTCGTATGCCTTCGTCGATGCGTCGAGTGCGCGTTGAGCGTCGCCCGCTTGCTGGTCGATCGAGCGGATCGACGACACCTGCGTCGCGACATCCGACAACGCATTGATCAGCGTCTGGTTGTAGTTCGCCACGTTCAGCTCGAAATCCGCATAACGGCCCTTCAATTGCGAGCGCAGCGCGCCTGCGTCGAAGATCGGCAGGTGAATCGCCGGACCGAACTGGATCTGACGGCTGCCGGCTGTGAGGAATCGGCCCCAGCCGAACGCGTCGAAGCCGAAGCCGGCTGCGAGGTTCACGTCCGGAAAGAATTCCGCCTTCGCTTCCTTGACGTCATGCATCGCCGCTTCGACTTGCCAGCGCGCGGCGACAATATCTGCGCGGCGCGCGACCAGATCGGCCGGCAGATTGTCCGGCAGCGCGACTGTATTGCCGACGCCGAGCGCAGGCTGCGCAATTTGCAGGCCACGATCCGGGCCCTTGCCGAGCAGCGCGCCCAACTGATAACGCACCACGGTGAGCTGGCCGTCCAGATCGCTCAGGCTCGCCTGGCTCGACGCGATATTGCCCGTTGCGGTCTGACGCTCGACGTTCGTATCGAGACCGGCCGCAACGCGACCGTTCGTAATGCGGCCAATATCCTGACGGTTGGCGATTTCGCGTGCGGCGATGTCGCGCAGCGCGTAAAGCTGCGCAAGCTGGTTATAGGTGCTCGCCACGGACGCCGCGAGCGTCACGCGCGCCTGCTGCATGTCGGCCTCGGCCGCCTTTTCCTGCGACACAGCCTGGCCGAGGCGCTGACGGTTCTTGCCCCACAGGTCGAGATCCCACGAAGCGCTCGCGAGCACGTTGTTCTCGCTATACCAGGTGCCGCCGTACGGAGGCGGGTAGAGCGCGTTGCCCGAGAACAGTTCGCGTGTCCACGAATAGCTGCCGTTGACCTTCGGGTAAAGCGCCGAGCGCGAGGTTTCGATGTACGACGACGCCTTTGCGAGACGCGCCTGCGCCTGCGCGATCGACGGGCTGCCTTCCAGCGCTTCGGCAATCAGCTTGGGCAACTGCGGATCGCCGAACTGGTTGGCCCAGTCGAGCGACGGCCACTGGCCGCTCTGACCCGCGAGGCTCTGGGTGGACTCATACTGCGCCGGCGACGAAATCTGCTTGTCGCTTTTGACACCGAAGTAGTTCGCGCACCCAGTGAGGGCGAGCGCTGCCACCGCGGCGGCGACAGCGGCCCGGCTCGAAAACGCGGGCGCGGACAGGGAAAGGGATTTCATCGCTCGACTCTTTGAGTGGAATGTAATGATGGACGCTGCAAGCAATTTCTTACGATTTGCTGTCGTAATTGCTTGCCGCATCACGGGTCAGTCCCGTTTGTTCGCCAGAATTGAGCAGCACGCGACGCAGCATGCTCTTCAGAAAGCCCACTTCTTCCGGGGTGAAGCCGGAGAGCAGGTCATCCAGTACACCGTTGAAGATCTTCGGCATTTTGGCCGCGATCGCATGCCCTTCGGGCGTGAGTGCAAGACGCACGACGCGCCGGTCTTCGTTGCTGCGCACCCGCGTGAGCAGGCCGCGCTTTTCGAGACGGTCGATCAGGCGCGTGACGGCGCTTGCGTCAATGCCGTATTCGCGCGCGAGTTCGGCCGCCAGCAGGCATTTCCCGCTCGCCACCATGAACAGAATGCTGCCTTGCTGACTGGTGATGCCAAGCTCCGCCATGCTGCGCTGGGTAACCAGGTTCGACATGGTCGATTTCACGCGCGACAGCAGATAGCCGACACTTTCGCCTAGCTGGTATTCGCTGATCTCAGGCGCTGGGGTGGTGGACGGCTCCGTCATGATTCTCGTGCGAATGCAATGGTTGACTAGGCACAATTATAAGAGTCGGATGATTGACGCGGCAAGCGTTATTACAGCTTAGGCAAGGAAATATCCGCGCTCAAGCAAGAATCGGCGCGTTTTCGCGTAGGGCTGAGGACAATTGGACGTCAGATCTACTCATGCGGGAGTGGGGCCGCAGCGCTTGCTATCAGGGAATACCAGAAAGCTTCACCGGTGCGTGCTATAATGTTGGGTTCCCAAAAGTGCGCATTGGGCTTGTCGTGGTTTTTATCCTCACATTGCTCTTATACGAAGAGCGAAGCGGCATGAGCAAGCGGCGCACTCAACTGTCTCCAGGTTTCCTATGACCCGCGCCCTACGCAACATCGCCATCATTGCCCACGTCGACCACGGCAAGACTACGCTCGTCGACCAGCTCCTCCGCCAGACCGCCACGTTCCGTGACAACCAGCAGGTTGCCGAGCGTGTGATGGACTCGAACGACATCGAAAAAGAACGTGGCATCACGATTCTTTCGAAGAACTGCGCGGTCGAATATGAGGGCACGCACATCAACATCGTCGACACCCCGGGCCACGCGGACTTCGGCGGTGAAGTGGAGCGCGTGCTGTCCATGGTCGATTCGGTGCTGCTGCTGGTGGACGCCGTCGAAGGCCCGATGCCGCAAACGCGCTTCGTGACCAAGAAGGCACTGGCGCTCGGTCTGAAGCCGATCGTCGTGATCAACAAGGTGGACCGTCCCGGCGCGCGCATCGACTGGGTGATCAACCAGACGTTCGACCTGTTCGACAAGCTGGGCGCGACCGACGAACAGCTCGACTTCCCGATCGTCTATGCGTCGGGCCTGAACGGCTATGCCGGTCTGACCCCGGACGTGCGTGAAGGCGATATGCGTCCGCTGTTCGAAGCCGTGCTCGAGCACGTGCCGGTTCGCGCGGCCGACCCGGAAGGCCCGCTGCAACTGCAGATCACCTCGCTCGACTACTCGTCGTATGTCGGCCGTATCGGCGTGGGCCGTATCACGCGCGGCCGCATCAAGCCGGGCATGGCCGTTGCCGTGCGTTCGGGTCCCGATGGCGCGATTCTGAACCGCAAGATCAATCAGGTCCTGTCGTTCAAGGGTCTCGAGCGCGTGCAGGTCGAGTCGGCTGAAGCTGGCGACATCGTGCTGATTAACGGTATCGAAGAAATCGGCATTGGCGTGACCATCTGCTCGCCGGAACAGCCGGAAGCGCTGCCCATGATCACCGTCGACGAACCGACGCTGACCATGAACTTCCTCGTCAACTCGTCGCCGCTCGCCGGCCGCGAAGGCAAGTTCGTCACGAGCCGTCAGATTCGTGACCGCCTGATGAAGGAACTGAATCACAACGTCGCGCTGCGCGTCAAAGAAACCGGCGACGAAACCACGTTCGAAGTGGCGGGTCGCGGCGAGCTGCACCTGACCATCCTCGTGGAAAACATGCGTCGTGAAGGTTACGAGCTGGCCGTGTCGCGTCCGCGCGTCGTGATGCAGGAAATCGACGGTGTGAAGCACGAGCCGTACGAGAACCTGACCGTCGACATGGAAGACGCGCATCAGGGTGGCGTCATGGAAGAACTGGGTCGTCGCAAGGGCGAAATGCTCGACATGGCGTCGGACGGCCGTGGTCGCACGCGTCTCGAATATCGTATTTCGGCGCGCGGCCTGATCGGCTTCCAGTCGGAATTCCTCACGCTCACGCGCGGTACGGGCCTGATGAGCCACACGTTCGACTCGTATCAGCCCGTCAAGGAAGGCTCGGTTGGCGAGCGCCGCAACGGCGTGCTGATTTCGCAGGACGACGGCGCGGCAGTCGCTTATGCGCTGTGGAAGCTGCAGGACCGCGGCCGTATGTTCGTGTCGCCGGGCGAGCCGCTGTACGAAGGCATGATCATCGGCATTCATAGCCGTGACAACGACCTGGTCGTGAACCCGATCAAGGGCAAGCAACTTACCAACGTCCGTTCATCAGGTACCGACGAAGCAGTGCGCCTCGTGCCGCCGATCCAGATGTCGCTGGAATACGCGGTCGAATTCATTGACGACGACGAACTGGTCGAAGTCACGCCGCAATCCATCCGTCTGCGTAAGCGCTACCTGAAAGAGCACGAGCGCCGTAGCGCGAGCCGCAAGGGCGCGGTAGATTAAGCAGCGCGCAACGGCCTCTGGCCTTCGCTTCAGCTGTTAGTGAAAAGCCACCTTCGGGTGGCTTTTTACATTTCCGGAGCGCATTCACGCTATTTGAAATTGCCGCTGAAGCCCGTCGCTGAAGGCCCGGGCGGCGATCCGTCTGCTATCTGCGATATCCGTTATGTGATATGCTCCCCGGGTGCAAAGTTTTAGGTCCTTCCAAGCAAGACTTGATTCGCGCAATCCGCTAAACGGTCAGGCCGTGTCGCGGAAGGTTCTGTAACCCGCTATTTCTCGAGAAACTCGAAGAAAGGTGAGCGTAAAAATGATGAAGCAATTCCAGTCGAACTCTTATCTGTTCGGCGGCAATGCTCCGTACGTAGAAGAAATGTACGAAGCATATCTCGACAACCCGGCGTCAGTGCCCGAGAACTGGCGCAGCTATTTCGACGCGTTGCAGAACGTTCCTGCATCGGATGGCACCAATGCCAACGACGTGGCCCATGGCCCGATCGTCGAATCGTTTGCACAACGGGCCAAGGCCAACGCCTTCATCCCGCGCACGGCAACCGGTGGCGAAGACCTCGCTACCGCGCGAAAGCAAGTCTATGTGCAGTCCCTCATCGGCGCATATCGCTTCCTCGGCTCGCAATGGGCCAATCTCGATCCCCTGAAGCGCCGCGAACGTCCCGCAATCCCCGAACTCGAACCCGCGTTCTACGACTTCACCGAAGCCGATATGGACGAGGAATTCAGCGCCACGAATCTGTATTTCGGATTCGAGCGCGCTTCGCTGCGTGAGATCGTCAAGGCATTGCGCGACACGTACTGCGGCACGATCGGCGCCGAGTACATGTACATCAGCGATCCGGAACAGAAGCGCTGGTGGAAGGAAAAGCTGGAGTCGATCCGCTCCACGCCGAATTTCTCGAACGAGAAGAAAAAGCACATCCTGAATCGCCTGACGGCCGCTGAAGGCCTCGAGCGCTTCCTCCATACCAAGTACGTCGGCCAGAAACGCTTCTCGCTCGAGGGCGGCGAAAGCTTCATCGCGTCGATGGACGAAGTCGTGCGTCACGGCGGCGCACGCGGCGTGCAGGAAATCGTCATCGGTATGGCTCACCGTGGCCGTCTGAACGTGCTGGTCAATACGCTCGGCAAGATGCCGGCTGACCTGTTCGCCGAATTCGAAGGCAAGCACGTCGACGACCTGCCGGCCGGCGACGTGAAGTACCACAAGGGCTTCTCGTCGGACGTCTCGACCGAAGGCGGCCCGGTTCACCTGTCGCTCGCGTTCAACCCGTCGCACCTCGAAATCGTCAACCCGGTGGTAGAAGGTTCGGCGAAGGCGCGTATGGACCGTCGCGGCGACGACAGCGGCCTGCAAGTGCTGCCGGTGCAAATTCACGGCGACGCGGCTTTTGCCGGTCAGGGCGTCGTGATGGAAACGCTGAACCTCGCGCAAACGCGCGGTTACGGCACGCACGGCACGCTGCACATCGTCATCAACAACCAGATCGGCTTCACGACGTCGGACCCGCGCGACTCGCGCTCCACGTTGTACTGCTCGGACGTCGTCAAGATGATCGAGGCGCCGGTGCTGCACGTGAACGGCGACGACCCCGAAGCGGTGGTTCTGGCCACGCAACTGGCTATCGACTTCCGGATGCAGTTCCACAAGGACGTCGTGGTCGACATCGTCTGCTTCCGTAAGCTGGGTCACAACGAGCAGGACACGCCGGCTGTCACGCAGCCGCTGATGTACAAGACCATCGCGAAGCATCCGGGCACGCGCGCGTTGTACGCGGAAAAGCTGGTGCAACAAGGCGTGATCACGGCCGAAGAAGGCGAGGAATTCGTCAAGGCCTACCGCAAGGCAATGGACGAAGGCCATCACACGGTCGACCCGGTGCTCTCGAACTACAAGAGCAAGTACGCGGTGGACTGGGTGCCGTTCCTGAACCGCAAGTGGACCGACGCAGCCGACACGGCTGTGCCGCTCGCGGAACTGAAGCGCCTCGCTGAGCGCATCACCACCGTCCCGGAAAACTTCAAGGTTCACCCGCTCGTCGAGCGCGTTCTGAACGATCGTCGCGCAATGGGCCGTGGCGAAGCGAAGCTCGACTGGGGCATGGGCGAGCACCTCGCGTTCGCGTCGCTGGTTGCCTCCGGCTATGCGGTGCGCCTGACCGGCCAGGACTCGGGCCGCGGCACGTTCACGCACCGTCACGCGGTGCTGCACGATCAGAACCGCGAGCGCTGGAACGACGGCACTTACGTGCCGCTGCAGAACATCGCCGAAGGTCAGGCGAAGTTCACGGTGATCGACTCGGTGCTGTCGGAAGAAGCGGTGCTCGGCTTCGAATACGGTTACTCCACGGCTGAACCGAACACGTTCGTCGCATGGGAAGCGCAGTTCGGCGACTTCGTGAACGGCGCGCAGGTTGTGATCGACCAGTTCATTTCGTCGGGCGAAGTAAAGTGGGGCCGCGTCTCGGGCCTGACCATGCTGCTGCCGCACGGCTATGAAGGCCAGGGTCCGGAGCACTCGTCGGCGCGTATCGAACGTTTCCTGCAACTGTGCGCAGACCACAACATGCAAGTGGTCCAGCCGACCACGCCGGCGCAGATTTTCCACCTGTTGCGCCGTCAGATGATCCGGTTGTTCCGCAAGCCGCTGATCGTCGCTACGCCGAAGTCGCTGCTGCGTCATAAGGAAGCCGTCTCCGATCTGTCGGAACTGGCGAAGGGTTCGTTCCAGCCGGTGATCGGCGAAGTCGAAGAAACCATCGACGCGAAGAAGGTCAAGCGCGTGCTGGTGTGTTCGGGCCGCGTGTATTACGACCTCGTCGCGCATCGCCGCGAAGCGAAGGCGAACGACGTTGCGATCGTGCGTATCGAACAGCTGTATCCGTTCGCTCACAAGCAGTTCGAAGTGGAGATCAAGAAGTACGACAACGCGACGGAAGTGGTCTGGGTGCAGGACGAGCCGCAGAATCAGGGACCGTGGTTCTACATCGAGCACCATCTGAAGGAAGGCATGAAGGAAGGACAGAAGCTGGCATACAGCGGCCGTCCGGCTTCGGCTTCGCCGGCAGTCGGTTACTACGCGAAGCACTACGAGCAGCAGAAAGCGCTGGTCGAAGGCGCTTTCGGCCGCCTCAAGAGCGCGTCGATCGCTAAATAAAGAGAACAGACGAACCGGGAAAGCGCAGCGCGCTTTCCCGCGCCGCGTTCAGCGACCGCATAAAGGTCCAGACGCGGTAGACATGGTTCGCAGGCGGTCGTCGTTCACCGCGCCGTCACCCGATACGTATTCAGGATATTCATAATGGCTATTGTTGAAGTCAAGGTTCCCCAGCTGTCCGAGTCGGTCTCGGAAGCCACGATGCTGCAGTGGAAGAAGAAGCCCGGCGAGGCTGTTGCCCAGGACGAAATTCTCATCGAAATCGAGACCGACAAGGTCGTGCTCGAAGTGCCGGCACCCTCGGCCGGCGTGCTCGCGCAAGTCATCGCGAACGACGGCGACACCGTCACGGCCGATCAGGTCATCGCCAAGATCGACACGGAAGGCAAGGCAGGCGCCGCCGCTGTCGAAGCAGAAGTGAAACCGGCTCCGGCCGCCACGCCCGCTCCGGCCGCCGCACCGGCGCCGGCTGCTCAAGCCGCATCCGCAACGGGTGCGAACACCGCTGCTTCGCCGGCTGCCGGCAAGCTCATGGCGGAGAAGGGCTTGTCGTCGGGCGACGTCGCCGGCACGGGCCGCGACGGCCGCATCACCAAGGGCGACGTGCTGACGGCAGGCCAGGCCGCTCCGGCTGCGAAGCCCGCCGCGCCTGCACCGGCTGCGGCACCGAAGGCCGCCCGGCCGTCGCTGCCGGACGTCAAGGGCCCGGCATCGGCCGACCAGTGGCTTAAGGACCGTCCGGAGCAACGCGTGCCGATGTCGCGTCTGCGTGCGCGTATCGCCGAGCGTCTGCTCGAGTCGCAGCAAACCAACGCCATCCTGACCACGTTCAACGAAGTGAACATGGCGCCGGTGATGGACTTGCGCAACAAGTACAAGGACAAGTTCGAGAAGGAACATGGCGTGAAGCTCGGCTTCATGTCGTTCTTCGTGAAGGCGGCTGTTCACGCGCTGAAGAAGTTCCCGCTGGTGAACGCGTCGATCGACGGTAACGACATCGTCTATCACGGCTATTTCGACATTGGTATCGCTGTCGGTTCGCCGCGCGGTCTGGTGGTGCCGATCCTGCGCAATGCAGATCAGCTGAGCCTCGCCGAAATCGAGAAGAAGATTGCCGAATTCGGCCAGAAGGCGAAAGACGGCAAGCTGTCGATCGAGGAAATGACGGGCGGTACGTTCTCGATCTCGAACGGCGGTGTGTTCGGTTCGATGCTGTCGACGCCGATCATCAACCCGCCGCAGTCCGCGATTCTCGGCGTGCACGCAACGAAGGAACGCGCCGTGGTCGAAAACGGCCAGATCGTGATCCGCCCGATGAACTACCTGGCGCTCTCCTACGACCACCGGATCATCGACGGCCGTGAAGCCGTGCTGTCGCTCGTCGCCATGAAGGATGCGCTGGAAGACCCGGCGCGCCTGCTGCTCGACCTGTAAGGGCCGCTTGTATCGGTGCCGGCTTGCGATCGCGCAAGCCGGCGCCATATAAAGCATCAGGCAAGCACCACGTCTTTCGCATTCCGCAGTACAGGAACGACCCGCGCCACGAAGTGTGGCCGCGCGCCGTTCCGTCATCAAAAGGATTGTCATGTCCAAAGAATTTGACGTCGTCGTGATCGGCGCAGGCCCTGGCGGTTACATCGCCGCCATCCGCGCAGCGCAGCTCGGCAAGACCGTCGCATGTATCGAAAAATGGAAGAACCCGGCCGGCACGCTGAAGCTCGGCGGCACGTGTCTGAACGTGGGTTGCATTCCGTCGAAGGCGCTGCTCGCGTCGTCGGAAGAATTTGAAAACGCATCGCATCACCTCGCTGACCACGGCATCTCGGTGGAAAACGTGAAGGTCGACATCTCGAAGATGATGGCCCGCAAAGACGGCATCGTCGAAAAGATGACGAAGGGCATCGAATTCCTGTTCCGCAAGAACAAGATCACGTGGCTCAAGGGTCACGGCAAGTTCACCGGCAAGACGGACGCCGGCGTGCAGATCGAGGTGAGCGGGGAAGGCGAGACGGAAGTCGTCACGGCGAAGAACGTGATCATCGCCACGGGTTCGAAGGCACGCCATCTGCCGAACATTCCGGTCGACAACAAGATTGTCGCCGACAACGAAGGCGCACTCGCTTTCGACACGGCACCGAAGAAGCTCGCCGTGATCGGCGCGGGCGTGATCGGCCTCGAACTGGGCTCGGTGTGGCGCCGTCTGGGCGCGGAAGTGACCGTGCTCGAAGCGCTGCCGGAATTCCTCGGCGCGGCTGACCAGGCGCTCGCGAAAGAAGCTGCCAAGCAGTTCAAGAAACAGGGTCTCGACATTCACGTCGGCGTGAAGGTCGGCGAAGTGTTGACCACGGAGAACAGCGTCACGATCAATTACACGGACAAGGACGGCAACGCGCAGAAGCTCGAAGCCGACCGCCTGATCGTGTCGATCGGCCGCGTGCCGAACACCGACAACCTCGGTCTGGAAGCGATTGGCCTGAAGGCCAACGAACGCGGCTTTATCGACGTCGACGATCATTGCGTGACGGCCGTGCCGAACGTCTACGCGATCGGCGACGTGGTTCGTGGCCCGATGCTCGCGCACAAGGCCGAAGACGAAGGCGTGCTGGTCGCTGAGATCATCGACGGTCAGAAGCCGCATATCGACTACAACTGCATTCCGTGGGTGATCTACACGGAACCGGAAATTGCGTGGGTCGGCAAGACGGAACAGCAACTGAAGGCGGAAGGCCGCGAAGTCAAGACGGGCCAGTTCCCGTTCATGGCGAACGGCCGCGCGCTGGGCATCAACAAGGCGGACGGTTTCGTCAAGATGATCGCCGACGCAAAGACCGACGAACTGCTCGGCGTGCACATCATCTCGGCGAACGCATCGGACCTGATCGCGGAAGCCGTGGTGGCGATGGAATTCAAGGCGGCGTCGGAAGACATCGGCCGCATTTGCCATCCGCACCCGTCGCTGTCGGAAGTCATGCGCGAAGCGGCACTCGCCGTGGACAAGCGCGCACTGAATATGTAATCGCGCGCACGCCTGACTGAACGTACTCTGGCATCACCACAAAGGCGGGCGGGTTCACTCCCTCCCGCCTTTCTTTTCGCAGCAACACGATGAACGTCACCGAATACTACGAAAAAGAACTGCAGACGCGGGGCTACCAATCCGACCCGGCGCAACGCGCGGCGGTCGATCGTCTGCAGCGGTGCTACGAAGAGTGGGTCGAGTACAAGTCGCGCCGCTCGAATGCGTTGAAAAAGCTCATCAACCGCCCGGACCCGCCGCGCGGCGTGTATATGTGGGGCGGAGTAGGGCGCGGCAAAAGCTTCCTGATGGACAGCTTCTACATGATCGTGCCGGTGCAGCGCAAAACGCGGCTGCATTTCCACGAATTCATGCGCGAAGTGCATCGCGAACTGGAAGAACTGAAAGGCCAGGCCGATCCGCTCGACGAACTCGCACGACGCGTTGCGAAGCGCTACCGGCTGATCTGCTTCGATGAATTTCACGTGTCGGACATTGCCGATGCGATGATCCTGTACCGCCTGCTCGACAAGCTCTTCGAAAACGGCGTGCAGTTCGTGATGACGTCCAACTACGACCCCGACACGCTGTACCCTGACGGCCTGCACCGCGACCGCATGCTGCCGGCCATCGAGCTTATCAAGGAGAAGCTCGACGTGATCAACGTCGATGCAGGCATCGACTACCGGCAACGCACCCTCGCTCAGGTGGAGGTGTATCACACGCCGCTCGGCGCGGCCGCCGACAAGGCGTTGCGCGACGCGTTCGCGCGCCTCGCCGCGGTCCCTGACGAAAGCCCGATCCTGCATATCGAAAAACGCGAGTTGAAGGCGCTGCGCAAGGCCGACGGCGTTGTCTGGTTCGATTTTGCGACGTTGTGCGGCGGTCCCCGTTCGCAGAACGACTACCTTGAACTGGCGAGCCGTTTCCACGCGGTGATTCTGTCAGCAGTGCCGCAGATGTCGGCGCGCATGGCGTCGGAGGCGCGCCGCTTCACATGGCTGATCGACGTGTTCTACGACCACAAGGTGAAGCTGCTGATGTCGGCGGCGGTGCCGCCCGAGGAGCTTTACGTCGATGGCCCTATGGCTAACGAATTCACTCGCACGGTGTCCCGGATCGTCGAAATGCAGAGCAAAGAGTATCTCGACGCACCGCGCCGGATCGTCGATACGTCGCTGACCTGAGCAGGGCCCGGTCTGTTTTTGGAAACCCGCGGGCGCTCCTTTTGCGATAGCTCACGCCGCTTCGGGCTAGCGGACTAGGTCGAAAGGCGTATTTTCAGGATTCGGATTGCTCTGATGTTCCGTGTTTGGGCGACTGGCTATCTTTGTCGAGTATCTGACAAAGGAGAAACCATGAACCCCTACCGCGATATGAACGACGAAGAGTGGCAACGCATTGCGCCGTTGCTGCCCGAACTGCGCCCGCGCTCTGAACTACGCGGACGCCCGCTTGCCAATACCCGTTCTGTTCTGAACGGCGTGTTGTGGGTAATGTATAGCGGCGCTACCTGGTCTGCCATGCCGCGCAAATACCCGTCTTATCAAACCTGTCATCGCCGCTTCAAGGCCTGGTACGAATCAGGCGTATTAAAGCGCGTCATGGAGCAGTTGTTCGGCACAGCGAGTGAAGAACTTTGCGCAATGATGGAGGCGCGCATGCGCACGCACCTGAGCGCGGAACAGAAAAGCGTGGTCGCAGTAGAAAAGGCGCCGGTGCCGGCAGCGCCCACGGCGCATACGTCGCCCACGTTGCAAAAGCCGGCACCGGCCAAGCCCTTGCCGTCTTCCCCGTTTGCTTTCGCGTCGCCCTTCAAACACGCTGCATGACGACTTCAATCACGCGAGATCACGTAAAAACGGCCGCACGATAATATCGTCGGCCGTTTGTCTTTGTCTTTGTCTTTGTCTTTTGGATTGATCAGCGCGGGCCGCGCTCATTCACTATTGCTGACGAACCCAGGTTTGCGATCGGCCAAGCAACGACACGCCGATGTATCCGCGCACAACGAGCTTGTTGCCGCCTTCTTCCAGATGCATTTTGCACTTATATAGCTTGCCGTTTTCGGGGTCGAGGATCTGCCCGTGATCCCAGGCTTCACCGTCCTTTTTCATGTCGCTAATGATGGTCATGCCGAGAATTGGCTGGTCCTTCCGCGCGTCGGTACATGCAGTACAGCGGCGATCTGGCTGGTCGTTCGGCCCGAGACCCTTGATTACCTTGCCGCTTAGCGTGCCACTGCCGTCCTGGGAAATCTGCACGAGTGCCTTTGGCTGGCCGGTGTGATCGTCGATAGTCTGCCAGGTGCCTACCGGAGTGTCCGTTTGCGCCATCGCCGTGACAGCGCTGGCGAGAAGCACACCGGCAAACGCTGCATGTTTCGCTGTGCGAAGCGCGACCGCGCGAGCGCGTTGAGGGAATTGCATCATTGTCTTCCTCCTTGTTAAAAGACGGCGCGATCGTGGTCGCGCAGCGTTTTTGGCATCGCGTGAAGCCGTATCACGAGACGTTGGACTCGCGATCTCGCGTGATGCTTCGGGTTCTCCTGACGCCAGCGGCGCGAGCCCGGTTCGCGGCTTCGGATGGCCGCCTCATGTCGTCAGCGCAGAATACGTTAAGTGTGCGTCAAAGTGCGGCTACCGTTTGATAGTGGAACCTCTAATCAAGATGCGGCACTTTGCTTCTGTATTGAACTGATACCAGAGCATGGCTTCGATACGCGGCCTGAGCGACGTGCTTTCGACGGGTGTTTCGCCGGATCGCTTGTAGCACCTACAGGTCGCAGGCTGTAGTACTTCGTGTCGTCGGTCCGAGGGCTGAAGTAATCGACGAAGCTCTCAGCGGCGGGTGAGGGCCCGCATGCGAATAAACGTGCGTCGTATCGAACGAAACAGACGGCGTAACACTGTGCGCAGGCACGCGAAGCCTGTGTGAACGCAGGGCAGCTCTGCGACATTGGACTTAGCCCGAGTGGCCCGATGCCTCGCCCGTTAATCGCGTTAATGCGGGATCCTTATCAATTACGGGTTCCGAAGCTGCATGGCGATGTCATGAACCGGCTCGTCAACGTGTTCAAGAGTTCTGGAGTCGCTAGAGCTGACTGAGTCGCCCACCACCAAACTCGAGACGCCCGTCAGTTCCAACAGTAGGGCGCTGACTGGATCAAACGCCCGACTGTATCTGCGCCGAACCGTGCGACACGGTGAGGCAGCAGTCCACGTTGAAAGCGCATGCCCCGCGCGGCGACCTCCGCTCCTGACGCAGCGATTGCAACCTCCTATCGTCTGCCGTCCCTAGAACCAGACGAGGCGGCATCTTCGCCAATTGACAAGACCACCCTGCGCTGGAAGGCCTAACCCAGGACACCCGGTCGGTACAAATTTTCGACGAACAGCCCGAAGTTCGCGAAAGTGAGTAATAATGAGATGATCAGGAACTAAAATTAAAACTATCGAAGCAGGAATGACATGGACCAGAAGTCGAAACTACGACTGATCGCCGTCGCCGCGATCATGGCGTTGGGGGTAGCACAAGTCGCGGGCGCACAGGCTCAGCCGGAGGCCGATAACAGCGCAACGCCCGGGTTGGTTGCCGAACCGGCCACCACAACCGCACTGGCGTCTGCTTTGCTGCCGGCGCAGGCCCAAGTGCAGACGCAAGTGCAAACATCCGCGCTTACGCCGGATGAGGTCAAGCAATCCGCCGCGGGGAACGTCGCGGAACTGCAGCAGTTGATCAAGGGCTCTGAACTCAGCGAGTTGCGCACCACGTACAACGCCAGCTATGGAACGAGCTTGCTATTCCACGGCAAGGAAATGACGTACTACGTGGCGCTTTTCCAGCAGAAGAACTTTTGGCGCGTGATCAAGACGCAAGACGCGGCGCGCGCCGAAATGATCTATCGCGATTTCGTGCGCCAGACTGTGCAATTGTCGAACGTAGAGATTCGCCGCACGCAACTCGAAGCGCAGAAGGCGTTCACCGAACGCATGATCGCGTTGTCACAGGGCCGCGCCAACCGTCTGCAAGCGGATCTTGACGTAGCCCGCCAGCAGCAGACGATCGTTACGAACCAGCAGCAGCAAACGCGCGCGGAAGCACTGGCACTGGCTCAGCAGAAGACTGCCGCGCAAGAGCAGCTGCGCGTCGCCCAGCGCCAGGTGCGCGACCTGCAGCGCCAACTCGAAAGCGGCTTGCCCGCGCACTAACCGGGACTGGGTCGAACGGCCCATCTCAAGGCCGGGCGTAGCGGTGCTTTACCGCAGCCCGGCCCGCCGAAACGACGCGTTGCGACGCGCCGGCAATCGCATTCGCGCGGGCTGCGCTGGTCTTCGTAGCATGCGCCTTCCTTCTTGCCGCGCGCGCTAGCGCCGCTTCTTTTCTGTCACCGGCTGCTCGTTTTCCGATGCGCGACGCGGCTCGTGCTCGTGGACGGCGATCGGGTCGCTCGCGGGAAAGCTCTCTTCCAACGCCTCGTCGAGGCGACTATCCGTCGAGTCTATCGACGGTTCCGCCTGCTTTCCGGCAGCGGGCAACGCAGTGTGCTTCTTGCTCGTCATGACAGGCTCCCAATGAACGAAGTCGACGGTTGAGCATAACGCAAAGGGAGCATCGGCGACATCGGCCGAACGGTATAGGACGCGCTTGCGCACTCGTCCGAGGACGCGCGGAGCGACATGCCGCGGGCGCGCGCCAATCTGAATAAATAAAAACTTCAAACGTGAGCCTGCCCGCTCGTTTTCCGAGTGTCGCAGGAATGCAGTGCGGAAAAATAGAACAATGACCGGTCGCGTGGACCGGCCCATCAGACCGCCTGCGCCAAACCTGCAATGCTCAGCTCGGGAGGAGCGCAAACACGATCAGCGAACGACAAGGCAGCAAACACCATGGACAAGAAACCCGTGCGCGCCAAGCGTTTCAACGCTTCACACGTGGTGGAGGCAGAGCTGGAACATCTGGATTGGGCAACGAAGCAGCCGGCGCAACGGATGTTGGACGCCGGCTACTGGCGGCGTCGCGTGTTGGCGGTCAAAAGCAAGTTCGAGCTGACGGACCAGCAAGTGGCGAGGGTAGAAAAAATTCTGCAGCGGCTCGGTCCTCTCGCGAAGTGACCGTCGCCGCACCGCGGGCACGTCGACGCTTACGCGTGACCGCCGCCGCCATGATTGCCGTGGTTGCCGCCGTCGCCGCCCGTGCCGAACAGGCGCCGGCGGCGCGTCACCACTACGGGCGCGTCTGACGCGCTGCCGCGCTCTGGCGCAGGGCGGTCGGATGACGGCGCACCATACGATTCGCGCGGTTCACGCGGTTCCCGATGCTCGCGCGGCTCCCGCGAGCCGTGCGGGCCGCGCGTGGTGTGCTCGCCATGCGACGGACGGCCCGCGCGCGGAGCCGGACGGGTTCCGGTATCGAGCTGGATCGTCGAGATGGCGCGCTTGTAGATGCCTTGCAAGCCGACGGGCGTGCGCAGCATCACCAGATACTGATCGAACGACTCGATGCACCCTGTCAGGCGGATGCCGTTGACAAGGTAAATCTCAACGCGCTTTCGTTCTTTGCGCGCAGCGTTCATGAAGTCGTTTTGCGGATGCGATTCTGCGGAAGCCATGGACAATTCAGGTTAGAAAGACGGTTGTTCGCCGCGATTCTACCCTGTGTGGGGGCAGAACGCGTCGACGGGCGAACTGCGTCCACTATAACGGCTTGCGCTCACATAAGCACCTGATAACTATTGGCTGTAACGTTGAGTTACGAAATCCGCCGACCATTGGCCGGCTTCTTCGGCCACGGCCCGCGTTTGCTCCCGTCGATGGCGGAAAATGCCGGCATTGAGAGCGCGTCGGTGGAATAAATTCCGGGTCCAACGCGTTTAGTCAAGGACAGGGTTAAGCACTGAGAAGAAGGAACCGAAGCGCTAACGCTGGTCGAGACAGCTTTGCATGGGGCTGAAGTAAACGCTGAAGCGCTAACTTCGGTCGGTAGCTTCACATGGAACCGGACTAAGCGCTAAAGCGCTAAGTCCGGTCGACCGCTTTGCATGGGACCGGAGTAAGCGCTAAAGCGCCAACTCCAGTCGACCGCTTTGCATGGGACCGGACTAAGCGCTGAAGCGCTAACTCCGGTCGACCGCTTTGCATGGGACCGGACTAAGCGCTAAAGCGCTAACTCCGGTCGACCGCTTTGCATGGGACCGGACTAAGCGCTAAAGCGCTAACTCCGGTCGACAAAGGAGACTCGTATGAAAGCAACTCTCAGCATCGTCGCGATGATATTCGCACTCGCAGTGGCGTCGCTCGCGACCAGCGCCTGCTCCTCCACCGCCGACAACAGCGCGTCGAGTTCCAGCGGCGGCAACAGTAGCGGCGGCGGCTACTGAGAGCCACGCGCCGCGTGAGCTTTGAAGCAGAAGTGATCTCGTGGCTCCCACAACTGCGCCGCTACGCGCGCGCGCTGACGGGGGACCGCGCATGGGCCGACGACCTGGTTCAGGATACGGCGGAGCGCGCGCTTGCGCGCTGGGCGGCGTTCCGGCCGAACAGTAATCTGCGTGCGTGGCTGCTCACCATTCTGCGGCATCTTTATATCGATCAGTTGCGCGGCCGCCGCGAGATCGCCGTCGACGAAGAAAGCGCGCCCTGGCGCAACCTCGAAGCGCCGCAACGCGAGGTCGACGGTCTCGTGCTGCGCGATCTGCAGCGCGCGCTGTATTGTCTGCCGATCGAGCAGCGCGAGGTGCTGTTGCTCGTCTGCGTCGAAGAGCTCAGTTATCAGGAGACGTCGAAGGCGCTCGGCGTGCCGGTCGGCACGGTGATGTCGCGACTGTCGCGCGCACGCGAACATCTGCGCGGGTTGCTGGAAGGACCCGCTCAGGAGCCGGCGCGTAAGCCGCCGCTGAAAGTAGTGAGAAACCCGCGATGAATGACGACCACGATTCCAGCTTGCCCGACGGGGTAGACCTGCAAGCGCTATCGGCGTTTGTCGACGGTGAATTGTCGGATGCGGAACGCGAACGCATCGCGACGCTGCTCGCCGCGCATCCGCAAGCCGCTGCGCGCGTCGCCGCATGGCGGGCGCAAAAAGCAGCGCTGCAGGTGTTGTGCGGCGCGCCGCAGGACGACGCGCGTCGCGCGCCGGGCGGCCAGGCTGCCGAGGCGGCGCGCAGAACCGACGACGCCGATGAGCCCACCGTCATCGTCCTGCGTCCGCGCACGCCGTGGTGGCGGCGCGCGGGGATCGCCGCGTGCTGGCTCGCGGCGGGCGCCGGGCTCACGCTGGCGTTGGGGCCGCTCGCGCCGCGCCTGACCGGCGGCGCGTGGAACGGTCTCGGTGCGCAGGCGCCCAGCTTCGCCGAACGCGCCGACGTTGCGTATGCGGTTTATACGCCTGAGCGGCGTCATCCGGTAGAAGTCGCGGCGAGCGAAGAAGAGCATCTGATCAGCTGGCTTTCCAAGCGTCTGAACCGGTCGCTTTCCGTGCCGTCGCTGCAGGAATACGGCTACTCGCTCGTGGGCGGCCGTCTGTTGCCCGGCGAAGCGGGGCCGGCCGCGCAATTCATGTACGAGAACCGCGCCGGCGCGCGACTCACGCTGTATGTGACCGGCACTGCGCGCGACGAGACCGCGTTCCGCCTGCTACGCGACGGCAACCGGCGCACCTTCTACTGGATCAGCGACGGCATGGGTTATGCACTGTCAGGGCCGATCGCGGAAGGCAAGCTACGCTCGATTGCGGTCGACGTCTGCAGTGCGCTCGGTGGCAAGCCGGAAGCGTGGCAGTAGCGTGACAATAGAGCGGCTGTTGCCGTGCGAACACCACGCAAGCCTTGCCCGCTGAAGGAGAACCCTTGATCCGCCACTTGCCGCCGGGAGTTTCCGCCGCGCAGTTCGACCGGGCGCTCGCCGCCTGGCGCTCGATTGTCGGCGAGCCGCATGTCGTGGATTCGGCGGCCGGACTCTCCACCTATCTCGATCCCTTCGCGCCGGGCGAGCGCGAAGCGTTCGCGGCGAGCGCCGCGCTCTTGCCGGCATCCGTTGACGAGATCCGCGCGGTGCTGCGCGTGGCGAATCAATATCGCATTCCGTTGTGGACCGTCTCCACCGGGCGCAATTTTGCATACGGCGGCGCGGCGCCGCGTCTTACCGGTTCGGTCGTGCTCGATCTGCAGCGGATGAAGCGCATCGTCGAAGTGAACGAGACACTCGCCTATGCGCTCATCGAGCCGGGCGTGAGCTACTTCGATCTTCATGCGCACCTGCGCGATAAGGGCTACAGGCTGTGGGTCGATCCGCCGGCTGCCGGCTGGGGCAGCGTGGTGGGCAACACGCTCGAACGCGGCTTCGGCTACACGCCGTACGGCGATCATGCAGCGACGCAATGCGGAATGGAGGTGGTGCTGGCAAACGGCGACGTGTTGCGAACCGGCATGGGCGCAATCGACACCAGCACCGCATGGCAGCTTTACCAGCCCGGTTACGGACCTTCGTTCGACGCTATGTTCATGCAGTCGAACTACGGCATCGTGACGAAGCTCGGCGTCTGGCTGATGCCCGCGCCGCCCGCGTATCTGCTCGGCGAAATCCAGTTCCGCGATGAAGCGGATCTGGAGACCATCGTCGACATATTGCGGCCGTTGCGCCTCGATGAAACCATCCGCAATCACGCGGTGATCGAGGGCGGCTTGCGGCGCGCGGCAGGATTGTCGGCGCGCGCGCAATGGTACGACGGGCCCGGCGCAATGCCCGAAAGCGCGGTCGCCGCGATGCTCGACAAGCTCGATGTCGGCCGCTGGAATCTGCATTTTGCGCTGTACGGCACGCCCGAGGTGGTCGAGGCACACTACGCAATCGTGCAGCGCGCGTTCGCGCGTGTGCCTCACGCGCGGCTGCTGGCAAAGCGTTATGCGGGTGACGCGCAGCCCAGCGCGGGCGGTGATCGTAATCTCGCCGGCATTCCCGCAATGAGCGCGTTTCGCATGCTCGACTGGCGCGGCGGCGCGGGCGCGCATGTGGACTTTGCGCCGGTGTGTCCGGCAACCGGACGCGACGCGCTGCGCCAATACTCGATGGTGAAGGCCCGCGCGGCCGAGTACGGTTTCGACTACTACGGCGGCTTTACAGCGGGCGTGCGTCATCTGCATCACATCTTTGCGGCGATTTTCGATCGCGACGATACGAACCAGGTCGAGCAGGCGGGCGCCTTGTTGCGCTCGTTGATGAGCGATGCGCGCGCGGCCGGCTACGGCCAATATCGCACGCACCTCGCGTATATGGATTTCGCGGCCGCTCAATACAACTTCAACGACGGCGCATTGCTGCGACTGTCGGAAACGATCAAGGACGCGCTCGACCCCAACGGCGTTCTCGCGCCGGGCAAGCAGGGCATCTGGCCTGCGGCGTGGCGCGATCGGCGCGGCTATACATAGCGTCAGACGACGTCGGTCGGGCGCGGCGCAACTGTCCGGCGAGCATTGCGCTCGCTGACCAAACGAGGAGGCGGACCAGCACATGGACCGGCGCACCTTCATGACGACGAGCGCATGGCTTTCCACCACGGCAGGTTCCGCGTGGCCATGGCTCACGCACGCCGCCGCGCGTCGCGACACGTTGGCGATCGCCGATTCCACGCTCACGTTCAGCGCTGAGTTTGCCAGCTACGCGGCGGCGATGAAGTTGCCGGTATTCGAAACCGGCGACGACATTGGCGTGTTATGGCATACGGCGCTTGCACCGATGCTTCGGGCCTCGACTAGCGAGCAGCCGACGCCGTGGCTAATCGGCGTAACGCGCGCATCAGACTATTTCGTGCTCAAAGAACTCGCCACGCATGCAACGCATCGCATCGAGCACGGCCACGAACGGAGCGGAGAGCAAGGCACGCAGTCAGCCCACGTTAGCTTCGTCTTTGCGCCGCGTTAGAACTTATATGCCTTGTTCTTGGGATCGAAAGTGGAATCGTCGAAAGTTTTCGGCGTGATCGTTTCGAACACGATCTTTTCGAAGATGCGGCCGTCGTTGTCATAAGACTCGACAGTCCGGAAATACGGATGCCGCAAATCGAGCCCAAGCGTTTCCCGCTTTGCGTAGAACTGCGGCTGGCCGGTCGGTGTCTCGAACGTGAACGCGACGACACGCACACCGTCGATCGTCTTCACTTCGATCTGCGTCGAGCGAGGCAAGCCGGCTTCGGTAAATTTTTTGCCCTCGGCCAGGTATTGCTCTGCAATGTATTCGGTCCCGAGATCGCGCACGTCGTGATTCGATTGCGAGCGGGCGAGGGCGCCGTTCAACGACGTCCATAACGGCATCACGTTCATGATGCCGCCCAGATGTCCGTACATTTCGTCCGCGCGCTTGGACTCGTCGTAGAGGATTTCCTGGCCGGCGTGCGCACCGTCGGGCAGCCACTTCGCGTAGATGCGAAGCGGGTCGTGCGCGACCCGCACGAGCATATGGTCCGCCTTGTCGGGCCACTGGCCGCGAATGCGTTCCGACCGCGACATCGTCATTTCATACGACGCGTAGCCGTTCGGCCCTTCCTTGATATAGCGCGGCAGCGCGAGCGGATCGAGCGACTTGAAGAGCGCGACAAGCTGCGCGTCGCCGAGCGCTTCGAGCGCGCCGCTTTGTTGCGCGGCGCGCAGCCATTTGACCTGCTGATCGAGCGTCAGCTTGCCGACCTGCGACGCGGGCGTGGAAGGCGCCTTGACAGCGCTCGCGGCTTCGAGCGGCGGCGGCTTGTCGTCGTTTTGCGCGAACGCGGGCACTGTCGCGGTGCTCGCCGCGCCGGCCATCAACGCGCCCAGCAGCAGCCTGCGGAAACTGGACCGGTGCGATGCGCTGTGAGACGCTGCGAGCGCCGGCGTGGTGCCGCCGGCGATAACGTGAGCGTCGGGCCGCACGAAACGGGCAATGCGCTGACGTGCGAACAGGCGGTGCGTCATCGAACTCTCCGAAAGGGTGGCGCAAGACATCATGCAAGCGCCTTGCCTCTCAGGCAGTCTTTTGCTTCGCGAGTTCCTCGTCGCGCAGTGCACGGCGCAGAATCTTGCCGACGTTGGTTTGCGGCAGCTCGTCGCGAAACTCGACCACCTTCGGCACCTTGTAGCCCGTCAGATTCTTGCGGCAATGTGCGATCACCTGCTCGGCGGTCAGCGACGGATTGCGCTTCACGATGAACACCTTCACGCGTTCGCCCTGGGCGTCGTCGGGCACACCGATTGCAGCCACCTCGCGCACGTCCGGGTGCGCCGCGATGACATCTTCGATCTCGTTCGGGTAGACGTTGAAGCCAGAGACCAGAATCATGTCTTTCTTGCGGTCGATCAGCCGGATGAAGCCGCGCGAATCCATCACGCCGATGTCGCCGGTCGCAAGCCAACCTTGGTCGTCGATCACCTTCGCCGTTTCTTCCGGCCGGTTCCAGTAGCCTTTCATGACCTGCGGCCCCTTCACGCACAATTCGCCCGCTTCGCCGATGTTGGCCCAACTGCCGTCGTCTTTTCTGAAGCGGACTTGCGTGGAGGGAGCGGGCAGGCCGATCGAGCCTTCGAAGTCGCGCAGGTTCGAGATGTCGACGGGATTCATCGACACGATGGGCGAGCATTCGGTCAAGCCGTAGCCTTCGATAATCGGCTTGCCCGTGACGGCCTTGAAGCGCTCGGCTACCGAGCGCTGCGTTGCCATGCCGCCCGCCATTGCCAGTTTCAGGTCGGAGAAATCGCGCTTGCAGAATTCCTCGTTCTCGAGAAACGCGTTGTAGAGCGTGTTGACCGCCGTCATGCCGGTGAATTTCTCGTGACGGATGATCATCATTACGCGCTTCATGTCGCGCGGATTGGCGATCAGAATGTTGCGTCCGCCGAGACCCATGAAAATCAGCGCGTTTACCGTCAGCGAATAGATGTGATAGAGCGGCAGCGGCGTGAGTACCGTTTCAACTTCTCCGCTCAATTGACCTTCGGCCCACGCCTTTGCCTGCAGCAGATTGGCGATGATGTTCCGGTGCGTGAGCATCGCGCCCTTCGCGACGCCGGTCGTTCCGCCGGTGTACTGAAGAAACGCGATATCGTGATGCGTCGGCCGAACAGGCGTGAGCGGCCGCGTATAACCAATGGCAAGCGCCTTCAGCAACGGAACGGCATTGGGCAGACTGTACGCGGGCACCATCTTCTTCACGTGGCGCAGCATGAAATTGAGCACACGTCCCTTCAGATTCAGGCCGTCGGCGAGCAGGTCGCCGAGTCCTGTCACGATCACGTTCTGCACTTTGCTGCCCGGCAACGCGTCTTGCACCGTCTTCGCAAAGTTCTCGAAAACGATGATGGTCTGCGCGCCGCTGTCCTTCAACTGATGCGCGAGTTCGCGCACGGTGTAAAGCGGATTGACGTTGACCACCACCGCGCCGGCTTTCAGTACGCCGAACAGCGACACCGGGTATTGAAACGTATTGGGCAGCATGATCGCGACGCGCTCGCCCGGTTTCACGCCGATGCTTTGCAGATACGCGGCGAAGGCGGTCGCCTTGCGGCCGAGTTCGCCATAGGTCATGCTCGCGCCGACGCTGACGTACGCAACGCGCTCACGGAATTGCGCAATGCATTCGTCGAAGAAATGCACGACAGATTCGTATTTGCCGACGTCGATCTCATGCGGCACGTCGGCGGGATACGACGCGTACCAGATGCCGTCGGTGTTGGGGGCGTGGTTAGTGTGCCCCGTTGCGTCTTGCATTGCATGAGGCGTTGCCGCCGCATCTGCGTGAGCGGGCCCGGTTGCCTGATTCGCAGCGGCGGGCGAGAGCGAGGCTTGAGTGGGCTGGGTCATCGGTCGTCTCCTGAAGCCTTGGCTTCAATGGTTTGTGTGCTGGTTGAAGCGGTCCAGCATGTTGCTGCATTTGCTACGGCCACCATGAATCTCAGCGCTCGATTATCGCCACCACGCCCTGGCCGCCCGCCGCGCAGATCGAAATCAGTCCTCGCGCCGTGCCCGCCGGCTTGTCGAGTTGAGCGAGCATTTTCGCCAGACCCGCAACGATGCGCCCGCCCGTCGCCGCGAACGGATGCCCGGTTGCGAGGGATCCGCCGTTCACGTTGAGCTTCGCGCTGTCGATCGAACCGAGCGGCCCGTCGAGGCCAAGCTGCGTGCGGCAGTATTCGTCATCCTGCCACGCCGCGAGCGTGCACAGCACCTGCGCCGCGAACGCTTCGTGGATCTCGTAGAAATCGAAGTCCCGCAGCGTGAGTCCGGCTCGCGCGAGCATGCGCGGCACCGCGTAGGCGGGCGCCATCAAAAGGCCTTCTTTCTTGTCGAAAAAGTCGACTGCCGCGGTTTCCGACCAGCTCAGATAGGCGAGCACCGGCAACCCGTGGCGCGCGGCCCACTCCTCGCTTGCAAGCAGTACCGCGGAGGCGCCGTCGGTGAGCGGTGTCGAATTGCCTGCGGTCAGCGTGCCCGCGTCGCGATCGAAGGCGGGCGAGAGCGCGGCGAGCTTGTCGAGCGTGAGGTCCGAGCGCAGATTGTTGTCGCGCGCGAGGCCGCGATACGGCGTCATCAGATCGTTGACGAAACCGCGCGCGTAAGCTTCGGCCAGCTTGCGGTGGCTCTCGTAAGCCAGCACGTCCTGCGCTTCGCGCGAGATGTTCCAGCGCTTGGCCATCAGTTCGCAGTGCTCGCCCATCGAAAGGCCGGTGCGCGGTTCGCCGTTGCGCGGCAGGAGCGGCTTGAAAAACATGGCGGGCCGCAGCTTCGCGAGCGCGCCCACTCGCTCGCCCGTACTCCTGCCGCGATTCGCTTCGAGCAGAATCTTGCGCATCTTTTCGTTGACGCCGATGGGCGCATCCGATGTCGTATCGACGCCGCCCGCGATACCCGCTTCGATCTGACCCAACGCGATCTTGTTGGCGACGAGTATGGCGGCTTCGAGCCCCGTACCGCAGGCCTGTTGAACATCGTACGCGGGCGTTTCCTTCGCGAGTGTGGTGGACAGCACAGATTCGCGCGTCAGATTGAAGTCGCGCGAATGCTTGATGACGGCGCCCGCCGCAACTTCGCCGAGACGTTCGCCGTGCAGGCCAAAGCGGTCGATCAGTCCTTGCAGTGTGAAGGTCAGCATGTCCTGATTCGACGCGCTCGCATACGCGGTGTTCGAGCGTGCGAACGGAATCCGGTTACCGCCGATTATCGCGACGCGGCGCACGGGTGGCAGCGGGTGGGGCATGCCTGGCTCCTTCTGGTTGCGTATGTTTCATGGTCGGTGGAACGAGTGCGCCGTTATCGGGCAAACGGCGCGCGCTTCATTGCAATCTCCATTGCATGCGCCCGCGCAAATGCGGCTTTTCTCCGGCGATGTCGCGCACCTCGATATCGCGTTCGATCAGCGAAGACGACGCGCTCCACAACGACGCTTCGCCGGGCAGCAGCATCGGCAGTTTGAATTCGGCACTGAGCGTCGCTTCGGCCAGCGGCTTGGGCGGCTGCAAGGACGATGCCGCGCGCGCGAGCGTCCACATGCCGTGTGCGATCGCGCGCGGAAAGCCGAATGCTTTTGCAGAGAGCGTGCTCAGATGGATCGGGTTGTAGTCGCCCGACACGCTCGCGTAATCGCGGCCGAGTTGCGAGGCAAGCTGCCAGCGCGCGATGCGTTGCAGCGCTGCCGAATCGACCTGAAGCGGTTCGAGTTGCGCGCCGCTCGCGGGCACGCCGCGCTTCAGATAAACGCTGTCGCCATCCCACACCGCTTCGCCGCGCCGGTAAATGCGGGTATGCAGCAAAAGCGCCTGGCCCTTGTCGTGACGCAGCAGCGCGCCGAACTCGACCTCGACGCGCAGCAGGTCCTTGTACGCGAGCGGCCGGCGCAGACGCACATGATTGGCCAGATGCAGCAGGCCGACCGCGGGCCACGGGAACGCCGGGTCGGTCAGCATCAGCAGATGCAAGGGGAACGCGAGCAGATGCGGATACGTGAGAGGCACGCCATGTTCCGGGATGAATCCGCACACGCGTGCATAACGCCACGCGGGCCCGGGGTCGAGCGCGACAGCGGGGCGCACGAGGCGCAATGCGGGCAACTGCGTGGGGCGTGCGCGTTTGACGATGCCCGACAAGGCTCGCGCATAGAGCTTCGCCGGCGTCGGCAAGGTTTCGACGACGACAGTTCTGGGCCGCACCGCATGATGCGGCGCGAGCTTCGATGCATGATTCCCGCCAAACGGATCCCCGGGTTCATCCATGCTTATGCTCCGATCAGGCTTTGTCCGCACACGCGCACGACCTGGCCGCTGATGCCGGCCGATCCTGGATGCGCGAGCCACGCGATGGTCTGGGCGACGTCGACTGGCAGGCCGCCCTGGCCGAGCGAATTCATCCGGCGGCCTGCCTCGCGAAGGGTCAGCGGCATCTTCGCGGTCATCTGCGTTTCGATGAACCCCGGCGCGACTGCGTTGATCGTGATGCCGCGCGGGCGCAGCAGCGGCGCCATGCTTTGCACGCGGCCAATCACGCCGGCTTTCGACGTCGCGTAATTGGTCTGGCCGGGATTGCCCGCGATCCCGCTGATCGACGACACGCCGACGATCCGCCCGCCGTCGCGCAAGATGCCTGCCGCGAGCAGCGCGTCGTCGATGCGCTCCTGCGCGCACAGGTTGATGTCGATCACGCTTTGCCACGCGCCGCCTGTCATCTTCGCGATGGTTTTGTCTTTCGTGATGCCGGCGTTGTGCACGACGATATCCACGCCGTGATCGTCGAGCGCGGCGGCGATCTGCGCGGGCGCTTCGGGCGCCGCAATGTCGAAGGCGAGAGCGGTGCCGTTCAACTGGCGCATGGTGGCTTCGAGCGCGTCGCGCGCGGACGGAATGTCGATCCCGATCACGTGCGCGCCCTGCGCCGCGAGCACGCTTGCGATCGACGCGCCGATGCCGCGCGCGGCGCCGGTCACGACCGCGCGCCGGTTCGCGAGCGGCTGGTTCCAGTCGAACGGCGATGCGGCGTTACCGCCCTCATGGGTTACGGCAACGCGATTCACGACGCCATGCAGACCGTCTGCGGCGATCCGCACCACCTGGCCCGACACATACGCCGAACGCGGTGACAGAAAGAAGCGCAGCGTGGCTTCCATTTCATGCTCGGCGCCTTCGCCGACATAGACCAGATTCGCCGTGATGCCGCGCCGCGCTTCCTTGCCAAGCGAACGCGTGAGTCCTTCCAGCGCACGTTGCGCAGTCCATTGAAGCGGACTCGCGCATGCTTCGGGCGGCCGTCCCAACACGACGATGCGCCCGCATTTCCCAAGCGAGCGCAGCGTGTCGTGAAAGAACCCGTGCAGCGGTTCCATCTGGCTGCTGTCGTCGATACCGCTCGCGTCGAAGATCAATGCGCCGACGCGCGCGGCCGAGCCCGACTCCGCGGGTTCGAAGCGCCCGGTCAGCAGACCGTGACGATGTGCCAGGGGCATCCACAATCCGGCGCTTTCATGCGCGACGCTCGTCACGCCGATGCTCGCCACCAGGTCCGCCAGCGAATCGAGCAGATGCGGCTCGCGCCCGGCGCCAATCGCGACCAGGCCGCCGAACTCGGGCTCGTCGGCGCGATAACGGCGCAGCACCTCGGGCTTCGGAAGACCCAGAGAACGCGCAACGCGCGCGCCGAACGGTGAATTGACGAAGTTCAGGTAAGAGTCGTTCATATTGTTCGTTGCTCCGCTGGACACGCCCGCACGTCTGTCAGTGTGCACTGAGTTTGGCGCATCGGCGTGTCGCGCAGCGAGGTTTTTTCATGCGGTCGCACAGGCGTCCATTGGAATCACAGCGCGGCTTCCATCACCTTTTCGAGCGTCTCCTTGCGTTGTTGCAGTTTGGCGAGGATGTCGAAATCGGCGGGGAAATCGTCCACTTTCACGACTTGTGCGGCATAGCGCGCGTAGTCGCCGAGCACACGCCGCTCGTCGGCGTCGATCAGGCCTTGTTGCAGCGCGGCGTCGGCCCACGCGGCGAGTTGCACGACGCTCTGCGGCATTGGCTCGATGCGCCGCGCCTTCACCGCTTCGCGCAGCTTCTGCTCGATTTGCGTAAAGCGCGGATTCAGCTCGAACACGAGTTCGCTGTAGCCGAGCGCGTCGACGTCCGGGTGCGGCACATAGGAGTCCGACACCAGCCGGTTGCGCGCGGCGCCAGGCGTCTGCATCAATTCGGCGATCTCGCTGCCGAGGCGGTCGGACGGTTCGCGATGCGGCAGTCCCAACGGGAACGCCAGCGCACGCACGAGGCCTGCGGCGAAGCGGTTCGGATAGTTCGCGAGCACGCCGTCGAGCGCCTGTTGCGCGCGATAGAGCGAATCTTCGACGCCCCAGCGCACGAGCGGCAGATCGTCTTCCTGACGGCCTTCGTCCTCGAAACGCTTGAGCGTTGCGGAGATCAGATAGAGCTGCGAGAGCACGTCGCCAAGGCGCGCCGAAATGCGTTCGCGGCGCTTCAGGTCGCCGCCGAGCACGAACATGGAGACATCCGCGAGCAGCGCGAAAACGGTGGCGAGCCGCGTGGCCGCGCGGTAATACGCATGAAGCGGCGCATGCGCGGCGCGCGGCTTCGCAATGAATGCGCCGCCCGTGATGCCGTAGACGAAGCTGCGTACCACGTTCGAAAGCGTGAAGGTGACGTGGCCGAAGAACGCGTCGTCGAAATCGCGCAGCGCTTTGGCGCGGTCCGCCTCGCGCGTCGCGCTCATCTCCTTCAGCACATACGGATGGCAGCGAATCGCGCCCTGGCCGAAAATGATCAGGCAGCGCGTGAGAATGTTCGCGCCTTCCACGGTGATCGCAATCGGCACCTGCTGATACGCGCGCGCCAGAAAGTTAGACGGCCCCATGCAGATTCCCTTGCCGGCGGCGACATCCATCGCGTCGTTGATCACCATGCGGGCACGTTCGGTGATGTGATACTTGGCGATTGCCGAAATCACCGAAGGCTTTTCGCCGAGATCGACCGCATGTGCGGACAGGCGGCGCGCGGCATCCATCACATAGAGATTGCCGCCCATGCGTCCGAGCGCTTCCTGCACGCCCTCGAATTTGCCCACCGCCGTGCGGAACTGGCGACGAACCGCCGCGTACGCTCCCGTGCCGCGCACGGCGAGCTTCGCCATGCCGACATTCGACGACGGCAGCGAGATCGCGCGGCCCGCCGCGAGGCATTCCATCAGCATGCGCCAACCGTTGCCGACCTGAGCGCGTCCGCCGATCACCCAGTCGAGCGGAATGAAGACGTCCTTGCCGGAGTTCGGGCCGTTCTGGAACACGGCGTTCAGCGGCCAATGACGACGACCGATGTTCACGCCCGGATGGTCGGTTGGAATCAATGCGCAGGTAATGCCGGGTTCATCGGCCGAGCCGAGAAGATGCTCGGGATCGAGCGCCCGGAACGCAAGGCCGAGCACGGTCGCGATCGGGCCGAGCGTGATATAGCGCTTATCCCATGTGACGCGAAAGCCGAGCGTCTCGCGTCCGTCGAACATGCCCTTGCAAACGATGCCGACATCGGGAATCGCGGCGGCGTCCGAACCGGCGTACGGGCTCGTCAGCGCAAAGCATGGGATTTCCTCGCCACGCGCGAGACGCGGCAGATAGTGGTTCTTCTGCTCTTCGGTGCCGTAGTGCATCAACAGTTCGGCCGGACCGAGCGAGTTCGGCACCATCACCGAAACGGCCGCCGCGGAGCAGCGCGTGGCCAGCTTCATGATGACCTGCGAATGCGCGTATGCGGAAAACTCTTTGCCGCCGTATCGCTTCGGAATGATCATGCCGAGAAAGCCGCGCTCCTTGACGAACTGCCATGCTTGCGGCGACAGGTCCTGCCACACCATGGTGGTTTCCCAGTCGTTCGCGAGATCGCACAACTGGTCGCATTCGTTATCGAGGAACGCCTGTTCTTCCGCCGTCAATGTCGCGGGGCCATAGCCGAGCAGTTTGTCCCAATGAGGCCGTCCGGAGAAGAGTTCGGCGTCCCACCAGACCGTACCGGCTTCGATCGCGTCGCGCTCGGTCGGCGACATTTCCGGCAGGATCTTGCGAAACACGTCGAGCACCGGCTTCGTGAGCCATGCGCGGCGCAGCGGCTTGACGGCGGACACGAGGGCAGGGAGGACCAGCACGATGGCCCAAAGCGTGGTTGCAGCAACGTCCGCCGCTCCGCTCACTCGTACCGCCGCAACCCAGACGATCATGAAGGCAAGCCACGATAATGCGCGCGCCTCTACGTAGACAAGCGCAAGAGCGCCGGCAACCAGCAGCAGGATGAACCACAGCATGACGTTTCCTCCCTGTTCTCATGATGCGTGCAAACGCATCCACGTTGCGTGGACGGTTCACGTTGTTGTCGATGTTGTGTGAGCGGCCCGGCGTCTTTGCGCTACGTTTGCGACGCGCCGTGCAACGCCTGCTGGAACGAGCAGGCTTCGATCGTGCCGCCGCTGTGTGCTTCACTCGGCGCATCGCCTGCGCTATGCGTGCTGCCGTCGAGAGCGCTGTCCGCGCCTGTATCGTCGGCATCGCCCAGCACGGCGGCGAACATCGCCAGTTGCGATGCGTCGGGCAGCGGCGCTTTCAGCGCGGCGACCATTAGCGAGGCAAGCCGTGCGATCAGTTGCAGATCGTTCATCGACTTGCCTTGCGAGAACTCGGCGATCAGGCTGTCCGTGTCGGCGCCCGCGAGCACGCCCGACAGCGCGCCGATGGCGAAGTGCAGCCGCCAGCCCAGTTCCTCGCGCGGCAGATGCGGCAGCGCGCGTTGGAACGCGTCGAAAAAGCGCACGGCCACCGACGCATAGTGGGCGCTCAGAAAGTCGCGAATGAAAGCGGAGGGGTCCGTATATGCGCGACCGAGCAAGCGCAGAAAAGCTTTGCCGCCGACGCGCGGATCGCGCGAGAGCCGCAGCGCTGGAATGAACATCGCGCCGAGCACATGCTCACAGGTCAGACGTTCGCCGAGCATCCGGTCGAAGCGTTCGAGCAGCTTCACACGCTCCTGGTTCAGACGGTCGAGACGGCGCGACAGCATCGCGTGAATCAACGACTCCTTGCTGCCGAAGTGATAGTTGACCGCTGCAAGATTGACCTCGGCGCGCGAAGTGATCTGGCGCAGCGACATGGCCTCGTAACCGCAATCGATGAAGAGCGCCTCAGCCGCATCCAGGATGCGTGACTTCGTATCGCCGGCGTGCCGGCCTGTTGTGCGACCTGCCATTTGCGTCTCCCAGTTCTCGGCGCCCGCTCTGCGAACAGGCGATTCAAATAGGCATTTGAAACAGCCGTTTTTTTCAGGATAAGAAGGAAGGGCGAGTTGGGCAAGGGTCGGATGTCGATTAACTCCTCTAGAAGACTTCACGCGTGGCGCCTGTCATGCGTTCGCTATGCGTTTGCATGACGGGAATGAAAAAGCCGTTCCGAAGAATCGGAACGGCTTCATGTGAAAGAAGAACGGTGGTCGGCTTCTAGTGCTTAAACCTGTCGTCCAACCGCACTTCCTTGCGCAGGATGGGCGCCGACATGTCTCGCCGACTGCGTCATGTCGATGCCGCGGCGCTCCCGGCTAAACGGAATCAGCGCGCAAATAACGGCGGCGACGATGCCGATCACGACCGCCATGACGAGTGCATAGTTGTTGCCATGCGCTTCGGCGGCGCTCGCCTGCAGCGGACCGTTGACGGAAGCGATCAGATTGCCCAACTGATACACGAGACCGGGGAAGGTCGCGCGGATTTCGTCGGGCGAGATCTCGTTCAGATGAACTGGGATGACGCCCCATGCGCCTTGCACCGAGATTTGCATCAGGAACGCGCCGAGCGCGAGCAGCACCGGCGTGCTCGAAAAAGCCCACAGCGGCAGCACCGGAAATGCGATCAGCGCGGCGATGAAGATCGCGCGCTTGCGCCCGATCTTCTCCGACAACATGCCGAAAAAGAGCCCGCCGCAGATCGCGCCGACGTTCAGCGTGATCGTGATCCACGACACCGTATGTGCGTCGAACTGATGCTGGACGCGCAGGAACGTCGGATACAAATCCTGTGATCCGTGCGAGAAGAAGTTGAACGCGGTCATCAGAACAATTGCGTATAGCGACAGCTTCACGTTCTGCTTCAGCGTTGCGACAAGGCCAGGACGCGCCTGCTTCTCGAGCGTCTTGAAGGCCGGCGATTCCGGTACGTGCGCGCGGATGTACAGCACGAGCAGCGCGGGCAGCACGCCGACAAAGAACATGCCGCGCCAGCCGATGTACTGATAGAACACGCCGAACACGACCGAGGCAAGCAGATAGCCGCTCGGATAGCCGGCTTGCAGCAGACCGGAGACGATGCCGCGCGATTTCGGCGGCACGGTTTCCATGGTCAATGCGCCGCCCACGCCCCATTCGCCGCCCATCGCGATGCCGAATAGCGCTCGCAACACGAGCAGGGTGGCCAGGTTCGGCGAAAAGCCCGACAGCAGTTCGAGTAGGGAGAAGCACGCGATGTTGACCATCAACGTGGGCCTGCGGCCGTAGCGGTCCGCGAGCCAGCCGAAAATCAGCGCGCCGACCGGGCGCATCATCAGCGTCAGCATTATGCCGAATGCGACTTCGGGGATTTTCGTATTGAATTCCGCCGCGATATCTTTCAATACAAACACCATTAGAAAGAAATCGAATGCGTCGAGTGTCCAGCCGAGATAGGCGGCAATCGTGACGTTTCTCTGTTCCCGTGTCCAGTTCATTGATGTTCTCCTGGTCTCCAATAACCCGCGGTCGATGTCGAGGTGCCCGGCACGCCCTATGGCATGGGCTTCGAGCGCGAGTGTACGCTCACCGTTAAGCGGCTGCAGGAAAGAGCGCAGCTTTGTCGGTGTTAATCCTGGGAGCAATTATCGTGCTGAATGCAGGGTCGAAGCTAATCGTCGGTTGAGTGTAATTATTGTATTGTGAATGTCTGCGGGAGCGTCGGTAATCTGTAATGGGATTTATTGCCGAGTGCCTTTATGCCGGTCGAATTGACTTAGTCGTTTTACGCCCGGCCGACGGCTTTCGGGTTTCGGTCCGGCCTTGTGCGACGGTAGAATGCGAGCGAACCCCGACTGTCGACGTCCGCCAATGGAACCGCCCGAAACACGATGAGTGACACGATACAAGCGCCGTTTTCCATCCTGTTCGTCGACGACGACGAGATGTCGCGCACCCACTTTGCGCGCGCCGTGCGTGACGATTACCGCGTGCACCTCGCGCAGGGCGCCGACGAAGCCATGGCGCTATTGCAGGAATTCGGTTCAGAAGTCGCCGTGCTCGTCACCGACTTTCGCATGCCGGGGCGCGATGGCGGCCATCTGCTGCGCGAGGTTGCACAGGCGTATCCGCAGACCGTGCGCATCCTCGTCACCGCCTATGCCGACAAGGACATGCTGCTGCAAACGTTCAATACCGGCGACCTGTTCCGCATCATCGAAAAACCGCTTCGCATGGAGTCGGTGCGCGAGGTGCTGAAGCAGGCGGTGGCGCGCTACGTCGAGCGCGAAACGCGTCAGCAAAGGCTGCTTGCAATGGACGAGACGCTTGCGTTCCTCGCTCACGAACTCAACACGCCGCTGGCGGCGATATCGCTCTTTGCTCGCTCGGTCGAAAACGATGTCGCCCAGGAATACGACCCGCAGCGTCAACAGGAAATCGGCACTGCGGCTACCTCGATGCTCAATAACGCGCAGTATTGCCTGACGCTGATCTCGTCGTTCTGGGCGACGGTGCACAAAAGCGGCGGCCCGCAACCGGCGACCGGCAGCGCCGCGCGCGAGGTCAGGGCGACACGCCTCGTCGCCACGCTACTCGACTCCTATCCGTTCGCCGGTTCGCAGCGCGAATGGATCGGCCTGGAAATGCGAGGCGATTTTGTCGTTCACGCTATGCCGAATTGCGTGGCGCTCGTACTCTCTTCACTGCTGTCGAATGCGTTGCGTGCGCTCGACGGTTGCCCGGCGCCTTCGTTGCGGATCGAAGTGATGAACGGGCCCGAGCCCGAAATCCGCCTGCACGACAATGGCCCGGGTATCGCGCCGGAGATCAAGGCGCGCTTGCTGCTCGATCCTGTCACGACGCACGCGGGGCGTGGTGGCCACGGCATGGGCATGATCTTCTGCAACCGCATCATGCAGTCGTTCGGCGGCGGGCTGCGAATCGAATCCACCGTCGGTGAGGGCACCACCGTGACAATGCGTTTCCCCGGCATCAGAGGCCGGGTGCATGACGGCGTGAACGAAGCGGCGTCGGACAGTCACGCCGCCTGAGCAATGCGCGCTAGTTCTCGCGCACGGCGATTCCGTTCGCGGGCGTGGTCGTCGGTGTCGTCGTGCCTGTGCTCGTACTCATGCTCTTACGTGCAGTGTCGCCCGGTCCTTCAGGCTGGTCTCGCGCGGCGTTTGCAGACGCCAGATAGCGATACAGCGCGTCAGCCGAACGCTCGCTCAACGCATCGATCCGCTCGAGCCAGTCCGATTCCGCGGGCCATTCGCCTTCGAGCATGCGTGGATAGATGTGCCGCGTGAACTGGTGCAACGCCTTCGCTCCGACATTGCCGCTCGCGCCGAGCAGCACATGCAACGCGCCATGCGCGGCGTCGATGTCGCGGTCCGCGGCGTTCACGCGAAGCTGCGAAGTCAGCGCGCGGATCTGCTCGATCCCATTCGCGAACGATTCGTCGATCAGGCCGAGTGCCGCCAATTCTTCAAGATGAGTGGCGTCGAGCAGATCGTTCTCGCGCACCACGGCGAGCCCGCCCGAGCCTGCCGACGCAGCTTGCGCAGGCAACGCCGCCGGGCCTGTCGGGCTGGACGATGATGGCACCTTTGCCGACACCGGCGAGCGCCGCGCCTCGGCCGGCGCACTGCCGCCACTGCCGCTGCCTATGCCACTACCGCTGCGCTGCTGCGCGAACTGCCTCGTCAGGCACGCATAGAGCGCACCGACCTGCACCGGCTTGATCATGACTTCGTTCATGCCCACGCTGATGCACGCCTGTACCGAACCGATATCCGACTGGCTCGTCAACGCGATGATCGGCACGCTCGCGTAGCCGTCGGTGCGGGCGCGAATCGCCGCAGCCGTTTCGAGCCCGCCCATTCCCGGCATGTTCATGTCCACCACGATTGCGTCGATGACAACCTCTTCGTCCAGCCGGTCCAGCACGGCCTGACCATGTTCCGCCTCCACGACGCTCGCGCCGAAGCGCTCCAGATAGGCCTTGGCAACGAGCCGGCTGTAATTGTCGTCGTCGGCAACGAGAATCGACTTGCCGGAGAAGTCGTCGAACCGCTGGTTCAGATGACGCCTGTTGCCGTTCTCGAAAAGCGCCTGCAGTGACGTGAACAGCTCCATCGCGCTGGAGGACTTGCTGATCATGTCGTCCATGCCGGCCCGGCGTGCCAGCACGCGCGCGATGTTGCCGGGCTCGGACGTGTAGGCGGCAACCAGCACATTCCAGTTCGGATGATCGCGCTCGGCGCGCAGTTGCTCGGTGGCCGAATAGCCGTCGAGCACCGGCATGTTGACGTCCATCAGCACGAGGTCGTATGCCGACGCTTCGCGCAGCATCGCCAGAGCAGCCGCGCCGTTTTCGGCTTCGCTCACCTCGGCGCCCACTTTTGCCAACGTGCGCCGTGTGCGGGCGCGCAAAGCGGCGTCGTCGTCGGCGAGAAGGATGCGTTTGCCGTTGAGCACGCCCGTGGCGCGCTCGACGATTGCCCGCTCGTGCGCCGCAACCTCACTCTCGGTGACAGGCGGAAATTGCAGCGTGAATTGCGTGAACTTGCCGAGCTCCGACTTGCACGCGATGCTGCCGCCAAACGCGCGCATGGCACGCTGACAGTAAGCGAGCCCGAGGCCCGTACCCGCCGAGTTGCCGGCGGTACGAAACGGCTCGAACAGATGCGGCAGGATCTCAGGGGCGATGCCGCTGCCGGTGTCGCGAACGCTGACGCAGTGCCGGTCCACCGTCAGCGTCAGCGTGGCAGATGGAAGCGGTGCGATGTGATGGAGCGCGTTCTTGATCAGATTGAAAAGGGTGAACAGGTAGACGGTTTCGTCGACCTTGAAGGTGAAATCTTCCAGCACCGCAAGGCGGACCTTGCCGCGTTCTTTCCTGTCGGCGAAGCCGTATTCGTCGAGCGCCTTGCGCGTGGTCGCGCCCGCGCTCAGGTACGTGAGGGAGTCGGAGCGGATCTGTTTGGCACTCACTTCGTCCAGCGTCATTGCAATCACGCGCAGGCCGCGCTCGATCGACAACTGCCCGTGCGCGAGATGCCGGTAAAGCAGCGCTGCGCCCGCACCCGACGGCGCGGGTGCGCGGCCATGTTCGGTAAGGGCGGGCAGCGTTTCTTCTACGCGATCCAGAACGTGTTTCAACTGGCTGAGCGGGTTGCGCATTTCATGCGCAATGGATCCGGCCAGTGCCTGCAATGCGCGGTTCTTCTCGACGAAGATGCGCCCTTTGCTGATCGCATGACTGAAGGCCATGCTGCACAGGACGACCACCGGAAGCACCGCGAGGTCAGATTGATTCGCCGTGCTCAGCACGATCGGAGCCGGTGAACTGGCGACCGCAGCCAGCCCGCCGGACAGCATGCCGATGCCGATACAGCCCATGAGCAGAAATGGATTGTCGATGCACAGCGCCATGATGAAGATCATCATGACCTCGGTCATCATCCACATGGTGGAGAAAGAATTCCTGATCGCGAGGAACGTGCAGACGAACGGCAGCACGTAGATCAGACACAGGTGCCAGTAGATCAGCAGGTACTGATTGAACCGCTTCGGCCAGCGCGCCTGAAAGATCAATGGCACACAGATGAGCGCCGCGCTCAGACGCAATGGCAGATTGTCGTACGGCTGCGGCAGGATGTAAGTCCAGACCAGGTAATAGACGGGGTGGCACACGAGGCCGAGTGCGCCTCCCCATCGAATTGCAAACCGGCTTCTTTCCAGCACATCCTGCATGCTTTCGCGCGGTATTAGCATCTGGCCTCCAGTGACATTTACGAGCCCGTCAATTCATAGTTGCTGTCACACCGAGATCGAGGTTGATCGCCGAGCCGTCCTTTCCGTGAAAAGGTCCGACCGTAAATCCGTACTTTTTCAACAGGCTGTGAGTGTAGGAGACCGACCACACAGGCGGGCTGCCGATGATGAAGTCGGAAGCGATGCCTTCCTGCCAGGCGGCATAGCCCTCGGCGAAACAGGTATAGCAGTCGCGCGTGCTCGGCAGCCTGAACGGGAATCTGGAATCGAGGCCTGCCGGCCCGCGCGCGAAACATTCAATATATAGCGTATGTCCGCGAGACGCGAGTTCCGCTTCCACGCTCGCCGCGCGTGGGTGCGAGTCGTCGATCCAGAAGCGCGCCCGCTTGAGGTCCGAGGCGGTGAGATACGGCACGCTTGTGCTGCTCGCGAGGATCGCGCCGTCGAACTGCGGTAAGGCGGTGTCGGGGCTGAACGTATGGACCGACACCTTGGTGCGTCCGAGCAGGTCCGCCGCCATCAGCTCGCGTGCCTGGTCCGCGAGCAGGTTGACCTTGTCCGGCAAGTCGATCAGCACGAGTTCCTTCGGCGCTTCCTTGTACAGCAGGTACTTGGCGACCGTCGTGCCGAGCCGTCCGGCCGCGCCGAAGAGTGCGAGCTTCGTGTTGCCGAATTCCAGATCGAGCTCGTTGCAGCAGTGCATTGCCCAATCTTTGAGCATTGCCGCGGTAGCTGCGTGGCCGGTCGTGATATGCGGCGGCTTTGTTTGCCTTGGCAGCGCGCCATAGTTGCACGCATAGGGCGTCGACGCTCCCATCGCGACCATGTTCAAGCCTGCCTGACGCGCCAGTTCGAGCGCCGGGAAGAACTGCGTCTCGCGAAACCGCTTGATGCCGCGAGGGCTGCCGAGCCAGAGTTCGAGCGGCACCGGACACGCGATGTTCGCGCCGATCATCTGCGAGCCCGAATAGATTGGCGATGCAATGAACGGCTTGGTGCGCCAAAGCTCTTCTTCGAACGACTCGTTTCTTGTTTTTACGTTGTGAAAAGAGAAGGAAAGCGTATCCCAGTCTGTAGCGTGAAAGAGAAACCCGACACCGCCCTGGCCCGCAGGCAGATTGTCGCGAATCTGCTCCGGGTGGATCGTGTGTTTGAGCGCCAATGGCGCACCGGACGAGGGCAGGCTGGTTGTGCTGCGCCGGTCGTCAATGGTCGATATTTCGTTGTAAAGAGACGTTCCCATTTGGTTTTCCTTTGATTTTCCTTAGGTTGACCCGCGCTGCGAGTCAGCGCGGCTTCGTCAGCCCGCCTTGGCCGACGATCCATCAACTCTAGAGAAAACCAATAGTTTTTGTCCGTGTGTTCGTGCGCATCGTCGGTCGGGAAGGGAATTGAGTGGCGCCGGCCTGATATGAACGACATGAGCACGACGGGCGGCGCCCACGAGCGCAGCGGCGCGAAGAGCAGCATGTCGCATGGTGAAGTTCGGAAAGTGGATGCGGCAGCCGGCAAGCTGACCATCCGGCATGGGCCCCTCGAGAATCTCGGCATGGGACCGATGACCATGGTGTTCAAGGTCAACGCCCGGCGATGCTGTCTCAGGTCAAGGTGGGCGACAGCATCGACTTCGTGGCGGAGGAACGCGACGGCGCACTCACCGTGACGGATCTACACAAGCAGTGAGCTTGCCTTGGGCGAGCGGGGCAGCCATTCGCCGCAAAAATAAATTTCTCATGCGATGGAATACCTGCCCGCCGGCGATGTTTACGTCGGTAACCCGCTCGTTTCTTCCAGCTAACAACCACGAGGCCGCTTTGAGTTACACCACGATTCAACCCGCCTGGGTCCGCATCGCACACTGGGTCAACGCGTTAGCCGTCGTGCTGATGGTGATGAGCGGCTGGCAAATCTATGACGCATCGCCCATCTTTGCGGGCTTACAGTTTCCTTCCGCGATCACCTTGGGCGGCTGGCTCGGCGGCGCCTTGCAATGGCACTTCGCGGTCATGTGGCTGCTGGTCGTCAATTTTCTCGTCTATGTCGGGCTCAACATCGTATCCGGGCGCCTGCGTCGCAAACTGCTGCCCGTGAGCATCGGGTCGATCGCAAAAGATCTCACGGCGGCGCTGCGCGGCAAGCTGGAGCACGAAGACCTTTCACGCTACAACGCGGTGCAGAAGTTCGCCTACCTCGTGGTGATAGTCGATATTGCGCTCGTCATTCTGTCGGGGCTCGCGATCTGGAAGTCCGTGCAGTTTCCGCTGCTGCGTACGCTGATGGGCGGATACGACAACGCACGAGTCGTGCATTTCGTCGCGATGAGTGTGCTGGTCGCATTCTTCGTCGTGCACATTGCGATGGTCGCGCTCGTGCCGCGCTCGCTGCTCGTGATGATTCGGGGACGCTAACCATGACCCTTCGCAACAAGTCCACAAAACTCAGCGCGTTTGCGCAGTCTCATGCAGAGACCATCATCAAGGATGCGCGCGGCGAACTCAAGAATCCGGCGCGCCGCCTGCTGGGCCAGCGCATTCTGACGCTCGGCGGCATTGCGCTGCTGTCGGGCTGCGATCTGTCCAACGACAAATCCGTAAATACGATGCTGCGCAAGATGTCGTCCTTCAACGACGACGTGCAGGCATTGCTCTTCAGTCCGAACACGCTTGCGCCGACGTACCCGGAGTCGATGATCACGCGGCCGTTCCCGTTCAACGCGTTCTACGATATCGACGACGTGCCCGAGGTCGACGCCGCCGGCTACCGGCTGGAGGTGAGCGGACTCGCGAACGGCAAGCGCGTTTGGACGCTCGACGAACTGCACGCGTTGCCGCAGGAAAGCCAGATTACGCGCCATATCTGCATTGAAGGGTGGAGTGCGATCGGCCGTTGGGACGGCGTGCGCTTTGCCTCGTTCCTGAAGCAGGCGGGCGCCGACATCACGGCAAAGTATGTGTCGCTGCATTGCGCGGACAACTACTGGACGAGCATCGACATGCCGACGGCGCTTCATCCGCAAACGCAACTCACGCTTGGCTACGACGGTGGCCCGCTGCCGCCGAAATACGGCTTCCCCATGAAGCTGCGCATGCCGACCAAGCTGGGCTACAAGAATCCGAAGCATATCGTCGCGATCAGCGTGACGAACGATTATCCCGGTGGGTACTGGGAGAACCAGGGCTACAACTGGTTCGGCGGTTCCTGATGTTCATTGGCCCGTTCAGGGCTTTGCAGTCCTCTCAACCGTTTCTCATGGAGTATTCATGTCTATTCGCCTGAAACTCGGCGTCACGCTTGCGGCGCTGTCTTTTGCCGGTGCCGCGCTTGCGCAGACGCCCGCCGCCAAACCGTCGCGCATCCGTGGCGATATCGTCGCGCTGGATGGCGACGTCCTCAAGGTGCATCGCCGCAGCGGCGACACGGTGTCGATCGAACTAAAACCCGCCGTTACCGTGTCGGCAGTCAAGGCGATGCAGCTTTCCGACATCAAGCCGGGTTCGTTCGTCGGCACGGCGGCTACGACCGGCACCGACGGCAAGCTGACGGCAACCGAGGTGGTGGTATTCCCGGAAGCCGCGCGCGGCACGGGCGAAGGCCACTATGACTGGGACCTCGGCCCGAATAGCACGATGACCAATGCGAACGTCGACACGGTCGTTCAGGGCACCAGCGGCCGGAACCTGAAGCTGTCGTACAAGGGCGGCAATAACGAGGTGACGGTGCCGCCGAATGCACCTATCGTGACCTTTACGACGGCCGCGCGCACCGACCTGACGCCGGGCAAGAAGGTGTTCATCGTGGCGACGGCGGCGTCGCAGGGCACGTATGTCGCTCAACGTGTGGTTGTCGAGAAGGATGGCGTTGCGCCGCCGATGTAACGCGCATTCAGGTATGGAGGGCCGACGCCATTGGGTATCTCACCAACGGGTACGGCCTTCCAGCAAGCAGCGCCGGTAACTTCCGGGAAACGACCCGGCGAATCACCCACGCAAGCGCATTGCCGCTCGCCCGATCAGCGAGGGTCGGCTCACAGTCCGAGGCAAATCGCACCGGCCGCCACGACCACGCAGGCGAGCCAGCGCTTGCCGCTCACCGCTTCGCCGAGAAACATGCGCCCGATCAGCACCGCGAACACCACGCTGGTCTCGCGCAACGCCGACACCGTTCCCATCGCGCCCGACTGCATCGCCCATATGACGATGCCGTATGCCGCCACCGATACAACGCCGCCCATTAGCGAGGAGCCGACCGCCATTGGCGACGAGCGTATCGGCGTCCATAGCGCGGACACACCGCGCATCGCGACGAACAGCACCGGCATCAGCCAGTAGAACAGGAACATCCATGCTGTGTAGGCAAGCGCTTCGCCGCCCGACAGGCGCACGCCGATGCCGTCGATCACGGTGTAAAGCGCGATCGTCGCGCCGGTGGTGAGCGCGGCCAGCACGCCGGCGCGCGACACGCTTCCCGCTTCGAGCGCGATTGCAATGATGCCGCCGGATATCATCACGATCCCGATAGCACGCAACGGGCCGATCGCCTCGTGCGCGAAGAGTGCTGCGCCGAGCGTAACCAGAAGCGGTGACGAGCCGCGGGCGATCGGATACGCTTGCGCCAGATCGCCACGGCGGTAAGCCCGCACGAGGCTTGCGTTATAGCCGATATGCACAAGGCCCGACGCGACGATATACGGCCATGCCGCGGCCGCCGGCAGCGGCGTGAATGGAATGATGAGCGTGGAGATCGCCGCGATGGCGATGCTCATCCACGTCATGGAAAGGAAGCGGTCGCGATTGCCGTGCAGCAACGCGTTCCAGCTTGCGTGAAGCAACGCCGCGAAAAGGACCAGGCCGCCCGTATAGCTGAGCATGCGCGATCAGGCCGCGGGCGCGACCGATGCGCCCGCAATCCGATGGCGCTCGAGCGATTCGGCCACGAACCCCGACGCCTTCATTTCCTCGACGAAGCTGCGTAGCGCGGAAGCCGCGGCTTCACCGCGGCTTTTCGGCGTGCCCATTGCCTGTTGAATGACCATGAAGCGCTCATCGAGAAGCCGCAGTCCGGATGTATTGCGCGCATCGGCTTCGAGTTGCTGCTTCACGCCGGCCGCGACTTCGAGACCCTGTTCGAGGAACGTCTGCACGACCGTCGGCGAGGTAGGTGCACGAACGATCTGCGCGGCCTTCAGTTCGCGTGTGAGGAAGAGGTCATAGGCGCTGCCTTTGCCGACCGCGACGCGGTTATGCGGCTGATCGACGTCCTCGTTCGTTCGGACGGGGGAGTCGTCGCGCACCAGATAAAAGCCTTCGATCAGCACGTACGGCGCGGTAAATGCAATCGTCTCGCCACGCAACGGATCGACAGCGAAGAAGCCGAAGTCGGCACGCTCCTCGCTCACGGCCTGCACCGATTTGCCCGCTGCGTCGAACACCACCAGTTCGAGTTCGACGCCGAGCTTTTGTGCGAACGCCCGCGCGAGGTCGACCGATACGCCGAATGGCTCGCCGGTCTTCGGGTCCTGGTTAGCGAGAATGGGGTTGCCCAGATTGATCGATGCCCGCACTTTGCCGGCAGGCGTGAACGACGAGACAACGGCTTGATCGATGGTCATGGTGTTCCCGTATGGTGTTCCGCAACGTGTTCCCGGTATGCGCGGGCCGTATGCGTTGAGGAAACGGTTCGAGGATCTTGCTGATGCGAGGATAGTGCGTCGAGCGTTCCGTTCCATCTTAAAGGGAATTGGCGGACTTGCCCAGGCGGCCGGCAACGCGCCATGGCACCTTTGATTGCCGGCTGACTCCAGCGTCCAATCATTGCAAACTCTGTAAGCGATAACCGGCCCGAGCTAGTCTTTGCGCTCACGTTTTGCCGGCTTGTTATGGGCGGCATCGTCGTTGTCTGTATCACGCCGTTTTTCGTCGCCCACTTCGCGATTGGCGACGAACGGTGAATCCGTATCGCTGCCGCCTTCGCGCAGCGCGGTTCGCGCTTCCTTGGCGAGGTTTTCATACTGCTTGCGAAAGCGCGTCAGGTCTTTCTCCTCCAGTTCTTCCAGATCGAGCAGTGCGTTATGGGCGCCTTCGATTGCGCGGATCAGTTCGTCGAGCTTGATCTGCATGGCGGCCGTGTCGCGGTTCTGGGTGTTTTGGATCAGGAAAACCATCAGGAACGTGACGATCGTGGTCGACGTGTTGATCACGAGCTGCCATGTGTCGCTGTAATGAAAGAACGGCCCCGTGATTGCCCACACGATCACGAGCGACGCAGCCACGACGAAAGTGCCGGGACGGCCGGTCATTGTCGACAGATAGCTGGCGAAGTTCGAAAACCATTTGCTGTTCATGGCGATCTCCGTTGTTGGTCTGGTTCATACGATGATCGCATAGGACAGGTGATCGGGCTCGGTCTGGTCCGGGGGTGTTCCGCGTGGATGCCGTTGACGGTGTCTGTCTGCTCGGTGATATTCTTTTCGTTGCCTGGTTTGCGTTTGCTCCGTGCTTGCGAAGGCAGCGACGCTTCCCTCATTGCTTGAAGACAGCACGAACGGCAAGGACCGGCGCTCATGAACGATCAGCGATATCTGGCACCCGACAGCACCGCGGCCCGCGTTGCACTCTGGCGGGCGCTGCACAAGGAAGTCGACGCCGCGCCGCATGTTTTCGACGACTCGATCGGCCTCGAACTGCTAGCTCCCGGCGACGACTGGCGCCAGCGCGGCGACATGGACCCGCAGTTCACGCGTCCGTTTCGCGCGTCGATCGTGGCACGCGCTCGTTTCATCGAAGACCTGGTGGTCGAAAAGGCGGCGCGCGGGATCGGCCAGTATGTGATTCTTGGGGCGGGGCTCGACAGTTTTGCGCAGCGCAGGCCGGAGATTGCTTCGCGCCTCACAGTATTCGAGGTCGATCAGCCGGTGCCGCAGGAGTGGAAACGTCAGCGGCTCGGCGAGCTTGGTTTCGGCATCCCGCCATGGCTGCGCTTCGTGCCGGTCGATTTCGAGGCTGGCGAAGCATGGCAGGACCGGCTCATGGCGCACGGATTCGACGACAGGAAGCCGGCAATCGTGGTCTCGACGGGCGTGAGCATGTATCTCACGCGCGATGCAAATGCGGCCACGCTGCGCCAGATCGCGGCTTTCGCCCGCGGATCGACGCTCGCCACGACGTTTCTGCTGCCGCTAGACATGGCGGATCCAGAAGTGCGTCCTGGACTGAAAATGGCAGAGAAGGGCGCGCGCGAAAGCGGCACGCCCTTTCTCAGTTTCTTCACGCCGGCCGAGATGCTGGCCCTTGCCCACGACGCCGGCTTCGCGCAGGCGCAGCACGTCTCTGCGGCCGACCTTACGCAACGCTACTTCGCCAACAGAAGCGATGGCTTGCGTCCGCCGAACAATACCGAGGAATTGGTAATAGCGAATACCTGACCACGTTCCTCACTGGCGTCGCGGTAGGCCGACGACTTGCTGAGCGTCACACCAGTAACCGGATCGCAAGCCCTGCCACGCCGCACACCAGCACTACTGGTATCACGCCGACCTTGAAGCGGAAGAGCGCGATCGCAGCCGCCAGCCCGATGACGAGCGACAACCAGTCGAAGCCCCCATGCAGGCCATCCGGCCATAAAACGTGCAGCGCAAAGAAGACGGCAAGATTCACGATCACGCCGACGACCGCGGCCGTGATCGCAGTGAGCGGCGCGGTGAATTTTAGATTGCCGTGCGTGGTCTCGATGAACGGGCCGCCCAGCAGGATGAACATGAACGAAGGCAGAAACGTGAAGAACGTCACGATCGTCGACGCGACGACAGCTGACAGAAGTAGCGCGTCCGGACCGAATATCGCTCGCGTCCATCCTCCGACAAAGCCGACGAAAGCGACGACCATGATCAGCGGGCCGGGCGTCGTCTCGCCGAGCGCAAGACCGTCGATCATTTGAAGCCCCGTGAGCCAATGCTGATGCTCGACCGCGCCCTGGTAGACGTAAGGCAAAACCGCGTACGCGCCACCGAACGTAAGCAGCGCTGCCTTCGTGAAGAACCAGGCCATTTGCGTGAGTGCGCCGTTCCATCCGAAAAGGACGGTTAGCGTACCGATCGTCACCAGCCATATGAGGACAAAGCTTGCCAGGACGATGAAAAAGCGCTTCCAGGTAAAGAGCGCGTGACGAGGCGTCGGCGTGTCGTCGTCGATCAGCGCCGGGCCGTGAAGCTGCGCAGCGGCGCCGTGCTTGCCGCCAATCACGAAAGTGCCGGGCGCATATTTCCCGCCGACGTAACCGATCACGCCAGCCACGAGAACAATCAACGGGAACGGCACCTTCACGGCGAAGATGGCAATAAAAGCCGCAGCGGCGATAGACCACAGCCAGGCGTTCTTAAGCGCGCGCGAGCCAATGCGATACGCGGCGAATACGACGATCGCAGTCACAGCCGGCTTGATTCCGTACAGCACGCCGGCCACAGCCGGGACGCTGCCGAACACCAGATAGACCCACGACAGGCCCATCAGAATAAATAGCGACGGCAGCACGAAAAGCCCGCCCGCGATCACGCCACCCCACGTGCGATGCATGAGCCAGCCAATGTAGGTCGCAAGTTGCTGCGCCTCGGGCCCGGGAAGCACCATGCAGTAGTTCAACGCATGCAGAAAGCGCTTTTCCGAAATCCAGCGCTTTCTCTCGACGAGTTCCTGGTGCATCAGCGCTATCTGCCCGGCCGGACCGCCAAAGCTCATGAAGCCGAGTCGCAGCCAATACCAGAATGCAGTGGAGAGCGGAACGCGGGCGACGTCGTCTTTCATCAAATGGTCCTGTTCGTTTTCGCCTGGTGCTGGAGCGCGGACTGCGAGCGGTCGCAAGTATCTTTTGCCTAGCGAGGGTCGCCGGGTGTTTGGGCGATGACGATTCGCCACTCAGGACCGGCTTGCTGACTTTTAGCTTTCCGGTCACTGACGTTCCGGTCATTGATTCCCCTTAACCGCATGACGGAACGTGCCGCGCAGTCTAGCAGTTAAGGCACGCTGCGCGGTTCCGCTTGCACCGATGCCGCCAGTTTCCGCGCTTCGACGAGTGCCTCGCTGATGGCGCTCAGCACTTTGTCGCGCGCGGCGTCGTCCTGCTGACGCAACGCGAACGAAGGATGATACGTCGCGATTCCCCAACCGCCTTCGAGTTCGAACGGCTTACCCATATAGTCGCGCAAGCTTGCCTTTTCGCGCAGCAACGCGTTGAGCGCCGTTGCGCCCAGCGCGACGACGACCGATGGCCGAACGGTTTGCAACTCCTGCTCCAGCCAATACGAGCATGCTTCGACCTCGCGCTGCGCGGCGGTTTTGTGCAGCCTGCGCTTGCCGCGAGGTTCCCATTTGAAATGCTTGACCGCGTTCGTCAAATAAAGCTGCTCACGCGACAGGTCGGCGCGGACGATCGCGAGGTCTAGCAACTGTCCCGCCGGCCCGATGAAAGGTTTGCCGCTCAGATCCTCCTGATCGCCGGGCTGCTCACCGATCAGCATAATGCGCGCGTCACGAGGCCCCGAACTGCCCACGGCTTGCGTCGCATTGCGCCACAGGTCGCAGCGCCGGCAGGCGTCCAGCGACGATGGCTGATCGCGGGCAGGCTGAGCGAATTCAGCTTCGACAGGAATGGACTTGCCGCCTAGCGCCGCGACCCCGCTCGCTTGCGCAACGCGCCGCGCGCCGCTCTTTGCTTCACTGATCATGGCGGGAATCAGATGGCCTTCAGGCAGCCCTTTCCAGAACCGCACCGGCATGTGCTGTTCGAGCGCGGCTTCGTTCAGACGCGCAGGATTGAATGTGCTGCGGTAGTACGCGAGCCACAACGCTTCGGCCTCGTCTTCAGTGTCGCAGCGATGCTCGTGGCGCAGAGCAGGGCGCGCTTCGATATGTAGTTGCTCGCCGTTCCAGAACGCGGCGCCGTGAGGCGTCGCGATAATCCATGACGAGCGCCCCATGCGTTGCGCGAAATGTTCCGCGGCCCATGCGAGAACGTCGTGTTCCGGTTCGTACCAGGCTACGTACTCTGGGGTTTGGGCGTCCGGCTTCTGCTTGCGAAAGCGCACGTACGCAATCATGTCGTGCTTCGCACGGCGCACCGCTTTAGCCATCCGGTAGAGCCGGGCGCCGTCGACGTCGGCTGGCGACGCCGCCGCGCGATCACCGCATTGCCAGCGCCACAGCACCTTGTAGAGGAATGCCCACCGGTCAGGCTCCCGATACAGCGCCGCATCATGCAGCAGCGCCGACAGTCCTTTCGAGACGTGGACTGCCGGGGCGTCCGACCCGAGCGCCGCGTTGCCGGACGTGTCACCGTAATCGAGCGCCGTTTGACCAGACAGCGAACCATGACCACCGGCGCCTTCTTTAATGCGCCATTCGATCGACTCCGGCGCAAGCCCTTGAGCCAGCGCAACGAGAGTGGCTGTACGCCAGGCGGCAAAATGGTTTTCGATCTCGATGCAATGAAGCACGACACGTCACCACAACTGCATTTGCGTTTGCATTGGCGGCGTCAAGATTCGCCGCAGATGAGCCGACGACGCGTCGTGCATGGCCGCCCGATAGTCTTGCGTGACGACGAACGGCTTGATCTTTTCCAGCGGACACCGCAGGCGCACCAGGTCTTCATAGCGCACCCGCCGGGAACGCCGCAATTCGACCAGCCGCTTGGCATTGCGCATGCCGATGCCCGGCACCCGCGCGATCATGCGAAGCGGCGCGCGGTTCAGGTCGACCGGGAACTGGTCGCGATGCCCGAGCGCCCATGCAAGTTTCGGATCCATGTCGAGCGGCAGGTTGCCTGGCTGTTCGAACAGTTCCGCGACGTTGAAACCGTAGCCGCGTAGCAGAAAATCTGCCTGATACAGACGATGTTCGCGCAGCAGCGGCGGCGCCTCGCCGGGGACCGCCGAAGGACTGTCAGGGATCGGGCTGAATGCCGAGTAATACACGCGCTTCAGCTTGTACGACCCGTATAGCGTTTCCGCGGTCTGCAGGATGGTGCTGTCGTTCGTCTGATCCGCGCCGACGATCATTTGCGTGCTTTGGCCGGCTGGCGTGAACCGGGGCGCTTTTGCGTCGCCCAGCGCCTCTTCCTGCGCGAGCCGGATCGACCCCATGGCGAGCTTGATTGTGCGCACGTCTTTCTCCGGTGCAAGGCGTGCGAGGCTGCCTTCGGTCGGCAGTTCGATGTTCACGCTCAGACGGTCGGCATAGCGGCCGGCTTTGGCGATGAGTTCGGGGTCGGCGTCGGGGATGGTTTTCAGGTGAAGGTAGCCGCGGAACTGGTGATCTTCGCGCAGCGACTGCGCTACCCGCACCAGTTGCTCCATGGTGTAATTCGACGACCGGATGATGCCTGAACTCAAAAACAGTCCGTCGATGTAATTGCGCCGATAAAAGTCGAGCGTGAGGTCCACGACCTCCTCAGGCGTGAAGCGCGCCCGTGGCACATTGCTCGAACGCCGGTTGACGCAGTACTGACAGTCATACAGACAGAAATTCGTGAGCAGGATTTTCAGCAGCGACACACAGCGCCCGTCTGGCGTGAAGCTATGGCAGATACCGGCGCCGGTGCTGGCGCCCAAACCTTCCGTGCCGCGCGACGCGCGCTTAGGCGCGCCACTACTGGCGCACGATGCGTCGTATTTGGCCGCGTCGGCCAATACTTCGAGCTTTTTCTGCAATTCCACGTTGCCGCCGATACTGTATGGATGTACAGTATTGTACGTGGGCAGCTCGTAAGCGCAAGCGTTTTTTGGCAGGGCCGGCGGTGGGTTTGGGTGCTTGCTGGCTTGCGGTGCGGTTACTGCCTGGTTGCTTGTTGGTTGCTTGTTGGTTGCTTGTTCGTTGCTGGTTTTGCGCTGGCGTCCGCCAGTTCGTTCATGTGAAGGGGGATTCGTGTAGATGCCGGATTTCAGCACGCAGGAGCAAGATGCCTGAACAACTGTGGTTGCCCGGGCTCGAGGCGCCGCCAACGCCAACCGACGGCCTCTTTTTCGCTGTCTTCCCGGATGCGAATACCGCGGCGAGCATTTCAAAGCTAGCGCAAGAGCTTTGCGGGGAGGCGCGCGCCCGCAGTAAACCGCTTGCCGCCGGTCGTTTGCACGTCACGCTGCGTCATCTCGGCAATTTCGCGGGCGGTCTGCCGCCGGCACATGTGGAGGCCGCAATGCAAGCGGCTGCCGCGGTTCGCATGGCGCCGTTCAGCGTCGAATTCGATACGGCGGAGAGTTTCGCGTCGAAACCGCGGCCGGGCCCGTTAGTGTTGACGGGGAGTGAGGGCGTGGTGGGTCTGCATCGGCTTCATGATGCATTGGCGGAAGCGCTGCACGTCAAGGGCATTGAAAGCCGCGCCGGTTCCGCGGCAGTGACTTATACGCCGCATGTCACGTTGGCTTACGGCTTGCCTTGGGCCGCCGCGCGTCCGGTTGAGCCGGTTTGCTGGAATGTGCGTGGTTTCGCGTTGATACACAGCTTATTGGGGCGTACCCGGCATATTGTGCTTGCGCGCTGGTCGCTTGAAGGGGCCGCGCCCTAGTGGCATTGGCGCGACGATTAGTTGGTCGTGAAGAGGAACATGAAAGGAGGGTGGGCAGCGACGCGTGATCTGTGGCTTTGGATTTTGTGGGGGATCTGGCGTGCGTCTAGAAGCGCATACCAGTAGCGCAAACGCCGCCGAAACCACCGCCGCTTCCGCCGGCTCCGGCGCAGAATACTGCGCAGCCGGAGAGCAAGGCGGACATCGCTGCGGCTACACATACAGTGCGTAGGGTTGTATTGAATGAGCGCCTGTCAACGCGGGCGCGGCTTGCGAGCGCTGAAGCGCAGCCCGCGCACGCCCGGACTGCGGGCTGCGGGGCAGTGCTTGTGGCAGTGATTCGTGCTGCGTTGTCAACGCGTGAGTGTGTCATTTGCAATTGCATGATCGGTGGCAAAAAAAAGCAGGAAACAGAGAAGCGAAGTAGGTGAGCGACGTAGCCAAACGAAGCGAACCAAGCAGGCGGCCAAAGCACGCCGCGAGCGCGACTCGCAAAAAGTGTCGAAGCCTAGCTTGCATCCATCCAGGACTCCAATACGCAAAATCCGAAAAGCCGGCGGGCCGGGTGAATCCGGCGGAAGGAACCCTCGTGCGCTCCCTGATAGAATGCTTGGGCCGCAACGTAGTGGATTGCAGATGAGATTGCTTGATGCGTTAGTCGAACAGCGTATTGCCGCCGCCGCCGCACGTGGCGAATTCGACGATTTGCCGGGCGCAGGCGCGCCGCTCACCCTGGACGACGATGCTCTGGTCCCGGAAGAAGTGCGCGTCGCCAACCGGATTTTGAAAAACGCGGGGTTTGTGCCCCCCGCAATGGAGCAGTTGCGCGCGTTGCGTGACTTGCAGGCCGAACTGAGTGCCGTGAGCGATCAGGCTACGCGGTGCCGTCTTCAGGCTCGCATGCTGGCGCTCCATATGGCGCTGGAGTCGTTACGTGGAGGCCCGTTGGTGCTGCCGCGCGAATATTGCCGCCGGATTGCGGAGCGATTGTCCGAGCGGGCTTCCAACAGCGATGTGTCCGCGGTGGAAGGCTCTCCCGCGAATGTCGCCGGCTCGGGGACACAGTGAGCGAGCCCGTCGTTGGTCGGGGGGCCTTGGGCTTGAACTTGGACTGGATCGAGGCAGGAAAGGAGCCGGAAATGCCGCCTGTTACTGTCGGTGGTGTTGTCACCATCGCCGGTGACTTCGCAAATGGCGAGCCGGGTGTCGCTGCCGCGGCGCCCATCGCCTCGTCCGATCCCCCCGAGCCGCTCGCAGCCGCTGCCAACCCGACCGCCAACCCAACCGCCAACCCCGCCGTCTCCGACCGCGACCGCCGGTTCATGGCACTGGCGCAAGCTGCCGCCGAAGAAGCGCGGGCGGCTGGTGAAGTGCCCGTCGGCGCAGTGCTCGTGTGTGGCGACGAAGTGATCGCGAAAGGTTTCAACCATCCGATTGGCGCGCACGATCCTTCGGCGCACGCGGAAATGGTCGCGTTGCGTGCCGCGGCACAGATCGCGCAGAACTATCGCTTGCCGGGCTGCGAACTCTATGTGACCCTCGAACCTTGCCTGATGTGCGCAGGTGCCATCATGCACGCCCGCATTGCCCGCGTGGTGTTCGGTGCCCGCGATCCGAAAACGGGTGCATGCGGCAGCGTCGTCGACGCATTCGCGAACCCGCAGTTGAATCATCACACTCAGGTGACCGGCGGCGTGCTCGAAAGCGAATGCGGCGCTGCGCTGAAGTCGTTCTTTGCCGAGCGGCGGCGTGCGAGCCGCGAAGCACGCGCGGCGGCACGTGCAGCCGTCGTCCCGGAAATAGACCCGTCCGGCACACCCTGAATCGCAACGCTCTCCAAACCGCGCGGAACACTTAGACCAGAGCCTATCGATGAGCGTCCACCGTACCTTCAACCTGATTGCGCCTTCCGGCTATCCGCAAGAGGCGGAGGTGCTCAACCGCGCGTTGCAGCGCCTGCGCGCACAAGGGCATCGCGTGGAAGGAGTAGACGCGACGCGGCGTCGTTATCAACGCTTTGGCGGCACCGACGGCGAGCGCGCGGCGGATTTGAACCGGCTCGCGGATGCTTCCCGCGCGCTGCCGGACATCGTCCTCGCCGTGCGCGGCGGGTACGGCGCGGCGCGGATTCTGCATGGCCTCGATTACGATGGGTTGCAACGTCGTCTGAGCGGCGAGCCGGTCGCGCTGGTGGGCCACAGCGACTTCACGGCTATTCAGCTTGCTCTGCTCGCGCGCGCCGGCTTGAAAACGTTCAGCGGCCCGATGCTCATGAGCGACTTCGGCGCCGAACATGTCAGCGACTTCACCATGCAGCACTTCTGGTCCGCGCTGACAAAGCCGACGCTAACCATTGCGAGAAACGTGCCGCAAGCGCACGCGGTGGACGTCTCGGGCACCTTCTGGGGCGGCAATCTGGCGGTGCTCACGTCGCTCGTCGGCACGCCTTATATTCCGTCGGTGCAGGGCGGGGTGCTGTTTGTCGAGGACGTCAACGAGCAACCGTTTCGCATTGAGCGGATGCTTTATCAACTGCACCTGTCGGGTATTCTCGGCGAGCAGCAGGCGCTCGTGCTTGGCGATTTTTCGGGCGGCAAGTCGTACGACTACGACAACGGCTATGACCTGCAAGCCATGATCGATCAGATGAGGTCGGTGATCGGCATTCCGATCGTCACCGGCTTGCAGTTCGGCCACGTGCCGGACATGCTTACGCTGCCTGTGGGCGCCGACGCGCACCTGGTTGCAGATGCGAACGGCTTCAAGCTGACCCTGACGGATTATCCCTGTCTGCGTTGAACGACCGCTAACAAAGCGGTGCAGGCGAGGCCGCCTTTTCGCCGGTCCTTTCCGTAGCCCAGGTCGGCAACTGCGGCTTTTCAGTGAAGGCCGAAAACCACCGCGCTCGACTATTTTGTCGACAAAATGCGCCGCGCCAGCGACGCCAATCGTCATATCGAATCGATCTGCCCCAGTCACTGCAGGGCTTCCAGCCAGGCAGCCTGTCGTCGCCGCAAGCCCCGCCGCAAAGATTGTCGATGATGCCAACAAAAATTGTTGACAATCTTTATGTCCATCCTATTATGACCTTCATACCGAGACACATATCATGTCCGACACCGAATCAGTCAACGCAAATAGTTCGAAGCCCGAAGCAATTGCCGAGCGCATTCGCGCCGCGATTCTCGAGCATCGGCTGGCGCCGGGCGCGAAGCTGACCGAAGCGCAGTTGTGCGAAGTGTTCGGTGTGAAGCGTGGGCCGATCCGGCAAGCGCTAGCGCAACTCGCGACCGATCATCTGGTGGATCTCGAACCGAATCGCGGTGCGTTTGTGGCAAGCCCGTCGCTTCAGGAGGTGCACGAGGTGTTCGAGATGCGCCGCATCATCGAGTTGGCAGTCGTCGAAAAGATCTGCGGCGGGCATGGCATGCGGCGGTTGAAGAGCATTGGCAGCATGATCGGCCGCGAACGCAAGGCGTTCGAAACACGCGACTTTTCGTCGTGGATTCGTCTGTCCGGCGAGTTTCACACGGAACTCGCTCAGCTGACCGGCAACACGGTGCTGTGCGACTGCCTGAACGGACTCGTGGCGCGTTCCACGCTGATTTCAGCGTTGTACGAGTCATTGGGGCGAAGCCCGTGTTCGTTCGAAGACCATGAAGCGATTCTCGCCGCGCTCGACGCCGGCGATGCAAAAGAGGCGGCGGCGCTCATGTCGCGCCATTTGCAAAGCGTCGAGTTGAAAATGCTGGAGCGGCCCGCGCGTGGCGCAGCCGATCTGCACGAAGTATTCGGCGCGCTTAACGGCGCCGGCAAGGCGTCATCTAAAGACTCGCCTGAAGAGTCAACTAAAGAGTCATCTAAAGCATCACCGAAAGCATCATCGAAAGCATCACTCAAAGCCAGGTCCGCGCCAAGCTGAGGCAAGCGGCCGGCGTGCGCCCGTTGCTGGTGCGCACCGCACTGAACTGAACGGATTGATCGAGCGTTGCAAGGCGGCCCTGCGCGGGCGCTGCCGGCTTGCGCGCGCACGTCCGTCGCCTGCGCGACGGGCCCCGAATGCAGTAACGCATTGCCGGACATCCGCGGAAGGGCGGCAATGCGATAACCACAAGTACTTCAGTACGGAGACAACCGCGGCGTGGCCATGGCGGCGGCTCGAGCCTCGTTCGTCCAGAACGACGCGAAGCGCGAGCCAGACGCCAGAGCCGCAACTGGCATGGCCAATGCAATGCCCTTCGATTCGCAATCGACGGTTCCATCACAAGGAGGAATCATGGCTCAGTTCAGCGCAGCGCCCGGCAGTCCCGCAATCCCCCCTTATGCAGACGGTGACGCAACCGGCGATGTGTCCATGCCGGCCGGTTACAGCGAGCGGTTATACAACAAGGACCTGGCGCCGCTGCGTCACCAGACCTGGGGCGCCTACAACATCTTTGCGTTCTGGATGTCGGACGTGCACAGCGTCGGCGGTTACGTGTTCGCCGGCAGTCTCTTCGCCCTCGGGCTGACGAGCTGGCAAGTGCTGATTGCGCTGCTGGTGGGCATTGGGATCGTCAACCTGTTGTGCAACATGATCGCGAAGCCGAGCCAGGCCAACGGCGTGCCGTATCCGGTTGCGTGCCGTGCGACTTTCGGTGTGCTCGGCGCCAATGTTCCCGCCGTGATTCGCGGTCTGATCGCGGTCGCGTGGTACGGCATTCAGACGTACCTGGCCTCAAGCGCGCTGGTGATCGTCGTGCTGAAGTTTGTCCCGCAGTTGCTGCCCTATGCGGACGTTCATCGGCACGGCTTCATGGGCCTGTCTACGCTCGGCTGGTGCGGCTTCATGTTGCTGTGGGTGCTGCAGGCACTGGTCTTCTGGCACGGCATGGAGACGATCAAGAAGTTCATCGACTTCGCGGGTCCGGCCGTTTATGTGGTGATGTTCATTCTGGCCGGCTACATGGTGTATCGGGCCGGCTGGCGCAACATCGGCATCAATCTCGGCGGCGTCAAGTATCACGGCATGCAGGTATTGCCGGTGATGATCACGGCGACCTCGCTGGTCGTGTCGTACTTCTCCGGGCCGATGCTGAATTTCGGCGACTTTTCGCGCTACGGCAAGAGCTTTCGCAGCGTACAGCGCGGCAATTTCTGGGGGCTGCCGGTCAACTTCCTCGCGTTTTCGCTCGTGACGGTGATCACAACCGCGGCCACGCTGCCGGTGTTCGGTCAACTGATTACGGACCCGGTGGAGACGGTGGGGCGCATCGACTATCCGACGGCGGTGATTCTCGGCGCGCTGACTTTCACGATTGCGACCATCGGCATCAATATCGTCGCGAATTTCGTGTCGCCGGCTTTCGACTTCTCGAACGTGGCGCCGAAGCTCATCAGCTGGCGTGCGGGCGGCATGCTCGCGGCGGTCGCTTCGATCTTCATCACGCCGTGGAATCTGTTCAACAACCCGGCAGTGATTCACTACACGCTCGACGTGCTCGGCAGCTTCATCGGACCTTTGTACGGAATCCTGATCGTCGATTACTACCTGGTGAAGCGCCAGAAAATCGTCCTCGACGATCTGTACACCGTTGCGCCGACGGGAACGTACTGGTATCGCAACGGCGTGAACTACCGCGCGGTTGCTGCACTGCTGCCGGCTGCGGTCATCGCGGTGCTGTGCGTAATGGTGCCGTCGCTCGACGGTATGGCGAATTTTTCGTGGTTCATTGGCGCGGGCCTCGGGGCACTGTTCTATCGCGTGCTCGCTCGCTGAGCATCGAGGCGCGGGCCATGCTGTGACAGTAGTGACAGGTGGCGGCCGACGGTGACAGCGCCGCGGTCATCGCAGTCGAAAAGGAGACAAGATGCGCATCAAACTGATCAACCCGAACACGACCCAACGCATGACCGACGCAATGGGCCGCTGCGCGCGCGAAGTGGCCGCGCCGGGCACCGAAGTGATTGCGGTCAGTCCGACAATGGGGCCGCCGTCCATCGAAGGCTATTACGATGAAGCGCTTGCCACGCCCGGTCTGCTCGCCGAAGTGATGGCGGGCGAGCGCGAGCACTGCGACGGCTATGTCATCGCCTGTTTCGGCGATCCAGGACTGTACGCCGCACGCGAGCTCGCACGCGGACCGGTGATCGGCATCGCGGAGGCGGCCATGCACGCGGCGAGCGTGCTGGCACCCGGTTTCTCGGTGGTGACGACGCTCGCGCGCACCTGCGGGATGGCGTGGCATCTGGCCGAGCGCTACGGCATGCGGCGTTTCTGCCGCAACGTGCGGGCGACCGACGTCGCGGTGCTCGACCTCGACAAGCCCGGCTCGGCGGCGCGCCGCATCATTCTTGACGAGTGCCGGCGTGCGCTTGCCGAGGACGGCTCCGACGCGATCGTGCTCGGTTGCGCGGGCATGGCCGAGCTGTGCGCGGAGATCGAGGACGCGCTCGGCGCGCCGGTGATCGAAGGCGTGACGGCAGCCGTCAAATGGACCGAGGCGCTGATCTCGCTGCGTCTTTCGACGGCCAAGCGCGGCGATTACGCTCGCCCCTTGCCCAAGCGCTATGACGGCGCGCTCGAATCGTTCAGTCCTGGCGCGACGGATCCAAATCCTGCGCCGCCGCGTGTTGCTAACGCAGATTCGTTGCGGGTAAACACCAGCGAATCCGAGCCGCACATACATTCAGTCTGACACGCACTATCTGCCCGGGTGTATGGGCGCACCCGGGCGTTTTCGCTACACTGGTCCAACTCGGCGCGGGCTGCCCGACGTGTTTTCCGACGCTGCCCGGCTATTGCCGCTGTAACACGAAGCACGGCCTCCGGCAGCTTTCACAACGCACCTTGCCAGCACAACGTATCGTCACCACGCATTCGTCAAACCATGGCACTCGACCCCAACTATCCACGCGATCTGATCGGCTACGGCCGCCACCCGGTGCAAGCGAACTGGCCAGGGCGAGCGCGCGTCGCAGTGCAATTCGTCCTCAATTACGAGGAGGGCGGTGAGAACTGCGTGCTGCACGGCGATCCTGGCTCGGAGCAGTTCCTGTCGGAGATTGTCGGCGCAGCGGCGTATCCGGCGCGTCACATGAGCATGGAGTCGATCTACGAATATGGCTCGCGTGCAGGCGTATGGCGCATTCTTCGCGAATTCGAAAAGCGCGGGTTGCCGCTTACGGTTTTCGGCGTCGGCATGGCGATTGAACGGCATCCCGAACTCGCGCGCGCATTCGTCGAACTCGGTCATGAGATCGCGTGTCACGGCTATCGCTGGATTCACTATCAGGACGTATCGCCGGAAAAGGAAGCCGAGCATATGCGGCTCGGCATGCAAGCCATCGAACGTGTCACGGGTGAGCGGCCGCTTGGCTGGTACACCGGCCGCGACAGTCCCAACACGCATCGGCTGGTCGCCGAATATGGCGGCTTTCTGTACGACTCCGACTACTATGGCGACGACCTGCCGTTCTGGATGGACGTTGAAGTGACAGGCGGCACGACTGTGCCTCAACTGATCGTGCCGTACACGCTCGACACGAACGACATGCGCTTCGCGAGCCCGCAGGGCTTCAACACGGCAGACCATTTCTTCACGTATCTGCGCGACGCGTTCGACGTGCTTTACGAAGAAGGCGACGAAGCGCCGAAAATGCTGTCCATCGGCATGCACTGCCGGCTGCTCGGACGCCCCGGGCGTTTTCGCGCGCTGCAGCGCTTTCTCGACCATATCGAGCAGCACGATCGCGTGTGGGTGACCCGGCGCGTCGATATCGCGCGGCACTGGCGCGAACATCATCCCTATCAGCAACATAACCGCGGGGCTGCGGCATGAAGGCGATGCAATACACACTGGACCAACTCAACACCGTTTCGACCGACGCGTTCGTCGCGGCTCTGTCTGGCATCTTCGAGCACTCGCCTTGGGTCGCGGAAATTGCGGCGCATGAGCGGCCGTTTGCGAGCATCGACGAACTGCATCGCAAGATGTCGAAGATCGTCGAGACGGCGGGCGAAGAGAAGCAGCTTGCGCTGATCAACGCGCACCCGGAGCTGGCGGGCAAGGCTGCTGTCCGCGGCGAACTCACGGCGGAATCGACGCGTGAGCAAAGCGGCGCCGGTCTCTCGCAGTGCACGCAGGAAGAGTTCGACAAGCTGCTCGAACTGAATGCCGCGTATCGCGAGAAGTTTGGCTTTCCGTTCATTCTCGCGGTGCGCGGCTACGACCGTCACGGCATCATCGCGAACTTCGAGGCGCGCGTGAACAATAGCCGCGCCGACGAGCTACGCGCGAGCCTCGATCAGATCTACCGTATCGCGCGGTTCCGGCTGGAAGATCTGATTGGCGCGTGACGAACGCGCAATGAAAGCGCAATGAACGCGCAATGAACTGACGATCGCCGCCGCGCTTCAAGGTTCGGCATTACGTTGCAGCTTTGCGCTGCGGCTTCGCCGGAAAATTTCTGGCACTAACAAACATCAAGGAAGACACAGATGGCACTCCCGATTCTCGACCCCAACGCACCCGAATTCACGCGCCGCTACGTGAACCTGGCGGACCCGCGCCTGGGCGCGCAGGCGCTCGAGGCCAGCGACGACTTCTTCGCCCCGAAGGAGCGCATGCTGAACCCGGAGCCGGCCGTCTTCATTCCGGGCAAGTACGACGAACACGGCAAGTGGATGGACGGCTGGGAAACGCGCCGCAAACGTGTGAGCGGCTACGACTGGTGCATCGTCAAGCTGGCGCGCCCCGGCGTGATCAAGGGGCTCGACCTCGACACGAGCCATTTCACGGGTAACTTTCCGCCGGCGGCGTCGGTGGAAGCGGCGCGCGTGGTGGACGGCGTGCCAAACCAGTCGACGCAATGGACCGAGATCGTTCCGTCCACCACGTTGCAAGGCAACAGCCACCACTACCTCGACGTGAGCGACGCAAACGCCTATACGCACTTGCGCGTGAACATCTACCCGGACGGCGGCATTGCGCGTCTGCGCGTGTACGGTCAGCCGCAAGTCGACTGGGCCGGCGCGAGCCGCACGGAACAGTTCGACCTCGCCGCGATGGAAAACGGCGCGTACCTGGTCGCGGCGAATAATCAGCACTTCGGCGCTGCATCGACCATTCTGATGCCAGGCCGCGGCGTCAACATGGGCGACGGCTGGGAAACGCGGCGCCGCCGCGAACCCGGCAACGATTGGGCGATCGTCGCGCTTGCACATCCGGGCGTCATTTCGAAGATCGAAGTCGACACCGCACACTTCAAGGGCAATTATCCTGACCGCTGCTCAATTCAGGCCGCATATGTGACCGGCGGCACCGACAGTTCGCTGATCACGCAAGCGATGTTCTGGCCTGTGCTGCTCGGCGAGCAGAAGCTGCAAATGGACAAGCAGCACTATTTCGAAAGCGAGATCGCGGCGCTCGGGCCGGTCACGCACGTGCGCTTCAACATCATTCCGGACGGGGGCGTGTCGCGGTTGCGCCTGTGGGGCACGCTCGCATCATGAAGACGCTTGCAATCGAACCGCTGACGAAAGAATCGTTTGCCGCCTTCGGCGATGTGATCGAACTCGATGGCGCGAAGCAGATTCCGATCAACCTCGGCACGACGATCCGTTATCACGATCTGGCCAAAGTGGACGTAACCGACGAGAACGGCCGCGCGCTCGTGAACCTGTTTCGTGGACAGCCGCGCGTGCTGCCGTTCGAGGTGAAAATGCTCGAACGCCATCCGCTCGGCAGCCAGGCGTTCGTGCCGCTGAACGACAAGCCGTATCTTGTGGTGGTCGCGCCGGCCGGCGAGCTCGACGAATCGAAAATCCGCGCCTTCGTCACGAGCGGCTGGCAAGGCGTCAACTACGCGAAGGGCGTGTGGCACCATCCGCTGATTGCGTTGGGCGACGTGAGCGACTTCATTGTCGTGGATCGTGGCGGGGAGGGCCTGAATCTGAACGAGCAGGATCTGACGGAGTCGCTCTGGCTGACCGAAGACGCGTTGAGCGCGGTGACGGTTTAAGGTTCGTGCTTCGGCGTGAGGACCCGCCGAGGTTCAGAAAGCCCACGGCAGCAATGTCGTGGGCTTTTTGTTTTTGCAATGCCAGCGTGCGTGCTTGCGTATCCTGGTGAAGTGCGTCCCTACATGTACGTCCCGCCTGCGGGCGCGGGACGAGTGCAAGGCCGAAAAGAATGACGCTCTCCTGCCGCACTGCCCGACGCAACCCTCAGCGGGGCAGGCGAGCCAGCTATCCATGCGCACTTGATCCCGGCAAACGGCAAGCAGCAAAGAGATAAGAACCCGCCAATAAAAAGCGGGCTTCCCGCTTCCGCGAAAAGCCCGCTTCGTGACGCTCGACTACACCCGGCCCAGCAAAGGCCAGAGTTCGACTATTTCGCCGCGCCACCCTGGAACCAGGCAGCGATCTTCATCCGTTCGTCGTCGGTCATGTGGGTCACGTTGCCCAGCGGCATCGCCTTCAGCGTGACTGCCTGCTGATAGATCCGCTGTGCGTTCTGAGAGATTTCATCCGGCGTATCGAGCAGCACGCCGGCGGGGGCGCTGCCCATCATCGTCGGATGCGCGGAGTGACATGCCACGCAGCGCTGTTGCAGCACAGGCGCAATGTCGGCCACTTTCAGCGTCGGCGCGTTGGCCGCCTGGGCTTGCGGCACCATCGGCTTCGGCATGGTCCAGAAGAGCGCGCCGAACATCAGTGCAATGCCTGCGAGCGGCAGATACCACAGCACCTGGCCGCGATGACGCATGACGAAGAACTGACGGATCAGCGCGCCGGCCAGCATGATGACAACGAGCACCGCCCAGTTGTACGGATGCGTGTAGGTCATCGCGTAGTGGTTCGACAGCATCGCGAACACCACCGGCAACGTGAAATACGTGTTGTGCACCGAGCGCTGTTTGCCGCGCTTGCCGTAGATCGGGTTCGGCGTGTCGCCCTTGAGCATCGCGTCGACCATCTTGCGCTGGCCGGGGATGATCACGAAAAACACGTTGGCCGACATGATCGTCGCGAGCATCGCGCCCATGATCAGATATGCCGCGCGGCCGGCGAAGATGTGACACGCGAGCCAGGCCGCGATCAGCACGTACACGCCGACGCAGATGCCGAGTACTTTGTCCTTGTTGCCGAGAATGCGGCACAACGAGTCGTACACGATCCAGCCGGCAGCCAGAAAGCCTAGCGCGGATGCGACGGCAACCACGGGGCCCATATCGAGCACATTCTTGTCGATCAGATACGTGGACGGAGAAAACAGATACAGCACGGTGAAGAGACCGAAGCCGGACAGCCACGTGGTGTAAGACGGCCACTTCGACCAGTGCAGATCATCGGGCATTTCAGGCGGCGCGACGGTGTACTTCTGCATGTTGTAGAAGCCGCCGCCGTGTACGTGCCACAGTTCGCCGAACACGCCGCGCTTGCGCTGGTTCGGGTCGTGCGGCGGCTTCAGGCTGTTGTCGAGTGCGACGAAATAGAACGACTCGCCGATCCATGCAATCGCGGCGACGACGTGGAACCAGCGAATCGCAAGATTCAACCAGTCGGTGATAAAGCCTTCCATGAAACTCCTCCACTTCTGATTCGTTGTACACGCGGCGACGTTCGACGCCTTTTTGCGCCCGGCCGATAGACGAGGGCGGGCAGAGCGTCACCGCGCGGACTGCGGGGTGAAAGACGCAGTGCGCTCAGTTCGCACGACGTCGTTGTTGTTAGGGGTTATTGAGCGGCGCCGTTCGGCGATACCTGTCAACTGCCGCGATACGTGCTGTAAGACCACGGCGACACGAGCAACGGCACGTGATAGTGCGCTTCGGCGTCGGCGACGCCAAAGCGCAACACGACGCGATCCACGAAACGCGGCTCGGGTACCTTGGTACCGATCGAAGCGAAGTAGTCGCCGGCGGCGAACACCAGTTCGTACTCGCCTGCAACGAGCGCGTCGCCTTGCAGCAGCGGTTCGTCGCAGCGGCCGTCGTCATTGGTGATGGTGGTTTTCAGCGCGCGGCGCGTGTCGCCCTTGAGCGCGAAGAGTTCGACCTTGATGCCCGCGCCGGGACGACCGTTCGCGGTGTCGAGCACATGGGTAGTGAGCTTTCCCATTCGCAATTTTCCTTGTGTGTTTGCGAGGTTTCGGCGGCAGCCCGATCCAGATACGTTTGCGGCGGATCGAGGCTCCACGTCAGTGGCTACATACCCGTCGGCGAATTGAAGCGAGCGCCGTTGCAGCCATTGTAGAAAGTTGTTCCGTCCAGCGCGGGCGCGATAAGAAAGATAATAGCTGGCGCATGACGGACAGTCTGCCGAAAGGCGCAGCGAGCAATCTCGCGCAGCCGTTGCAGCGCATAGCACTTCCGTTCGATCGTACCGGCGTCAAAAATGCCCCACTATATCGGCAGCCTGAGGATGGTTATCGCAACGGCGCGTGTTGTCAGCGTTATTTTGACGGCCGAAGGTTACGCCTGTGCGCCGCAGCAACGGCAAGCCCGAGAGGCTTTGAGCGCGGCACACGTCCCGAAGACGGCGCAATACGCTGGGTAACCGGGCCAACGGCGTTCGACGGGACGCGGCGGCGCGGCTTACGCGCCGTCACATCGCGTTCGGACGACTTTGCACGGAAGCAATCAGGCGGAGAAACGGATGACGATGGAACACGCAGCACAACAAACGGGCAAGCCGAACAGAACAATGCTGGTCAAGCACGCAGACGTGCTCGTCACGATGGACGGCGCACGGCGCGAACTTCGCGACGGCGGTCTCTATATCGAGGACAACCGCATCGTCGCGGTAGGTCCGACAGCGGATTTGCCGGAAACCGCCGACGAGGTGCTGGACATGCGCGGGCATCTGGTGATTCCCGGTCTCGTGAACACGCATCACCACATGTATCAGAGCCTGACGCGCGCGATTCCGGCCGCGCAGAACGCCGAGTTGTTCGGCTGGCTCACGAGCCTCTACAAAGTGTGGGCGAATCTCACACCGGAGATGATCGAAGTCTCCACGTTGACGGCAATGGCCGAGTTGTTGCTGTCCGGTTGCACGACGTCGAGCGACCATCTGTATATCTATCCGAACGGCAGCCGGCTCGACGACAGCATCGCCGCGGCGCGGCGCATCGGCATGCGTTTTCATGCGGCGCGCGGCAGCATGAGCGTGGGTCAGAAAGACGGCGGCTTGCCGCCCGATTCGGTGGTCGAGCGTGAAGCGAACATATTGAAGGACACGCAGCGCCTCATCGAGACGTATCACGACGACGGGCGTTACGCGATGCTGCGCGTCGTCGTCGCGCCATGCTCGCCGTTTTCAGTGAGCCGCGATCTGATGCGCGAGTCGGCCGCGATGGCGCGGCAATACGGCGTGTCTCTGCATACGCACCTCGCCGAGAACACGAACGACGTCGCGTATAGCCAGGAGAAGTTCGGCATGACGCCCGCACAGTATGCGGAAGACCTCGGCTGGGTCGGACGCGACGTGTGGCATGCGCACTGCGTGCAACTCGACGACGCGGGCATCGAACTGTTTGCGCGTACCGGCACGGGTGTCGCGCATTGTCCGTGCTCGAATATGCGGCTCGCGTCGGGTATCGCGCCCGTCAAGCGGATGCGGCTTGCGGGTGTGCCGGTGGGTTTGGGTGTGGACGGCTCGGCGTCGAACGACGGCGCGCAGATGGTCGCCGAAGTGCGCCAGGCGCTGCTATTGCAGCGAGTCGGCTTTGGTCCGGACGCGATGACGGCCCGCGAAGCGCTGGAGATCGCCACGCTCGGCGGCGCGAAGGTGCTCAACCGCGACGACATCGGCGCGCTCGCACCTGGCATGGCGGCGGACTTCGTGTCGTTCGACCTGCGTCAGCCGCTCTTTGCCGGCGCGTTGCACGACCCGGTCGCGGCGCTGGTGTTCTGCGCACCGTCGCAGGTAAGCCATAGCGTGATTGGAGGCAACGTCGTCGTGAGGGACGGGCAATTGGCGACGCTCGAACTCGGTCCGGTGATCGAGCGGCATAACCGGCTGGCAAAGACGCTTTACGAGGCTGCGGCATGACATGAAGCGTCGCGGCGCCTGCGCACAATCACACACGCAAGCGCCGCCAGTGGGTCAAACGTCTAACGTCTCAAGGCTTGTCGATCAATGTCCTGGTCGCTTCGGCGACGAGGCTGCGCAGCCAGCGCACTTCATCGGAGTAATGCACGCGCTCGTGCCACAGCTGGTAGTACTGCATCGGCGGGAAGTCGAGCGGGGCGGGCACCACGGTCAGCGGCAGGAACTTGGCGTAGTAATCGGCAAAGAGGCGCGTCGTCGTGAAGATCAAGTCGGACTTGATCAGCACGTACGGCGCGAGATTGAAGTACGGCAGCGTGACAACCACGTGGCGTTTGAGCCGCTCGCGCGCGAGGTGCACGTCGATCGCGCCGCGCTGACCCACCGAGTAAGGAGTCGGCGCGAGATGCGGGGCGTTCAGGTATTGGTCGAGTGTGAGCCCGCCGCGTTTGGCGAACGGATGCGCGTTGCTCATCAGGCAGACGATCTGATCGACGAACAGGTTCGACAGATGCAGTTGCTCAGGCGGCTCGGGCCAGTTGCCCACGACGATGTCGAGCTTGCCGTCTTCGAGCGCGAGTTCGTAGTCGAACGCGGGACCGAGCGAGTGAAACTCGAGCGTCGCATTCGGCGCCGCCTGGCGAAACCGCTCGACCACCGTCGGCACGAACAGCACGTTCAGGTAGTCCGGGCAGCCGATGCGGTAGCAGCGAATCGAAGTGGCCGGGTCGAAATTGTGTTGCTGGAACTTGATGCGTTCGATCTCGCGCAGCGCGTTCTGCACCGGTTCGAGGAGGCGCAGGCCGTATTCGGTGGGCACCATGCCGGATTTGCCGCGCACGAGCAGCGGGTCGCCGGTAATGTCGCGCAACCGGCGCAGCGCGGCGCTGATAGCGGGTTGCGACTGGTTCAGTTTGACGGCCGCGCGCGTGACGCTGCGTTCCATCAACAAGGTGTGCAAGACGCGCAGAAGGTAGGTATCGATCGCCTCGCGTTGCTGACTCATGACTTCTCCGAAATATATGTTCTGGCTGATCGAGTGGGGGCGTGGGTATATGCGTTTTAATATGAACGAAAAACGGCGTCAAGAGAGACATACCCGCAGAGCTTGCTGTGGCGCGGGTTTGCGGGAATTTTGGCCGCTCGACTGAGCGGGTCGAATTAGGTATTGTCATCCGGTTGTGGTGACGGATCGACCGCCGGCTAGGTGGACGACCGCGCAGCAACCGCAGTCACCGACGCACTACGGAATCACATGAGCGACTCTTTTTATAGCGACGGCGCCGCCGCGCAGCCGGCAACGAGGCCGGAACAGGCGGCGCCCCGGTTGATGCTCAAGGGCATCACCAAACAATATCCCGCCGTGCGGGCCAACGACGACGTCACGCTGATCGTCGCGCCGGGCGAGATCCACGCCGTGCTCGGCGAAAACGGCGCGGGCAAGAGCACGCTGATGAAGGTGATCTACGGCGCGGTGCGGCCCGATGCCGGAGAGATTCAATGGGAAGGCGAAGCGGTCGACATCGCGAGCCCGGCGGCCGCGCGCAAGCTCGGCATCGGCATGGTGTTTCAGCACTTTTCGCTGTTCGAAACGCTCACGGTCGGCGAAAACATTGCGCTTGCACTCGACGAACCCTTCGATCTCAAAGCGCTGTCCAAACGCATCCGCGAAGTCTCCGCCGACTACGGCCTCGACATCGACCCGCAGCGTCATGTGCATAGCCTGACGGTGGGCGAGCGGCAGCGCGTCGAAATCGTGCGTTGCCTGCTGCAGAACCCGCGTTTGCTGATCATGGACGAACCCACGTCCGTGCTCACGCCGCAAGCGGTGCGCAAACTCTTCGCGACGCTGCGGCGGCTCGCGGCCGAAGGCTGCAGCATTCTCTACATCAGCCACAAGCTCGATGAAATCCAGGAACTGTGCGACACGGCGACGGTGATGCGCGGCGGCCGTGTCACCGGCCACGTGAAGCCGAAAGAGGAAACGCATGCGTCGCTCGCGCAGTTGATGGTCGGCCATTCGCTGCCCGACTACACGCGTCGTGAGCACAATCCGGGCGCGGTGCTGCTCGATGTGAAGGCGTTGTCGGTGACGAGCGACGACCCGTTCGGCACGTCGCTCGAGAACGTGTCGTTCGCGGTTCACGCGGGCGAGATCTTCGGCATTGCGGGCGTCTCGGGCAACGGTCAGGCGGAATTGCTGTCGGCGCTCTCAGGAGAGAAGCGCGGCCTGCGAGCGGACGCCGTCACCATTTGCGGCAAGCCCGCGGGGCGGCTTGGCGCAGGCGGCCGGCGCGCGCTCGGCTTCGGCTTCGTGCCGGAAGAGCGCCTGGGCCGGGGTGCCGTGCCCGCAATGACGCTGTCCGAAAACGCGCTGCTCACCGCGCATCGTCAGAAGATGGTCAACTCCGGCTGGATTAACTCGGGCGCGATGCGTGCATTTGCCCGGCGCTGCATTGAAGCGTTCGATGTGCGATGTGGCGGCTCCGAGGCGCTCGCGCAAAGCCTGTCGGGCGGCAATCTGCAGAAGTACATCATGGGCCGCGAGATTCTGCAGGCGCCGAAGGTGCTGGTGGTCGCGCAACCCACATGGGGCGTCGACGTGGGCGCGGCGGCCTTCATTCGCCAGCAGTTGCTCGATCTGTCGGCAAGCGGCGTAGCGATCCTCGTGATTTCCGAGGAACTCGAAGAACTGTTCGACATCTGCGATCGCATTGCGGTGCTCGCGGGCGGCAGGCTCTCGCCGGTACGCGCCACAGGCGCGACCAACGCCGAGGAAATCGGCCGCTGGATGGCGGGCCTTTTCGGTGGCCGCGAGGGCACGGCGCCGTCAGCGGAACAGCCGGCGCATGTTTGAGCCGCGGTATCTCCCGGCATCTGTCTCCGCGTCCGTTATCAGAACCCGAAAAAACACACGCTACCCATGATTCTTCCGTATCGACTCGAAGCGCGCACGACGCCCTCGCGCACCATGCAACTCGCCGTGCCGCTGATCGCGGCATTGCTCACACTCGCCATTGGCTTCGTAATTTTCGGCCTCGTCGGCCGCGATCCGCTGCAAGCGATGCACGCGTTCTTCATCGAACCGCTGTCGAGCGTGAACGGCTGGTCGGAGCTTGTGCTCAAGGCATCTCCGTTGTGCCTGATCGGTCTCGGGCTTGCGATCGGATATCGCGCGAATGTATGGAACATCGGCGCGGAAGGGCAGATGCTGCTCGGCGGCATTGCCGCGAGCGGCGTCGCTATCTATTTCGATCAGGCGACCGGCTGGTGGATTTTGCCGCTGATGATGATCGCCGGCGTGATCGGCGGCATGTTGTGGGCGGCGATTCCCGCGTTGCTGAAAAGCCGTTTCAACACCAACGAGATTCTCGTGAGCCTGATGCTCACCTACGTGGCCACGCAACTGCTGATCTATCTGGTGAGCGGCCCTTGGCGCGATCCGCAGGGCATGAATTTCCCGCTGTCGGAAATGTTCAGCGGCGACGCACTCTATCCGACCTTTTACGGCGACTGGCACTGGAAATGGCTGCGTGGCACGCGTCTGAATGCGTCGGTATTCGTCACGCTGATTGCGATCCCGCTCGTCTGGCTCTTCATGCGCAAAAGCTTTGCCGGTTACCGGATGAACGTCGGCGGTCTTGCGCCGCTTGCCGCCCGTTACGCAGGCTTCTCCGACAAGAAGACTATCTGGATGTCGCTTCTGATCAGCGGCGGACTCGCGGGCCTCGCGGGCATGGGCGAGATCGCCGGGCCTATCGGCCAGTTGCAGGCGACGTGGTCGCCGGGTTACGGCTTCACGGCAATCATCGTCGTGTTCGTCGGACGGCTGCATCCTGTCGGCATCGTGCTCGCAAGCCTGCTGATGGCGTTGCTGTATCTCGGCGGCGAAGCAGTGCAGACCTCGATGCAGTTGCCGCAGGCGCTCTCCGGCGTGTTCCAGGGACTGCTGCTGTTCTGCCTGCTCGGCGCCGATCTGTTCGTAAATTACCGCGTACGCCGGCGCTCCGTTGCCGCGCAAGCCCACTGACCCGTCTAACGCTTCGCTGCCGCAATCCATGGATATTCAACAAGCCAGCGCGCTCACTTCGAGCGCCGTCACCGCCGCGATTCCGCTGATGTTCGCGGGCGCGGGTGAACTCGTCACCGAAAAGTCGGGCGTTCTCAATCTCGGCGTGGAGGGCATGATGCTGATGGGCGCCGTGACCGGCTACGCGGTTACCGCGATCACCGGCAGCCCCTGGCTCGGCGTGCTCGCCGCGATCGGCGCGGGCCTCGCCATGTCGCTGCTGTTCGCGTTTCTCACGCTGACCATGCTCGCCAACCAGGTCGCCACGGGCCTGTCTCTAACCATCTTCGGCATCGGCCTGTCCGCGTATGTCGGCAAGCCGTACACGTCGGCGGCGGTACGCGCGACCATCGACACGTGGACCATTCCAGGTCTCTCGAAGATTCCGGTGCTCGGTCCCGCGCTTTTCAGTCTCACGCCGCTCGATTACCTCGCGTTTCTGATGTTCGCGGTAATCGGCTGGTTTCTGTATCGCACGCGCGCGGGGCTCGTGTTGCGCTCGGTCGGCGAGTCGCCGCAGGTCGCGCATTCGGTAGGCTTCCCGGTGGTAGGCGTGCGCTATGGCGCGGTCGCATTCGGCGGCGGCATGGCGGGACTGGCCGGCGGCTATTATTCGATCGTCAATCTGCACCTCTGGCAGGAGCAACTCACATCGGGCCGAGGCTGGATCGCGCTAGCGCTTGTCGTGTTCGCGACGTGGCGCCCGGGGCGCCTGCTGATCGGCGCGCTGCTGTTCGGCGCCGTGACCGGCCTGCAGTTCTACGCGCAGGCGATCGGCGTGCCGGTGCCGACGCAATTCCTCGCGATGCTGCCGTACGTCGCGACCGTCGTCGTCCTGGTGCTGATCTCGCGCAACCCGAACACGATCCGCCTGAACGCGCCGGCATCGCTTGGCAAGCCGTTTTTCTCGGCAGGCTGAGGATCGTCGGCAAGTGCTCCCCCAAATCTCAAATCAATCGATAAACACGACAGGAGAAAACATGAAGAGAAGAAATCTGCTGACCGCTTTTGCCTGGGGCGCGGCGTCGCTCGGGCTGGTTGCGTCGCTGCCGCAGGCCGCGCAAGCCGCGGATGCGCCGGGCGTGGCGTTCGTCTATCTCGGTAATCCGGGCGATGCCGGCTGGACGTTCGCGCACGACCAGGGTTCCAAGGAAGCCGAAGCGAAGTTCGGCAACAAGGTCAAGATCACGCGTATCGAGAACGTGCCGGAATCGGCCGACTCGGAGCGCGTATTCCGCGATCTGGCGAACAAGGGCAACAAGATCATCATCGGTTCGAGCTTCGGCTATCAGGACTTCGAACTCAAAGTCGCGAAGGACTTTCCGGACACCGTTTTCCTGCACGCAACCGGGTACAAGAAGGCGCCGAATTTCGGGACATACGACGTGCGCATGTACCAGGGCGCATACCTCGCCGGCGTGGCCGCCGGTTACGTGACGAAGACGAACACGCTCGGCTTCGTCGCTTCGGTGCCGATTCCGGAAGTGGTTCGCAACATCAATGCGTACACCCTCGGCGCGCGCTCGGTGAATCCGAAAGTGCATACGAAGGTCATCTGGATCAATAGCTGGTTCGATCCGGGCAAGGAGAAGCAGGCCGCCGAAACGCTGATCGGCCAGGGCGCGGACGTGCTGTTGCAAAACACGGATTCGAGCGCGACGCTCGCGACCGCATCCGAGAAACATGTGCACGCGTTCGGCTGGGATTCGGACATGAAAAAATTCGGCCCGAGCGCGCATCTGGGTTCGGTGGTCGCGCACTGGGGCGTGTACTACAACGCGGCGATCCAGCAGGTGATCGACGGCAAATGGAAGAACGATCCGGTATGGTGGGGCATCCCGCAGAAGGCCGTCGATCTGGAAGACCTGAACACCTCGGCGATTCCGGCTGACGCGCAGAAGAAGGTCGCCGCGAAGCGCGACGAACTGGCGGGCGGCAAGTGGGATGTGTTCGCCGGTCCGATCAAGGACCAGTCCGGCACGGTGAAGGTGCCGGCCGGCAAGACGCTGACCGATCCGGAGTTGCAGCGTCTGAACTGGTACGTGGAAGGCGTGGACGGTTCGTTGCCGAAATAACGCGCTACATTGCGGCAGGCCCCCGCCGCATCAAAAGACTGCCGGAGCCGCGTCCGCCACGGACGCGGCTCTTCCAGTTCAGTCGGGCGCTGTCCGGCGGCTCTACGTCGCCGGCGCTAGCCGCATCAATCGTCGATGCGCAAGCCCACTTTGATCGTCACCTGCCAGAAGGCGACTTTGTCGTTTTCGATCTGGCCCCGGGTTTCCGTCACTTCGAACCAGTGCAGATTGCGCAGCGTTTTCGACGCCTTCGCGATGGCGGTGCTGATGGCGTCGTCAATCGATTTCGGCGATGAGCCGGTCAGTTCGATCTGCTTGTAGACGTGGTCTGACATGAGGTCTCTCCTTTGATCTTCGTTGGCGTTCAGGAAGTATAGGTAACGCGCACGGGTAAAACGTCAGTCGCGTGACGATCCGATGTTGCATGGGGCGTGCCCGCTCAACCAGGCCGGAAGAGCCGATGCCGCTATTTGCCGCGTGCCTGGCGCCAGCTGATCGTGTTGAACGGCGCGCGGACAGGCCGACGCGAGCCGGTTTTCGGCGTTCATCGACATTTTTCAGACGCCGCGCGCCGTCACCGGCCGGCCCCGCATCGCGCGTGGGCTGGATTCACGATAACCTGCTAAAATATTGGGTTTTTCGCCGATATCACATTCAAAGGGACGCGCCGTGCTGTCTACTGCCAACATCACCATGCAATTCGGGCCAAAGCCCCTGTTCGAGAACATCTCGGTCAAATTCGGGGGAGGGAACCGCTATGGCCTGATCGGTGCAAACGGCTGCGGCAAGTCCACCTTCATGAAAATCCTGGGTGGCGATCTGGAGCCGAGCTCGGGCAACGTAATGCTCGAGCCGAACGTGCGCCTCGGTAAATTGCGCCAGGACCAGTTCGCGTATGAAGACGTGCGCGTGCTCGACGTCGTGATGATGGGCCACGCAGAAATGTGGGCCGCCATGACCGAGCGCGACGCGATCTACGCGAACCCCGACGCGACCGACGACGACTACATGCACGCGGCCGAACTCGAAGCGAAGTTCGCCGAATACGACGGCTATACCGCCGAGGCGCGCGCGGGCGAACTGCTGCTCGGCATCGGCATCGCGATTGAAGATCACAACGGCCCCATGAGCAACGTCGCGCCTGGCTGGAAGCTGCGCGTGCTGCTCGCGCAGGCGCTGTTCTCGAAGCCGGACGTGCTGCTGCTCGACGAGCCGACCAACAACCTCGACATCAACTCGATCCGCTGGCTGGAAGACGTGCTCAACCAGTACAACTCGACGATGATCATCATCTCGCACGATCGACACTTCCTGAACCAGGTCTGCACGCACATGGCCGACATGGACTTCGGCACGCTGAAGGTCTATCCGGGCAATTACGACGACTACATGCTGGCCAGCACGCAGGCGCGCGAGCGTCAGCAGAACGCGAATGCGAAGGCGAAGGAGCGTGTCGCCGACCTGCAGGACTTCGTGCGTCGCTTCTCCGCGAACAAGTCGAAGGCGCGCCAGGCAACCAGCCGTCTGAAGATGATCGACAAGATCAAGATCGAGGAATTCAAGCCGTCGTCGCGGCAGAATCCGTTTATTCGCTTCGAGTTCGAAAAGAAGCTGCACAACATCGCGGTGGTCGCGGACAGCATCTCGAAGAAGTACGAGCGCACCATCTTCAACAATTTCAGCATCAGCGTGCAGCCTGGTGAGCGGATCGCAATCATCGGCGAGAACGGCGCAGGCAAGACCACGCTGTTGCGCTCGCTGCTCGGCAATCTGCAACTCGATCACGGCACGGTGAAGTGGGCCGAGAACGCGAACGTCGGCTACATGCCGCAGGACACGTACGAAGAGTTTCCGAACGACGTCACGTTGATGGACTGGATCGACTCCTATCGCAAGGAAGGCGACGACGAGCAGATGGTGCGCGGCACGCTGGGCCGTCTTCTGTTCAATGCCGACGACATCCGCAAGTCGGTCAAGGTGCTGTCGGGCGGCGAGAAGGGCCGCATGATCTGGGGCAAGCTGATGCTGGGCCGCCATAACGTGCTGCTCATGGACGAGCCGACCAACCACATGGACATGGAATCGATCGAGTCGCTGCAAATCGCGCTCGACAAGTTCGAAGGCACACTGATTTTCGTGTCGCACGACCGCGAGTTCGTGAGCGGCCTGGCCAACCGGATCATCGAAGTGAAGACCGACGGCACGCTGAACGACTTCGGCGGGAATTACGAAGACTTCCTGGCGAGCCAAGGCGTGCAGTAAGCGTCCCAAAACGCCCATTCATGTCCAGCCATTGTCCCACGGAATTGTCCCACTGGGACAATGGCAGGGACTGCAGTCGCAAAAAGGCTAGTATGCTCACCGTAACCGAGGCGGTCGTAACCGCGTTCCAGCTTGCCGCACATGATCGGACCGAGGTGATGCAGCAGTGGATTGACGCCTCATGGCGGCTAGGCTCACTGCTGCAGGGCTCGCTACTGAGCGTGTCTATTCAGCGAGTAGGGCGGCTCGACTGCGTACTTCGTTGCATGGAGGACGAGTTCTTCGATGAGAAGCCTGAAGTGGTCGCAATGTATGCGACAGATCAGATGCTTACGCTGGCCGAAGTGTGGGTAGGTGGCGTGTACGAAATTCTGCGGCTTACGAAGGCATCGGAGCTTATAGCATCGGAAGCGTTGAAGCCGCTCGCTTACGACTTCGGACTGCTGCGTGTCCCTATGGAAAAGTATCAGATTGCGTGGGACAAAGACCTTCGCGCCCCAATACACTTCACACGTGACCCGTCTGACCCGGACGCACCATTCAACGCGTACGTTAAAGACGACCCAAAGCGCGCTCACATCATGCCCACAGGTTTGTCTGACCGTGGGTCCGCTCAATGGCTTGCGATCGATCTCCGGGCGACTCCTAACCAGCGGTGGATAGAACGGCGTTCGTTATCGGAACGCGTATTGCAGATGGTGGATGGACTGAAGAGCTAACTTCGAGTTGCTGCTTTAAGGTCACTCCGTGATCAATTGGCACCTGTCGAATAAACGGTGCCCCACGCCGGGAAAGTTTCGTAAAAGTCGTTTTCGAAGCCGAACACGTACAATTTCTGACCGAGTATGCTGACTTCTAAGGCACCGCTGGTCCTATAAGCGACGCCGAGACCCATCAACAGCGGCTCCTCCTCCGCCGCCCGCGCAAGCCCGAACCCGAGATTATTGTCGTGAAGCGTGAAGCCACCTAAGCCCGTACAAAAAGTGTCTAATGCGTGAAGCGCCGGGACCGACGCTGAGAGCACGAGCAGGCATAAGGTATTGAAGTCGTCCACAGATAATCGCTGCGCGGCAACTGCTCCGAACAGGCGACCCACAATCTCGGCTTTTAATGGCTTGTGACTGTCGATGAGCAGTTGGACAATCGTATCTGGAACGTCATCTCGAAATCGAGGGTCGCCCATGACCTTCTCGTGGAGTTGCTCCAGTGCATCGGGTGTAGCACCTTTGTCTGCTGCTAGAAGGAACGCACGAGTGTTACGAGCAAGCCTGAAACTCATCATGGCATCGCAGAACCCGGTCACGGCGATAACAGCGGAGACGATTGGAACCTTCTTGAGAACTTCGCTATCGGTCGTGGCGTCCGCGACCCGATTCGCTATTTCTACCAAGACCTCCTTAGCGTCCTTTACCCCGTCCACAAGCGGACGCATAAGACTTCGCGGTTCCTGACTCATCACAATCCCTTTGTGACTAGTGATTGAAAAGGCAACGTGAGCATTCTGCATTGGTTAGACGCCGATTCATGCAAGCGTCTTCAGATAATTGACGAAGGCCGTACAGGTGATCAGAAAATACTTCGCGTCGTCCGCTGTGAGATTGGGCTCGTCCATCAATGCGTGACGTATTCCGTTCGCGTCGCTCGTGTAGCCATACAGAGCCGTATAGCCCTTACGCAGTGCGCCGTGCAACTTGCCTGTCTTCTCCAGCGCGCCTAACGCCTCGCCAAGTTCGGCCTTGTCTTTCCCGCTGATGATCTTCGCCATTGACTCAACCGCTGAAATCGACTCCTTTATGGAGTTGCGATAGTCCGGGTTTTGGCGGTTGCTCAGGTGCGCGAGAGCGGTTGCCAGATGCTCGCTGACATTAGCAAAGCGCCCCCTCTCGGCAAGCGCCTCTTCAATGGCCGAGACCTCCTGCGGATCCGTAACTCGAACGATTTGACGACTCACGACACGGTAAGCTGCAAGCTCATTCGTGAACACCTTGTTCACTATGCCACCGAGTTGCGCACCCGCATTGGCTCGGCCGATCACGAAGTCAAGAAAATCGTAGACGCCGTTCCACGGAGAGGCAAAGAATCGGCGTCGGACCTCATCCCAGGCTTCGTGATAACTAACATCACCGTAAACATGTCTGATCGGCATTTCGTCTACCGGCAGGCGCCAATAGTTAATCCACACAAAGCTGAGAAATTCACCTTCGTCCACGGACTCACGCCACAAAGAGAACGCGTTCCACAACATGTTTCGCAGCGTGGGCGGCATAGCATCGGGCGCCAACGTTTCCGGCAGTGGGCTAAGCCCCATTCGCTGGCTGAACGAGAGCGTCATCGTTTCCTCTGTATGGATGCCGAACAGCGTTGCTGCGTGGTTTTCGACATGATTGGTTGACGAATGATACACACGCCTGAGACGTTTGATGCCTCGCAAGCAAGACGTCTGGCCCAAGCGAGGTGCACTTATTCGCGGAGACTCACGCCGCCAGTCCGACAGAAGGATAGCGCCCGAACATGATCCATCTAGCCGCGCGTGCGGTTCGTGACGCCTCTGCTTGCATCTGTCCTAGATACGGACCCGGCGAAGCACGCGGCAGTCATTGACGTGAACAATTCAAGAAGCGCCATCGGGCTAAGGTCCTTCGGCTGTGGTCCCGTATCTTCTGGCGTGTCCTCCGCCCTACGTTCCATCCTTAACTGACGCAACCGCGCTCTTGTCGGTGCGGATCATTTTAATTCTGCGCGAAACCGATCCAGCGAAATAGGCAGCGGCGACCAAAACGAACAGTTCCAAGACAGCCCTTGGTGACTCCTGCGTTAGAGGGCGCTCAGGCGGTTGTCCGGACATGTCCGCAACGCGCTGCAAGTAGTAGACGAACGGCAGCATGTCCGTGTCGGTCACCTTGTAATCGAATCGGTGGCTTAAGCGATTCCGCAAGCTATTCAAGTGTCCGATTTCCTCCACCGGATTAGCGATGTCACCAACACTACGCGCCGCAAGCAGCGCCACGCGCTGGCCGAACGTTAATCGAGCCCCTTCCCATACTAGTTCCGGGTAGTGCGATTTTAGGAACGCATCCATGTAATGTTCCATGATGAGGTGACAGGATAGAAGGTATCCCATCAGCTCATAGTCGATCTCACCGACCCGTACCCAAGTAGATTCTCCGTTCTCTATCGGGCCGAACATCGGCGGCAGGCCGGACAGCTTCTTGCGCGGCGCTTCATCTCCCAACGTGTCGTCAGTCATAGACTAGTCCCGAAGTACGTCCAACTGAATTTTGCCATGCCTATTCGCGGGCACTTACGCCGCCCACATGCGCCCGCGCTCCCCCGTATGCGCACGCATGGTACTAGCGCTCACATACGCCCGCGAGCCAACCCTGCAACTTCTCGTTCTTGTTGGCCTGCGGATGGTAAGCGTTCAGTGTCAGGCGACCATAGAATGCGCCGTTGCCGTCAACAATGACAGGCGGGTCGTTCGCGTATTGGTTGCAAGGACTGTCATTTGAGTATGGCGATCCGTATTGTCCATAACGATTGAAGATGCTGTCGGTCGCGTATTGCGAGCCGTGATCGCCATACTCATTGTGAACGGAGTCCGTCGCGTATTCGGAGCAGTTTATGCATCCCAAGTAAGTCTTGTGATCGTCACCACCGAAAAGCATTAGCTTGGTTGTTTGCGCGTTCACTTGCGACGTGCATGCCACCGAACAAGCCGCGAACATCGCAGCAATCCATTTTGTCATCTCGATCCCCGGCTTTTGTCTGATTGAACCATGTCTAACGCAAGAATGCGACATTTGCAGCTTGTACGATTGATGTTCAACAAACGACCGAATGATGCACAGATGCAACAACCGCCGCGATGTGTGCAAAAACACCGTTGACATGGTTGTTGAACACGCGCAGTATGTGAACACCTTTGTTGAACAGGACGCGCACATGAGCCGCACCTTCCTTTACGCCCGCGTATCGACGGGCGAGCAGACCACGACTAACCAGCTACATGAGGCGAAGACCAAGGGCTTCACCGTGGACGCCAAGCGCACTGTCGAGGAGACGATCAGCGGCAGCGTCGCGGCTATGGAGCGCCCGAAGTTCCGTGCGTTGGTCGAGCACAAGCTGGACGAAGGCGACACATTGATCGTGACGAAGTTGGATCGCCTAGGCCGGAACACGAGCGACGTGCTGGCGACAGTCGAGCGGCTGGCGTCAATGGGTGTGCGTCTGCATTGCTTGGCGCTAGAGGGCGTTGACCTAACCAGCGCGGCGGGGAAACTCCACATGACAGTGCTCGCTGCTGTCGCCCAGTTCGAGCGAGATCTGTTGATTGAGCGGACGCATGCGGGGCTGGCAAGGGCGCGGGCAGAGGGACGCACGGGCGGCAGGCCGGATGCGCTGACGGACGCGCAGAAGGCCGAGATTCGAGCGGCGCTGAAGGTGGGAGACACGAGCGCCAGAGCGCTGGCAAAGCATTACGGCGTAGCGCCGAACACTATCTTGAAGGTGGCGAAGGAGGACTCAGCAGGGTAAGGCGCTGGCACCGCACACCGTAGCAACCCGGTTCAGTCTTGGCGGATAGACCGGGCAACCATCCAACACGCGGGCCAGCGCGCCTGCACATTATCGCAAACATCATGAACCAGAACATCGCACTGAACATCGAAGCCAACGCCATCGCCAGTGACATCGACGGCGGCGACCTTCACGACGAGGCATACAACGAGGGAGCGTTCTACGCCGAGACGGACTGGCAGCATTGCCGCAAGCGCCCGGGCTTCCTGTGGGGACCGGCGAGCATGGCCGAGCATTGCGCCGTGGTGTGGGCCGACGTTGCGAAGAACATCTGCCCGGAGTGGAATAGCGAGCATGCACGCCTCTCGTTCTTCATCGGCTATGAGGACCGCGCCACCGAGCTTGCGGACGCTGGTGAGGCCGGATACGAGGCGCTGGCCGAGGTCGGGACGGTGGCGGATACCGATGGCTGGATTCTTCAATGCGAGCCTTGGGCGGCGAACGCCAGCGACACTGAGAAGGCGCTGCGCGCCGTTCGTGCGGCTTGGGCAGGTGCGGAGCGTTGGCAGGCGTTGGCCGAGGCGACTGGCGAGCAGGCAGACGCATTCCGGGCGATTGAGGCGCTGATCCGGGCCGAGGCCGCAGGAGAATACATGCTGGATAGCCGGTACATGAAAGGGGCCGCCCCACACGCCCACTGACAGCGGCAGATTACCTAGCAGGCCCGCCACGCGCGGGCTTTTTGCTTTCTGGATGCTATCGACAGTCCTAGTGACCGATTATGGACCACTTACAAGACGCAGAACGTCGCCTTGCCGATTCGAGATGACCAATTACGGACGACTTGAAAGACGAATAAGCCGCTTCGCCTAGGGCCCGTGTTGCTAGGCAATTGCGAAGCCGACGCAAGAGCGCGAGCAGCCGACCTACACCCGCAGGTCATTAAGCAGTACGGGCGGCGACTATCCCGCATCTCATCAACCGAGCGAATGCTCTCGTAAGGGCTGTGCGTAAGACATTCGTAATGCAGCAGTGAAGGCCGGTGTGCATAACTAGGCACCTGTGCCATGTCACCACCCCGCAAACCCTTATAAGACCGTTCGCCCGCCGATCCAGCAGGTGTCACCTCAGTAGGCACCTACACGACCCGGAGGACGATTGACCCGAATGAACAGCCGCGAAGTGCGGCAGGAACACGCCGCGTACGCGGCCGCGAACATGGCGAACGCAGCAGAGCAGCAGGCCAGCATGTACGCCGAGGACGGCACCACGCTCGCCATCGTAACGAAGGTGTATGTAGTGGATGGATACCGGAATTGGCCCGGTACGTTAGCTAAGGCGTTGGTGGCCAGCCCCGAACGCGCAGATGGAACCCGGCAGGACATGGCCGACCTGATCCAGTCCGAGTTACAGCATCCCGATCCATTCCCACCTACACGGTTATCCAAGCCTCTGAGCGATAAGGCACGGCAGGTAGTGGCATCCATCCTGACGGACGCCATGTACGACGCATCGGGCGTCTCAACTGGCCTGAGCATCCGAGACGCGGTTAAGGCCGGTAAGCAGACGACTTCGGGCGCTATCGAGTGCGCGATCATTACCACATTTCACGCGGATGGCGTGAGCTTCGATGAGAAGACAAAGTTCTATCCGTACACGCCGATTACTTCGTACGACGACCGTCCGTGGTATCGGCTCGGTATTCGGTTCGCAGGGCAGGTGTTGCCGATGACGGTAGTGCTGGCGATGCGCGGCCTCGGCATCCAGCAGTATCAGGATGCAGACGCGAAGGCACTGGCAGCAGCCACCGCCGAGCAGCGTGAGCAGCGCTCCGCACTGATCTGCGCTGGAGAAACGCGAGCAGATCGCCCCTTATGGAATGCGGAAACCGACGAGCAGAAGGACAGGATGAGGCAGCACTGGAACCAGGAGCTTCGGCACGTCATCAACAATCAGGATACCAAATGAACAGGGAAGATTATCTCTCTATGGCGGGGCTCCCGGATGAAGTCCTAACGCCCGATCAAGCGCGGGTCCGAGCAACGGCGCTACTCATTCAGCATCTCGGACTGGAGCGCGCCTCTGCGTTCGCCAATGCGGCGATGGACGCGTACTTCGCTGCTGTGCCTGAACCTGACTCAGCCGAGTACGCAGATGAACAATCCGCCGTTATGGACCTCGTACGCGGCGCATGGCCTCACCTACTAACAAAGGCGCGGGAAGTCGCACAACGCTGCCTGCTGACATCGAAGGGTCAAGTATGAGCACACAACCGAAGTACATCGCAGTATTGAACCGGCACCGTAGCGCGAAGCTGTATCAGCGGCGCGGCTTGGTTAGCCCGCAGCGCTTGTCGGATGAAGCAATCCAGCGGCTCGCAGAGCGGAGGGCGGCATGAGCCGGGATCACCGCCGTAAGCGCGAGCCTATCGCCGCAATGCTCGCTCGCCAGCATGCAGACCTCGACCGAGTGTGGAATGCGGCGAGCGAGCATCGATGCGGTACAGCCGCATTGCTTCGCGATCCAGATCATCTGCGGCGCATCCAAGAGGCCCGAGCGGCGGAGGCTGAACTCGACCTAGATCACCTTCTTAAACACTGACGCCCGCAGCGGCGTCCTATGGAGCACAGCATGAAGACCATCGCACACCCACTGGAACACAACGCCGCAGCGCGCGACTACTACGACCGCTTGACATCTCGGAAATCCAAGGGGGCGGTGGTCGTATGGCGTGAGGCCGTGGAAACACTCACCGGGAGTCTGCCATCGTGGGCAGCACGTCAGCGGGCGGCACGTGTAAAACGCACCGCGAAGCACCTAGCAGAGCGCACCGACTAACCGACTAATCGGGCAGATCAAGGCCCCGTCGCACGCCTTCGAGTGCGGCAATTCACAACCAATCGTTAAGGAGTACAAACATGGCAGGTGGAGCATACATCATTGAACGTAAGGCAGACGGCACCGAGGCACCCCGAGCATTCGGAGGCAGTCTGCCAAGCGCGGGCAGCGGCGCGGTACGCAGCAACCGGTTCGGCGCGGCCGGTTCGCCGGTTCAATACGACCGAAACGTTGAGGACTGGATCAGAGCAGGCTCAGCGCCTGTGTCCCTTCGCGACGGCAGCGGCGTAAGCTGGAATTACCAGACCCATCCACTCGAATACGCTGCGGCGGCAGGGCTTGTTCCGGCAAGCGAGCAGGACGCGGAGAACTTGCGGAAGTACCCAGAGCTTGCCTTGCATGGGCTGGCGGGTACGGTGAATCAGGACGTTGGCCGTTTCTATTCGAGTGCGCACATCGTTGGCCCACGAACGATTCACGCGGTCGGCGGTTCGAACACACCTGCGGATTGCCGCTGCACCTTCCGGTTGATCGCTGGACGTCTGTGATGAGTGCGCTACCACGCGAGCAGGTGATTGCCGCACTTGAAGTGCTGACGGACCCGGAACAACGCGCAGCGCGTGCGGCATCTACCGCACTGGCCGTACGCACGGCCGAAGAACGCGCGGCGTATCACGCGATGGCTTTCCGGCAGAGCCAATTACACCAGCCTCGCGCCGCAGGCGAGGCGCCTCTGTGCAAGTGTAGCCGCTGTACCGGCAAATAACGCACGCCCAGTAACACGCCAGCCGCGAGCGGCATCGCGGCACTACCAACTGACAGACCAACACAGGAGCAGCACATGACATCAAAGAAGCAAGAAAAATTCGTTATCCCGACTAATACAGTGGAAGCACAGGCACGCATGCAGGAGCTTGCGGAGTTGATCCGCGTCGCAAAGCCCCTTGTCGAACAGCTTGAGAAGCTACTCGCGTCCAAAGACGTGCTGCGGGCAGCAGAGGCCGAGATGGCATTCATCAATGAAAACCTCGACGGTATCCGTCGCGCAGAATTCGAGCGGCAGGTGGACGACTACGAAATTGCCGCTATCACGCCGATTGATGAGGGTCGCCTAGCGAACGCGATGCGCAAGTACAACGTGCTCGGCACGTACGAAGGGCGTCCTTTCGAGCAGCCTTTGGCGAATCAGAGCCGGGTGCTACTGACAGCCGTAGCGCGGCGCCCGGAACTGATCCCGGCTGAGATTCTGGCGCGTGCTGACGAGCCGTTCGAGGCGCTACGCAAAAACGTGCTTGACGTGAATCGAGGCTACCGGAACTGATGAGCACGCCGCAGCGCCGCTGGCACGGCAACCCGCCCTTGGCACTGCCGAACATGAACGAAGCCGTGTACGCCGTACGTGCCCCGCACGGCACTAACAACCGAGAGAACGAATGAAACTTTTGACCGCACGAGAAATCCGCGCTGCACGCATCGGCTTCGACGTTGAGCGCTTCAGTGATACTGCGAAACTCATCGGATGTCACCCTGCCGATGTACACCGCGCCGTGGCGTATGAAAGTCTGACGCCTGACGAACGAGAAGGAATCATTGATGCGTTTCTGAGCGCCGACCGTGTGGGCGACATTGCGAACCGCCTTGGCACAACTCAAACCGCCGTGCTTAAGACAGTGCGTGGCGCACTTATTCACGCGCGCGTGGAAGCCGCGCTGATGGATGCCACATGTTCATCGAACGCGCAATTGTGATGATGCAGCGGCGAGCGCGAGGTGAAGGAATGCGCTTGATGCAATACGCCATCACACCTCCGGCGTTGGCGCGCATGTACGCAATCGAGTCCGATTGGTGGTACGGGCGGTGGAACCGCGACGGACGACGCCGCGAGCGATTCCATGAAGCCGCCCGGAAGTAAGAACGTAAGGCCGCGTGGCCTTTGGCAAGTTGCGCCTTACGCGTCGAAGCTAACGCGGGCACACCGCGTAGCAGCCAGCGCGGATCACGAATTCGCGCAAGCGCTGCGAGAGCAAACAATTTATCCGCAGCGTATCGATGCGCTTATCGCCGGTCGCAAATGGTTCCAAGGCCGAGAGTGTCTGAAGTGCGGCGGCACTCGCAGGCGGGTCTACGACGTGGCCTGCTATGACTGCACGCAACTCGGGCGCGGATTCAGGACGGATGCCAAGGGCCGGTGCATTGCGCTGCCGCATTCGAAGCTCTCCCGCGATGGCTGGCTCGCCCGCAACGATGAACGCCGCCGTGAAGCCGCTGGTGAATACATCGAGTACCGCAGCGGCGAATGGTCCGCCCGTCAGTACCCGACAGGACGCCTTGCGGTGCAGTGTGTCCGCTACCACATCGACAACCCGGACTTCGGGAAGCTGCCTCGCGAGCGTGTCTTCCCATTGTGCGCACAACACTCAGACCTCTTGGCCCTGCTACGGCTGGCGGGATGGTCAATCTAACCAACAGAGAATAAGGATAACGAATGGAATCAGATAGGACAGAAGTGCCGCACTTCACACCGAATGGGCAGTCATTGGTTGAGCTTGCTTACGAGGCTAATCGCAGCACGCCCGACACAGGAGCAGGCACCGTAAAGCTGGCCGAATACATGGGTCTGGTCATCATGCAGCCGGGGCATCCGGCGCGCCGTGAAGTGCTGGAGTACCTGACGCAGTTCGGGCAAGGTGCAATGCTCGGGCTGATCCCGGTTCAGGCATCTACGACCGCTCACTGACAACAAGGAGAATGAAATGTGTCAATTCTTTGGCATGATCGCAGGTGCGGCCAGTGGCGTCATGCAGGGCATCCTACAGAACGCGCAGAACGATGCACAGTATCAGGTGCAGTCTGCGCAGACGGATGCCTCCAATCTGCTATCTCAGGATCAGGCAGACAACGCCAACAAGCTGCGCGACTCTGGCAACGAGTTCGCCGCAGCACAGGCGTCCCTCGCCAACACGCAGCGCTCCATCAGCAACCAGCAGCGCGCAAACGCCGTGGGCGCGAAGTGGAACAGCACGGTCGAGAACCAAGGCCGCGTGATGGAGTCGATGGTGCGCGGTAGTATCGAGCAGCAGATCAGCGCGGCGCAGACCCTCGGTGCTATCAACGCAGACAACGCAGCGCGCGGCGTGGGCGGTACGTCAGCCGACATCATGCGTATGACGATGAAGCAGCGCAACGCTCGGCTTATGACAGGCCAGCAGACGCGCATGCAGCAGACTAGCTATGACCAGCTTATGCAGCAGAGTGGACTCCGGTCGGCGCTGGTCACGTCGCAGGACTACGGGCAGACGGTGGCGAACCTGAACTATCAGGCCGCTATCCCGCAGGTGTTCATCAAGCCCGCGAAGATGCCTGACCTCACGCTCGGCCAGATGGCGCTGATGGGCGCGGCAGGCGGTGGCGGCTTCCAGCAGTTCCGGCAGTCGAACAACGGAAGCGGTGGGCAGATCGGCTTCAGCGGCTCGGGCGGTGTTGGCGACTCAGGCAACTACTCGTCGTCCACCATCCTGTCAGGCGTGGATAGCTTCCAAGGCGGCAACAGCGGCTGGAATGCGGGGCAGTCCGGTACGAGCGGTAAAGATTCGTACAACCTAGGCGGCAGCGACAGCCAGTTCAACTTCTCACTAGGCAGCAGCAGTAGCAATGGCAGCGCCTCGTCGGACGGCATCTAAGGAGCAGCAATAACAGGTGCGATCTCACGACCTAGGTAAGCGGCTGACAGAGGAGGGTGCAATCAGACGCCTACGAGGCCAACGGCTCGAAGGCACCTCAAGGCATGCCCGAGAAGAACGCCTTCGGTTGGGGATACTAAGCGCAGTTCGACAGCAGCCTCGTGTGAAGCTGCTGTCTCTGCGCCCTACCGCCTACCCGAGTTTGCGTGCAAGATCGCGCACTTGCAGGTGCGTGTACCGGCTGAGCATGCGGACATCTTGATGCCCGGTGATGCTCGCCACTTCCATAACCGACAGTCCCTTTTCGAACAGTCGCGATGTTGCCTCGTGCCGAAGGTCGTGGAAGTGAAAATCAGGGATTCCAGCGCGCTCGACAGCGCGGCGGAAGGCCAGTTTCAACGCGTTGGGAGTAAGGCCGGGAAATACGCTTCCCTTCGGTTCAACATCGGTCGCTGGCCGTAGTGCCGAAAGGGTGGCCACCGCGCGGCTTGACAGCGGAACGCCTCGTGGCCTCCCGGTTTTCGTCCGAGTAAGTTGCACGGACGGCTCTTTGAGGTGTACCCGCTCCCATTCAAGCCCAACAAGCTCGCCTCGGCGCATTGCCGTTTCCAGCGCAAGGGCAATGATCGGTCGCACGTACGGGTTTTTCGTGGTCGCGCATGCATTCATCAATGCAGTTTCTTCGGTAGGCGACAAGCGGCGCTCGCGCGATTGCCCTTGTGGTGGGCGGCGAACACGCTGGAAAGGATTAACCTCGAAGTCTGCCTCCCACTCGCGCCGAGCTATCTCCAAGACATGCCCGAGTAGATTCATGTCGCGGTTGACCGTTGCGCCGCTCACTTGCTTCAATCTTTCGTTGCGCCATTCGGCTATGCGGGCTGCAGTCAGGCCTTCGAGAGGACATGCCGCTATGGACTGTCTAAGGAGGCCACGTAGGCGTATGCCCTCTTCGCTACCCGCGCGTTTCTGTGGGCTGACTTCTTCAAGATAGCGACGCATCAGATCGCCAAATACCCTGAACCTAGGCTCACACTCGGGCGCCACGCGCTTCTGTTCTTGTAGTCGGCGTGCGGCAGCGACTCGCGCTGCGATGGCAGCTTCCTGCTCCGCCATCCACGTCTCAGCTTCTTCGCGTTTCGAGAATGTGCCAGAAAGCGCAGGGAAGCCGTTACGGCGGATTTTGGCTGTGTAACGTCCATTCGGTCGCTTCTGTAGCGTACCCATACCTGCCTCCGATCAAAGAAAGGATGTATGCAGGTGCAGGCCGGTCATGCCGCCGCCACTCGGCGGAGACAGTATGCCACGGTGCGTGCAGCGTACAATGAGTGAACGGCGCACCTCGTGGAAGGCGTGACATGAACATTCCCCAAGTCCAAGCACAACTGGCCGAACTTCAAGCAGAGACAATGCGGCTGTGCGATGAGTCGCGGAGGATTGCGCGGCAAGAGCGATGGCTGTCGCCCTTCCTGTACGCGTCTGCTTGGCTGGCTGTTGTCAGTGCTGCGGCGGCCTTCGGTGTACAAGCCGCCAAGCTCTTCATGCGCTGACCGGGCAGTCCGTTCGCAGCCGATGTTGTCGCTTGCCGCGCATCTGTTGCGCGCGGGCGTCAGCCGAGCGAGGCGGAGCCGACGCGAGCCGCGCAAGGATAATTGCGGCTTACAACCCACGCCGACCGGGAGGCTAGCCCAGTTTCTTGGCTAGGTCTTCTGCTCGCAGATGTGTGTAACGCTGGAGGTGCTTCAGGTTCTTGTGCCCAGTGATCGTCGCTACCTCGATGACGTTCAGCCCCTTCTCGAAAAGGCGGCTGGCGGCTTCATGGCGCAGATCGTGAAACCGCAGAGTACCTAGCCCGCACTGTTCCCGCACGCGGCAGAACGCGTACTTCATCGCGTGCTGCGTCAGCTTGAATACCCGCCCTTTGTGCGGTGGTGGGCACCACGTCAGCGCTTCCACGGCCCGTCTGGACAGCGGAACCTTGCGGGCTGTTCCGTTCTTCGTCATGGGCAGGAGGGCGGTACGAGCTTCCAAGTCGATGTTTTCCCATCTCAGCTTCGCTATCTCACCTTGCCGCATAGCCGTCTCTATGGCGAGGATGATCGCCGGAGCGATCTCGCGGTTGAAGTCGATGGCCTTTTCGATCAACCTCTCATCGTCACCCGCGAGCAGGCGCACCTCACGCGGCAGCGGCAGCTTAGGTCTGCGAAGGCCGCGTACGGGGTTCGCAGTCAGCCCTATGTCCCATTCATCAATAGCCACCTTGAACACCGAAGAGATTGCATCAAGTTCGCGGCCAACAGTGCTGCCGAGCACTTCCGTGACGCGCCGGTCGCGCCATTCGGCGAGGTGGGACTTACCGAACTCTGCGATTGGGACAGCGCATAGGGTCTTCTCCTTCCTAAGCATTCGTTGCAGAACTCGGCGTTCCCATTCTCCCGATTTACGATGTGGGGCTACCTGCGTAATGTACTTCTTGAACAGTTCACCCACCTTTGGGCCGGTGTCGGTGCACTCGTGCTCCGCAGCCCATCTGATCGCCTCTTGCTCCGTCGCGAACGTTGCGGACAGTTGCGGCTGTCCCTTACGGCGAATCTTTACCTGCCATTTTGTCCCACGCACACTGATTGAGGCCATTCATGTTCTCCAAGTGTTTGATTTTGAACATGAATGGGCGCCGTGTCGCACGACCGCGAGTTCGTGAGCGGCCTGGCCAACCGGATCATCGAAGTGAAGACCGACGGCACGCTGAACGACTTCGGCGGGAATTACGAAGACTTCCTGGCGAGCCAAGGCGTGCAGTAAGCGTCTGACAAGTAGGGTTGGCGAAGCCATTGACCGCCGGGTGTGCCCGTCGGAAACATGGCTTCCAAGAACGGCGGTCCGGCATGCCTGTGCATGTCGGACCGCCGTTTTTCATTTAGCCGGCGGCTGACCCGATGACAGGATCGTGCTTAGCCTCGTGCCGCCTATCGATTCGCAATCCGCCTGCCTCGGTTCCGTCCATTGCACGGCGACGCCGCGCACTACGGGGCGGACCATCCGCCACGGCCAGAAGCCGAAGCGCTGCGAACCGCTGTACTCGACGATTGCATCGGCTCCGCGCAGTTGCGCATACTCCGCCATCTTCGGAAGGATATCCGCGACGCCGCCGTAGGTGCCTTTGCCGATCTTCACATTCTTGATGACCTTGTACTTCTGACTCGCCGGCGGCAACCGTGCAAAGAAGCAGAAGTTGCCAAGGCCGGCGGGAAGATCGGCCACTGGATGCGCGGCCTCTTTCGTGAGGTCCAGTTCAGCTTCAGATGCCGCGTCCGGCGCGGATTCCGCCGCGCGCGCGGTGCCTGCTGTCACGGCGATAGCCATCAGCGCGGCGATCAGCGAAAGTTTCGGATGTCGTGTGGGGTTCATGTTGGTCTCGACGTCTAACGCCACGGGGCGGGCGCTTTCTTTTGAAGCCGGATAGTAAGCGAGCGCGGCGCTATTGGCTACCCGGATTCCAGACCAGGGCGGCGGCGCGTTCGTCGCGACGCTGATTACAATAGGACCATCAATGTCCGCAGACAGAGGCCGACCATCATGAAGACCTACGACAAACTTTATATCGACGGAAAATGGATTGCGCCCTGTGGCACCGGCACGATCGACGTGGTGGATTCGGGCACCGAGGAAGTCATGGGGCGCATCCCCGAGGGCGTCGAAGCCGATGCCGAAAGCGCGATTGCCGCCGCGCGCGTGGCCTTCGACGGCTGGGCCGCGACGCCCGCTGCGCAGCGCAGCGAGTATTTACGGCGCATTGCAGAAAACCTGAAAGCGCGCACCGATGAACTGGCTGCGCTGATCGCGGGCGAAGTAGGGATGCCGCTGAAGCTCTCGCGCGCCATTCAGGTGGGCAGCCCCGTGTACAACTGGAACGCGTATGCGAAACTCGCCGGCGAGTTCGAATTCGAGACGCGCGTCGGCAATTCGCTTGTCGTGCGCGAACCGGTCGGCGTGGTCGCCGCCATCACGCCTTGGAATTACCCGCTCAATCAGATCACGCTTAAGGTGGCGGCGGCGCTGGCCGCCGGTTGCACGGTCGTGCTCAAGCCTTCGGAAATCGCGCCTTTGAATGCCTTTGTGCTCGCCGAGGCGATTCACGAAGCCGGGCTGCCTGCCGGCGTGTTCAATCTCGTCAGCGGTTACGGGCCGGTCGTCGGCGAGATTCTCGCGAGTCATCCATCGGTCGATATGGTGTCGTTCACCGGTTCAACGCGCGCGGGCAAGCGTGTGTCGGAACTGGCGTCGGCGACGATCAAGCGCGTCGCGCTCGAACTGGGCGGCAAGTCGGCCTCGGTGATTCTCGACGACGCCGATTTCGCCGCCGCGGTGAAAGGCACGGTCAGCGCGTGCTTCCTGAACTCGGGGCAAACGTGCTCCGCGCACACACGCATGCTGGTCCCCGAGGCGCGCTACGACGAAGCGCGAGCGCTCGCGAAACAGGTGGCCGAGACATATGCAGCCGGCGATCCGCGCGATGAGAAAACGCGCCTCGGGCCATTGGCATCCGCGGCGCAGCAGGCGCGCGTGCAGCAATACATCGCGAAAGGAATCGAGGAGGGCGCCGAACTGGTGACCGGCGGCGCAGGGCTGCCCGACGGCGTGTCGAAAGGCTTCTTCGTCAAGCCTACTGTGTTCGGCCGGGTGCATCCCAAAGCGACGATCGCGCAAGAGGAGATCTTCGGCCCGGTCTTGTCCATTCTGACTTACAAGGACGAAGAAGAGGCGATTCGGATTGCCAACGATTCGCCGTATGGACTGGGCGGCGCGGTGTGGGCGGGCAGCGACGAGCGCGCCCAAGGTGTTGCGCGCCGCATCCGCACGGGCCAGATCGACATCAACGGCGGCGCATGGAATATGGCCGCGCCGTTCGGCGGCTTCAAGCAATCGGGCTTTGGACGCGAAAACGGCGTCTACGGGCTCGAGGAATATCTCGAACTCAAATCGATGCAATTCAAAGTTTGATCCGGATGACCGGCGTCAAGCACCCGGCGCGCACGCGAACCTCATTCGCGCACTGCTTGACCTGACGCAACCCCGGCTGCGCCCGACGGACGATGATCGGCGATTCGCTAATCGTCCGTCGGATCAGTCATGCTCCAGTCTCACTCCTTTTCACCGCTAGTTATCCGCGGCCGCTCGCTACTGCCGATCGTGCAGGGCGGCATGGGCGTCGGTATCTCAGCGCACCGGCTCGCAGGCAGCGTCGCACGCGAGGGCGCGCTCGGCACCATTGCCAGCATCGATCTGCGCCATCACCATCCGGACCTCGTCGAGCGTTGCAGCCGGTCGGCCGACCACGCCACGCTGGAACAGGCCAACCTCACGGCGCTCGCACGCGAAATCCACGCGGCGAAGGCGCTCGGCGAAGGCCGCGGCATGATCGCCGTCAACGTGATGAAGGCGGTCAGCGCGCAGGCCGATTACGTGCGCGTGGCTTGCGAAAGCGGCGCCGACGCAATCGTGATGGGCGCGGGTCTGCCGCTCGACCTGCCGGAGATGACCCAAGGCTACGATATCGCGCTGATTCCGATCCTGTCGGACAGCCGCGGCGTTGCGCTCGTGCTGAAAAGGTGGATGAAAAAAGGCCGCTTGCCCGACGCTGTCGTGATAGAACATCCGGCGCACGCGGGCGGTCATCTGGGCGTCGCGAACATCGCCGATATGAACGATCAGCGCTTTGACTTCATGCGGATTCTGCAGGAGCTCGACGCCGTATTCGTCTCTCTCGGGCTCGATCGCAAGCAGGTGCCTTTGATCCTCGCGGGCGGCATCAATAGCCATGAGGCCGTGCGCGCGCTGCTCAACGCGGGGGCGAACGGTGTGCAACTCGGCACGCCGTTCGCCGTGACCGAGGAAGGTGACGCGCATCCGAATTTCAAGCGCGTGCTCGTCGATGCGGCGCCGGAAGATATCGTTGAATTCGTCAGCGTGACGGGCTTGCCCGCCCGCGCGGTGAAAACGCCATGGCTCACGCGCTATTTGCGGCATGAAAGCAGGATTCGCGACAAGGTCGGCGCGCTCAAACACGCGTGCCCGACGGCGCTCGAGTGTCTGAGCGTGTGTGGCTGGCGCGACGGCGTGGAGAAGTTCGGCCATTTCTGCATCGACACGCGGCTCGCGGCGGCCTTGCGCGGCGACGTAACGAATGGCCTCTTTTTCCGCGGTAAAGAAGCGCTGCCGTTCGGCCCGGCGATTCGCAGCGTGCACGATCTGCTCGAACTGCTGCTGACCGGCGTGACGCGACCGGCTGTCGCAGGGCGCTGCGCTTTCTCGCCCGGTTGACGGGAGTCAACTTGCCGCGCGACGAGAGCTTCGACAATCCCCGCACATGACCAACAATCGGGGAAGTAGATGAAACTCTCGCTCAACAGGATCAGGACCGCCGCCGTTGCATCGAGCCTGCTATTCGCGGCCGCGGTAGCGCCCCAGGCACATGCTGCCGGCGACGACACACTGAGCGGCATTCACGCCGGCGATGTGCTCGTGCGTCTACGCGCGATCAGCATCGTGCCGAACGTGGACACGACAGGTACGCTGTCGGCGCTGAACGTCGGCGTCAACAACGCAACCGTGCCTGAACTGGATCTGACCTACATGATTCGCGACTATCTCGGCGTCGAATTGATTCTCGGCACGTCGCGTCATCAGCTCACGTCGAGCGTCGGCGGTCTGGGCGGCGTAAACGTATTGCCGCCGACATTGCTGCTGCAATATCACTTCAATCACGCGGGGCGCGTGCGTCCGTATGTCGGCGCGGGTCTGAACTACACGCTGTTCTACAACAACGGTCTGCACGTCGGCTCGCAGCCGGTGTCGATCAGCAATCACAGTTTCGGTCCGGCGTTGCAGGCGGGCGTCGACGTCCAGGTGACGAAGTCGTTCTTCGTGAACGCGGACATCAAGAAAATCTGGATGCACACGGACGCGTCGCTCAACGGTCAGCCGCTTGGCCGCGTGAGCATTGATCCGGTGGTGGTGGGGCTAGGTGTGGGTATGCGCTTCTAGTCGCTTCTGGGCGCTTCCAGTCGCATCGTGCCGGCATCGAGCGAGCTTTGCCGGAACATTCTGCATGACTATTCCGGCGAAGTTTCAAAGCTTGTCGTTCTGAAAGCGCATGGCTGTGCCTTCCTGCTCGATGCGTACCCACACGGCCCGCTTTTCTTCGTCGCTGAGAAAAACCCAGTTCGACACTTCGCCGGCGGTGCGGCCGCAGCCTTTGCAGATGTCGTCGAACAGCGTGGAACACACGCCGATGCACGGGCTGTCGGGAAGAGCGTGGAGATTGGAAGCCATCGGAAACCTTGCAGCAGGGAAGCGGAGTTCCGCTATGTTAACCGATACGAAGCATGAGACCCGCCGAGCCGTGCAGCGTATCGAAAAGTGCAGTCAGTTGCACGTCGACAAGCGTATCGACAAGCACAGCGGCCCAAGCGCGCCGCTGCCTGATCCACAGTGTCACCGCGCAATGCTGTAACCGATTCGCGCCATCCAGTGCTGACGGTTGTTGTAGTCGAGCAGGTCTTCGCCGTAGCCGTTGAAGTAGCCGATCCACAAGTAGCCGCCCCACGCGCTGTTCAGCAATTTTGCGAGCGGATAGGTGAATTGCGTATCCACGCTGCCGTACCAGTGCTTGGTGCCTTTGCGCAGCGTGGTCGCAAGCTGCCAGCCGTCGGGGCTGCCGTATTTGACGAGCAGATCGACATAGCCCCGATAGTCCGCGATGTCGGGGTTACTTTCCTTGCCGAAGTAATAGTAGATTTTCGGCGACACCGTCAGATGGTTGGCCGTCAGATCGCCGAATTCCCACGTCGGGCGGATGAACGGCATGTTGATGCTGCGCGAATCGGCTCCACCCTTGCCGTTCGATTCATGCGCGACGCCTGCGGCGAAGCCCATCCGCGTAAAGAGCGGACTGCGCCAGCCTGTGTCCGGCACGTAGTAGAACAGTTGCGGCGAGTAGGTGGTGTCGCGGAACGGCCGGGATTCGGCGGACAGATCCCATATCGACGTCTGCGTGTACGCGAAGTACAGGTTGTCGATGAACGCCTTCGAGCGCAGGTCGTCGGGAATGCGCAATCGATACTTGAAGCTCAGTTGCAGCCGCGCGTTGGTGTCGCCGTTGTGGCCGACGGCGAAGTACATCGGCTCGTAGTAGGAAACGTGCGCGAACACGCCGCGTCCGGTGGTCGACAGAGAGTCGCCGGGCGGCGAGATGGCGTCGCCCGTGGGGCCGTCGAGCGCCGCCGCCGTCGCCGCAGCCTGCGCGGGCGTGCTCGCCTGGGTCTCGCTGCGCTCGGCCTGCGCAATCGCCTCCTGCTGCGGACCGCGATTTATCACGACGAGCGCCGGCGATGCATCGAAGCCGACCGGATCGATACGCATCTCGCCGCGCGCCGATTCCGGCCACGGCGCTGAAAAACGCACTTTACGAAACTGCCCCGGCCGCAGACGCAGCGTGTCGGGCACGCCCGCTTCCCGCGCGAGTTCGAGCGGCTGCGGCGCCTGTTCGCCGCCGGTCAGATTCACGCGCAAGGTTTGCGGCACGGTGACGGTTAACGGGTGACCGTCGTCGGCGGAATAGAGGAGCGTTAGCTGCAACGGCTCACGGGCCGCCGCGATGCGCGCGGGCTGCAGCATCGCGACCGTGGCGGCAGCCTCGCCCGGCAACGCGCCTGACAATGCGAAGACGGCGAAAGCCAGTGTGAGTCTGTTGCGGCGTGGAGAGAGATGAGCGCGGCGAATCGTCACGACGATACGGCGAGCAAAGCGGTCGAATGAAGCAACAAGGTGCATGGGCTGTCGTCCAGGAGCGAGGCTGCGAGCGAAACGGCGCGGCGCGTCTCGAATGAGATCAAGCGCGGCGCCTGCTTCGCCGCCGCGTCGATGCGAGAGGCGAGGAGGTGGCAAAAGAATGGCTGCCGGACGGCTACGAGAACCGCAGGCAGCCACCGTGATTCACAGCAGCACGGCGCGGCGCCTCGGCAATCGGCGGCGCCGCACAGGTTGAAATACTAAAAGATTATTTACAAGTTGACTGCAGCCGTCGGCGAATTTGCATCACAAGCGGGTCTAACGCCAAGGCGCCCTCAATTGCCGAACGCTACCTGCCACAGCAGCGCTCCGTTGAGCATGATGATGAAGGTGGCCGACATCCACGCCAGCACCAGCGCTACGCCGTGCACTCGCCAGCCGCGCATCAGACGTGCATCCGATGCGTAACGGATCAACGGTACGACCGCCAGCGGCAATTGCAGGCTCAGCACGACCTGGCTTGCGACCAGCAGCTGGTTGGAGCCTTCCTGACCGTACATCGTCACGGCCACCAGCGCCGGCCCGATCGCCAGCGCGCGCGTGAGCAGCGCGCGTTTCCATCGCGGCAGGCGCAGTTGCAGGAAGCCCTCCATGACCGCCTGGCCCGCCAGCGTGCCGGCCACGGTCGCGCTCAGGCCGCACGCCAGCAGCGCCGACGCGAACAGAATCCCGGCCCAGTGCGTGCCCAGCAGCGGCGCAATCAGGCGGTGAGCGTCCGCGAGATCGGTGACGTCGCGATGGCCGCTCGCATGAAACACGGCCGCCGCGACGATCAGCAGCGCCGCATTGATCACGAAGGCAAAGAGGAGCGAGCCGATGGTGTCGATATTGGCCACATGCAACGCGGCCTTGATCTGCGCGTCGCTGCTGTCGGGCGCGTGATGCTTGACGAGTGACGAGTGCAAATAGAGGTTGTGCGGCATCACCGTGGCGCCGACGATGCCCGCCGCGAGCCACACCATCCCCGCGTTGCGCAATAGCTCGATGCTCGGCGCCGTGCCCGCCAGCGCCGCATGCCAGTCGGGTCGCGCGAGCGCCAGTTCGATCACGAAGCACAAGCCGACGAAACCGATCAGCGCCGCGATCACCGCTTCCAGCTTGCGGCCGCCTTTCTGCTGAAGCGCGAGCAGCGCGAATGTGCAGACGGCCGACATCAGCACGCCGACTGTCAGCGACACTCCCAGTAGTAATTGCAGCGCGACGGCGCTGCCAACGACCTCGGCGACGTCGCAGGCGATGATCGCGACCTCGCTCGTCAGCCACAGAAAGATCGTGCGGCGCCGCCCCGAATGTTCGCGGCAAACCTGCGCGAGGTCGCGCCCGGTTACGACGCCCAGGCGCGACGACAGCCATTGCAGCAGCATTGCCATCATGCTCGCGAGCACGACCATGCCCAGCAACTGATAGCCATAGCCGGCGCCCGCGCCGAGCGCCGTGGCCCAATTGCCAGGATCGATATAGCCGACCGCGATCAGCGCCCCGGCGCCGACGAACGAGAACCAGTGCGCGGGTCCTTTTTCGGGTAGACGTCGACGGCGGTTAGGGCGCAGCGCGAACGGATTGGTGTTCATGGATGCCTGAGGTCAAAGACTGCCTGTTTCCGCAAGGGCCGTGCCCGCGGGGCTTGTGTGAGCCCCGAGCCTGCAACGCGGCGAGCCTCGCAGAGAGGCTTGCCGCGCGCTGCCGGGTCTCGCGGACGGCCGCACGCACGCTACCGGGAGTCCAGCCGCCGCGATCTGCGCCTGTCAGCCATTGTGCTCCGTCGAACGGCATTGCGCCGCGGGTGATGCCGCCGCAATGTAGGCTGCATTGCGGCGTCCGGCCAGGCGGCGCGAAGCGCCCGCGCTGGCCGGCCCGCAGCCATACTCCGGCGGTAACTTCGCAGCGTGCCGCGCGCCGGGGTTTTTTTCGGGTAGACACGCGCTCATAACCCGCTAAAATTGCGCCCATTTTCCGGCGGCGCGGCATACGCTGTACCGTTTGCGCGACAATGCGGCGTTTTTTTTGGACCGCGCAATAATTGGTGGTAGTTTTCGGGTTTTTCAGGGGAGCCGTGGGGCGCTGCGTTCGCACCGCGCCGCGGCATGCGTGAGGACGGCCGGTTCGGACCGGTCAGGATCGGAGAACGGGATGAAAAGACGGGTAGTGGGGCAAGTGGCTGCGCTGGTCTTGTGCGCGGCGCCGTGGCTGACGGCGGCAGCGAAGGATACGCAGCTCAACGTGTATAACTGGTCCGATTACATCGCCAAGGACACCATTCCGAACTTCACCAAGCAGACCGGCGTCCAGGTCAAATACGACAACTACGACAGCGACGACACGCTGCAAGCCAAGCTTCTGACCGGCAATTCCGGTTACGACATCGTCGTGCCGACGAGCAATTACGCGGGCAAACAGATCGCAGCCGGCATCTTCTCGCCGCTCGACAAATCGAAACTGCCGAACCTGAAGTACCTCGACCCTTCGCTGATGTCGCTCGTCGCGGGCGCGGATCCGGACAACAAGTTCACGGTGCCCTGGGCTTATGGCACGACCGGACTTGGCTACAACGTCACGAAGGCACAGCAGATCCTCGGCAAGAATGTGCCGCTGGATAACTGGGACATTCTGTTCAAGCCGGAAAACATCTCGAAGCTGAAGGCGTGCGGCGTGTCCGTGCTCGACGCGCCGGACCAGATGTTCGCCGCCGCGCTGCACTACATCGGCAAGGATCCGATGAGCACGAACCCGGCCGACTACCGCGCCGCGCTCGCCATGCTCAAGAAGATCCGTCCGTACATCACGCAGTTCAACTCGTCGGGTTATATCAACGACCTGGTCGGCGGCGACGTATGCTTCGCATACGGCTGGTCGGGCGACGTCGTGATCGCCAAGCATCGCGCGATCGAGGCGAAGAAGGCGTACAAGATCGAGTACTACATTCCGAAGGGCGGCGCGCCCGTGTGGTTCGACGTGATGGCGATTCCGAAAGACGCGAAGCACAAGGAAGCCGCGCTGGAGTGGATCAACTACATCGAAACGCCGCAGGTCCACGCCGCGATCACCAACGCCGTCTACTATCCGAGCGCGAATCTCGAAGCGCGCAAGTACGTGGACAAGGACGTCGCGAACGATCCGGCCGTGTACCCGCCGCCCGACGTCATCAAGACGTTGTTCCTGCTCAAGCCGCTGCCGCCCGAAGTTCAGCGGCTGCAGACGCGGCTCTGGACCGAGTTCAAGTCCGGCCGCTAACCCGGCCAGGTGAATGGGTAAGCATCATCAAGAAGCCCTCGGTGTCCACCGGGGGCTTTGTTCGTCAAACGCCGGAGTAAAGCATTGTGATGAGTAGTGAGCAGTCGGGCGCGCTGGACCGGGTGGCCGCGCCGTCCGCTGGCGGCAACGCCGCGATGAACGACGCAGCCGAGAACTTCGTGCAGATCGTCGACGTCGTGAAAAAATTCGGCGAGACCGTGGCGGTCAAGCAGGTCAATCTGTCGGTGAAGAAGGGCGAATTGTTCGCGCTGCTCGGCAGTTCCGGCTGTGGCAAGTCCACGTTGCTGCGTATGCTGGCGGGACTCGAAACCGTGACCTCCGGCAAGATACTGATCGACGGCGAGGACCTTGCGCAACTGCCGCCGTATCGCCGGCCGGTCAACATGATGTTTCAGTCGTATGCGCTTTTTCCGCATATGACGGTCGAATCGAACGTCGCGTTTGGTCTGAAGCAGGAAGGCGTGCCGAAGGCGGAATTGAAGGACCGCGTGCAGACCGCGCTCGAACTCGTGCAGATGGGCCGCTTCGCAAACCGCAAGCCGCATCAGCTTTCGGGCGGGCAGCAGCAACGTGTCGCGCTGGCGCGTTCTCTCGTGAAGCGGCCCAAGCTGTTGCTGCTCGACGAGCCGATGTCCGCGCTCGACAAACAGATCCGTCAACGCACGCAGATTGAGCTCGTCAACATTCTCGACACGGTCGGCGTGACCTGCATCATGGTGACGCACGATCAGGAAGAAGCCATGACGATGGCGGGCCGCCTCGCGGTGATGAGCGAAGGCGAGATCGTGCAGCTCGGCACGCCGCACGAGGTGTACGAGTATCCGAATAGCCGCTTTTCGGCGGAGTTCATCGGCTCGACGAATCTGTTCGAAGGACATACGGTCGAAGACGAGCCCGATCACGTCTTTATCGAAACGCCCGATCTCACTTGCCGCCTGTATGTCAATCACGGCATTACCGGTCCGCTCGGCATGCCGGTGACGATTTCCGTGCGGCCCGAGCGCATTGCGCTGACGCGCAAGCCGCCTGAGGGTGCATACAACTGGGGCAAGGGCGTCGTCACCAATATTGCTTACATGGGCGGCTATTCGCTGTACCACGTGAAGCTCGACAGCGGCAAAACGGTGATCGCCAATGTGACGAGCCTCGCGCTCACCGAGATCGATCCGCCGACCTGGGGCGACGAGGTGTACGTGCGCTGGAGCGCTTCGGCCGGTGTGGTGCTCACGTCATGAAGCGCCAGTTCAATTCGTTGGTCAACTGGCCGGTGCGGCGCTTCAACCTGACTGGCCGCACCGCGGTCGTGGCCGGTCCTTTCGTCTGGCTGCTGCTGTTTTTTCTCGTGCCGTTTCTACTGGTCGTCAAGATCAGCTTTGCCGATCTGCAACTCGGCATTCCGCCGTACACCGAACTGACGAGTTTCGTGGACGGCGCAATCAACCTCAAGCTCGACTTGTCGCATTACGCGTTTCTCGTCACGGACAGCCTGTACTTTGCGACGTATGTGAATTCGGTGGTGGTTGCTGCGATCTCGACGCTGCTGTGTCTGCTGATCGGCTATCCGATGGCGTATTACATCGCGCGTTCGGATCCGGCGCGCCGCAATCTGCTGATGATGGCCGTGATGCTGCCGTTCTGGACGTCGTTCCTGATTCGCGTTTATGCGTGGATCGGCATTCTGAAGAACAACGGCTTGCTGAATAATTTTCTGATGTCGATCGGTCTGATTCATTCGCCGATCGAGCTGTATCACACGAATACCGCCGTCTATATCGGCATGGTGTATTCGTATCTGCCGTTTCTCGTGATGCCTCTGTATGCGCACCTGGTGAAAATGGACATGACTTTGCTGGAGGCCGCATACGACCTCGGCGCGAAGCCCTGGAAAGCGTTCTGGCAGATTACGTTGCCGCTCTCGAAGAACGGCATTATCGCCGGTTGCCTTCTCGTGTTTATTCCGGCGGTCGGCGAGTACGTGATTCCAGAATTGTTGGGCGGCGCGAATACGCTGATGATCGGCCGCGTGATGTGGAATGAGTTCTTCGACAATGCGGACTGGCCGATGGCTTCCGCTGTGACGTGTGCAATGGTGCTGCTGCTGTTGGTGCCAATGGCGTTTTTCCAGTATGCGCAGGCGAAGGCAATGGAGGAACGACGCTAATGAAGCCAAACCGGATTTTGCAGTTCGCCGCGTTGGCGTTGGGCTTTCTGTTTTTGTATGTGCCCATTGTGAGTCTGATCGTCTACTCGTTCAATGAATCGCAACTGGTCACCGTATGGACGCGCTTTTCGACGCGCTGGTACGCGGCGTTATTGCAGGACGACGAGTTGATCGCTGCGGCGTGGCTCTCGTTGAGGGTGGCGGTGCTGACGGCGTTTGCGTCGGTGATTATCGGCACATGGGCGGGCTTCGTGCTCGCACGCATGGGGCGTTTTCGCGGCTTCACGCTTTATACCGGCATGATCAATGCGCCGCTGGTGATTCCCGAGGTGATTCAGGGTATTTCGTTGCTGTTGCTGTTTATCGAAATGGCGAAGTGGCTCGGATGGCCGGCCGGGCGCGGCATATTCACGATCTGGATCGGACACGTGATGCTGTGCATTTCGTACGTGGCGATCATCGTGCAGTCGCGCGTGAAGGAGTTGCATCCTTCGCTGGAGGAAGCGGCGCTCGATCTTGGGGCGACGCCGCTTCGCGTGTTTTTCTCCATCACGTTGCCGTTGATTTCACAGGCGCTGGTGTCGGGGTGGCTGTTGTCTTTCACCTTGTCAATCGACGATCTGGTCCTGTCCGCGTTCCTGTCGGGGCCTGGGTCGACGACTTTGCCGCTGGTGGTTTTCTCGCGGGTGAGGCTCGGCTTGAATCCGGAGATGAATGCGTTGGCGACCCTGTTTATTGCGGTGGTGTCCGTTGGGGTCGTGGCGGTTAATTATTTTATGCAGCGGGCGGAGAGGAGGAGGGTGCAGGTTGCCGTCTAGCGTTTGCCTCTGTCTGATTTTTGTTGGCCTTTCCTTGAAGACAAGGAAAGGCCGGGAACAACGGTGAGCACAAAGCGAAAGCGCCTGAATCCTAGACCCTGTACCCGATCCTGACTCCGCCCCAATGCCGTCCACGGACGAAAACCGGCGCCGACGCATCTTTCATCAAAACGAACTCTCCGCCTCCCATATCGCGCCGATAAGTCTGAAGCAGAAACTTCTTTGTATGCGATCCGGCAGCAAGTCCCGTCCGGTCATTGAAAATGCGCCGGTTGCGGCAATTGGCCATGTTCCAGACGACATCGTCGCGTTGCGGCAAGGAGAACTTCAGATTGTGCGTCGGCAGGTAACCGCGCACGTCGATTGCCGCAGAGAACGCCACGCGTGGATCGAGATCCAGTAACGGCTCCTGAATCGCCGGCAAAACGCGGTCGGTGAACGCAGTGAAGCGCGTCATGAACTGTGGCGGATTAGTGCCCGGCACGGGCACGTAGTGTTGATCGAAAAGATCGTCGAGAGAAATATCGCCGTGCGCGACAGCCGCCTCGAATACCTTGCTTACTTTGGCCGCTGCCTCCTGCACGGCTTCAATAAAGCGTGTGTCAGCGGTTTCGACGCCCGCCGCTGCTGTCAACTCGATCAACGTCTCCGACACGCCCAGCAAGTTGCCGAGACGATTCTTCGCCTGCACGAAGTTCTCGCTCGAATCTTCGACGCCGGTCGCCATTTCGAGCACTTGCGCCTCGAGTCCGTCGCACTGCGTTTCAATCTCGCCGGTCAATGCCGCAATCTGTTCGGCCTCGTTGTTCAGATGCGCGATGGCGTCGCCCGTTGCATGCACGACGTCGCCGATCTTGCGCGTGCCCTCACGCACCCGGTGCGCTCGCTCGGTGTTCACCGAGCCTTCGTTGATCAACTGCTCAGTCTGCTGCGTAAGTTGCGCGAGCGTCGTCTCGATCTGACCGGTTGCCTGCGCGGTCTTTGCCGACAGGTTCTTCACCTCGGCCGCCACGACGGCGAAACTGCGACCGGACTCGCCGGCGCGCGCCGCTTCGATCGCGGCGTTCAGCGCGAGCAGATGCGTCTGCCGCGCGATCAAGGAGATTTCCTCCGAGACGCGGCTCACGTGTGCAAGCGCGCTGCGCAGCGCGCCGATCTGGCTTTCGATTACCGTCACGCCTTCCACCAGACCGTGGATGTCGGCGAGCGATGCCTCCAGCGTTTCCTGCGATTCCTGCACGCCGGTTGCCGCATGCGCGGAGACTTCGCGCATGCCTCGCGCAGCGGTCGCGATCCGATGATTGCCCGCGAGCGTCTGCGCGGCGGACTCGCGCAACGCCTTGCAGACTTGAGCCTGATGCTGCACGCGCGCGGCGACTTCATCGACGTGGCCGGACACATCGCAAATTTCGATACCGAGTTTTCCCGCCTGCGAGGCAATATCGCCGACCACCGCCTCGGAGCGGGCCGGCCGGCGAAAGCTGAAACGCGACATGGATGTCTCCTTTGACGCTAACGGCGCTGGCAGATGGCGCACAGCGTCTTCTCAACGCGTTTACGGCTGGCTTTCGGTGGACTTGATACGGGGTATCCCGCAGTCGCTATCATGTGCGGTTTGGCGTCGCGACAGCCGCAATCAGGCGTGCGGCCGTGACCATCCCTTTTTTCGACGGTAACGATGTACGACTCCTTAGCGCGCGTTTCGGGCTGGCAACAGCTTTATCATTTGTGGGAGCTGCTCGTCATGCTCTGCAAGTTTCTTTGGAGCTTGTTGCGCTTTCTTGGGGGTGGGGGGTAGGGGTGGTTTGCGGGGGGAGCGGAGGTTGTGAGAGTGGGAAGACCAAACTGATGACTGCCGGGATTGTCCTTGCGGAAAATCGACGGCAGGGCGATTCATCTGGTATTAGACGACTCCAAGTTGCTGGTACATGACCAGCAGGGCAGTGACGTGCTCGCGGATGTGGGTCGTGCGGTGTCGGACCGACTCAAATCGACCCTCTTCTGCCGTTCAACGGTAATTGGTTCCGATGTCGCTTTCAGAGGCACAGCGGTCGTCCATAGCCTGAGTTGTGCGACAGATCGTCGGCGGTTGCAGGCGTTGCCCGATTCATGGGTGTGTAGCGTCTACCCACCTCCGAAGAACCGTGCCACGCCTGTCCGCGTGTGGCAACGCTCTCTTTAATCAAGGATCGAGGAAAGCCGCATTGATACCCATAACGACAGCTGCGCTCTCACGCACCGCCAAGGTCAGTCGTTGTAAGCGCTCGTATCTCTGGTAGGTCGACCGACTAACCCCCATTTGCACTCTCATCTCTTCCTGCGTTAAGCCCAAGTGCTCGCGCCATGCCTTCAGCGGAGGTGTTCCATCGACCATCCGGGAAACGACGGCATGGGGCATGACACCCGATGGAATATTCTCTCCCGCATCATATCGCTCGAACAGTTGAGCCGAGGATGGCCGGTCGCGGCTGTAGGTCGCAATCTGCTCATAAATGCTCGACCGTAGCTTGACGTCTTCTTCACTTTCTTCAGGGAATGCACCGGTCTTGGCCATGCGGTCAAAATGTGCGTATCCATTGGGGTGCGAATACCCATTATCGGCACAATGAGCTTTCAGCCACTCCGAAGACAGTGCAGCCGCTATGTTAATAGGCGGCGATCGATAACGCTCCTCCATCGCAGCCCAAGTCATTATTAGATAGGCCGAGATTCTCCGGTCGATGTCATCTCTATAACTCGGCGACGAAGATGCGAATTCGGTCGCAATGTGTTCAACAAGCGATAGCATGTAAAGCATAAGGTATGGCAACCTTCCGTACAGATACGACCATTGCGAGATCATCGCCTCATTATCTGAAAAGATAAAGTTAACGTTTAATTTTTCCGTTCGTATCGCTGAATGTTCGGTAAAGAGATGCATCGCCTTATTGCAGACTCCGTCAAATGAGTCATCCGATTTTTTGTCATATCTGAGGCGAGCAATATATTCGGCACTGAACCGGATGCCATCGCTTATTTTGTCGAGCACGGCTTGAATGCGTTGGGCGTGACCGTCGATCCCACCCGCATTTTGCGGCCTGAGCTTCAAAGGGTCGTCGGAGAGCTTCCCACTGAATCCCAGCCTATCAACAAAAATGGACTCAAGCACGTACAGGCTTTCTTGCAGCGGCTTTCTAATTAGCATAAAAACTAAAGCGAGCTTGCCTTTCCTGGAACACTCCAGTGCCTCATAGATACAATGCATCATATCGGAAAGTACGGCTGGAAAAACCATACTGACTAAAACCTTTGTGCGTTCTTCTACCCGTCCAGTTTGATGAAGCCAGTCTAAAACACTCTCGGACTCCTCTAGTGAGACCCGCTCATCGTCGCTCTTTAAGTCGAAGCGTGCGTGGAATAGACCAGCCCGCATACCGTCTACTATGAGCTGGGCCATAAGATCATGCAGGACAAAGCAAAGATCGTGCGCCACGTCGAACTGCGGTGGTAAATGTCCTTCTTTATTCAACCGAATCGGTTCGTACATTCACTTATCTCTATAAATCTCGGTTCCAAACTAGTTGTTATGAAGTGATTGGCAGAACTTCGAAGCTGCTTATCAACAATGACAAGAATAACCGGTTTTGTTGTATTGCACACTCTCGTTCCGACGTTGCTATAAATGCAGACACCTCGCTCGACTATGTATTGGAATGGCCGTTCGCCGACGCAGTCCAGTTGTTCGAGGAAATCCTTCCTCAATTGGCAGAGCAACCCATGACCCGAAACGCCCCGCGGTTTGAAATCTTGCTACGGTACGAACAGCTGGCTTAGCTGATTCACGCTAGCAACCTAAGCGCATAGGGTGGCCTTACCCTGCGGTTACGCATCGTCCACCGCATCCGGGCAGTCAAAGATGGTATCGCGCAGCAGGCGACGGCGCGGCGGCTCCGCCCGTTCGCCAACGATGGATCGTTTCCGCCGCTGCGCGAATCGAAAGGCTAGATCCGAAACAACCTTTGAGCTCATACCGACGGTCACTCGTGGCTAGTCCATTTTTCGGCGCTCCTGGCTTCCGAATTTGACCAATCACTAGATCGAAGTATCAGTCTTTTGGAGGCGTAGCAATTCCAATAAACTGATAAGGCCGATCCCATTCCTCTATTTTTCGGCCAACGAAAACACAACGCCTCCATTTCCCCTCGGCTAAAGCATCGCCGGAAAGCTGACTAACGATATCTTGACGGCGTTCCGAAAGAGCTTGCGGATAAACATAAAAAATAACGCACGCAAAACGGTGTGCAGGTGGGGATACCTGTAGAGAACACAAGTGCCTCGGATTTTGATAATTCTTCCTCACACTTTCCCGCAATCGATCCATTTCTTTGAATAGAGCATGCTGCTCCTCAAGATTTCCAAGGCTTAATATATCCAAAGACATAATAGTCCAGGCTTTTACGCCCCTCTGTCGGACAGACTCAACGATACGGGAGATATGGGCATGCACCTTAGGAAGCGGTTTGGGCACAATCACGCCAGCATCACCGCTCGTATAGTAGTGGTCTATATCGTGCGACATTCCTGAAATTGACAGCGCAATCTTCTCATTTTCGATTGAGGCCACGTTGAACCCCGTTTCCAAATAGAATCCCAGATAATCAAGTTCGTCGCCAAATATATCAGCCGTCTTTTGTATCCGCTCCCGCTCAGAGAAATAATGAAGAAAATGTGCTGGTTCGGATAAAATGTCGGCAACAACTTCGAAATCGGCGATCCCAAGCGTGGGCGCTAGGCGCAAATCATCAGGAGCCCATCCCGCAGCCTTTAGTTCTTTTTCAGCGCTGCAGATAACCGAAAAATCGTCCAACGTGATGGAAACACGAATGATTACATCAATATCGTCTAGAACCAGTCCCAATGACGACGCTATATTGATGGATGTTTGATCACCATCTTTTGCTTGCTGAATAACCTGCTCAAGTCGATGCGATTGCTGTGCCGGGTCCACTACCAAATCACGTACATGGCGCTTGACCCTGTCAGGGGCACCGCGAAGTCCTTGGGGAGTGAGCGCTGCAGACTTCGCTTCAACAATAAGCACAACCCTTTCAATTTTCCCGAGCAAATCCGTTTCAAATATTCTATCACCGAGCTGCCATTTGGCGTTCGAAGTAATATGTATTCCTGGCAGAGTCTTCTCAACAATATCCTTAATCTTGTTTTCGAGAAATTCTGCGCGAATCTTCTCCAGCTTCTCCTTTATGCCTGCTGCCTCAGCCAGCGAACCCAGTATTGAATGAATATGACTGAAAATGACTTGAGGTGCTGGAAAGAAAAATTCATGCTCAATCAGCACCCCCGGAGAGGTCCATACGGGATTTGCAAGAAAGAAATATTCAGCTTGCCCTAAATCAAGATCACCTGGACTCAAAACCAATTTACTCAGAACAGACTCGACCACTCCCTGCGTGCGGCCAGCGAGCTCCGCAAGCTCAGCCACATCGACAACTCCCAACTTAGCCAGCGCAATATCGGCATGAGACAGCAACCTATATTTAACCATCTCCATGGTTACGCCATCTGGAATAATGGCTAAAAATTCGTCAGGATCACCCTCAACATCCGGATATTTCGCGTAATATTCTCGAACCAATTGCTCAGTTGTTTGACTCTTGAATATCTCACCCAGAGTTCTCCATCGACTGTTAGAGCGCCGTTCAAACGACGAAACCAGAGTCTTGGATATTTCAATAAAATCTGTTGCGGAAAAGCCAAGTTGATTTGACAGATCCTGATCGATGGCGCTATACAACTCCTTCGAAATTCTGACGACGGCAGAAAAGTATCCCCAATTACGAACGATCTGAGTATGCAAACGAAGACGCTCCTGAAGAAGCAGGACGACTTGTTGTTGCTTATCGCGCTCAATCTCCATCGAGACAAACCTGCGATAAGAAAAGGCACTCGCAAGCTCACTGCTCTGGTCAATAATTTTCTGAATGATGTCGGAAGGCGGTGGCTCGCGTCCCCAATCTGCATGAGGCAGGGTCAACATCAACGCTTGTAGCAACTCGACATGATGCTGCTGCACCTTCTCTACGAAGCCTAGCTGCGACGCACCTTTTTCACTGACACCAACCTGCAACCCATAGGTGGCGATTGTCGAGATGATGGACGGTGGATACCAACTACGGAAGTAGCCGAGAAGCGACTCAAGGATAATGGGAAAATCTTCACCGCTTTTCCTCCCCTGATCCAAGAACGCTTGCATCAACACGGCCCTGTCGATTCGAGTGAAGGGATGTTCGACGAACTTGAGCCCTCGATTGACCCGGGCGGGGAGGTGCCTTTTGTTCTGCCTTTTAAGTCTTTGTCTCTGTTCCATATCGTAATCAAATTCCGTAACCTACCAAAGTCGGCGCCCGTTAGATTCGGCTTCCAAGGCACAACGCGGTGTTTTTCGCGCGCCAGGCAGGACAACTGCGCGCTCGAGTCGCGGCCTTCGGCCATGCAAACTCGACTTCCCAACACCAGTCGAGTGGATCACCGTGTACCTGTCCCCCTGTCTTGGCGTCGAAAATAGTATAGGGTTAGTTACATCCCAGCCGACCCTGCACTATCTGCACGGCACATATCCGGACCATCAAATGCCCGACGCCTGACTCGTTTCGTACTTGATTTCAGGTTCACCGTAAAACCCGCGCCCCGTCATTCCTTTGCAGTTCCGTCCGGAAAGCACCCTGTAGTCGCCTCACCCACGCCAATACTCGAACTTCAGCTAAGGCCGACGACGCAACGCTGGCTCTCCGCGTTCGAGTAACCGCTTGCGAAGTGGAACTGCCGCCCGAATGTCTTGGTGACGCAACCACTGAATGTCCCATCCTGGCCGCACTCAGCCGTTCACCAACCGGCGCAACCCGAGCTCACACTCTGGCAAACCCAACCAATTCGCGTCACAAACCCGCCGAGTCCAGTTTATCGGGCCCCGCGTCACAGGCACATGACCGAATTCGTCAGTAAGACCGTAATCCCGCAATCAGCCCCAGTCCAACCCATCCCGTTTCCCCCCAGCGCGCCGTCCCGCTGCCCACTACACCGACGCGCGTCGCGAGCCTCCTTCTCGGAGCAGCAACTCGTCACTGTTGCTCGCATTCCCGCCAAGAAAAGCCCGCAAATCGGCAAGCACCCGCTCGGGCGCTTCTTCCATTGGAATGTGTCCAAGACCCGGATACATAACCGACTTCGCGCCCGGAATGCGCCGGGCGAATTCGGCGGCGTGCGCAGTGGGAATCCAGCGGTCCTTCGCGCCCCACAAGACGAGCGTGGGAACCGCGAGCGTAGTCACTACGTTTGTATCGAGTTCTTCGAAATCGAGCGTCGGCACCATCTTGCCGATCGCGGCGCGCGTGCCTTCGCCGTGAAAAAAGTCCACGTAGCGCCGCAGCGTGACGGCGTCGAGTTTGCGCGGATCGCCATACACGTTGCGCACGGCGCTTCTAATGATGATTTCCGGCAGCCATCGCGGCGAACTCGCGCGGACCAGCGCGTGATTGAAAAGATCGATGTAGATGGGCAGCTTCATCGGGAAGCCGGCCGAGTCGATCAATACCAGTCGCTCGACCGCGTCGCGATGACGCACCGCGTAGTCCCACGAAATAAGCCCGCCGAGCGAATTGCCGATGAATATCGCGCGTGAGACGCCGAGCGCCTGCAGGAACGTGTCGATGAAACGCCGGTAGGTCGGCAGGTTCATCGTTTCAATGATGCCTGTACTGGAGCGCAGCGGTCCTGTCACGCCAAACGGCGGCAGGTCGAGACGAATCACGCGGTGCGCGTGCTTGAGTTCATCGGCGACACGGTTCCAGGTGTGCAGCGAAGACGCGAAACCATGAATCATCACGATGGTGTCGCCACTACCTTCGTCGACGTAATGAACGTCCGCGCCCATGATCCGGACGAACCTGGAGCCGCTTTGCGTGTAGCGTCGCCGCAATTCGTCGCGCGGCACACTCGTAATGCCGAGGCGAGCGGCGAGCGAGCGCGGCGGCAGCGCGGCAGAGTTCGATGGTCTCGTAGATGACGAGACCGAAGACCGAGGTTCTCTACTTGCCATGTTGTGCGTCTCCCTTTTTGTTCCAATCGAAACTGCAAACGGATATCAAGCCAACCCCAGCCGCCACCGAATCAAGGCAAGAAGCGATAGTCCCGCGGCCGCACGCGCCGCGTCCGTTTGCGAAAGCTGAACGTGAAGCCCGGCCACAGCGCGGTCACTTTGCCGCTTCCTGTCTGATACCAGCTATGGCAGCCGCTCGACCACACGGAGCGCTGCATATTCTTCTGCAGGCGCGCGTTGTATTCGCGTTGCACGTCGGGGCGCAGGTCCATCGCGCGTACGTTGCGCTCGCGTAGCACGCGCAGGCAATCGCCGATGTACTGCACTTGCGACTCGATCATGTAGATCATCGAGTTGTGGCCGAGAAAGGTGTTCGGACCAGCGATCATGAAGAAGTTGGGAAAGTCGGCGATGCTCGTGCCGAGATACGCTTCTGGACCGTCGCGCAGCCATAGCGCACGGAGATCCGCGCCACCGATGCCCGTCACCTCGAACGGCGCGCCGAAGCCGTTGAACTGAAAGCCGGTGCCGCAAATGATCGCGTCCGCCGCGTGATGTGCGCCGTCTTGTGTCACGATGCCGTCCGCGACCACTTCACGAATGTCCGCTGTAATCACGTTCACGTTGGGTTCGACGAGCGCGCGATAGTAGTTGCTCGACAGCAGAACCCGCTTGCAGCCGAGGCGGTAATTCGGCGTGAGCTTCGCGCGCAGTTCCGGGTCTTTCACGCGTCGTGCGAGGTAGCTGAGACACAGCTTCATTGGGCGCTTCATCAGTTGCGGATGCCTCACGAAAGCAATGGCCTGCGATTCGAGCTTCCAGTAGATCGCACTGCGTACAAGTCGCTGCGTGAACGGCAGATGCTCGAAGAGCCAGCGCGCGCGTTCGCTAATGCGCTTGTTGGGCTTGGGCATGATCCATGGCGCGGTGCGCTGGAACAGATCGAGTTGCGCGACGCGCGGCTGGATTTCCGGCACGAACTGGATCGCGCTCGCGCCGGTGCCGATAACCGCGACGCGTTTTCCTTCGAGCGGATACGTGTGGTCCCAGCGCGCGGAATGAAACAGATTGCCTTTGAAACTCTCGAGCCCCGCAATTTGCGGCATGGAAGGGCGGGACAGTCCACCGCTTGCTCCGATCAGCACATCCGCTTCGACGTTCTCGCGCATGCCGTCGACATCCAGTTCGATGTGCCAGACGTGATGCGCTTCATCGAACCGCGCGGCCACGACGCGTGCATTGCAACGCACGTAACGATCCACGCCGTACTTGCGCGCGCAGTGCTTGAGGTAGGCGAGAATTTCCGCTTGGCCGCTGAACTCGCGCGACCACGCCGGGTTCGGTTCGAAAGAAAACGAATACAGATGCGAAGGCACATCGCACCCGGCGCCCGGATAGGTGTTGTCGCGCCAGGTGCCGCCGATGTCGCCGGCGGCCTCGTAGAGCGTGAACGACGTAATGCCCATTTTTAGCAGACGCACGGCCATGCCGATGCCGGCGAAGCCGCTTCCCACGATTGCAATGCGCGGCGCGGCGGCTTGTGTGAATGCGGCGGATGAAGCGGGCGTCACAGCAATCTCCGGCAAGGAAGTTCGGGCCGTGTCCACATTCAGGAGACGCGGCGTGGCCGCGAACAGGCGGCCGCTCGAACGTTACGCGCAGGGTAGACAACTGTGCACCTCGCGTCAAGATCGTTTAGAGTACGTCTATTAAACGCGCGTGCTGCGCGGTGATTCGAAACTCATCACCAAGGCCATGACATCCGTATTCGAAGCCGTGCCGAATGCCGGCGACACTGCGGCCACTCAGGAATTGCCGGCCGGCAAACGCAAGCTGATTGAAGCCGCGCTGCGGTTGACCGCGGGCGGGCGCGGCTTCGCGAGCCTCGGTCTGCGCGAACTCGCGCGAGAGGCGGGGCTGAACCCGAACACGTTCTATCGTCATTTCGATACGCTCGACGATCTCGCGCGCGAAGCCGTCGATTCGGTAAGCCGTCGGTTGCGGCCGATGCTGCGCCGCGAGCGCTGGCTTGCCGCGCACGATGAACCGCACAGCGTGCCACGGCGCGCATGCGTGGCGTTCTTCGCGTTCGCATTGGAAAACCGCGAGGCGTTCCTGAGCGCTTTAGCTGAGTATCACGGCACGTCGCCTGCGTTGCGCGAAGCCGTGCGCGCGACGCTTCATGCGGTGTCGGCGGAAATGGCGGACGACGTCGTGCAATTGCAATTGATGCCGGCACTGCCGCGCGATGTCGTCGACGAAGTGTGCACGCAGATCGTGCTGCAACTGTTCCATCTGTCAGCGGAGTTCGTCGGCGCAGATGCGGACGCGAACGAAGAAGACGACGATAACGCAAACGCCAACGTCGCCCGTCGGGATGCGCTCGTGAGTTATGCCGAGCGCTTTGTCGTGCGCCTATTTGCCGGCGCGATGTCACTCGCGCGGCACGAGGAAGTGCAGGCGGCCGTATCGAAGCGTGCGTGATTCGTCGAGTGTGCAAAAAAACAGGCTCCATGAAGGGAGCCTGTTTTGCATCGTATTGTCAGGTGCACCACGGTGCACCGCGCTTTGAGCGGCGCGGCGGGCGAGGGCTAGGTGTTGTCGCTCCAGCCGCCGGAATCGTCGCTGCTGCCCATGTCGATGCCGCCGCCGCTGTTATCGTTCCAGTCGTTCGAGCCCTGGCCGAAGTCGAGGCCGCCGCCGTTGTCGACATCGTTGCCGCGCCGGCGCGTTTCATCGTCGACGATCACGTCACGCTCAACCACGCGTTCACGTCCGGAGTTCAGCGCTTCTCCAAGCAGAACGCCGGTGAGCAGCCCACCCATGCCGCCACCGAAACCGCCGCCTTGCTGCACGATAACGGGCGGTTGCTGCTGCTGATAGGGACCTTGCTGTTGATAAGGCGGCTGCGACGGATACGGTCCTTGCTGCGGATTGCCAAAGCGCTCGGCTTCGCGTGCATACGGCGATTGCGCGCTGTCAGCCGCGGCGCTTGCATTCGGATCGGGCCGGCCATCGGCTCGGGCGCGCAAGCTGCCGATGCGCTGCTCCAACTCGTCGAGCTGATACGGCGGCACGGGGTTCTTGCTGTTCGATAGCGCTTCAACGAGCGTTCGCAACTGGTCCTCTGTTGCTTCGACTTCTTTCTCCAATGCTTCGTGCCCCGGCGCTGTGGAAAGCTTCACGTCGAGCTTGAGCGAGCGCACTGAGTTGAGCAACTCGGTCGCACGCTTGAGTTGCACGCGACGGTCGTCGTCCGCGCGCGTATCGTCCTGCGAGCGCGCACGGCGCAAGGTCCAACGCAGCACCAGCGCAATCACGCCGACGAGAATCAGAATGCCGACCCACATGCCGATGCCAGGACCATGGCGCTCAGGCGCTTGCTGCACGGCCGGCGTGTTCTGCTGGCCGAACGGATTGGTCGTGCGGTTCGTCAACGAGCCAATCCCGCTTTCACCGCCGTTGCCGCTCGTGCTCGCAGTGCGTTCGGCGTCGCGGCGAATGCGTGCCTCGACTTGCGCGAAGCGCGTCGGGTCGGTGAAACGGATCTGCGGATCGAGCGTCTTGGCCTGCTGGACTTGCGCGAGCGCGTCGCCATAGCGACCTTCACGGTCGAGCACCTGGCTGTACAGGTAATGCGCATGTGCGTTGTTGGGATGCGCCTTCAGAACTTCGGACAGGCCGGCATCGGCCTGCTGCCAGTTGCCTTGCGACATTGCCGATTCGATCTGCTGAACCGTGGGCACGGCAAACGCTGCCGTGGATACGAGCATCAGCGAGACGAACGCACTTGCAATAACTTTTTTCATTTGCAGACCGGGCGCCACGCGCCCGTCTCCTTCAGTCGATTGCGGGGGCCGGCCAACCGGGGGCCGGCCAACCGGAGGCCGGCTAACCGGAGGCCGGCTAACCGGGGGCCGGCCAACCGGAGGCCGCCTTACCGCACACTGCGACGCAATTACTGAGCCGGCGAGTTGATCTGCTTTTTCAGTGCTTCCAGCCGGTCTTCCACCGACGGGCCGCGGTTCAGGTCTGCCAGCTTGTCGTCGAGCGCCTTGCCGCTTTTGACATCGGCGGAATTCAGACGTGCGTCGGATCGGGCATTCGACAACGCGACCTTGTCTTCGAGCTTCTGAAAATCCTCGGACAGGTTTTTCCCGCCGATGCCGCCCAACGCCGTTGCCGCGACGTCTTTCGCTTCCGCGATCTGTTGCTTGGCTTGCAGAATGTTCGAGCGCGCATTCAGATCGTTGCGACGGCTGCGCATGTCTTCGATCTGGCTCTTGAGCTGCGCGACCGACGGCTCCAGCGTAGAGAGTTCCTTGGTCAGCGCATCGCGTTCTGCTTCGGCGGTGGCTTGCGCGCCGAGCGCTTCGCGAGCCAGCGCTTCGTCGCCGGATTGCAGCGCGCGCTTTGCGCCGTCTTCGTACTTCTTCGCCTTGTCGGCGGCAACATCGCGCTTGCTTTGCTGTGTGGCCACTTGCGCCTGGATCTCGATCAGCGAATTCTCGGCGCGGCCGATGCTCTCGTCGAGCTCGCGTACGATCTGGCGCGAATCGCGTGACGGGTCTTGCACCGAGTCCGCAGCGTCGTTGAGGAGACCTTTTAGCGTGCGCGAAATGCTGTCAAAAAGCGACATGAAAACCTCCAGAGAATGGTGTCGGCGCTGAATATTCCTGCGCACTCAACTGCTTGTCACTACTACTTTACGCCGCCGCGCGAGAAGCTGCGCAGCGTTCGGACCGGAGGTCGGGGCTTGCTCGCCGATTGCAATAGCGCAACAGCAAATTGTCGGTTTCACCTGTGCACGTATCGCATGACAAAGCGAAAGGTTTTCGGCGATGGGCGCACCAACCTGTCCCTCAGTAGCTCGCGGATATTACACCACGGGCTCTCTTAAAATGGGCTTAAAGGGCGCGATGAGCGAGCTGCTCAGTGTGCTTGCGGCGAGTGTCGCGAACGTGAACGGCGCACGCGCCGCTAATAAGCAAGCAAGTGACAATGTGCGCAGTCGACCGCTTACAAACCCGTGCAAGCCGCTTGCATCGACGTTGCGCGTTCCATTGCTGCCCGCTATCGCGATAGTTACGCGAAGCGGCCGCCTTCGGGGCCAAGATCGCTGTGCGGATCGTCTTCATCGCGCATGGGGTCGAGACGAGGGCGCTTCAGCACGCTTTTCACGTGAGTCTGCACCGTCACGGCGGCGGGCAGCAGTTCCTCGATCGCGGCAGCGCGTGCCGCCGCCATTCTCGCGACAGCCTCGGCGGTTGCCACGGCGTCTTCGTCGACTTCGGCGGTAAGCGCCGCCAGCACGTCAGCAGGCAGCAGCGGGGCAGGTGCAGGCACGGGTGGCACATTTTCAGCCGGAGTTGCAGCGGCCGACGTTGTCGAATCGCCCGGAATACCCGCACCATTGGCCTCCGAACCGGTCCGGAGGCTTACGCGCGTTTGCAGCGCGGCCGGCAGCGCGTCGCGCGCAACCTTCGCGTCGTGCGCGACACGCTGCAGCGCCGCGTCGAGCGCGTCAGGCGCGCGGGGCACATTGAGCCGATCGACGATACTCGCTGCTTTCACCTGCTCGCTGGTCGCGCTGAAACTCAGCACTGCGCGCCGCATGAGCTCGCTGACGCTGATGCGGAGTTCGTCCGCAGTGGCGGCGATCGCGCGTTTCTGCGCGGGCGTGACGAATACGACGATGCGTTCGCTGGGCTTTGTCATGATCGGCTCGCATACTTGTTGGCATGGCGCCTGACGGCGCGCATCGGCGCACATCGGCATGCGCGGAGTCCATCATATGACGAGTTGCGCCGATCGCAAACGGGCGCTTCATGAAAATGCCGTGACATCAACGAGTTGTCGCGCTTTTTGTGGTCTTGTCCACAGGCCTTTCAACAAAAACTGGGGATAACTTTGCGAACGTGCGCAAGCGCCTCGCAAGCCTGCCGAATCTACCCACGGTCTGCCGCCGGGACTGGAAGCGAAGGGAATTCTTACAAAAAAACTCCGTTGAGCGCCGCTTGATTTCTTTAAAATGCGCTGTTACGTTGCGCCGGACAATGTCCCGGGTGCGCCGTGGCGACTCGCCGGGGCACAGAGTCGCACGGCGGTCTGCGCCCAGACTACGCCGCTCACGATTCATGCGCGCCTGACGCGCGAGAACAAGGCGTTGAGTTACGCGCCCACTATTCCAGTCATGCCAATCATCAAACGACCGCATTCCTCGCAATCTCCGGCCGGTCAAGACCGGGACTCCTACCACCGCGCGCAGGGACGCAACGCCGCTTCGCGCGACGCCGAAGAGGGCGGCCGCTCGATCGGCGCGACGGTTGCAATCTGGTTCGCGAGCCTCGTCGCGATCGTCGCCGTGGTGGGCGCGCTGATCGTCGGCTACGCACTTGTGGTGATGGGGCCGCAATTGCCTTCGCTCGACGCGCTGACCGACTATCGTCCGAAAGTGCCGCTGCGTGTCTATACGGCGGACCATGTGCTGATCGGCGAATTCGGCGAGGAGCGGCGCAGTCTCGTGCGCTTCCAGGACATTCCCGACCAGATGAAGAAAGCAGTGCTCGCAATTGAAGACTATCGCTTTTACGAGCACGGCGGGGTCGACTTCCTCGGCATTCTGCGGGCCGGCTTTGCCGACCTCGCGCACGGCGGCGCGTCGCAGGGCGCGAGCACGATCACGATGCAGGTCGCGCGCAACTTCTTTCTGTCGAGCGAGAAAACCTATACGCGCAAGATCTACGAAATGCTGCTCGCCTACAAGATCGAGCGCGCGTTGACGAAGGACCAGATTCTCGAGCTGTACATGAACCAGATCTATCTGGGCGAGCGCGCTTACGGCTTTGCCGCGGCAGCGCGCGTGTACTTCGGCAAGGATCTGAAAGACATCACGCTTGCGCAGGCCGCGATGCTCGCGGGTCTGCCGAAAGCGCCGTCCGCGTATAACCCGGTCGTGAATCCGAAGCGCGCAAAAATCCGTCAGGAATACATTCTCAGGCGCATGCTGGAGTTGCGCTACATCAGCCAGGATCAGTACGCCCAGGCGGTGAAGGAAGAGATTCACACGCGGAACCCCGGCAACGAATACAGCGTGCACGCCGAGTACATTGCCGAAATGGTTCGCCAGATGATGTACGCGCAGTACAAGGACGAAACTTATACGCGCGGGCTGAATGTCACGACCACCATCGATTCCGCCGACCAGGACGCCGCGTATCGCGCGGTGCGCAAGGGTGTGATGGATTACGAGCGGCGCCACGGTTATCGCGGGCCGGAAGGCTTCGTGCAATTGCCCGCGCCTGGCGACGACCGCGATCAGACTATCGACGACGCGCTCAACGATCATCCCGATAACGGCGAGATCATCGCCGCGGTCGTCACGGACGCGAGCCCGAAGCAGGTGAAGGCGCAACTGGTGGACGGCACGCAGGTGACTATCGCCGGTGATGGCTTGCGCTTTGCCGCCAGTGCGTTGAGCGCACGCGGCGCGGCGGCAACGAAGATCAGGCCGGGATCGATTGTGCGCGTGATGAACGACGCCAAGGGCAACTGGCAGATCACGCAGCTCCCGCAGGTGGAAGGCGCGCTCGTGTCGCTCACGCCGCAGGACGGTGCGATTCGCGCGCTCGTCGGCGGGTTCGACTTCAACAAGAACAAGTTCAATCACATCACGCAAGCCTGGCGTCAGCCCGGTTCGAGCTTCAAGCCCTTCATTTATTCAGCGGCGCTCGACAAGGGACTCGGACCGGCCACGATCATCAACGACGCACCGCTGTACTTCCCGTCGAGCACGCCGGGCGGCGACGCGTGGGAGCCGAAAGACGACGACCAGCCTGACGGGCCGATGCCGATGCGTCTCGCGTTACAGAAGTCGAAGAACCTGGTTTCGATCCGGATTCTGTCGTATATCGGCACGAAGTACGCGCAAGACTTCGTTACGCAACGCTTCGGTTTCGACGCCGACAAGACTCCGCCGTACCTGCCGATGGCACTTGGCGCGGGGCTCGTGACGCCGTTGCAGTCGGCGGGCGCGTATTCGGTCTTCGCGAACGGCGGTTATCGCATCAACCCGTATCTGATCAATGAAGTGACGGACGCACGCGGCGAGCCGCTGTCGAAAGCGCAGCCGCTTACCGCAGGTCGCGACGCGCCGCGCACGCTTGAGCCGCGTAACGCGTACATCATGAACAGTCTGCTGCATTCGGTCGCGACCGCGGGCACGGGCGCCGGCACCAACGTGCTGCATCGGTCGGACCTGCAGGGCAAGACCGGAACGACCAACGACGCGAAGGACGGCTGGTTCGCCGGCTATCAGCAATCGCTCGTCGCGGTCGCATGGATGGGTTACGACCAGCCGAAGACGCTCGGCAGCCGCGAATTCGGCGCACAGCTCGCGCTGCCGATCTGGGTCGAGTACATGCAGCGCGCGTTACGCGGCGTGCCGCAGAGCGAGCCGGCGCAGCCCCAAGGGGTGACTTCCGTCGACGGCGAACTGTTCTACTCGGACATGACGCCGGGCAACGGTTTTGTCGCCAGCATCGGTCTCGACTCGGCGAATCCGACGGCGGGTGTGAACGACGCGGTCGGAGGCGTGGGGCCCGCGGGCTTGACGCCGCCGGCAGTGCCGCCGCCAAGCGTGTCATCCAATGAGAAAAAGCAGATCATGGATCTGTTCGAATCGAACAAGCCTTGATGAACAATGCGCGTGCTGGCCGATCGGCCGCGCGCGCAACGTGGTGCCCGCAGCGGTGACACGTGCGGGCTTCACGCTTTCCGGCGGCGCTCGGCCGGTAGCTAGCCTGCCGATTCTGTTTGCGAGACGCACGCTGTGTTTTAATCACGCCTGCGATGCTCGATCGGGGTCCATTAGCAGGCTGGATTCGTTAGCTGTTTCTATCTCGAGCATGGCTGCGTCTTGCGGCGAGCAAGGCGTCACCATCCCTCAAGCGCGCCCGGACCCGGCCGGATGCGCGCACATGCCACGTTGAGCGCTGGCGGCACAAGAGCCGCAGCCGCCGACGTGTTTGCCTTCCAGCATCCACCGGGTTCCGCATTGAAAAGTCGAATTCTCATCTGTCTGATGACGGGGCTGCTGCGCGCCTTCGCAATATTGCCGTATGGGCTCGTCGCGCGGTTCGGCAACGGCGTCGGCGCTCTGCTGTACCGGATTCCGAGCACCCGCCGGCGGGTGGTACACACCAACCTGAAATTGTGTTTCCCCGACATGAGCGACGCGGCACGCGAACGTCTTGCGCGCGCGCATTTCTGCCACGTGATCCGCAGTTATGTCGAGCGTGGGCCGCAATGGTTCGGCAATGCGCAGGCGCTGGCCCGTCTCGTCGAAGTGGAAAGCGCAATCGATCTCGCGGAGGTTCGGTCTCAGCCGACGATCTTCGTCGGCTTCCACTTTGTCGGCATCGAGGCCGGCTGCATGATGTATTCGACGCGGCATCCGGTGGCGTCCCTTTACACGCCGATGTCGAACCTGTTGCTCGACGCGATGGCGAGGCGCCAGCGCGGGCGTTTCGGCACCGAGATGATTCCGCGCAGCGACAGTGTGCGGCGCGCGTTGCGGGCCTTGCGCGACGGCACGCCGGTAATGCTCGCGGCAGACATGGACTTCGGTTTGCGCGATTCGGTGTTCGTGCCGTTTTTTGGCGTCCAGGCCTGCACGCTCACATCGGTCTCGCGGATGGCGCGCGCGGCGAACGCCCGGGTCGTGCCGTTCGTGACGGAGGTGCTGCCGGGCTATCGCGGCTACAAGCTGAGCATCTTCGAGCCGCTAGCCGGCTTTCCGTCGAACGACGTAACGGTGGACGCACGACGGATCACCGAGTTTCTCGAGACGCAGGTGCGACGGATTCCTGACCAATATTATTGGGTGCACAAGCGCTTCAAGAATCGTCCGGAAGGGGAGGCGGCCGTTTATTGATGCAGCGTGCGCGCGTATGTGCGTGCTGTCGTTGCGCGGGCAGTGGCGGCAAACGCGTCACGAGGGCAAACGCTTGTGCGTTCAAGCACTTGGCTGTTGTGTCCTATGGTTATCCACAAAGCTGTGAACAAAGTCTGTGGATAGATTGGTTCGGCAAGGCATTGGGCGAAAAACCATAGGGCTATCAACGTCCGATCCGACGGACGCTTCCCATCCTGTCGACCCATGCTTCATTCCACGCCGCCACCCATAACACCAGCCGGCTCAATGAGTTAGCCCGCTTGTCAGAAAGTTTTCAACAGCCTATTCAACATCAACTGGGGATAAGTTCGGGGCGTCAATTCGGATTGCCTGGTTCGGCCCCGGACGCGTGCGCAGTTGCCCTTGATGTTGTCTGCGCAGTTGCGCCTGGACTTGCTCCCGATCCCGCCGCCTCGACGGGCGGATTGCCCATCGCCTGAAATAGCGCCGCCGTATCCGTCAGACGCGCGCTCGTATAGCGAATCTCGTCGAGTTGCGCGTTGCGAAATTGCTGCTCGCTCGTGCGGGTGGACGATACAGGTACGGCGCCGAGCCGATAGCGGCCGGAGGTTTCATCGAAAATTCCCTGAGCGGAACGCGTCGCTGTATTCGCGGCGTCCAGCGCCTGCGCGTCGTGTTCGAGCGCGGCCAGCGTGTCGGCGACATTCTGAAACGCGGCAAGCACCGTCTGCTTGTATTGCGAGACCGAGGCTTCATAGGTGTTCATGGCCGCGCGGCGCTGTGCAACCAGCGCGCCGCCGTGAAATAACGGCTGCGATAAAGAGGCGCCGATGCTCCAGATGGCGCCCGCGCCGGAGAGCGCGACGGGCCAGCTGAAGCCGCCTTGTCCCATCGATGCGCTTAACGACAGGCTCGGGTACATCTGCGCGGTCGCTACGCCCACATCGGCGGCCGCAGCTTTTAGCGCGGCGTCGGCAGCCTGAATGTCGGGCCGAGCCTGTAACAGTTCGCTCGGCACAACCACCGGCACCTGCTCGGGCAGATGCAAGCCCGCGAGTTCGAGATCGGCTGGCGCGGCGTCCGGGGTACGACCAAGCAGCACGGCCAACGCATGACGTGTGGTTTGCCATTGCTGCCGCAACCCCGGCAGGCTCGCGGACAAGCTCGCCGCACTCTGTTGCGCGCTCAACTGATCGGCGTGCGACACGGCCCCGAGCGCATAGCGTCGTTGTGTGTCGCGTGCCTGATCGTCGGCAAGCGTCACGAGCCGTTCGGTGGTGTCGATCTGCGCGCGCAACGCGGCGCTCGTAATCGCGGCGCTCACGATATTCGCGGCGAGCGCGCGACGGGCAGCATCCAGCTGATACGCCTGCACGTTCACGCGTGCGGCCAGCGCAGCGTCGGCGAGGCGCGAGGCGCCGAACAGGTCGATCGTGTAATGCGCCTGCAATTGGCCTACGAAGATGTTGTACAGGAACGTGTTAGGGCCAATTTCCGGAATCGCGAGCGCGCGATTGCGCGTCGCCTGGCCGCCGGCGTCGATGGTGGGCAGCATCGAGCTGCCAATCTGGCCGCGCAGCTGTTCGCGCGCGGCGGCGAGACTCTGCTCGGTCGCCGCGAGAGTCGGGCTGTTGCGCAGCCCTTCGTCGACGAGCGCATCCAGCGCGTCCGATCGATACAGCTTCCACCATTCGGGTACCGGCTTCGCGCCGACCACGAACTGCTGCGCGACGCCTCGCGCCGGGACCGTCTGCGCCGGTTGCGCTTCGCTGCCGTAGTGGACTGGCTGCGGCATCGCCGGCGGCTCGCCGTTAGGCCCGAACGAACAGGCCGCCAATACAAAAGCGGAACCCGCGAGCGCAACGCACGACGGCAGGTGTGCGGCCTTCAAACCGCCGAAGCATCGAACGACGCAGGAACGTGCGAAGTGGATCATGCTCAATTCCCCGTATGCGCCGCGCCAGACGCGGACGGCGTTTGCGGCTCGCGCTCGTCGTTGCGTACTCTGAACGACATGGCGTAAAGAGCCGGCAGATAGAACAAGGTGAGGACGGTCGCGCTCGTGATGCCGCCCATCAGCGCGGTCGCCATCGGACCAAAGAAGTTGGAGCGCAACAGCGGAATCAGCGCGAGGACGGCGGCCGCCGCGGTCAACGTGATCGGGCGGAAACGCCGCACCGTGGCGCCGACGATCGCATCGAAACGCTTATGCCCTGAAGCAATGTCCTGCTCGATCTGGTCGACCAGAATGACCGAATTACGCATGATGATGCCGAACATCGCAATCACGCCGAGCATTGCGACGAAGCCGAACGGCTGGCCGAACAGCAGCAGCGTTAAGACGACGCCGATCAGGCCGAGCGGCGCGGTGAGCACCACCATCAGCACGCGCGCGAAGCTCTGCAACTGGATCATCAGCAGCGTCAGCACGGCAATGATCATGATCGGCATCTGCGCATTGATCGAGGTCTGGCCCTTGCCGCTTTCCTCGACCGAACCGCCTATCTGGATGCGGTAACCAACGGGCAAGTTCGCCCGGATCGGACCCAGCGCCTTGTCGACAGCATGCGTGACGTCGATGCCTTGCGCGCCCGGCGCCACATCTGACTGCACAGTGATAGTGGGCTGCCGGTCGCGTTCCCAGATCACGCCATACTCCAGATCGTTGCGCAGATGCCCGAGCGTACCGAGCGGCACCGCGCCGTTCGGCGTCGGCATGGCGAGCGTAAGCAGCTTCGCCGGGTCCACACGCTCAGCCTTCGGCGCACGCAGATCGACGCTGATCAGCTTGTCGCGCTCGCGATATTGGGTGACGGTGTAGCCCGACAGTGTCATCGCGAGGAAGCTCGAGATGTCGTCGGAGCTCACGCCGAGTTCCCGGGCCTTCTTCTGGTCGACTTCAAAGCGCACCGAGCGTTCGGCGGGCTCGTCCCAATCGAACTGCACGTTGCGCGTGCCGTGGTCGCTGCGCAGCGTCGCGGCAACGCGTTCCGCGATCGAGCGGACCGTCGCGATGTCGTCGCCGCTCACGCGGAACTGCACCGGATAACCGACGGGCGGCCCGTTTTCGAGGCGCGACAGACGCGTGCGAATGGCAGGGAAGTTGTTGCGCAATTCGGGTTCGAGCCATTGCGCGAGTTTCTCGCGGTCCTTCACGGATTTCGCCGTAATCACGAACTGCGCGAAGTTGGGCTGGGTCAACTGCTGGTCGAGCGGCAGGTAAAAACGCGGCGCACCGGTGCCGACGAAATCCACCGTGTGATCGATTTCGGGCCGGCCCACCAGGGCTTTTTCGAGCCGCTGCGCCTCGCGCAACGTGGCATTGAAGGAGGCGCCCTCAGGCAGCCGCACGTCAACCAGCAATTCGGGCCGATCGGAGCTCGGGAAGAACTGTTGCGGCACGAGCGTGAAACCCGCCATCGCGAGAACGAACAACACGACGGTGATCGCGAGCACGACAAAACGCCGTTCGATACACCAGCCGATCCAGCCACGCAGACGTGAGTAGAAACGCGTGTCGTAAATGTCGTGCTCGTGGTCGTCGGCTTCATGCGCCGCACGCTTGCGCTCGGGCAGCAGGTGATAGCCGAGCAGCGGAATCAACACGACGGCTGCGAGCCACGACGCAATCAGCGCGATGGCGGAGACTTCGAAAATCGAGCGCGTGTACTCGCCTGTGCTCGACTTGGCCAACGCAATCGGCAGGAAGCCCGACACGGTGACGAGCGTACCGGTCAGCATCGGAAACGCGGTACTGGTGTAGGCAAACGCCGCGGCACGCGTGCGGCTCCAGCCTTGTTCCAGTTTCACCGCCATCATTTCCACAGCGATGATCGCGTCGTCGACGAGCAAGCCGAGCGCGAGCACGAGCGTGCCGAGCGACACCTTGTGCAGCCCGATGTCGAACAGGTACATGCACAGCGCGGTGACGGCGAGCACGACCGGAATCGAGATCACCACCACCATGCCGGTACGCACGCCGAGCGACACGAGACTCACCACGAGCACAATGGCCACGGCTTCGGCCACGGCTTCCAGAAAGTCGTCGACGGAATGGGCGACCGCGTGCGGCATGCTCGACACTTCGGTCAGTTGCAAGCCGACGGGCAAGGCTTTGCGCAGGCGGACCATTTCCGCGTCGAGCGCCTTGCCGAGACGAATCACGTCGCCGCCCGGCTGCATCGTCACGCCGATGCCGAGCACCGCCTTGCCGCCCGCCCGCATCTGGGTGACGACCGGATCGTCGTAGCCGCGTTTGATCGTCGCGATGTCGCCGAGACGGAACGAACGGCCGTTGATGCGAATCAGCGTGTCGGCGAGCGCGGCCACGTCCTTGAACTGGCCGCTCGGGCGCACGAACACGCGGTCGTCGGTCGTGGTGAGCGTGCCCGCTTGCGACACCGCGTTCTGCGAGTTGATCGCCTGGCCGAGTTGCTGCGGCGAGATGCCGAGACGCGTCAACTGCGTATTCGTTATTTCGATGTAGATGTGCTGATCCGGATCGCCGAAATAATCGACCTTGGCGACGCCGGGCACGCGCAGCAGAACAGTGCGCAACTGATCCGCGTAATCGTGCAGTTGCGCGGGAGAAAAGCCGTCGCCTTCGAGCGTGTAGATGTTGGTGTAGACGTCGCCGAACTCGTCGTTGAAAAACGGCCCCTGGATGCCTTGCGGCAAGGTCGCCGCAATGTCGCCGACTTTCTTGCGCACCTGATACCAGGTTTCGGGCACGTCCTTCACCGGCGCCGAGTCTTTCATCGTGAAGAACATCAGCGACTCGCCGGGGCGCGAGTAACTGCGCACGAAGTCGATTGCGGGCGTTTCCTGCAGCTTGCGGCCGATGCGGTCCGTGACCTGTTCCTGCACCTGCCGCGCGGTTGCGCCGGGCCAGAACGTGCGGATCACCATGACGCGAAACGTGAACGGCGGATCTTCGGATTGCGCAAGCCGCGTGTAGGCGAGGATGCCGAATGCCGTAGCAAGCGCGATCAGGAAGACGACCAGCGCCTGATGACGCAGCGCCCACGCGGACAGGTTGAAGCGTCCCTCTTCATGCGTCGTGCTCATGAAGCGAAGTCCTCGGGATGCAGCGGTGCGATTGCGCGGACTTTCTCGCCGGCGCTCACGGTGTGCACGCCTTGCAGCACGACATGTTCGCCGTCTTTGAGGCCCTGGCTGATGACGATTGTGCGTTCGTTATAGCGCGCGACGGTGACCCGGCGCAGTTCGAGCATGCTGTCCGCAGCACGCACGACCCACACGGCCGGCTGCGTGCCGTCATGGAAGAGCGCAGTGGCCGGCAACACGATAAAGCCGTGCTCGCCTTGCGCGCCGCTTGCCGACGACGGCGCCGGCGCGGACAACGCGATGTCCGCGGTCATGCCGAGGCGTACGTCGGGGCCCGGATTGTCGAGTGTGAGTTTCGCTCGATAGGTGCGGCTCTGCGGATCGGCGGCGGGCGAGAGCTCGCGCACACGCGCCGTGAACTTGCGCCCCGGCAGCGCGCCGAGCGTGACGTTTGCCGTCTGCCCGACCGCAAGTCCGGCCAGCGCGCTTTCCGGCACGTCGCAGACTACGTCGACTTCGCCGCTCCACGCGAGGTTGTACACCGCCTGGCCTGCCGACACATTCTGGCCCGTGTCGGCCTGCTCAGCGGTGATCACGCCGGCGTGATCGGCGACGAGGGTGGTGTATTGCAACTGGTCTTTCGATAAGGCCGCCTGCTGCGCCGCCTGATCGCGCTGCGCGTCAGCCGATGCATACGCATTCGTGGTCTGCTCGAGCTGCGCGGGTGCGATCAGATTCTCTTTTGCCTGCGCCTGATCGCGGTCCAGTTGCTGCTTCGCGTATTTATAGCTGTGCTCGGCGGCGGCGAGTTGGGCCTGCGCGCTGGCTGCGTTCTTCTGCGCATCCGCCGGGTCGAGCCGCGCTACGATCTGGCCGTTCCTGACCACGTCGCCAAGACGCACGCGCCGCTCGACGATCTTGCCGCCGACCCGAAACGACAGCGGCGTCGAATAGCGCGCCTGCACTTCACCGGGCAGCGACGTGACGGGCGCCGTATTGCCGTCCGCATGAACCGCGACGGCTACCACGGGACGCGGCTCGGGCGCGCCTGCTTCTTTCTTCGAACATGCGTTCAACGCGACGACGCCTGCAAGAGCGAGCGCGAACGCGGCGCGGCGCACAGGCCTTGGCCGCGCGAGACGATGGGACTGCTCGCGCATCGCCGACGATGCGGGAAAACCGGGACGCTTCACAATTACCCCAACAGGAGACAGCGAACGAACACGGCAAGCCGCAGCGGCTCGCCAGCGAAGAGCGCATGCCGGTTCATGCAACTGGCATACGTGTCTGACTTCCAATGATGATTCGCATTCTAATACACACCTGTATTTGAATGTGGAGGCGAATTGGAATTCTTTTAGGTGCTAGACTCTTGCCCATGAAACGGCAACGATTGACACGCGAGCAAAGCAAAGACCAGACACGTCAGCGTCTGCTCGACGCTGCGCAAGCAATTTTTATGAAGAAGGGCTTTGTCGCGGCGAGTGTCGAAGACATTGCCGGGGCGGCAGGCTATACGCGCGGCGCGTTTTATTCGAACTTCCGCAGCAAGAACGAGCTGTTTCTCGAGCTACTGCGGCGCGACCACGAAACCATGCAGGCGGGTTTGCGGGCCATTTTCGAGAACGCGGCCACACGGGAAGTGATGGAAGAGCGCGTGATGCGCTATTACAGCAACCTGCATCGTGAGAACAAATGCTTTTTGCTGTGGGTGGAGGCGAAGCTCCTGGCTGCGCGAGACGGGCGCTTCAGGCTGCGTTTCAACGCGTTCCTGCACGAGAAGCTCGAACAACTGGCCGCTTACGTCCGCGAATTTTCGGCGCGGGTCGGCACGCCGCTGCTATTGCCGCCGGAGATGCTGGCCATGGGCCTGATGGGCTTGTGCGACGGTGTGCAGTTCTTCTATACCGTCGATCCGCAGAATGTGCCGAGTGAAATGGCAGAAGCGGTGCTGGCGGGATTCTTTTCGCGCGTGGTGTTCGGCCGCAGCGCATAACGCCGCGAGGCGGCCGGTGCGGCCGCCTTGCGCGCGACGATGGCTCAATCAGTTGGTCGCGAGTTGCGTGCAGCTATCCGCAACCGGGCTCGCGCAGACGAACGAATACTCCCCGCTGGTGCGCAAAACTTCCTCGCCCGCATGCAGGACGACCTGAATATCCGGGCAGCGCTCATAAGCGATGAAAGCCGAGCAGGCCGCGGCGGACCAGCAGACCAGAGAAAACGCGATTTTTTCGAAAAGTTGGAAACGATGTGGCATGGCAGTTGGCGAACGGTATAGCGATGAATTTCTTCCGGTCGCCATCTTACCAGCGGCTAAGGGTTTATACCTAGCCGAAAACCGCAATAATGCTTGAAACAATGGTGCGCGCGCATCGGTAAAGCTGACGTGATTGTCATGTACAGGTCAGGGTTGGGACAGGTCGGGTCGATACAATCGATTCGTTGGGCAAATCCGCGCGAGCGTTGCCGCGCGGGGTGATACAGGCGGCAGCGCTGCGCCGGCCCGGCATCTCGAGGCAGGAGTCGTCCCATGAATCAATTGCAGTCGATGCGCGTGTTCGTCAAGGTGGCGGACCTCGGCAGTTTCGTCCGCGCGGCGGGCGCGCTGGATCTTTCCACCGCTGTCGTCACCCGCCATGTGGCGGATCTGGAGGCGCGTCTCGGCACCCGCCTGCTGAATCGCACCACTCGTCGTCTTTCGTTGACCGAATCGGGCACGACTTATCTGGAGCGCGTGCGCCACATTCTCGACGACCTCGACGGCGTCGAGCAGATGGTGGTGGCGCGTCATCACGAACCGGTCGGCACGCTGCGCATCGTGGCGCCGGTCGTCTTCGGGTTGCAAAGCCTCGCGCCGGCGGTCCAGTCGTACACCGCGCGCTATCCCGAGGTGATGCCCGACGTGACGCTCGCCGACCGTCACGCCGATCTGGTCGAAGAGGGCTTCGACGTGGGTATTCTGGCCGGGCGCCCGGCGCGCAGCGCGAGTATCGTCACGCGGCGGCTGACTACGTGTCAGCTGACCGTCTGCGCGACGCCTGCCTACCTGACGCAGCACGGCACGCCGACGCGGCCGGAAGATCTGCTGGATCATCCGTGCCTGAGCCGGCCACCCGAGCAGGGCGGCGAGGAGCGTGTGTTCAGCGGGCCGGAAGGGCTCGTTCGCGTGAGGCCCGCGACCGCGATTGCCGCGAACAATAGCGAAATGCTGCGGCAATTCGCGCTGCTCGGCATGGGCGTGGCTATTCTGCCGAGCTATCTGATCGCGCGCGACCTTGCGTTTGGGCGGCTCGTCGAACTGCTCGGCGACTACCGTCTGCCCGAGATCGAGATCACGATCGCCTATCCAAGCCGTCTGCACTTGCCCGCAAAGGTGCGCACTTTCGTCGATCACCTCGTCGAACATTTCCAGTCGGACGCGACGGCGCCCGCGCGCGATTCGCGACGCGCGAAGCACGTGCGCCCAACTGCCGGCGCGGTCTGTCAGCCGTGGCCGCGCCCGCCTGCGAACGCGCCGCTGTCGGCACCGTTACCTGCATAAGGGCTAGTCGCGCTCAGATCCACAGGTCGTTGGCGGCCGTTCGTTCGTTGGTTTCGTCGCCGGTATTTTTGACGCCGCGCGGCTCGATGAGCAGCAGCTTGACCTCGCGTTCGGCAAACGGCTTGTGCTCGGTGCCTTTCGGCACGACGAACATTTCGCCCGCCGACAGCATCACAAAGCCGTCGCGCATGTCGATGCGCAACTGGCCGTCCAGCACGATGAATGTTTCGTCTGTGTCCGCGTGCTGGTGCCACACGAAATCGCCCTCGATGCGCACGACCTTGAACTGGTAGTCGTTCATTTCTGCGACGACCCGCGCTTGCCATTGATCGCTGAACAGCGCGAGCTTGTCAGCGAAATTGATCGCGCGGTAGGTTTGCTGGGTTACCTGAATGTCGGACATGCTGTGCTCCTTCTCCAAAGATGATTGACGTCTCTGGAACGAGCGTACTGCGCGAAGTGCCGGCGAGTCTTGAACGTTTGTGGGCGAGCGCCGCGCGCGACACGCGGCATTTTCGGCCCTAGCGCGTGGCTGGCGATGTAGCCCCGAGCATGTTGAGCCACTGTGCGGGCGCCACGCCCCATGCGCGTTTGAAGTGCCGCGTCATGTGACTCTGGTCGGAGAAGCCGCTCGCGGCGGAGGCCTCGGCGAGCGGCATGCCGGCCAGCGCGAGTTGGCGCACAAGGTCGAGACGCCGCATCGTGAGGTAACGGTGCGGGCTCGTGCCGAACAGCGCGCGGAAATCGTGCGACAGGCTCCATCGGTCGCGTCCTGCGGCCGCTGCGAGTTCATTGAGCGTCACCGTGTGTTCGAGCGACGCCAGCAAATACTCGCGGGCACGGCGGGCAGCGGCGTAATCCACCGGGCGGCGCACGGGCCGGGTGCCCGCTGCCGCGTCGAGCGCCGTGGCCAGTTCGTAGAGCCCGTCGTCCTGTTCCAGCGGGTCCATCGCGCGATCCATGCTGCGCAGCAGGTTTTCCGTGGCAGCGAAAAGACGCGGGTCGTTCGACAAGCCGCCATGCACGAAGGGCAGGGGCTTGCCGCCGAGCGCCTGCTGGAAGAGAGCCGGGTCGACATAGACCATGCGGTAACGGAAACCTTCGCCGGTGCCGGCCTGGCCATCGTGCGGTTCGTCCGGATGCAGCACCATGGTGCCGCCGGGCAAACTGTGGCGCAGGCTGCCGCGATAGCGGAAGCTTTGCACGCCGGCCAGCGTGCGGCCGATCGCGTAGGTATCGTGACGGTGCATCGCGTAGCCCGCACCGTGGAAAAACGCCTCGATTCTTTCGATGCCGCCTGCGCCATGTTTGTCGCCGCGCCCCGAGCCGCCGGGCGGCCCGCCCGTGCTGCCGGATTGCGGCGAGCGATAGATCCAGTCCGCGCCGCGCCGTTCCAGCGGTGCGGCGAGGCGCCGGGGCGCCTTTGCGGGTTCGCTCACGCGCTCAGACCCGGCCCGTAATTGCCGCCGATCAGTTTCGTGACCGACGCGACGTCGGCGTAATCCTGTTCAGGCAGGCCGTCGAGCATCGACAGCACCTCGTTGCTCGCGCCGGCTTCGCGGGCGGCATCGACCAGAGCGTCCTTGTTCGCCGGGAAGTGGACGTCGCTGAGCACGTCGGAGATCTGCAAGTCGATGGATTCCCCGGGGATGGACGATGTCGTCATGCAAGCTCCTGTTGGTACGGTTGGGAGGGATTGGCGGCGGTCGGATGCCGGCTTGGTTGGCGTTCGATCGGCGTCTGTTGTTGCGTATTGTCGCCGGATTGGCGGGTGACTGTCGCTGCTTGCCACTCGAAAGCCCGCGATTTTCGCGTCTTGTCGAGTCCGCTCGAACTCTTCGGGACGCTCGGAGGCTGTCAAAGACGGTCAAGCGGGACGCTAGTTGAACCTTGGCGCGCCTGGTTCCGCCCTTTCCCGCTTAGCGGCGCCCAGCCACGCTTTTTCGCGGTTCTCACGACCAGCCAGACAAGCGCACAGCTCCAACGCCGCTCTCAGGTCTGCAGTCGCTCGCTGTGCGCCGCGAAGCCTCGTTCGGGATGTCGCGACTTCGGCAACACGATATGCTGCCATTCCTGTGGACGATTCTCGTCCGTGACCGCCACCTCCGGCGCCGGCGGGGCGACGGGTGCGGCGTTGGCAGTTTCGGCAAGGGCGTTCGCGGGCATGCCGTCCGGCGCCGTATGAACCGGCGCGGCAAAGCACGAAGCGGACAGCGTCACCATGGTCAACAGTGTCGAGGTTTTCATGCCCGACCTCCTAAGCTCATGCGGCGCTAACGGTTGAGCAAGTGCTGTGCCGTCCACGCACCAAAGAATGGCGCAAGCCGCGCATGGCCCGGGCTTGCGGGCCGCGCGCTTTCGTCATGCCCGACGCGCAAATCCTGCAATGCGCGCTTCGCGACCACTCATTGTAGATCGCCGATAATGGCGCGGGAATGGCAGCCCGATTGCGGATTCGCCCCCAAGCGACAACCCGAGCCGCAACTAGCGTCCCGCTAGCGCAAAATCTCAAACCGGGTCCACGGCCATGACGGCCGGTCCCGCATATAGCCGTTCAGCCAGTTCCACTGCGGATGCCGTTTCATGAACGCCTGGGCGTCGAACGGCCGCCCGCACGGATGACCCCAGCGCGCGCCGAACGCCATTTCACGCGCCATCTCGCTGTCGACCACTTTGCCGTCGTTCGCGCCCCAAGGGTTGAAAGGCCCGTGATCCGAGCCGCCGAAGCGCGCGTCATCCAGTTCGAGATGGCCGCAGATCGTGCGCGAGCAGGGGTTGTCGCTGCGATCCAGATAGACGTCGTGATGATCGGCGATCATCGCCTTGGCGAGTTCCGCGTCGATCTTGCCGCGGTGCATCTCCTCCAGCTGCATGAAGCGCAAACGTCGCGCGCCGTTTTTGCGCACGTCCGTATAGTCTTCGCCTTCGCCGATGCATTCCTGATTGCGGATCTTCAGATCGGTAGCGGTGTTGTAGCCGCTGTAAAACCCGTTCTTCGTGCTTTCGAAGCCGGAATAGTGCAGCCCCAGTTCGTAGCGGGCGATTTCGCCGGTCTTCGTGTCGCCCAGCAGCCAGCTGTTCGCGTAGCCGCCGTTGTTCGCAATCGAGAACATCTCGCACCATTCGCCGATGCTGTTCGCGTACTGCGACGCCCGCCGCGAGCGGTAGAACTCGGGCGCACCCGCCGCGTTGTAGCCCACGAAGTTCGATATGGTGGTTTCGGTCACCATCAATCCGGCTTCCGTCACCCAGAAATCGGTGAGGCTCGAAATACAGCCTGGCACGCCCTGCATCAGAATCCGGTTGCCCTGATCCGGCACGATGTCGAACACGACATTGAATGCGTCGCCGGCGGCGTAGCGGTCCCAGGAATTGTGCGCCATCACGATGCGGCCGTCGCGAGTCGCATTGCCCGTTGCGATGAACGCGCTGCAATGATGTCCGCGCCGGCCGCGCCACGGTTTGAGTCCGAGGCTCGGTTTCTGCTCGGCCGCGTGCGCGGGCCACCAGCTTTGAAGTAGATCCATGTAGCCGTTCCAGGCGAGCACTTCGGCAAACGGCAGCTTTGCCCCGTCGGCAATGCCCTGGATTTCATCGGCGAATTCGGTGTCGAGCTTGCTGGCGAACTGGGAGACGGCGGCTTCGACGAACGTGTCGAAATCTTCCCCTGTGTCCCACTTAGCGAGGTAGCGGGCGGTTCGGATAGCGTTGTGAATTTCCGCGGAAAGCAACTGGCCGTGCTGTTCGCCGCGATCGTACGGCTCGCCTTCGATATGCAGGAAAATCCAGCCCGCCTGGTCGCGGCGTACGGCGTCGAGGGACGGTTCGCTCATCTTCGCTCCGATCGAATGGCGGGCGTCCCGGCGCGCCCGTCCTCGCGTAACCGCGCTGCGGCGCGTGACCGCAGCGTCTTCCCATTGTAGAGAATTTGTCGTGCTTTGCATGGCGCGGCCCGCGCCTGCGCCAGCGCCAGCGCCCGCGCCCGCGCCGACTGGCGTCAGCGCGTCGGATTCATGCGGAAATACGCGTCGAGCAGCGACGTCTTATAGACCACACCCGCGAGGCGCGGATGCGCGGCGCTTTCCACAACCGGCAGCCTCTCGCCCTGGAAAGCCATGAAGTGCTGAAGTGCCACGCCAAGCGGCATGTCCGGCGTGAGCACGTCGAAATGCGGCTGAAGATAGTCGGCGGCCGTTCGTGTCGAGGTGTCGCGCTTGTCGAGCAGGTCGGAGGTGATGTCCTTCAATGCGACCACGCCGAGAAACGCGCCCGATTCGTTCGCCACATACAGATACTTCACCGGATATTCGAGAAATACCCGCGTCATGTCGTGGACGGTCGCATTGGGCGGTACGACGGTTTGCGCGGGACGGATCAGCTCGCGCATCTGCGTGGCGCGCAGGCGAGTGCGCTCCATTTCTTCCTGATTGCGGCGTAGCGTGACTTCATACATCGACGTCTTGCCGATCGCGCGCGACACGAAATACGCGACCACGCACGACAGCATCAGCGGCAGCACGACCTGGTAGCTGAGCGTCATCTCGAAGATCATCAGAATTGCCATCAGCGGCGCCTGTGTGGCGCCCGCGAGGAAGGCGCCCATGCCGACCATTGCATACGCGAACGGCGCCGAGGTGCCGTGCGGCCACAGCGCATGCATGGCGAGGCCGAATAGCGAGCCGACCACCGCGCCGACGAAAAGCGTCGGCGTAAACACACCGCCTACGGCGCCGGAGCCCGCGGTGGCCGCCGTTGCCACCAGCTTGAACACCAGCACGACGACGAGCGCGGTCCACGTCCACGGCGAGTGCAGCACCGAGTTGACGACGCTGTAGCCATTGCCCCAGACCTCCGGCGTCCAGACCGACAGAATGCCGACGACGAGCCCGCCAAGCGCGAGCCGCGCGGGCAGCGGCAACGGCAGCTTGCGAAACAATTTCTTCGAGCCGTCGAGCAGTCGCAAAAACTGCGGCGCCGCCGCGCCGCACAGCAGTCCGAGCGCGACGAACAGCAGCACTTCGATGCCCGCCACCGGCGGAAACACCGGCATTTCGTACGGCGGCTTGTAACCAGCGAACTCGCGCATGGTGATATTGGCGACGACGGCGGCGACCACAACCGGCCCGAAACTCTCCATTGCGATCGAGCCGAGCACGATTTCAGTGACGAAGAACGCGCCCGCGATCGGCGCGTTGTACGCCGATGTGATGCCCGCCGCCGCGCCGCACGCGACCAGCAGGCGCAACCGCGGCGGATCGAAGTGGACCCAGCGTCCGATCAGCGAGGCGGCAAGCGCGGCAAGCTGGACCATCGGACCTTCGCGGCCGATCGATCCGCCGCTCGAAATCGTGAACAGCGACGAGAGGCTGCGCCACAGGCTCAGCTTCACGGGCACCACGCCGTCGCCGATCGCCACCGCCTCCATGTAGTCGATGTGATTGCATTTGTCCGCGTGACGCTGCGCGATCAGCAGCAGGAAACCGGCGACGAGCCCGCCCGCCGCCGGCAGCCAGATCCGCACCGTCCACGGCAGGCTGCGCGCCATTTCCACGAAGCTGCCGGACTTGCCGGCCACCAGCAGTTGCAGCAACTCGATGCCCTGACGGAATGCGATCGTCGCAAAGGCGCCCGCGACGCCGACGACCACGGACCAGACCAGCATCGTATGGGCGTCGGAGAGACGGAAAAGGTCATGAGCGCGGGTGCGCAGCTTCAGCAGAAATGAGAGCACGTCGACGGTACGGGGCGTGATGAAAAGTTAAAAAAGCGCGCACGACAACAGCAGCGCGCCCGCTGGACGAAGCGGGCGCGCTGCCGGGCATGAGCGGGGAATCGCGGCGCCGGTCAAGCCGCCGCCTTGTCGAGTTCGGGATAGTGCCGGAAGATGCACGCCTCGTTATGCGCGAGCCGGCGCTCCGATTGCAGGTACGCGGCGATGTTCGGCCGCTCCCTCACCGCCGCGTGCAATGCGGCGAGCCGCGGGTAGTGCTCGCCGAAGCGCTTCAACGCGCGCGGGAACGCATACAGCAGTCCGTCGATCAACTGGAACATGGACAGATCGACGTAGGTTAGCGAGTCGCCCACCATGAATGTATCGCCGGCGGGATTCTGCTTCAGCACGCGCTCGAAGTACTTCATGAACTTCGGAATCCGGTTGTCGATAAAGTCGTGCGCACGCACCTTCGCCGCGTCTTTCTGATCTTCGTAATAGAGGTTGCTTGCGAGCGGATGATGCGTGTCGTGCGCTTCCGTGACCACGTCGGCGATCGTCAATTGCAAGCCGTTTGCCACATAACGCAGGCTCTCCACCGAGGGCGCCAGGTTCAGACGCGGGCCCAGATAGAACAGGATGTTCGCGGTCTGCGAGATCACAAGGTCGCCGTCTTTCAGGAACGGCGGCGCAAACGGCGGGTATGGTTCGTCCTTGCTCTTCATCACTGCCATCATCGCGCCGGTGCCGAGACCTTCGGACGCGTCGCCGCGCGCTACTTCGACATAGTCGGCGCCGGCTTCTTCCAGCGCCAGCCGCACAAATTCGCCACGGCCTTGCAGGCCGTCCCAGTAGTAAAGTTCCAGGCTCATCGATTGGTCCTCATTCCGGTTGCATGAACGCTCGTTCAACGCAGCGCGCACGGCTCGTGCGCCGCTCGGGCAGCCAGTATGCCGCGCGAGCGCGACGCACGCTCGCGCATAACGCACAAAACCCCGCGCGCGGCGGGGTTGGCTTCTGTGACGAGGGGCTTAGCCGAGGAAGTGCTGGACAGTCCATGTGATTCCGAGTCCGCCCGCAATCAGCCACACGTAAAGGATGAAGCCGGTGGTCAGTGCGCGAGGACCCGCTTGACGAATCTGCGAGAGCCGCGTTTCGATGCCGAGCGCGGTCATGGCCATGGTCAGTGCGAAGGTATCCAGCGTATTCAGCGTTGTGGTGGCGGCTTGCGGCAGCACATGCAGCGAGTTGATCACGACGAAAGCCAGGAAGCCGAGTGCGAACCAGGGAATCGCAAGCTTGCCCTGACGAACGGCAGCGCCTTGCTGCGTACCTGCGGCTGACGCGTCGCGGCGCGCAGCGCGGTTCACCCACAGGCCTACTAGAAGCAACACCGGTACGAGCAGCATCACGCGAGTCATCTTGACGATGGTGGCGATATGCGTGGCTTCCGGGCTCACATTGCTCGCCGCGCCGACCACCTGCGCGACTTCGTGGATCGTGCCGCCGAAGAAGAGGCCCGCGCCGACCGTGTCGAGGTGCAGCCAGCCCGCCTTGAACAGAACCGGGTAAAGGAACATGGAAAGCGTTCCGAACAGAACCACGCTGCCGACGGCCATCGCGCTCTTGTGCGGCTTCGATTGCAGCGTGGACTCGAAGGCGAGCACGGCCGCCGCGCCGCAAATCGCACTGCCGGCAGCCGTAAGGAGCGCCGTGTCGCGGTCCAGCTTCATGATTTTCATGCCGGCCCAGGTGCCGATCAGCAGCGTGCTGACGACGATCAGTACCGATTCGGCAAGACCGGGCAGGCCGACCTGGGCGATTTCCTGAAGACTCACTCGCAGTCCGAAAAAAGCGACCGCAATGCGCAGCAGCTTGCGCGCAGAGAAATTGACGCCGGCGGCCCAGCTTGCCGGCATGCCGTCGCGCAACGCGTTGCCATAGATTGCTCCCGCAACGATGCCGACGATCAGCGGGCTCAGGCCCAGCCCCGCAACGGCCGGGATTTCGGCAATGCGCGTGACGGCTGCGGCGAACAGCGCGACGAACAGGATGCCGTTGAGTTGCCCGCGGGTTGACGACTGTTCGGAGGTAGCGGCGGTGAGTCGAGCGGTGGTCATGGTTGCAGCCTCTGGGACTGACTGGATCGGATAGGTCTAATCCTAATTTAGATATATGGATATGAAAAATCGTCATTTAGAATGACAAGTATCAGTGAATCCGATATTTTCGTACGATGACCCCTGATCAGCTTATAACGTTTGCCGCAGTCGCCGAACATCTGAACATCAGCCGCGCGGCGGTGGCTTTGCATCTGTCGCAGCCCGCGGTGTCAGGGCAGCTGCGCCAGCTTCAGGATGAGTTCGGCGAGCCGCTCTATCAGCGCGAAGGGCGCGGCGTGCGCCTGACCCCGGCCGGCGAGCAACTGGCGAGCTATGCCGCGCGGCTGCGCGACACGTGGCGGCAGGCTCATGCATACAGAGACGCGTTGCGCGGCCTGGAGCAGGGCACGCTGCGGATCGGCGCGACCACGACGCCTGCGAGCTACCTGCTGCCGTATCTGATCGCTGATTTTCACCGGCGATATCCGGACGTGGCGCTGCATACAGCCGACGGCAATACGACCGACATCGTCGGCGCGCTGGGATCGGTGGATATCGCGCTGATCGAAGGTCCGGTCGGCGCGGATCTCCCGCCGGACACCGCAGTCCACGCGTGGCGCGAAGACGAGATCGTCGCGATCATGCCGCGCGCGCATCCGCTTGCAGCGTCGGCGTCGGGGGCTGGCGTCGATCTCACGGCACTCGGTGCCGAGCCGCTGATCGTGCGCGAGGCGGGGTCGGGCGTGCGCCAGATTGTCGAGCGCGCGTTCGCCCGCGCAGGCGTGCCGATGCGCGTGGCGCTGGAAATAGCGGGTGTTGAAGGCGTGAAGGAAGCAGTGCGAGCCGGTATGGGCATCGGCTTCGTTTCGGCGATGTCGATGCGGCACGAAGACGGCGCATTGCGCGTGTTTTCGCTCAGCCCCGAGCCGTTGACGCGGCGGCTGTCTATCGTCGTGCCGCACGCGAGCGCGCCGTCACGCGTGGTCCAGCAGTTTCTTGCGCTTTGCTTGGCAGATGGCGCTTGAGTCATCGAACCGGGTGGGCACGCTCTCACCGCCGCCTAGGGATTTCCACTATGGTGCGCGGTGCGAGCCTCGGCGCAATATTCGGGCATCGCAAGCGCTTCGGCGCTTTTTTGAAACCTGCTTTTGGAACCGGTTCCAAGACGCAGAAGCAGGGCAAATGACGGTATCCACAGATGACAGATGCGGTGGACATAACGATTGTCGCGAGCGCCTTTGGCGTCGACGCAGTGCGCACGGCGGGTCATCGCAAGTGGGCGGAGGCGAGCAAGCGCGCCGGCGCGGCCGGTTTCGAGGTGCGCCGGGAGTTGTTCGGTTACGAGGCCGACGCCTCGCCGTCGCGCCTTCGGGAATTGGGCAAGCAGATTGCGGAACTGGGCTTGTGGTCCGTGTATTCGACGCCGGCGTCGCTGTACGTGGAAGGCGGCCGGCTTGACGCCTCCGCGTTGCGCCTTGCGCTGGACGAAGCGCTCGCGCTCGGCGCGCGCCTCGTGAAACTGCAACTCGGCGGTTTTGCTAGCGAGGCGCACGGCGATGCAATCGCCGCGCAGTTGCAAGGCGCGGACGTGCGGCTCGTCGTCGAAAACGGGCAACTGGCGCAGGGCGGCTCGTTGTCGCAATTCGTGGGCTTGTTCGAGGCACTCCAGCGTGAAGGCCGCGCAGATGTCCTCGGCATGACTTTCGACGTCGGCAACTGGGCGTGGTGCGGCGTGTCGTCCCTGAACGCAGCCGCGGCGCTGGCGCCTTACGTCGAGTACGTGCACTGCAAGGTCGCGGCGGGCGAGGGTGCACGGCGGTTCGCGGCGGCGCCCGCCGTCGACGACGCCCGCTTTGCCGACGTGCTGCACCGACTGCCGCGCCACGTGCCGCGCGGAATCGAGTTTCCGTTCGACGCCGCCTGTATCGACGAAGACGCGGCGCGCCGCGTCGCGTGGCTGGCTGCCGCGTGAGCGGCGAGTAGAACCTGAGAGAAGCAGCAACGAGCGGGGAAAGAAACCGGCAGCGGCGACAGGCCCGACGTACACGCAGGAGCGAAGCATGAGCAACATAAGCGCAGCACTGGACATCATCACCTACGGCGAAGCAATGGCCATGTTCGTGGCGACCGAGACCGGCCCGCTCGCGAGCGTCGGCCATTTCACGAAGCGCATTGCGGGCGCCGACCTGAACGTCGCGATCGGTCTTGCACGGCTTGGCTTCAAGGTCGGCTGGATGAGCCGCGTGGGCAACGATTCATTCGGCCAGTATGTGCGCGACACGCTGACGAAAGAAGGCATCGACCAGCGCTGCGTGAGCACCGACGAGCGCTACCCGACTGGTTTCCAGTTGAAGTCGAAGAACGATGACGGCAGCGATCCCGCCGTCGAATACTTTCGACGAGGCTCGGCGGCGAGCCATCTTTCGGTCGCCGACTATGTGGCCGACTACGTATTGCCCGCGCGTCATCTTCATCTGACGGGCGTCGCGCCCGCGATCTCGGCGAGCTCGCGTGAACTCGCTTTTCATCTGGCACGTGAAATGCGCGCGGCCGGCAAAACCATCTCGTTCGATCCGAACTTGCGCCCGACGCTGTGGCCGTCGCGCGCCGCGATGGTGGAAGGTCTGAACGCGCTCGCCGCGCTAGCCGACTGGGTGCTGCCCGGCATCGGCGAGGGGGAGATTCTGACCGGCTATACGAAGCCCGACGACATCGCGAAGTTTTATCTGGAGCGGGGCGCGCGCGGCGTGATCGTCAAGCTCGGCGCCGAGGGCGCGTACTTTCGCACCGCCGATGATGCCGGCTTGATTGCCGGCCAGCCGGTCGCGAAGGTTGTCGATACGGTCGGCGCGGGCGACGGCTTCGCGGTCGGCGTGATCAGCGTGCTGCTCGAAGGCCGGACGCTGCCGCAGGCCGTCGCGCGCGGCAACCGCATCGGCGCGCTGGCGATTCAGGTGATCGGCGATTCCGAAGGGCTGCCGGGCCGCGCCGAACTCGATGCGCTCGAACGCGCCGATCTGTCGAACGCGAGCCTGACACGCGCAGCTTGAGGCACGTGCATTGGCAGGCCCACTGCAAAAAAGCATTACGCAGCCCGGCAGCATCGCGGTTCTAAACGGAGCCGCAAGCCGGGCTGCATCGATAACAGCAAGAGCGCTTGGCAAGCGCCGCACAAGCTCAGCTCATCATTGTTTCGGGAAGCCGTTAAGGAGACACCCATGACTTCATCTCTCGCCATTCGCCGTTGGTGGACGATCATGCCGATCGTATTCATCACCTACAGCCTCGCTTACCTCGATCGCGCAAACTACGGTTTCGCGGCAGCGGCCGGCATCAATCAGGACCTCGGCATCAGCAAGGGACTTTCTTCGCTGATCGGCGCGCTGTTCTTCCTCGGCTATTTCTTCTTTCAGATTCCGGGCGCGATCTACGCCGAGCGCCGCAGCGTCAAGAAGCTCGTGTTCTGGAGCCTCGTGCTGTGGGGCGGTTGCGCGGCGCTGACCGGCATGGTCAGCAATATTCCGTCGCTCATGGTGATCCGCTTCGTGCTCGGCGTGGTCGAAGCCGCGGTGATGCCGGCCATGCTGATCTTCATCAGCAACTGGTTCACGAAGAGCGAGCGCTCGCGTGCCAACACGTTTCTGATTCTCGGAAATCCGGTTACGGTGCTGTGGATGTCGGTGGTGTCCGGCTATCTGGTGCATTCGTTCGGCTGGCGCAATATGTTCATCGCCGAAGGCATTCCCGCGATCCTGTGGGCGGTGTGCTGGTGGTTCATCGTGCAGGACAAGCCGCAGCAGGTGTCCTGGCTCACGCAGCAGCAGAAAGACGACCTTGCGCAGACACTGCGCGCCGAGCAGGCCGCGATCAAGCCGGTGCGCAATTACAGCGAAGCGTTCCGCTCGTCGGCTGTGATCAAGCTGTGCGCGCAGTATTTCTGCTGGAGCATCGGCGTCTATGGTTTCGTGCTGTGGCTGCCGTCGATCCTGAAGAATGGCTCCACGCTCGGCATGGTCGAAACCGGCTGGCTGTCGGCGCTCCCGTATCTCGCCGCGACCATCGCGATGCTTGCGGCGTCGTGGGCATCGGATAAACTCAACCGCCGTAAAGTGTTCGTCTGGCCGTTCCTGCTGATCGGCGCGATCGCGTTTGCGGCGTCGTATGCGCTCGGCTCCACGCATTTCTGGCTTTCGTATGCGTCGCTCGTGATTGCAGGCGCCGCGATGTACGCACCATACGGTCCGTTCTTCGCGATCGTGCCGGAGCTGCTGCCGAAGAACGTCGCGGGCGGCGCGATGGCGTTGATCAACAGCATGGGCGCGCTCGGTTCGTTCGTCGGCTCGTATGTGGTCGGCTATCTGAACGGCGCGACAGGGTCGCCCGCGGCATCGTATGCATTCATGAGCGTGGCGCTGATCGCCGCGGTGATCCTTACGCTGATCGTCAAGCCGCAACAGCAGACCGTTGAAACGCCGCACAAGCTCGCCACACCGTTGCAAGGAAAATAAGCCGATGAAGAAGATCGTCGCCTGGAAGTCACTGCCTGAGGATGTGCTCGCGTACCTGCAACAGCACGTGGAAGTCGTGCAGGTGGATCCCGCCCAGCATGACGCGTTGGTCGCCGCTTTGCGCGACGCGGACGGCGGCATCGGCGCGAGCGTGAAAATCACGCCGGCGATGCTGGAAGGCGCGACGCGGTTGAAGGCGCTGTCGACGATCTCCGTCGGCTTCGATCAGTTCGACGTCGCCGATCTCACGCGGCGCGGCATCGTGCTCGCGCATACGCCGGACGTGTTGACGGAATCGACCGCCGACACGGTCTTTTCGCTGATTCTCGCGTCAGCGCGCCGCGTGGTCGAACTTGCCGCATGGGTCAAGGCGGGGCATTGGCAGCAGAGCATTGGGCCTGCGCAATTCGGCGTGGACGTGCAGGGCAAGACGCTCGGCATCGTGGGACTCGGACGCATTGGCGGCGCGGTCGCGCGGCGCGCGGCGCTCGGCTTCAACATGAAGGTGCTCTACACGAACCGCAGTGCGAACCGCGAGGCGGAAGAGGCTTACGGCGCGCGGCGCGTCGAGTTGCCGGAACTGCTCGCCAACGCCGACTTCGTCTGTCTGCAGGTGCCGCTCACGCCGCAAACGCGGCACATGATCGGCGCGAAGGAACTCAGCTCGATGAAGAAGAGCGCGATTCTTATCAATGCGTCGCGCGGTGCGACCGTCGACGAAAAGGCGCTGATCGAGGCGCTGCAAAACGGCACGATTCACGGCGCGGGTCTCGATGTGTTCGAGACGGAGCCGCTGCCGGCCGATTCGCCGCTCCTCAAGCTGGCGAACGTGGTGGCGCTGCCGCATATCGGTTCGGCGACGCATGAGACGCGGCATGCGATGGCGCGCAACGCTGCAGAAAATCTCGTTGCCGCGCTGAACGGCACGCTCGCGACGAACATTGTCAATCGCGAAGTGCTGCAAAAGTGAAGAGCGCCGTGAACAAGCGTTTGCCTGCCGGCGCATGCGTCTCGTGCTGCACTGCGTGGCTCCAATGAGCACTGCGCCGACACGCCAGGCCGCACCGCGCCGCGCAACGATCACCGATGTCGCGCGCGAAGCGGGCACCGGCAAAACCAGCATTTCGCGTTATCTGAACGGCGAGATGAGTGTGTTGTCGCCGGAGTTGCGCGCGCGTATCGAGGCCGCTATCGAACGGCTCGACTATCAGCCCAACCAGATGGCGCGCGGGCTGAAGCGTGGCCGCAACCGGCTGATCGGCATGCTGCTCGCCGACCTCACCAATCCCTATACCGTCGAGGTGCTGCAAGGCGTCGAAGCCGCGTGCCACGCGCTCGGCCTGATGCCGCTCATCTGCCACGCGGCCAACGAAGTGGAAATGGAGCGGCGCTATCTGCAGTTGCTTACCACGTACCGCGTCGAAGGCGTGATCGTGAATGCGCTCGGCGTGCGCGAGGAAACGCTGCGTCCCGTGGGCGGCGGCGGAATTCCGGCGGTGCTGGTGGACCGCTCGGTCGAAGGACTCGTCGCCGACATCGTCGGGCTCGACAACCGGGCGGCGGCGGAACTCGGCACACGTCATCTGCTCGACGGTGGGTTTCGCGACATCTGGTTCGTTGTGCAGCCGTTCGAGCAGGTCAGCTCGCGGCGGCTGCGCGAGGCGGCGTTCCGCGAGGCCATGGCCGCTCATGACGCGACGGGCCCGCACGCCGCGCGCGGCCATACGCTCGTGCTCGATCTCGCGGACGCACAGCAGGCCGAGCAAAGCCTCGCGGCGCTGGACCGCGCAATCGACGCGTCGAGCGAGCACGCAGCCGCCGTCGGCCATGCCGCGCGCGTCGCAGTATTCGCGGCGAATGCGCCCGTCGCGTTGCGGCTTGCGTTGCATCTGAAGGCGCGTTACGGCGCGGGCTGGCAGGCACGCGTCGCGTTGCTTTCCATCGACGACCCGGACTGGGCGAAATTGACGGGCGTCACGACCATCCGCCAGCCGACTTACGACATCGGCTACCGGGCGGTCGAGTTTCTGCATGAGCGCATCGAAGGCGTCGAGACCGGCGCGCGCGACTGCCTGCTGCCGGGCGAACTGATCGTCCGCGCGTCCACGTCGGGCTGACGTGACGGACCACGCCTGAGCCGACGTCCGCGCGAGCTTCCAGGCCGACTTTCCGCCGATCTGCGATGATTCGGGCTGCGGCGCGCAGCGGTTGCGCGCCTGTCATCGCAAGGAAACTCATGGTTGTTGCACCGCTTACCCTGTCGAGCCTCGTCCTCGCGACGCTGCTGGTCGCCGCTTTGCCCTTCGTCCTCTACCGCCGCCTGCGCCGGCGGCTCGCGCTCAAGCCGCGCGACGCAATCGCCGGCATCGCCGTGTTCGCATTGTTCGCCATGGTGATCGAGCGCGCGTTGAACGACTACATGCTGCATCGGAACGAGGCGACGGCCACGTTTCTGTCGAATCCGCTCGCGTTCGTCGTCTATGGCGCGCTCGCGGCAGGCATCTGCGAGGAAGTGGGGCGCTTCATCGGCATGCGCCTGCTGATGAAACGTGCGGCGGCTAGTGCGGCGGCGAGTGCGTCCGCAGCGGCTTCAACGCCGCAGGCTACGCGCACCGATGACGGCACCGCGCTCACCTACGGCCTCGGTCATGGCGGCGCGGAAGCGTGGCTCGTCGGCGTGCTGGTGCAGATTCAATGGATTCTGTTTGCGGTGCTGGAAAATCGCGGCGAGCTCGACGGTTATCTGAGCAACCTGCCGACCGAATCGTTGATGCGCATCCATCTGATACTCGCCAGCCTGACGCCGCAAACAGCCGGTATTTTTGCGCTCGAACGCGTCGCTGCGCTGATTTTTCAGATCGGCTTGTCGGTGCTGATGTGGCGCGGCCTGCGGGCCGGCTGGCGCGGGATCCTGCCGCTCGCGATCGTATTGCATGCGCTCGTGGACGTGCCCGCCGCACTGTTCCAGGCGCAACTCGTGCCGCTCGCCGCGGTCGACGCCGTCTATGCATTGGGAGCGCTCGTCGTAGCAGGGTTGCTATTCCGCACGTTCAGGAAGCCGGGCGCCGAGCGCATGACGGAACTGCCTCGCTAGCGCTGCCGTGCTTCATAGCCCGTGCTCGCAGCCGGTGCTAGCGGTCGCTGCTTTACAATCGGCCGCCTGCTACGGCTGATCACTCTCTTTCGGCACATCCATGGAAGCTTACCAATACGACTGCGCAAATCCCGAGTTCGAGGAACTGGCGCGCGTTATCAGCGATCTCTTTCCAGAGCAGACACAGTTTATCCAACGGCCGGCCGAAGACGGCACGCCGACGCTTGCGATCCACTGGGTGGCGATGCGCTTCGGCGCGGCCGCACGGCGCATCGTGATGACGGTGGAAATCGCGCCGGCGGCGCTCGCGCGTTATCGCGCGTTGCCCGCGCGCTTGCGGGGCCGCAGCTTCGCGGTGTTGCGCGCGTATGTGGAGGCGAGCATCGGCTCGCTAGAGGAACAGTATGCGAACGGCGAAGCGGTGCCGCGCGAAGTCACGGTGGATCTCGGCGACGAGTTCGCGTGACGGTTTCAGTCTGCGAAACGGTAGACCTTCGCGAAGCGCGCGGCCTGCACGACGCCGTAATCGCCCGGCGCGTACTGCATGATCCAGTCGCCGGCCGCGCCGCGCAGCACGTCGCCGCCGGTCGCCGAACGGGCTAGCGAGAACGCATCGTTCATCTGTTTTGCGAGCACGACAGCGGGGCGATTGCGATACGCGCCGGCCTCACCATGCGTATGCATATGCGCTGCGTCGGCCGGAACGTATTTGGCGTCGAAGCGCTCGCGCGAAACGACCCAGCGGTCGCCGGTCGATCCGGTGATCAAGGCGTCGCCAGGCAGGTAGCGATTGGGGCCTTCCAGGCTCATCAGTTCGCCGTGCGTGGCGGCGAATTCGACATTGACCGTTTCGTCTTTGACGACACGTCGGGCGGCGGGATCATCACGCAGGTCGAGGTTTTTCAGATCGTTCATGATGCAGGCAGAGGGTTGTTGATGGCGACGTCGCGACTTCGCGTCGGCTATCGCGGACCTGCATCATGCCAGACGCATCAAGTTGCCGGCCTTTTTTGGCACGCCGGGGACGGTGCGGCAAGAACCGCAACGCGCCCTGTGCCGAAGTTGCGCCAGGCGCGTGTGCCAGATGAGTCGCGTGGCCGCTTAGTTACGGCTTGACCGTGGTGTCGCTCGCCGCAGCCGGTGCCGACTTGTCGCTCTTACCCTTGCCATGATGACGCGGCCGGCCGTCTGCGCCGTGTTGACGGAACGTTACATCGGCGAGCTTCTTCTGTTCGGGCGAGAAGCTGTTGTAAAGCGGATCGAATGCGTCCACCAGCTTTTTCATGCCGTCTGCGTGCGCCTGTGCGATGGTCGCGTACTGCTTCATGTCGTCGAGTGCAGACACGCTCGTGGCGGCGCGACGCTGCTTGAACAGCTCGCCCATCGTCTCGCCGTTGCCGCGCATGACGTCGGCAAACGCCTTCCACTGCGTTTCCTGCTCCGGCGTGATCTTCAGTTGCGAATGCAGATAGGCGATGCGGTCTTCGACATTGCGCTCATGACCGCCTTTCGCGACGGCTGCGGAAGCCGCCGTGCCCGAAGACGCCGCAACCGGTGCGGAAGCTTGTGCGAATGCGCCGCTCATCGCGACTGCGGAGGCCAGCATGACCAGTGCTTTTTTCATCGAAACTCCTGATGTCTGTTCGAATTGGAAGTGGGACAAGGCGTGTGGCGAGCGGTCCCGGCAATGCGCCACATTGCGCGCGACAGCACTACGTGCGGATCGCTCAACCTGGCCGTGGGCGCTATTAGTAACACGTTATCCCTACAATGCGGCTCTTATGCGACAAACGCTTACAACCGAAACGAACAGGAAATAGCGGGTGGATAAATTCGTCAGCATGGAGATTTTCGTGGCCGTGGTCGAGGCGGGCAGCCTGACGGCAGCGGCAGAGCGCTTCGAGATTTCGTCGGCGATGGTCGGCAAACACATCCGCTCGCTCGAAGCCCGGCTCGGCACGCGCTTGCTCACGCGTACGACGCGCCGTCAAAGCCTCACGGAGATCGGGCGGCAATACTACGAGCAATGCAGGCGCATTCTCGCCGACGTGAAGGACGCCGAGTCGCTCGCGGAGTCCATGGCCGCCGCTCCGCGCGGCGTGCTCAAGGTGACAGTACCGCTCACGTATGGCGTCGAGATATTTTCTCCCGCGATGACCGACTATCTGAGCGAGTGGCCCGAGGTCACGCTCGAACTCGACCTGTCGAACCGCATGACCGACCTGGTGGAAGAGGGCTTCGACGCCGCCGTGCGCATCGGCCAGCTGCAGGATTCGAGCTTCGTTGCACGGCCGTTGAAACCCTATCGCATGCGCGCCTGTGCGTCGCCGGCGTATCTCGCGCGAGCGGGCATTCCACGTACACCGGCCGATCTCGCGGATCACGAATGCCTCGGTTTTCTCCATTGGGGCCGCGAGGGCGCGTGGCGCCTGGGCGGTGAAAGCGCCGCCGAAAACTCGCTGCGCGCGGGGCGCTTTCGCGCGAACAACGGTCAGGCGCTGAAGGTGGCCGCGTTGCGCGGCTTCGGTCTCGTGCTGCAGCCGGAGGCGCTGCTCGCACGCGAGATTGCGAGCGGAGAACTGGTGTCGGTGCTGGAAGAGCATTTGCCTGAAGGCGCGCCGGTGCATCTCGTCTATCCGCGCGACCGGCGGGCCACGCCGAAGCTCACCAGTTTCATCGACTTCGTGATCGAGCGTTTCGGCGCGTGATGCTTGCCGCCAGACACTGAAGACGCGCGATAATCCGCAGCACTGCGACCACTTTCTTCTCCATCGATGAGACCTCCGCGCCTCGACCAACTCGACGATCTCGACCGCAACCTGGTAGCGCTGCTTCAGGCGAACGCGCGCGAGAGCGTCGCCAATCTCGCGCGCCAACTCGACGTGGCGCGCACCACCGTGATCGCGAGAATTGCGCGGCTCGAGCGCAGTAACGTGATTGCGGGCTACAGCGTGCGGCTCGGCCAGGACGTGCTCGATTCGAGCATCTACGCTTACGTGGGCATCATCATCGCGCCAAAGCATGGGCCGGCCGTGCAGAAGCGCCTCGGCAAGATGCCCGAGGTGCAACTGTTATGCGCGGTGAGCGGCGAGTTCGACTACGTGGCCTGGCTGCGCGCGGATTCGCCGGATCGTCTGAACGATCTGCTCGATCAGATCGGCGGGCTGGAAGGCGTGGAGCGGACTACGACCTCGATCATTCTCGCGCGCAAGATCGACCGCGGGATGGTGTGAAGTGCTCCGTGTTTTTACGCCGTTTTGATGCGTTTTCGACGTTTCGTAGGCGTGGTTCGTCAAAACGTCGAAGCTGGTAGTCATTGCGCAGCATTTTGCGTGTATGAACTGTTTTTGCTTCTCCCTAAACTGTCGCTCAAGGGTTCAGCCCGCCGCGCGCCGCGCCTTCATGGGCGGTGCATTCTGAAACTGGAGACAGCGCACAGAAAAGGCCGGACAGGCGCGGAAGCGCTGGCTTCGGTCGATAGAGGAGAAGAATATGAAAGTTGCCATCGTTGGTGCAGGTCTGATCGGTCACACCATCGCCCATATGCTGCGCGAAACCGGCGACTATGACGTCGTCGCGTTCGACCGCGATCAGCATGCGCTCGACAAACTAGCCGCGCAGGGAATTTCGACCCGCCGCGTGGATTCCGCCGATGCAGCCGCGCTGCGTGCTGCGGTTCATGGCTTCGACGCGCTCATCAACGCGCTGCCGTATTACCTCGCGGTGAACGTGGCCGCTGCCGCGAAGGGCGCAGGCGTCCATTACTTCGACCTGACCGAAGACGTGCGCGCCACTCACGCAATCCGCGCAATCGCCGACGACGCCGATCACGCGTTCATGCCGCAGTGCGGTCTCGCGCCGGGTTTCATCGGCATCGCCGCGCACGAACTGGCGAACCGCTTCACCGAAATTCGCGATGTCAAGATGCGCGTCGGCGCGCTGCCGCAGTTTCCGACCAATGCGCTGAAGTACAACCTCACGTGGAGCGTGGACGGCCTCATCAACGAATACTGCCAGCCGTGCGAAGCGATCCGCGACAGCCGCACGCAGTGGGTGCAGCCGCTCGAAGGTCTCGAACATTTTTCGCTCGACGGCACCGAGTACGAAGCGTTCAACACGTCGGGCGGTCTCGGCACGTTGTGCGAGACGCTGTCGGGCCGCGTCGAGTCGCTCGATTACAAGTCGGTACGCTATCCGGGCCACCGCAACCTGATGCAATTTCTGCTCGAGGACTTGCGTCTTTCGAGCGACCGCGACACGCTGAAAACGATCATGCGCCGCTCGGTGCCGTCGACAGCACAGGACGTGGTGCTCGTGTTCATCACGGTGAGCGGCATGCGCGACGGTCAGCTCGTTCAGGAAGTGTTCACGCGCAAGATCTTCGCAAAGACGATTTGCGGCGTGCCGATGAGCGCGATTCAAATCACCACGGCGGGCGCAATGTGCGCAGTGCTGGATCTGTTCCGCGAAAAGAAGCTGCCGCAGCGCGGTTTCGTGCGTCAGGAGCAGGTCTCGCTGCGCGACTTCCTTGGCAACCGCTTCGGCCAGTTGTATGAAGGACAGGCGTTGGAGTCGCTGCAAAGCGCGGCGACCGTTTAACAACCTGCGTCTGTCGACAGAAACGAACGCCCCGCATGCGGGGCGTTTTTTCGTTTGCTTCGCCACGCTGCGCTTGCTTGACGTTGCGCCGCGGCACGGCCATCAGACAGGCAGCGGAGGCACCGTTGCCGACGCCACATGCGGTTCGCCGAGAATGCGCGCGAGCAGTGCGTCGTGATCGGCAGCGCTCGGCGCAGTGTTGTCGAACATCAGCAGATCGTTGCACATGTCGCCGGACGGCACGAAGCGCCGCTGCCGGTACTCGTCCCAATGCGCGAGCTTGTACGCGTCGTTCGGATTGGCGCGTGCCATGATCCGCTGATGCGCGGTCTCCTCCGGCACCTGCACCCATACGACTCGAACGCTGACTTCTTCGCCGATACCGAGCCAGGCGCGATCGAAAAGCCGCCGCTCGCGGACTTCCCGCGAGAGCGGCGCGACTACCAGCGCGCTCACGCCGAGTTCCAGATTGTCCCGTGCGGTTTCGACGAGACCCCGATACTCCGGCTCACGCAGATGCTCGAGGAAAAGCGGGCTGTCCCGATCGTTCGCGTTGCCGGTCAGCATGTGCATTGCGGCTGCGCTATAGCTGCCGTACAGCGTGTCCTTGTCGAGCAGACAGAACGGCGAGCCCGTTGCTTTCATCAGCGGGCCGATCAGTTTCCTTGCGAGCGTGGTCTTGCCCGTGCCTGCGTGACCGCAAATAAAGATCAGACGGCTCACGAAAATTGACCCTGCGCTTCGATTGCCGTGCGTTGCGACTCGCGCGCAAACTTGCTATTAGCTTGCAGCAAGATTGCATTGGCGGCGCCAACGCCCAACGCCGGATCCATGCCGGCAATCCAGGTGATGTAGCACATTGCGGTCTCCTTGGTTTCGCTGTTTGCGACGATCATGAAGAAGAACGCGGCGGCACGCAAGGTCGGATGCGAGCGCCCATGCACGGTATTTGCGGCGCTTAACAATTCGATACATGAGAGCCGCCGACAGCCCTTAACATGACGGCTATCGCACTCCATTCATGCAGATCGGGCTACGCATACGCAACGCGCTGCAACGCCGTTCTGCTCGCTTTCAGGGTAATCAAAATGCTGATCAATTGTGCGGCCTATCAGGACGGCCGGAAGCTGGCAGACATCGACATCGATAGCATCAGCGACTATGTGGCCCGCCCCGAATGCTTCGTCTGGGTCGCGCTAAAAGACCCGGGCCCCGGCGAACTCGCGGTGATGAAGCACGAATTCGGCTTGCACGACCTCGCGATCGAAGACGCGCAGAACGGTCATCAGCGTCCGAAGATCGAAGAGTACGGCGAGTCGCTGTTCGCCGTGATGCATACCTTGGAGATGGACGAGGATTGCGAACTGCTGATCGGTGAAGTAGACGTATTCGTCGGAGCTAACTACGTGCTGTCGGTGCGACGCGGCACCCGCGCGGGCTTTCAGAATGTGCGCGCGCGCTGCGAGCGCGAGCCGCAGCTGCTCAAGGCGGGCGCGGCGTTCGTGCTGTATGCGCTCGCCGACGACATTGTCGACCGCTACTTTCCGATCGTCGAGGCGATGAACACCGAAATCGAAGCGATTGAAGACCGCATCTTCGAGCGTAACGACTCGGCGGGCTCGCGCGCGATCATCCAGGATCTGTATTCGTTGAAACGGCGCCTCGTGATTCTTCAGCATCACATCGCGCCGTTGCAGGAGGCGATCAGCAAGCTGACGGGCGGTCGCATTCCGAGCGTGTGCGAAGGCATGCAAGCTTACTTTCGCGATGTTTACGATCACCTTGACCGGATCGTGCGCATCATCGACGGACGGCGGGAAATGGTCGTGACCGCGGTGCAGGTGAACCTCGGCATGATCTCGCTGGCGGAGAACGAAGTGACCAAACGGCTCGGTTCGTTCGCCGCGCTGTTCGCCGTGCCGACCATGATCGCCGGTATCTACGGCATGAACTTCCAGAACATCCCCGAACTGCATTTCCGCTACGGCTATCCGCTGTGCCTCGCGATCATGCTGACCGTCGACGTCATCCTTTACTTGCGTTTCCGTAAGGCCGGCTGGCTCTGATCCGACTCACGCCAATGTGCGGTCCCCGCTTGCATGAGGCGCAATAAAAGTCCAGCATAGGCGGCCCGCCGACTGCCGAAGTTGCAGCCGGCGGCAAAACCGTCACGCGCGGACCGAGCGAGGACCTTTTGCCACACACCATCAGTACAGACGCACGGCTCACGCTTCGGCGCGAGGCGAGGGGCCGACTGCGTCTGGCTGGCAGCACACTGCAGTTTGTGCGTGCCGGTGCACTGCAACACCACGATTCGTTGACAATTCAGTCGGAGTGCGCTGAGAATGAGTCCCGCAAACGTTTGCGCGTAACTAAAAATACGGTTCGACCTTGAACCGACAAACCCAGGAGATATGCATGAGCAACCGCATTCGCCGCCGCATCGTCGCGGCCGCAATCCTCGCCACCGCTAGCACCGCCTTGCCGTTTTCCGCCGCCTATGCTCAGAACGCACCCGCGCATAAGCCGAAAGTCGCGCTGGTGATGAAGTCGCTCGCCAACGAGTTCTTCCTGACCATGGAAACCGGCGCGAAGGATTACCAGAAGCACAACTCGTCGCAGTTCGACCTGATTACGAACGGCATCAAGGACGAGACCGATACGGCGAACCAGATTCGCATCGTCGAACAGATGATCGTCTCGAAGGTGGACGCGATCGTGCTGGCTCCGGCCGATTCGAAGGCGCTCGTGCCGGTCGTCAAGAAGGCCGTGGACGCGGGCATCATCGTCGTGAATATCGACAACCGGCTGGACCCGGACGTGTTGAAGTCGAAGGACCTGAACGTGCCGTTCGTCGGACCGGATAACCGCAAGGGCGCGCAAAAGGTCGGCGACTACCTCGCTAAGAAGCTGAAGGCGGGCGACGAGGTCGGCATCATCGAGGGCGTCTCGACCACGACCAATGCGCAGCAGCGCACCGCTGGCTTCAAGGACGCGATGCAGACCGTCGGCGCGAAGGTCGTCTCGGTGCAGTCGGGCGAATGGGAAATCGACAAGGGCAATGCAGTTGCGTCGGCCATGCTCAACGAGTACCCGAACCTGAAGGCGCTGCTCGCGGGCAACGACAATATGGCGATCGGCGCGGTCTCCGCGGTGCGCGCGGCGGGTAAGCAAGGCAAGGTGATGGTAGTCGGTTACGACAACATCAACGCGATCAAGCCGATGCTGAAAGACGGCCGCGTGCTCGCCACCGCCGACCAGTACGCCGCGAAGCAGGCTGTGTTCGGTATTGATACCGCGCTGAAAGCCCTGAGCGAGCACAAGAAGCAATCGCAGTTGTCGGGCGTGGTGGAAACGCCGTGCGATCTGGTGACGAAGTAAGCGTCGCCGACCGCGACCCTGATCGACTGGCAGGGCGCGCGGAGTCGCGCTGACGAGGCGACGCAAACGCGGGTGGAATCTCGGCGTGAACGGGTCTGGTAGTGGCTGTAGTGGTGGCTGCGAATGACGACGGTCAAGCGGGCGGCGGGTGTGCCAGGTCTCAGTGAAAGCCGAGGCGTAAGCAAAGCCGACGGCAAAGCAAGGCCGAAGCAAAGACCGCAGCCGCGCCACCACGAAGCTACATCCAGGCCACGACCAGGCCCCAACCAGGCCAAACCACGCCACCAGCGCCGCCAGCGCCGCCAAAAACAACGACTCCGCGCTTACTTTTCAATAGACGCTCAATAGCCGCTCAAGAAACCTGCCGGGCCGCCGTTAATTCAGAGGTAAGCGTCATGACGGCGGCTGCGCGGCGGAGGGAGCGCAGCCTTAGCGCCTGCGCATTCCGCGCACTGGGCCGGCATTGACCACACGGCGCCGGACGCGCCCTCGTCGAGCCAATCGTACGAGGCACGCCTGACGCGGTGAAACAGGATCGCGATGGATTCAACCGACCACGACGCCTTGCCTGCCATTCTGTCCGTTAGCGGCATTGGCAAGACTTACGCCGAACCCGTGCTCGCCGACGTGTCATTGTCGTTGCGCGCCGGCGAGGTATTGGCGCTCACCGGCGAGAACGGCGCCGGCAAGAGCACGTTGTCCAAGATTATCGGCGGTCTCGTGGACCCGACCGCCGGCACCATGCGCCTGGCCGGCCAGCCTTACGCGCCGGCCAGCCGTACCGAAGCCGAAGCGCTCGGCGTGCGGATGGTGATGCAGGAGTTGAACCTGCTGCCCACGTTGTCGGTGGCGGAAAATCTGTTTTTGAACCGCTTGCCGCGCGCGGGCGCGTTCAGCTTCGGCTGGATCGACCGGCGCAAGCTGCGTGAAGACGCGCGGCACGCGATGGCGCAGGTCGGGCTCGACGCGATCCATCCGGATACGTTAGTGGGCGAACTCGGTATCGGCCATCAGCAGATGGTGGAGATCGCCCGCAATCTGATCGACGATTGCCGCGTGCTGATCCTCGACGAGCCAACGGCGATGCTGACCGCGCGCGAAGTCGATCTGCTGTTCGAGCAGATCGACAGGCTTAAGGCACGCGGCGTCGCGCTGGTCTATATCTCGCACCGGCTCGAAGAGCTGGCGCGAGTCGCCGAGCAGATCGCGGTGCTGCGCGACGGCCGCCTCGTGCACGTCGACGCGATGGCCAATCTGACGAGCGACGAAATCGTCACGTGGATGGTCGGCCGCGAACTGGGCGAGCAGATCGATCTCGGCGTGCGCAATATCGGCGCGCCGCTGCTGAAAGTGGATCGGCTCACGCGCGGCAAGGTCGTGCGCGACGTGTCGTTCGAAGTCCGCGCGGGCGAGATTTTCGGCGTCAGCGGTCTGATCGGCGCGGGCCGCACGGAGTTGATGCGGCTGATTTATGGCGCCGATCAGAAAGACAGCGGCACGGTGGCGCTGGCCGCCACGCCGGGTGCGCCGCCCACGCCGGTGCGGATCGATTCGCCGTCGGACGCGGTGCGCGCGGGGATCGCGCTCATCACCGAAGACCGCAAGGGCGAGGGCCTGCTGTTGCCGCAGCCGATTGCGGCCAATGTGTCGCTCGGCAATATCGGCAGCGTGGCGCGGCACGGCATCGTCGATGCGAAGCGCGAAAACGCGCTGGCGAAAAAGCAGATCGACGCAATGAGGATTCGCAGCTCCGGACCGGGGCAGATTGTCGGCGAGCTGTCGGGCGGCAATCAGCAGAAGGTCGTGATCGGCCGCTGGCTCGCGCGCGATTGCCGCGTGCTGTTATTCGACGAACCTACGCGCGGCATCGACGTCGGCGCGAAGTTCGATATTTATGGCTTGATGGGCGCGCTGGCTCGTGAAGGACGCGCGCTCGTCGTGGTGTCGAGCGACCTGCGTGAGCTGATGCTGATCTGCGACCGGATCGGCGTGATGTCCGCAGGAAGCCTGACAGGTGTGTTCGAACGCGATACATGGTCGCAGGACGCGTTGCTGGCGGCCGCTTTTGCCGGCTACCGCAGCCGCGAGGCGCTGTTGCACACACTCGATACCAATGAAGCAGGGAGTTTGTCATGACCGATCAATCGTTGCGCGAAACGTCGGGCGCAAAGCAGGGCGGAGCGGCTGCAAACGGCGACACCAATGCAAGTGGGAACGTGAACGCGGTCCCGGCCGATCCATCCGCGCCTCTCGCGAGCGGCAAGCCGGCCGGCACGCGGCTGGGATTTTCTAATTACCTCGGTCTTGCCGGCGCATTGCTCGGCATGATCGTGTTGTTCTCGCTGCTCAGTTCGCACTTTCTGACGTACGACACGTTCAGCACGATCGCCAATCAGATTCCGGATCTGGTCGTGATGTCGGTGGGCATGACCTTTGTGCTGATCATTGCAGGCATCGATCTGTCGGTCGGTTCCGTGCTCGCACTTGGCGCGTCGGTGGTGAGTGTGGCGGCGCTGAAGTGGGGCTGGGGCCCGTTGCCGTCGGCGCTGCTCGGCGTCGCCGCCGCGGCGCTGACCGGCACGATTACCGGCGCGGTCACGGTCGGCTGGCGGATTCCGTCGTTCATCGTGTCGCTCGGCGTGCTCGAAGCCGCGCGCGGCCTCGCCTATCAGATGACGAATTCGCGCACCGCGTACATCGGCGACGCGTTCGATTTCCTGTCGAACCCGATCGCGGTCGGCATCTCGCCGGCGTTCCTGATCGCGGTGGCGGTGATGGTGATCGCGCAACTCGTGCTGACGCGCACGGTGTTTGGCCGCTATCTGGTCGGCATCGGCACCAACGAAGAGGCCGTGCGGCTCGCGGGCGTCAATCCGCGGCCTTATAAGGTGATCGTGTTCGCCCTGATGGGCGCGCTCGCGGGCCTCGCGTCGCTATTCCAGATTTCGCGTCTGGAGGCGGCCGATCCGAACGCGGGTGTCGGCGTGGAACTCCAGGTGATCGCGGCGGTCGTGATTGGCGGAACCAGTCTGATGGGCGGGCGCGGTTCGGTTATCAGTACATTTTTTGGCGTGTTGATCATTTCGGTACTGGCGGCTGGGCTCGCGCAGATCGGCGCGAACGAGCCGACCAAACGCATGATTACAGGCGCGGTGATCGTGGTGGCAGTGGTGCTGGATACATACCGCAGCCGCCGCAAGCGTGCCTGACACCGGAAGATTAGCGCGTGTCGGGCGGTTGCAGGGCTGTTTGCAGTAAAGCGTAAGAATTGACGAGTGTGACGTGCCTTCGATAAGGGTGTCTTGCAGGTCGGCAGTAAGCATGACCGGCGGGAAAAACAGGCGGGAGAGCAACAGGTTATGGCGACGATCAAGGATGTAGCGGCCGTGGCGGGCGTGTCCTTCACCACGGTGTCCCACGTGGTGAACAACTCGCGTCCCGTGTCGGCAGACGTGCGCGCGAAGGTCGAGCACGCCATTCGCCAGCTTCACTATGTGCCGTCGGCGGTGGCCCGTTCGCTGAAGGCGCGCGCTACCGCGACCATCGGACTCGTCGTGCCGAACAGTACGAACCCGTATTTTGCGGAGCTCGCGCGCGGCATCGAGGACGGTTGCGCCCGCAACGGCTACTGCGTGTTCTTCTGCAATTCCGACGACGACCCAGCAAAGCAGCGCAATTATTTGCGCGTGCTGCAGGAAAAGCGGATCGACGGACTGATCGTCGCGTCTGCCGGCGACGACGCGGTATTGGCGCAGACTCTCGCCGACGCGCGCGAGCCGCTCGTGATCGTCGACCGCAATATTGAAGGCGTGAATGCCGATCTCGTGCAGATCGATCATGAAAAGGGTGCGTATCTGGCTACCCGTCATCTGCTCGAACTTGGACATGTGCAGATCGGCTGCATCAGCGGGCCGGTCGAGACGGCGGTGAGCGCGATGCGGGTGCACGGCTTTATCCGCGCAATGACCGAGCGCGGCATCGAGATTCCGCCCAATGCGATCGTCGAAAGCGATTTTTCGGGCACCGGCGGGCATCGCGCGGCCGCACAACTGTTCGACACGCTCAAGCCGTCAGCTATTTTTGCGTGCAACGACATGATGGGCATCGGCGCGTTGCGCGCCGCGGCGGAGCGCAATATCAGCGTGCCGCGCGACTGTTCGATCATCGGTTTCGACGACATCGAACTCGGACGCTTCACGTATCCGGCGCTGTCGACCGTCGGGCAATCGGTGCGCGCGCTCGGCGACATGGCTGCCCAGACGCTGATCGAACGGATCGCGGGCAAGTCGTCGGCGAGCGCGCGGCCAGCCGGTCGTCGACGTGTGGTCTCGCCGCGGCTCATCGTGCGTGAATCGACGTCGGCATGGGCGGGCGCGGGAAAACGCGATCTCGCGGCTTGAGCGCGGGTGGCCGGCTTGGACATGTGTCGAGCCGCCATGCACTTCTGCAGGTTCAGAAAGCTGGATTTAGGGAGAAGCGAGTGTCAAGTAACGAAACGCGCGCACGCGTGGCAGTAGTCGGCAGTCTGAACATGGATCTGGTTGCGCGCGCGCCGCGTTTGCCGCATCCCGGCGAAACGCTGGCCGGCCGCACGTTCGCGCAGGTCGCGGGCGGCAAGGGCGGCAACCAGGCGGTGGCCGCGGCCAGACTCGGCGCGCAGGTGTCGATGCTCGGCTGTGTCGGCGCGGACGCGAACGGCGCCCAGTTGCGTGCGGGGCTCGAAGCGGAAGGCATCGACTGCGCGGCGGTCGAGACCGGCCGCGAGGCGACGGGCGTCGCGCTGATCGTCGTCGACGATGCGAGTCAGAACGCGATTGTGATCGTCGCCGGCAGCAATGGCGAAGTGACGCCTGAAACTATTGCGCGTCATGAAGCGGTTCTGGCCGCCGCTGACGTGGTGATCTGCCAGCTCGAAACGCCACTCGACACGGTGCAAGCGGCGCTGGCCACGGCGCGGCGGCTCGGCAAGACGATCATTCTGAATCCGGCGCCGGCCACAGGTCCGCTTCCCGCCGACTGGCTGCCGCTCATCGACTATCTGATACCGAACGAACTGGAAGCGGCGACGTTGACCGGCTTGCCCGTCGGCTCGCCCGAAGAAGCGGCCACTGCGGCTGCCGTGTTGCGCGCGGCCGGCGCGCGCAACGTGCTGGTGACGCTCGGCCCGCGCGGTGTGCAGGCGGCGCTCGAAGGCGCGGCGCCGGCCTTGTACGACGCGCCGAAGGTCAAAGCCGTCGATACGACGGCGGCTGGCGACACGTTCATCGGCGGTTTCGCCGCGCAACTCGCGCAGGGTGCGAGCGTGGATGCGGCGATCCGCTTCGCGCAGCGCGCGGCGGCGCTGTCGGTCACGCGCGCGGGCGCGCAGCCGTCGATTCCCACGTGGGCTGAAGTGGAAGGCTGAGTGTTGCGATCAAGGCGGCGCGAGGCGGTTGGCGTCGATCCTTGCATGCCATGCTGCGAAGTTCGGCGCGTGCGGCGCTTGTTGAGTATGCCGTGCACCCGCGCTTGGCACGCTTTCACGCCGCCCCGGTTTCTTGCTCGTGCGGATCTGCTAATCCGCCGAGCGGCTGAACCAGCGAGGGCCAAAAGCCGAGTGCCGAGCCCGTCGGCCGATTAAATAAATAGCAGCTAGCCAGTCACCACTTCATCATTCCCCGCTTCAACGCTAAACCCCAGCCTCAGTCAACCCGGCTGCACGCACCGCGTCTCATCTCCTGCACCACGCCCCCCGCGCGATCTTCCTTGCATTTCTTGCTAACTTCCGTCAACCGCCTTTCTTCATACTAGAAGCGCTTCAAGTATCCCGCTTACGTGCCGTAAACGAGGCTAATAGAGCAAGGCGTCTAAGCGCGCGCTCTCATCCGTCTACTACAGGAACAAGCATGTTGAACAAAGGAATTTCGATCAAGGCGCGGATCGGCCTGACGATGGCTTTTCTCGCGGCGCTGCTCGTCGGCATCGGCGCGTTCGGTCTATTCGGCATGGGCCGTTCTAACGACGCGTACAAGGATACCTTCATGAACTCGATGCCGAGCGCGGTCAACATCGGCAACGCCGAGTTGTTCGCGGCGCGCGAGCGTCTCGCGCTCGACCGCGCAGCGTTCATGATGGGTACGCCGGAAGTCACGGCGACGCTGGAGCGCGCGCGCGGCATGCGTGTCACGTCCGACATGTGGTGGAAAAAGTACATGGACCTGCCGCGTGAGCCGGAGGAAGAACGCCTCACGCAAGTCGTGGTCGGCAAGCGCGATGCACTGCATCAACAAGCCGAAGCGTTCTCAGCCATCGTTACGGCTGGCGATCAGAGCAAGTTGATCGACGGCGCGAAACGCATGCAGGCGGCCTACAACGAACTCGCGACTGCCGACGAGGCGCTCAGCAAATATCAGTTCGATCAGGCCCGGCAGGGTTTCGAGTCCGCGCAGTCGAGCTTCGAGATGTTCCGCATGGTCAGCCTCGGCGCGCTCGTCGCTGGTGTCCTCGCGGCGCTGCTGTCGTATGTGGCGCTCAGCCGGGCAATCGCCCGCCCGCTCGCCGAGGCGCTGGGTCATTTCGACGCGATCGCCGCGGGCGATCTGCGCCGGCAGGTCGTCATCACGTCGCGTGACGAAATGGGGCAGGTGCTCGAAGGTATCGGGAAGATGCAGCGCAGTCTCACCGAAACGGTGCGTGCAGTGCGCGGCGGAAGCGAGTCGATTGCTACCGCGACGCGCGAGATCGCGGCCGGCAACATTGACCTGTCGTCGCGCACGGAAGAGCAGGCGTCTGCGTTGCAAGAAACAGCGTCGAGCATGGAACAATTGACCGGCACCGTGAAGCAGAACGCCGAGAACGCCCGCCAGGCAAGCTCGCTCGCGGCCAATGCATCGGAAATCGCCAACAAGGGCAGTGCGGTCGTCGGTCAGGTGGTCGGCACGATGGGCGAGATCAACCAGAGTTCCGCGAAGATCGCCGACATCATTTCGATCATCGAAGGAATCGCGTTCCAGACCAACATTCTCGCGCTGAATGCGGCTGTGGAAGCCGCCCGTGCCGGCGAAGACGGGCGCGGTTTCGCGGTCGTCGCAGGGGAAGTGCGCAGCCTTGCGCAACGCTCGTCGGCGGCGGCCAAGGAAATCAAGGAGCTGATCGATACGTCGGTGGACCGCGTGCAGTCGGGCTCGGCGCTCGTCGACGAAGCGGGTCGCACGATGACCGAGATCATCGGCGCGGTGCAGCGCGTGACCGACATCATGGGCGAAATCGCCGCGGCATCTGAAGAGCAGAGCAGCGGTATCGACCAGGTGGCGCGCGCCGTCACCCAGATGGACGAAGTGACGCAGCAAAATGCCGCTCTCGTCGAAGAAGCGGCCGCAGCGGCGTCTTCTCTGGAAGACCAGGCCGGCAAGCTGCGCGGCGCGGTCGCCGTGTTCCAACTGCAAGACGGTGGCGCGCAGATGCCGGGCGGCTCGCTGTCGCGGCATCTGCCGACGCCGGCACGGGTTGCCCCGGCTCTGCCGCGGTCGGCGCCTCGTGCAGCCCCGCGCGCAAGCGCAGTGGCGCCGGTTCAGCATGTAAGCGCTGCTCCCGCGCCTTCGGCAGCAGCCGCGCCGGCAACCGCGCCTGTAGCACCGAAAGCCGCTCCCGCGCCGCGTGCGCCTGCCAAGGCTGCGGCCGTCGCGAGCGCTGGCAGCGATCAGGACTGGGAAACGTTCTGACCGGACGCCCAAGGTAGTGGCCTGTACGCCGCTCGGGCCGCGGGAACGTGCGCTGCAATGATCGTTCCCGACGCGTCGGCTGCGGAAGCCGTGGCGACTGAGCCGCCTGCAAAAAAAGACCGCGCTTGCTTATGTAAGCGCGGTTTTTTTATGGCGTGTGCATTAAGTCGCGTTTGTCGAGCGGCCGACGCCCTGGCGGGCTTCACGATCCGGTACATTGACGGGCGCGGCTACGGTAATTCGTGACCGGATCGCGGATGTCGGCTGTCGGCGACGCTGCAGCTTTCCAGCCCCGAGGGGCGCTGCCGCGCAAACCGCCGCGCGGCTAAGTGCCGCTCAGCAACGTCTCGTCGCCGCTTTACTACTCTTCACCATCGCTAACCACCGCGCTGCAATAGCCGTTAAATGCGCCAGCCACAAAGGACCGACATGACGCCACACGACCTCGCGCACCGCCTCGTCGAAGCACGGCGGCAGCATCGCCCGATCGACGGGCTCGTGCCCGAACAGATGCCGCCGGACGCCGCCACCGCTTACGCGATCCAGCAGGCGGTCATCGAGGGTCTCGGCGACTCCACAGGTGCGTGGAAGATCGGCGCGAAGGTGCCCGGCGGAGCCGCCTCTGGCGCGCCGATCCCCGCTTCGCTCGTGCTGCCTTCGCCCGCGCGAGTGGCTCGCGCGGGCTTCTTTCGCGTGCTGATCGAGCTCGAGATCGCGTTCCGCTTCTCCGAGGCGATCGAGCCCCGCGGCCATGCCTACGCGCGCGACGAGGTCCTCGCGCTGGTCGGCGAAGTGCTGCCGGCCATTGAGATCGTCGATAGCCGCTTTGCGGAATGGCCCAACATCGCGCCTCTTGCCCAACTCGCCGATGCCCAGAATAACGGAGCATTGATCACCGGCCACCCGGTGCCGTACGCGGGACTCGCGCGCGGCTTCGATTTTGTTTCGCCAGAACTGGAACTGAGCTTCGACGGCAATTCGCTCGTGCCGGACGCGACCGGTAATCCCGCGGGCGACCCGCGCGAACTGCTAGTGTGGTTCGTCAACCATTGCGCCGCCATGGGCATCACGATCGAGCCGGAGTGGACGTTGACCACGGGCTCTTATGTCGGTGCGCACAATGTGGGCAAACCCGGCGTTGTGCGCGGCCATATCGACGGACTCGGAGAGGTCGAGATCGAACTGAACTGAAGCCGTGACACTGTGTGATGTGACACGGTGCCCGGCGTCTATCCGATGTCGTTCTTGTAACGGCGCATTACAAACACCACGTTTAACGGCTGCCGATGGGCGGCCGTTTTACATTTGATGCGTCTGCGCTTACTGCTTAGCCGTATACCCTATTGAACCGTTTGAATGCCGCGCCGTTATCCAGTTAACGGAGAGCGAAGGGACAGCGAAGAGAGAGCGAACAGCGAGCGAACTGAGCGGCCGCGAGCGGTAAGAAACATACATGCGCGATACCGGTGGCGCACATTCTGCAAGAGTCTGAGTGAGTGCGAGCGATGCAGGCAACCATGTCGTCGACGCGGTTATGTCAAAGCGGCGAAGCAGGGAAAGCGTGGCTCGATAGCGAAGCATGGAGAGCGGCACAACGATTTCTGAGTCGATGTGAATCGCAATGGAACAAAAGCTCGCGTACATGGACGAACAGCATGGAAGTACGCCGGCGAGCCGCACATGCAACGGCGGTCGACAGACATGTAACAGATGCGAAGACATGTAGACCAAACGCATGTCCATGCGTTAGGAAGGAAAGTGCGATAGCAAAAAGAGCGGGGACGTAGCGCGAATTTTGCAAGGCGCTGGCTTCAAGGTACGCGGTGTGCGTGTGCAGCCATCGCGTGAATGCAAGTGTTGGGATGCACCTGGTGAGCGAGCTGTTCGATCGTTCGACGCGCAAGATTGTAGGTCGTCGAAACAAGCTTTCCAAGTGATGAATGTTGGGAGGCGAATGCGGCGCGATTTTCGCAACGTAGTTCGTGAAAAAAAATTTAAAAGGGTTTAGGATGAATTCGAGCGATGTCGTTTCCGAATAGCGCGCCGCGCACGACATCGGTCTAGACTTCGGCGAGGAGGTAGCATGGATATCTACAGCAGTTTCGCGACCCGCTTCGAGAAAACACGAGAGGACGAACTCTCGCTCGAGGAGTATCTCGCGCTCTGCAAAGACAATCCCGCCGCGTACGCCACGGCTGGCGAACGCATGTTGACGGCAATCGGAGAACCCGAACAGATCGATACTCGCAACGATCCGCGTCTGTCGCGTATCTTCGCGAACAAGGTCATCAAGGTATACCCCGCATTCCGTGAGTTCTACGGAATGGAAGAGGTGATCGAGCAGGTGGTCGCCTACTTCCGGCACTCGGCCCAGGGGCTCGAAGAGAAGAAGCAGATTCTGTATCTGTTAGGCCCGGTCGGCGGCGGTAAATCGTCGATCGCGGAACGCCTGAAGCAGCTCATGGAGCGCGTGCCGTTCTACGCGATCAAGGGCTCGCCCGTGAACGAATCGCCACTCGGTTTGTTCGACTACGACGAGGACGGTCCGATCCTCGAAGAGCAATACGGCATACCACGCCGCTACCTGAAAAGCATTCTGAGCCCGTGGGCGGTCAAGCGCCTGCACGAGTACAACGGCGACATCCGTAAATTCCGTGTGGTGCGGCGCTATCCGTCCATCCTGCGGCAAATCGGTATCGCCAAAACGGAGCCTGGCGACGAGAACAATCAGGACATCTCGTCGCTCGTCGGTAAGGTGGACATCCGCAAGCTCGAACAGTATGCGCAAGACGATGCTGACGCATACAGCTACTCGGGCGGCTTGTGTCTCGCGAATCAGGGCCTGCTCGAATTCGTCGAAATGTTCAAGGCGCCGATCAAGGTCTTGCACCCGCTGCTCACCGCAACCCAGGAAGGCAACTTCAAGGGCACGGAAGGCTTCGGCGCGATCCCTTTCGACGGCGTGATTCTCGCGCACTCGAACGAGTCGGAGTGGAAGGCATTCCGCAACAACCGCAACAACGAAGCATTGCTCGACCGGATCTTCGTCGTGAAGGTGCCGTATTGCCTGCGCTACTCGGAAGAGATCAAGATCTACGAGAAGCTGTTGCGCAATTCGTCGCTCGCCAATGCGGTATGCGCTCCCGGCACGTTGAAAATGATGGCGCAGATGTCGGTGCTCACGCGCTTGCAGGAGCCTGAAAATTCGAGCCTCTTCTCGAAGATGCAGGTCTACGACGGCGAGAATCTGAAGGACACCGATCCGAAGGCAAAGTCGTACCAGGAGTACCGCGACTTCGCGGGCGTGGATGAAGGGATGACCGGCGTGTCGACCCGCTTCGCGTTCAAGATTCTGTCGCGCGTGTTCAACTTCGATTCGACCGAAGTCGCGGCGAATCCGGTGCACCTGATGTACGTGCTCGAACAACAGATCGAGCGCGAGCAATTCCCACCGGAAACCGAGCAGAAGTATCTGTCGTTCATTAAAGACGTGCTTGCCTCGCGCTACGCGGAATTCATCGGTAAGGAGATTCAGACCGCTTATCTGGAGTCGTACTCCGAGTATGGGCAGAACATTTTCGATCGCTATGTGACGTATGCCGACTTCTGGATTCAGGATCAGGAGTTCCGCGATCACGACACTGGCGAGAGCTTCGACCGCGCGGCATTGAACGCCGAACTGGAGAAGATCGAGAAGCCCGCCGGCATCAGCAACCCGAAGGATTTCCGCAACGAGATCGTGAACTTCGTGTTGCGCGCGAGAGCTGCGAATGCAGGGAAGAATCCTGCATGGATCAGCTACGAGAAGCTGCGCGTGGTGATCGAAAAGAAGATGTTCTCGAACACGGAGGAGTTGCTGCCTGTCATCTCGTTCAACGCCAAGGGCTCGGCGGAAGAACAACGCAAGCACGAAGACTTCGTCAACCGGATGGTGGCGAAGGGCTATACGCCGAAGCAGGTGCGCTTGCTCTGTGACTGGTATCTGCGCGTGCGCAAGTCGTCATGATCCGCATTGCGTGCCGCCCGCGCGGTCCGACCGCGCGGGCACCCTGCGAGGCGCAAGCTGCATGGACATAGCACTGGACCATGCAGCGTACGTCTCGCGACGAGTCGACAAGGGAGACGAGGCGTGCTTCATCAAATCATCGACCGCAGGTTAGCAGGCAAGAACAAAAGCATTGCAAATCGCGAGCGTTTTTTGCGTCGCGTTAAGAACTATATTCGTCGCGCCGTTTCGGAAGCGGTGCGCGACCGCAGCATCAAAGACATACAGAACACGCAGAGCATTACGATTCCGCGCAAGGACATCGCAGAGCCGTCGTTCCGGCACGGGCCGGGCGGCCGGCGCGAAATGGTGCATCCGGGCAACTCCGACTACATCCGCGGCGACAAGATTCAGCGTCCGCAAGGCGGTGGCGGCGGTGGCGGTGGCGGCCAGGCCAGTAACGAAGGCGAAGGGCAGGACGACTTCGTGTTCGAACTGAGCCGTGAAGAGTTCATGCAGTATTTCTTCGACGACCTCGAATTGCCGCGGCTCGTCAAAACTCACCTGATGGCCGTGCCCACGTGGAAGAGCATTCGCGCCGGCTGGGCTGCCGAAGGCACGCCGAACAATATCGACGTGGTCCGTTCGCTGCGCAGCGCTCTGGGCCGCCGCATCGCACTCGGCGCGCCGCTCGTCAATCAGTTGCACGAGATGGAGCGGCAACTCGAGGTCATGAAAGCGGACCCCGACGACCGTCGGGAAGACATCAAACTGCTCGAAGAGGAAATCCACCACTTGCGCGGGCGCATCTGGCGTATTCCGTTTATCGATCCATTCGATTTGCGCTACGTGAACCGCGTGAAGCAGCCCACGCCGTCCAGCCAGGCCGTGATGTTCTGTCTGATGGATGTGTCGGGTTCGATGGATGAGCAGCGCAAGGATCTGGCGAAGCGCTTTTTCATCCTGCTGTACCTGTTCCTCAAGCGCAACTACGAAAAGATCGAGGTGGTGTTCATCCGCCACCACACGCGCGCGGAAGAGGTCGACGAAGACACTTTCTTCCATTCCACGGAAAGCGGCGGCACGGTCGTGTCGAGCGCGCTCGAACTGATGCAGAAGGTCATGGACGAGCGCTATTCGCCGACTGAATGGAACATTTACGGCGCGCAGGCGTCGGACGGCGACAACTGGACCGACGACTCGCCGAAGTGCCGCAAGATACTCTCGGATGACATCCTGGAGAAGGTGCGCTATTTTGCGTATATTCAGGTGACGCCCGAAGAGCAGAATTTGTGGCTCGAGTATGCGCAACTGGCGTTGAGCCAGCCGCATATGGCGATGAAGAAAGTCGAAACCGCGGCTGACATCTATCCGGTGTTTCGCGAGTTGTTCGAAAAGCAGGTGGCGTCGTCATGACGGACAAGCACTTGCACAACGAAGCGCGCGGCTATCAGCCGGAGCGTGGGACAGGCGTGCCGCAGCGTCAGTCGGGGCATGCCGAGGCAGCGGCGGACGCGGTCCGACCCGTCGCAGCCGGAGCAGTCGACAACGCTGAAGCACGGGGACACACCGGAACGCCCACTGAGGGGCAAAGGGAAGTCCGTATGAACGTAGCCGATAGACGGCCTCTGCCGTGCCCGTCCGACTGGACCTTCGAGTTGATCGAAGAGTACGACTCGCATATTGCCCGTGTTGCAGAGCAATATGAGCTCGACGTGTATCCGATCCAGCTGGAACTCATCAGCGCTGAACAGATGATGGACGCTTATGCGTCCGTCGGCATGCCGGTGAATTACCGGCACTGGTCGTTCGGCAAGCACTTTCTCTCTACCGAAAAAAGCTACCGTCGCGGGCAGATGGGGCTCGCGTACGAGATCGTCATCAATTCAAACCCCTGCATCGCGTATCTGATGGAAGAGAACACGATGACGATGCAGGCGCTCGTCATCGCGCATGCGGCGTATGGGCATAACTCGTTCTTCAAGGGCAACTATCTGTTCCGGCTGTGGACGGATGCGCATGCCATCATCGATTACCTCGTCTACGCGAAGAACTACATTGCCGAGTGCGAGGAGCGCTTCGGGTTGGACCGTGTCGAAGAACTGCTCGATTCGTGTCATGCGCTAATGAACTACGGCGTCGATCGATATAAGCGTCCGCAGAAGCTGTCGCTCGAAAAGGAGTTCGCCGCGCGCCGCGAACGCGAGGCGTACCTGCAGTCGCAGGTCAACGAACTGTGGCGTACGCTGCCCACGCGGCATACGCCGTTGCCCGAGGAAATCGAGGAGCGTTATCCGCCGGAGCCGCAGGAAAATCTGCTGTATTTCGCGGAGAAAAACGCGCCGTTGCTGGAGCCGTGGGAGCGCGAGGTGATCCGTATCGTGCGGAAGGTCGGACAGTACTTTTACCCGCAGCGGCAGACGCAGGTCATGAACGAAGGCTGGGCTACGTTCTGGCACTACACGCTGCTCAACACGATGTACAACCAGGGCAAGCTGGAAGACGGCTTCATGATGGAGTTTCTCCACTCGCACAGCAATGTGGTCTATCAGCCGCCCGTCACGAAGCCTTACTACAGCGGTATCAATCCGTACGCGCTAGGTTTTTCGATGATGAGCGATATTCGCCGCATCTGCGAAAACCCTACCGACGAAGACCGCAAGTGGTTCCCGGAACTGGCCGGCAGTCCGTGGCTTCCCGCCATGCACTACGCGATGCGCAATTTCAAGGACGAGAGTTTTGTCGCGCAGTACCTGTCGCCGCATCTGATCCGCGAAATGCGTCTGTTCTCGGTGCTCGACGACGACATGCGCGACGCGCTCGAAGTCTCCGCGATTCACGACGACAGCGGCTATCAATATGTGCGCCAGGCATTGTCGCGGCAGTACGACATGCATCATCGCGAGCCGAATATCCAGGTGTGGTCGGTGAATACGCGTGGCGACCGCAGTCTGACGCTGCGGCACTTCATGAGTGACAACCGGCATCTTTCGTCCGATAGCGACGAAGTGCTCAAGCACATGGCGCGTTTGTGGCAGTTCGACGTGTATCTCGAAAGCGTCGATGAAAACGGCACGGTCAGGAAGCGTTACGAGTGCCGCTACGTGCCGCCGGCCGTGAGGGCGTAACGCGGCGGCGGTTAGGGGGCGCTTAGGGGCGCTTAGGGGTCTCTTGGGCGCGCCCGCCACTGTTGTGGCCGGCGCGCCTGTCTCTTTGTGAAGTCCGAAGTCGAGCCTGGCTTTCCCGACGGGTGAGTCGTGACGGTCGGCGCTCGAATCTGGTTACGGGTTATGGCTTACGCCCGGGCGCCCAGATCAGCCAGAAAATCCCGCGCGCGCTCCGACAAGCCCGGGGCGAGGTTCAACGCCTGAGTGGCCGCCGTGGCGACCCGGGTGCGCGCGTTCTCCTCCAGTTCGTCGGCGGCTGTCGTCAGCCAGTCCGGAAACTTCTCCACGAGCGCGTCGATCAATACCGCGGCTTGCCGCCGGTCCTTGTCTGCCTTGAGCGCACGCGACGGATCGCGAAGCGTGCTGACTATAAGCTTGTGAAGCGCGAATCTGGCGGGATCGGGCAGCATCACCGGTACCACATGCTCCTTGCCGAGGATAAAGCCGCGCGTAGGGTTCGATACCAGATACCTGAAGTAGGGAAGCCCTGTCGCGTGGGCGCGCAAGTGCGGCAGGGCCTTCGTCTCGTAAGCCTCGGTACCCGGCACGAGTAAGTCCACCTTGAGGGGTTGTCCCCGCGCCTTGAACGACGTGGACGGCTTTCGCGAGTCCAGTTCCGGCACCTCGAGAAACGGAATACCGCTATCACGAAGGATGTCGAGAAAGCTGCGCTCTTCGGGGATAGCCACCGAAATGCTGCCGGTGCTGCCAATATCGATGTCTTCTGTCCTGTAATTCGCAGGCAGCCGGACGCCGAGGCTGTTCAGAAGCGCGCCGAAGGCGTGGGAGCCGACCAGCACACCGCCGTGGCTGAAAATGCCCGCATTGAAGAGCGTTGCCAGCGTGAGCGCCGAAGAGTTGTCTGCGGCGGCAAAGTTGGCCTTGCGCAGTATCTGGACCTCGGCGGCAAGCGCGCGCATCTCCGCGCTCTCAAGTAGTTTCGCCTCGAGCGCAGCCTCGGTAGCAGGCTCGCCGGCGCGGCCCAGCGACGTTTCCTTATGCTTTCCCGATGCCAGATAGACGCGCCAGTAGGTGTACGTTTTCCCGTCGACGGTCTTCTGGGCGGCCGATCCCGGAGAGTGCAGGGGAATGTGGCCTTGTGCGCTGGCGCGCTCGGTCACGGATGAATACAGCGTTTGCAGTGCGTCGTTGTGGAAGCTGGCCATGGCTGGCGTCTCCTTATACCCTGTGATTACACATTAAGGTATAAATACATCGGCGTCAAATTTATACCTCATGATCCAACCACGAGGGATAAATTACAAAACTAACTCAAAACGGGCGGGGACCGGACTGCCGACGGTGCTTGCCGTAGCGCTTGCCAACAATCCCCCAACTTCCACTTGCGATTCTGTAAAATTCGCGCACGCTGAAAACTGCGTGCTGAAGGCGGCGCCATGACCGCCGCCTCCGTTCAAGAGACAAGGAAGACACAACATGACCGACCTCACAGACCACAGCGTGGCCTCCGCCCACGACACACGGCGCCGCATCTTCGCGATTGTCGGCGCGTCATCGGGCAATCTCGTCGAATGGTTCGACTTCTACGTCTATTCGTTCTGCGCGCTTTATTTCGCCCCCGCATTCTTTCCGAGCGGCAACACTACGACACAATTGCTCAACACGGCCGGCGTGTTCGCGGCGGGCTTTCTGATGCGCCCGATCGGCGGCTGGTTTTTCGGCCGTCTCGCCGACAAACATGGCCGCCGCATGGCAATGATGGTGTCGGTGTTCATGATGTGCGGCGGCTCGCTCGTGATCGCCGTGTTGCCCACGTACGCGCAGATCGGCGCGCTCGCGCCTGCGCTGCTGCTGGTCGCGCGTCTGTTCCAGGGACTGTCGGTGGGCGGCGAATACGGCACGAGTGCGACCTACATGAGTGAAGTCGCACTCAAGGGACGGCGCGGCTTCTTCGCGTCGTTCCAGTACGTGACGCTAATCGGCGGCCAGCTGTGCGCGCTGCTCGTGCTGGTCGTGCTGCAACAAACGCTCTCCACCGCGGAGCTCAAGGCATGGGGCTGGCGAGTGCCGTTCGTGATCGGCGCGGTGGCCGCGTTGATCGCGTTGTATCTGCGTAAATCGCTCGATGAAACCACCACCGCCGCGACGCGTCAGCGCAAGGAAGCGGGCACGTTGCGCGGCTTGTGGAAGCACCGCGTCGCGTTTATGACGGTGCTCGGTTTCACTGCGGGCGGCTCGCTGATTTTCTATACGTTCACCACGTATATGCAGAAGTATCTGGTGAACACGGCGGGCATGAGCGCCAAGACGGCAAGCAATGTGATGACCGCGGCGCTCTTCGTCTACATGGTGCTCCAGCCGGCCTTCGGCGCGTTGTCGGACCGCATTGGCCGCCGCAATTCGATGCTGTGCTTCGGCCTGTTCGCGACCATCGGCACGGTGCCGCTTCTGCATGCGCTCAAAGACGTGACGAGCCCCTATGCGGCGTTCGCGCTCGTCGTGCTGGCGCTCGCGATCGTGAGCTTCTATACGTCGATCAGCGGCCTGATCAAGGCGGAGATGTTCCCGCCGGAAGTGCGCGCGCTCGGCGTCGGTCTCTCATATGCGGTGGCCAATGCGATTTTCGGCGGCTCGGCCGAATACGTGGCGCTGTGGCTCAAGTCGGTCGGCAGCGAGTCGATGTTCTACTGGTATGTCACCTTGCTCTGCGCTATCGCCGGGCTCGTCGCGTTGCGCATGCGCGATCCGTCGAAAGAAGGCTACCTGCGTCACGAACCGTAAGTCTCCCGACCCACGTGCGCGCTTTCCATAAGCGCGCCGCGCACCTGCTCAGGACACCACGATTTCGGTGCCGAGCACGTGCAGCAGATCGCGCAGCGCTTCGGCCTGCGCCATTTTCGCGTCGCTGCGCAAATGAATCCTCACGGCTCGCCCAGCAATTCCGTCAACGGGTTGGGCGAGCCACAACTCCACCGCAAGCCCTAAACCCTCCGGCTGATTGACGGCAACCGGCTCGATCACGCGCGGCTTGAAACAGGCACTGTCGGACATGGCGAATCACCTCGAAGCTGATGACGTGTCCGGCTCATCGTAATCAGCGGCGTGCGCGAGTCCAAGCAACAAATACGTGTTTGCTAAGCAGAGGATGCTTAGCAGAAAAAACGCTGACCGCGCATGCCGGCGAGCCGCGGACGATCAGCCGGGCTCGGTCGTATCGGCGGCCAATTCGGCGACGAAATCGCTCACTACCGCGCCGGTTTCGCCGCTCAAGCCCGCCGGCGCGACAGGAGCGACCGGACTGACAAGAGCGGCCGAACCCACAGCTGCGACAGGCGCGACAGGCGCAGCAGAGGCGGCGATCGCCACGGCCCGATCGCGCGCGCTCATTGCGGCTCGCGACAGCATCAGCAAATGGTAGTAAAGCCGCGCGCTCAAGCCATAGTGGTAGGCAAACAGATGAGCAAGCGCGATCTTGAAGCCGAGCCGCGCCTGACGGTTCCTCGCATGTACCGACACCACAATGGGCGCGAGCCGCCGCAGCGCGAGCTTGCGTGACGGCTCCAGTTGCGGCGGCAGCTTCAGCATCTTGACGAACGCGTAAGCACTGAGCGTGGCCGCCGACGACGTGCCGCGCGTGCTCTGCGAAATGGACGTCGCGGTTTTGCGATACACCGACACGTAATCGTGCAGATAAAACACCTCGCGCGCCGCGAGGCAAAGTTCGGTGCCGAACACGAAATCGCAGCACACGCCGTACTGTTCCTTATAGCCGATGCGTTTCACGAGCCGCGCGTCGGCCATCCAGCCGTTGTTCGGGAACATCTGAATGAGGCCGGTCCTGCCGGGCAGCGGTTGCAACCCTTCGGCCTCCTTTGTACGGCGGAACGCCGCATTGAGCCGCGTGCTCGCCTCGACGTCGATCGCGCCGGAATGATCGGCCTCATACTGCGCGCCGAACGCGGCATCGAGCCGTGGATGCAGGTGCCAGACCGACACCAGTTTCTCGACGCCGTCGGTAGCAAGCAGGTCGTCGTCGTGAATCAGCATAATCCTGTCGCCGCGCGCACGCTGGAAGAGGCTCGCGACATTGCGCGCCTGACCGAGCGGCGGCTCGTTCCTCGTATAGCGGATGCGCCGCTCGTTCCTGTAACGCGACGCGATGAGTTGTTCGGTGCGCGCATCGGTCGAGTCGTCGCCGATGACGATTTCCACATTGCCGTAGGTCTGCGCAAGACACGAGTCGATGCACTCGACGACCAGCTCCGGCCGGTTGCACGTCGGCAGGCAGATCGACACTCTGGCGGACTGGATGGCGGACTGGAAAGAGGGCGAGGGGATGAACATGGGCGTCGCCTTTGTTATCTGTTGAAGGGGCGGCAGCCGGTCTGCCTGGTCGCATACGTCGCTGCAAGCAGAAAAATAGTTCATCACGCCGAAAAAATATTCGGTAAAAAAACGGGAAAAATGTCTGGCGTATGAAAGGCGGTGGAAGGGAAAAATTTATGCAGCTTTGCCGCGCAAATGCAGCAAAGCCGCTTGTAGACCCACGCTTAATTTCAACCCACTGACGGTTCGCCTTCGCCCGGCTTCTGGCCGGGGCGATCGGCTGGCGACTGATCGCGTCCTTCGTCGCCGCGCTCCGGCAGCTTGCTTTTCTCGTTGTCGCTATGCACTGCCGGCTGCGGATGGGCGATGTCGTCCGGCTTATCGCCGGTTTGCTGCTTGGTGTCGGCCATGGCTTTCTCCTTGTGAAGACTCACCATGTGGAGCAAAGCCCGGGCCTGCGCGCGTTCAGTCGGTCTGTCCGGCGCCCGTCAGCGAAATAATGAAGTCGAGGAATGCCCGCACCTTGGCCGGCGGATGGTGCCGCGACGGGTACAGCGCATACAGCGGATAAACCTCGTCGCCCCACTCGGGAAAGAGTTCGACGAGCTTTCCGCTCGTCACAAGCGACTCGGCGCCGAGCGAGAGAATCTGCGCGACCCCCTGGCCTGCGGTGCACACGCTGTGCAGCGTGCCGACGTCGTTCACCGTCAGCCGCCCTTGAGGCGTGACGACCATTTTCCTGCGGCCGCGATGAAACTCCCACGTGAACGGATAACCGGTAAGCGGATCGCGAAACTTGATGCATGCATGCGCGCCGCTCTCGAGTTCCGCAGGGTTGGATGGATGTCCGTGCTTCTTCAGATACGAAGGCGCGGCGACTGTGAGAATGCGCGTGTCGAGCACCTTGCGCGCGATCAGCGACGACACCGGCGGCTCGCCGAAACGGATCGCGACGTCGAAACCGTCGCCGACCATATCGCCCAACTGGTCGCGCGTGATCAGTTCGAGCTGCAGATCCGGGTGTTTGTCGACGAAACCGCCTAGTCTGGGTCCGAGCACCAGCCGCGAAAAGAACGGGTCCATGTTGACGCGCAGGCGGCCGCGCACCGCTGTCGCGCCTTGCGCGGCCGAGGCTGCCGCTTCTTCGAGACCGCTTAGCAGCGGCACGATCTGTTCGTAGAAGCGCCGGCCCTCGTCGGTGAGCGTAACCGAGCGTGTGGTGCGGTCGAACAGCCGGATACCCAGGCGCGCCTCGAGCCGTGCGACGGAGCGGCTCACACCCGACTGCGACATGTCGAGCGCCACGCCTGCCGCCGCGAAACTCCCGCAGTCGACGATCGCTGTCAGCACGCCCATGCCGTTCAGCATGCGCTCGTCAAATGGCATCTGTAAGTCCTTTCTTATTCGTGAACGGCGTCCATGCTAACGCGAAACGCCGTGCCGGAACCCGAGCGAGAACAGAGCGGAATCCGCTTATGCGTATCGCATCAACATGCAACAACGAAGTCGCCAGGCAACACGACGAGCGCGCAGTGACGCTCGCTTCAACGCCCGACGCCCTGGCTGGCCGGCGCACGCACGCGGGGCGCGGTGTCGAGGTGACGGAACACCCATGCCGACATCAGCGTGATCGCGCCGACGCACACGAAGCTCAGGCGGAAGCCGAGCGCGGCCGAGCCCCATTGCGCGGAAAAGAGTTTCACGAGGCCGCCGCCGATGGATACGCCGAGGCCGATCGCCAGCATCTGCACCATTGAAAACAGGCTGTTGCCGCTGCCGGCGTCTTCATGCGAGAGGTCCTTGAGCGTGACGCTGTTCATCGCGGCGAACTGCATCGAGTTGGCCGCACCGAACACCGCCAGAATCACTATCTCGACGAAAAGCGGCGTACCGCGCGTGATCAAGGCGAAGGCAACAATGGACGAACCCACGACCAGCGTATTGACCAGCAGAAACAGGTCGTAGCCAAAGCGTCGCACGAGCGACGCGATCCAGCGTTTCACGATCGTGCCCGCGAGGGCCGCGGGCAGCATCATCAGACCGGAATGCAGCGGCGTATAGCCTAGCTCCAGTTGCAACAGCAGTGGCACGAGGAACGGCACGGCGCTCGAGCCGATGCGGCATACGAGATTGCCGATCAGACCCACGCTGAAGTTCGGCTCGCCGAAGAGCGAGAGCTTGAAGAGCGGGTTGCGCCGCCGTCTTGCGTGCGGGATATAAGCGAGCGCGCTCACTGCCGCCAGCGCGAACAATGCCGCCGACCACGCAGCCTGGTGGGTCGGCGCGGGGGCGTCGACGGCCAGCGAAAAGGCGATCATGCATAGCGACAGCAACCCGCAGCCGATGAAATCGAACGGCGGCGCCTGTCTCTCACCGTGCGATGGAAGAAAGCGCTGCACCGCGTAGAGACCCGCGGCGCCGATCGGCACGTTGATCAGAAAGATCCAGTGCCATGTGATCGCCTCGACGAGCCAGCCGCCGAGCGTCGGCCCGGCGATCGGGCCCAGTTGTCCCGCGACCGAAATGAACGCGAGCGCGGAGACGTATTGTTCGCCGGAGACGCTGCGCAGCACGGCAAGGCGTCCGATAGGCAGCAGCATTGAGCCGCCCACGCCTTGCAGCACGCGCGCGATCACGAGTTGGCCGAGCGTATGCGCGCTCGCGCAACAGACCGAGCCGATCACGAAGATCAGGATCGCGGCGAAATAGACGCGCCGCGTGCCAAAGCGGTCGGCGAGCCAGCCGGATGCGGGCGTGAGCATCGCCATGGTCAACGTGTAGGCGACCACGATCGGCTGCATCGCAAGCGGCGCGACGTGCAGGCTGCGCGCGATCGACGGCAGCGCCGTATTGACGATCGTGGTGTCGAGCGACTGCATGAAGAAGCCGGCGGCGACGATCCACAGTAGCGCGGTATGCGACGAATCCCTGGTCATGTGATGGCGAATGGTCGGCGCACGGCGCCCTTGTCTGAGGTTTTGTCAGCAAACGCTTCAATGATATGGGCATCGCGACGGCGCGGGAAGTCCGGCGAGTTTTCCTGACGGCGGCGCGGCGCGTGAGCCGGGCAGTGTCGCGCCCACGCCACCCGTGTCGATTTTGTTTTTTGACGTGAACCCGCATCGTTATAATTTTCCATATACGGTACGTTGTTTCATATAAGGAACAAATGCCGCTTGAGGAAAATAACGATCACCGGGGAAGAGACACCGTCATGACCAGAAAGCTCACCATCAATCTACGCATCGCAATCACGATTGCATTCCTCGGCGCGCTGCTCGTTGTCATCGGCGCGCTCGGCATTTTCGGCATGGCCGAAAGCAACCAGGCACAGCGCGAGGCGTACAACGTACATTTCGCGTCAGTGGTGGCGCTCGGCAAGTCGGGCACGGCCATGTCGCGGGCGCGCTTCGGGCTCGACTGGGCAATGAGCAATCCGCACTCGCCGCAACTGAACGCGCAACTCGAACGCGCGCGCATGTTGCTCGGCGAATCGGATACCTGGTGGCGCAGTTTCCGCGATCTGCCGAAGACGCCCGAACTGCAACGCCTCACCGACAACCTCGACGCGAAGCGTACCGCCGTGCGTCGCGACGGCATCGACCTGTTGATCGACGCAATCCGCACCGGCGACGCGAGCTGGATGGACGAGACGCGCGCGAATCGGCTAATCGCTTTGTACACCGCGATGAACGCGAGTCAGGGCGCGTTGGAGGCCTATCTGAACCAGCAGGCCGCCGACGCCAACGAGCGCTCCGCCGCGCTCTTTCATGGTTTGTTGAGTGCGAGCATCGGCAGCGTGCTGATCGGTCTCACAGTCGCATTTTTCAGTTGGCGCACGTTGCGCCGCGCGATCATGGACCCGCTGCACGCCGCGCTTCGCCAGTTCGATGCGATTGCCGCAGGCGAGCTGACGACGCGCGTCGCGATCCGTTCGAACGACGAAATGGCGACACTGCTGCGCGGACTCGCGTCGATGCAGGACAAGCTTCGCGCGACGGTGACGAGCGTGCGCGCGGGATCGCATTCGATCGCGTCGTCGACACAGCAGATCGCGGCGGGCAATCTCGATCTATCGCAGCGCACGGAGGAGCAGGCGGCGTCGCTGGAACAAACCGCCGCGGCGATGGAAGAGTTGACCTCGACCGTCCAGCTCAATGCCGAGCATGCGCACCATGCGAGCGAGCTGGCCACCAGCGCGTCGGAAATGGCCGTCCAGGGGCGCGATTCAGTGGGAGGCATGGTGGAGACGATGCACGCGATTCATGCCGGGGCCGCGAAGATGACGGGCATCATCGCTGCCATTGAAGGCATTGCGTTCCAGACGAACATTCTGGCATTGAACGCGGCGGTCGAAGCGGCGCGTGCGGGCGAAGAAGGACGCGGCTTCGCTGTCGTGGCCGGCGAAGTGCGCAGTCTCGCGCAACGTTCAGCGGCCGCCGCGAAGGAGATCGGCTCGCTGATCGCCGAGTCGAATTCGCGCGTGGAAAGCGGTGCGGCGCTTGTCGATCGTGCGGGCAGCACCATGCGGGAAATAGAAGCCGCGATCCAGCGCGTGGCGCGCATCGTCGGAGAAATCGCGGCGGCTTCCAAGGAACAGAGCGAAGGCATCAAACAGGTGAGTCTCGCCGTCACGCAGATGGACGAGGTGACCCAGCAGAACGCGGCGCTCGTTGAGGAAAGCGCGGCGACTGCGAACTCGCTCGCGGATCAGGCGCGGCAGTTGAGCGAATTGACTGGGGCGTTCAAGGTCGCGCTCGCTTGAATTGCGTTGATGTTTGATCGCTTGCGACGGCGCGAAGCGGGCGCATTGCAAACCGCTTGATGCCACTTGATGCCACGGCTGCCCGCTCACGCTTCGCGTTGCGATTCACTGCTTTATTCACTGCTTCACTGAGCCAGATGAGAACGCGAAGCGCGGTGCAATGCATTCGCGCAACCAGCGCTCATGCAGGCATCTTGCGGAATGAAATGGCGAAGCGGTTCCACGCGTTGATCGCCGAAATAAGCAGCGTCAGGTCGACCAGTTCTTCGTCGCCGAAATGCGGACGCACCGCTTCCCACACGGCGTCGGGCACATGGTCGTGCGAGACGAGCGTGAGGGCTTCCGTCCATTCCAGCGCGGCGCGCTCGCGATCGGTGAAGAACGGCGTTTCGCGCCAGGTGACGACGGTGGCGAGGCGCCGGTCCGTTTCGCCGGCTTTGCGGGCGTCGGCAGTGTGCATGTCGACGCAGAAAGCACACCCGTTGATCTGCGATGCGCGCAGGCGAACCAGGTCCGCGAGCGACTTTTCTATCGACGATTTTCCGATGCGTTCTTCAAGACCCAGCATGGCTTTGATAGCGGCGGGACCGGCTTTGTAGAAATCGAGACGTTGTTGCATGATTCACTCCTTGGCGTTTAGTGGAACGCATCAGTGATGCGATGAGTGAATACTAGTCGCAGCACTGGCTTTGCAAAATGGCCATTTTTGGCGATTTTCAGGTAACCACTTTCGCGTTGTGACAACCGGTGGGCGGCTCGCCGAGCGTCCTTGCTCACTGTAATGGCATCGTTGCCGCGCCTACGGCGATTCGGTATGGTGGGTCACTGGTCCCATCGAAGAGATACTGAATGACGTCCGCCGCCGAGCCTCCATCACCAACGGGCTCAGAATCAGCTTTGCAGTCAACTCCGCAGCCAGTTTCACAGACTGCTTCCAAGCCGGTATCGGAGCCGCCCTCTGAATCCATCCGTTCCGATGTGCTGATCGTCGGAGCGGGCCCCGTTGGCCTCTTTGCCGCTTTCGAAGCCGGGGTGATCGGGTTGTCCTGCCAGATAGTCGACGCGCTCGGCAAGATTGGCGGCCAATGCACCGAGCTGTATCCGGACAAGCCGATCTACGATATTCCCGCGATTCCGTCCTGTACCGCGCGCGAACTGGTGGACCGACTGCTCGCGCAATGCAAGCCGTTCGATGTTCCCATTCATCTCGAACAACGGGTCGAATCGGTCGAACAACGCAGCGACGGCCGTTGGACCGTGCGGACCGATCGCGGCCTCGTATTCGACGTCGCCGCAATTCTGCTGGCGGCCGGCAACGGCGCCTTCGTGCCGCAGAAGCTGCCGCTTGCGGAAGCCGCGCCGCTCGAATCGCGCTATGTGCATTACAGCGTGCAGCGTCCCGCCGATTTCGCCGACAAGACCGTTGTCGTGGCCGGTGGCGGTGATTCCGCGCTCGACTGGGCGCTTGCGTTGCGCAAGGTCGCGCGGCGCGTCACGCTCGTGCATCGTCGTAATGGCTTTAGCGCGGCCGACTCCAGCGTCGAGTTAATGCGGCGCGCAGTGGAAGCAGGGGAGATGGATTTTATCGTCGGCGCGATTTCGGGGCTGACCGTCGCAAGCGATGAGAAAGCCGATGCGCTCAAATCCATCACATTGCGACATATCGAGGGCGAAACCGAACTGCAAGCCGAACAGCTCGTCGTGCTGTACGGACTGGTCGCCGATCTCGGTCCGATCGGTCAGTGGGGCTTGAGCATTCACGGCGGCCGTGTGGACGTGGATACATCCAACTACGAAAGCTCGCGACCAGGCATTTTTGCGGTCGGCGACATCGCCAATTATCCGAACAAGCAGAAGCTGATTTTGTCGGGCTTTCACGAGGCTTCGCTCGCGTTGAGAAAGGCCTATTCATACGCGTATCCGGACAAGAAACGCGTGCATGTCCATTCGAGTTACGACGCAAAACTTGCGGAGAAGGTCAGCGCGGCAGGATAACGTCGCGCACACGCTTGCAGAAGACCCGGTTGCGATCGCTGGATCGCGCCGGGTCTTTTTTACATCACGACGCGCTATTTTCCCGCAGGCTGACTTGCGGCAGCCGCGGCGCTCGCGGCCTTGTCCTTTTTCTTGGCTTCATGATGGCCTATCGCACAGCCTGCTGCTGCGCCGGCCACGCCGTGACCGCCCGCAACATGGCCACCGACGCCGCCGACAACCGCGCCCTTGGTGCAGCCTTCGGCGTGCGCTGCAGTGTGCATGAAAGCGAGTGACGCCACGAGAGCCGTGGCAAGAGATGCGCGTTTCAATGGAAGCTCCTTGTGTTGTTGATCCAATCGTAAGTGGTCCAAGCAATTGCGGGACCTGACGAGTGACAGCGGTCCGAAAGCTTCGGGCAAAAGATTGGTGAACATCACGGCAGAGGTGCGATGCGTCGCACGGCATCGCGATACGAGCGTCATCTCACGACTGCGGCGTTGCGAACGGCATGCGGTTTGCTGAACGCAGACATGCGCGGAGAAGTTGCCGATGCCGCCTGGCTTTACCTCCGTGCATTCAACTGTCTGATCGTCGGGTTTGACGCAGCAAGCTACGTGCGCTCGACCCTCTCACGTGGCGTCGTCACCCGTTTCACAGAACACCTCAAAAAGACAGGCGGCGCGAGACCGCTACAAGGAGGACAAACAATGATGGACGCGATCTATCTGCTATTCGGGCAAGGCAGGGATCTCGACCCGCTGCAGATGAGCTTGCGCGCCTTCGTGGTGTTTCTCGTCACGCTTGTGCTGATCAGGATTTCAGGCCGGCGTTCGTTCGGCAAACGCTCGCCGTTCGATTCGGTCGTGGTGATTCTGCTCGGCGCGACGTTGGGCCGTGCGATCGTCGGCGCATCTCCGTTCGTCGCGACGGTTCTGGCGTCGTTGATGATCGTGGTGTGTCACCGTGTCCTTGCATGGGCGTGCGTGCGATTTTCCGCGATCGAGCGGCTCATCGGCGGCGTCGAGCGTGAGGTCTACCACAACGGTGCGTTCAACGAACGGGAAATGAAAGCCGCGCTGATGACACGGAACGATGTATGCGAAAGCGTGCGCCAGAAAACCGGCTCGCGGTCGATGGACAAGGTGGCGGCCGCCATTCTCGAACGCAATGGCGACGTCAGCGTGATCCATAAGGACCAGTGAGCAGGTGGACCGATGCTCGGTGTCAGCCGCGGCCGCCGCGCGAGATTTCCTCGCCGGCGCGAGGCGGCAGGCGCAGCGTAACGGGAATGGACGCAAAAGAGCACAGTCCGACCACCAGAAACGCGGGCCAGAAATCCGACCACATGATGGCTTCATGGCCGTGCAGCAAACGCGAAATCTGCAACACGATGCCGCCGACCGTCACGCCGAGGCCGAGGGACATCTGCTGCACGACGCTGCCCAGGCTCGTTGCGCGTCCGACGTCGCGGCTCGCGATTTCGGCATAGGTCAGTGAATTAAGACTCGTGAATTGCAGCGCGGGAAAGAAGCCGCCAAGCAGCACGACCACCCAGATGATCCACGTTGGCGTACCAGGAAAAAACAGTCCGCAGGCCGCGATCGAGACTCCTGATAGCGCGGCATTGATCACCAGCACAGAACGAAAGCCATAGCGATGCAGCACGCGCGACGCAACGGTGCGCATGAACATTCCGCCGAATGCGGACGCGCAGGTGATCAGCCCCGATTGAAACGCGCTCATGCCGTGACCTTCCTGCAGCATCAGCGGCAACAGGAACGGCAGTGCACCGAGGCCGATGCGGAACAACGACCCGCCGAGCACGCTTGCCTGAAACGTCGGCACCTTGAAGAAGCGCAAGTCGAGCAGGGGCAACCGTGCGCGCTGCGCATACGCGACATACAGTGCAAGCAGGACAGCGCCCACCGCGCACATGCCAAACGCGTCGAGGTTGGAAATCAGTTCGCCGCCAATCAGCGACAATCCCAGCAGAAGCAGCACCGCGCCCGCCGCCGACAGAAAAAAGCCGATCCAGTCGAGCGGGCCCGGGTGCGGCTCGCGCGTGTTCGCAATGTGTTTGTTCGTCAGATAGATGCCGAGAATCCCGATCGGCACGTTAATGAAAAAGATCAGACGCCAGTGCAGATAGGTCGTGATAAAGCCTCCGAGCAGCGGGCCGGCCGCGGGGCCGAGCATGGCGGGCACGCTCAGATAATTCATCGCGCGGATGAAATCGGTTTTGTGCACAACCCGGAAAATGATGATTCGCCCGACCGGCACCATCATCGCGCCGCCGACGCCTTGCACGAAACGCGCGAGGGTAAAGGTGGCAAGCGAGTTGGAGGCCGCGCACAACAGCGACCCCGTGACGAAGATACCGATGGCGGTGCGAAACACCGTGCGTGCGCCGAAGCGGTCGGCGAGCCAGCCGCACACCGGAATGAATACGCCGAGGCCGAGCACGTAGCTGGTCACCGCGATTTTGAGCGTGACGGGGTCGCGCCCGAAGTCGCGCGCCATGGCGGGCAGGGCGGTGACGATCACGTTCGCGTCGACGCTTTCCATGAACATCGCGCACGCGACGATCAGAGGCGCAATAAGGGCTTTCTCGGCGACGGTCATGGAGGAGGCCGCGGCGGGCTGTCGCGGGCAAAAGGGTCATTATTGCACCTGTACGGTGCGGTTTGTTAATAGTGCCCGCTGCCATTGCGCCCTTTTTGCCCCGGTCGGCTGTGCGAGACAGGTCCACGTCCGTGACTCTTGCGCAACATGTTTGTTTTTTGTTGCGCTGCGCAATAAGAAGACTATAATCGGGTTATTCCCTAGGTAGAAACCCTATACAGGAGCCCGACCATGAACACCGCCTCTAACACTGCATCCGCTCGTAACACCGTCGCCACCAACGGTAACTGGCTCGCAAAGCTGCGCGCACTCGCGCTGCACGCGCTGAATCTGCATCTGCAAAACTGCGCTGTGATCGCTGAAGCGCATCGCCGCCCGCAGTAAGGCTCGCGCGCTGGTGCCCGCGCCTCGAAAGGCCGGGTGCAAGCTTGCTTGCGCCGCGCTGACGCTTTCCGCCGGTACGGCTCGGTAAAGCGAATGTCTTCGCAGGACGATCAGAGAGAAACAAGCAGAAACAAGCGGCGCATTTGCGCCGCTTGTGCTTTGTGCGTCTGCTAATTCGTACTTTGTGTCCCGCTCATTCGCCCGAGCGACGCGGTACTCGCGCAAGCGTTTGACGCACTTTCGTTGCTCGCGCAGACAAAGCGCTCATCACGAGCGCGGTCGACACCAGACCGACCAGATACAAACCCGCCATCATCCAATCCTGTTCTGCCATCATCGTTCTCCAGTCAAGTGCCTCGTTCTTGCGGCTAACACGTCGCATCTCGTGAGGCTGATGCTTGCGATTACGGCAGATGCGGCGAAAAGCTTAACCGGCGCTATTCGCGCCCACGAAGTTTTCCCACTGAGATCCACCCGGCGGATATGCACGTGCAACCCACGCTAGTGCGCGCGCAAAGCCGCTACAGCAGCGTTCCGTTCCGGCAATTTGCGAATCTTCGTTCGCGGCGCCGAATAAGCGTTTAAACTTCAGCCCCCTGGATTCAACACCCGCCGACCCGGCGCCAGAACGCTCCGCGAAGCCCGTCCGTTGCACACAATCGGCCCAGGTTAAACCCCGGCGCCAAGGCCTGCACTGTCAACCTTTTAACCTGTCTGCCGTTATCCAGTTGTAATCGCCGAACTGGCGACCTTGCGGCAGACGGCCCGTCGCCGCGACAGCTCCACGCAAGGCCCGCATTGACCATGTTCCATCGATATAAGAATAATTTCGGCCGCATAGGCGCGATGTTCGTTCGTGCATCGAAGACCTCTCGCATCAGGGGATTACTCTCGCCCGTTTTCGCGCTTGCAATCTGCGCGCTGCTGCTCGTCGTGCTCCAGCATCTGTCGCAGGCCGTCGATTACCGCTCGGTCATGCACGAGCTGCGCCGGCTGACGGCCGGCGAGTGGACCGCCGCGCTCGCCGCCACCGCGCTGAGTTATGTGGCACTGGTCGGTCGCGATGCAGTCGGCCTGCGCTATCTGGGCGCGGCCGTGCCTCGCGCAGCGCTGTGGATCGGCGCCACGGCTGGCTCCGCGCTCGGCAATGCCACCGGCTTCGGCGCATTGACTGGCGGCGCGGTGCGCGCCCGCGTGTACGGCGTGGCGAATATCACGCCCGCACAGATCGGCCGCATGACCGTATTCACGAGCGTTTCGCTCGCGCTCGCACTTGTACTGATGACGGCGCTCGGCATGGTGTGCGTAGGCGGCAGGCTTGCCCCGATGCTGCATCTGTCGCCCGCCACCGTCCGCTGGGTGGGTGCGTTGCTGCTGGTTGCGCTCGGTCTGCTGTGCGCTGCATGCCGCGTCGAAACACGCTCGGTCCGCACACGCTGGCAGTGGCTGTCGTTCGACATTCCCGCTCGCCGCGATCTGCTCGAACAGGTGGGACTGGCTGTGGTCGATGTAGTCGCCGCCGGCCTCGCGCTGTGGGCGCTGTTGCCGCACGCCGACGTGAGCTTCGTCACGTTCATCACCGTCTATGCCGCAGCCATGCTGCTCGGCATGATCGGCCATACGCCCGGCGGCGTCGGCGTATTCGAAGCGGCCATGGTGTTCACGCTGAACGGCAGTGTGGCCACGCAGCAGATGGTCGCTGCGTTGCTCGCTTATCGTGCGATCTATTTTGGCGTGCCGCTTGTCGTTTCGGCTGCGCTGCTCGCCGGTTTCGAAGGTTGCGCGTTGAAAGGCCGCCTGCCGTTGCGGCACGCCGCGGGCGCGTCGAGACTTGCGCCGCTCTTCCTGAGCCTCGTCACGTTCGTGGTCGGCGGCATGCTGGTGATCTCCAGCGCAACGCCCGCGTTCTGGCAGCGTCTTCATATTTTGCGCGACGTGCTGCCGCTGTGGGTTCTGGAAAGCTCGCAGATGCTGTGCAGTGTGCTCGGCGTGCTGTTGCTGTTCGTCGCGCGCGGTCTGCTAAGGCGTCTGGACGCCGCCTGGTGGATGACCCTGGCTCTCGCCGTGGTGAGTCTCGCGCTGTCGTTGACCAAGGGTCTCGCATTCGTCGAGGCAGGTGTGCTGTGCACGCTGATTGTGCTGTTGCTCGCAACGCGCCGGCGTTTCAATCGTCACTCGTCGCTGTTTGCGGAGCGCTTCACGGCCGGCTGGCTCGTGTCGGTTGCGATGGTGCTGATGCTCGCCACCTGGGTCATGCTGTTCGCATTTCGCGACGTTCCCTATACGCGCGACCTGTGGTGGCAATTCGCTTTCGACGAACGCGCGCCGCGTGCGCTGCGTGCGACGCTGGCCGCGAGTCTGTTTGCGGCGACGTTCTCGTTCTGGCAATTGCTGCGCCCCGCGCCGGGCCACTTCGTGAAGCCGGCGCCCGAAGATCTGCACGACGCGGCGCGCATCGTGCGTGCGCAGGAGCGCAGCGACGCCGGTCTCGCGCTGATGGGCGACAAGAGTTTTCTGTTCTCGGAATCGCGTGAAGCTTTCCTGATGTATGCCAAATATGGGCGCACGTGGGCCGCACTGCACGATCCGGTCGGGCCGCGCGAAGAGTGGGCGGGCCTCATCAGCAAGTTCGTCGCGCTCGCGCATGCGCATGGCGGACGCGCGGCGTTCTATCAGGTGCGCGCCAACGCTTTGCCGTTGTACCTCGACGCGGGCCTTTCGCTGATGAAGCTCGGCGAGGAAGCCCATGTCGTGCTCGACGATTTCGATCTGAAGGGTTCACACCGCGCGCATCTGCGCTACGCGCTCAAGCGCGGCGAGCGCGACGGCTTCACCGTCGAAGTGATCGATCAGGCGAATGTACCGGCGTCGCTCGAAACGTTGCGCGGCATTTCCAACGGCTGGCTCAACAGCCGCGACGCGCGTGAGAAGAGCTTTTCGGTCGCAGCCTTCACCGACGAATACCTCGCCGCGCAGTCGGTCATGCTGGTGCGCCAGAACGGCGAGCCGGTTGCCTTCGTCACGTTCATGACGACCGACCTGAACACCGAGGCGACTGTCGGCGTCATGCGTCACGTGGAAAGTGCGTCGCCGTATGCAATGGAATATCTGTTCACGCAGCTCGCGTTGCATCTGAAACAGGCCGGATTCCGCTCGCTGAGTCTCGGCATCGCGCCGCTCTCGGGTATGCAGCCGACGCCGCTCGCGTCGCGCTGGCATCGGGTTGCGGGCATCGTGTGGCGCTTCGGCGGCCGCTTTTATAACTTCCGCGGGCTGCGCGCTTTCAAGAGCAAGTTCCAGCCGCATTGGGAGCCGCGCTATCTCGCGGCGTCGGGTTCGGTAGGCGTGGTTTTCACGCTCGCCGACCTGTCATTGCTGGCAGGAGGCCGGCGTTCATGACCTTGCATTCGTTTTTCAGGCTTGCTGTCGTAGCAGGCCTCGTCAGTTGCAGCGCGCTCGCCAATGCGGCGACGACCACCATTCCCGGCGGCCGATACGGCAACGTCACCGTCACGCAGCCGGTGGGTCCGTTGCGTGGCTTGGTGGTGCTTTACTCGCAGGCAAGCGGCTGGAGCGCGGCCGATCAGCAAAGCGCCGAGGCGCTCGCCAAAGCCGGCGCATTGACCGTTGGCGTGGATACGGCACGGTATGCAGCGAACCTCGCGGCGGATCTGGCGCAGAAGAAAGAGACCTGCAATCAGCTCGTGGGCGACGCCGAAGCGTTGAGCCATCAACTGGAACGGCAATCGCAGTCGAGCCATTATTTCGCGCCGATCGTCGCGGGCACCGGGCAGGGCGCGACGCTCGCCATGCAGGTGCTCGAACAGGCGCCTTCGAACACGATTGCAGGTGCTGTTTCCGTGGATGCCGAACCCACGCTCGATCGGCGTTTCCGGCCGTGCCCGCCGGATGCAACCATCATTCGCGACAAGATTCCTGGCTTCGTCGAAAAAGCGTCGACGGGCAACGCCGATCGCGCGCGGCTCGTCACGTTGATTGCGCCGCATCTGCAAACCATATCGGCCCATGACGACGACGTCTCCGATCTGCCGTTGATCGAGTTGCCGGCGGCGCATCCCAACGGCTTAATGGCGATCGTGATCTCCGGCGACGGCGGCTGGCGCGATCTCGACAAGACCATCGCGCAGGCCTTGCAGAAAGACGGCGTGTCGGTGATCGGCTGGGACAGCCTGCGCTATTTCTGGAGCGAGAAGCCGCCCGCGCAGACGAGCCGCGACCTCGCACGCGTGATGCAAACGTACGGCGCGCGCTGGCACGCGCAGCACGTCGCGCTTATCGGCTATTCGTTCGGCGCGGACGTGATGCCTTTCGCCTACAACCGCTTGCCCGACGCGTTGCGCGCGAAGGTGTCGCTGATTTCGCTGCTCGGCTTCGCGCCGGACGCCGACTTCCAGATCCGCGTAGGCGGCTGGCTCGGCATGCCCGCAAGCGATAAGGCGTTGAAGGTGCGTCCCGAGTTGACTCGCGTGCCGCCCGCGATCGTGCAGTGCATCTACGGCGCAGACGAAGAAGACACGTTGTGTCCCGCGCTGACGAAGACGGGCATCGAAGTGATCCGTACGTCGGGCGATCACCACTTCGGCGGCGACTACAACGCGCTCGAACGACGTATTCTCGCCGCGTTCAGGAAGCAGAGCGGCGTGCAAGACTGATTGTTCAAACGGCGCGTCATGCGCCGTTGTTGCATGGGTGTTTCATCGACGTTGCCGCGAGGTTTCATCAGCGTTGCGCTGCCTCGTCGTTCGAGCGTCCCGTTCTCGGCGTCCGCCTCACATATCCCCGCAGCCATCGCTGCTGGCTCTTCAAAAACGCGCCGGTTCATCAGCGCGTTTTTCTCCTCAGCGCTCGAATGCGACCGGCACCCGATCGATACCGCGTCCGCGTCCGCAGCCAGCGCGACGCGCGTTCTCCCGCACGCTCGATCGCGGTGTGAGAGCGTTATCGTACATATACCGGCGCGGCCGGATTCTATGATCATTCCAAATCCTTCAATGGCCGGCGGCACGAGTATTTGCTCGCGCAACTGACGTTGCAAGGCGCCGTTTTCGTTCATCCTGGTTACGACATTTTGCTGCGGTAACTCAGTGCGCCACCGCGCACTGAGTCCGCGCGGCAGTGTGTGCCCGACATGACGGAGAACCGCTTTCGCCCGGTTGCCGACCGTGCGCGGCGGGACCGTGCATGTGCAACGCGAGGCCGTGAATGCTGGATTCCTTTTTCTTCGACACTGCCGCAAGCGAGCCCGAGCGGCCCGCGCTCTGGGTCGATGAACACCTGTATTGCTATGGCGAACTCGCTTCGCGTGCAAGCCGTATCGCGGCCGGACTGACATCGGCAATGCCCGCCGGCGGCGTTCGCCGTTGTCTGCTTTTCGCACACCGCAGCGTCGCCGCCTATGCGGGTTTGCTCGGCGTCATGAAGGCGGGCTTCGCCTACGTGCCGCTCAATCCGACGCTGCCCGCCGCCCGTATCGCGGCGGCCGTCGAGCAGTCGGAGGCGCCCGTGCTGCTGGTCGATCGCCGCTGCACGGCTTTGCTCGATGAAGTGCTCATGCTGATAGACGAGTGCCCCCAAATCTTTTTCATCGACGATGAGGAAGATCCCAGTGGCATGGATGACTCTCCGGCAGATCGCCGCGTGGCGGATCTGCCTCGCTTGCCGGAAACATCGCCCGTCGACCCGTGCCGCGCCGTTGAACGCGCGCCGCACGATCACGCATACGTTCTCTTCACATCGGGCTCCACCGGAGCGCCGAAAGGCGTGCCGATCGCGCACGCGAACGCCTGCGCCTACGTCGCCGCGCAACTGCAATTGCTCGGCCGGCTACCTGATGCACGTTATGCACAATTTTGCGAACTGTCCTTCGATCCTTCGGTGCACGACATGTTCGTGTGCTGGGCGAACGGCGCCTGCCTGTACGTGCCGAAAACGGCCGAGCCGATCTACAACGCGGCTTTCATCCGCGAACATGCGATCACGCATTGGAACAGCGTGCCCTCGGTGGCTGCCTTCATGCGGCAGTTGCGCAAGCTCGCGCGCAACCAGTTCGCGAGTCTGCGCGTGACGTGCTTCGGCGGCGAACCGCTGCCCGTGTCACTCGCGCAGGCATGGCAGCAGGCGGCGCCGCAGAGCCGCATTTTTAACCTCTACGGCCCGACGGAAACGACCGTCGCGTGCTCCGCGTTCGAAGCCACGCCGCAATTTCTCGCCGATCCAACGCACGCCGTCATGCCGCTTGGCCAGGCCTTGCCCGGCATGGAACTGCTGATCGTCGACGCAGCCCTGCAGCCGGTCGCACAAGGCGAGAGCGGTGAATTGCTGATCGGCGGCCCACAGGTCGCGGTAGGCTACCTGCGCGCGGACGAACCCAACAATTGCCGCTTCGTCACAAGGCGCTATGCGGGCTTGCGCTCATCGCACTGGTACAGAAGCGGCGACGCCGCACGCGAGATCGCGCAACAGGGCATCGTCTTTCAAGGGCGTCTCGATACGCAAGTGAAGATTCGCGGCAACCGCATCGAGATCGAGGAAGTCGAGCAGGTGGTTCAGACGAGTAGCCGCGCCGCGCTTTGCGCAGTGATCGCATGGCCCGTCGATGAAGCAGGCCGCGCGCACGGCTTGCTTGCGTTCGTGACGCACACGCCGGTCGACGTCGCGCAGATTCTGCATGCATGCCGTCAGCGCCTGCCGGCCTACGCGGTGCCGCAGCGAGTCATCGTGCTCGACGCAATGCCGCTGAACGCAAACGGCAAGATCGATAGAAAAGCGCTCGCGGCTCATTGCGCGAGCGGCGATGCGTTCACCTTACGGACACACAGCATCCGCGACGGCGACGTTCGAGTGCCGCGCGAGAAATTCACGCAATCGGGGAAATGAATGAAACATCATGTGCGCCGCATTCTCGAGGAGACCGCCTGCCTCGATGTCGAAATCGATACGCTAGGCGATAACGACGATCTATACGCTGCCGGTTTGTCGTCGCTAGGCACCGTGCGAGTGATGCTGGCCGTCGAAGAAGCGTTCGCGATCGAGATTCCGGGCTCGCTCATCACCCACGACATGTTCGCGAGCATCGCCGCGCTGGCCGGCGTGATCGCGCAACTCGTGCCGGAGGAGTCGATTGCAACGCGAAGCTGAGGCTGTGCTCCGGCAATCTCTGGCAGCGGTCACGAGCACGATGAGACCGGTTGCGTTCAACGGCTGTTCGGGATGGCTGCATGGGCCGGCCGCTTTGCAGCCCGAGATGGGCGTGGTGCTGTGCAATCCGTTCGGCTATGAGGCGCTTTCCGTGTACCGCGGCTGGCGCGAACTCGCGGACCTGCTGGCCGCACGCGGTGCCGTCGCATTGCGTTTCGACTATCCCGGCACGGGCGACTCGGGCGGCAACGAGGAAGACCCGCTGCGCTGGCGTGCGTGGATCGACAGCATCAAGGCCGCGGTTGAATTTCTGCGTGCGGAAACCGGCGTGGGGCGTGTCACGCTGTGCGGTCTGCGCGTAGGCGCCACACTCGCCGCACTCGCTGCGCAAGAGCTGGGCGGTGTCGACAACCTCGTACTGTTGATGCCCGTGATTTCCGGCAAGGCATACATACGCGAACTGGAGCTTCAGCAGCATACGTGGCTCGCCGCCCAGACCGCGCTCGGATTGCATCTCGACGAAGAGTTGCCGGACACCGTCGGCGCGCACGGCTTCAGGCTCTATCCGGACACGCTCGAACTGCTTGCAAAAGTCGATCTCGAACGGGCTGCGGAGTGTGGCGCTCCGTGCGGCAGCGCGGCTGGCACCGGGCTTCCCGCGCGCCGTGTGCTGTTGCAGGATCTGGCCGGCAGCCCCCGCTTGAAGCGGCTCGCCGCTCGTTACGAGGCGCTCGGCGCGCAAGCGGACGTGCAGCTCTTCGGCGATTACAGTAAGTTTCTGACCGATCCGAGCTACAGCGAGCCGCCTCGCCGTGCGTTCGACAGCGTGCTGCAATGGCTCGGCGCCGGCACTGCGCCAGCGCCGCTTCCGAGGGTGGAAGTGCTGGACGCCGCGGCATCGGCGAGTATCGCTTTTGCGCACGGGCGCGAGACGCCGGTCGTGTTCGGCGGCTACGTCGGTGTGCTGTGCGAACCGCAACGCGCGCTCGACGCAGCGCCCGCTGTTCTCTTCGTCAACACGGGTGGTGTGCACCGGATCGGCGACAGCCGCTTCACCGTGCTGATGGCTCGGCGGCTCGCGGCGCAGGGCATCGCATCGCTTCGCATGGATCTGAGCGGTCTCGGCGACAGCCTGCGCCGCGACGCAACGCTTACGCTCGACGCACTGTATTCGACCTACTCGATCGACGATGCCTGCGCGGGCGTCGACTGGTTGACAGCCGCTGGCTACCCAAAGGTCGTCATGGCCGGCGTCTGCAGTGGTGCTTATGTGAGCCTGCATACCGCACTCGCGCATTCCGCCGTGGTCGGTTGCGCGTGCATCAATCTGCCGTTTTTCAAGTGGGGCGGCGCTCGCGTGCGGCCGGGTGCGCAGTACGTCGCGCCGAGCGAGGTATATCGGCGAGCGATGCGCAATCCGCGCAAATGGCTGCGCTTGCTGAGCGGCCAGGCCAATACTCGCGCGATCACCGCCGAGCTCGCGCGCAGATGGTCGGCGCGCGTCGCCGCACGCGTGGGTGCGGTGCTTGAGACGCTCGTCGGCGAGCGCACGCCAGGCAGCGCCATCCGCAGACTCGTGCTCGATCTGGAGCGAAAGGGCGTGCAAACCGCGCTGCTATACGGAATGCTCGACGAAGGCCTCGACGAACTCGACATTCACTTTGGCCCTGACGGAAACCGGCTGCGCAACCTGAAGAATCTCTCGGTGCAGAAGATCAGCAAGGTCGATCACGCGCTCTTTTCACGCTGCGCGCGCGAAGCGATGATGGCGCAGGTGGATGCGTTTTTGCGCGAGCGCATACTCGGCGCGCGTGCCGGATCAATGGCTTTTGCAGGCGGATTACGCGTTCCACAGCGACGGGCAAAACCGCGGCGGAATCTGAAACCGCAACGTCCTTGAGAGATCGCAGCTTACGGCACCGGCATTGACAAACCTCGACAAGTCAACGATGATCGGCCACATGAACTGCCTCGACATCCGTATTGCGCTGATTATTAGCATCATTCATCGAATGGTGGGTTAGCGCGCGTCTGATAGCAGTCACACATGACCCGCCCCACGAGGCGGGTTTTTTTATGTCCGCCTGCTCCCGCCTCCTGGTCGCCTTTCGATGCTACGCGCTTGCCGCACAGGAGCTTGCCTTGCCGTCACACCAACTCGAACAGGTCGCCGAAACGGCTGACAGCGTCGCGCTTCGACACGACTATCTGAAGAAAACCCTCACCGCACGCGTCTACGACGTGGCGCGCGAGACCGAACTCGAACGTGCGCCGCAACTGTCGGCGCGCCTGCGCAATCCGGTCTATCTGAAGCGCGAGGACAACCAGCCGGTGTTCTCGTTCAAGGTGCGCGGCGCGTACAACAAGATGGCGCATATTCCCGCCGAGGCGCTCACGCGCGGCGTGATCACCGCGTCGGCGGGCAATCATGCGCAGGGCGTCGCGCTGTCTGCGGCGCGCATGGGCGTGAAGGCGATCATCGTGGTCCCGGTCACCACGCCGCAGGTCAAGGTCGACGCGGTGCGCGCGCATGGCGGCCCGACCGTCGAGGTCGTGCAGTTCGGCGAGTCGTATAGCGACGCCTACGGCCACGCAGTGCAACTGCAGGAAGAGCGCGGGCTGACCTTCGTGCATCCGTTCGACGACCCGTATGTGATCGCCGGGCAAGGCACGGTTGCCATGGAAATCCTGAGCCAGCATCAGGGCCCGATTCACGCGATCT